>OASD01000002.1_pt1 | contig 514759 bp, 477 predicted proteins | sample 1475531 | NCBI WGS metagenome assembly OASD01 (sample SAMEA3360668, study PRJEB22359) | human gut metagenome | biome: ENVO:urban biome; feature: ENVO:human-associated habitat; material: ENVO:feces | place: Bangladesh | collected 2011
GGTCTAACATTTGCAGCTAATGATGGAAAACATAAAGCAGCTCTTGGTTCAACTGTAAGTGTTAAAGGTGATGCTGCAAATACTACATGGGCTAACTTTGATAGTGGCAAAAACATTATGACACAAATAGACAATCAAGGTAATATTGTTGTAGCCTTATCAAAAGATCTTAAAAACATCAACTCAATCACTACTGAAAAAGGTGGTAATTTAGTAATTAATGCTGGAGATAAAACATATACATTTGATAATGGAAAGAATCCTACTGCAGAAACAAATGTAATTACTAATAAAACTCTTGGTGAATCTAAATTTGTTATAACAGGTGATGGTTCTTCAACAGGTGAAGTAACACTAAAAGAAGGTCTTAGTGTTGTAGGCGCTACTGATTCAGGTATTACTACAAAAGCTGAAAAAGGTAAATTGACTTTATCTCTTGATACAGGCAAAGTTAAAACAATAGCTACTGAAGGTCTAGAGAAAAATTATTTAAAAATAGATGGTAGCAATATAGGTGATGATACTAAAAAATCAAAATTTGGTGAAAATGTAGGAACATCTTCTATTACAGTTGATGGCACTAAGCTAGTTCAAGAAAAAGCTGTTAAATCTTATGTAGATAATGCAACTAAAGATATAAATACAAAAATAAATGATGGTCTAACATTTGCAGCTAATGATGGAAAACATAAAGCAGCTCTTGGTTCAACTGTAAGTGTTAAAGGTGATGCTGCAAATACTACATGGGCTAACTTTGATAGTGGCAAAAACATTATGACACAAATAGACAATCAAGGTAATATTGTTGTAGCCTTATCAAAAGATCTTAAAAACATCAACTCAATCACTACTGAAAAAGGTGGTAATTTAGTAATTAATGCCGGAACTAAGAAATATACATTTGGAGATACAAATTTAGTAGATACAAGTGTTATTACAAATAGCGATATAGCAAGTATATTTAAAGGTGAAAAAGGTATATCTATAGACAAAAAAGCTAATCAATACATTATATCTTATAAAGGCACAGGCGGCGGTACAGGCACAGGTGGAATGTCTGAAGCTGAAGTTAAAAAAATTATCGAAAAATATATCGGTGGCGATATTACAAATTCTGCTAATTCTGATGCTAAGCTTATAACTCACGATGTAAGCGAACAACAAACAACAAACAACACAAAAATAATCGATGCAATAAATAGAATAAATAAATACGGAATCGGTTTTGTGCATGTAAATGGTGGTAAGATTGAGCCTGAAGCAAACGGAAAATCAATAAATGATTCGTCTGCAGAAGGTACAAATGCAATAGCCATCGGTCCAAAATCGAAAGCAAAAGGCAATAATTCGATTTCTATCGGACTAGAATCGCAAGCAAATGGCGGCGAAAATGCTATAGCTATAGGAACTGGATCACAAGCAAACGGTGAAAAATCGATCGCTATCGGCGTAGGTAATATTGTAACCGGAAAAAATTCAGGTGCATTCGGCGATCCGAACACTGTAAGTGGAAATAATTCATACGCAGTCGGAAATGATAATACAGTTAAGTCTAATGATACATTTGTATTAGGAAATAATGTTAAAGTCGGTGCAGATATGCAAGGTGCTGTAGTATTGGGAAATAAATCAACGGCGGACAAAATAGCTACACAAGAATCAAGAGCTACAGTAAACGGTATAACTTATGATGGATTTATAGGACAAGCAGCTAGCGATGGAATGATACTTTCTGTAGGTGCTAAAGATGCCGAGCGACAAATCAAAAATGTTGCAGCCGGTAAAATTTCAAAGGACAGCACAGATGCTGTAAACGGAAGCCAACTATACGCTACAAATAACATTATAGGAAATGTAGCAAATAGTGTAGCAAATGTAATCGGCGGCAATGCTAATGTGAATAAGGACGGTAAAATTTCAGCTTCAAATATCGGCGGAACCGATCAACCTACTATAAATGACGCTATAGCTTCTATAAACAATAAAATTAATAGCGGAGGAAAATCGTATATTGCGATTGATGTACCAACAAATGGCGGTGGAGTGCCAATTGCAAGCAAAGGTTCAAATTCAATAGTAATCGGTGCAGGATCAAGTGATAACGGACGTAAAAATGTCGTATCTGTCGGTAATGCGAAAACAGGTCTAAACAGAACCATCACAAATGTAGCACCAGGTAAATACGGCACTGATGCTGTAAATATGAATCAACTTTACGGCGTTGCCGGTGGATTGTCAAAACAAATCAATGACGTAAAAAAGAAATCGAGTGCAGGTATCGCAGGAGCTGTGGCTCTTGGTATGCTACCGCAATCAAATATTCCTGGAGATGCGCTTGTATCAATCGGTACAGGATATCATGACAGTGAAAGTGCAGTCGCGCTTGGTATCAGCAAAACAAGTGACAACGCAAGATGGATTTTTAAAGGTGGCGTAAGCTATGACAGTCAAGATGAAGTAACAGCCGGTGCATCGGTAGGTTTTCACTTCTAATTAATTTTATAAGGCGTAGGAATTTCAGTTCTTAGGAATTTGAAATTCCACGCTTTTATTTTTTAAATTTTTCAAACTTCATAAAATAAATATCAAAAATTTCAACTTATATTTGTGCAATTTAAAATTTCATATTTTTCGTATCCGATAAAGTCAAAATGCGATTTTTGTTAATGGTGCTGAAGATTGAAATTTTATATTTATATTCGACAAATAGCAAAAAATATTTATTAAACTAAAAATAAACATAAATTTAATAGTTTAAGCAAAATCATAGTTTGTTATCATTATAATTACATTTGTGTGTTTAAAAAAGCAACATTTAGAAATCTTAGGAGGATTCAATGCAACCAGGAAAAGTGTTGGAATACGATTACACAATCGCAAAATGTTTCTTGTTCACAACTCTTGCATTTGGTATCATCGGAATGCTGATTGGCGTTTTAATAGCCTTTCAAATGGCGTTTCCGGATCTTAATTACCTTTTGGGAGAGTACGGAACATTCAGTCGCCTTAGACCGTTACACACAAATGGCGTAGTCTACGGCTTTATGCTTTCAGGTATATTTGCTACATGGTATTATGTAGGTCAAAGAGTTTTGAAAGTATCTATGGGTGAGTCAAAATTCCTAAAAACTATAGGATGGCTTCACTTTATTCTTTATGTAATTGTTATACTTTTAGCTGTTTTTTCACTATTTGCAGGTGTTACAACTTCAAAAGAATACGCGGAACTAGAATGGCCGATAGATTTATTGGTCGTTGTTGTTTGGGTTTTATTCGGTATGAGTATTTTCGGTCTCATCGGAATAAGACGTGAAAAAACTCTATATATTTCAGTTTGGTATTATATCGCTACATTCTTAGGCGTTGCGATGTTATATCTATTTAATAATATGGAAGTTCCTACATATTTTGTAGCAGGTGTCGGCAATTGGTGGCACTCTGTATCAATGTATTCAGGTACAAATGACGCTTTAGTTCAATGGTGGTGGGGACACAATGCCGTCGCATTCGTTTTCACAGTTGCAATTATTGCTCAAATTTATTATTTCTTACCAAAAGAAAGCGGACAACCTATTTTCTCTTACAAGCTTTCGCTTTTTTCATTCTGGGGTTTGATGTTTGTTTATTTATGGGCAGGCGGACACCACTTGATTTATTCTACTGTTCCTGACTGGATGCAAACTATGGGTTCAGTATTCTCAATTGTGTTAATTTTACCAAGCTGGGGTTCAGGTATCAATATTTTGTTGACAATGAAAGGTGAATGGAATCAATTAAGAGAAAGTCCACTTATTAAATTTATGATTTTAGCTTCTACATTCTATATGTTCTCAACACTTGAAGGACCGATTCTTTCAGTAAAATCTGTAAATGCTTTGGCTCACTTTACTGATTGGATTCCTGGACACGTTCACGATGGAACACTTGGCTGGGTCGGATTTATGACAATGGCAGCTATGTATCATATGGTTCCAAGAATGTTCAAAAGAGAGTTATACTCTAAAAAACTTATGGATGCACAATTCTGGATTCAAACAACAGGTATAGTTTTGTTTTTCTCATCAATGTGGATCGCAGGTATCACACAAGGTATGATGTGGAGAGCAACAGACGAATTCGGTAACCTTGCTTACAGCTTTATTGATACTGTATCTGCTTTGCATCCTTATTATATTATAAGAGCTGTCGGTGGATTACTATACTTCATAGGTTTAGTAATGTTTGTTTATAATATTTTGAAGTCAGTCAGTTCAGGTAGACGCTTGGAAACTGAGCCTGTTAGCGCTTCACCTATGGCAGCGTAAGGAGGAAAGTTATGTTTAGTTGGTTAGAAAAAAATCCATTCTTTTTTGCAGTCGCTGTTTTTATTGTTATTGCTTATGCAGGTATTGTTGAAATTTTGCCTGATTTTGCGAATCGCGCAAGACCGATAGAAGGTAAACAACCTTATACAACTTTACAACTTGCAGGAAGACAAGTTTATATAGCTGATAGCTGTAATGCTTGCCACTCACAACTTATAAGACCGTTTAAATCAGAAACCGATAGATACGGTGCTTATTCAAAAAGCGGCGAGTTTGTTTATGATAGACCATTTTTGTGGGGTTCAAAAAGAACAGGTCCTGATTTAATGCGTATAGGTAAAACAAGAACTACTGATTGGCATGAAAATCATATGAAAGATCCGATTTCTGTAGTACCTGGATCTGTAATGCCTGCATATAAGCATATGTTTGTAAAAAATGCAGATATAGATACAGCTTATGCTGAAGCCGTTACAATACAAAAAGTTTTCGGTGTCCCTTACAATAAAGATGGCATGACAAAACTCGGTGCTACACTTGATGAAGAAAAAGCTGCGGTTATGGCAGAGGCGAAAGTAATTGTTGATCAAATGAAAGATCAAGATGTAAAAGATGCGTTTAAGAATGGCGAAATAAGACAAATTGTAGCCTTAATCGCATATCTAAATAGCCTAAAATAAGAAAGGCTTGAACGATGAGTATGGAATTTATCCGCGAGCTTCAAGCTTATGGATTTATATTTTTTATTATATTTCTTTGCGTGGTGCTTTATGGTTATTATTACCATTTATATAAAAGCGAAAAAACAGGTCGCAGAAATTATGAAAAGTATGGAAATTTAGCACTTGATGATAATATCGGTGATGAAATTTTGGAACCAAAATCATCGCAAGAGGATGCAAAAAAGGAGCTATAAATTATGGAAAAATCTTTTTTTAATTTAAGTGATAATGTAAATACACTTTCACTTTTGGGAGCTTTATTGATTTTGCTTATTAGCTTTTTTGTTATAAAAGGCTATTTTAACAAAATGAAAGAAAAATCAAATAAAGAATTGTCAGGTGATACATGGGATGGCATTGGTGAACTTCATAATGATTTACCGGTAGGTTGGGCTATCACATTTATCTTATTGATTGTTTGGGCTATCTGGTATTTTATGATGGGATATCCTTTAAATTCATACTCACAAGTAGGTGAATACAATGAAGAAGTTGCAGCTCATACAGCAAAATTTGAAGAGAAATTTGTAAATGCCGATCAAGAAACTCTTGTTCAAATGGGCGAAGGAATTTTCCTTGTTCAATGCTCACAATGCCATGGTGTTTCAGGTGACGGAATAAACGGCAAAGCAAGAGATTTAAGCAAATGGGGAAATGAAGAAGGTATTTATAATACTATTATAAAAGGATCAGCAGGTCTTGGATATGGTGGTGGAGTTATGCTTCCAATGGGAAATGGTCTTATACAAAATGAAGATGAAGCTAAAGCCGTTTCAGCTTATATAGCTAAAGAAATTTCGGCTGTTAAAACTACAAAAAATCCTGAACTTGTAGATCAAGGTAGAGAACTTTATGCAAATACTTGTGCCAGTTGTCACGGTGTAGACGGCAATGCGGAGGCTAGCGGAATGGGAGATATTTATCCGAGCATTTCAAATTACGGATCAAGCAAATTCGTAGTAGATGTGCTAAATCGCGGTAAAAAAGGTACTATCGGAGCAGAAGATGGTGTAAAAGACGGTATCGGCGAAATGCCTAATTTCCATAATATGTTAAATGATACTCAAAAGAAAGCAGTCGGCGAGTTTATCATTTCTAATTTTGCAAAATAAAGGAGCATAAAATGGAAAATACAAGTAGACATATATTCGGATTGAACGGAATTACCGGAATGCTAATCGCAACTGTTTTGTTACTGACTATTTTAGCAGGGCTTACATATCTTGGAATTTTGGCGCAACAATCAGTTGCAGAACAACCATATAACTATACAAATGCTGAGCAGGTTAAACAATCAAGCAGTATAGAAGTGGCAAAAGAGACAATGAAAATTAAGGAGTAAAAAATGGCATCTTTAATGGAAAAAATCATTGTAGTTGGCTTGGTGGTTTTAGCTGTAATTACTGCGTGGTCAGTTTTAACTCCAAATCATCTTTTCATCGGTTAATGATGAAAGTATCTAAGTTTAAGGGCGGTTTTTTAATCGCCCTTTTTTTAATTTTGGCTCAAAGTTTAAGTGCAGATAATTTTGTAATAAATAATGACAAAATTTTAAGCAGGCAAGTAAGCGCTGAACTAGAAACAATCGGTGCTGAATTAAAATCAAAAACAGGCGTTGGTTTATATGTTGCCGTCTTTGAAAGTTTATACAAAAACGCTGAAAATATGGCGCCGAATAATCTGAAAGAACAAGATATAAATCAAGCGTTAAATAAAAAAGCAGGCGAATTAACTTCAAATTTTTCTCAACCTTATATTTTGCTGATTCTAGTCCAAAAAGAGCATAAGATAAAAATTTTTAATTCAAAAGGTGCGGACACATTATTTGATAAAGAGCAAGTGCTTAGCCCTATGCCCAATAGCGGCACAATCATTCCTATTTTGGTATCTAAAAAAGGAAAAGATATATATAATGCCGCTGTATTGAACGGGTATGCCGATATTGCCGATCAGGTTGCAAGTAGCCAAAATGTGAAACTCGCAAGCTCTATCGGCAACGCAAATAAAAATGTTTTAAACGGTATCAGATTTATTTTTTACGGCACAATAATTTTAGTCGTCGGCGCGTTTGTTTTCAGAAAATTTAAAGGTAAAAAATGAACGAAAAAAATAAAAAAACTTTTTGGCCTTACGGCATTTTATTAGCGATTTTCGCGATAATTGTCGCGTGCATTGTAACGGTTATAATTTCGCTTGATTATCCGGTTTATAAAGATAACTTTTATTTTGATCAATATCAGGATGTGGATAATAACTACAACGAAATTCAAATTTCACAAGCAAAATTTGATGAAAAATACGCAGTGGAGTTTATACCTGGAAATGCCAAAGTAGGACAAAATTTTAATGCAAAATTTAAAATTACATCAAAAGATGGATTAAATTTAAAAGATTTAAAAGCTCAAATTCTATTTACCAGACCGGACAGTTCGAAATTCGATAAAAAGTTTGAACTCAAGTTAAAAGACAATATTTTTGAAGCGAATTTTATTCCAGGCAAACCTGGCAGATGGCAAATTTTAGTTAAAATCACAGATACAAAAGATATCGGTTTTTTCAAATTTGAAATAAAAGCGGATAAATAATGCAGCTTTTCGTATTTTCCACAAGGCGAAAAATCAGAGCGTTTTTAGATAAAACCTGCGAAAACGAACTTCTTCAAAAAACAGCTTCATTAGGCGAGTTTTTCGGTAAATGTGTCAAAGTGAACAAACTTTGCAAATGCCAAAAAATAGAGCAAATTTTATTTATGCGTGAAGCTTGCAGAGTTGTAAAACAGGCAAATGAAACGTTGAAATTTCCTTTGGAATTTTACGAGTTTATGAAAAACAGCGATTATCTTTTCTCTTTTTTCAAGGAACTTGCCGCGGAGAAAAAAAGTATAAATGATCTTGATATTAACGATACATACGCCAGTTATAGCCAACATTTAACAATTTTATCTCTTGTACTTGAAAATTATAAAAGTCTATTAAATCAAAACGGCTTTTTTGATGAAATAACGCTTCCTTATATTTATGAAATAAATCAAAAGTTTATTAAAAATTACTCTAAAATTTTCATTGAAATTGATGGAATTTTATCAAATTTTGAATTTGAAATTTTAACTGAAATAAGCAAAATTTGTGATGTTACGGTAAAATTTCAGGTAAGCGGATTAAATACGAAGCTAGTTCAAAAATTTAGCAAGTTTTCAGGTGTAAATTTTGACAATGAAAAAATTTATGAGCTTAATTTAAGTAAAAAAAAGATAGAAAATGTAAAATCCGCCCCTCAAAATTTAAAGGTTTCGCTTCGCGCATTTTCTTTAAGAAGTTTGCAATGCGCCTTTGTATTTGAAAAAATTTCAAGCTTCATTCAAGCAGGAATTAATCCTAAAAATATCGCCGTGATACTTCCTGATGAAGATTTCGCCGAGATTTTAATGGCGCACGATAAGGCGTTTGCAAATAGAATGCTGAATTTTGCAATGGGTGAAAAATTTAGCAGTAGCGCTTTTTTTCAGATTTTGGAAAAACTTACGAATCTTGCTAAAAACGGTATTTTTATTGATTTGAAAGATCAGGATAATACTCAATGGAGTGAAAATACGGTATTTTTTCAAAAAAATCTGATAGATGCCGATTTATATGAAAATTTTATGAAAAATTTCGGTATGTGTGTAAATTTTGGAGTATTTAAAGAGATTATTCTGCAAATAGCCGAAAATACAAAAAATGCGGATAAAATTTTGGCCGAACCTCTGTTTGAAATTTCTATTTTAATGCAAAAAAACAAATCGGCAAATCTGACTTTCGGTAATCTTTGTGAAATATTGCTTTCTTTACTCAGTGAAATTAAAATTGATGATGTAAGTGGCGGCGAAGTAAGTGTACTTGGCATTTTGGAAAGCAGGGGAATGAAATTTGACGGCGTTATTATAATCGATTTTAACGACGATTTAATTCCAAAAAGAGTAAGCGCAGAAATGTTTTTAAGCAGTAAAGTTCGTGCGAAAGCAGGGCTGATCGGGCACGAAGATAGAGAAAATTTGCAAAGATTTTATTATGAGAGTTTGATTAAAAATGCGAAAAAAGTTGCGATAAGCTATCAGGAAAATGAAGATAAAATTGTTTCCAGATTCGCGAAAAAATTTGACATTATTGATGATACGGATTATAGCGATGAAGCATATCTGCACGTTTTTGCGAATAGAAAAAATAAGATTTTTTCTTTTTTACAAAATGATGATCCGGTTGGCAAATCAAAACTTTTTGACGACGCACTTTCTTTCAGCAAACTTGATGTTTTTTTGTCTTGCAAACGCAAATATTATTATGCTTATTTGGCGAATATAAAAGAGCCCAAAAAGCTTGAAACGCAGTTGGATTTTGCTTCAAAAGGCTCTTTAATTCACGAAGTTCTACAAAAAATTTATAATGATTTCGGAACTTTTAATGAGCAAAAATTCGCAGAAGTTTATACACAAATTTCGAAAAAATACATAATCAGTGATTTTGAAAGAGAGTTGAGTTTTTACCGTATAAAAAAAGTAAATGATGAAATTTTTACTGATTTTTCAAAACAGGGTTTTAATTTTGAAGCTGCTGAAAAACAAATGGAAACGGAGTTTTGCGGAGTAAAAATAAAAGGCAAAATTGACAGAATCGATAAAAATAAAAACGGAGAAACGCTTTTGATCGATTATAAAAGTGGTAACGTAAATGACAAATCGTATCAGCTTGCTTTTTATAAAGCTCTTCTTGGGCTTGACGACAGCACGCAAAGTTATTTTATATCCATAAAAAATTGCGCAAAAATACCTTCTAAATTAGGAATAGACATTGCGTATGAGAGCAAAGACAAAATTTATCCAAGTTTAAAGGATTTAATTTTTTCCCTTAAAAAGGGCGCGCAAAATGAGATGAAATTTTCGCGCAGCGATTATTTTGAAAAAGAAGCTAAAGAGTGTGATTTCTGTCCTTATAAAATCATCTGCAAAGGAGAAATCGCGTGAGCTTTTTAAATAAAAATAATCGTTATGAAGCTTTGCAGGCAAGTGCAGGAAGCGGAAAAACTCACGCTTTGACGAAAAGATTTGTTGAGCTTATGCTTGACGGGGCTTTGCCGAATCAAATACTTGCTATAACCTTTACAAAAAAAGCTGCAAGCGAGATGAAATCGCGTATTGTAGAGGCTTTTTTGGACCTTGAAAATTCAAAAATTTTGCATGATGTGATGAATGATTTCGGCGAAAGCAAAGAGCAAATTTTAAATCGTCGTGATAAATTAAAAGAAAAATTTTTAAATCAAAATCTTAAAATTTATACGTTTGACGCTTTTTTCAGCTCTATTTTAAGGGCGTTTGCTCTAAATTTAGGACTTAGTTCAAATTTTAGCGTTGATGATAGTATTACAAGTATTCAAAACGAAAAATTTTTAAGTGAAATTTCAAAAAATGAACAAACTTTAAAAAATTTTGTAAGATATATTTTTGAGCGTGAGAGAAGCGATACTCAAGTTTATGATGATTTGGACAAATTTTGGAAAAATAATATTTCGCTTAAAAAAATTACTGACGCAAAGATACCGAGCAGCTTGGATTTTGAAAAGGAGCGCGATAAATTTATAGATTATTTCGTATCTCTCGGGCTTAAAGAACGCGGCAAAAAAGCGCTTATAAAATCGCCGAGAGAGTTTTTAAAAATCACTCCTTTTGAAAGAGGATTTGATTACGGGGATTATAAAAAATCTTATAGTAAAGATGAAACTAATAGAATAGATGCTATGTTTGAGTGCGTTAAAAAGGCGCTTAAAAAGTATTTCGACGATTTGGAAGCATACAGCAAAAGCGGTCTTGCAGGTTTTTTGGAAACATATAGAAAAGCTAAACATGATGTAAATAAAAAACTTGATTCTGTTAGTTTTGCCGATATTTCATCTTTGGCGTTTTATATTCTTTGCGGAGAAGGTAAAATTGATTCTGATGCCCTTTATTTTCGCCTTGATGAGCGGATTACACATCTTTTGATTGACGAATTTCAAGATACAAATATAACGCAATACCAAATTTTACTTCCTTTGATTGATGAGATCGTCTCAGGGCTTGGCACATCTTTGGGAAGTTTTTTTTATGTCGGCGATATAAAACAGAGCATTTACAGATTTCGCGGCGGCAAAAAAGAAATTTTTACCGATTTAAAAAATAGATACGAACAAATCGTATATGCGGACGAATTAAAAAATAATTATCGCTCGCTTCCTATTCTTGTGGATTTTGTAAAGGAAAAATTTATTACAAAATATGAAAATAAATTTGAAGCCATTGCCGTACAAAAAAGCGGCGGATTCGTAAGAGTCGTAAGTGCAGAAAAAGACGAAATTATAAAAAATATCGTAAATCAGGTCATTTGGCTAAAAGCACACGGCGAAATAGAGGAAAATATCGCTATTTTGTGCTGGCAAAATAAAGAAGCCGATACTATAAAAAATGCGTTGAATGACGCTAAAATCGATGCCAATACACAAAGTTCCGTTCAAATTTCAAATTACGCTTTGGTTAGAGCAATTTTGGAATTTATAAAATTTTGCATTTTTGACGAGAAAATTTATGCTGAAAATGTAAAAACGATTTTGGGTTTTTGTGCCGATAAGATTGATATAAATATGAAACAAAGCGTGCCGGATACGCTAAAAAAAATCTGTAAAATTTTAAAAATAAATGAAGCGGACGAAAATATTTTGTATTTTTTTGAAATCGCAAACGGCTATAAAAATCCGGTAGAACTTATATTTGCCGATATAAAAACTGAAATTTTTTCCAAAAATACAAACGGCGTAAAGATTATGACCGTGCATAAGTCAAAAGGTCTTGAATTTCCGAACGTAATATTTTGTGATAAACTCGGTAAAGATAGAGCCGATTGCAGCGACTTTTTGTGTGAGTTTAATTTCGCTTTATTTAATGGAAATAATTTTAATGAGTGTTGGGAAGTAAGCCAAAAAATAAAATGCAAAGAAAATATCGATAAAAATTACGGAAAATTGCTTGAAAAAGTGCAGGAGCTTGACAGTAAGGAGATTGTAAACGAACTTTATGTAGGAATGACAAGGGCCGAAAATTCGCTGATTATCATAAAAAATAAAATAGATAATAATAGCAACGACATTTCTTATTTTGATAAAATTTTAGATATCAAAGATGGCGAAATCGGCAAGTTCGAACCTGCAAAGCTGAAAATTTCAAAACAAAAAACTTACAGAAGCGAAAAAATAATCCTGCAAACGGTAGCGCCGCAAAATGAAAAAAAAGATGATGAATCAAACGCTACATACGCAAATTTGGATAAAATTTATTTTGGCGAGGCTGTGCATTACGCTTTGGAAATGAGTGAAAATTTCAGTGTAAATGAAATAGACGAGCTTATAAATCTTACTAAAAACCGTTACGGACAATTTTTAAACAATCAAAATTTTGCGGATTTAAAAAATCGACTGAAATTTTTGTTTGAAAATAAACAGTTTAAAGAAATTTTAAAAGACGGTGAGAGTTTAAAGGAACAGCCTTTAAAATTTAACGGTAAATTAAAGCAAATGGATCTTTTAGTGCGAAAAGACGGTGAGTTTTGTATCGTGGATTATAAGACTTCGCGCGAATTTGAAGAAAAAAATATCAATCAGGTAAACGGCTATAAAAATGCGATGAAAACGCTTTTCGGCGAATATAAAATTTCAGCTTTTATAGTTTTTTTACTAAAAGATTGCGCTCAAATTTTAGAAGTTTGATTTAAAAGAGTGTGAAATATTTGTTAATATATGGTTTTCGGCTAATTTTTTTAAAGTTTAAAAATTGATTTTACAAGTTTTTGAAGTTTGTAATTAAATATTTTAATAATCAAAATGGCGGTAAATTCTAAATTTCAGCCCGTTCCTTTAAATAATTTTTTCAAAATTCTTATCATTAAGTGTAATTTTATATCTTTACCTTTTAAATACTTGGAATAAATTTATAAAAAGTCTAAAATGATTAAAAATTTAATGTATAAATTTTTGCATTTTTGGCTAAAAGTAAGAAAATTTTTATTGTGTAAAATTTTTAAAAATATTTTTTGTGCGTATAAAATTTAATAAATTATCCAAAATTTTTCATTTTCTGATCTTAAACAAATATGTAAAAATGTAAAAAATTACGCTGATTATAATTAAAATTATGCTTAAAATAGCCGCCTTTTTTGTATCTCCGTCAAAAACTGCATTATAAATCGCAAGCGATATTGTATCGGTTTTACCGATTATATTTCCGCCAAGCAGCAAACTTTATCGCTAAATAAAATAAAGCTTACGATTTTGCATTGTGCCATAATTCAAGTCTAATTTTTGGATACATGGGAAGCGGAAAATTCAAATCAGGCGAAAAATCTTTAAAAAAGCGGTTGTGACGTAATTTAATGCGATAAATTTTGCGCAAACGATTTAAAAGAAATTTATGAATATAGAAATAAATTTTTTAAAAATTCTATAATTTTAGCAAGCGGCGGAAATTTACAAAATTTGAGCGAATTAGCAAATATTGCAACGGCGTCATAACTTCGGTAGCTTATCATACAAAATCGGCAAATTTAGAAGTAAAAATTTTTTAAGATGCTGTTTAAAATAAAATCGGTTTTTAATGTTTTAGCATTTTTGTAGTTTGTTCGTAAAATTTCAGTTATTAAAATTCTTGCGGTTTTTAGATAGTCGTGCCGGTAATCTTTACAAAAACTTTATAAAATAAAAAAAATTACGTTAAAAATCGCAAATACTGAAATTTTAAGATTTTAAAAATCTATTTTTACAATATAAATAAAATTCGCCTCGAAATTTAATATCTTTAATAGAACCTGATTTTTAAAAATTTCGGTGAAATTTAGTTCCAACCTCCAAAATTTTACATCGATAAACAATAATTTTTTGGCTCTTTGCAGGATAATTTTTAAAATTTGGACTCCAAAATTTTAAAAGATAAAATTTATTTTAGTTGAATTAAAAAAAATTGTTTGCAGCTGAAATCAAAAATCACTGTTTTTCAATAAATTAAATTTTGCTTATCCGAAATTTACAGGATCTATGTCGATTTCCGTATTCGGCAGATGTTTTATAGCATTAGCCGCGTTTATAAGTGGAGTGTGAGAATTCGCTCTGATTAAAATTTCAAAGCGGAATTTTCCTGCCAAAAATTTTGTTCCGGCTTTGCCGTGCCCGATTATGCTTATATTCTGGCAAGTTTTTAAAATTTCTACCGCTTCGTTTAAAATTTCAAGTCCTGTTTTTTCATTTTTATTTGAAATCAAAATCCGTAAGAGCCTTTTAAACGGCGGATAAAGGTTTTTTCGATACTCTTTTTCGTCGTTTAGAAATTCATCATAATCATCAATATAACTTTCAAAAAAATCGCGTTCGCCGGTTTGTAATATAATTTCTCCTTCTCCGTTTCTGCCGGCTCGTCCTGCTACTTGCATAGCAAGAGCCAACGTTTTTTCGCGCGCGCGAAAATCGGGATAATTCAGCTGATCGTCAAGTCCTAAAATCACGGCAAGAGCCACATTATGATAATCGTGTCCTTTGCTGAGCATTTGAGTGCCTACAAGAATGTCGATTTTTTTGTCGTTAAATTCACTTAAAATTTTTTCAAGCTTTTTTTGTGTTGTGATTTCGTCTCTATCGAATTTTGTAATCTTGGCGTTTGGAAAATTTTCCTGCAATACTTTTAAAATTTCACTAGTTCCGATTTTTTTGGCTTCAAAAGTTTCGCCTTTGCATTTTTGACATCTTGCTTTGTAAAATATGGAATATCCGCAGTAATGGCATTTTAAAGCATTTTGATCGGCGTGATAACTTAATCCCAAATCGCAAAACGGGCATTTCATAAGCGCTCCGCAACTTTTGCAAATCAGATATCTGAAATTTGCGCGCACAGGCACGAAAACAATTACTTGCTTATCCGCTTCCAAAGCTTTTTTTATATGAGAAATTACGGTTTTAGAGACTTCCCCGATATTTTCATCATAAATAAAACTTTTTTTGCTTTCAAAAAATGTGCCTTTAAGTCTGTAAAACGGTTGTTTGCCTATTGTAGTCAGGCTTGGTGTGGCTGAACCTAAAACGACTTTGACGCCCATTTTTTTTGAAGCGAAAAGAGCCAAATCTCTTGCGTTATATCTTGGTTTTTGACCGGATTTATAGCTATCGTCATGCTCTTCATCGACTATTATAATTCCTAAATCGCTAAACGGCAAAAATAGCGCAGAGCGCGCTCCTGCTATTATTTTTATATCGCCTGATTGAAGTTTTTCAAGAATTTCACATTTTTTTGCTTTTGTGATTTTAGAGTGCCAAACGCCTAAAGATTCCCCGAAATAATTTTTAAGGCGCTTTGTCATTTGTGGGGTCAGCGCGATTTCAGGCATTAAAAAAAGTGCCTGATTGTGAGTTTTTAACGCATTTATGATGAGATTTATATAAATTTCACTCTTACCGCTTCCGGTGTCTCCAAAGATTAGACTTGAATTATGGCGCAATGCAAAATCGTAAGCTTCGTTTTGTTTAGCGGTCAAGTTTGCTGATTTGGTAAATTTAAAAGTTTTAAAGCTTTGTGAAATCAGCGGCTCGAAGATTCCGAAAGCTACGCCGATTTCGCAAGTATAATAGTAACTTATAAATTTTACCAGTTCGCACTGAAATTCGGTAAAACGAGCTTCACAAACTTCTAAAATTTCTTTTGTTTTAAATTTCGGCTCATCACAAATGCTTAGTATTACACCTGACTTTTCGCTATTTTTAAGACTTATTTTGACTATTTTAAAATTTGAAATTTGAAGTGTGGAAGAATAAATCAGCGGTTTTTGGTTTGAACCCAAAACCGCTATTTTGTAAAAATACATTAAAAATCAGTAACCGAGCATATCGCAAGCCGTGCCTTCGCATCCTATATTTCCGTTAGTCGTGTCATATGTAAAATTTGCGCATTTACCCGCTACGCAGCCTGTAAAACTATTTCCTTTTTGTGTCCAGCCATTTTTATCGTTTCCTGCTTTTATGCCGCCTTGAACGACATTTGAGAAATTAGCTCCCAATTCAGGCCATCCTATATTTCCTCTCATCATATTTTGAGATCTTTTTAGTGAAATACCGCTTCTTATAGAAGCCAAATCACCACGCATTTTAGCAATAGTGGCATCATCTCTTGTGGCGGCCAGGCGAGGAACAGCAATACCTGCTAAAATTCCTAAAACTACAATAACAAATATAAGTTCAATCATTGTAAAAGCTTTTTTCATAATAAATCCTTTGATTTAAAATTCTTTTAATTATATTATATTTTGCGTAAAAAATCTATAAATTTGAAATTTTCGCCAAATTTTGACCGAATTTTATACTTTCGCCATGGTTACACGAAAATTTCAAGCTCTCATTTTCAGCGATTATTACGATAGTGGAACCCAACTCGAAATTTCCCAGATGTTCACCCTTTTTTATTTTTAAATTTTTGTAGTCATATTTTGAAATTTGACGATTTTTGGCGTTTGTTTTGATTTTGTCGTCAAAATCGAATTTCATTTTTCCGACATTCAAAGCTCCCACGAAAACAAGCCATAAAAGTGCGCCATTAGTCATTTTACACTTTAAAATTACGCGTTCATTTCTCTCATACACTCGTGGAATTTTAAGTAAAACTTTTGCCGCTACGCTATAAAGATCAGCAGGAATATAAAGCGCTGAAAGCACTGAAATATCACAAGGTGCGTGATAATGATGATAATCTTTCGGCGAAAGATAGATATTAGCATACTCGAAATTTTGCTTTTTTTGCGGTGCAAGTTCGCCTAAAAGCTCTTTTATGTCGTATTCACGCCCTTTTATACTGAAAGCTTTAAAACTTTTGCTTTTGCCGCACTCAAAAATCATTCCATCGCTCGGACTTATAAAATCATTCCGTAAATCGGAAAAATCACGCTGTTTTATTAATGAACGTGTAAAAAGCTCGTTTAAACTTTTATAGTTTTTTATGCTTTTAAACTCACTCATATCGATATTAAAAGCTTTTATATATTGTTTGTTTATAAAATTTTGTAACTTGCTCGGAAAATGAAAATTTGCCAGCATTCCAAAAATTTTTGATACAAAATTTCTCAAATTTTTCTCCTTAAATTTAAAATTGCAATTTCGCTTGGAGCCAGAAATCTGATCGGTGGTCCCCAAAAACCCGCTCCGCTGCTTACATAAATTTGTCTGTTTTTTTCTTTATAAAGTCCATAAAGATAGCCATTTGCAATCTTAGCTAAAATGGAAAACGGAAAAATCTGCCCTGCGTGAGTATGCCCGCAAATAAACAGATCGGCTAAATCGTCTTCTGCGTAATCTCTCACGAATTTCGGCTGATGAGCTAAAACTATTTTCGGTAGTCCAGGCAGAGTCTCTTTTAAAGCTTTTTTGAAATTTACTTCGTATCCGAATTGCGGTGCCGCGATGTCATTTAGACCGATTAAGTTTATATTTTTAAAAACTTCATTTTCATTTTGTAAAACGCGAAAATTGCGCGATTCAAGCGCATTTATAAGTTCTAAAGCGCCACGGTAATATTCGTGATTTCCTGTTACAAAAAATTTCGGCTGTTCAATTCTGTCGAAATCATCCAACAAATCGCCTATATCGCCTGCTTTGATGTCAAACATATCGCCTACGATTAAAAGCGCGTCAAATTTTTCAGATAAAATTTTATTTACCAAATTGTGCACGAATTTTTTATCTATAAAATTTCCGATATGAAGGTCGCTAATGACGCAAAAACTTACCTGTTCTTTTAAATCTCTGATAAAAATTTCAGTTGTTTTTACTTTAGGTGTTTTAATTGCGTTAAAAAAACTTTTAAAAAGTGTACTGAAAAACAGAATTATAAGCCCGAAATTTATGCAATTTTTTAAAATTTCCCTTCTTTGCGGATCAAATTCGACTCTTTCCAGGCTTAAATTCATGATATAGAAAATCAGACAAAAAAAGAAAAGTAAAAAATTCGCCCCCATCATAAAAACGGAAAATTTTCTTGCCAAAATTTCAATAAAATTCGATGAAAAATTTAAGTTTAAAGTTAGAAAAAAAATCGATGAACAAAAGAAACAAAAAATGCAGATAAATGCCGAGATCCTGGTGTTGAAATACTGCTTTAAAATTTCAAAAATTATTAAATTAAGTAAGAAGAAAATTGCAATTGAAGTGACTATAAATAATTTCAATTTAATTTCCTAAAATTTTTTCCAATTCCGCGGCGTTTCGGATTTCTAATTTTCCATTTTTATCCGTAATTAAAATTTTCTCTTTTTTAAAATTTGCCAAAATTCTTGAAAGCGTTTCTTGCGAAATGTTCAGATCATTTGCGGTTTGCGTCTTTTTCTGTTTTAAAAATTTATCAAAATTATTCAGCAAAAATTGCGCCGTTTTTTGCTCCGCCGAAAGTATCAGACTATCGCTTACAAAGCCTTCGATAGCGCAAACTTTTTTGGAAACCGAGCGCAAAAGTTCCAAACAAATTTCCTGTTTGCAAAAAAAGTTCGCTTTAAATTTTTCGTAATCTATTTTTAAAATTTCGCCGCTTTTCGTAAAAACGGCGCTTGCAGGAAATTCCATTTCTTCGAAAATTGCCACTTCAGCGACAAAACACGGCGCCTCTAAGATATGCAGAACTATCTCTTTTGCGCGCGCTGCGGTTTTGTAAATTTTTACTTCGCCGCTTAGTAGAAATAGCAGATATTTACTTTTTTCGCCGGCAAAAAACAAAATTTCATCTTCATTATAATGCTTTACAAAACTGATATTTTGTAAAATTTCGCGTTCATTTGTGTCAAGTTTGCTGTAAAACGGCAATTTTTCAAACTTCATTTTTTAAGTAAATCTCTAATTTCGCTTAAAAGTTTAACTTCGTCGTTAGGCTCAGCAGGCGCCTTCGGCTCTTGTTTTTCAGGTTTTTTCAGTTGATTGATTGCTTTAATGGCTAAAAAAATACAAAATGCGATTATCAAAAAATCAATCGTAACTTGTATAAAATTGCCGTAGTTTATCGTTACGGCAGCATTTTCTCCGACAGCTTCTTTTATTGTTATTTTAAGATCCGTAAAATTTACGCCACCTGTTAAAACGCCCACGACAGGCATAATTACATCGCCTACGAGCGAACTTACAATTTTGCCGAAAGCACTTCCTACTACAACGCCCACAGCCATATCTATGACATTGCCTTTTACGGCAAATTCTTTAAATTCTTTTATGAAGCTCATAAAATGCACCTTTTAATAAAATAATACCATTTTACACATTTAAGCTTTAAATTTTGCTTTTTATCATATAATAGCCGCAAAAAAGTTAAGGAAATTTTATGTATAGATTTGCACCAAGCCCTACAGGAGATATGCATATAGGCAATTTGCGCGCTGCGATTTTTAATTATATATGCTCACTGCAAGATAAAAGTGGATTTATTTTGCGTATCGAGGATACCGATACGGCGCGAAATATCAGCGGAAAAGGCGAAGAGATAAAAGAGATTTTAAAGCAATTCGGTATAAAATGGGATAAACTTTATATTCAAAGCGAAAATTTGAAATTTCACCGCGAGCTTGCAAGCAAACTTTTAAATGATAAAAAGGCGTTTTGTTGTTTTTGCAGTGAAGAAGAGCTTACTGCAAAAAAAGCCGCTGCAAAAAAAGCCGGCGTGGCTTATCGCTACGACGGAACTTGCGAAAAGCTTAGTGATTTGGAAGTTTTAAATTGCGAAAAACCTTTTGTAATTCGTATGAAAAAACCGAATCGCATTTTGAAATTTAATGATTTAATCAAAGGCGAAATCGGTTTTGAGCCTGAAAATATCGATAGTTTCGTCATTATGAGAGTTGATAAAACGCCTACTTATAATTTCGCCTGCGCGGTTGATGATATGTTGGAAGGCGTAACCTGTGTCATTCGTGGTGAAGACCATGTATCAAATACGCCAAAACAAAATTGGATAAGAGAGTGTCTTGGTTATACGGAGGAAATTTCTTATGCGCATTTGCCGATAATTTTAAATGAAGATGGCAAAAAAATGAGCAAAAGAGAGAACAGCTCATCTGTTAAATGGCTTTTACAAAGCGGATATTTACCTGAAGCTATCGCAAATTATCTGATTTTGCTTGGAAATAAAACGCCGTGTGAAGTTTTTACGTTGGATGAAGCAGTGGAGTGGTTTGATATAAGTAAAATTTCTAAAAATCCTGCGAAATTTGATATAAACAAACTCGCATTTTTAAATAGAGAGCATATCAAAAGAGCTGATTCTGCACGTTTAGTTGAGATTTTCGGACTGGATGAGAGTTTTTCAGAGCTGATTAAATTTTATACGCAAGAAGCAAGTCTGGTCGGTGAAATAAAAGAAAAAATAAAATCAATTTTTTCTAAAAAAGAAATTCCTGCCGAATTCGCTGAAAACGTTAAAATTTTAAAAGATGAAATTTTGAAAATTAAAGAACTTCCTGAAAATTTTGAAAATTTCAAAGAAATTTTAACGAAAGCCACAAATTTAAAAGGCAAAAATTTCTTTATGCCGCTTCGCATTTTGCTTACAGGTGCAAACCATGGACCGGAATTAAAAGAGCTTTATCCGCTTTTGCGTTCACAAATCAAAAGGATAGTTAATTTATGATTTTAAAGACTTTTTTGATAGCGATAGCTGAAATTTCGCATATCGCGATTTACGCTTATACGATTGTGATTTTTATAGCTTGTATTCTTAGTTTTGTCAGGCCCGATCCATACAATAAATTCGTGCAGATTATTTACCGCTTGAGTGAACCCGTGTTTGCATTTTTTCGTCGTAAAATTCCAACGACTTTCGGCGGACTTGATCTTTCGCCGTTAATTGTATTTTTTATCCTGGCTTTTATTGATAAATTTTTTGTAAGGCTTTTACTTGAATTCGCTTATTCGATGTAGTGTTATTTGCGCTATTTTGTGCGGTTTTGCGGTAGGCGAAATTTTGCCATATGAAAAGCTTAAAAACGAGCCGAAATCTTTGGCGAAAGATTATTATATTTACAGACTTGCCGATGAAACAAAGTATAATAAAAGCGAACTTGCCGTGCTTAGAAATGATGTATATCGTTATAAAGGCAAGCTTGCAAAAAAACTTGACGCTATTTTTGGAGCTGAAAAAATTAATAAAAAATGTGCCGGTTTCGGTATAAAAAATATTTTAAAAGCCGACGACGCTTGTAAAAAAGTCATAATAAATCCGAATTTTATCAGCAGACTTTCATCAAAAAATCGCGCCGTTTTGCTCAATGAACTTGTAAAATTTCCAAATTTAATCAATCTTATAAACGGTATGGACGCCAAAAATCCTGCAATTTATTTTGCAGATACTTTAGACGTGGAAAATTATTTCAGATATTTTAATTCTTTAAGCCAAAAAGAGCGGGAGATAAAATTTAACTTTGAATTGACGCCCGATTTTGCAAACGCTTTGTCTCAAACATATGCTTTTAAAGGAATGTTAGAAGATGTTGTTATAAAAGACAAAATGCAAATTTTGGCGCATTCTTTATTGTATATAAATCCTGCTAATTCAGGTGATGAAATAGCATTTTTACTTGGAATAAACGCCGTTAAATTTAAGTCGGACGATAAGGCTTTCGGATTTTTTAAAGCCGCCGCCTATAATTCAAAAAAAATCGGAATTTCTCAAAATGCAAAATTTTGGATGTATCTTATAAATGGTGATAAAACGGCTTTAAAAGAGCTTGCAAATAGCGATTATTACGATATTTATTCAATAATCGCAAAAGAAAAACTTGGAAATAAAACATTAAGTGTAATCATTCCGAAACCTTCTTTAAACGCGCCAAAAAATTATGATATCAGTGATCCGTTCGCCTGGGTAAAAACTAAAAATAAAGCTGACGTTGCAAATGAAACTGAGCTTAAAAAAATGGCGATGTTCTTTGATACGAAAGCTACAATCGGCGAATACAGCTACATAATGAATAAACTTAATAAAAAAGATAATTTTTATGCGATGCCTTTTATGGAGTTTATAGGCACGGACGATTTGCGCAGACAGGCTCTTATTTTAGCGCTTGCAAGGCAGGAAAGCAGATTCGTTCCATCAGCAATTTCAACATCTTATGCACTTGGAATGATGCAGTTTATGCCGTTTGTGGCGAATGACATAGCCAAAAAGCAAGGCTTAGCGGAATTCGATCAGGACAATATGTTTAAACCTGAAGTCGCTTATAAGTTTGCAAATATACATTTGGATTATTTGGAAAATTATTTAATCAGCCCTGTTTTTATAGCTTACGCTTACAATGGTGGTATCGGCTTTACAAACAGAATGCTGAAAAATGGGCTTTTTGATAAAAAAGGCAAGTATGAACCGTATCTTGCGATGGAACTTGTGCCTTATGCAGAAAGCAGAGATTATGCTAAAAAAGTATTGGCAAACTTTGTAATCTACGCTCAGATTTTAGGTCTTAAAGTCTCGGCGGAAGATGAAATTTTAAAACTGAGCAGTTCTGAAAAAAGTGACAAAGTTCGCTGAAATTTTACTATTTGCGGTCTTTTAAAAATATTTTTTGATAAATTTTTTAAAGCAAAATTTTAAAAATCGGCGTTTTCTTATTAAAAAATAATATTTGGTTTATTTTTACTATCTAAAATTTTTAATTTTATTAAAAATATAACAGTCGGAAAATTTGCTGATTACGGTTTTTAAATAGCAAAATTAACAGAATTTTATGATGCGGCTTTGATAAAAATATCTGCAAAATTTATAAAACGACTTTTATCAAATTTGAGTGTTATTTAAAGCAGAATTTAAATGCTTTTTAGGTTTTTTAATATTTTTAGATTTCAAAATGACATTTTGAAAGTGCATACAAAGCGCGATTTTTCCGATTAAAAATAAATTTGAATAAAAATTTTAATGTCGCATAAAAAACGTAAAATATTGGGAAATCTAAAAATTCATTTAAAATTTTGCATTTTTCGGCGAGTTTTGTGTTATTTTAAAGTAGCTTTTATAATTTGCGTCTCTTAAAACGTCAAAATTTAAATAATAAAAAACTCTTTTTTAAACGATTTGATAAACAGCTTGAAATTTAAAATTTGCGGTTTTATTCTTTAAAAATTTTGCGAAATTACAGTAAAAGTGCAAATTGATATAAAAAATAATTTTCTGATAAAATTTAGTGGAATTTTAAAATTCCACTAAATTGATTTTAAGCCAAAAATTTTTCCAAATCGGCTTTTGCGTCGCCGCTGATTAAAGAAAGATTGAATTTTTCTTTTAAAAATTCCAAAATTTCATCATTGAAAAACTCAGGAAGAGTAGGTCCTACGTGGATGTTTTTTATACCCAAATAAAAAAGTGCAAGAAGAATTATCACAGCTTTTTGCTCCATCCACATTAACACGATTTCTATCGGCAAATCATTTACCGCAATTCCTGTCGCTTTGCTTAGCGCCATTGCGATTTCCGTTGCACCGTTGCTGTCGTTGCATTGACCAAGGTCCAAATATCTTGGAATATTTGTGCCTTCTATAAAGCCGAAATCTACGTCATTAAATCTGAATTTTCCGCAACTTGACGTTAAAATCACGCAATCTTTTGGCAAAGAAACGGCTAATTGTCTATAATAATCTCTACCTTTTCCAGGTGCATCACATCCTGCGATGACAAAAAATTTTCTTATTTTTCCGTCTTTTACAGCGCTTAAAATTTCATCAGCCATTGATAAAATAGTTTTATAATGGTGTCCTGTCGTTATGATTTCATCACTGTCAAATCCGCTGATATCCGGCAAACTCAAAGCTTTTTGTATTAAAGGCGAGAAATCATCATTTTCGATACGCTTTATACCGTCCGTTCCTGCGATTTGGTATCCGAAAAGTCTGTCTTTATAAGTGCAGGATTTTTTTAAAGGAACTATGCAATTTGTAGTCATCAAAATCGCTCCACCGAAATCGTTAAAAAGTTTAGTTTGATCAAACCATGCTTTGCCGATATTTCCTTTAAGATGAGAAAATTTCCTTAACTTCGGATAACCGTGAGCCGGTAACATTTCAGAGTGAGTGTAGATATTTATGCCTAGATTTTCTGTTTGTTCCAAAAGTTTTTTGAGTGCCGAAAGATTGTGACCGCTGACCAAAATTGCCTTGCCACTTGCTTTATTTTGCGTAACTTTTACCGGACTTGGCACACCAAAAACTGCAGTATGAGCTTCACTTAAAATTTTCATAACTTTAACTCCGCCTTCGCCGACTTTTAAAAGTCTTTCTATATGCTCATCAAAGTTGAAATTTGAGTTTGTAAGTGTGAAATAAAGCGTATCTGCAATGATTTTATCAACTTCTTTCGTATCAGCGCCAAGTTCTTGCGCGTGGTGACGATACGCGCTCATTCCTTTTAATCCGAAAATCATCGCATCTTGCAAATTAGCCAAAGTTGAATTTTTACCACAGGTTCCCATTTTTTGACCTTTTGCGCCGCAACCGCCAGGTGCGCTCATTTGACATTGATGACAAAACATTTGAAGTTCGTTCATTTTTTATCTCCTTAAACATAAAATTTCAAAAATTTTAACAAAAAAGTGATATTTGAATATTGATTTATGTCAATTTTTTTTGAAAATTAAATTTCAGCATTTGCCGTAAAAATTTTAAAATTTTCCATAAATATAATAAAAAAGTTACATTTTTTAATTTATAATCTATTTTTTATCTTTATTTTATAGAGTTTATATTAAAATCTTTTTTTAGCTTTTTATTTTGGAGTATTTATGAAAAAGACAGCATTTATAACAGGGGCCACTTCGGGCTTTGGCGAAGCCGTAGCCAGAGCTTTTGCTAAGGAAAATTTTAATTTGATTATTTTAGGTCGCAGAAAAGATAGACTTGAAAGATTGGCAAGCGAACTGAATGACAGTGAAGTTCATATAATAAATGTCGATGTCAGGGACAAAGAGAAGATTTTTAAAGAGATTGAAAATTTGCCGCAAAATTTTAAAAATATCGAGATTTTAGTAAATAATGCAGGACTTGCACTTGGATGTGAGCCTGTTGAAAAGGCCAGTTTAAGTGATTTTGAGACGATGATTGATACAAATATAAAAGGTCTTGTTTATATTACAAAAGCTGTTTTACCTATAATGAGCGCTAAAAAAAGCGGATATATTTTTAATATCGGCTCGGTTGCAGGAACGTGGCCGTATCCGGGTGGCAATGTATATGGCGCTACAAAGGCATTTGTAAAGCAATTTAGCTTAAATTTAAGAAATGATATAAAAGGTAGCAATATTCGCGTTACAAATATAGAACCGGGGCTTTGCAAAACCGAATTCAGTTTAGTTCGCTTCAAAGGTGATATCCAAAAAGCTGACGCCATGTATGAAAATACAAAATACATAACCGCGGAAAATATCGCGCAAATCATAATAAACTGCGCAAAATTACCTGAAAATGTAAATATCAACTCGCTTGAAGTTATGGCAACAACGCAAAGCTGGGCGGGATTTTTCTTTGAAAGAGATTAGATGAGAGTTTTGTTTTTTTTATTAGTGCCGTTTTTTTTGTATGCCGATAGCAAGTCAAATGCTGAGTATTTCGGTTTTTTAACGCTTATTCCACCGCTTGTCGCTATTATTTTGGCTTTTATTACAAAAGATGTGATTTTTTCACTTTTAATAGGTGTTTTAAGTGGAACATATATGATCAGCGTTGTAAATACAAGCGCATTTGATGCCGTTATCGGCGCATTTACCGGGCTTTGTTCGCGCGCTGTAAACTCAATGGCGGATCCTTGGAATGCGGGAATTTTACTTCAAGTTCTTTGTATCGGCGGTTTGATAGCTTTAATAACTAAAATCGGCGGCACAAAAGCGCTTGCCATTTGGCTTAGCAAAAAAGCTAAAAGCCACGTTTCTTCACAGGTCAGCACTTGGTTTATGGGACTTATAATATTTTTTGACGATTACGCAAACTCGCTTATTGTTGGCCCGATAATGAGACCAGTGATTGATAAATTTAAAGTAAGTCGCGCAAAACTTGCTTTCATTATAGACGCTACGGCCGCACCGGTTACGGGAATTGCGGTGATTTCTACATGGATCGGACTTGAAATTTCGCTTATTAAAGACGCTTATTATTCGATAGGAATTACAGATATAAACCCGTTTGAAATTTTCGTTTCAACGATTCCTTACAGATTTTATAATATTTTTATGATATTTTTCGTCGTTTTAACGGCTTTGATGAGTAGAGAATTCGGACCTATGTATAAGGCTGAAAAAGCTGCCAGAGAAGGCAAAGCAAGCACTAAAAATTATAATATTTCAAATTTGGATTCTCAAGCTCTTACACCAAAAGAGGGCATAAAATTAAAAAGCGCAAATGCTATTGTCCCTATTTTTGTGCTTATTATTTCCGCCGTTATCGGCTTTTATTTCAATGGTCTATCAGCTCTTGAAGGGGATGAACTTAAAGCCGTCAAAAGCGCACCTTTCAGTTTTATGGCGTTCCAAGCGACTTTCGGAGCTGCCGATGCTTCGGTGGTACTTTTCGAATCGGCACTTTTTGCTAGCATTGTTACCGTTATAATCGGTGTTTGGCAAAAGATATTTGGTATAAAAGAGAGTATTGAAATTTGGGTTGCCGGTTGGAAAACTATGATAATTACCGTTGTGATTTTGCTTCTTGCTTGGTCTTTAAGTTCCGTTATCAAAGATTTGGGTACATCTTACTATCTTGTGGATTTGCTTTCAAAAACAACACCTAAGGTTATTTTGCCGATTTTTATTTTTATACTGGGATCTTTTATCTCTTTTTCTACCGGAACCAGCTTTGGAACGATGGGAATTTTAATGCCTTTGGCTGTTCCTTTAGCAAACGCGGTAGGGCAAAATTACGGCTTGAGCGGCGCAGAGCTTGAAGCATATATGTATGTTTGCATTAGCGGCGTTTTAACTGGCGCTATTTTTGGAGATCACTGCTCGCCGATTTCAGATACTACGATACTTTCGTCAATGGGTGCAGGTTGTGATCATATGGAACACGTCGGCACTCAGTTCGCTTATGCTTTATCAATTTGCGTTATTACGATAGTTTTCGGTTATTTGCCTGTCGGTCTTGGACTTAGCGTGTGGTTGGCGTTACCTCTTGGCGTGTTGGCTGCCGCACTTTTACTTCGCACTGTTGGTAAAAAAGTTTGAGTTGCTCATATTATGGCAAATGTGCAGGTTGCAATTTAAATCTGCCTTATAATGATGAAATTTCGTTTAAAACTGATTTTTTAAAGAGCGAATTTAAAGAATTCTATCAAGGTGAAATTGAAATTTTTAAAAGTGATGAGTGGAATTTCAGAAATCACGCGGAATTTGGTATTTGGCACGAAAAAGGCGATGTTTTCTATACAATGCGCGGAAATAGTAATGAGCGCGTAAAAATAGAAACCTGTCCCAAAATGGATAAAAAAATCGTGGAAATGATGCCGAAATTATTACAAAATTTGCGTGAGAATAAAAATTTAAAAGAGCGTCTTTTTGGAATCGAGTTTATAGCTACGAAATTCGATTTTATGGCGATTTTGCTTTATCATAAAGATATTTTTAATATCAAAGATGATTTGGCTAAATTAGCTGAAATTTTGGATATTAAAATTTCAGCCAGAAGTCGCGGAAAATTTTTAAATTTCGGTGGCGAAATTTTAAGAGAAAAGGTGCAAAATTTCATCTATAGATTTAACGCCGATGCATTTTTTCAATCAAATACAAAAGTAAATGAAAAGATGATTTTGTTTGTTTTAAATGCCGTAAAAAACGGTAAAGATCTTCTTGAAATGTATTGTGGACACGGAAATTTCACTTTGCCGTTAGCTTCTGAATTCGGTAAAATTTTAGCAAATGAAATCAGCAAAAACTCTATAAAAAATGCGCGCGAAAATTCTAAAAACAAAGATAATATAAATTTTGTAAGAATGTCGGCAAAAGAGCTGATAGACGCTTTTAACGGCGTTAGAGAGTTTAACAGGTTAAAAGATATCGATATTACAGATTTTGATTTTTCGCATGTTCTGGTTGATCCGCCGCGCGCAGGAATAGAACCGGAAGTTTTAGATTTTATACAAAATTTTAAAAATATAATTTATATTTCATGCAATCCTGCAAGCTTAAAACAAAATTTACAAATTCTATGTGAAACGCACAAAATTACGAAATTTGCACTTTTTGATCAATTTGTGCATACCGAACATATAGAATGCGGAGTGGTTTTACAAAAATGAATGAGATTGAAAAAACGTTTAAAAGTATGCGAAATATCGCTATTGTAGGTCTTAGCCCAGATGAAAACAAACCAAGTCATAAGGTTGCAAAATTTTTGCAGGAACAAGGTTTTAAAATTTATCCGATTTATCCTGAAGAAGATAAAATTTTAGGGCGGAAAGTTTATAGAAGTTTAAATGAAATCGCTGATTCTATTGATACTGTCGTGATGTTTCGTAAAAGCGAATTTGCTGAAATTTTATTAAAAGATGTAATTTTAAAAAAAGCTAAAAATTTTTGGCTTCAACTTGGAATAAAAAATGAAAATGCTAAGAAAATTTCCGAACAAAATGGAATAAATTTTGTGCAGGATCATTGTATTATGATTGAATTTCAAAATTTTAAAAAGGAAAAAAAGATGGTGGATTTAAATAAAATCATTCAGGCCAAACGTACAATAAGCGGTTTTATAGCCGAAACATCGTGTGATTTGGCGCCAAAATTAAGTGAAATTTACGGAGCAAAGATTTATCTTAAAAAAGAAAATCTTCAAACCACAGGCGCATATAAGATTCGCGGCGCTTTTAATAAAATCGCTCATCTTAGCGAAGATGATAAAAAAAGAGGCGTAGTCGCTGCAAGTGCTGGAAATCACGCGCAAGGTGTGGCTATAAGTGCGAAACATTTCGGTGTAAAAGCTACGATTGTAATGCCGGAAGCCACCCCGCTTCTAAAAGTTGCAGGCACGAAATCTTTAGGCGCTGAAGTTATTTTAAAAGGTGATAATTTTGATGAAGCTTATGCTTATGCGCTTAAATATACAAAAGAGCATGATAAAATTTTCGTTCACCCTTTTGATGATGAGTTCGTTCAAGCAGGACAGGGCACGATAGCGCTTGAAATGCTTGAATCGGTACCGGATTTAGATTATGTTGTTTTGCCTGTTGGAGGCGGCGGGCTTATTAGCGGCGTTGCAAGTTATATAAAGCAAGTAAATCCGGAATGTAAAGTTATAGCTGTAGGTGCAAAAGGGGCGCCTGCTATGCATGACAGTTTTTTGGCAAAGAAAGTCATAAATTCAAAATCGGTTCGCACAATTGCCGATGGTATCGCAGTCCGTGATGCCAGTGAAATTACTTTGAAAATCATACTTGAAACGGTTGACGAGTTCGTGCAAGTTGATGATAATGAAATAGCAAATGCTATTTTGTATCTTTTGGAACAACAAAAAATCATCGTTGAAGGCGCAGGAGCTGCTGGTGTGGCCGCTTTGATGAATAGAAAATTTAAATTTGAAAAAGGTAAAAAAATCGGTATTATAATAAGCGGCGGAAATATAGACGTCCAAATGCTGAATATAATCATCGAAAAAGGTCTTAGGAAATCGAAACGCAAGATGACCGTAAATGTAACGCTTGTCGATAAACCGGGCGCGCTTTTAGGTTTAACAGAAGCTATTCAAAAAGCAAACGCAAATATCGTTAAGATAGACTATGATCGCTTTTCGACAAATATCGAATACGGCGACGCTGTAATAACTATAACTCTTGAGACAAAAGGTGAAAAACACCAAGAAGAAGTTAGAAAATCTCTTCTTGATGAAGGGTATAAATTTAACGAAATTATGTAAAAGGAGCGAAAATGGAAATTTTAAATTTTGTCGTAATTTTATTGCTTTTAGTTGCTATGTTTGTGTTATATAGGCAAAATTTAAAGCTTCGTTTGCATGAAAATCAAAAAGCGGACATTAAAAATGATATAACTCAAATGCGAAATATAGGCGAACTTAGCGTATTTCGCATTTATTCAAAAGAGATTGTCACAAAAAAAGATGATGCGATTGGAGGTTTTTGGAGTACGCTTTTTGGCTGGTCTATGAGTAAAAAGCAAATCGCCATTATTTTTGAGTTTGAAATCGAGTTTATTTATGATCTTATGAGTAGCGATTTTTCTATAAATTCGCTTTCAGATATGAAATACAGCATAAAAATGCCGCCTTGCAGTTATAAATACTCTATAAAAGATATGAAAATTTATGACGAAAAAAATGCAAAATTTTTGCCGTTTTTATTGCCGGATTCGTTGAATGGAATTTTCGGTGCAAGTTTCAGCGAAAATGATAAAAATAAGTTGATTGATGAAGCAAAAGATGAAATTAAAGGGCTTTCAGTAAAACTGATAAATGATTTAAGCACAAAAATCCATAAATCCGCAACCGATACGCTTGAAGCCATTGCAAAAAGTTTCGGCGCAAAAAGTGTAAAATTTGAGTTTAACGATAAAAATATTGCCAAAATAGACATAAAAGGTAGCCAAATTTTGCTTGATAACTCTTTGCAAAAGCAAATTGACGGGTAAAAATTTGTCAATAAATTTTAATTATAGAATTTATATTTTTGTATTTACATAGTGTCTAAAATTTTGGATTTAAAACAACTTAAAATATTGCAATGATTAAAACAAATACCTTGTTAAAATTTATATTCTAATAAAGACAGACAATATTTTTATTTAATATTCTTTAATTTTAAGTTTAAATGTCTTGATTTGATTTTAATATTTAAAGCCGTTTTTGCTTCTTATTTTATATGTTTTCTGCTGTATTTTGATATTTATTTATTCATTTATTTAATAAAGTGAGTATTTTGAATTTATTATTATATTCGACCTATTGATTTGGTAAATTTTAAAATTTCGCCGAGCCTAAATCGCATATTTTCCATCATTGTTAAATACAGTTTTTATAATGTCGGGTACTCTTTGACCAAATAAAATTTAATATTTTTATCGTTTTTTCGCCGTTTTCGTAAAATTTAGAATCAATTATTAAAAAGCATTTTTGACTATCAACGGTTTATTTTTCAAATGATTGTCTATTTTTTAGTAAAATATCTGTAATTTCAGTATATTTTTTATGTTTAATAATTTAAACTTACGCAAGCTTGCGTTTTGGCGTGGAAATATTTAAGATTTGGCGCTTAGTCGTCTGTGAAATTTTTTAAAAATTAAATGTTGTGATTTTAAATATTTTATCGGAAAATATTATCGGTTTATTATCAAAAATATCTAGAGATACCGCATATAAAGGCGTTTGTTGAATTATTATAATGGAATTTTTATTTTTATCAAAAACAAAATTTTTTTTTAAATCTGAGTTTTGAAACCAAATCTGTTGCTTCAGCATAAAGTGAATTTCCATAAAGAATTATGGCACAATCGCTTATCGATATATTCTTTAAAATATCATGCTTTAATGCATTTATAAATTTTTTATAGTAAGTTTGAAAGTTTGTCATCTAAAATTGAATTTGTGATCTAAAGAAGGCGTAGAAAAAATCTACGCCTGAAATTTATAATATTATTGTATCGTCGCGCTCAGGGCTTGTAGATATAAATCCTGCACGCATATTGGTTAATTCTTCGATTCTTTTTATGTATTTTTGTGCGTTTTCAGGTAAATCTGAGAATTTTTTCACTCCTTTTATACTGTCCCATCCATCCATTTCTTCATATACGGGTTCAACATTTTCCAAATTGCAAGGGAAATAGTCGATTATTTCGCCGTTTAGTTTGTATGCTGTGCAAATTTTAACTTTTTCAAAACCGTCTAAAACATCCAATTTCATAAGTGCGAATTTATCAATTCCGCTAAGTCTTGCAGCATATTTTACGCAAACAGCGTCAAACCAGCCGCATCTTCGTTTTCTTCCTGTTGTAGTACCGAACTCTTTTCCTATTTGACACATTTTTTCGCCCCATTCATCGTTTGCTTCACTAGGGAATGCGCCGTTTCCTACTCTTGTAGTATATGCTTTTACGATACCGATTACCTCACCGATATCTTTCGGGGCAAGTCCAAGACCAGTGCAAGCGCCTGATGCTACAGTATTTGAGCTTGTTACATATGGATATGTGCCGTGATCTATATCAAGAAGTGAGCCTTGCGCGCCTTCTACTAAAACTTTTTTATTTTCATCCAAAGCTTTCCAAAGCATTTCAGTTGTGTTTGCGATATATGGAGCAAGAAATTCTTTAAATCTTTTTAATTCGTTAAAAACCGCGATTTTTTCAGGTATTTTGATATTTAATGCGTCATAAAATTTTGCATTTTCATCAAATTCTTTCATTAAATTTTCGCAAAGTTTTTCAGGATTCAAAAGTTCGCCTACGCGGTGGCCGGTTCTATTTACTTTATCAGCATAAGCAGGTCCTATTCCTTTTCCTGTCGTGCCGATTGCTTTATCGCCTTTGGCGCGCTCTTTTGCTTGATCTATCAAAGAGTGGTGCTCCAAGTTAAGATGAGCTTTTTCGCTTATGAAAAATCTGCCTTTCAAATTTTTAAATTGCGCCATTTCGGCGATTAAAACATCCGGATTTACGACAACGCCGTTTCCTATTATATTTATAATATTTTCGTGTAAAATTCCGCTAGGAACAAGATGCATCGCGTATCTTACGCCATCAACCCAGATTGTATGTCCTGCATTGTGTCCACCGCCGCTTCTGCATACATAATCGTAATTTGCACAAAGCATATCTACGATTTTGCCTTTGCCTTCATCGCCCCATTGTGAGCCTATTATCAAGTCTGCTTTACTCATTTTTCATCCTTTTGTAATTTTTCTATCAAAGAATCGATCATAACGGCAAATCCGCTTGATGCGATTTCATCAATTTTGTAATTTCCGCCGCTGCAAAGCACCGAGTTCGCGTCTATAAATCTAAAAAACATTTCATCATAGTAGCGCATTTTGGAATAATATAAAAGAGAGACGCTGATATTTTCATATTTTAGATTTAAATTTAAAATTTCATCCAGACTGCTTTGAATTTCATCGGGCGCTATTTTTTTCAGTTCGCGCACATCTTTTAGTGTTTTTGCACGTGCCAAGGCATCTAACCACGGTAAATTTTTAGCCAGCAAAATTTCGATTTCACCTTTTTCAAAAACAGAAATTTCCAAATCTAAAATTTTGCAAATTTGTTTCGGAATTTTGATATTACTTATTTGTAAGACGGGCTTTAAATCGAATTTTTCGAAAATTTCAGTTGCTACCGAAATCGCAAGCATAAGATTTTTTTCATTTATCATCTCGGCGCCTATTTGATAAAATTCAGCGCTTGGGTATTTAAAAATCGGTTGCACATAAAACCAGCGTTTTAAATTTTGATTTTTTATACGGCGCCTTGCTATTCGCACGACATCTACCGTGCTATCGGCACGAAGCGAAATTTCATTATTTGCAGGATCTGAAAATTTTAACAACTGCTCGCTATTTACGCTTAAATTTTGATGATATGAAAAATATGGAGTCAAAATTTCATTAAAACCGTTTTTTAGTAAAATTTCACTTGCCGTATTTTCTATTTTGCGTTTTATTTGCGCACTTTTTCCAAAATACAGTCTTGAACCGTCCGGAATTTCGTGTTCATAATTTGCGATCATATTTCTCTCTTTTTGATTTTTTATGAAAAAACAATCATATCAAATTTTTACTTAAATTTTAAAAATTTCATTTTTCTACGATTATATTTGCAAATATTAAGTCAAGTAGTGTAAAATTTAGAGTTTTAAGAAAGGGATTAAAAAATGAATGATTTTAAAAAAGTAAATGAACTTGTAGCGGAAAGTAAAAAAAATCTGAATGCACTTTATGACATTAAAGATAGCGAAATTTTAAACTCCTGCTATAAAATTTGCGGATTTAAAGGCGGTGCCGGTGAAAGAATTGCGGTTTTAAGGCGCATAGTCGATCTGAAAACGGATCCGCTTATAAATGAATGCAAAAAACTTGGATTTAGCGAAGAGCAAATTTTAAACGTGCGTGATAAAATGTATGATTTTGTGCGAAAAATGCATGAAAAAATGCACGAGGAATTGATAGAAAAAATCGCGAGCGAAAATATTTTAGATGAATTCTATATGCAAATTTTGCGCTCTACTCACAGAATCGGACAAATTTTAAGTAAAGCACAATTTAGTTGGCAAAAGAAAATAATTGATGAAAACGGCAAAAAATTCAGTCGCGATTTTGATTCGATAGCTGAAGCAAAAGATTTTATAAACAAACATAAACTTTATCAAAAAACAGCGCACGGCGAAATTTGTGATAGAAGTTACGGCGTTGTGAGTGAAATAAACGGTAAAATTTTATTTTTGCCTTATGCTTTGGCTTTTGAAACTGAATTTAAAGAATTGGACGCCGCTTTTGACGATTGTATAAAATCTTTGCGCGAACTTGCCTTAAATCGCGAGCAGGAAGCATACATCACATATTTTGAAAAACTACGCGCCGCATTCGGTGAAAAAGAAAATGAAAATGTAATTTCCGCTTGGCGAGATGCCGAAATAGCGTGGATGGACGTAAAAACTCCACTTCAAATCGGTCATCCGCTTGAATATTATGAAGATGTTTATACACACGCGGTTGCCTTGGAATGGGATATTCGTTTGGCAAGACAAAGTGAGTTCAATGTCGGCGAATTTAAGAAAAACACAAAAGAAACATTTAATGAATTTTACAAAAAAATCGGTGCGGATAATGAAATAATGCACGCTTTTGTCGATACTAATATTGATAAAACGCAGCTTTACATAAGCACGCCGATGATTTATTATGCTGCCGATTTTAATGGACTTTTTTCAGCTCAGGTTGTGCCTAATGATGAGTTTGTTAGCTCAAATTGCGGTAAGAAAATTTTCGCATTTGTGGATTTTGTATATGAAAGTGCCAAATCAAAGCCTTTTATGCGTTTAACAAGTGAAATTTTTGATCTTGAATATTTAAATTTCGGACGAGAAATTTTGTTCAATCATCCTGAAATTTGGCGAAAAGTTTATGAAATTTCTACAATCGGCCACGAGTTCGGCCACATTTTTTTTATAGATGAAGACACCGAAGCGCTTATGAATAAAAGTGGAGTTTTTAAATTTATTGAAGAGTATAAAGCTACAACCGGCGGACTTATGAACTTTTTTATGCACGAAAATAAAAAATATGCTTTGCCTGTTTTGGATGAACTTATAAGAAGAAGTGTAGGGCTTATCGCTTGGCAAAAAGTCGATGATGTAAGAGCTTATTATTGTGAAGGTCTGATTCATCTGAGTCTGCTTTTTAAAAGCGGCGTTTTGAATTTTGAAAATAATCGTCTAATCGTTGATTTAAGCGAAAATTCATATGAAAATTTCAGGTGCGAATGTATTAAAAACTATGAAAATTTAGCAAAAATTTATGTCGATAAATGTGATGCGAACGAGTTTTTAAGCAAATTTTGCGTTTTGGAAAACGGAGTTTATCTGCCGCTTGATGTTTCGGTGCGTGAATTTGTAAAATTTTACTATTCGCGTTTTGAACTTATCGGAAATGAAATAGATGAGAGCGGTGAACGCGAAAAGTGGAATAAAAAGTAATTTTATTTTTGAAATTTAAAGACAAAATTTTAAAATTTTGTCTTTAAAAAATTATGAAATTCCAAGTAATTTTACAAAATTTAAAAATCAAAATTTTTGCATTATTGTTTTGAAAAAATTATCAAATTTTTACAGTTGCAAAATAAAAATAATAAAAACTTTTTTACATACTTTAAAGCTTTATTTGATATAATTTTTAGGTATTTTAAAAATAAAAAAGGACCGAAAATGCGAGTAAAAATGCCTCATGTAAAGTATATCGCACACAAAATCGCACTTGATATTTTAAATTCAGGTTTTGTTAAACTGACAGGCGGTTTGGAAAGTATCGCAAAAGTCGCAAATGACATACTTGTGGAAGATTTGCAAAAAGAGCGCGCACTTGATGAGCGTGCAAATGAAATAATGGAAAAAAATATAGATGATATTGATGCAATGGCTGTAGATAAGAGAAATATGTTTTTACTGATTAAAAAACGACTTGCCGATGACGCAAAATTTTATTTGAATTATGAAGATCGCTACTCAAATATTTCGCATGAAATTTTGGAGAGTATTTGGAAAAACGGACTTGTTGATTATAATGTAAGCGAAAATAAAGTAAAAAATATAATTTATCTCTCAATAGAGAATTACTTGAAAAATTTCGGCAAAATCGAAGATGACGTGATGGATAAAATGGACACTTTAAAGCGAAAATTAATTCCGGGCACCGAAGAATATGATATGGTTTTTGAAAAATTATATGAAGAAGAGCTTAAAAAAAGAGGAATGTTTTAATGAAAGCTTACATTTATATTGAAAATGGCGTGTTTTTGGAAGCTAAAGCTTTCGGAAAAGGTGGAAGCAGTGTAGGCGAAATGGTTTTTAATACATCATTGACAGGATACGAAGAGATTATTACCGATCCAAGCTACGCAGGACAATTTATAGTTTTTACAATGCCTGAAATCGGTATTGTAGGCACAAATGTAAATGATTTGGAAAGTTCAAAAATTCACGCAAGCGGTATTTTCGTAAGAAATTTTAATAAAATTCCTTCAAATTTCAGATCTACAATGGATTTGGAAAATTTTTTTATAAAAAATGAAAAATTCGGAATTTATGATGTAGATACCAGATATTTGACGAAAATGTTGAGAGATAGCGGCACTTTAAGAGCAATCGCTTCAACTGAAATTTCGGATAAGGAAACATTAAAAAGAATGCTTGAAAGCTCGGCAAAAATAGATGAGATAAATTTTGTTAGCATTGTAAGCACAAAAAAATCTTACAAACACGATAAAGCGGCTTGGAACGGCAAAGAGTATCCTTCTATGAAAAAATCCGGCAAAAAAGTCGCTGTGATGGATTACGGCGTAAAAAGAAATATTTTAAACGAGCTTTGCAATGTCGGAATTGAAGTTGAAATTTTTCCGCATGATACAAAAGCTGATTTGTTGATACAAAAATTTAAAAACGGTGAAATAAACGGCATTTTCCTTTCAAATGGACCGGGAGAGCCTAGAATGTTGAAAAATGAAATCGCCGAGATTAAAAAAATGATAGAAGCCGAAATTCCTATTTTCGGTATATGTTTAGGACACCAACTTCTTTCAAATGCTTTCGGCTACGAAACGTATAAACTGAAATTCGGCCAACACGGAGCAAATCATCCGGTGCAAAATTTACGCACAAAAACGATAGAAATTACAACTCAAAATCACAATTACAACGTTCCTGAAAATATCGCAGAGATTGCCGAAATAACACATAGAAATTTATTTGACGGAACAATTGAAGGTGTAAAATATAAAAATTATCCTATTTTTTCAGTTCAGCATCACCCTGAAGCCAGTGGCGGACCGAACGAGAGCAAGTATATTTTTAAAGAATTTCTTGAAATTTTATGAGTTTTTATATTTACAGCATTATTCCGATGGCGTTGATGTTAAGTTTAACTCATTGCCTTGGGATGTGCGGCGGATTTGTACTTGCATATAACGCCAAACTTTCAAAAAAAAATCCTAAAATCGCATTTTTTTATTCATTCAGTTATCAAATTTCAAGAGTTTTTGCCTATATTTGTCTTGGCGCGTTAGGCGGATATTTCGGTTCATTTTTTAAAATTTCGGTTCGTGCGGAAGCGTTTTTACATTTCTTTTTAGGGCTTTTTTTGGCATTTTTAGGCGTAGCGCTTTTGATGCGAGGTAAAATTTTAGCTTTTATTGAAAACGACAAAATTTATCAAAAATTTTTGGCAAAACCGTTAAAATACGCTTTTAGCAAAGACAGTTACACTTCATTTTTACTTCTTGGATTTTTAAACGGTTTGCTTCCGTGCGGAGTTGTTTATACATTTTTAGCTATGGCGATTATGTCGTCTTCTTTAATAAAAGGCGCAATTATTATGGCTATTTTTGGAATCTTTACAATGCCATTACTTTTAAGTTTTTCTTTCGTGCTAAATTTATTAAATTTAAAGTATAAAAACGCTATATTTACGCTGTCAGCAGTTTGTATAATTGTATTTGGCATTTATAATTCATATTTAGGATTTATTTTAAGCAGATGATTGATAAACTCAAACAATATCAAAACGCCATAGATGAGAGCAATATCGTTTCCAAAACCGATATTAACGGTGTTATAACATTTGCAAATGATGAGTTTTGTAAAATTAGCGGATATTCAAGAAAAGAATTAATCGGCTCTTCTCACAATATTGTCCGTCATCCCGATGTTTCAAAAAGTGTATTTAAAAAACTTTGGGATACGATTTTGGCTAAAAAAGTATATAAAGGAATTATTAAAAACCGCGCAAAAGACGGCTCCGCGTTTTATTTAAAAGCCACCATTATACCGATTTTGTATCCAAACGGCGATATAGAAGAGTTTGTGGCGATTCGCCAAGATGTAAGTGAAATAGTAAAATTGAATGAAAAACTTTTAAAAGCACAAAATGAACTGGAAAGTATCAATCAAAATTTACAAAAAGTCGTCGATGAAAAGACGTCGGAATTAAAAAATTTAAATGAAAATTTGAAGATAAAAGTAAGGGAAGAAATCGCTAAAAATGAAGAAAAAAACAGGCTGATGCTTCGCCAATCAAGATTCGCTTCAATGGGTGAACTTGTCGCAAACATCGCTCATCAATGGCGCCAACCTTTAAATGAGTTGTCGATAAATCTTTTCAATTTAAAAAGAAATATTTCGGATGAAGAAAAATTTTTAAAAATATACAACGATTCAAAATTTCTTATACAGACTATGTCAAAAACTATTGATGATTTTAAACATTTTTTTAGCGCGGACGAACCGAGTGAAGAATTTTTTATATATGACGCGATGAGTGATACTTTGCGTATGATAAATGCAACTTTTGAGAAAAAAAATATTAAAATTAAATTGAATTTTCCAAAATCAGATATTAAAATATTAGGTCACAGAGGCGAACTTTCGCACGTGTTTTTAAATATTTTAACAAATGCGAAAGACGCATTTGAAGGTATTAATTCGTCGAAAAAAATAATTACTGTAAATGCTTCAAAAGATAGGCGTCATGCGTATATTGAAATTGAAAATAACGGTTCTTTTATAGAAGACAATGTGATGGATAAAATTTTTGAGCCGTATTTTACCACTAAACATAAGTTATCAGGCACCGGAATAGGTCTTTATATGTCAAAACTGATAGTAAAAAATATGGGCGGGCAAATACACGCCAAAAATACTGAAAATGGAGTAAAATTTATGATAAATCTACCTTTAAGGAATAACAAATGAGTGTTTTAGAAAATTTAAGTGTTTTAATTGTCGAAGATGAAATTAAAATTTTAAATTCAATGGCCGATTCGTTTGACGGAATTTTTAAAAGTGTATATACCGCTAAAAACGGCGAAGAAGGACTTAAAAAATTTATAAAGTATAATCCGAACATTGTTGTAACGGACATTTTGATGTCAATCAAAGACGGTCTTGAAATGACAAAAGAGATTAAGAAAATTTCGCCAAGCACACCTGTAATCGCGCTTTCAGCATTTAATGACAAAGAAAAACTAATAAAAGCAATCGATGTCGGAATTGACAAATATCTGCTAAAACCGATTGATATGGATGAGTTGATTTTTGCAATCGAAACTTTGGCAAAAGCCAAAATAGAATCAAGTAGCGATATAAAGCTTGGAAACGGTTACTTTTTCAGCCCTACAAAAAAAGTTCTTATAAAAGACGACAAAGAAATATCTCTAACCAAAAAAGAACTTGCTTTCGTTTCATTGCTTGTAAACAGATTGGGCACTTTGGTTATACAATCCGATATCAAAAAAAATGTCTGGGTCGGAGAAAAAGTTACTGATGCTGCAATCCGTACATTCATTAAGCGTATTCGCGACAAAGTAGGACCTAATTTTATAAAAAACGTTCCGGGACTTGGATATAAAATAGACGCTAAATTTTAAAAAATAAATAACTTAAATAAAATTTTCTCTTTAAATTTTAAAGAGAAAATAGTAGTTTAATTTTAAATTTTTAATCTATGTGGCGCAAAATTATTTGATTTTTAAAATTTGCAAGTTTTTAAAATTTAGATTTATACAGCTTTAAATATATGATTTTATTGATTTAAATTTTAAATTTTTGTAATTTTAGAGAATTTCAAAAACAACAAAAAGAATTTTTTATTAAATGGTGTTGTTTTTTAAAAGCGCCTAACGCAGTTTTGATTTTGTTTTTGTTACGGCGCAGTTTTTTGTTTTATCGATTATAAAATTTTGATAAATGCGCCTGTTTTTAGATTTTTTATTTTATTGACAACGGCTTTAATTTTCGTGCAGTATTTTTTTAAAATTCTAAATACAAAATTTTTAGCCGTTATCCTATTTATTCGCTATTAAAGTTATTGTTAAATAAAATTTAGTTTTTCAAATGCGCCTGTTTTCGGCTTATTTTATGCAATTTGAAATTTAAAAGTTTTATATAACATTTTAATTTTTTGTTTGCCTGTTTATAAAATTAAATACGATCTGTTATCATAATAAAATTATATTCGCGCATTTTTTCAAAACAAATTAACGGTGTAATTTGTTTATTTTTCAACTGCATAAAAACAAATATGAATTTTTAAAGTATATAATCTGAAAAATCCGATTGTTTGCGGATTATTTCAAAATTTTGAAATGAATTTTTAAAATTTTTAATGGTTTATCGGCAATTTTGCCGATAATTTTACCTGCTGTTTTGAAAATTTCTTTTACCGTTTTTATTATTTCTTTTTATAGAGTTTGTAATAGGAATTAAATCTGTAATTTTGTTACGTTTATTTTTATAATTTTAATGGTAGCGGTTTTAAAAAGAGGAATTAAATTTGTAATTTTGTTACCAAGCCATTTTCCTGCTTTTTAATCCAATTCTTCGCGTGAAATTTTAATTGTTTTTCTTGTTTTCTTTCCTGTATTTTCGTTTTGATTGCTTTGCCGATTTTCTTTTCTTCGTTTTTATGGCAAAAATTATGTGCTTTTTTATCGGCACGCTTTTTAAAATTCATAAAAAAAGTTCGGATAAATTATATTGTTATTATTTGCCGCGAATAATATGCAACTTCAGGTTCTACGCCGCTTTCATCTTTTACTTTTTATTTTATGGTCAATGCGAATTTATAGAAGTTTTTAAACTTATCATTTGGCATATTTTTTCATTATTTCATTTTTAATCTTCCTGATTTAGAATTTAACTTTAGTTATGAGTTTATAAATTGCACATAAATTTCTATCCGCTTTGCAAACTGCTAACATTGTATCAATTAATTTGTCTTAGCTGTTTAATAAAATTTATCATATTTTTTGTGTATATTGTCTTTTTCGGCGTTGTCGATAATTTATGGAAGAATCGAACATTATTAAATTGTCGGATTTGTATTTGTAGATTTTTCTGTTATAAGGCTATTTGGCTGAGACTTTCTTTTGTAACATTTCCACCAAAAAAAAACGGCATTTACAGTTGTGTTTTACCCATCCGGCTCCACTAACTATTAAGAGATAAAGCTTTTTATGGCTAAAAACAAGCCTTTATCGCTTTTTTTAAAAAATACAATATGATATTATTTTATAAATATATGCTTAAAAAAGTTAAAAATTACAGAAAATTTTAGGAATATAAATATTTTTCTAAAAGGCGAAATTTTAAAAATTTCGCCAAAATTTCAATCTTTTATAAAGTAGTTTCCATCAAAGCTTACAAGCGAGTATTTTCGTTCGTCGCCTAGACCTTTTATAAGTCCGTCAATGCTTAGAAAAGTAAGACTGTCGGCGCCTATATATTTGCAAACTTCGTCTACGTTTTTGTTTGCACTGATTAGCTCTTCGTAGCTTGGAGTATCTATGCCGTATTTGCAAGGATATTTTATTTCAGGACATGCGATGCACATATGAATTTCACTTGCCCCTTCGTAACGAAGGAGTTCAACTATTTTTTTGCTGGTAGTTCCGCGCACTATGCTGTCATCGACTACAATTACTTTTTTGCCTTTTAGCAAAGCGCTCATCGGATTTAGTTTCAATTTTACCTTTAGATTTCTCATTTCCTGCGTAGGTTCTATAAATGTGCGACCTACATAGTGATTTCGCACGATTGCCATTTCAAAAGGAATTTTAGCTTTGTTTGCAAAGCCAAGTGCGGCAGGCACGCCGCTATCAGGTACCGGAATTACGATGTCGCCTTTTATATCGGCGCATTTTTCGGCTAATATTTCGCCAAGTCTTTTTCGCACGTTATATACGTTTTTCCCTTCTATTATGCTATCAGGGCGCGCGAAATAGATGTATTCAAATGCGCAAATTCTAGGATCGGTTTTATCAAAAAGCTGAATGCTTTCTATCTCATCAGATCCTTCTTGAAATACAACCATTTCTCCAGGACGCACATCGCGGATAAATTTTGCTCCCACCAAATCAAAAGCGCAGGTTTCACTTGCTACCATATATCCGCCGTCTTTCAGTCTTGCTATACTAAGAGGTCTTACGCCGAATCTATCTCTTATGGCAAACATTTTGCTACGGCTTAAAATTAAAAGACAATAAGCTCCGACGCATTTTTTGACAGCTTCTATGATGCGCGGTCTAAGCTTCATATTTTTGTTTCTTGCAATAATATGCAAAATGTTTTCGGTATCCATATTTGATTGAAAAATAGCGCCTTCTTCTATAAGTTTTGTTCGAACTTCATTTTTATTTACAAGATTTCCGTTATGTACGATTGAAATTTCGCCAAGAGCGTAGTTTGCATATACCGGTTGCGCGTCTTTTATGCTGCCGTTTCCTGCCGTTGAGTAGCGGTTGTGACCGATTGCGATATTTCCTTTTAAAATTTCAAAACTTTCTTTATTAAAAACTTCACTTACGTGACCTCTACCTTTTACGGTTTTTATATGATGATTGAAACTCGCACTTATTCCGCTTGCTTCCTGTCCTCTGTGTTGCATCGCAAAAAGTCCGTAATACGCGGTTTTAGCCGCGTCATTTGAATTTATAACTCCAACTATCGCACACATTTTTTTATCCCCAAACAATCATTTATATCGTAAAGTCCGTTTTCTTGATTTATTACCCAAAGCGCCGCTTTTATCGCTCCATTTGCAAAAGTAGCTCTGGATGTGGCGGTGTGATTTAACTCTATAAATTCGCCGTCATTATAAAATCCGACGCTGTGTCTGCCTACGATGTCGCCGCCTCTTAGTGACATTACCGCTATTTCATCTTTTTTTCGCTCACCTATCATTCCGTCCCTACCGCTTATTCTTACTTTTTCCAAATCAAGCCCGCGCGCATTTGCCGCAGTTTTAGCTAAAGTCATCGCTGTGCCGCTTGGCGCGTCTTTTTTGTGCCTGTGGTGCATTTCCACTATTTCACAGTCAAAATCTCTTAAAATTTTAGAAGCTTGCGCTGTCAAAGAGTTTAAAACAGCAACTCCAAGACTCATATTTGTGGCGTAAATAACAGGCATTTTTTTACCACACTCTTTTAAAAGCGCCTCGCCTTCGCTTCCAAGTGCCGTAGTTCCCATACAAATCGGTTTCGGATGAGATTTTGCATAATTTAAAAGTGCAATTGCGCCGTCTTTAATCGTAAAATCAATTACCGCGTCGCAATTTTCGAAAAGCTTTTGCAAATCATTCGTAACAATGCAGTTCGGTGAATATTTCAAAGGTTCGATAGAATAAATTGCCGAAATTTCAATATTTGTGAAATTTTGAGCGCATTCATATATCATTGTGCCCATTTTACCGCTTCCGCCGTGAATTCCAAGTTTTGTCATTCCAATCCTTTTTTTAATATCAAAATTTTTATTTTTCAATTCCAAGTCCAATTGATACGTAAGTATTTTGTTTGGCATCTGTTTTTTGAATATCTTTTATGATGATTTGAGCGCTATTTACGCCAATTTCAATCAATTTATCTTTTACATTTTTTGCCCTTTTTTCAGCAAGCTCATCAAGCCTTGAAGGTGTAAATTTCTGCGCATTTATAATCAAATTTTTTAAATTTTTATCTTCTCTTATAGAGTATCGATGTTTTAAAATTTGAATTGCTTCTTTATAGCTGACATTTTGCTGATTTATGATTAAATCTATGTTTTTATGAAAACTCTCCTCTTTAAAAGCAAAAGTGTCGCCTTTTTCATTGTAAGTCGGAGTTAATGTAAGTTTTATTTCAGGCTTTGAATCCAAAATGTGTTTTATATTTTCAAATTTTTCGTTTTCGCTATCCAGAATTTCACTACTTGCAAACTCGAAATCAATTCCTTCAAGTTTTGAAGTATCGATTCCAAGAACATTTCCTATAAATCTGAAAGGGCTTAATACGATATCTGAAAAAAGTTTGCCAACGGCGCTCCAAACAATTCCGCCGTAGCTAAAATCAGGATTATTCAAATCCCCGTTTACCGGCAAATCAACATTTATCTGTCCGTTTTGATCGGTTAAGATTGAAACAGCCAAGGAAACGGGCAAATTCACATTATCTTTGCTTTCCACTTTTTCGCCAAGTGTGAAATGATCCAGATTTATGTTGTTTTTAGCGACAAGTTTTTTATCTTTTATTTTATAATCAAGTTTGAGATTTAATTTTCCGTCTTTTATCTCATATCCTATAAATTTCGCGCTGTAAGGCGTAGCGTCTTTTAGTGCCACATTTTTGAAAATTACTTCCATGTGAGATCTTTGATCGTAATTGAAAGGAAGTGTTATGATTTTTATTTTTCCGGTTCCGTTTTTTCCTACAAGACCGTTAAAATCGAGCTTTGTAAGACCTTTTGAAGCTACTTTATTCACCGCCGTTCTTACTTTTGAAATTTTAATATCAAACGGAATTATTAAACTGTGATCGATAAAATCGATTTCGCCCCCGAGAAGTTTTATATTTTTAAGTGTAAAATCAAAATTATTTTCGCTTCGTGCAGCACTTTTTTTATTTGATTTTATTATATTGATTGCGTTGAAATTTCTGTTTTTATCTATGAAAAGTTTGGCATACGGATATGAAATGTTTATGTCGCTTAAAACTGCCGATTCAGGTGTGATTTTCACATTTTTTACACTTAAGTTCCTGATGCCGAAAAATTTGCCGTTTTTGTCGTTTAATATAAAATTTTTAGCCGAAAAATTTCCGCTAAAATCGAAATTGTCCGTAAATTTTAAATTGCCGTCAGTATTTATTTCGCCGCTTTTTATATCAGCATTTATAAATTCATTTAAATACGGATTAAAGTATGTTAAATTTTTGAGTTTTGCTGAAATTTTACCGGAAAATCTCAAAGGCGAAATTTTAAGGTTGCCATTCGATTTCAGCGCGATTTGAGATGAGTTGATATTTGTTATTATGTTAAAATCTTTGTCTAAGCTGAAATTTTTTATATTTAAGTTTATTCCTGTTATTCTGTGCGTCATTTTTGTAATGAAGCTTTCGCTGATTTGGGCGCTTGCATTGTTTAAGCTGAAATTTTCAAGTTCAAATTTAAAATTTGATTTTTCCTTCTTTGCAGCATTTTTAGAAGTTTTTAAAAGTGCCAAAGAATTTAGTGCTGTTGCGCCGTTTTTAGTAATTTCGCTGTTAAAATTAAGTTCATTCAAATCGGCGTTTTTTATTTTTAAACTTTTTTCGTCAAATTTTATATTTTTTACATATAGACTTTTAAAATTTATAAACTTGTTTAAATCGAAATCGCTCGCATTAAAATCCTGCAAAGCAACCATTGTGGTGTTATTTTTTTTACTTATATTTATATCTTTTAAATCTATTTTCGATAAAGCAAAAAAATCTTTTTTCTTAAAGTCAAGTTTTGTAGTTTGTGCCAGAATTTGAGGAATTTTAACATTAAAATTTTGATTTTCCATATTAAATTTTACATTGTCACTATTTAAATTTTTGAAATTCAAATTGTAATTAAAAGCTGATAAATTCGTATCTTGCAAGTAAAATTTTTCCAGTTTCGCATCGGTTTTTATGTCTTTGTCGTATAAAAGATGAATATTGAAATTTTTTAGTGCAAGTTCTTTAAAATTCGCATGTTCCGAGCTATTTTTATCAAGAGATAAAGAAAAATCGCTTATACTTAAATTTGAATCCTTTAAATAAAATTTAATTCCGTTGTCAAATTTTAAAAAGTAAAGTAAATTTGAGTTAATAATGCCGTTTTTAAGGTTTGTATTATCAGGTACAAAAGATAGCCAAAATGGATTTATATTAAGATTTTTTATATCTATTTTTCCGTAAATTTTAAACGGATTCAAATCGACTTTACTTTCTATATTCACATTTTCCATAATGCTGGAATCACCGCCAAAACGGTGGTTTCCGCCAATATTTTGTTTCAAGTCGAAATCTGTCAATTCGTAATTTATATTGTCAATTGCCGCTACAAACGGCTCTTTTAACGAGTTATCGGCATATTTTATCGTGCCGTTTTTTATTTTAAGGTATTTTAAGATTAAATTAACTCCTGAATTTTTCTCTTCATTGTTATTTTCGGTTTTATTATTTTCAAGTAAAGATGCAAAATTGAAATTACCGTTTTTATATTTTGCTATGCTGATTTGCGGCGATTCAAGAGTTAAAATTTCAAAATTAAGATTTTTTTTGAAAAAATCTGTAAATTTTATGTCAGCGTCTATTTTTTTGGCTTTGAAAAGCGGTATTTGCGTTCTTAAATCCAAATTTGTAATGTTTAATTCGTAAGTAAAAGGGTTAAATTTTGCATTTTGTATATTCAGACTAACTTTGTTCGGCATTTTAGATGGTAAAATTTTTGTGATGATGTATGGAATTCCAAAAAATCCAAAAATTGTGTAAATTAAAAAAAACACCGCAAAAATCAATACGCAAAGTCTTTTTTTATCAGCAAAAAATTTTAAGATTTTTTTCATTCTTTCTCGTTTGTTTATATAAATTTCATAAAATTATAACAAATTTTTGTTTGAAAAAGGTTAAAATTTTTGGTTGTTCAAATTTGTTGCGCTGTTGATAGCAGTTATTTTTTTAGAGAGTTGAAAAAGCTTACAAATGAGTCTATTATAGGTTATTTTTACGATCCGAACATTCATCCTTACAGCGAATTTCTACTTCGTTTTATGGAGGTTAAAAGAGATTGTAAAAAGCTCGGAATCAAGGTTTATGCGGGTGAATATGATTTTAATGACTGGCTAAACGGTGCAAAAGGTCTTGAAAATGAGCCTGAAAAAGGCAAACGCTGTCAATATTGTTTTGATTTCAGAATGTCCGAAACGGCGGAATTCGCTAAAAAAATCGGTGAGAAGAAAATCAGCACAACTTTGCTTATGAGTCCTAAAAAATCGCATTTACAACTGGTCGACAGTTTAAAAAAAATTTGTGACGAGCAGAATTTGGAATTTATAGCACCCGATTTTCGTAAAAATGGCGGTACAAACGCGCAGTTTGCTCTTGCAAGAGATCTTAAAGTCTATCATCAAAATTACTGCGGTTGTATTTATGCATTGTGTGCTCAAAGAAAAGAATCTGAAATTTTTGAACTGATGAGCCCTGTAAATCGCCAAATTTTACCTAATTCGATAGAAGACAAAATCAGGCTTTACCGCAAAATTTCAAAGCTTGAGAAAAAGGGTGTGAAATTTGAAATTTTAAGAGATAAATTTATAAATTATCGCCTTTTGAGTTTTGTAATAAAATTTGACGGTATTGCGCAAAATAGCGTGGTTTTATTCAATTCGCATTTTAAACTGAACTTTGTGAAATTTATGATACCTGACAAGTGCCATAAATTTTTTAGCGATAAAGAGCAGATTAAAATTTTAAATTTTAAAGAATTCTGTAAAATTTCAAATGTAAAATTTAAAAATTTTGATGAGTTTGCAGCTTGCCCGCTATCAGTAAAAAAAGAGCTTAAAATAAGAAAAAAAATAGTTGGAGCCGGTAGTTTTTCGCCTATCATTATAGTGGATAAAATTCCACGCGCAAAGTGCGAAATATCGGCAAATTCAAAAATTTACATTGACATTATGGAAATTTTAGTAAGAATTAGATAAAATTCAAAAATTTATCAAAAGTAAAGGAAAAAAAATGATTGATATAAATGAAATTTTAGAAATTTTACCACACCGTTTTCCATTTTTATTAATAGATCGTGTAATTGATTTACAACCCGGAATAAGCATAAAAGCATACAAGAATGTCACATTTAATGAACAAATTTTTCAAGGGCACTTTCCAGGTCATCCGATTTATCCGGGAGTTATGATAATTGAAGGAATGGCGCAAGCAGGCGGCGTGCTTGCTTTTAAAAGCACAACTGATGAAGATTTGTCAAATAAAGTCGTATATTTCATGACAATCGATAAAGCGAAATTTCGCCAACCGATAAGACCAGGAGATCGCTTGGAATACAGACTTAATGTATTAAAACATCGCGGCAGAATTTGGGTTTTGAAAGGTGAGGCGCTGGTAGATGATAAAGTAGCAGCCGAAGCTGAACTTCAGGCTATGATAATGGATAAATAATGAAAATTCATTCAACTGCAATTATAGAAGACGGCGCGGTTTTAGGTGAAAATGTAGTAGTTGAGGCTTACGCATTTGTAGGTCGAGATGCAAAAATAGGCGCAAATTGTGTGATAAAACAAGGTGCCAGGATTATCGGTGATACTGAAATAGGTGAAAATTCCAAAGTTTTTTCTTACGCGATTGTTGGAGAAATTCCACAGGATATGAGTTTTACAGATGATGAAAAAACAGGTTTAATAATCGGTAAAAACGCAACTATTCATGAGTTTTGCACGATTTCAAGCGGATCTCATAAGGGTGACGGTTTTACGCGCATAGGAGACAATCTTTTTATGATGGCGTATTGTCACGTGGCGCACGATTGTATTTTGGGAAATAATATAATTTTAGCAAACAATGCGACTCTTGCAGGACACGTGCAAATGGGTGATTTTGCTGTTATTGGAGGACTTACTCCGGTTCATCAATTCGTGCAAATCGGCGAAAGCTGCATGATAGCAGGAGCAAGCGCATTGAATCAGGATATTGTACCGTTTTGCCTGGCTGAGGGAAACAGAGCTTATATAAGAGGGCTTAATTTAATAGGAATTAGGCGTCGCTTTGATAGAGATGAGGTTGAAATAATAAATAAGGCATATAAATTTTTATTTAATCGAGGCGGCAGTTTAAAAGAACAAGCCGAAATTTTACTTAACGATACGAAAAATGAAAATGTAAAAAAAATGTGTAATTTTATATTAAATACCAAACGCGGAATACCGCTAAATAAAGGAAATTGATGAGTAGAATTTGTAGTTTTTGTGGACATTCCGATTCGGATGGTCGCAAAATTATTCCAAATGAAAAAGGTGATGCGTTTATTTGTGAGGAGTGTGTTAAAATAGCCGGCAGTGTGCTTGACGGCGAAGAAAATAAAAATTTAACCGAAAATGAAAAAGTTGATTATAAAAGCATAACTCCAAAAGAGTTAATGGAAGTGTTAAATCGTTATGTGATAGGACAAGAGCGTGCTAAAAAAGCTTTTAGCGTAGGAGTTTATAATCATTATAAAAGAATTTTTAAACAAAACGAGATTGATGATGATACCGAGCTTTCAAAATCAAATATATTGTTAATCGGACCTACAGGAAGCGGTAAGACTTTAATGGCTCAAACTTTGGCTAAATTTTTGGAAGTTCCGATTGCAATTTGCGATGCTACAAGCCTTACTGAGGCAGGATATGTAGGCGAAGATGTGGAAAATATACTTACAAGACTTTTACAGGCTGCCGGCGGCGATGTAAAAAAAGCCGAAAAAGGTATAGTTTTTGTAGATGAAATAGATAAAATCGCGAGAATGAGCGAAAATAGATCCATTACTCGTGATGTTTCAGGCGAAGGTGTACAACAGGCACTTCTTAAAATTATTGAGGGAAGCGTTGTAAATATTCCACCAAAAGGTGGTAGAAAACATCCAAATCAGGATTTTATACAAATTGATACTACAAATATTTTATTTGTTTGCGGCGGGGCGTTTGACGGATTAAATGAAATTATAAATCGTAGAATGGGCGAAAATATTCTTGGTTTCGGACAGGAAAAACGCTCTAAAAAAGAGAGTCAAAATTTACTTCATCTTGTGGAACCCGATGATTTAGTGCATTTTGGAATAATTCCGGAGCTTATAGGAAGACTTCACGTAGTGGCTACTTTAAATGAGATTGATGAAGATGCGATGATTAGAATTTTAACAGAGCCTAAAAATGCGATTTTAAAACAGTATCAAAAACTTTTTGCAATTGACGGGGCGAATTTGAAATTTGAAGATGACGCTATAGCCCAAGTTGCTAAAAAGGCAATTGAGCGAAAAACAGGAGCCAGGGGACTTAGAAGTATAATGGAAGATATAATGGTAGATATTATGTTTGATTTACCTGAACTTGCAGGATACGATGTGATAATCACAAAAGACGTTGTTAATAAAACAGCCAAACCGATTTTGGTTAAACAAAATAAAGGAAAAAAATGTTGTTAGATTCTATTTTGGGACTTTTTTCAAGTGATATGGGAATAGATTTAGGTACTGCAAATACGCTTGTACTTGTAAAAGATAAAGGGGTTATAATAAATGAACCGAGCGTGGTAGCGGTGCAAACAGAGCAATTCGGTAAGCAAAAAATTTTAGCAGTCGGCAGAGAAGCTAAAGAGATGGTAGGAAAAACGCCTTCCGATATAAAAGCTATCCGTCCGATGAAAGACGGTGTTATAGCAGATTTTGATATGACAGAAAAAATGATAAGGTATTTTATAGAAAAAACACATAAAAGAAAATTTTTCTTAAGTCCTAGAATTATCATATCCGTGCCTTACGGCCTTACACAAGTGGAACGTAAAGCCGTAAAAGAAAGTGCAATGTTAGCCGGAGCCAGAGAAGTTTATCTTATAGAAGAGCCAATGGCGGCTGCGATAGGAGCTGGACTTCCTGTAAAAGAGGCAAAAGGCAGTCTGATAGTAGATATCGGCGGCGGAACGACTGAAATCGGTGTGATATCTCTTGGTGGACTTGTTATAAGTAAATCGGTTCGCACAGCAGGCGATAAGATAGACAGCAGCATTGTAAATTACGTTAAAGAAAAATACAATTTGCTAATAGGCGAGCGAACCGGCGAAGAGATAAAAATAGCAATCGGCACTGCGGTTCAACTTCCAAAAGAGCTTGTTACTGTTGTAAAAGGACGCGATCAAGTAAGCGGACTTTTAAGCCGAATAGAATTAACCAGCGAAGATGTGCGCGAAGCAATGCGCGAGCCGCTTAAAGAAATTTCCGACGCTTTAAAAGTTGTGCTTGAAAGGATGCCGCCTGATCTTGCAGCGGATATTGTAGAAAACGGTATTGTGCTAACAGGCGGTGGCGCTTTGATTCGCGGTTTTGATAAATATTTAAGTGAACTTGTTAAGCTTCCTGTGTTTGTTGCCGATGAACCGCTTTTAGCGGTTGCAAAAGGCACAGGCAAAGCTTTGGAAGAGATTTCTTATATAAGACAACTTACAAATGATTAGAAAACGACTTTTAATAATTGCAATATTATTAGTCATTTCTATTGTTTTCGGTTCAATTTTTAGGGGAAAGGTTGTGGAAATAACCGGCAGGATTATAAGTTCATATTATAAAAGTGTAAATTTTGTTCAAGATAAGTTTAATATGCATTTTAATCAAATAGAAGAGATTAAAAGACTTGGAGAACAAAATAAAGAACTTCAAAAATCAGCCGTTTTACTTTCCACTTTTGCAAATGAGTTAAATCAAATTTTAATTGATAAAAATTCATCCATCTACGAACCGAAAGTTAAACTCATAAAAACATTAACTTATGCAAATATCAGCGATTACAATAAATTTTGGGTAAAATTTGATGATTTTAATCAAAGCAAAATTTACGGTTTGATTTCTCAGGGCAAGACTGCAGGAATTTTAACTGCAAAAGACGGTAAGCCGCTTGCAATTTTACAAAATGATAAGAGTGCATCTTTTTCAGTTTTGATAGGTGAAAGCAGGATTCCTGGAATTGCCATTGGAAATGAAAATGGTTTAATTATAAAATTTATTCCTCAATGGCTAAATCCAAAAGTTGGCGACGAAGTCGTTACAAGCGGGCTTGACGGGATTTTTTTTGCAGGGGTTGAAGTAGGAAAAGTGTATGAAATAATTGATGAAAATTTATATAAAAGTGCCGTAATAAAACCGTATTTCGATCAAAATATACCGGCATTTTTATATGTAATTACAAAGGAAAGATAATGCCAAAAAGAACAGATATAAAAAATATTTTACTTATAGGTTCGGGTCCGATTATTATCGGTCAAGCGTGTGAGTTCGATTACAGCGGCACTCAAGCTGCAAAAACACTTAAAAAATTAGGTTATAGGGTTGTATTAATCAATTCAAATCCGGCTACTATTATGACAGATCCGGATTTTGCGGACGCTACTTATATAGAGCCGATTACAAAAGAGAGCATTTTAAAAATTATAAAAAAAGAAAAAATTGATGCGATTTTACCTACTATGGGTGGACAAGTTGCATTAAATGTCGCTATGGAAGTATTTGAAAGCGGTGAATTTGGCGATGTAAAATTTCTTGGCGCAAAACCGGAAGCAATAAAAAAAGGCGAAGATAGAGTCGCTTTCAAAGAGGCGATGCTAAAAATCGGTATGGATTTGCCGAAGTCGGAATATGCTTACAATATGGATGAAGCTATGAATGCGGCAAATGATATCGGTTTTCCTGTTATGATTAGAGCAAGTTATACTTTAGGCGGCGCAGGAAGCGGTGTGGCTTACAATATCGATGAGTTTAAAGAACTTGCTCAAAATGGCATTGAAATCAGCCCGATACATGAAATTTTAATTGAAGAGAGTCTGCTTGGTTGGAAAGAGTTTGAAATGGAGGTTATAAGGGATCATAAAGATAACTGTATAATTGTCTGTTCTATAGAAAACCTCGATCCGATGGGTGTTCACACTGGAGATAGTATCACGGTAGCGCCTGCTCTTACATTAACGGATAAAGAGTATCAAAAAATGCGCGACGCCTCTTTTGCAATTTTGCGAGAAATCGGCGTTGATACAGGCGGAAGTAATGTTCAATTTGCAATCAATCCAAAAAACGGCAGAATGACTGTAATCGAAATGAATCCGCGCGTTTCAAGAAGTTCTGCGCTTGCCAGCAAAGCAACCGGTTATCCGATTGCAAAAGTGGCAACTATGCTTGCAGTCGGCTTCAGTCTTGATGAGATTAAAAATGACATCACGGGTACAGCCGCAAGTTTTGAACCGGTAATTGATTATATCGTTACAAAAATTCCGCGTTTTACATTTGAAAAATTTCCGGGATCAAATCCATATCTTGGCACTTCAATGAAGAGCGTCGGCGAAGTTATGGCGATAGGTCGCAGTTTTAAGGAGAGTATTCAAAAAGCGCTTTGCAGTTTGGAAAAAAATTTATGCGGTTTTAATCGCTTGAATTTAAGCGAAAACGATCTTGTTTTTGGTCTTAGAAATCCGCAAGAAAAGAGAATTTTATATGTCGCGCAAGCATTTCGCGACGGTTTTGGCATAGATGAAATTTATGAATACACAAAAATCGATCCGTGGTTTTTACACCAAATAAAAGAGATAGTAGAGTTTGAATCTAAAATCGATATGGATATTATAAACAATGCCGAGCTTTTACGAAAAGCTAAAACTATCGGTTTTTCAGATAAAATGATAGCAAAGCTTGTAGATGAAAAAGATAATCTTGAACTTACTCAAAACGATATATATTTTGCAAGACTTCGTCAAAACATCACGCTTGAATATAACGAAGTTGATACGTGCGGTGGCGAATTTAAAGCGCTCACTCCATATCTTTATTCAAGTACGAATATTACGCCAGGTTTGCCGGCGTCTGCTACAAAAAACGAAAAAAAGGTGCTTATAGTAGGCGGCGGACCAAATAGAGTAGGGCAAGGAATAGAGTTTGATTATTGCTGCGTGCATGCAAGTTATGCTCTAAAAGATATGGGAATTACAACGATAATGTATAACTGTAATCCTGAAACCGTCAGCACGGATTATGATACCAGCGATATTTTATATTTCGAACCGATTGATTTTGAACATTTAAGAAGTGTAATAGAGCGTGAAAAACCTGACGGTGTAATCGTGCACTTTGGCGGTCAAACTCCACTTAAATTCGCAAAACGCTTAAATGTAATGGGCGCTAAAATAATAGGCACAAGTGCGCGCACAATCGATATCGCAGAGGATCGCAAGAAATTTAGCGAATTTATAAAGCATATAGGTGTAAAACAGCCTAAAAACGATACTGCTATAAGCGAAGCTGAAGCTATTGAAAAAGCGGCGAAAATAGGTTATCCGGTGCTTGTGCGCCCTAGTTATGTTCTTGGCGGCAGAGCTATGAGACGTGTATATAATGAAAATGAACTTAAAGAGTATATGAACGAGGCTGTAAAAGTCAGTTACCACTCTCCTGTTCTGCTTGATAAATTTTTAATTGATGCTACCGAACTTGACGTTGATGCGATAAGTGACGGCAAAGACGTATATATAGGTGCTATTATGGAGCATATCGAAGAGGCCGGTATTCACTCTGGAGATAGCGCAAGCATATTGCCGCCTATGAGTTTGAGCGATGAGATGATTGATAATGTAAATTCCGTTACAAAAGAGATTGCTCTTAGTTTAGGTGTAATCGGGCTTATGAATATACAATTTGCTATTTTTGAAAATGAACTTTATATGATCGAAGTAAATCCGCGCGCAAGCAGAACCGTTCCGTATGTAAGTAAAGCGACCGGAATTCCGATGGCGAAAGTGGCGACTCGCGTTATGTGGCAGGGAAATTTAAAAGAAGCGCTTAAATTTTATGATGAATTTGGCGTTTTGTTTGAAGAAAAAGGCATTTTAAAACCGCGAGTTTCAAACCATATTTGCGTAAAAGAGAGCATTTTTCCGTTTAATAAACTTCAAGGGGCGGATCTTATTTTAGGACCTGAGATGAAAAGCACGGGAGAAGTTATGGGAATAAGCGAAAATTTCGCAAAAAGCTTTGCAAAAAGTCAAATAGCGGCAAGCAATGTGCTTCCAACAAGCGGAAACGTTTTTGTTTCTCTTGCTGTTCATGATAAACTTCGTGCAGCCGAGCTTGCAACCGAGCTCATTAAAATCGGTTTTAAAGTTGTGGCAACAAGCGGTACTTGCAAAACATTAAGAGATGCGGGCATAGAATGCGAGTTTGTATATAAAATCAGCGAAGGTCGTCCAAATATCGAAGATAAGTTGAAAAACGGCGAAATTTCGTTAGTTATAAATACAAGTGACAATAAATCAAATACAAACGATGCCGCTAAAATTCGCCAAAGCGTTTTACGTTTTAAATTGCCGTATTTTACGACAGTACGCGCGGCACTTGCTGCTATTCACTCTGTAAAAGCTATGAAAGACGGCTCAGCTTACGAAGTAAAATCTTTGCAAGAGTATCTTAAAGAAAAATAATCAGGCGAAATTCAAGGGTTTATTTTGATTATTTTAGTTCAAACGGATACTACGGCGGGCTTTGCAAGCAAGGATTTAAAAGAGATAAACGAAGCTAAAAATCGTCCTGTCAATACGCCTTGTTTGATTACGCTTTCAAAATTCAGTGTATTAAAAGATTTTGTGCGGGTTCCTGCGAAATTTAAAAATTTTGCTCGCCGCACAAAAAAAACTACAATAATTTATCCGAATAAAAAATCGTTTCGCGTCGTGCAAAACGGTGAATATGCAAAATTTTTAGATGAGATTAAATGGTGCTATTCAAGCAGTGCGAATGACCATAAAAAGGGATTTGATTTGGAATTTGCCAAAAATATGGCTGATGTAATAGCAGACGATAAATTTTTTGAAGCTAAACCGTCAAGAATCGTCAAAATTTCAAAAACAAATATGAAAATAATTAGAAAATAGATTAAATTTATTTCTATCACTTTAAAATTTCAGCATAAAACTTAAAAATCTTTATGCAACAATTAAAATATTGAATTTTATAAATTTTTTACCGTTTTAGAATTTAAATTTCCAAGTTGAAATAAATATTTTGAGCATAATAAAAGTATTTTATAGTATTATAAGTGGTGCTATAGATTTTCAAGCAAAAATTTTCTTTATGCTTGAAATTTAAAAATTTATATAAATTTTTAATTTATTTTAAGAATTCTAATAAAATTTTAAAATAAAACTTCCATTTTAATTTTATATTGTATAACAATACTATTAAATCAAACTAAGTTTTTTATGAGATAAAATAAAATTTATGAAAAAAAGTTAAAATATTTTAATAAAAAACATACTGAATTCTTAATAAATTGAAAAATATTTGTTTTGCTATATTATAATTTTTGCCAAACGGAATTTTTTGGCAAATTTTAATTATTGATTTCAAACGAATGGTTTTAATATAAAAAAGGTGTGAAAATGAGCGATTTAATCAGGAATTTAAAAAATAACGGGTTTGAAGTGGTTTGCGGCGCAAATGCTGATGAAGCTTTAAAAATAGCAAAAAGCTTAATAAAAAGCGGTGATAAAATCGGACTTGGCGGATCCGAAAGTGTGCGAGAAATCGGGCTTTTGGATTATGTCGTGAGCTTAAAAGACGTGAATGTCTGCAATCAATATGAAAAAGGAATTTCTATGGATGAAAATGTAAATCGCCGTAGAAACGGACTTTTGGTGGATATTTATTTTTGCAGCACAAATGCTGTTACGCTTGATGGTTTTTTGGTAAATGTGGATGGAAGCGGAAATCGCGTGGCAGCGTTAAATTACGGACCGAAAAAAGTCGTAATAATAGCAGGTAAAAATAAAATCGTTAAAAATTTGGACGAAGCGATTAAACGATTAAACGAAGTTGCGATACCGAAAAATATCGAGCGTCTAAATAAAAAAGCTGAAAGTTTCGGAAAAACAGGAAAATATACAACCAAAACTATAGCAAGAAAATACAGTATCATTGAAAGTGACGCAGACAATAGAATTTTGATTATTTTAGTTGACGAAAATTTAGGATATTAGATTTTTTTTGATGATTTTATGATTAAAATTATAAAAAATTAATCAAATAATTTTATTGCGGTAATTTAAAAATTTTTAACATTAAAGCTATTTTAACAGATAAAATTTTAAAATGTGAAAATTAAAAATATTTTAGAATTTGAAATTATAAAATTTTAATTGTATTAAAATAAATTTTTATGAAAGCCGAAATTTATATCCGGCTTTCATTTTTGAATTACTAAAATCCGTTATCTTTTTTCTTAGCTTCTTCAATGACGGTATTTTTAGGATAAGCAAAAATTGTTTTTCGTTCGATATTGATATTTTCTTTATCATCAACCGCAAAAGCTTTTATAACAATCGGTATGATAGTATCTTTTCGCTCATCGTTTACCAGTTGCTTTGTAGCCACTAATCTCACGATAATCTTTCTTTTTGTTCCGGCTTTAAATTTTACTTCTTTAGCCGGTCTTACGATTTTTATATCCGGATTATCGATTTCGAAATAGTATTTATGATCTTTTCTATCCGTATTTTCAAACATAAAAGTATAATCATTTGCAATTATAGGGTTTCCGTTATCAAAATTTATATTGTAAAGCTCTGTTGTGCGGTTTATATTTAAAAGCATATGCTCTTTTTTCGTACTTATAAATAGCAAAAGTCCAAGCACGACGGATAAAACAACTATATAACCTATTGTTCTAAATCTAAAAAAGTTGATTTTGTTTCCGCTTGTTATCGCATTTTCACTGGTCCAATTGATTAAAGATTTTTTGCCGAGTTTTCCCATTACTTTTGAGCAGGCATCGCTACATTCCAAGCAGTTTATACATTCAAGTTGCATACCTTTTCTGATATCGATGTGTGTAGGACATATGCGAACACAGGCTTCGCAACCTATACATTCGCCGTTTTCAGGTTTATTTGCAATCATTGCTTTTGTAACAGGATCGTAAATTTTGCCACCGCGTTTTTCGTCATAAATAACTTGAACGGTATCATTATCGAACATTACGCTTTGAATTCTTGCATAAGGGCAAACATATATACAGAATTTTTCACCCAAATATACAGTATCAAATATAAAAAATGCAGCAAATCCAATTACAATACCAAATAAAAGTTTGTGTTCAGCCGGGTTTTGCAAATATACGAAAAAATCCTCAGGCGGTACAAAAAACCAAAGTAAATTTGAAGTGCCTATCAGGACTAAAATTGCAAAAAATATAATCGCAAATAAATTTTTTATACCGTGTTGCGGCTTTTTTTGTTTATTTGCGGTACTTTGGCGAATTCTGAAAATTTTGGTTTGTATAAGATCTCTATAAACCACGCGGAAAATAGTTTGTGGACACGCCCAACCGCACCAAATTCTTCCGCCTAGAGTTGTAACAAAGAATATAAGTAAAAAGAAAAAAATTAAAACAAACGGCATCAAATAAAGCTCTTGCGTAGAAAAAGAAGTAAAAAATAAATTTAATTCTTTTTTGTCAAAACTGAGCAAAAATAGATGGTTTCCGTTGATTCTAATCCACGGAATAATAAATATAAAAACACTCATAAAAGTGAAAAAAGCATATCTTTTTTTGGTGTAGTTGCTCATAAATACCCCTAGTGTGAAATTTAAATGATAATTTCAATTATACTATTTATAAATTGAAAAGTTAGTTAAAGTAAAAAGGGTGCTAAAAATTTTTAATTTTAATAAAATTGTATTTATCGGACTAATATTGTATAATTCCATAAAAATTATTCTTAAAGGAGATATAATGAAAAAACTATTTTTGGCATTTGCGCTTTTATGTGTTAGTTTGTTTGCCGAAACCGTTAAAGTAGGTATTGATAAGGAGTATCCGCCGTTTAGTTATTTGAATAATGGTGTAATGGCGGGATTTGAAGTTGATTTACTAAAAGAAATTGCATCGCAAACAGGTATTAAGATTGAATTTGTACCGATGATTTTTGATGATATTTTTAATGAAGTTGAAAGCGGTCATATTGACGTAGGCTGCGGTGCTATAGATATTACTCCGGAAAGACAGGAAAGGTTTGATTTTTCTATACCTTATAATCGCACTGCCGATATTTATGTTACAGAAGCGACAAATAAAAATTTAGTCGGTCCAAGTGATTTAAAAGGCAAAAAGATAGGCGTGTTAACTGCCGGCAGTAAGCAAGAGCAAATTGCCAGAAGCATACCTGATGCAAAAGTTATTATAAATGCAAGTTTGGCAAATTTGTTGATTTCAGTTAAAACAGGCAGGATAGATGCTTGTATAATCGAATCGATAAATGCTCCTGCTGTTCTTGGAAGCGGATATGATTTTGCCTCTTCAAGCGATAAAATGGCTATGGATACACTTAAAAGTTTTGGAATGGACTCTAAACTTGAAATTTTTTATATAGATACGGCTTCTGCTATGCAACAAGGTATGATTGTTAAAAAAGGAACAAGGTCTGATTTATTAAACAAAATAAACAGCGCAATAGATAATCTTAAACAAAGCGGCAAAATAGATTCAATGCTAGCAAAATACGGTTTGAAATAAAAAATTATTTTTAAGAATAAGGCGCTGAATTTAAAACTGCGCCTTATAATACTATTTAAATTCTATTAAAATTTGTTATTTAAAAAACGGTTAAAATTTTAAAAATTATTGTTTTAATTTTTTTTAATCGTTGATTACAGCTAAAAGTTCTTTGTTATCTTTTGTCTTTAGCATCTTTGAATATAAAAATTTCAAAGCTTCTATATCGTCCATAGTTGAAATTACCGATCTTATAGCCCAAATTTTTTGCAAATCAAGAGGATTTTGCAAAAGTTCTTCTTTTCTGGTTCCGGATTTTAATATATTTACAGCCGGATAAATGCGACGATCCGAAATACTTCTATCAAGTACTATTTCGCTATTTCCGGTGCCTTTAAATTCTTCAAAAATCACATCATCCATGCGAGAGCCGGTATCTATCAGCGCTGTAGCTACTATCGTTAGACTTCCACCGTTTTCTATATTTCTGGCGGCTCCGAAAAATCTTTTCGGTTTGTGAAGAGCATTCGCATCAACGCCACCGCTTAAAACTTTTCCGCTGCTTGGAGTTACGGCATTGTAGGCGCGTGCAAGCCGTGTAATGCTATCTAACAAAATTATTACATCTTTACCCATTTCAACTGAACGTTTTGCTTTTTCGATTACCAATTCCGCAACTCTTACATGATTAAATGCCGGTTGATCAAAAGTAGAGCTGAAAACTTCGCCTTTTACGGAGCGTTCCATATCTGTTACTTCTTCCGGACGCTCATCTACTAAAAGTACTAAAAGTTGCACTTCAGGGTGATTTTGTGCAATACCGTGAGCAAGTTCTTTCATTATTTCCGTTTTTCCACTTCTTGGAGGAGCCACGATTAGACCTCTTTGACCTTTGCCGATAGGAGTAAAAAGATCCAAAACTCTACCTGTTAATTTTGTTGATTCATACTCAAGTTTTAATTTTTGGATTGGGAAAATAGGTGTTAAATTATCAAATAATGGTCGTTCACGTGATTCTGCTATTGATTTGTAATTTATAGCTTCAATTTTTAAAAGCGCGTAATATTTTTCTTGATCCTTTGGTTCGCGTACTTGTCCTGTTACTATATCTCCTACGCGAAGTGCAAATTTTCTTATTTGAGATAGACTTACATAAGCGTCATTTATGCTATCGCTGAAATTCGAATCTATTCCTCTTAAAAAACCGTAACCTTCCTGTGATATTTCCAAAATTCCTGTAAAAAGTATAAAACCGCCTTGTTTAGTTTGCGCTCTTAAAATTTCAAATACTAATTCTTGGCGGCGAAATTCACGCGGATTTTCGATACCGACACTTGTTGCGATTGCAATTAAATCATCTAAATCAAGGATACGAAGTTCTTCAATTTTATAACCATCTACCGGTATATGCGTTCTTGTATGTTGTTTTTTTGTTTCCATTTTACCTCTTAAAATTTAAAAAAAGAAAGTTAGTTTTGAAGTTTAAAAATTTGATTTTATTAAAATTTTGCTTTTTTAAAGCTTAAAATTCCTCTAAAATGAGATATTTTCACTTTGTGGAACTGAAATTTGATTATTCTTATGCAAACTTTTTCTTATGATTTTTTCGCTTTTAAAACTTTGTTTTTGTAAAGGCGAAATTTTGCGCGAGATTAAAATCATATTTAAAATTTGCCCGTTTCTAATTGTAATATATACTCTATCGCCACTGTTAAAATAATATCTGTTTGAATGTGCTTGATAAATTTTACCGCTTGAAATATCATTAAAAATATAGTTGTAACTAATTTTTGAATTTCTTTTGTAATTTATAATTTCCGCTTTTATGTTATTTGCCGAATCTATTGAGCTTATATCGTTTGAAAAATCAAAAAAGCAGCCGCTGAAAAATGTTAAAACAAAAATAAAAATTGTTAATTTTCTCATTGTTTGTATATTCCTAAAAAATATTCGTCTATGTTTTCTTTTATTTTTGGCAAATTATTTCTAACGATACTTTCTAAAAGCGCTGAATTTATATCACCGAAATCACCGTTTAATAAGCTTTTTATTGCTTTAAAAGATCGTAGTGTCTGTTTTGAAAAAATCACCGAAATATCATCGCCACTATAAATTATTTTTTCAAAATTTTCTTTGCAAATTTGAATGTGCATCAATATAGCAGGTTCGCTAAATGCTTTGTCTTCGACAGCTGCAATTATATTTCCGCTAAAATCGCAAAGTTTGTAAATATTTTCTATTCGTTCCGAGATGTTTTTTAATCTTTGCAAATTTTCATCAGATGTCATGGTAACCTCCAAAATTTTAGGTGAATTTTTGGCACTTTTGCTAAAAATTCACTGTAAAAAAAGAATTGTATTATATCACAATTTTTTGATTACTTTTTAAAAAAATTATAATTTTAATGGAAATAATGAAATTTTATAAAAATTTAATGAAATTTCGGCGAAAATTCGCCGAAAAATTATGAAAGTGGATAAACGGAAACTTGTTTGCGAGTCTTATCAAATCGCTCAAATTTTACTACGCCGTCAATTAGTGCGAAAATTGTATGATCTGTTCCTATTCCTACATTGTTTCCTGCGTGAGTTGCAGTTCCTCTTTGGCGAATGATTATATTTCCGGCTCTAACGAATTCGCCTCCAAATTTTTTAACACCAAGTCTTCTTCCGATACTATCACGGTTATTTTGGGTTGAACCTTGACCTTTTTTATGTGCCATTTTTTCTCTCCTTACGCAACAATGCTTGTAACTTTAACGCGTGTATATTGTCTTCTAAAACCGCGTTTTTGTTTTGAATCTTTGCGTCTGCGTTTTTTAAAGATAACGACTTTTTTATCTTTACCTTCATTTACGACTTCCAAGACAACTTTTGCACCCTCTACGAATGGTGCACCTACCTTCAAACTGCCGTCATTTACCGCTAAAACATCGGTAATTTCGACAATTGATTTTTTCTCAGCTGCAAAATGATCCAAATTTAGCAAATCTCCTTCGCTAACTTTGTATTGTTTGCCGCTATGTTTGATAATTGCATACATCAGCAATCCTTTAAAATTTTGGTAGATCATTTAGCACTTTTTTCAAAGATTTACGGAGCTAAAATGATTAAAACTTGCAATTCTATCAAAAAATGTATAAATTTTAGATAAATTTTAAAATTTCGGTGGCATTTAACCACCGAAATTTATTAAAATAGCATTTGAGCAAATGCGTAAATAATTAGAAATAAGAATATTAAACCTGTAAATAAAAGCAGGAATCCTATGAGTTTTGCCAGCCAACTCCATGATTCAAAATTGTCTTTTACTATGAGTTTTTCCAATTTACCGCTTTCTTTCAGTCTCTTATACCAGCGCATTTTGTCATTTTTTATCTCTTCTTCTTTTAAATTTCCTGAGAATATAGACATATCCATCGGGAAACGATCCGCTCTGAAGTGAGTATTGAAAAAATGCACCGCAAATATAAATCCTGTAGCAAGTAATGCTTCGTCAGAGTGTGCTATGGCACAAACATTTATCATCCAACCCGGTAAAAATTTTGTGAAAAATGTCGGAAACCAAAGTACAAGACCTGAAAGTCCAATCAAGAACATACCCCAGAAAACCGCCAGATAATCAAATTTTTCCCAATATGTCCAGCGATCGAATTGAGGTCTTTGTCCAAAACCGAAGAACCATTTGAAATTACTCCAGATATCTTTAAAATCTTGCCAATTCGGCATAAGTGAATCCGGTCCGAATAGTTTTTTCAAGAAAATTTTCCAACTGAATTTTCCAGTATCAGGATCGTAAGAGCCGGCTCTATTTTTATAAGAATAATAGCAAATTTCGCCTATATGACTTAAAAATACTATTATCATTAAAATTGCCGAAAAATGGTGAATTTTTGTCGCCATTATCGGTCCGCCCATAAAGTTTATCATGCTTTGTGCCCAGTCCGCAGAGCTAAATTTTTGCGGCAAACCTGAAAATGACAATCCTAAGAAGCTTATCGCCATAAAGAAGTGCTGAGCTATATTAAACGGCGTAAATCTACTGATTTTTATGCGGTCGGCTTTGATCTGTTCTTTTCTTAATTTCCATTCTTTTGGATGATCCAGTTTTGTTTTAATCAGTTTTAGTGACCAGAAAAACGTATGAATACCGAAGAAAACAAAAACTGAAATCAAAAGACCGGTCATAAAAATATAAGTATTATAAAGCTCAGGATAATTTTCTTTATCTTTGTGATTTGCATGTGCTATGAAACTGACGAAATTTTCATTGGCTCCAGGGTGACATTGAGCACAAGTTTTTACGCGATTTTCTTTTGAGAGTTGTGATCTAGGATCTTTTATAGGATATATATTGTGCGTTCCGTGGCAATCGGCGCAAGCCGCTACTTTAGGTGCTTTTCCTGGACTATTTAGTATCATTGCTTTGCCGTGAAATGTTTCGTGATATCTTTCTTGTTTTTTAGTATGGCAAGAGCCGCATCTGTCGTCATTTAGTTTGCGTATATTCATATTTGAAGCATCAAGTTTGTAATTATCCGGTAGATGAATTCCGTGGCAATCGGTGCAGCTTGGATTATTGCTTCCAGGGTGAATTTGCGCTGAATGCGTGCTTAAAGAAAGTTTTTTAGCATCTTTTTCGTGACAGCTTATACAGTTTGCATTTACTGCTCGTTTACTTGATTTTTCGATATTTTTTATCTCTTTTGTACCATCTGCTTCAACACCATGACAATCTCTACAACTTGGCAAATTTCCAAAATACATTTGTGAGTGAATAGTGTCTTTGTAATCCGTAATTTTATCTTTTGTCAGTTCATCGTTTGATAAAATCTTTTTTATTATTGAATTATCAGTTCCTGGAACTCGCTCAATTACTTCACCGTCTATTATCCATTTTTCTATACCGTCAAGCATTACAAATGAGTTTTGATATCCTTTTTGCATTGCTATCATCGCGGCTTCGCTACTATCGAAACAAAGACGATTCAAACAATAAAATACCAAATTCGCATTTTTATCTTTCGGTAACAAGTTTTCCCAATTATCAACATTTATAAATATTGATTTTGGGATATATCCATACTGATCTCTTACTTCTTTTGTATTTGCGTCAAAAACATAGGTATTCGGCTTATTCATCAAGTCTTTCGCCTGCTTGATACTTATAGGCACTACACCGTCTATTATCGCCATTTCGCCTTCACTGCCGGCAAATGCTGAATTCGGCGTCAAATAAAAAGTAAGGATAGCTAATAAAATTTTCATCAACATATTATGCATTTTGCAGTCCTTAAATTTTAGAATTTAGGGCTAAAAAGCCCTAAATTCTTATTTATCAAGCCCTAAGATATTTTTAGCTTCTTGTAAATAAACCAAAGCTTCTCCTACTATTTTTTTAGCATATTGCGGTCCGTGAACTCCCCAAGCTCCATCTTTTTCAAGTTTTTCTTTAATATCTACCGCTTGTTTTGTCAAAAGTATGGCTTTTGATTTATTGCTTGAACTTAAATTCGGATTATTCGCTATTGCTCTATCTACATCGGCAATTCCGGCTTTAATCTTTTCATAACCTTCTTTTACAGGTTTTTGCCATTCCATAACTTTATCATAGATAACGGCTTGATCTGTAAAATGCAAATCTTTTGGTAATGTTGATTGAACGGCGCTGTGACAACCGCTTCCGTTTTCGCCTTTTTTCATAAGATTAGGATCACTAAAACTTGTTCTGCCACATGACCACATAAGGTCTATAAAAAATCTTCCGTCAGCATCTCTTGCTACGGTCCAGCCTTTTACATTCATAGGATCTCTTGGTTGACCTGCAGGCGGATTTAATGTTTTAGCTGTTTTATCAACTTTTATTTTCCAAATATGACTTGCTCTAACATTATCAAATCCGGCTTTATCAGGATTTTGAATAGCGGCAAAATTTTCGCAGCTCATCATATTCGGCATATGGCAACCTGTACAATTATCTTTTGCATGTGTTCCGCCGGTTTTAAAAAATTCTTTTTGAGTGGCGTGGCAATCTTCGCAAGTTTTTTTCAAACCGACCAATGTATAACCGTCTTTCCAATCATTTGCCGTAACTTCGTGCGGATCGTGGCAAGTAGAGCATCTCATACCGGCATCATAGTGAGCCGAGCTATACATTTGAGAGCCTTCAGTTCCGCAAGCCGGGCAACTTGATTTGAAATATACATTGAAAGGTTTTCTAGGATTTATTTTACTGTCAGCTTCATTCCAGCTAAATCTTTGGTGACACCTTTCGCAATTGCTAGGCATTCCGGCTCCTCTTGCACCATAAAGGTGAGCGCCTGCGCCGTGACATTCTTCACAGGTAATACCTTTTGAAATAGTATGACTTTGCAATTTTTTCGCATCACCTATATCTGATAAAAATTCTTTTTTGTTTTTGTAATCAAATTTCCAGGTATGACAAACTTCACAATATGAGCTTCCAGGTTGGAAAAGCAGTTTTCCGCGATTTGTAGAACCGTATGAGTTCATACCCCATTGATTTCCGCCATTTTTACCGAAATCCTCCAGTTTTGTAGGAAATCCGGGGCTGAATTCAGCTATTTTTTTAGCCATATCAGGTGTGATAAATTCTGTCCAAAGTCTTGAAAATTGGTTTCCGCCCGCTACAAGTTTTCCGGTGCCGTCGCTAAAATTTCCATCTTCTATATGATAACTTCCGCGAACCAAATATTTATCCACAAAGCCGTATTTTGTTCTTGGAGTTCCAAGAATTATAAAAACATCATCAGGATAAATTCCTGGAGGTAAAATAGAAACATCCGTTCCATACATTCCGGCTTTTACATCGCCGTTGGGAGCTTCTTCTATTTCATTTGGAAATCTTACGACTTTTGCGTGCCTTGATCTTGACCAGGATGCATATTGTGCAGGGTGACATTCTCCGCATTTTTCAGGACCTACAAATTTATTCGGAAAATCAAGTATAGATTCCATTCCGAGTCTATATGTTACGGCTACCGGATGACCGTTAATCTCGGCTAATTTTTTACCGCCGTTTATCTCTTCAAATTCCTCTTGTCTGTTACTGATTGCAATTTTGCCGACAAGTCTGTTATCTTTTTCATAAATTTGAAAAATAGGGTGTTTATTTACGATAAATTCGTAGAAGCCTTTTTCTTCATTTATATAATCGTGCAAAGTTCGCGGCTTTCCGTCTTTGCCGGTAACTACCTGGTTCGGATCTTCTTCACTTCCGACCAACTTTACATCTATGCCGTCGCTTGTATATTTAGGCTCATCAGCTAAAGCGTTTATGCTTAAAGCTAAAGCCCCGATACAGGCTATAGTCTTTAAAATTTCGCGTTTCACCAAATCCTCCTTGCAGTTTTGGATTTTACAAAAATTTTATATAAAACGATTTTATTACGTTTACTTTTAATTTAAACTTAATTTACTTATAGAAAATTAAAGTTTTTAATTAATAATATTCTTAAATTTCAGTTTAAAATGTTTGTTTTTAGAAATTTAAAACTTTATAGATAAAAATTTTAAAAAAGATTTAACTTTATATTGTAGAATTTTTAAAAATTTAAAATTTTAAAGGAATTTTTGATGAAACGTTTGCTCGTAACACTTTTAGTGGTACTTTTTATGCATGGCTGCGGCAATAAAATTGATGAAAAAGATCCGATTTCCGTAATCCAGAATTTTATACTTTTATGCGAAAGTGGTAATATTGATGAAGCTGAAAAGCTTTTAGCTCCCAACAATAATGTGGATTATTTTCGTAAATATAAAAATTTAAACGGCGGAAAAGATATGATGTACATTGATTATGATTATAAAGGAAATGATGACGTAATAGAGCTTAGTTATGAATTTTTGGAAAATCTCAGCAGTAAAGATCAAGCCGTCGTAAAACTCACTTCAAATTATTTGGAACAAAATCAAAAATTCGACAAAGTTATTGTATTAAAAAATATAGACAACAAATGGCGTATTTATGAATTTCTGTTTATGCCGGTTAAAGTTAGAGGTAACATATGAATCAATTTTTTAAAATTTTTTTCAGCATAGGTTTTGCCTGTGTCATGTTTATAGTTTTTGCTTTTGCATGTGCGCTTGCTACGATTATTGAAACAGTTTTCAACACGGATGCCGCATGGGCTTATGTATATGGTACAAGCTGGTTTGGACTTATAATGGTAATTTTAGGCATAAACTTAGCTTATAATCTATATCGCTACAATATGGCAAGAGCAAAAAAATTGCCGTCTTTTTTATTTCATTTCGGCTTTATTTTTATTTTACTGGGCGCCGTTATTACCAGATATTTTGGATTTGAAGGTTCTATGCATATAAGAGAAAACGAGCAAAGCAATGTCGTTTCAAGCCGTGAAGTTTATATGCAGCTGATTAGCACAAATGAAAAAGGCGATAAAATTTCTACGGATTTAAATCAATACGTATCTACAAAAGGTAAAAATAAATTTGATATGAAGCTTGAAATTGATGGCAAAACTGCAACTTTAAGTTATAAAAAATTTATATTAAACGGAATTGAAAGTTATGTAAATAAAGAGGGTGGAACTCCACGCGCGGAAATTTTATTTAGTGATGGTAAAAATCGTCGTACGATAGCATTTAAAAATAACGATTCGGTTGAAATCGGCGATGTAAGTTTTACTTTTAATGAAGCGCCTAAACAATCCAAGTTTATAAGTATAATTTTAAAAGACGGAAAATTTTATCTTAAAACAAATCAACAAATTTATGCTGTAAAAATGAGTGATTCTAGTAAAACGTTACTTCCTTTAAATACCGATGTGGAAATGGGCGAACTTAGCTTTTATAATTATGAAGGTTTGAATTTTTCAGCAGTTTCGCTTTTGAGTTCCGCTGTGAAAGGTATAAAAGAGGTAAATCAAAAAAATGGCGGAAATAATGTAATAATCGCAAATCTAAACTATAATGGAGAAGATAAGGAAGTGTATATGCTTTTTGGTGAAAATCCGCGAAATTTCAGTGTAGGCGGAAAGAATTTCGAGCTTGCATGGGCACCGAAACTTTTTCATTTGCCGTTTTATTTAAAACTTAAAGATTTTAAACTTGACAGATATCCTGGATCAAATTCTCCAAGCGGTTATAGTAGTGAAATTTCGGTTATTTCAGAAAATGAAAATTTTGATTATGAAATTTTTATGAATCACGTGCTTGATTACGCAGGATACAGATTTTTTCAAAATTCATACGATATGGATGAGATGGGAACCATACTTTCAGTAAATAGAGATCCTGGAAAAATGCCTACATATCTTGGATATATTTTGCTTTGTCTTGGTATGTTTTTAAATTTTTTCAATCCTAATTCACGCTTTACCAAATTGTCTCGCCTTATAAATAATGCCAAAATTTCATCTTTTGCATTGATTTTTTGCGCTTTATTCGCCACAAATGCAATAAGTTTAGAACTTCCAAAAATCGATGAAAATCACGCTAAAAATTTAGGTTCTCTTATCGTGCAGGGATTTGACGGTAGAATGGAGCCGTTTGATACGGCGGCAAGAGACTTGCTGAATAAAATTCACAGAAGCGACAGTTTTGTTGACGGAATGTCACCAAACGCTACGATGCTATCGATGATGATACATCCTGAATACTGGGAACAAGCTGAAGTCATCAAAGTAGATAATGATGAACTTAAAAAAATTCTTGGTATGGATAAATCGCGTAAATATGCAAAAATCGGTGATTTTTATAATGAAAATAGAGAATACAAGCTTCAAAAATTAAGCGAAGAAATCAACCGAAGGCCACCTGGAAATCGTTCTCAACTTGATAAAGAGGTATTGAAAGTCGATGAAAGATTAAATATTTTTTATAATATTTTAATGACTGAAATGTTTCGTTTCATACCGAAACAAAACGGTGAAAACAATGAATGGTTTTCTCCTGTAAAAGCTATGATATATTTTGATAAAAATGAAAGCGAGCACGTAAGTAAAGTGTTAAGTGGATATTTTACTAGTGTCTTAATGGCTGAGAAAGACGGTGATTGGAAAAAAGCTGATTTGGCGCTTGAAAAATTAAAAGAGTATCAGCAAAAAGTCGGCGCAGATGTTATGCCGTCAAAAAATGTCGTCAATTTCGAACTGTTTTTCAACAAAGCCAAAATTTTTGAACGTTTAATGCCTGTTTATTTAATTACCGGACTTATTTTGCTCGCGCTTGTTTTTACGCGTCTGATGAAACCGGGACTTCAAATTTCAAAAGCTTTTGAAGCTGTTTATACTGTAAATATTTTGGCTTTTATTATCCATACGATAGGGCTTGCGATTAGATGGTATATTTCAGGACATGCGCCTTGGAGCAATGCCTACGAATCTCTTGTTTATATAGCGTGGGCGCTAAGTCTGAGCGGAATTATTTTTTCAAAAACTTCAGCTCTATCTCTTGCTTTAACTTCTATTTTAGCAGGAATTACGCTGTTTGTAGCGCACCTTAGTATGATGGATCCGCAAGTCGGCACAATTATGCCGGTTCTTAAATCTTATTGGCTTACAATCCATGTATCTGTAATCACTGCAAGTTACGGATTTTTGGGACTTTGTTGGCTGCTTGGAATTTTTACGCTGCTGCTTTTTATAATTCAAAGCAAAAAACCGAACGATCAAATTATAAATGCCATAAACGAAGCTACGCATATAAATGAAATGTCTATGATTTTCGGGCTTAGTTTATTAACTGTAGGAAATTTTCTTGGTGGTGTTTGGGCGAATGAAAGCTGGGGACGATATTGGGGTTGGGATCCGAAAGAGACTTGGGCATTAATTACGATTTTGGTTTATGCGGCGGTTTTACATTTTAGATTTATTCCTAGACTCAATTCTCAAATCGCTTTTGCTATCGCTTCCGCTTTTGCTTATTCAAGCGTGATCATGACATATTTCGGAGTGAATTTTTATCTAACCGGAATGCATAGTTATGCAAGCGGTGAAAAAGTTCCGGTGCCTACTTCTATATGGGTGATCGGTCTTACGATTATCGTTTTAAGTATTCTTGCATTTCGCAAACGCCGTTTTTCCGGCAGATTATAAAATTTTAAGGCGCTTTAAAATTGCGCCTTAAAATTTATTTCTTTCAGTCTGATTTATTTGGTATTTTGTGTAAAAATTTCTAAGATAAATAAAAAATTTTATATTTTTTAATTTGGAATAAAAATGCGTTTAATTAAAAGATTTTTTACAATTTTTGTTTTAACTTACACTTTGGTTTTAATTTTATTATGGGTATGTCAGGAACGGTTGATTTTCTTTCCAAAATCGCTGGAACAAGATTTTGCTTGGAATTTTAATGATAAATTTGATGAATTTTTTATTTATGTCGGTGACGAAATTTTTAATCAAAAAAGTGTTTCATTAAATTTAATAGCGTTTCGTGCTGAGAATCCGAAAGGAGCTGTGCTGTTTTTGCATGGAAATGCCGGAAATTTAGGCGATTTTGCGCATTTTCGCAATATATTTTTGAAACACGGGTTTGATTTTTATATTTATGATTATAGAGGTTTTGGTAAAAGCGGCGGACGAATTTATAATTCTTATGAACTTTTTAACGACGCCGGGAAAATTTTTGAGTTTATGAAAAATGATTTTGTAAAGCGAAATTTAAATTCAACTAGTCAAACGGATATGATTTCAAAATATCAAAAAAATAATTTTATTATCATAGGGTATTCTATAGGCAGTGGTATAGCAGCAAATATAGGCACACAAATGAAAGTTCATACTATACTTATAGCGCCTTATTTTTCACTACGTGAATTAGCGGTTCAAAAGCTTCCTTTTGTGCCGTCTTTTTTAGTGCGATATGATATAAAAACCAATGAATATTTGCAAAAAATTGCTGCGCAAAAATCATTTAAAATAGACATAATATATGCTGAATTTGATACGCTGATTCCACCTGTAAATGCTTTAAGACTTGCAAAAATTGCACCGAATGCGCGAGTTTTCGAAGTGATGGCCGGGCATAATGATATTTTGTATAATCCTAAAATGAATGAAATTTTTGACGAAATTTTGACTCAAAAATGATAAATTATCAAAAATAAAAATTTAAAAATTATAAAGACAACAAATGTAATATGACGAAAAGTATAAAAAATAAAAGTGGCATTAGATAAGCATCATAAACAAAAACAAAGAAATAGAAATTTTAAAGAGAATTTAAATTCTCAAACTTTAAGCGGCAATAAAACTATAAATAATTAATCAAATTTACAAAAATAACACAAATAAAAATTTCAATAATTCATCAAATTTCATAAATAAACGAGTTTATAATTAGAATTATAGAATACTTAGCAACAAAAATTTCAAATGATAGAGATCATTTTACATTTGATTTTCAAAATTATGATGTTTATTTTTATTTCAGTCATTATTATAATGATTTTGCCACAGATTTTTTACTTCATTTAAACAGTAAAACTAATTAAAGATGAAGATTACAAAAAAAATAAAGCAATATTTTTTGGATAGAACAGGCAAAAATTTCAAATAAAGCTGAAAAAGTTTTCGGTGCTTATGAAATTTTAGATTTAAACAGCTTTAAAATTTTTAATTTTGCCTTTTTGTCGCTTTTTTGAAATAAAAATAAATTGCTAAAATTAAAATTATTAAAAACAAAGGAAGTAGCCATTTTGGATTGTTTTCATAAAATTTTATTATCAAATTTCCGGCATAAAAACTTGCAAGTCCTACAGAAATAGCCCAAATAGCCGAACTTATAAAATTTAAAATTGAAAATTTCATAAATGAAAATTTAGTAAGTGCAATCGCCATTGGAACCAGCGTTTTAAATCCGTAAATATATTTTTTAAATAAAATTATTATGCTTCCGTATTTTTTAAATAAAACTTGAGAAAGTGCTAAATTTCGGCGTTGTTTTCTTAAATACGGCAAAATTTCCTTTTTGTTAAATCTTGTCAGATAAAAAAGTACGCTGTCTCCTAGAAAATTTGCACCGAATGCAATTAAAATCGATAACCAGATATTCATAGAGCCGCCGCCGCTTAAAATTCCTGCGGCAATAAGCGCAATCATTCCGCCGCCCAAAGAGTAAAAAAATAGTATCAAATAGCCGTAAGTGGCTAAATTTGTAAGCATCTCCTGCACTATTTAGCCTTTTCTACAGCTTCCATAAGATTTGTGTAACCGTATGAACTTTGTGAGTAAATTTCAGAACCGTCTATTTCTAAAACTACGCCACCAAGACTTGCTCCTACAAATACACCGCTTTTATTTGTAAAAACGTAGATATCATCGCTAAATGCGTTTAAAGTGCCTAAATTTGCGGTTGCATTAAGAGCTGTGGCTGTTACATCGCCTCCTAATGTTATTTTTGAATTTTGTATATCGTTTAAAAGTTTATCACTCATTATAAAAACTACTAAATAGCTGTCTTCATATCCTATTTGGAATCCAAGACTTGCATTAGATATGTCCGCTTTCATTACTTGCGAACCGACTACCGCGACGCCTTCGCCAAACATTCCGCCTATTATGAAGCCTACTTTTTTGGCACTTGGAAAAATTAAAATCGCTTTTGCATTTTGCACGATATTTGAAACGCTTTTTCCTTGCATAACTATGTTAAACGTATTTGCACTATCAAGCAAAAGCTCTTCTTTTGCAAAAATGCTTGAAGTCAGTAAAAAAATAAAAATTATGATTTTTTTCATTTTAATCCTTATTTTGCATAATCTACAGCGCGTGTTTCTCGAATAATATTTACTTTTATTTCGCCTGGATATTGCACTTTAGCCTGAATTTCTTCCGCTATCTCTTTTGCTAACAAAACGGCTTCATCGTCATTTACAAGCTTTGCATTTGCTATTACTCTTATTTCACGTCCCGCGTTTATCGCATAAGCTTGTTTTACACCTTCTTTGCTTGTGGCTATATTTTCTATTTCGCTGACTCTTTTCAAAAATGCTTCCAAAACTTCGCGTCTTGCCCCGGGTCTTGCAGCACTTAACACATCTGCGGTGCAGACTGCTGCACTTTCTACACTTGTAGGCTCTTCGTGTCCGTGATGAGCGTAAATTGCATTTATCACTACAGGATTTTCTTTATATCTTTTGCAAATTTCAGCTCCAAGATCCACGTGACTTCCTTCAAATTCGTGCGTCAAAGCTTTTCCTATATCGTGAAGAATTCCTGCTCTTCTTGCCAAATTTTCATCTCCGCCTGTTTCGGCTGCAATTATTCCTGCAAGATGCGCTACTTCAAGACTGTGAATTAAAGCGTTTTGCCCGTAGCTTGCTCTAAATTTCAGTTTTCCTATAAGTTTTACAATTTCAGGATGAATTTTTGTAAGTCCCAAATCCATGACGATATTTTCGCCTTCTTCCTGTATACCTGCTTCAAATTCTTCACTTACTTTTTTATAGACATCTTCGATTCTTGCAGGTTGAATTCTTCCGTCTTCCACCAAAAGCTCGACGGTTCTTACAGCAATCGCTCTTCTATAAAGATTATGCGAGCTTAAAATAATCGCATTTGGCGTATCATCTATGATAACATCAACGCCTGAAATCATTTCAAGAGTTTTTATGTTTCTTCCGTCTTTACCTATAATTCTACCTTTCAAATCGTCATTTTTTATGTTTACTACATTGATAAGCCGTTCTGCTGCATATTCACCCGCATATCTTGTTGTTGCTTGCGCTAAAATATAATTTGCATTTCTTTTTGCTTCTTTTTTCGCCTCTTCTTCATATTTCCTTACTATATGAGCGATTTCGGCGCGCGATTTTTCCTCTACTTTTTGTAAAATTTCACTTTTCGCTTCATCTTCTGTTAGACCGGCTACGCGTTCCAAAAGCTTTAGGCTTTCTTCTACTTTAGTTTCATAAGTTTTTTTGAGCGATGTTCCTTCATCGTAAATTGTTTGAGCGGATTTTTTTTCTTTTTCCAGCTCTTCACGGCTGTCTTTTAAAATTTCCTGCTCGGTTAAAACGGTTTGTTCTTTTTTGCTTATTTCATCAAATTTTGCGTTGTAATCTTTTTGAAGTTTGAGAGCTTTATCTTCGTAAGCTTTTTTAGCTTCAAACTCAGCTTCTTGCACTGAAATTTTCGAATTTCTTAAAATTCCCTCTGCTTCAAATTCTATCGCTTTTGCTTTTGCTTTTGCTTGTTCCAAAAAAATTTCATAATTTGCGTTGTTTATTTTTCTAGCTATTAAATATCCTACTAAAATGCCTACCACAGCGGCTATTAAGCCGATTAAGAACTCTATCATATTTTCCCTTTTTTAAATAAATTTTTTTTGGAGTTATATAAAAATCTCCCACTAAATCGTGTTTTTGAGAAATTTCAGCTTTTGTAAAATTATCACTCAAACTTACAAAAACTACAATCGGTTTCGTTTTTAAATGTGAAAAAAATATATCGTAGTATCCTTTTCCATGACCGATTCTTGCGAAATTCCCATCAACTCCAATACAAGGAATTATCGCCATATCAAGCCCGTTTTGTGCATTTTGATTTGGCGGTTGTTTCACGCCAAAACGTGCAATTTCAAAAGGGCGTCTTAATTTTACCATTTTAAAGCTAACATCTAACATAAAAGGCACTAAAAACTCTCTTTTGATTCTGTTTTTTGAAAAATTTTTTGCTAAAAGATATAAATTAGGTTCATAAAATAGCGGCATAAAAATTAAAATTTTTTTTGCTTTGAAAATTTCAATTAAATTGGAAACAATTTTTAAAATTTTATAATGAGCGCATTTTGCGTGTATTTTTGCACCTGTTTTAAGTCTGTTTTTTGCTGTAATTCTGAAATCTTTTTTATCCATTTTTAACTACTTTTTTTGTATAATTCCAAAAAATTTTAAGGAATTTTATGAAAAAATCAGTTTGGATTATAACATTTTTATTATTTACTTTCGGTATTTTTTATTTTTTTAAAAGCGAACCGAAAACCGCTTCAAAAACGCCTTTAATAGAGCAAAATGCAACATTGAGTACGGATTATACCAAACCTTTCAGATTAAATTTAACGGATAAAAATTTTATAAAAATGCAAAAAACAAAAAACGGTTTCAGTATAGAAAATAACGCTACAATGACTATTTTTGCATTCTTTGCAAGTTGGTGCGAAGCGTGCAGAGTCCAAAACGAAATTTTAAACTCAATAGCTGCAAAATATACTTCAAATGTGCAAGTAATCGGTGTTTTGATAAATGACGATATAGATAAAAATGCTACTTACGCATTTGCCGATAATTTAAAATTTCCTGTGGCTTTCGGCGAGAGCAATGACTATTTTGCAGGTGCGCTTGGCGGCGTTGCAGGAATTCCTTTTATGGTTATGTTCGATAATAAAGGTAAAATAATAGAAAATTTTAGCGGACTGGTTCCGGAAGAAATTCTTTCTACTGAAATTGAAAGGAATTTTTAATGTTTAATTTTTTTAAAAAAGGGTTGGAAAAAACCATAAACTCTATGAAATTCGCAAACGCAGGTAAAAATAAAATTTCAAAAGAAATTTTGGAAGATATGCTGCTTGAAGCCGATGTCGATTATGATATCGTAGAAGAGATACTTTATTATCTGCCACCGCAAGATGATGTAAAAAAAGATGATTTAAAACGGGTTATGAATACTTATTTTAAATATGAAAGTCCCGAAATTCCGCAAAGTAAACCTTTTGTAGAGCTTATTTTAGGAGTAAACGGTGCTGGAAAAACAACTTCCATAGCAAAACTTGCAAATCTTTATAAAAAATCCGGAAAAAGCGTAATTTTAGGCGCTTGCGATACTTTCAGAGCAGGAGCGATTGAACAGTTGAAACTTTGGGCTGAAAAAATTGAAGTTCCGATAGTAGCCACTGCACAAGGACACGATCCTGCAGCAGTTGCTTTCGATACTATAAGTTCTGCCGTAGCAAAAAAAATAGATAATGTTTTAATTGATACAGCGGGTCGTCTTCAAAATCAAAAAAATCTTGCAAAAGAGCTTGAGAAAATCGTGCGAATAAGTGCAAAAGCTTTATCAAGTGCGCCGCATCGTAAGATAATCATACTTGATGCAACGCAAGGAAACAATAGTGTAATTCAAGCAAAAGCTTTTAATGAAATTACCAAAATAGACGGAATAATTATTACAAAACTTGACGGAACGCCAAAAGGTGGAGCGCTTTTTGGAATTGCACGCGAACTTGAAATTCCGATACTTTATATCGGTGTCGGCGAAAAAATGGAAGATCTTATAGAATTTAATGCACAAAATTTTGTAGAAACTTTGGTGGATGGAATTTACGAGTAAAAATATTTTGCAACGTGGCAATTTTACAAAATCAAATAAATTTAAATTTTATATTTGGTAATAAAATCGCTTTTTATAAAAAATATAAAATTTTATATTGATTATTCGGATTTTAAATTCGGCATTATTTTGCAAAGCGGATATTTTAAATAAAATCACAGAGTTCATATAATTAAAAGACTGTCTCAAATAAAAACTTTTAGTAATACCGATTTCCGTAATACTTATACAGTATTTTGCAAGCTGTTTAAGCGATGAAGCAAAAGTATATATTTAAAAAATATAAATTGGATATTTAGCTAAAAAATATGGTTGATTAAATGTTTAATAAAAATGAATTGTATTTTACTAAAAAACATATAAACCGTTAAAAGTATATCACAAAGAAATATTACAGTAAGATAAAATTTTATATTGATAAAAATAACAAAACGGCAGTTGTATCGGAGAAATATGTAGAATATAATTATTATATTTTCTATTGTTTATACGTAGATAAGGGCGAAGGATTTTTATTTTAACCTGACTAAAAAAATAATTGATGTATTGGGCGATAAAAGTTTATATTTATATCAACAATATAAATGTATAAATAGCTAAATAGTAAAATTTAAAATTTTACTTTAAAAAAGATGATTTTAAATGCGAATTTACAGGTCTATAAAAGGTAATAATATTTAAATTGAGGTTAAAATAAACGCATGAAAATATTTTAATTATGCCGCTTGCGTGATTTATTTAATTATTTTAGTCAAATTACATGTCTGTTTTTATAAATTTATTGGTTATACTGATTATTTACATTTTACAGTTTATTTCTGATGTTTTATTAAAATTATATTCTCAGCCGTTTTTATCTGTTTTTCTAATTTATTAAAAACATCAAGTTTATAAAATTGTTTGAAAAATATCCAAAATATGGATTTTATGAGATAAAAATATCTTATAATCATTGTTTGTGGATAATTTTGCGAATTTCTAATTTTAAATTGAATTATTAAATTATCAATCAGTTTCAGTATTTCGCGCGTATTGGCAAATTTTAAAAACAATATAAAATTATTTTAAATTTCAAGTTTAGCTGTTTTTGTTATTCTCTTAAAATTCATTGCTGAATTTTATATTTTTTTATGCATTATTTAAGCCATTTTCGCTTAGGAAGTAATTATTTAAATTTTATCAAGTATATGATTTTTAAAATTCTTTGCATAAACAACAAAATTTCATAAAATTTGCGCCGATATGTAAATTAAAATTTTTAGTTCGCATTGTTTAGTGCAAAATTTATGTTAAACAAAATATTTTATGAAGTAAAACAGAAATTTCGCGTTATTTTCATTGAATTTTTGGCGCCAAAAAAATATAAATTTTTAAAATAAAAATGCCTATTTAGATTATATCTATTTCAAAACCGCTGATTCCTGCGTATTCTTTCGGCGCACTCGCGCTTAGAATTTTTATTTTTTTAGCGTTCAAAGCTGCTAAAATTTGCGCGCCTATGCCGTAATCTTTGAAATTTTCACTATCTTTTGTTTTTGAATTTAACATCAGCAAAATTCCGCCGTTTTTATCAAGGAATTTTATATCTTCCATGAAATTTGTGAAATTCGGTGAGCTTAAAAAATTTAAATCAGTTGAAATTTTGTGAAATTTAACATTTGTTATATTTGAAATTTTGCCAAAAATATAAGCTCTGTGGATATTCGCTTCGTGGTCTTTTATATCAAAAAACTCCGCCTTAAAACCGCAAATTTCACCAATTTGTTTTTCGCCGAATTTTATCAAAGTTTCTTTTTTTAAGCGGTATTCTACGATTTGAGCGACTGATATCATATTTATACTATGTACTTTGCAAAATTTTTCCAAATCATCTCTTCTTGCCATATTTCCATCGCTTTTTACAATTTCGCAAATTGCCGCCATCGGTAAAATTCCTGCTAAACGGCACAAATCGGTTGAGCCTTCAGTGTGGCCGGTTCTACTGAGCACACCGCCTTTTTTTGCAATAAGCGGAAAAATGTGTCCCGGACGCACGAAATCGGCGGGTTTTGAAGTTTGTTTCGCCATCAATTCTATTGTCATATTTCGCTCGAATGCGCTGACACCTGTAATTGCTTCTTTTGCGTCGATTGTTACCGTAAAAGCTGTTTCATGGTTAGATGTGTTTTTATCCACCATTAACTCAAGTCCGAGTCTTTTGGCATTTGCTTCGTCAAGCGCCACGCAAAGCACGCCTTTTGCGTGTGTGATAGCAAAATTTACCTTTTGTAGGTTTGTAAAATTTGCCGCAAACACTAAATCTCCTTCATTTTCTCTATCCACATCATCGACCATTACAATCATTTTTCCGTTTTTTATATCTTCTAGTGCTTGTTCTACGCTTACCATTTTTTTCCTTTATTTTATTTTTTTTAAACTTGAAATTTCATCAAATCCGGCTTTGATTTTCTCATAGAGCGGATAGAACGAAACGCCGTTAACTCTTACATTTGCTATTGTTGTGATAAAATTTGTATCACCTTCCCATCGCGGAACCAAATGATAATGTACATGTTCTGCAATTCCTGCTCCTGCCGCCTTTCCAAGATTCATACCGATATTAACGCCTTTTGCGCCTGCCTTAGTTTTTAAAATTTCAACGCCTTTTCTAACGAAAAAGCTTATTTCCTGCCATGCTTCTTCGCTTAGAAGTTCGATTTTATCGGTATGCTCATAAGGTATAACCATAAAAGCGCCAGGACTGTAAGGATAAAGATTCATAATTCCAAAACAGAAATCGGCTCTAAATAATACGCCTTGTTTTTCATCCATTTTCGGATGTGCTACGATACTGCAAAAAGGGCAATCTTTCGGTTTTTCAGTAAAATAATCGCTTCTCCATGGCGCACAAATATAATCCATCTCAAACTCCTTTCATTTTGCGTACGGCAGCACAGATATCGTTTTGACGCATAAAGTGTTCTCCTATCAAAAACGCATCAACGCCTACTTTATTCAAGTTTACCAGTTGTTCGCGCGAGTTCAGTCCGCTTTCAGCTACTATTATTTTGCCGTTTGGAATAAGTGGCACCAGTTCTTCCGCCAAATTCATATGCAAACTGAAATCGTTTAAATCACGGTGATTTATGCCGATTATATTTGCCCCGGATAAAGTAGCATTAAGCAGATCTTTTTTGTCATGTATTTCAACAAGTGCTTCAAGTCCGATATGATGAGTAAATTCAAGCAGTTTTTTCAGCTCTTTCAGACTTAAAGCTTTTGCGATAAGCAGCACAAAATCGGCGCCGTAAACCAATGCTTCTAAAATTTGGTATTCATCAATAATAAAATCTTTTCTTAGAATAGGCGTTTTTGTGTAACGGCGAATTTGTGATATATACTCCAAATCGCCTTTAAAAAAATGAGGCTCTGTAAGCACCGAAAATGCGTCAGCTTCGGCTTTTTCATACTCTCTTGCAATTTCAACAGGTTTAAAATATTCTCTTATGACACCTTTGCTCGGACTTGCTTTTTTGATTTCGCAAATTAGCTTAAAAGGTTCATTCGGTGTGCTTTTTAGCGCTTTTATAACATCTCTTGGCATATATGGATTTGCCGACAGGCTTCTTCCTAAAAGTTCAAAAGAAAGCATTTTTTTGCGCCTTTTTAAATCTTCACGCGTTTTTTTTAAAATTTCATCTAAAATCACTTTTTCGCCTTTTTTATACATTCGCTTATTGCTTTTAGATGTTCTTTTGCTTCATCGCTTTTCATGAATTCTTCATTGTCTGATATTTTTTTCATAATTTTTGCGGCTTTATTGCATTTGCCGAGTTTATATTCGCCCCATGCAAGAGAATCCAAAAAATAAACGGAATCTGGCTCATTTTCCAAAGCTTTTTTTACAAGTTTTATTCCGCGTTTTACATCTATATCGTGGTCTATTAAGACATATCCGTAGTAATTTTGGTAGATTGGCATATTAAGTTTTTCTATTATCGGATCAAATTTAGCCATTACATTTTTTAAAATTTCGGTTGTGATTTTTCCACGATTTTTTTCATATTCATAAATCGCATCCATGCCTAAAAATTCGTTATCGCCGCTTTTTTCAAATTCTTTAACAGCTAATCTTTGCGCGTCGTCAAATTTATTCATTCCGGCATAAATTTGAATCAAAAGTTTTGCGTCGTAATCATATTTTTTTAAAAGTTCAATTGCTTTATCATTATTTTTGATATACAAATATGCTGAAATTGCGTTGTCGAGATAATAATTTTCTTTTTTTTGTACGTAAGCCGCTTCCGAAATTTCTGCAAAATTTTGAAAATCGCGCCTCATTTTATAAATTTCAGCCAAAATATCACAAACTTTTTTGCCGCATCCTATAAGTTTTCTGTGTGTTTGCAAATATCTGATCGCTTTTTCGGCATCTTTCTTTTTGAGCAGCAGAACCTGCGAAATTTTTAAAACGTTTTCTTCGCTTTGATTTAGCTCATAAGAGCGTTCATAGCTATTTAAAGCCTTATCATATTCGTTTGAAAAATAATACGTATCGCCTAAAAGCGAGTAATTTTTCGCATTTTTTTCTATATCTATAAGTTCTTTAGCTAGAACTGAAGCCGCATTGAAGTTTTGGACTCTTATATAATTCATAATTTTTAACTTTAAAAATTCACTGTCGCCGTTTAAAACTTCATCGCCTAATTTAAGAAGTTCGTTTAAACTTGAATTTTTTGATATTGTGGCAAGCTTTATCGCCTCTTTCAGGTAAATTCCGGCACCTGTTCTATCATAAAGATTTTTATAAATTTTAATTGCTTCATCAGGTTTTGAGTTTGATAAATTAAGTGCTTTAAGCACATTAAAATTTATATCTTCATCGTTTATATCAGCTCCGAAAATTGTAATATTTAAAAATAAAAAACATGCCAAAATTTTTTTCATAATTCGTAATCTACACTTTCTAAATTTGCTTTTTTAAAAATAGCGCTTGTATTTTTGCTGTAATTTTCGCCGTCATACATAAAATCAGGACTTAAAATTTTAAGTCCTGATTTTGAGTTTTTTTTCGCATGAATCAGCGCAAGAGCCGATTCTTTTCCTATTTTTGAATGTATAAATTTCAAACTCAGAACGCTGAATTTGCTTGCTTTTAAAGTTTCAAAAATTTCACTTAAAACTTTGGCTTCATAGCAAAAAATAAGCTCACCGTTTTGCTTTAAATTTAAGCTTGAACTTTTTATAAAATCTTTTAAGCTTAAATTTAAATCAAATTTACTTATCAATTTATGCTCGTTTGTTGTTTTTGTATTTTTAGCGTTGTAAAATGGTGGATTTGAGACGATGAAATCGAATTTTTGGCTTGTAAGAAATTCGTTGAAATCATTTATTAAAATCTCGCAATCAAGTTTGTTTTCAGTTACATTTTTTCTTAAAATTTGAAAATTTTCACTTTGAATTTCAAGCAGACTGATTTTAAAATTTTTAAAATCTCTGGCAAGTAAAAGTCCCAAAATTCCACATCCTGCACCTACATCCAAAATTTTGCCGCCTTTATATCTTTTAGCTAAAATTTCAGCTGCAAAATCCCATAAAAAAAGGGTATCGCTTGTATAACGATACCCGGATTTGAATTGAAAAATTCTCATTTTTTCAAAATATCTTTTATAATCATATGCGCATGATTTATGGCAACTACAATTGATCCGCCGTTTCGCGTGATGAGATCTCCACCTACGTAAAGTCCATTTATATTTGTGGCGCAGTTTTCATTTACAATCGGAATGCCTTTTTCGTCCAATTTTATATTGCATGTTTTAAGAAAATCAATCGGACTTGTGCCGCCGATTGCGTAAATTACGCGGTCATAAACGAGCTCCATTCCGCATTTAAATTTAACAAGAACTTTGCCGTTTTCATTTTCAAGCTCTTTTATATCCGTATCAAGGCGTAAAATAATATTTCCGTAACGAGTTTCGTGCATTATGGCTTTTTCATTTATTTCATTTAAACGGGTAAATTTCGGCTTTCTATAACAAAGCGTAACTATGTTCGTTTTGCAAAGTGATAGCGCATATTCTGCAGCGGCATTTCCACCGCCTACAATTAGAACTTTTTCGTTTATTCCGCATTTATCAAGATTAAAATTTACTCTTTGAACGATAGATGGCGGAATTTTGTAATCAGGTTTATTCGGTTTATTCATTCTACCGATGGCAATTATTACATTGTTGGCCCTAAAACCTGAATTTACAGTAGTAATGCAAAACGGACCGTCATTCAGTTTTTCAACTTTTTCGACCTCCATTTTAAAAAAACTGTCAAATTCTTCCGAATCTAAAAGTTCGTCAAAATAGTTCAGCACACTTTCTTTCGTGCCGGTTTCAAATCCTACATTGCCTATAGTGTGGCTGTTTAAACCTTTATATTCTTTATCAACGCGTTTTTTATCTTTGTAAAATTGACGGATAGTTTGCGAATGGTTATCACCTTTTTCTAAAAGCAGCACTGTTTTGATGCCTTGTTTTTTCGCTTCCACTACGGATGCGATACCGCAAGGCCCGCCGCCGACGACAGCCAGGTTGTAGACATTTATCATTTTTCTACCTTTTAAGAAATTTTTATTATAATAACATTATTTGGCAAATAAAAATTTTAAACAAGGTGGAAAATATGGTTGAATTATTAAAAAAAGTGCGAAATTCCGTGAATATTTTGTCAAGTTTAACTCCGGTTGTAAAAGAAAAAGTTATTTTGGATATAGCGAAATTTTTGGATAGTTTCAGAGCTGAAATTCTGCTTGCAAACGATAACGATATAAAGGCGGCAAAACTTGCAAATTTACCTTTTGCGATGATTGAAAGACTCAAACTGGATAATAAAAAAATTGATGCTATGATAAGTTCGCTTGAAATGACAGCCGCTCTTAAAGATCCTATCGGGCGCGTAATCGATGGCTGGATAAATGCTGACGGTTTAAAGATAGAAAAAATAGCCATTCCGATAGGCGTAATTTGTGTAATTTACGAATCCCGCCCGAATGTTACAACAGAAGTGGCTTCACTTTGTTTTAAAAGCGGAAACGCCGTGATTTTAAAAGGCGGAAAAGAGGCTTTTAACTCAAACAAAGCAATTGTAAAAGTTATAAAAACCGCGCTTAAAAATAACGGTGTCAATGAAAATGCAGTTACTTTCATAGAAAGCACGGAGCGCTCTGTAACCGAAGAACTGATAAAATACGATAATTTTATAGATGTTATAATTCCACGCGGCGGCGAATCTTTGGTGCGCTTTGTAAGTGAGAATTCGCGAATTCCTGTTATAAAGCACGATAAAGGACTTTGTCATATTTTTGTAGATGAAAGTGCCGATTTTGATGAAGCTTTAGCAATTTGCAAAAATGCAAAAACACAAAATCCGAGCGCTTGCAATGCGGTCGAGACAGTTTTAGTGCATAAAAATACAGCGGCAAAATTTTTGCCTGCTTTACGCGAAAATTTACAAAGTGTGAAAATTTACGGCTCCAAAAAGGCGCAGGATTTTATAAAACTTGACGGAGAAGCTGATTTTGAGCGTGAATATTTGGATTTCGCTTTAAACATTGATGTTGTAAGCGACGTAAATGAAGCGATTTCTCATATTTTGAAATTCAGTTCTCATCATAGTGAAGCGATACTTAGTCAAAATGAGAGAAATATAGAAAAATTTTTATATAGCCTTGATAGCGCTTGCCTTTATGTCAATGCTTCGACGCGTTTCAGTGACGGATTTCAGTTCGGTTTCGGCGCTGAAATTGGTATAAGCACAAATAAACTGCATGCAAGAGGACCGGTCGGACTGAATGAACTTACGACTTATAAATATATAGTGCGCGGAAATGGGCAAGTAAGAAAATAATTTTTTGGAATTTTGATGAGTATAAAGTAAAATGAATTATTTTTTAAACATAAATTTAACTTGCGCCTTCGCGTTTTAGAACTATTAAAATTGTTTTAAAGATTATAATTAAATCTGTATAAACAGTCCAATTTTTAACATACCAAATATCATTTTGCGTGCGAATTTTAAAATCTGTATTTCCGCGCCCTAAAATTTGTGCAAGACCTGTAAGACCAGGCTTAACACTAAGAAGTATATTAAGATCGTTTTTGCATATACCTGCTTTTTCACGTTCTCCTGTAATAAATGGTCTAGGTCCAACAATACTCATATCCGTTTTAAGCACATTTATGATTTGCGGAAGTTCGTCAAGCGAGCTTTTACGTAAAAAATTACCGATTTTTGTAATTCTGGGATCGTGCTCGTATTTGTGATATTTTTCATAAAATTCTATTTCATGAGGATTCTCTTTTAAATATTTATCCATTATTTCATCGCCGTTTTCTCTCATAGAACGAAATTTGTAACAATAAAATTCTTTATAATTTTGTCCCATTCGTTTTTGGCGAAAAAATATACTTCCGTGCGGTTCTTCAAGTTTTATACAAATTGCAATAATACAAAATACTAAAAATAAAAATGGAAGAGCCAAAATGCATAAAAAATAATCAAATGCAACTTTAAAAAAGCGATTGATTGGTTTTAAAAGCGAATTTTCAAGCATTATCAGATTTGTTTGAGAATTGAAAATATTAAATATGAAAGCGTTTGAAATGTCATAATCACGAATCATCGGTGTAAAGATTACTTCTTTGTGTTTTAAAATATTTTCTTGAATCAGATTTTCTAATTTATCTGAATTCAGTCCGTTTGCAGCTATAAAAATCGTATCATAATCTTTGCGCGAAAATTTATATCCTAAATAATGATTTTTAAAAATTTCAGCACGAAATTTTTTATCCGTATTTATTGCTATTGCATTTTTTGCCCAAAATCCAGTTTTATAAAGAGAAATTTTGATTATAAGTTTAAAAACAGGTGCAATAAAAATTAAAATTATAAATGAAAGTGTTAAAATTATGCGTGAAAAATTTAAATTTTTAGCTAAAGCCAGAATTGCAAAAATAATTATAAAACTAAGCAAAGATGATTTAATAATTATAAAATTTTCGTGCCAAAAATCAAAACGTTTAGTGTAAATTCCTTGATAGAAAAATATAAGTAGAGTTATAAAATAAATATGAGTAAAATTTATATATTGTGAAATTTGATGGATATCCGGTATTCCAAAAATCGGATTTAGTGTATTTTTTATAGTGACTGCCAGTAAAAGCGAACAAAAAATTGCAAAAATATCGGCTAAAAGCAATATTGTAAAACATATTAATTTTTTCAAAAAAAGACTTCCTTGCTCTGTAAAAAAACTTAAATTATATTTTTGTATTGTAACACAATTTGCTTAAAATTTATGAATATTCGGAATATAAAATGAATGAAAATTGGTGTAATTTAATTAAAATATGATTTTAATTATTTTTTAAATTTATAGTTTTGCGGTAAAATTTATAATAGCTGAAATTTTATAAATGAAAAGAAAAATCGCGGTATTTTATTTTTTACATAGGTTATTAAAAATTTCGCCTTTTTTGATACTTTCAGTAAAAACGGCTTTTGGTATCGTCCCTTATGATGTATATTATATGCTAATTATTTTTTAACATCAAAATTTATACTAAAAAGATATCCGCTTATAGTAAAATTCCGCCCGAAATGATTTGAGAAAAGTATGGATTTACACTTAGACCAAGGCAAATTTTAAGAGTTATAAAATTTAAAATATAAGCCGTCAGCATAGCTAAAGTAAATTTTATAAATTCTTTTTTACTTTTAAAAGTAAAAATTTTATTCATAACATAAGAAAATATTATTCCGACAGTGTATCCGATCAAATTTGAAATTTCAGGGCTTACCCTAAAAAAATAAGTGAAAAAATTATTCCAAAAACCGACTATTTTATAAATTTTTTATCTGTTATCATTTAAATTTGACAATAAAAACAATTATTATCATATTTAGTGATTTTATGTATATGTGTATTTAGTACTTTGATTATTTTGTTTCGTCTTTATAACATTTTTTTAAAATATATTTTCCTTTAAAACTGAAATTTTGAAAATTGGCACTGTCTGACCAGTGCCAATGTGGGTGCAGTCTTTGAAATACAAGCAAATTTGTGATTGGAAAATTTTTGATATTATTTTTTACTACAGGCGAATCATCGATACCTTTTGCTATAAAAATATTAAATTTTAAGTTCTTTTATTATTGCAGAAGTTTTATTCTCACTGCCATCATCTATAAAAAGTCAAATCTTTATCTATTTCGTTTTTTATTTCATCAATGATTTTTTTAGTTGTTTTGTAGAATTTATTTAATGTCAGTTCTTCATTGTAGCAAGGAACTACAATCGAAAGAGGATCGTGCATTAAAATTTTCTGAATTTTAAAACAATTACTATGCCTTTTAAAAAAATATAAGTTTGACATTATAAATTGTTTTTTAATTAAAAAACCTAAAATATCAGTTTTTCTATCACTTTTGCGGCAAGTATATTTCCGAATGTAGCTGTAACCGCCATAAAACTGCCGAGAGCTTTTATGTTCTGCGGTAATTCAAGTGAGAAAACGACTTCAAAATCTCCCTTAAAGTCAGCTTTTTTAAGTTCTTCGCGAAATTTTCTTGCAAACGGATCGTTTTTGGTCTTCCAGACGGAAGCCACGCGTATTTGTAAAGGATCAAGCCTTTTTGCCGCTCCCATTGAACTGATAAAATTTAAGTTATTTTGCGCGCATATTTTTGCCAGTAAAATTTTTGCTTTTATATCATCAACCGCGTCAATTACAAAATCAAACTCGTTGAAATTAAAATTTCGCGCAAAATTTTCATCAATTTTTTCGCAAATTCCTTTTACACCTGAGAAATTTTGCTCAAATGCCGCCGTTTTATAAACACCTAAATTTTCGCTTAAAATTTGGCGATTCTGATTTGTGATTTCAAATTTATCATTGTCTATTACGATTAGATGTGTAACGCCGCTTCTATAAAGCGCACTGATAGCTGCGCCTCCGACGCCACCGCATCCGCAAACTAAAATTTTGGCATTTTGCAAAATTTCGAATTTTTCTTCAAAAAGAGCTCTGGCGCGAGTAAATCTGTCTATTTTTATGAAGTCTTTATCTGAATTTTGTGTCACTGTTTTATTGCTGTTGATTTTCACTTCTTCAAAATTTTTAAATAAATCCGCATTACTTAAATTTTCAGCCATTTTTCAAGTCCGTTTATCTGCTCGTAAGCCGTCATATCCGGTTTTATAGGCGTCAGCGTCGCAAAACCTTCGCTCAAAAGTCCGATATCTGTATTTTGATTTTCTGAAATATCAAATTTTATGTCCATTTTTCCTAGCCAATAATACTTTTTTCCGCGCGGATTTATGCCGTTTTGCGCGTTTGTATCATAGAATTTTCGTCCCGCAGGCGCTATTTTAAGACCTTTAAAATCTTTTTTACAAACAGAGGGAATATTTAAATTTAAAAATTGTTTATTTAAAAGCGGAAAACCGTTCTCAAAAATTTTGCAAACAACTTTATAAGCGATATCACAAGCCAAATCAAAACCTGAATTTTTTAAACTTTCACCTGTAAAAAATTGACTTACTGCAAGTGAAGGAATTCCTTGCAAAGCCCCTTGCATAGCTGCTCCGCAAGTTCCTGAGCAAGTTATGTCTTCTGCTATATTGGCACCATGGTTTATTCCGCTTACAATCAAATCAGGTTTTGTTTTGAAAAGTGCATGAAGTCCCAAATAAACACAATCCGCAGGCGTGGCATCGTCCAATTTATAAAAATTTTCATCTATTTTTATAAAGCGAAGCGGTCTTGTTAGAGTCAAAGATTGCGATGATCCTGATTTTTCCGTGCTTGGAGCGGCTATCACGACATTTGCGATTTTTCCTAATTTTTTGGCAAGCTCTAAAAGTCCTTTCGCTTCGAATCCGTCGTCATTTGTAAGAAGTATATTTTTCATTTTAAACCCGCTTGTTCGCATATTTGTTCGTTTATTTCAACGATAAATGTTACATCTGTCGGATAATTATAAAAATATCTATGAATTTCCGCGTAACCTTTTTTTATCGAGCTTCGTTTTGTTTGTTGAGCGCAAATTTGTTTAATCATATTGTTTTTCATATTTTCCATAGCTTTTTGTCTGTCTTCAGGTTTCCCAGCCGCCCAAAACGATGTCAAAGAGTAGTCAAAGACGGCAAAATTTTTATCCGCGAAAACATTTTCAAAAATTATAAAATCATTTATTCTAAATCTATTTCTTATCCCGCTGAATTTCTTTGCAAATTCGCTAACTTCGTATTTTGCTATATCTTCTGCATTCATATTTTTTGTTGTATTTTTGTAGTTATTTATAAATTCAGGACTTTCATAAATTTGAGTTTCCTCCACCATTTCATTTTGTGCGCAACCTATAAAAAATAAACTAAAAATTGCGCTAAAAGCCGTAAAAAGCAGTAGTTTTTTCATAATTTTCCTTTATTGAAATTTTTGAGACATTTTAACATTATTTGCTATAATTAACCAAAATTTTAAGGATTTAAATGAAAAGAATTTTAGTTTCATGCTTGGAAAATTCCGCGAATTTGCATTTTGAACAAATTTATAACTCTCTTGGAACAAAAAATTATGAATTCGTTGGAATTTTTGATAAAAAATTCGGCTCTCCGCTTTATGACAGCAAAGAATTTTCCGCTATGGGTTTTGTAGAAATTTTGCCGTTAATTTTTAAAGCGAAAAAAGCGATGAATGAAATGCTTAAATTAGCGCGTAATTGTGATAAAATTTTGCTGATTGACAGTCCTGCTTTCAATTTGCCTTTTGCAAAAAAACTGAAAGAAAATAAGATTAACGCGGAAATTACATATTATATTTTGCCGCAGGTTTGGGCTTGGAAGCAAGGTCGCGTCGCAAAAGTCGAAGCGTATTGCGATAATCTGGCTTCCATTTTGCCGTTTGATTCACAATTTTATTCGCGTGCCGCTTATGTCGGTCATCCTTTGCTTGATGAAATAAAATTTCAAAAAAAAGATTATGCAAAAAATGGAATTTTGGCGTTTTTGCCGGGATCCAGAAAAGCTGAAATTTTGCGTTTGATGCCTGTTTTCAGAGAACTTGCCAAAAATTTTAAAAATGAGCGCAAAATTTTAGTTGTACCGCAAAATTTGATGTCAAATTTATCTGAAATTTACGGTGATACAAGCGGTTTTGAAATTTCAAACGATACGCCGCAAACTTTGTTTAAATCGGATTTCGCTTTTATCTGTTCCGGTACGGCTACGCTTGAAGCGGCTCTTATAGGCACTCCTTTTGTGCTTGCCTACAAGGCGAAATCAATCGATATTTTTATCGCAAAAATGTTTGTAAAAATCGCTCACGCTGGATTAGCTAACATTATGTTCGATTTTATGGGAAAAGAGCCTTTAAATGTGGAACTTTTACAAAATGATGCAAATGCAAAAAATCTTATGCTTGCATATCAAAATGCCGATTTCAGTCGTTTTGAAAAAGGTGCAAAAATTTTGCGCGAGTATTTGAAATACGGTTCTGCAAAAAACGTAGCTAAGATTTTAAGTTAAAATGTGTTAAAATCGCAAATTTCAAATAATATTGCAACGTTTTAATTTTTATACTGCAAAATTTAAATAAACGCTGCAAAATAATATCAAAAGGATATAAATTGCAAAGTGAACCTATGACACTTTACGGTTATGAAAAAATAACCGCGGAATTAAAAGATTTAAAAATGGTACAAAGACCAAATATCGTGCGAGATATAGATATAGCAAGAAGCCATGGAGATTTGAAAGAAAATTCTGAATATCACGCAGCGCGCGAAAAACAAGCTTTTATAGAAAATAGAATCGCCGAAATCAGCGATATAGTAAGCAGAGCCAAGGTAATCGATCCGTCAACATATGAACACGATAAAGTAAAATTCGGCTCTACAGTTACAATAATGGACGTGGAAACCGAACTCGAAAAAACTTATGTCATTGTAGGAATAAGTGAAAGCGATATCTCAAAAGGTTATATAAACATAAATACACCGCTTGCAAGGCAACTTTTAGGAAAAGTCGAAGGTGATGACGTTATTCTTAATTTGCCAAACGGCGTAAGCGAAATAGAAATCGTATCGGTAGAATACAAACCGATAAATTTTAATTAAAGGAATATTTGTGAAAAAAATCGGAATCATAGGCGTTAGCGGTTATACGGGGCTTGAACTTATAAAAATAATTTTAAATCATTCCGGTTTCAAACTTTCTTATCTGGCAGCGACGAGCGAAGGCGAAATCAGCGAAATTTTTCCGCAACTTGCCGGAGTTTTAAATATGAAAGTTGAAATTGCAGATGCAAAAGAAGCTGCAAAACGATGTGATCTTGTTTTTTTGGCATTGCCGCACGAAAAAGCTATGGAATTTGCGCGTGAAATTTTAGAGTTTAATTCTACAAAAGTTGTGGATTTATCGGCTGATTACAGACTTTCTTTGAAACTTTATGAGAAAAATTATACAAAACATCTTGATCCGAAAAATTTATCTCACGCAGTTTACGGACTTGTGGAAATTAACCGCGAAAAGATAAAAAAAGCGCGCCTTGTAGCAAACCCAGGATGTTATCCGACATGCTCCATTTTAGCAATTGCGCCATTTGTTAATTTTATAGATAAAAATATCGGCGTTTTTATTGATGCAAAAAGCGGTGTAAGCGGTGCCGGAAAAGGACTTAAAACTACTAATCATTTTGTAAGTGCAAATGAAAATTTAAACGCTTATTCGCCTATAACTCATCGCCATGCCGATGAAATAAAAGAGCAAATCGGTATTTTAGCAGGCTCTGAAATTGATACAATTTTTGTACCGAATCTTGTTCCTATAACGCGTGGAATGAGTGCCAGCGTGTTTGCCGTTTTAAAAGAGAAAATAGACGCCGATAAAATTTTAAAAGAATTTTATAAAGATGAAGAATTTATTCGTTTCAGAGATGAACCTGTGCAAATAAAAAATGTCGTCGGCACGCATTTTTGTGATATTTTCGTGCGAACTGCAGGTAACAAAATTTTTATAAACTCGGCAATTGACAATTTGCTTAAAGGTGCAAGCTCACAAGCTGTGGCAAATGCAAATTTAATGCTTGATGAGCCTGAAAATTCGGCTCTTCCAAAGATAGCTTATGGCATTTAAAATTTTAAACGGAGCGATTTTTTTAGGAGATGCTCACGCAAATAAAAATCGTCAAGAATTTTATGATTTTTTGCAAGATTTATCTTCTCGTGAAACTTTGCCGCCGCAGATTTTTTTTCTCGGTGATATGTTTGATTTACTTGCAAATACCAGCTTTACACAAAAATTTTATAAAAAAGAAATCGCTTTAATAAATGAAATTTCAAAAAAAACCGAAATTTTTTATTTTGAAGGAAATCATGATTTTAATCTAAAAAATATTTTTCCAAATGTTAAAATTTTTAGCAATAAAATGCAGCCGGTCGGCTTTGAAACACCAAATAATAAAATCGTGCAAATTGCACACGGAGATATTTTTTTGCCACCGCTTACGCAAAAATTTTTGCTTTTTTTAAGAAATAAAATTTTTCTTTATTTTATGAATTTGCTTGATTTTTTGCTGTTTTTTAAAATTTCAAAGGCTATTTTAAAAAAGCAATCCGAAAAAAAATTGTATAAAAAAATTATAGATTTTGAAAAATACATAAAACCTAAAATTCACAAATATAATGCGGATATTGTCATTGAAGGGCATTATCATCAAGATGAAATTTTAAATTTTGAAGATAAAATTTATATCAATTTAAATTCATTCGCAATAGAAAAAAAAATTTATGAAGCAGGAACGGAAAATAATAAATTTAAGCTTTTCGGTAAAAATTTAGTATAATTTAAAAAAGGAAAAAAATGATAAAGCTTTGTATATTTGACTTCGATTCTACACTGATGGACGGCGAAACTATTACAAATTTTGCCCGTGCTGTCGGAAAAGATAAAGAAGTCGCTGAAATTACAGCTCGTGCGATGGCGGGAGAACTTGATTTTTTTGAGAGTTTAAGTAAAAGAGTTGCGTTTTTAAAAGGCGTAAAAAGTGAAACAATAACGAAAATAGCGCAAAATTTGCCGTATGTAAATGGCGCAAAGGAAATTATTTCCTATCTTAAAACAAAAGGCATAAAAGTTGTTGTGTTTTCTGGCGGATTTCATGTAGCTACAGATTACGCACAAAAAATTTTAAAATTTGATGCCAGTTTTGCGAATATTTTACATGAAAAGGACGGAGTTTTGACGGGTTTAGTTGGCGGAGAGATGATGTTCGGTTACTCAAAAGGCAAAATTTTAAAAGAACTGAAAAATCTTTTAAAGCTTGAAAGTAGCGAAGTTTTGTGTGTAGGAGACGGCGCAAATGATGTTTCGATGTTTAAAGAAGCTGGACTTAAGATAGCCTTTTGCGCTAATGAAATTTTAAAGCGCGAAGCCGATTTTTGCGTTGAAACTAAAAATTTGATGGAGATAGCGAAATATGTATGATAAAAGTGTAAATTTCAGCCTTTGGTGCGACTTTTTGGAAAGAGATTTTTTAAGCGGTGAGTTTTTGACTTTGATAGAAAATGGCACAATAAACGGCGTAACTTCAAATCCGAGCATTTTTAAAAATGCTATTTTAAGTTCCGACGCATACAATGAAAGCAAAAAAAGTTCAAAAGCGAAAACACCAAAAGAGCTTTACGAAAATTTAGCTACGGCGGATATCAGACTTGCCGCTCAAGGGCTTTTGAAAAATTATGTAAATAATGACGACGGATTTGTAAGTATTGAAGTAGATCCTAATTTTGCAAATAAATCAGGAGATACTTATAAAGAGGGTAAACGACTATATAGCGGAATCGGAATGCCAAACGTGATGATAAAAGTTCCTGCTACAAAACCGGGTTTTGAAGCGATGAAAAACTTAATGTCAAAGGGCGTAAATATAAATGCTACTCTTATTTTTTCGCCGGAACAAACAAAAAATTGTTTAAAAGCTTTTAAGGAAGGCGCATCTCTTTTTGAGAAAAATTTTCCAAAAGCTAATTTTCCAAAAGCTGTAATTAGCATATTTGTAAGCCGTTTTGATAGAGCGCTTGATTCAAAAATGGCTGAAGTCGGACTTCCTACGGCAAAAGTTGGAATTTACAACGCTATGAAATGTTACAATCTGATAAAAGATGCGAGACTTGATTTTGTAAAACCGCTTTTTGCAAGCACAGGCGTAAAAGGCGATAATTTACCGAAAGATTATTATGTAAGCGAACTTCTGTTTAAAAACAGTATAAATACGGCTCCACTTGAAACTATAAAAGAGTTTATAAAAACGGAGCATGAAGTCAAAAAACCGCTTTCAACTGAAAAAATAGATGAATTTTTCGGTAAAATGAAAGAACATGAAATTGACATTGAAAAAATTTATAAAAAGTTGCTTGATGACGGACTTGTGCAATTTATAAATGCGTTTGACGAAATTTTAGCAGCTTTAAAAAAGGATTAGAAATGCAAGGATTGGATGGAAATTACGAAGTTGATGTAAAAAGTCTTGATTTTAGGCAAAAAGCAAGATTAAATCAATATTTGGATTATCTTGTAAAACATGGTGGCAGCGATTTGCACATCAAATCAAATTCAGTTATTAGAGGTAGAATAAACGGTGAGCTTGTAAAATTCAGCACACAAATATTTACTGCAGCTGATGGTATTCAACTTGCAAAAGAGCTCTTGCTTACGAGATTTAAAGAACTTGTAGAAAATAAAAGTATAGACTTTACTTACTCTTTAAATAGCGATTATAGATTTCGTGTAAATATTTTCTTTCAAATAGATGGAATTTCGGCTGTTTTCAGGACAATTCCCGTTAAAATTCCAACAATTGAAGAGCTTAAACTTCCTAAAACTCTAGGTAAAATTTGTGACGAAACAACACGTGGAATTATTTTGCTTACAGGACCTACAGGAAGCGGAAAAACAACAACGATTGCAAGTATGATAAATAGGATAAATCATCAACGAACAAGCCATATAGTTACTATTGAAGACCCGGTAGAGTTTGTGTTTAAAGATGATAAATGTATTATAAATCAAAGAGCATTGGGAGAAGATTGTAATACGTTTGCCGATTCACTTCGCGCAGCACTTCGTGAAGACCCGGATATTATTTTCGTAGGCGAGATGCGTGATCTTGTTACTATTGAAACTGCATTGAATGCGGCTGAAACAGGTCACTTGGTATTTAGTACGCTCCATACTGTCGATGCCAAAGAAACAATCGGTCGTATAATAGGAATGTTCGAGCCAAGCGAGCAGGAACGTATAAAAATGACGCTGGCAGCTGTCTTGGAAGCTGTAATATCTCAACGTCTTGCAAAAACTGTAGATGGAAAAAGGGTAGCGGTAGTTGAAATTTTGCGCAAAAACACTCGTATTAAAGATATGATTTTAGAGGGCAGAGACGGCGAAATTACAGATGCCATCGCAGATGGCAAAAACACATACGGAATGCAGACTTTTGATCAACACTTGCTTGAACTTTACAAAGCCGGCACAATTACAAAAGAAGAAGCGCTTGAAAAATCATCAAAACGAAATGACCTTGATTTGATGATTAAAAATGCCGATTTAGAGAAAAAGCAGCAAGCTCATTTAGCAGCCGGCAAAGATATAAATGCAGGTTTGGAAAGCGAAGTTGTTAAACTAAAAGAGATATAAATTTACCTGGAATTTATAAATATTGTGCTAAAATCGCAACTCATTTTTTTATGAAAGGACTACGATGTTAGAAGGTATCGTTAGAGAGAGTATCGGTAGAAAGAGCTCAAAAGCTCTTAGAAGAGATGGTTATCTAATCGCAAATATTTACGCGAAAGGATTTAAAAATATAAATGCGGCATTTAAAGTCAATGATTTTATCAAAGTCGTAAAAGCAAAAACAACACTTCCTTTTGAGGTAAAAATTGCTGATAAAACCTACAAAGTAGTAGTTCAAGATTATCAAAAACATCCTGTTACAAATGCTTTGAAACATGTTGATTTACGCATTGTTTTAGATAATGAAATTTCGCACTATCTTGTTCCTGTTAAAATCATAGGAGTTGCGAAAGGTTTACGCAATAAAGGTATTTTAGTTCAATCAAAACGAAGATTGACAGTAAAATGCGCAGGTAAAGATCTTCCAAATGAATTTGTTCTTGATGTAAGCGATCTTGATGTAAATGACAGCTTATTGGTGCGAGATATCAAATTGCCTGATAATGTAAGTATTGTTGAAAACAATTCTGTTGCAGTTGTCGGAGTTTCGACAGCTCAATAAGGGCTAAAATGATACTTATTGTAGGGCTTGGAAATCCCGGAAATGAGTATAAAAATACTAAGCATAATATAGGATTTATGCTGATTGATGAGCTTTTAAGCAGTGATTTTTCATCGCTTAAAAGCTCAAAATTTCAAGGTGAGCTTTTTAAAAAAGGCGAAATTCTACTTCTAAAACCTCAAACTTTTATGAATTTAAGCGGAAATTCCGTAAAAGCCGTTAATGATTTTTATAAACCTGAGCGAATTATTGTAATACACGATGATTTGGATCTTAATTTCGGCGCTCTTAGATTTAAAAGAGGCGGTAGCAGCGGCGGGCACAACGGCATAAAATCAATTGACAATTTAATCGGCAATGATTACGAAAGAGTTCGAATAGGAATCGGTCGCGGTCAAGGAAATGCCGCAAATATTGTACTTTCTAAGTTTAACAATGACGAAGATAAGAAATTGGTTGAAATTTTAAGCACAGCTAAAAAAGCGGTTGAATTTTTAATAAAAAACGATATAAACTTAACATCTCAAAAATTTTCGCGTAAAGGTCTTAAAAGTGAAATTTTATCTAAAAATTCAGATGACGAAAATTTAAATTCACAAAATTCGGCATTAAAAAATTTAATCAAAAATGTTAAAATTTTACAAATTTCAGGTTCAAGCGAAAAAAAATGAAAATTTTTCAAAAATATATCGGTTGGGCATATTTTAAATATTTTTTTATTCTGTTCGTGGCTTTGGAATTTTTTTATGTAGGAATTGATGTTCTTACAAATCTTAAAGATTTTCCGCAAAGTGCTAATCTAGGACTTCTTTACATAGCTATTACGGCAGTTGCGGCTATTACTTATACACTTCCTTTAAGTCTTGTTTTTGCTCTTATTATTGCGAAATTCAATATGATAAGAAACAATGAGTTTATAAGTTTTTTCGCACTTGGCGTGCCAAAAAATTCGCTTATCATTCCGCCTTTTTTAATTGCTTTATTTATTACGTTCGGATATATTTCTCTTAATAATACGATTTTTGTAAAAGCTGTAAAATTTCAAAAAAATATTACAAATTTTGCAAGTTTAAATGAAAATGCCGATGATTTACTATTGAAATATGATGGAAATTTCATATATATGAGTAAATTAAATCCTAAAGAAAAAACAGCAAAAGATGTGATTTTTCTAGAGACGAACGGTACAAATTTAATCAGCAAAGCAATTAGCAAAAAAGGCGTATATAGCGATAAAAAATGGCTTTTCAGCGATGTAAATACTACATTTTTGCCGCAAAATCTGCGTCTTGGCGAGCAAGGTTTAACATATAAATTTGAAAAAAATGCGCAAAAACTCAATAATTTCGATCCGAATATAATAAAAAACGTTTATGACAGCTCTCAAACCTATACAATTTATGAAGCGATTAAATCGATAAAAACATTCAAAAATCAGGGCATAAATGTGCAAACCCTTAAAGCAAATCTTTTTGTAATGATTTTTTTTCCGCTCTTTGCGCCGTTTATGGTTTTGATACTTTATTATTATTTGCCTGTAATCAGCAGGTTTTTTAATCTTGCACTTTTAAGTTTTGCATTTTTTATTATCACGCTTTGTGTCTGGGGAATACTTTTTGTGCTTGTCCGTTTTTCGTTAAACGGTGTAATTATTCCTGAAATCGGCATTATATTACCGATTTTTGTGATGTTTTGTTATGCGTGTTATTTATTTTTAAAACATAGATAAATTTATTAAAGCAAACGATATAAAAATTTTTATATAAATAACTTTTTTATATAAAATTTAATATTATCAAGTAAAATTCTGCAAAATGAAATTTAAACTAACAATTAGCTTTTTTTGGTAAAATTTAAAGAATTTTTTGTTTAAAAAAGGTCTTTTATGGATTATAAAATTCTAGCCACAAAATACGGCACACCGCTTTATATTTACGATTTTGATTATATAAAATCGCGCTATTTGGCGTTAAAAAATGCGTTTAGCGCAAGAAAGTCGCTTGTTTGCTTCGCTGTAAAAGCAAACTCAAATCTTAGCGTTTTAAAATTTTTAGCGAATCTTGGTAGCGGTTTTGATTGTGTAAGTATCGGTGAAGTGCGCCGTGCGCTTTTGGCTGGAGCAAACGCTTATAAAATTATATTTTCAGGTGTCGGAAAAAAAGACGAAGAACTCAAAGAAGCTTTACAAAATAATATTTTGATGATAAATTTGGAAAGTCCGGCTGAAATGCTTCGCCTTGAAAATATTGCAAAAGAGCTTAAAAAGCAGGCAAGAATCAGTATTCGTGTGAATCCTAATGTAGATGCGAAAACTCATCCTTACATATCAACAGGTTTGAATGAAAATAAATTCGGTGTAGAAATTTCAGAAGCCAAAAAGATGTATCTATACGCGAAAAAAAGCGAGTGGTTGCAGCCTTATGGCATACATTTTCATATCGGTTCACAGCTTACCGACCTTGCTCCTATAATTGAGGCGGCAAATATTGTGAGTAATATTATGAGCGAATTAAAAGCGCTTGAAATTGATATTAAATTTTTTGATGTAGGCGGAGGAATCGGAGTAGTCTATGAAAATGAAAATGAAATTTCGCTTTATGATTACGCACAAGGAATTTTGGGCGCTCTAAAAGGGCAAGACGTTACTGTAATATGTGAACCGGGGCGTTTTTTAACCGCAAATGCCGGTGTTTTTCTAACTAAAGTTTTATATCAAAAGCTTAATTCAAAAAAACGTTTTGTGATTGTTGACGGTGCGATGAATGATCTGATTCGCCCAAGTTTATATAACGCTCATCATGGAATTTCAGTTGTTTCAAAACAAAACGGCGAAATTTCGAATGAAAATTCTTTTCAAAATTTAAATGAAATTTCAAAGGCCGATGTAGTCGGACCGATTTGTGAAAGCAGCGATTTTTTGGCTAAAAATGTAGATTTGCCGGAGCTTAAAAACGGCGATTTGCTTTTGGTAAAAAGCGCGGGAGCTTATGGATTTAGTATGTCAAGCAATTATAATTCACGACTTCGTTGCGCTGAAGTAGCGCTTGAAAACGGCACAGACAGGTTAATTAGAAGGCGTGAGAGCTTTGAATATTTGATAGCTTTGGAAAGGGAGTTTATATGAGTTTTTTTATAGATGTTCAAGGCACACTTTTAAGTGATGCCGATAAAAGCCCTGTAAATGGAGCATGCAAACTAATTGAGTTTTTAAATAAAAAAAATTTACCATATATTGTGATTACAAACAATACAAAACACACAAGTGCCGAATTTTTGGCAAGTTTGAGACAAAAAGGGCTTGCTGTCAAAGACGGTGCTTATTTGGATCCGTTTTGTGTTTTGGATGATATTATAAAGCCTTGCGAAGTTGCGATGTTTGGTGCCGATGAGTTTATAAACACGATGCAAAAACTTGGATATACTCAAAATTTAAAAAATGCGAAAGCTGTTATGGTTGCCAGTTTTGATGATTTCAAGTTCAGCGATTTTGCTTCAATGATTGAGCTTATAAATGACGGTGCGAAATTTATTCCTATGCACGAAACAAGCGTTTATAAAAAACACGGTAGACTTTTTCCTGGAGTCGGAGCTATTGCTTCAATGATAAAAAATGCAACTGGAGCCGATTATAAAGCAGTCGGTAAACCAAGCGTAAAATTTTTTCAAACGGCCTTGAATTTGATAAAAAAGCAAGATAATTCATTAAATTTCAAAGATATAAAAATAATTAGTGACGATGCAAGAGGCGATTTGTCGGGTGCTAAAAATCTTGGTATGCAAACGGCTTTAGTTTTAAGCGGAAAAGTTTCAAGCGCGCAAAATTCCGGTGTAAAGCCTGAAATTTTAGATGAAATTTACAAAGATGTCGGAGAATTTTTGGAGGTTTTAAGTGCAAAATATAAATGATTTAAGAAATTTAATAGATGAAATTGACGATGAACTTGTAAAAACTCTTGATCGTCGTTTGGAAATCGTAAAAAAAATCGGCGAGCTTAAACTTTCAAAAGGCGGTGCGATCTATCGTCCTGAAAGAGAAAGCTCGATTATCAGTCGCCTTGATTCGTTAAAACCTAAAAATTTAAATAAAAAAGCGATTGAAGCGATTTTTTTTGAAATTTTCTCAATTTCCAGAAATTTGGAAAAACCTCAAAATGTCGCATTTTTAGGACCTTACGGAACATATACTCATCAAGCGGCAAAAGCGCGTTTCGGTGCTATAAGCTCATATTTGCCGCTAGCAAATATAGAAGCCGTTTTTAAAGAAATAACAAACGGCGAAGCTAAATTCGGCGTAGTTCCTATAGAAAATAATACTGAAGGTGCCGTAGGAGTTACACTTGATTGCTTACGAAAATATGAAAAAGTAAAAATAGTAGCAGAAATTTATCTTGATATACATCACTCTTTTGTTAGCTGTTGTGATGATATAACGCAGATTAAAAAGATTTTTTCACATCCGCAGGGGTATTCTCAATGTCTTAAATTTTTAGATGATCATGCTTTAAGCGAGGTTGAATTTATAGCGACAAAATCAACTGCACTTGCCGCTCAAATGGCAAGCGGTACTCCGAATTCGGCCGCGATTTGCTCTAAAATAGCCGCCGATCTTTACAAAGTGCCTATAATGTTTGACAGAATCGAAGATAATGCTGCAAATCGCACGAGATTTTTTATATTGAGTGATTTTAAAAATGCAAAAAGCGACAATGATAAAACCAGTATTTTGGCAAAAACGGATCATCGTCCGGGCGCTTTGGTTGAGCTTTTGCAAATGTTTAGAAATGAAAATATAAACTTAACTAAATTAATCAATCGTCCCGCTAAAATGAAAGAGTTCAGAACCGTTTTTTACATTGATTTTGACGGGCATATTGACGATGAAAATGTAAAAAGAGTTTTAGAACTTGCAAGTAGTGTCGGCCACGAAATTTCATGGCTTGGAAGTTATATAAAAGGAGAAGAGATATGAAATTTAATGATTACGTAGAAAATTTACAAAATTATGAAGCTGGAAAACCCGTTGAACTTGTAGTGCGCGAATATGGCGTCAAAGAAGACGATGTAATAAAACTGGCAAGCAACGAAAATCCGCTTGGAACTGGTAAAAAAGCTGTAAAAGCAATTTATAAAATGGCAAAACATGCAAATCTTTACCCTGATGATTCCATGTTTGAATTAAAAGGTGCACTTGCAGACAAATATGGTGTCAGCGAAAAAAATGTAATAATAGGTGCCGGAAGTGATCAGATAATAGAGTTTTTAATCCATGCAAAATGCAATGAAAACAAGGGAATTTTAACGGCCGGCACAACATTTTCAATGTATGGAATTTATGCAAAACATGCAAAAGCAAGACATTTCAGTACGGCTTCAAAATTTCATGATTTAAAAGAGATAAAAGAGCTTTATGAGTCGCATAAGGATGAAATTTCGGTAATTTTCCTGTGCGTACCGAATAATCCGCTTGGAGAATGTCTTGATGCCAAAGATGTGATTAAATTTATAAAAAGTATAGATGATGACACTCTTGTTGTGATCGATGCGGCTTATAACGAGTTTGCAAGTTTTAAAGATAAACACAAACATATTGAACCTGCGGAAATTGTGAAATTAAAAAATGCGATTTATCTTGGCACTTTTTCAAAAGTTTACGGACTTGGCGGACTTCGCGTTGGGTATGGTGTGGCTGATGAAAAAATAATTTCAGCTTTATATAAACTTCGTCCTCCGTTTAATGTTGCAAATTTAAGTTTAGCTGCAGCAGTAGCTGCTTTACAGGATAAAAAATTTATTGAAAAAACAATAAAAAATAATTTTAAAGAGATGAAAAAATATGAAAAATTTGCAAACGCAAACGGAATAAAATTTATCAAAAGCTATACAAATTTCATAACTTTTATACTTGATGAAAGTAATAAATCAAGCGAAATTTCACAAAAATTACTTGAAAAAGGTCTTATTGTAAGAGATTTGAAAGGATACGGCTTAAATGCGATTAGAATTACAGTCGGTCTTCCAAAACAAAATAAACGAATTTTTGATGAGCTAAGAAAGCTTTTAGGATAAAATTTTGGATATAAAAAACAAAAATTTAACTGAATTAAATGAGCTATGTAAGCAAATAAGAGAGCGAATTTTAGAAGTTGTAAGTCAAAACGGCGGACATCTCAGTTCAAATATGGGTGCAGTTGAATTAATAGTCGCTATGCATTACGTTTTCGATCCTGATAGTGATCCGTTTATTTTCGATGTCAGCCATCAAAGTTATACTCACAAGCTTTTAACAGGACGTTGGGATGAGTTTTCTTCGCTTCGCCAACTTGGTGGAATAAGCGGTTATACAAAACCTAAAGAGAGTAAATTCGATTATTTTGTAGCAGGGCACAGTTCTACTTCCATTTCGCTTGCCGTAGGTGCCGCCAAAGCCATAAAACTAAAAGGCGAAAACCGCATTCCTGTAGCTCTTATAGGTGATGGTGCTATGAGTGCCGGAATGGCTTATGAAGCGATGAATGAGCTTGGAGAGAGAAAATATCCTTGCATAATTATTTTAAATGATAATGAGATGTCGATTAGCAGACCGATAGGCGCTATCAGTAAATATTTATCTCAAATGATGGCTGGTGAGTTTTACCAAAAATTTAAGGGCAGGGTAAATCAGCTTCTTTCATATATTCCTGACGGTGCCGCTTACATGGCAAAGCGTTTTGAAGAAGGATTCAGGCTTATAACTCCTGGGATGCTTTTTGAAGAGCTCGGGCTTGAATATATAGGCCCTGTTAACGGACACGATTTGGCTGATTTGATTTCCGCTTTTAAGGTTGCAAAATCTATGAAAAAGCCCGTTATTGTGCATACTCAAACCATAAAAGGCAAAGGCTATGAAAAAGCCGAGGGATTTGATGAACATTGGCATGGTGTAGGACCTTTCGATTTACAAAGCGGCGAACCTAAAAAGCATTCCAAACGTTCAGCTACGCAAATTTATAGTGAAGCACTTTTAAATTTGGCCGCAAAACATAAAAATGTAGTCGGCGTAACGGCTGCAATGCCGACAGGTACCGGTATGGATAAATTAATCGAAGCATTTCCGGAACGTTTTTGGGATGTGGCGATAGCGGAGCAGCATGCAGTCACTTCAATGGCAGCGATGGCAAAAGAGGGTTTTAAGCCGTATATTACGATTTATTCCACATTTATGCAGCGCGCTTACGATCAGGTGATTCATGATTTGGCGATTATGAATCTAAGCGCTGTAATTGCTATGGATAGAGCTGGAATTGTAGGTGAAGACGGCGAAACGCATGAAGGCTGTTTTGATATAAGTTTTTTAAATGCTATTCCAAACGTCAGTATGTGCGCGCCAAGAGATGAACAAAGCTTTAAGGATATGATCGAGTATTCTTACGCCCATGACGGGCTTTTAGCGATTCGTTATCCTAGAGGAAGTTTTATTTTGCATGAACAATTTAAAGACGCACCGAAAATTTCTAGAGGAAAATCAGTTTTACTGCGAGAGAATAAAAACGCAAAAACTGCTCTTATAGGATATGGAAATGGAGTCGGCAGAGCTTATGAAGTAAGCATTAAACTTGATTTTGAGACCGATTTGATTGATCTTGTTTTTGCAAAGCCACTGGATAAAGAATTTTTAATTAGTCTGGCTAAGAAAGATAAAATTTGGTATATTTTCAGTGATAGCGTAAAAAAAGGCGGTATAGGCGACATTTTAAGCGCATTTTTACAAGAAAATAAAATTTATGATGTTGAAATTAATACTTTTGAATATGACGATAAATTTTTACCGCACGGCAAAACGCCCGATGTAGAGTATTTTTTAGGCTTGGATATCGATAGTTTAGCAAAAAAGATACTAAATGATAAAAAATATTAGTGAGTATAATAAAAATTTAAATCTAGTTATGTTATCATAAAAACTGAATTTTTTTAAAGGCAAAAAAATGGATTATGTTTCTATGATTAAAGATTGCGGTTTAAAAGCCACTCCGCAACGAATTTGTATCTTAAAAATTTTGGCGAATCATAAGCATCCTACGATGGATGAGCTTTATGAACAAATTAGAAAAAATTATTCTACCGTTTCACTTGCTACAGTTTATAAAAATATAAGTGTACTTATCGATAAAGGAATTGTAGTTGAGGTAAATGCTCCAAATCAAAAGGTAAAATTTGATATTTTCGAGCATCATCATATGCATATCGTATGCGAAAAATGCGGCGCAGTACGCGATGTAGATTTTGACGGCAAACTTTTAGATAAATTTCAGGAAGCCTTTGATCGTAAAATCGGCAATATCACAAAGCGGTTTAATGTCGTAGCGACTACTGAAGATTGCGAGCTCTGTAGATAGTTTAAGTGCAAATTTGCTAAAATTTGCTGATTTTTTGGAGAAATTTTATGCAATTTGTGAGTTTTAATATTGATATTTTAGAAGTTTTGTTACGTTTTGGCGAGTTTAAAAAACGCGAAATTTCTAAAATTTTTACATCTTTTGATTCCAAAAATTTTGTCCAAAAAACAGATAACGAATTTTTATTATATACAGATGAAAGTCGCACTGTCTGCGATGAACAAACATTTAAAAGTTTTGGGAAAAAATCTCCTTTTAAAATAAAAAAAACAAGATACGAATTCAAAAGCGGAGATGTTTTGGAATTTTACGGCGCCGAATTTAAAAATTTAGCTACGTTGAATAAAAATATAAATGAGCTTAATCTTATTTTTTACGGAATTGATACAGACGGTTTTAATACAAAATTCGCGCTTGAAATTTATAAGAAATTACCAAATTTAGAGATTTGCTGTCCGGCCGCTTTAAATACTTACGACGCTTTTTTAATTATTTTAAACCGCTTTTTTATTAAATTTGATTTTAAAAATTTAAATATTTTTCTTGAAAATTTTAGAAAATTTTGCGCTCTTTTTGAGCTTTGCGATGATTTAATAGAAAAAAATCTTTATGAAAGTTTAAACAAAGATTTGAAAATTACGCTAAAAAAATTAAATGAGATAAGCGAGATTGACGTTTTTGCAAATTTTACGCAAAACGAATTTTTGCAAGATAAACTTGGACTTTTGAGCCAAAAAGATAAAATTTTGGAACTTATAAATAATTTTAATCGCACGAATTTCGAGTTTATTTTAAATGATGAAGAACATTTTTTCGCGCAAAAAAGTTATGAAAAAAATCTTAAAAATTTCGTTTTACGCATACTTTTAGATGAAATTTCTAAGATTTTACCGAATTTTGAAAGTTTAAATGAAAATAGTCAAAATACTTATTTTATCGAGCTTTGCGACGAATTTTATAAAATTTTTGTAATCAGTGAAGTCTTTGCTTTTACTTTGAATCTTAAAAAATTTACCGGAATTTCAGCCAAACTTGGCAAAAATTTTATAAAATTTAAAAATTTCTCAAAATGGCGCGAAATGGTTAAAATTTACCAAAACAGCGGCGAAAATTTAGATAAAGAGTATGAAAAGATGACGGAGAAAATTTTAAAAAGCAAATATAAAATTTTAGATAAAAAAGATAAATTCTGTAAAATTTCACACAATTTACTTGAAATTTTACAGGATTTTAATAAAGGAAAATAGTGGAAAAACAAGAGCAAATTGTTGAAATGTTTAATGAAATTGCCCCTACTTATGATAAAGCAAATCGCTTTATAAGCTTTGGAATAGACACTTCGTGGCGCAAAAAAGCTGTCAAAATCGTGCTTGAAAATTTTCGCTCTAAAAGCATAAAAATTGCCGATGTAGCTTGCGGAACAGGCGATATGATCGGTGTTTGGCAAGAATTTGCACCGAAATTCGATGTGAAAATCGAAAAGCTTCTTGGAATTGATCCAAGTGTAGGAATGCTTGATGTGGCTAAAAAAAGATTTCCAGATTTGGAATTTATTGTTGCAAAAGCTGACAATACAACTTTAAATAACGATTTTGTCGATATTTTAAGTATAAGTTACGGAATTAGAAATGTTGTCGAGCGCGCAAAAGCTTTAAAAGAATTTAATAGAGTTATAAAAAATGGCGGATATGTAGTTATTTTGGAATTTACAAAACGTCAAAATAGCGGATTTGTAGATAACGTGCGCGATTTTTATATTTCTAAAATTTTGCCTAAAATCGGCGCTTTTATTTCAAAAAACAGAGCAGCTTACGAATATCTGCCAAATTCAATCGGCAATTTTTTGGATAAAAAAAGTTTTGTTGAAGAACTGCGATGTGCAGGATTTGAGCCTGAAATCGTGCAAGGATTCAGTTTTGATGTAAGCACGCTTTTTGTTGCAAAAAAGGTGAAAGAGATTTGAAAAATTTTATTAAAAACAGCGCAAAAAATAGCGACGAATTTTTTAAAAATTATTTCGGAAACGGTGTAAAATGACTGTAAGCGAATTAAATGAACAGGCAAAAAGCCTTTTGGAAAGTCATTTTCCAGGCATTGAAGTAGTAGGAGAAATTTCAAGATTTACAAGGCAGCCTACCAGCGGGCATTGGTATTTTACATTAAAAGACGAAAAAGCAAGTATTAGTTGCGCGATGTTTAAAAGTACAGCTTTAAGAGTTAAGTTTATTCCAAAAGACGGCTTAAAAGTGATTATAACAGGAAAAGTTTCAATTTATTCGCCGACAGGAAATTACCAAATTATAGCCGCTTCAATGAAATTGGCCGGTGAAGGCGAACTTGAAGCAAAATTTAGCGCCTTAAAGCAAAAACTTTCAGATGAGGGACTTTTTGCCGAAGAGTATAAAAAGCCGTTGCCGAAATTTCCTCAAAAAATCGCATTTCTTACAAGTCTAAGTTCAGCAGCTTATCAGGATATGCTTCGCGTTGCAAGAGATAGATTTGCGCTTGTAAAAATTGATGCGTATTCTGTTTTTGTGCAAGGTGAAAACACGGCTTCAAGTGTGATTTCAGCGTTAAAAACGGCGGATAAAAAAGATTATGATTGTATCATAATCGCAAGAGGCGGTGGCAGTAAAGAAGATTTATGGGGATTTAACGATGAAAATCTGGCAAGAGCTATTTTTGCAGCACATACGCCTGTGATTTCAGCCATCGGGCACGAAATTGATTTCAGCATAAGCGATTTTGTAGCAGATCACAGAAGTTTGACGCCAACGGCTGCGATGATGGATTTATTGCCGGATGTAAATACTTTGTTGCAGGATTTAAGCGGAGCTGATAATTTTCTTATAAATTTCATAAATTCCTGCTTTAAAAAATGTGAAAATGCTCTGAATGTGGCAAATTTATCATTAAAAACAAAATCAGTGGATTCTAAAATTTTAAAATTTGAAAACGATTTGCGCGAAGGCGAATCAAAGTTGGAAAATTTCATTAAATTCCGCTTATCAAATTTTGAAAACAGATTAAACTTGAATACTCAGATTTTAAAAAGCAAAGCAAAATTTTTTGAAATAACAAAAAATTTGGTAAGCATAAGTAAAGATGGAAAAATTGTAAATTTAAAAGATTTAAAAAGTGGCGATAATTTTGAAATCAGCTCACAGGAAATAAGCAAACAGGCAAAAATTTTATAAGGAGAAAGTATGAATAGAGTTTTAAATTTCAGTGCAGGACCAAGCGGAATTCCGCTTGAAGTACTTAAAAAAGCGCAAGATGAGTTTTTGAGTTTTCAAGGTAAAGGTTATTCAATAATCGAAATTTCACATAGAAGTAAGGTTTTTGAAGAGGTTTTACACTCTGTAATGCAAAAAGTGCGCGATTTATATGGTTTCGGCGATGAATATGCAGTGCTTTTTTTGCAAGGCGGAGCTACGCTTCAATTTTCGCAAGTTCCTATGAATCTTTATAATGGTGGTGTTGCTGAATATGTAAATACCGGAAACTGGACAAATAAAGCGATAAAAGAAGCAAAAATAAGAGGCATAAATTACAAAGTTATCGCAAGTAGCGAAGAGACGAAATTTGACAGAATTCCGGAGTTTCATTTTAGTGATGATGCTGATTACGGCTATATCTGTTCAAATAATACAATTTATGGAACAGAATATAAAGAAATGCCGAAATGCAAATGTCCGCTTGTTGTAGATAGTTCAAGCGATCTTTTTTCGCGTCCTATTGATATTTCAAATATCGGTATGTTTTACGGCGGAATTCAAAAAAATGGCGGTCCTGCCGGTATTACTTTGGTCGTAATAAGAAAAGATTTAGCGGAGCGCGTAAAAAGTGACGTTCCTACTATTTTGCGCTACAAAACTCAAATTGAAGCTGATTCTATGAGCAATACACCGAATACTTTCGGAATTTATATGCTGAATTTAATGCTTGAATGGATTATAAAACAAGGCGGGTTATCTGAAATTTTAAAACGAAATACAAAAAAAGCGGCGCTTTTATATTCCGCAATTGATGAAATGAGCGATTTTTACAAAGGGCACGCGCAAAAATCAAGCAGAAGTCTTATGAATGTAAGCTTTAATATCACAAAAAACGGAGGCGAACTTGAACCGCTTTTTGTAAAAGAAGCTGAAAAAAACGGAATGATCGGACTTAAAGGGCATAGAATGTTAGGTGGAATAAGAGCTTCGATTTACAATGCGGTAACACTTGAAAATGTAAAAACTTTAGTTGAATTTATGAAAGAATTTGCCGAAAAAAACGGTTAATAAAGATTTTTATGAAATTTCGTATTCGGCTTTTTATACGTGCTAGAATGTGTAAATCGCCGAATACTTTTAAAATTTAAAGGTTTTAGTTATGATTTATAGTGATGATTTAATTTTTGTTGAACGTGAAATCAGTGAAATTCCATGGATTAAAATTTTTACTCATAATGCAAAAAAAGAGCTTAGCGATTGTGATGAATGCACACAAAAAAGGCTTTTTAATGCGATTTTAATTTGCGAACGCGCAATGAGAGAATTTTATAATCCCGATAAAATAAATATTGCAAGCTTTGCAAATTACGTTCCGAGAGTGCATTTTCATGTGCAGGCACGTTTTAAAAACGACAGCTTTTTTCCGGAAAGTATGTGGGGTAAAAAGCAAAGAGACGCCGTTTTACAACTTCCGAATTTTGATGATTTTGCTGAAATTTTAGTAAAACGTCTAAAAGAAAAGCTGTAAAATTTCAATAATTTATTTTTTAAATCCTGATTTGCACGCTATTGTAGGCATTTTTAAATTTAAAAGTAAGCAAATTCTGTAAAATTCCAAAAAGAGACATAAATGTAATAAAGCTACTTCCGCCGTAACTGAAAAAAGGAAGCGGTATCCCGACAACCGGGGCAAAACCTATAACCATAGAGATATTTACACCGACATAAACAAAAATCAAAATCGCAATTCCGTTTGCTGTAACTTTTTGGAAAAAATCATTTTCATCTTTATGATTTATGCTTAAAAGATGAAAAATTAAAAACATATACATACAAATAACAAATACACCGCCAAGAAAACCGAATCTTTCAACCGTATAAGCAAATATAAAATCGCTTGTTGCAATGGGTAAAAATTTAAAATGCGCCTGTGTGGCTTCGCTTGCATCTTTTCCTGCAAGTCCTCCATTGCCGATTGCTATAATGGATTGTTTTACCTGATAAGCCTTATCTTCGCTTAGAAATTCGGTAATTCTCTTTTTTTGGTAATCGTGTAAATTAGAATATAAAATCGGCGATAAAATTAGCGTAGCGCCTATTAAACTTATCCAAATTTTTTTGTTTGTTCCTATAATAAATAAAATTCCAAATCCGCTGAAAAGCAAAACAAGAGCGGAGCCAAGATCGGGCTCGCCAAGGATTAAAACAGAAGGCAGCAATATAAAAAAAGAAAGTTTTATAAAATTTTTAGTGTTATATCCTTCTTTTGGAGGCGGCGTTTTCTTTATGATGTAAGCTAACATTAAGATTAACGCAGGTTTCATAAACTCGCTTGGCTGAACTGAAAAATTTGCAAACGGGATTTCAATCCAGCGTTTTGCCCCAAGTTTGCTTGTGCCAAAAATATCAACGCTGAATAAAAGCGCCACATTTATCCAGTAAAAAATCGGTATCAGCCAAAAAAACTTGCGAAGCGGAAAAAGAAAAAAAATCAAAAACGCCAAAAATCCGGAAAAAAAATAAATATATTGTTTAAAAGCTAATGCTTCGCTCATTTCGGCAATCAAAATATGTGATAAAATTACAAGCGGAATGATTAAAAAAGGTTGTATAAAATCAAAATGTGATAAAATATTTCGGTTAAACAATCAAAAACCCTCATTTTTTTTGATAATTATAGTAGGAAAAGGTAAAATTTTGGAAAATTTCGCTGTTAAAAATTTGGATTCATCCATTAGACTTGATATTTTTTTGACAAAAACACTTAAAATTTCACGCAATAAAATTTTAAATTTGATAAAAGAAAATCATATTTTTGTAAATAATTCGGTGCAAAATAAAGCTTCATTCAAGCTAAAAAATGATGATATCGTCGGTGTAAATTTTCCTTTAAAAAAGGAAAATGAAAATTTAAAACAAAATGCAAATTTTGACATTGAAATTTTATACGAAGATGACGATCTACTTGTTTTAAATAAACCGAGCGGAGTTGTAGTTCATCCTGCCAAAAGCGTCAAAGAACCGACTTTGGCGGAATGGCTGAAACAAAAAAAATATATGCTCTCAAGTATAAACGGCGATGAGCGGGCAGGTATAGTTCACCGTCTTGACAAACAGACAAGCGGTGCGATTTTAGTGGCTAAAACTGATTTTGCTCATGTTAAACTTGCCGCTCAACTTAAAGATAAAAGTATGGGGCGGATTTATCTTGCTTTTTTAGATTTGGCATTAAAAGAAAATGTCTGTGTTGACAGATTTATAGCAAGAAATCCGTCAAATCGCTTAAAAAAAGCGGTTGTGCCTTCAAATGAAAACGGTGCAAGAAGTGCCAAAAGCGCATTTTTAAATATTGCAAATGATACAATTTTGCAAAATTTCAAGCCTTTAAATTTCAGCCGAAATCAAACTAATTTTAATCTTATAGCAGCCAAACTTTTTACCGGCAGAACGCACCAGATAAGGGTTCATTTGTCGAGTATCAATCGCCATATTATAGGCGATTTTTTATATGGGTTTAAGAGCGATTTTGATAAAATTAAAAGAATTTTTTTGCACGCTTACTTGCTTTATTTTACGCATCCGCGCACAAACAGGCAAATTTTAATCAGTGCAAAAATACCGAGTGAATTTAAAAATTTAATAGAAAAATCTGACTTTAAGGATGAAATTTATGAAAAAATTTTACCGAGTAACCTTATTAGCGCTTTTGACGATTGCGATCAATGGATGTGTCTCAAATAGTGTTCCTGGAGTTCTTGATGAAAATTTACCTACCGTAGAAAACATCAAAACCATCGGTGCTACTACATCTGTTGGATTGGAATGGCCAAGCTATGCTTCAAATGAAGCCGTTACAGGATTTTATTTATACCGCTCTACAATGGATGAAAATGAAATGAAACTTGTGGCGAATATAAAAGATAAATATGCTACTCACTATGTTGATGATAAATTAGCGCCCGAAAGCACTTATAAATATATGATAAAAACATACGGGAAAAACGGAATTTCACAAAGCGGACCTGTTGCAGTCGCGACAACTGCCAAACTTTTAGATTCTGTACCTTATGCACAAGCTATTTACGGACTGCCTGAACGAATTAAACTTATTTGGAGACCGCACCCTGATTTGCGTGTTTCTTCTTATGTGATAGAAAGAAGCACTCCAGGTAAAGGAAATTGGAGTAAAAGAGCCGAAGTAAAAGGAAGACTTAGCGCCGAATATATCGATGAAGTCGGAAGTAATGAGAGTTATGAATATAGAATTTTTGTAAAAACAAGTGATGGTATGCTTTCAAGACCGAGCCAAATTTTAAGTGCCACTACAAAAGCTTTACCTGCCGGTATAGACGGACTTAGTGCCAGTCAAAACGAACCTAAAAAAATTATATTAAATTGGAACGGTACTACAAACGACGATTTCAGTACATATCGTATTTACAGCTCTCGCTTTGAAATTGCAGGCTTTACTTTGTTAAATGAAACTACAAACACAACTTATGAAGATCTGATTAATGAAAACGGTGCAAAGAGATATTATAAAATAACTGTTGTCGATAAAACCGGACTTGAAAGCAGCAATAACGACAAAGCGGTTCTTGGCAAAACACTTGCTGCGCCTGAAGCACCTATAATAAACTCGGTTAGTTTTGACGGAAGCGCCGTAAATATTTCATGGTCATCAAACGATACCAGAATAATCAGTTATTATGTACAAAGAAGTGAGTTTTTTGGTTTTGCAGGAAGTAAAAAATTTGAAAACGTAAGCGACACAAATTTTATGGATTCAAACGTAGAAAGAGGCAAAACATATTATTATCAAGTAATTGGAATTGATGAGTTTGGAATTAAATCGAACCCAAGCGACAAAAAGAGCATAGAAATAAAATAATGCCTAATTTTATAGCACTAAAAGTGCGCGATATGGTATTGCCGTTTAAAAAAGGCGATATTGAATTTATTGAAATTTTAAACGGTAGAAATGTAAAAATGCTTCTTACGCGTAGTTTTGAGAGTATTTTTTTTATAATTATAAAAAAAAGCGGTGATAAATTTATAATAAAAGGCGATAAAACTACACGCCCTGCAAAAGTAGCGCATTTACAAAAAGCGCTTGAAGTTTTCAGGGATAATTTTTGCAATGATATTATCACTCAAGCTTTTGCTTTTAAACCAAATTCGCTTATAGACGCGCATTCGCCGATTGTCGGCGAAAATGAAATTTTAGAAAAAATTTCATTTGCAAATAAATCAGGTATTGAAATTTTAATTGAAATAGGTTTTGGAAGTGGCATACATTTGCTTTTGGAAGCCGAAAATAATAAAAATGCGCTTGCAATCGGAATTGAAGTTTATAAGCCTGCTACTGAACAAGTTGCAAAACTTGCCGTAAAGCGAAATTTAAAAAATCTTTTTGTACTTAATTCGGATGCCAGAATTTTATTCGGTTTGATTAACTCAAATTCCATCAATAAAATTTTTCTTCATTTTCCGGTTCCTTGGGACGATGCACCGCATCGCAGAGTTGTAAGCGGTGATTTTGCGAATGAATGTGAGCGAATACTTAAAAAAGGCGGAATTTTTGAACTTCGCACGGACAGTAAAGATTATGCTGATTTTTCAAAAGAAATTTTTGAAAAATTAAATGGCGAAATAAAAACTTATAAAAACCGTGAATTGGCCGTAATCAGCAAATATGAGGATCGTTGGAAAAAGCAAAATAAAGATATTTACGAAGTAATTTTTCAAAATCATAAAATTTCCGCTCAGAATGATGAAATTTCAGACTTTTGTTTTGAAAATTTTAATCCGCTTAAAATTTCACAAAATTTTAAAAATGAAACGATAAAAGGCGATGATTTTTTTGCTCACTTTATGGAAATTTTTACAAGTGAAAATGCGGTATATCTTAAAATTTCGCTTGGCGCTTTTGATAAACCTGAAATTTGTTTTGTTAAAATTTCTAATGAAAAAACGGGTTATTTTTTAAAATTTCCACTTAAAACGAAGCAAAATTTTAAAGCTCACAAACAAATAAATGAAAGGCTGAAAATATGGCTGAAATAGTCCCGGAGATGGAAATTATCGTCGCAAATAACCTTACTTTGGGTTATGAGCGAGATCAAAACGTAATTGAAAATGCGAGTTTCAGTATAAAATCGCACGATTTTGTTGTGATAACCGGTGAAAGTGGAAGCGGCAAAAGCACACTTCTTAAATCATTTTATGGCGGTATAGATATAAGAGAAGGCGATTTAAATGTGTGTTTATGCGATTTAAACGGCATCAGTTCACGCCAACTGCGTATTTTAAGACAACGAATCGGAATAATTTTTCAAAATTATAAACTGATAAACGAATGGACAGTTGAGCGAAATATAATGCTTCCACTTATTATTATGGGACTTGATCCTAAAATTTGTCGTGAGCAGGCGCTTAAGCTTCTAAAACATGTTGAGCTTTTGGGAAAAGCCGATAAATATCCGCTTGAATTAAGCGGTGGAGAGCAACAAAGAGTTGCTATGGCAAGAGCATTGGCGCACAATCCTCAGCTTATAATTTGCGACGAACCGACAGGAAATTTGGACGAGAGATCAAGCAGTATTATTTGGAAACTTTTAGCTTCTGCAAATGAGGCGTGGAAAGCGTGCGTTGTCATTGTAACACATAAAAAACCAAGTGATTTAAGGATGAAATTCAGACATTTTATTATTGAAAACAGCACAGTTAGGGAAAATATATGAAATCTTTTAAAACGCATTTCGGGGTTATTATTTCACTTATTGCACTGCTTTTTTCTATGCAGTTTGGAATTTTTATTGCAAATTTAACAAAAATTTATGGACAATCCATTCAGAATGAATACAATATCGTTCTTGTAAGCAAAAAAGAGATTGATTTTTCTAAAATCAGTGATGAAAATCAGCAAATAGCAAGTATCGAGCCGATAAAAACAGATAATGTAATAGCAAAATTAAAAGATAAACTTTCGGATCAGAGTATGCAGGCTCTAAGCGCAAATTTGCCTAAATTTTACAATATCAAGCTGAAATTTTTTCCTAATTCGGACGAGTTGAAACAGATAGAAGAAAATCTCAAAAAAATCGGCGAAGTAAGTAAAATAGAGGTTTTTCAAAAAACTCACGATGAAATTTTTAAAATTTTACTTCTTTTAAAATGGCTTGTTTGCGGCTTTGCCTTTTTAATTGTGCTTTTAGGACTTATGCTTATTTACAAACAGATGCGTATTTGGATTTTTGAACATCGCCAAAGAATAGAAATAATGGAACTTTTCGGCGCACCGTTTTTCTTAAAAAGTGAAAAACTTTACAGAATGGCTATAATGGATTCCATAATCTCCGCTTTTGTTGTTATCGCTTTTTATTATTTTTTGCCGCAAAGCGAAATTTTTATGAGCGCGACTACTTTAATCGTGCCTTTTGATAAGGTTATAAATTTGCCGAATGATGCGTTAATGCTGTTAGGATCGGCTTTACTTATTTCTTTGATTGCCGTAACTCTTGTAATGATAAAAGTTGAAAGTGAAAGTAAATGAGAATTCTGCTTGCTCTTTTGCTGATTTTTAACTTCGCATACTGCGCGAAAGAAAAAAGCACAAAAGAAAAAATAATGCAAACAAATAAGAATTTGCAAGTTTATGCAAATCAAAAAGATGAGTTAAATGAAAAAATAAAAAAAACCGCATCTGAAATTTTACAGGAAGAAAAAAGCTTAAAAAAGTATCAAAATGATATTGATGAGTTAAGTTCGGTCGTATCAAATCTAAAGGAAAAATACAAAGATTCTCAAACCGAACTAAATAAGTTAAATTCTCAAAATGCAGCTATTATAGGGCTTCAAAAAGATATAGAAGATAAAATAGTATCTCTTATATCAAAAGAACTGGCATTTGATTTGATAAACACGCAAAGTGAAAAATCGCTTGATAGTATTATTACGAATGAAGTTGTGGATGTAATTAGCAAAAATGCCTCAAAAGAGCTTGCAGAGCTTGCAAAAAATTATGAAACAAATCAAAATTTCATAAACGAACAGGATAAAAAAATCACATCAATAAAATCAAATATGCAAGATTATAATAAAAAAAAGGATGAATTAAATCAAAAACAGGTTGAACAAAATAAAAAAATAGATAATCTTAAAAAAAGTAAAGATGATTATATAACACAACTTGAAAAGCTTAATAATGAACAGGAAGCTATGCAAAAGACATTAGAAGAGTTAAAAATCATAGATGATAAAGAGGAAAAAGAAAAAGCCGAAAAACTTGAAAAAGAGCGTATCGCAAAGCTTGAAAAAGAAAAAGAAAGAAAAAAAGCTCTTGCTATTAAAAAAGGTCAAAATATAGAAACAGCACAGGAGTCCGAAATAAAAGATGCACGCGTGGAAAAAATAAATCAAAAAGTAAAACAATACGGCTCAAGTTATCAATCAAGCAGAGTTAAAAAATATACCGGCGCAAAGACGATTTCTCCACTTCAAAATCCCGTTGTAAAGAGAAAATTCGGAAATTACAGCGATCCTGTTTATAATATTAAAATTTTTAACGAATCAGTTACTCTTGGCTCAAAATCAGGTGACAATAGGGTCAAAAGCGTTCTTCCTGGAAAAATTGTTTTTGCAAAAGAAACTTCCGTATTGGGCCGTGTTATAATTATCGCTCACAAAGATGGAATTCATACGATTTACGCTCATCTTAGCCAAATCGCTCCAACTATAAAAGTCGGCTCATCAGTTTCAAAAGGTTATACGATAGGTAAAATTTCAAATGATTTGACATTTGAAGTTACTCAAAAAAATTATCATATAAATCCGCTTGAGCTCATTAGTTTGAAGTAAATTTTAAACACTTTTTAGATAAAATATTAAAATTTGTAAATGGAGAAAAAATGGATAAGAAAAAGCGAATTCTAGTAAAATTTTCAGGCGAAGCTTTGGCTGGAGATAGCGGTTTTGGAATAGACAGCACGATTTTAAAATTTATCGCAAATGAAATTAAAAGTCTTGTAGATATGGGCGTTGAGGTCGGAATAGTAATCGGTGGAGGAAATATAATTCGCGGTGTAAGCGCAGCGGCAGGCGGTATAATAAAACGCACAAGCGGTGATCATATGGGAATGCTTGCAACTGTTATAAACGCAATTGCTATGCGAGAAGCTTTGGAATTTTACGATGTCGATGTGCGCGTTCAAAGCGCTATAAAAATGGAAGCGATATGCGAAACTTTTATAATCGGACGAGCTAAAAGACATCTTGAAAAGGGCAGGGTCGTCATTTTTGCTGCAGGCACCGGAAATCCTTTTTTTACAACAGACACTGCGGCTACTTTGCGTGCTATTGAAATAGAATCCGATATGATAATAAAAGCTACAAAAGTAAATGGAGTATATGATAAAGATCCGAATAAATTCGAAGAAGCGGTACTTCTAAATTCTTTAACTTATGATGAGGCGTTAAAAGATAATATAAAAGTTATGGATGATACGGCGATAGCTTTAGCAAAAGACAATCATTTGCCAATTGTGGTTTGTAATATGTTTAAAAGCGGAAATTTATGCAAAATAGCAGATGATGATTTGAGTTTTTGCTCAATTGTAAAATAAGAAAGGAAAAAAATGCCAAGAATAGAAGAGATTATCACAAAAGCACTTGAAAGAGTTAATGGAAATCGCTATCAACTATCGCTTATGGTTGCAAAAAGAGCTGAGCAATTATCAATGGGCGAAGAAAATTTACTTGATATCGATACAAGAAAAATGAAATTTTCAGATATCGCATTACGCGAAATCGCTGAGGGAAAAATATTATTAGATGGATTTAAAGAACCGTCAGATAAATGATGATTATCTAGAACACCTTATTGACGATATTGTCGAAACAAATGATATAGAAGGTGCTAAGAAGCTTTTTTATCAAATAGAGCAACCTACGCCGCTTTTAGTAAATGCAATTCAACTTTGTATCCGTCAACACGACGGTCAATTTCGAAAAAGCGGCGAGCCTTATGCCATTCACCCGATTTTAGTTTCGTGTATTGTAGCTTTTTTGGGTGGTGATGATGATATGATAATAGCCGCACTTTTGCATGATGTCGTTGAAGATACGGACTATACGCTGGATAAAATAATAGATGAATTCGGCGAAGGTGTAGCAAAATTGGTCGAAGGCTTAACAAAAATCGTAACAATTCGAGACGATAAACTTGCCCATTCAAACGAAGCAACTTCAAAATTAAAAGCCACAGCGCTTACATTTCGTAAAATGCTTTTGGTTTCGATAGAAGATGTCAGAGTTCTTGTTGTAAAACTTTGCGACAGACTTCATAATATGCTTACTCTTGGAGCGCTTCGTCCTGATAAACAAGTTAGAATTGCACAAGAAACGCTTTTGGTTTATGCACCGATTGCTCACAGACTTGGAATTTCAGCGATTAAAAATTTTCTTGAAGATTTGAGTTTCAAGTATGTAATGCCGCACGAATATGAAAAAATCGATAAATATTTGACTGAAAATAAGCAACAGCTTTGGATTAATTTAAATGCATTCAGTACAAAAATAAGCGAGCTTCTGCTTACAAACGGCTTTACTTACGATAGTTTTAAAATTCAAAAAAGATTAAAGCATTATTATTCAATTTATCTGAAAATGCAACGAAAAGGCATTTCAATTGAAGAAGTTTTGGATTTGCTTGCGGTGCGAATTATTGTAAAAGAACCGGAAGATTGCTATTTGGTACTTGGAATTATTCATATGAAATTCAATCCTTTAATTTCACGTTTTAAGGATTATGTCGCTTTACCGAAACAAAACGGTTATCAAACGATACATACTACCGTTTTTAATGAAAATATGATAATAGAAGCTCAAATCCGCACTTTTGATATGCACCAAACGGCTGAATATGGTGTCGCGGCGCACTGGAAATATAAATATAACGGCTCAATAAATCCGAAACTGGATTGGCTAAGCGATATAGGCATAAAAGAAGATGACGATGTGGAAAATCTTTATGAATATGCAAAAGACAGTCTATATGTGGAAGATATAGCTGTTTATTCGCCAAAAGGCGGAATTTTTACACTTCCAAGAGGAGCAACCGCGCTAGATTATGCTTATGAAATTCACTCGGAAGTCGGACTTCGCGCTACGCAAGCTTACGTAAATCGTATAAGAGTGCCGCTTTTAACGGAACTTAAAAACGGTGACATTGTTCATATAATAACAGGAAATGAACCGCATTATCGTTGCAGTTGGTTGAATTCCGTAAAAACAGGTAAAGCAAAAGCGACAATCAAAAGTTTTTGTAAACAAAAGCTTCACGACATAAATCAGGAAGTAGCGCTTAATATGCTTTGTGCAATTTTCAGCGCGCGCAAAAAAACAATAAAAAATTGGCTGGAAAATGAAAATTTAATCAAAAAATTTTCACGAATCGCGTATGATTCTGTTTATTTAAAAGATGTGGTAAATGCGCTTAAAAAATATCCAAAAAAAGAAAAACTTTTCTTTTTTACGGATAAATATGAAATTAAAAAGCAAAAATTTGATAATATTGTAGTATATTCAAATTTTAATGTAAGCAGCGTTGAGTTTGATTATTGTTGTAATCCAAAGCGTGGTGACGATATAATGGGGTTTAGAAACGGTCATGATGTAAGCGTACATCATAAATTTTGTGAACGTGCACTTAATCTTATGCGAAACGGCAATGAGAATATTTTCGTAAAATGGACCAGAATTGCGCCACATAGATACAAAATAATTTTAAGCATAGAAAATAAACGCGGTTCTCTTGCTTCATTTTTAGCATATTTAGCTAAACTTGATGTGGATTTGGTATCGATTAAACTTAGTGAAAATAGTGAAAAATCGGTAGATTATTTTGAAATGACAATTGAATTAAACGAAAATTTAAATTCAAATGATATAAAAGAAAAATTAAAAAATAAGTATAAGATTATCGAATTTACTTCGTTAAATGACGCTTATAAAAATTAAAGGAGAGAAAATGGCAGAATATGATTTAAATTCTATTTTAAAAGAATTAAATCGTGGAATTTCCGAAATAATCGGTATTGAAAGAGTTGAAGAACTCATTAAAAATTATTATGAAAAAGGCAATAGGTTTTATGTAAAAATCGGCATGGATCCTACGGCCTCTGATTTGCACTTAGGACATAGTGTTGTGCTTAAAAAACTTGCATTTTTGCAACAACACGGAGCTATTGTACAGTTTCTGATCGGAGATTTTACAGCTCAAATAGGTGATCCTACAGGCAAAAGCGAAACCAGAAAAAAACTTGATAGAAATACGGTTTTAAAAAATGCAAAAACTTATCAGGATCAAGTTTTTAAAATTTTGGATAAAGATAGAACAAATATACTTTTTAATTCGGAATGGCTAAATCGTCTCGGCGCTACCGGTATGATTGAACTTGCAAGCACTTTTAGCGTCGCAAGAATGCTTGAAAGAGACGATTTTACAAATCGCTTTAAAAATGAACAACCGATTAGTATAAGTGAGTTTTTGTATCCGCTTTTGCAAGGTTATGACAGTGTTTGTATGAAAAGCGATATTGAAATCGGCGGTACCGATCAAAAATTTAATCTACTAATGGGCAGACAATTACAAAGAACCTATAATGTCGGTAAAGAACAGGCAGTAATGATGATGCCGCTTTTAGTAGGACTTGACGGCACGAATAAAATGAGTAAATCGCTTGGAAATTATATCGGTATAACTGAAAATGCAAATGATATGTATGCTAAAATTTTAAGCATAAATGATGAACTGATGTGGTCATGGTATGAGCTTTTAAGCAGTTATTCACTTGATGATATAAATTTGTTTAAAAAGCTTGTACAAGACGGCGAACTTCATCCGAAAGTCGCAAAAGAAAGTCTTGCTATGGATATAGTTACGAAATTTTATGATGAAAATTCAGCTTTGAAAGCAAAAGAAGAATTCGATAAAGTTCATGTAAATAATGAAGCTCCAAGTGAGATAAAAGAATTTACAATAAGCTCTCCTGCTTGGATTGTAAAAGCATTGATGTCTTGCAAATTAGCCGTATCAAGCTCTGATGCAAGAAGACTTATAAGATCTAATGCAGTAAGTGTTGATAAAAATAAAATTGCCGATGAGCAACTTCAACTTAGTTCAGGCAATTATTTTTTACAAGTTGGAAAGAAAAAATTCGCTAAACTGATAGTAAAATAAAGGCAATAAATGAAAAGCTTAAAAATAGGCAAATATGAGATAAAATATCCTATATTTCAAGGCGGAATGGGACTTGGTATAAGCTGGGACAAGTTAGCAGGCAACGTTAGTTTAAACGGTTGCCTTGGAATTGTCAGCTCTGTCGGTACAGGATATTACGAAAACAGAAAATACATCACAAAAGAGATAAATGCAAAACCTTTCGGTAGTGAAAATTTTTACTCGAAAGCGGGTCTTGAAGCTATCATAAAAAATGCACGTAAAATTTGCGGGGATTTGCCTATCGGAGTAAATATTATGTATGCTGCAAGCGATTACGCAAGAGTGGTTCGTGATGCTTGTGAAGCCGGAATAAATATAATCGTAAGCGGAGCCGGACTTCCTACGAATTTGCCTGAATTTACAGCTGAATTTAAAGATATTGCACTTGTACCGATTGTCTCATCGGCAAAGGCGTTAAAAATTATTTGCAAACGTTGGTCTACACGTTATAATCGCTTACCTGACGCAGTTGTGCTAGAAGGTCCGCTTAGTGGAGGTCATCAAGGCTTTACTTATGAGCAGTGCAGCGATCCTGCGTATCAACTTGAAAATCTTATTCCGCAAGTAAAAGAAGAGATAAAAGCTTGGGGCGATTTTCCGTTGATTGCAGCAGGCGGGATTTGGGATCATGATGATATTTTAAAAATGATGAGTCTTGGAGCCGACGGCGTTCAAATGGCAACCAGATTTATCGGTACATATGAATGCGATGCGGCTCAAGGATTTAAAGAAATTTTACTTGATTGCACTAAAGAAGATATTAGGCTCATTAAGTCACCTGTTGGATATCCGGCGCGCGGTATCAGGACAAATCTCATAAAGCTTGTGGAAAATAACGCAGGACCAAAAATTCATTGTATAAGTAATTGCGTAACTCCTTGTCATAGAGGTGAAGGATCTCGCAGAGTAGGGTATTGTATAGCTGATCGTTTGGCTGATGCCTACAACGGTATAAAAGAAACAGGATTGTTTTTTACCGGTGCAAACGGATATCGTTTGAAAAAACTTATTCCTGTTAAAGAGTTGATAAAAAAACTGGTTTATGGCGAAAATAGTTAGAATTTTAGCGATTTTATTTCTTGCAGTCGGCTTATTCGGATACGATAAATTTTTAGATACTTTTGATGATAAATTTAATAAATCAAGCATTAGCGTTAAACGCCAAATGCATAATGAACTAAAAAATGTCTATCTTAAAATTTCAACAAGCAAAGATAAAAGCGGTAGAATAGAAGCGCTAAAAAAGCTTGTTTCAAGTTCAAAAGCTTTAGGATACAATTCAAAAAGCTATGAAAACGAATTGCAAAGACTTGGTATAAATATTCCACAAAATTCCGTGAAAATTATTTCACAAAATAAAAACCGTGATGATGAATTAAAGAAAATAGCGGATGCCAAGCCGGCTAGTCCTGACGTTTTAAATAAAAATAAAAAACAAAAATTAGTTCAAAAAAACACAAATAAAAAAGATCGGCAAAATATAAAAACAAGTAAAACTGAAATAAAAATCTCTTCAAATCAAAAAAAATCTGACATTAGAACATATACAAAAAAATCAAATGAAAAAATTTCGCCGCAAAACAATAAAATTGACGATGAAACTTTAGCTGTTGCGGCACCTGTTGTAAATACGTCAAATCTTAAACATTCAAAAGGTAAAATTATAGTAATAGACGCGGGGCATGGCGGAAAGGATCCTGGAGCAACCGGGAACGGTTTAAAAGAAAAAAACATAGTATTTTCCATAGCTTGTCAAACGGCTGAAATTTTAAAAAAACGCGGATATAAAGTTTATTTGACAAGGAATAAAGATGTATTTTGGAATCTGCAAAGCAGGACAAAATTCGCCAATAGAAAGCACGCTGATATGTTTATTTCCATTCATGCAAACGCCGCACCGAATAAAAAAGCCGCCGCTTCAATGCAAGGAGTCGAGACATTTTTCCTCAGTCCCGCCAGAAGTGAGCGCAGCAAACGGGTAGCTACACTTGAAAACAGCGGAGATTTGGAAGATATGAACAGTTTTTCAAAAGAAACTTTCTTAAATTTCTTAAATCGCGAAAAAATAATAGCTTCGAATAAACTTGCAATAGACATTCAAAGTTATATGTTGCACTCTTTGAGGCGTTCTTTTTCTAGCAAGGATGGCGGTGTCAGAGAAGCGCCGTTTTGGGTATTGGTTGGAGCTCAAATGCCTGCTGTTTTAGTGGAAGTCGGCTACATAACTCATCCAAAAGAGGGCAAAAACCTTGGCAACAAAACATATCAAAAATTGGTTGCCGTAGGTATTAGCGACGGTGTAAGCGCATATTTTATGAAAAATTGATGAAATTTATAAACGGTATTTTATTTAACGAAAATTTTAAAGATTTTTACTCAAATTTTAAAAATCCTTTCGGCGAAAGCGAGTTTGTGTTCGGCTCAGCTGTAAATGAAATTTTAAAAACTCAAAATCGTGTAATTGTAGCAGAACTTGGCTTCGGTCTTGGTCGAAATTTTTTAAATATAGCCGCTAAATTTAAAAATAGTAATAAAATTTTGCATTTTGTTTCTATAGAAAAATTTCCTTTGCAAAAGGAAATTTTGGCTAAATTTTATGAGAATTTCAAGTTTGAAGGTGCAAAAAAACTTTTAAAACTTTATCCTACACTTGAAAGCGGTTTTCACCGTATAAAATTCAGTAAAAATATCACGCTTGATCTGCTTTTCGGAGATGCCGAATGTGTATTGAAAGAGTGTGAGTTTAAAGCTGATATTTGGCTTATGGATGGATTTTCGCCAAGTAAAAATCCTGATATGTGGAGCGATGAAATTACTTCCCAAATAGCCAGACTTTGCAAGATTAAAGCAAAAATTGCAACATACAGCGCTTCAAAAAAAGTGCAAAAAAGTTTGGAAAATGCAGGTTTTTGTGTAGTTAAAACGCCGGGATTTAATGGTAAGCGCGAAATGATAAGAGCCTGTTTCAATGGAAATTCAGGCGAGATTAAAGATTATTTTTTCGAAAGGCCAAGTTTTAAAAGCGGCAAAAATGTGCTGATAATAGGAGCAGGAATCGCAGGAATCGTTACTGCAATTAAATTTCAAAATCTTGGATATAAAACTGTAATTGCAGAAAAAGCGTGCAGTGTCGCTGCTAATGCAAGCGGAAATTTTTGTGGAGTTTTGGAACCCCTTATTACTAAAAAAGGCGTGAAACTAGGCGAAATGCATAAATATGCTTTCAAAATGGCGGTCAAATTTTACAAAAAGAATGCACCGAAAAATCTTGCAAAATTTTGTGGTGCAAAAGAGTTTGCTTATAATGATGACATTTTAAAGCGTTTTGAAACTCATGATAAAAGTGAAATTTTCGATTTTAATCGAAAAGATCTGCCTTACGCTTCTATTTTTATAAAAAATGCCGCGCTTTTAAGACCGCGAAAAATTTGCGAATTTTTTAGTAAAAAACTTAATATAAAATTTGGTTATGAGTTTAGTAATTTTGTTGAATCAAATGGCGGTTATATTGTAAATTTTGTCGGTAAAAAGCCTTTAAAATGCGATATTTTGATATTTGCGATGGGGAGCGAAAGTGAAGAACTTTTTGGCGGCGGGAAAAATGTGCGTGCAAATTTCGATGATGCGATGCAAATAAGCTCCGTTCGCGGTCAAATTACACTTTTGCGCCCATTTTTAAAGACGCCCATTCCTCTTGGCGCACGCGGATATATTTGTCCTAAGATCGGCAAACGCCAGTTAATCGGGGCTACTTATGACAGAAAAGATTATGAAAATCAAGCCAGAACTTTCGATGATGAAAGAAATTTGCAAAACGTGGCTGAGCTTTTAAATAAAAATTTTGTTAAAAATACAGATACCAGAAATTTAAATGATAAAAAATTTAAATTTGAAATTTTGGATAAAAATGTTGATTTCAATGTTTCAAAACAGAATTTAAATTTTAAAATGCACACGCAAAATAAAGAGCTTGCTTTTAAAAATCAAATTTTGAATGTTAAAATTTTGGGTTCTCGTGTAGGATTTCGAGGATACAGCGGCGATAGATTTCCGTTAATCGGCGCTTTGCCGGACTGCGAATATTTCAAAGAAAAATATAAAATTTTACCGTGGCAAAAAAATCGTGCTAAAAATTTGCCGCCAAAATATTTAAAAAATATCTATATAAATACATCTCATGGCGCTAGAGGTCTTTGCACGGCGATTTTGGGAGCTGAAATTTTAGCCGATTTGGTCGCAAATCGTCCGTTTTGTTTACCAAAAAGTCTTATCAATGAGCTTGCGCCAAGCCGTTTTTTGATAAGAAAACTTAAAAAAGGACTGAAATAATTTTATTGCAAAATTTTTTAGTTTAAATTTTTAAGCCTGATTATTTTATACGCTGTATTTTATAAAATTTTATTCCAGGCTTATTTTTGATGGAATTTTGAAGTTTTATATAAAATATTTTTTTAAAAAGCTTTATTTATTTTTATATCAAATTTGCGTTGCAATATATATTTTTTGGTTTATAAGTAAAATTTATTTATTTAAAGTTTTTTATAATATAACTTGAATTATGCTTCAGCACCAAATATGTTTTTGGCTTAAATCCATATAAATTTAAGTGGTTTTTTATAAAAACTTATAGTATCGCTGTAATCTCTTATAAAAGCGTTTTTGAATTTTGTAAAATTAAAATTTTTTTATTTTTCGTGACAGTAAAATTTTAAAATTTGGCAAAATGTCACATTAAAAAAATAGAATTGAAACCTTTAAAATTCAAAAGTTTCAATTATAAATTTTTTAATTTTTTGGCAAAACGTTTGAATCTTTTAGTACCACAAGATAATTTTTATCTAATAAATTTAATACCACAGCACGATTTTTTTCATCGATTTTCTTTTGAAAAACTACTTTTATATCATCTGTACCTATAAGTTCGTCATCTTCGTCATCTTCAAAATTTTTGCTTAAATTTTTAAAATCATCATTGGCATCTATTTTTGAAATTTCAGGTTTTTGATAATCAATTTCTTCATTTTGCATTTTTAATTCATCAGTTTTTTCTTGATTTTCATTTGATTTGTCATTTGACTCTAAATTTTTCTCAAAACTTTCAGGTGTAAAATTTTCAAATTTTGTATTTGCTTGGCTAAAATTTTGCACTTTTTCATCAACTGTTTTGTTGATTTGTTCGTTTATTTCTTCTTTTAAATTGTCCTCCAAACCGCCATTTTGTTCATTTTCAAAAATGCTCCAAGCTGCATCAACACTTTTTTTATTTCTTTTCATAAGTTTGATAAAAATCAAAGCGATTATCAAAACCGCAATTACGCTTAAAATTACAAATATGAAATTTGGGCCGCTTTTTTCATCAGGATTTATGTTGTTTTCGTCGTTTTGAACTGCCAGTTGTTTGAAATTCGGGTTTTTTACACGTAAAATAAGCGATAATTTATCATTTTGACTAAGTGCCTCAATGTTTAAATCTTTACCTTTGTTAAATACGATTTGTGTTTCGCCGCCACTTGGTATAATGCCGAATTCGCTTATAATTTTAGAATTTAACTGGTTTGTGAATTTTTCATCGCTTTTTACATTTTTAAGAGTGATAATTTGACTTTCACTATCTATTTTTTTGTAAATATCCGGAGTATAGGCCGAATCAAACGAAAGCACGATATCTACGCTATTTTCATTGTCAAAAAACTCGTAATTCATAAGGCTTACGCCAAAACAGAAATTGGTTAAAAATATTGTTAAGATTAAAATTTTTTTCATTTTTATTTAAAAAGCTCGTTTATTTTTTGTAAAAATTCTTTGCCTTCAAATTCCCCAGAAAGTTTTACGATAGAAGTTCCAAGTATTACGCCATCCGCGTATTTACGCATATTTCTTATATCTTCGTTTGTGCGTATACCAAAGCCGACAGCTACTGGTAAATCACTCATTTTTTTAAGATCTGAAAGCATATTTTTTAGTCTTTCCATTGGAGTTAGTTTTGTTCCTGTTACGCCTATTGCCGATATTGCGTATATAAATCCGCCCGCTCTGCTTAAAACTTTTTTTGCTCTATGTTCGCTTGTTATGCTTATTAGCGGTATTAAAGCGATTTTTTCTTTTTCACAAAGTTTAAAAATTTCTTCATTTTCCTCGAAAGGAAGATCCGGAATTATCAAACCTGAAATTCCAGCTTCAGCGCATTTTTTGATAAATTTTTTCATTCCGTAGGCAAAAATCAAATTGAAATAAACTAAAAGAATAAGCGGTTTTTTAGTTTCAACTTCACTTAAAATTTCAAATACAGTGTCCGTATTTACGCCGTTTTGCACCGCCTGAAAACTTGCGTTAAACACCACAGGTCCATCAGCTAAAGGATCCGAATATGGAATACCTATTTCAACGATATCAAGTGCGCACTCATCAAGTGAATTTAAAAAATTTTTCGTATGCTCTATACTTGGATATCCGGCAACGATATAACCTATATTCGCTCCATTTTCAAACGCTTTTTTTATCTTATCCATAAATTGTTCCTTTTTTATAGTTTATGATTGAATCTATGTCTTTATCACCTCTGCCACTCACATTTACGACTATAGTTTTATGACCTTTAAGTTTCGGGCAAAGTTTATCCAAATATGCCAAAGCGTGTGCCGATTCGATTGCCGGGATGATTCCTTCGGTTTTGCAAAGTAATTTAAGCGCATTTATAGCTTCATCATCACTTACAGCTTCATAATGTGCGCGTCCGGTGTCAAATAGATTTGAATGTTCAGGTCCGACGCCTGGATAATCAAGTCCTGCCGAAATGCTGTGTACAGGTAAAATTCTGCCGTATTTATCTTGTAAAACAATTGTTTTCATTCCGTGAATAACGCCCGCTTTACCGTTTGTAAGAGTTGCCGCATTATAAGGAGTATCGGCTCCAAGACCTCCTGCTTCAACACCGCAAAGATTAACGTTTTTATCTTTTAAAAATGCGCTGAAAATTCCCATAGCATTACTTCCACCGCCCACGCAAGCTATTATATAATCGGCTTTTATTCCCATTTTTTTAAGTTGAGCTTTTGTTTCTTTTCCTATTACACTTTGGAAATGTTTTACAATCTCAGGATAAGGATAAGGACCGACGACCGAACCTATTACATAAAAAACATTTTCTATTTCATTTACCCAAGCTTGAATTGCCGCTGTTGTGGCCTCTTTTAGTGTTCTAAGCCCTGATTTTATTTCTACAACTTTTGCACCTAAAAGTTCCATTCTAAATCTGTTAAGTCTTTGGCGGGCGGCATCCACTTCGCCCATATAAATATTGCATTCAAGTCCTAATAAAGCAGCGGCTGTAGCTGTAGCCACGCCGTGCTGTCCGGCTCCTGTTTCAGCGATAACCTTTTTTTTACCCATTTTTTTAGCCAACAAAGCTTGTCCTAGAGCATTATTTATTTTGTGCGCGCCGGTATGGTTTAGATCTTCGCGTTTTAAGTAAATTTCATGTCCGTAATATTTGCTGAGTTTTTTTGCATAATAAAGCGGTGACGGACGTCCTACATATTCATGCAATAACCAGTTCAGCTCATCTTTAAATTCTTTTGTTTTTGTTATATGTTTGTAGGCATATTCAAGTTCTTCTAACGCGAACATTGCTGTTTCAGGGACAAATTGTCCGCCAAACTTCCCATAATACGCTTTCTTATTCATATTTTGCCTTTGAAATTTTTGGTAGCCATTATATACAAAATTCTTTTAAATTTAGCTTTTAAAAAGGTTTATGATTTCCAGAATTTTATCTTTTTCTTTTATACCTGTATCATTTTCAACTGACGAGTTTATATCAAGCGCAAATGGTGCATAACTTGCCGCTTTTTTTGCATTTTTAACGTTTATTCCGCCTGCAATTATAAAATTTATTTTCGGGTAATTTTTTTTAAAATTCTCCAAAAGTGAAAAATTCCAGCTAATTCCGTTTCCGCCGATTTTTTTGCCTTTATAATCGAATAAGATTTTGTCGAATTTATAATTATTTATATTTGGAATTTCATTTTTTATGCTTACAACTTGCCAAAGCTCTATATTTCTATCTTTTAACTCATTTTCAAAATTTATATTATCGTAAATTTGAACCGCGTCAAGTTTTACAAAATCGCAAATTTCTAAAATTTTAAATTTTGTAATTCCTGCAAAAACTCCGACTGCTTTTTTACCGTTTTGATGAGCTATTTTTACTATTTTTTGTGCCATTTGCGGGCTTACTTGCCTTTTAGATTCGGCAAAAATTATTCCTAAAAAATCTATTTTTAATTTGGCGACTTCGCCTGCTTCGTTTTCGTTTTTTATTCCGCAAATTTTAAATTTCACATTTTTTCCTAAATTTTTCATAATTATATAATAAAATTTAAAAAATTTTGTATTATGATAATAATTTTCAACTTAATTTTATAAATTTTAATTATAATAACAAATATCAAAATTAAAGGATAAAAATGTCAGTTTTAGTAATCGGGGCAGATGAAATAACGCCTATAAAAGCAGTTTTGAAAGATCTTGGAGCAAGTAAAATCGAGCATTGGGATGCAAGAAATGAAAATCGTGTGAATCGTAAGCCAATTCCGATGGACACGCAGTGCGTGGTAATGCTAACAAGTTTTTTAAATCACAATACAATGAAAAAAATAAAAAGTGAAACCAAAAAGCGAAATATTCCGCTGGTTTGCGCTAAAAGAAGTGTAAGTTGCGTATTTTGTGAATATTGTAAAGTGTTCGGCATAAATAAAAACGGTGAATGTCCGTGCAAATAAACTTCGGTTTTTACGGTTCAAAAGATTTCGTTCCTGAGCCGTTTTGCAGTCTTTGTAAGTCTAAAAAATCAATAATTTTTCTTACGCTTTACAATGCAAATGTCGATGACGCGCTTAAAATTCCGATGAAATTTGCAATAAATACTGAAAATTTCAGTGAAATTTTCAGTAATTTTATTATTGAAAATTTAAGATTTAAGCCGTTAAATTTTAAAAAATGCGTAAAATTCGATGCATTGTCAAATGTAATAATATTATCCTTTTTAAAAGGAAAAAATATTAAATTTAACGCAAAAATTCCATCGCTTAAAATCGCAAGACTTATTCAAATTCTGTATCAAAACGGAAAATTTTCTCTAATTTTCGATGCAAATATTTTTTTCAAAAATTTTGTATTTGATAAAATCGCTTACAAAAATTCAAATCGTGAAATTTATTTAAAAGACGAAATTATGGTTATCGACAAAAAACTTGCTGTAATAGTAAATTTCAAATCGCTTGATTTTGAAAAACAAAATTTCAGTTCGGATATCAAAAAAGCTCTTTCAAATAGCGAAATTTTGAAGCTTGAAAGTGTTTATCTGATTTATCCGAAGGCGCAAAATTTCAGGCGTCATATATTGATAAAAAGTGAAAATATTCCGCAGAATTTAACACTTAAACTTGTTCCGTATCGTATAAATAATAAAATTTGTTTAAAAGGATAAAAAAATGATAGGTATAATTTTTGGCAGCTCTATGGGAAATACCGAAGAAGCGGCTAATTTAACGGCTAAAATTTTAGTTGAAAAAGGCATGACTTGCGAAGTTAAAAATGTAGCTGATATTTCGCCTGCCGATTTTTCAAAATATGACACATTGATACTTGGAAGCTCGACTTGGGGAGATGGTGATTTACAGGATGATTGGGAAAGTTTCGATTTTGACGCTATTGAAATAAGCGGCAAAAAAGTTGCGCTTTTCGGTTTTGGAGACAGCGCCGGTTATTCTGATACTTTTTGCAATGCAATAGGCAAACTTTATAATATTTTTGTTAAAAAAGGTGCGCAAATTTTCGGCTTTGTAGATACGGACGGATATGATTTTGATGAAAGTGAAGCTGTAAAAGACGGTAAGTTTGTCGGTCTCGCACTTGATAACGACAATCAGAGTGAACTTACCGAAGAGCGCATTAAATCGTGGATTGAAGCGAATTTTTAATTTAAGATAAAAAATCCGTTTTTTAACAAAATTTTGCGTTCATCCAAAAGTTCGCGTAAATTTTGCAAGCTAAATTCGTCAAACATTTGTGAAATATCGGTTTCGCTTTGCGGACGACGTTTTATAGTGGCTAAAATTTCATCTTTATCTATATGAAGTTTTATGCCGCTATATGCAGGTTTTGCGATTATTTCGACATTTTTTATATTTTCTTTTTTTAAAATTTCAGCTAGCTCGTTAAGACGCTCTAAACTTACAGCTTTACAATCAAAAGCCGGTGGCCTATCGATTGTGCCGATATCAACGCGGTTTGCTTTTATATCACGCAATGCTTTTGCCAGATTTTTAAATTCATCTTCGCTGTCATTTATGTCCGATACGACCAAAATTTCAATTACCAGTATTCCGGTAAATTTTTGGCGAAATTTTATGATATTTTCTATAATTTTTGAAATTTGAACTTTTTTCGGATTGTCGATTTTTTTAAAAATTTCCTCACAGGCTGCATCAAGCGAAAATTTGACAATGTCGAATTTTAGTAAATCATCAAAATTTTCCGCGATTTTGGAAGCGTTTGAAAGAATTAAAAGCTTCGGCGAAATATTTAATTTTTTTATAGAATTTATAAGTTCGCTAAAATACGGATATAAAGTAGGTTCGCCATTTGCCGTAATAGTTAAAACTTCAACGCCGAATTCTTTTAAACCTTTTTTTATTTCATTTAAAATTTCATCAACAGGCGCAATTTCGCTCATTTCAGATATTGCCCGTTTTTTTGAAAGTTCGCAGTAAAGGCAGTTAAAATTGCATTGTTTTGTATTCGGGCTTAAATCTACACCAAGACTTTGACCGAAACGGCGTGAGCTGACCGGACCGAAAATGTATTTAAAGCTCACAGTGAAGATCTTTCTTGCACAAGACGTATAAAATATTTCGCATTTTCCACAGGAATATCAGGTAAAATTCCATGCCCTAAATTGAAAATATGAGGTTTTCCTTTCATCGTGTTTAAAATTTGCTCTACGCCTTCTTTTATCGCATTTTTATTATATAAACGACAAGGTTCCATATTACCCTGCAAAGTATATTTTGCACTTAAAATCTTACTTGCGGACTCAAGCGGCGTGCTCCAATCTACACTGAAAACGTCGAAATTTCCGTAAATTTTATCCAAATAACCGCTTATTCCTTTTGGAAAAACGATTATAGGAATTTGCGGATATTTCGCTTTTATAAAATCGCAAATTTCAATGATGTATTTCCACGAAAACTCGAAAAAAGCTTCACATTCCAAAGCACTTGCCCACGAATCAAAAATTTGTACAGCATTTACGCCGCTTTTGATTTGATTTTCAAGGTAAAGTTTCAGTGTTTCGGTTATTAAAGTTAAGATTTTGTGTAAAAAATCGGGATTTGTATAAAGAAGTTTTTTGCAGACGCTGTATGTTTTGCTTCCTTTTCCTTCTATCATATAAGTGGCAATCGTCCAAGGAGCGCCGCAAAAGCCGATTAATGCCTTATCTTTCGGAAGTTTTTCTCTTGTAAGCGAAATCGTATCATAAACATATTGCAGATTTTTTACGGCTTTTTGTAAATTCAGTTTCGCCAAATCGTTTTCATTTTTAATAGGCGATTCAAATATCGGTCCTTCGCCTTTTATGAAGTGCAAATCCATTCCCATTTCAAGCGGAATGACTAAAATATCGCTAAATAAAATCGCAGCATCCACACCTAAAATTTCAACCGGCTGAATTGTAACTTCACTTGCTTTTTTATAATTTTTACAAAGTTCCAAAAAACCACCGACTTCATTTCGCACTTTCATATATTCAGGCAGATATCTTCCTGCTTGGCGCATCATCCAAACAGGCGTATAAGGCGTTTTTTTCTTTAAACAAGCATCTATAAAAATCATTTTCAACCTTTAAAATTTTTGTAAGATGTTATCTAAAATTTGTAAATTATTGATTTAAAATTAAATTTATAAGCTCTTTTTCGCTGATTTTGCCACTTTTTTTCGTCTCTTTCACAGTTAAATTTTTAAAATTTTCAAGTTTGACAAGATTTGTGTCATTTGTATTTAAAATTTGTGAAATTTCAGCTATTTTTAAATTTGAAATTTTAGAATATAACTCGTTTAATTGCGGTTTGCTGATTTTATCGTTGTTTTGATTAGACATAAAAGTAAGTCCTAAAAACGCAGCCGTACTTACGACACAAATCGCTAAATTTAATAAAATTTTATTGCCCCTGAAATATCTTTTCAAGCCGCCGAAATTTGCCGCCATATGTAAAACGGCAAATAAAACAAACGCCAAACCGATATAAGTGTGAATTAGTTCAAGCGGTTTGTTTTTTATGTGTAAAAATAGTAAAATTCCGCTTATCGCAATGACCGCAAAAGTTCCTATAACAGGCGTTGTAGCAAATGATTGTCTGATTTTCATTTTTATATCCTTTTTGATAAAATTTGGCGCAGATTTTAAGAAAAAATTGTGAATATTTTGTTAAAATTTCATTTTGAAAGATTTCAAAGGAAAATTTTGGATTATCTGCTATTTTTAGGAACTTTTTTTCTAATTTCGGTAAGTCCCGGAATTAATATGATTTTAGCTCTTAGCTTCGGGCTTAGCGTCGGTTGGAAAAAGAGTATTTTTTTGATTTTGGGTCAAAATGTTGCAATTGCCATTTTATCACTTATTTGCGGACTTGGACTTGGTTTTTTGATGATAAAATTTCCAAATGCTTTTTATGTTTTTAAAATTTGCGGCGGAATTTATATTTTATTTTTAAGCTTTAAAATTTACAGAGACAGCGGTAAAATAAATTTACAAAAAGTGCGCTCAAATATAACAAAAAAGGAGCTTTTCTCACAAGGATTTTTGATAAGTTTCACAAATCCGAAAGCGTGGATTTTTATAGGTTCGCTTTTACCGAAATTTTTAGGAAGTTCTCATACTTTAAGCGTTTCTCTTGGAATTTTAATCGCTATTATCGTAGTTGTTGAGTTTTGCTGCTTAAATTTATATGCTCTTGGAGGTGCTTTTATGAAAAAATTTGTAAGCGGCAGGGCAAATTTGATAAATAAAATTTCAGCTTTTACGATTGGATTTTTAGGTTTAATTATTATTTTTGAGTAAAATTTAAAGATTTTTAGGTAAAATTAAAAAATTTTTAATAAAGAAGGTTAAAAAATGGCAAAAGTTTGGAAATTTAAAGATAACGTAGATACAGACATAATTATCGCAGCCCGCTATTTAAACACTTTCGATGAGAACGAACTTGCAAAACACATAATGGAGGACGCAGATCCCAAGTTTTTCAGTAAAATTTCACGCGGCGACATAATAGTAGCAGGAGAAAATTTCGGTTGCGGAAGCAGCAGAGAACACGCTCCAATGGCGCTAAAAGCTGCTGGAATAAGTTGCGTTATAGCAAAATCTTTTGCAAGAATTTTTTACAGAAACAGTTTTAATATGGGGCTTTTAATTTTGGAAAGCCATCAAACTGATGAAATAAACGAAGGCGATGAGCTTGAAATCAATGTAAATAGCGGTGAAATTAAAAATTTAACGCAAAATAAAATTTATAAATTTACGCCGATTCCTGCATTTATGCAAGAGCTTTTAAAAGATGGCGGGCTTATAAATTACGCGAAAAAAAATATGAAATAAGGAAAATTGATGAAGAAATACGATATTTGTGTCATAAAAGGCGACGGAATAGGACCTGAGATTATAGATGAAGCTGTAAAAGTGCTTGATGCGATTTCGCATAAATGCGGTTTTGAATTAAATTTCGATTATTTTTTAATGGGTGGCGCTGCGATTGACGTTTTTGGCGAGCCTTTACCTAAAAATACGTTGGACGCTGCTTTAAAAAGCGATGCTGTGCTTTTCGGGGCTATAGGCGGAGAAAAATGGGATAAACTTCCTAGACATTTACGTCCTGAAAGCGGACTTTTGCGAATCAGAAAAGAGCTTGGCGCTTTTGCAAATTTGCGTCCTGCGATAATTTTCGACGAGTTAATCAATGCTTCCACATTAAAATCTGAAGTTGTAAGCGGCGCAAATATAATGGTCGTGAGGGAATTAACGGGTGGAATTTACTTTGGACAACCGCGCGAAAAGCATGAAAATGACGCGTTTAACACAATGGTTTACAGTTCAATGGAAATAGAGCGCGTGGCGAAAGTCGCATTTGAAACCGCGATGAAACGCCATAAAAAAGTTACTTTGGTGGATAAGGCGAATGTTCTTGAGACAAGTCAGCTTTGGCGTGAAGTAGTAGAAAATGTAGCCAAAGATTATAAGGAAGTTGTGCTTGATTTTATGTATGTGGATAATGCAGCTATGCAGCTTGTGCGTGCGCCAAAGCAATTTGACGTGATTTTAACGGAAAATCTTTTTGGAGATATTTTAAGCGATGAAGCAAGTATGGTTTGTGGAAGTATCGGGCTTTTGCCAAGTGCAAGTATCGGCGGTAAAACAGGAATATATGAACCGATTCACGGAAGTGCGCCTGATATCGCAGGACAAGGCATAGCAAATCCTATCGCTACTATTTTAAGCGCCTCTATGATGTTAAGATATGCTTTAAATGAAACAGCCGGAGCAGATATGATTGAAAAAGCCGTAAAATCTGTATTAAAAGACGGTTATCGTACAAAAGACATTGCAAATTTCGATGCAAAAGAGCTTTGCACTACAAGCGAAATGGGTTCGATAATTGCGGATTACGCGAGCAAATAATGTTGGCAAATTTAGCAAATATTTTGGTTTTGGAATCAAACGGCTTTTATGAAAAAGCGATTGAGATGTGCCTAGTTTTGCTAAAAAACGGCGGAAATAGTGAAATTTCGCAAATTCTGGATCGTATAAAAGAAAAAAAATTGCAAAAATTAAGCAGCGCAAATAAAGAAATGTTGGCGCTTTTTTTGAGTGAAAATAAAGATGACACGGAAAAATTTAAAAGGTGGCTTGTTGATATATGAAAATAGAAGACATCGCTAAAATCGTAATTGAAGAGCTTGGGAACGCGCAAAAATCTAAAAATTCGGAAACCGAAAATACTGATGAAAAAAACTCAATAAATGAAAATATCGGTGAAAAAAATTTCAATGAGAAAAAATTGCAGGATGAAAACTTACTGCAAGAAAATTCAGGTGTTGAAGAGCCGTATTTACCTGGAGAAAATTTTGAAAATGAAAATTTATCAAATGATAATTTCGTTAATGAAAATTCTATGTATTTAAATACGGCCGGTTTTTCGGATAAAAAAATAAATGATGAAATTTTATCTGATGACAGTTTAAACGCTCAAAATTCAAAATCACCGAAACCGCTTCAAAAACCTGTACAAACTGAAAAACTAAACGATGAAAATTTAGCGGACAAATCCTTGCAAATAAAAATTTCCAATGAAAATTTTCTAAAAAAATCTCAAATAAAAGATGAAATAGAGTTTTTAACAGCCATAAAAGAGCGTATTTTGGTGCTTTTTGACGGACTTGAAATGTTTGATAAAGCGGACATTGAAGCAAGAGTTAAACTAAATTTAAAATTTATGGAATTTTTGATTGCAAGTATCGAAAATAGAATTAAAAACCTTTCAGATTAGCGGGTTTAAGACACTTTTTAACGTTTTAAAAAATTATACGAAAAGGGCTTACTTTGTCGGCGGATCCGTAAGAGATTTTTTTCTTTTTGGCGGCATGTCAAAGCCTAAAGATATCGATATTGAAGTTTATGATATAAATCCTGAAATTTTTGAAAAAATTATGCTTGGTATCGGCGCAAAAGGTGTTGGAAAAAGTTTTTTTGTATATAAATTTAAAAATTTTGATATCGCTTTGGCACGCAGTGAAAATAAAATCGGCGTCGGTCACAAGGCTTTTGAAGTTGAAGTTTGCAATGATGAACGAATGGCTGTCAAAAGGCGGGATTTTAGCATAAATGCCGTTATGATAAATATTTTTACCGGCGAGATTTGCGATTTTTATGGCGGTGTGGCCGATATCAAGGCACGAGTTTTGCGTATGGTTTGCGAAAAAACTTTTGTTGAAGATAGTCTTCGCGTGCTTCGAGGAGCGCAGTTTTGCGCTAGATTTAATCTGAAAATAGAACAAAATACGCTTAAAATTATGCAAAAGATAAAGCTTGATGATTTAAGTAAGGATCGCATTAGAGATGAGCTTGTGAAACTTTTTAGAGCGAAATTTTTAGCTCACGGCTTTAAAATTTTGCAAATTTTAGGACTTGATGAAAAAATTTTCGGCGTTAAAATTTCCGATAAACAAAATAAAAAGATTACAGGAATTTTAAAAAATAGCGCAAAAATCGTGCAAAACGAGATGTTTTTTTTGTATGTCATATTAAATTTTTTGCATCTTGATAAACTTAAAATTCTGCGTTCTTTAAACCTTAATTCGGTTTATAAGCGCATCTTAAATGAACCTTTTTATGAGCGCGTAAGCAGTTTGGCGCTTTGTGAAATTTCAAGTAAAATACCGTTAAAATCATGGCTTGGAATGTATAGTGCGCACCGCGTGAAAATGGCGAAGTCGTTGCGTATTTATGATAACCGTCTGCATTTTAAAGTTTCAGGCGATAAATTTGTAAAAATTGGCTTAAATGGCATAAAAATTGCAACCGCAATAAAAAATGAGCGCAGCAAAAAGATACAAAAGCATATAAATAAAATCAAAAATTTAAAAAATTCTCTATGATTTTTGTCGTATTTGGTGAAATAATTATAACATGCAGTTATTCGTGAAATAACTATACTTACAGCGAAAAATAGTTTTACATTTTGTAAATTTTTAAGATTTTTATTTGAAGGCTTATCTAGCGATAAACAGTAATTTGACAGTTTATTACGCAAGTGCACTTTTTTTGGAATTTTAATTTTTTAATTTTTCCGTGAAGTTTTTAAAACGCAAAATTTTTAATGCTTTTTTCTAATAAATTAAAAAATTAGTCAAATATTAAGTAAATTTCTAAAACAAACAGTATTTTCCGGATATTTTTATCGGTAAACTTGCAGCATCTTCGGCTAAAATCAGCTACGCTTTAATTAAATGCGTATAATTTCTATAAATAGCGCTTTTTGTTGTGTAAATTTTTTAATTTTGTATATAATTAGGTGCGTAAAAAGGATAAAAATGATTTTAGTTGTAATTGGAGTTTGCGTCGGATTTATTTCGGGGTTTTTTGGAATAGGTGGCGGAACCGTTGTAGTTCCTACGATGCTTGCGTTTGGTTATGATATAAAAATCGCCATCGGAATTTCGATTTTACAAATGCTTTTCAGTGCGATTTTCGGCTCTTATATAAATTACAAAAACGGCAAACTTGTCATAAACAACGGTATTTTTGTTGGATTTGGCGGTTTATTTGGAGCCGGTTTGAGCGGTTTTATCGTGGCGGCTGTGCCGTCAAAATACCTTGAAATTGGACTTTTAATCACATTGGCAATAGCGATTATAAAATTTTTTATGACAAATGTTTCAAAAGAGTCCAAAAATCCAAGCAACATTTTACTTTTTATAATAGGCGCCGCAATCGGAGCAATCGCAATCAGCATGGGAATTGGCGGAGCGCTGTTTTTAACGCCGATTTTGGTCGGATTTCTTGGAGTTGATATTAAAAAAGCCGTAAGTATGGGTCTATTTTTTGTGATTTTCAGTTCATTTAGCGGATTTATAAGCCTTGCATGGCATGGTTACGTTGATTATAAAGACGGCATTTTGCTTGGAATTGGTTCTCTTGCGGGCGTGTATTTCGGCACGAAAACGTCTCATAAAATTTCAAAACAATCACAAAAATATTGGCTTCTTGCGCTTTATGTTTCGATGTTTTGTTTGACATTGAAAAAAGTTATTTTCGGGTGAAACGCTATTTATAAAATTCAAAAATAATTTTAGTTTAAACATATAAATAATTTCTTTAAAAATACATTGTAAAACATTCAGACAAATACTTTTTGAAAATAATTACGCATTTGAATAAAAATAATTTTTAAAAAAATCAGGATTTTAGCATAGATTTACAGCTTTGATTTGTTGGTGTACATTGAAATTTTACTAAATTACGTATATTAAAAGTGTAAATTTTATCTTTTCGAAGTCTTGCTTAATCCAAATTTTTGCGCATAGTTTTAAATATATCGAAATAAAATCCATTTTTAAAGCGTAAATTCATTTTGTAAAAATGCATAAATTTTTGGCTACTTTTATTAAAATCCTTCTAAAACTACGCTATAAAGGTAGTTTACTTCGCCATCATTTAAATTGATGGATTTTTTTGTTTCATAAAATTCTAAAAGTTTATCAAAATTTATTGTATTTTTATTTATACAGTTTCCATGTGCCGGTAAAAATGCGCGTGCAAGAGCGATTTCGCCAGAAATTTCGTTGTCGCAGATAAAACAGATTTTATCTTTGTGAAGTCTGCCTTCAAAATCCAAAATTTGTGCATAAGTTTCTATAATAAGGCGTTTAGGATTTTGTTTGCCGAATTTTTGCGCGCAGTTTTCAAGCATATCAAAATAAAATCCATCAACACTTCCGGTTCCTTTTAAATGTGCGTAAAACAGTCTCATCAGCTGTTGCCAAAAAAGCATTTTATCGCGGTTTGTAAGCCACGAAAAACCAAGATGCATTACTCCTCTAAGTTTCGGTAGAAATTTTATATCGCTTTGAAGTTCGAAATCGATTTTAAAACCTTGTGTGATATTTGAGTGTCTGGCGCCGTAAAATCTATATGTTTCAAGCATTTCACTGTTTGTAAGAATGCTGACGATACAATCTTCATCTCTAACTTTCGTAACTTTTAATATAAATCCTTGCATAGCGTGATTGTATCAAAACAGGGTTTTAAAAAAGATAAAATTTAATTTTATAGAGTTTAAATCTTTAGAATTGTAAAATTTTGTATAAAATCGGAAAACATTAAAAAAAAGATAATTGATTTAAAAATTTTTATTATGGTGCAATTTAAAATCGGATTGCCGCAGGTAAAGTTTTATTGTTATTATATCAGGCGTTTTTGATATAGTTTGTCTTATCCGCTTGATTATCATATTTAATTTTTATTCTTTGTTCTTTTTTTAAAGCTGAATTGAAAAATATCGTTTTTATCAAAGAATTATATAAAAAAATATTTTGAGAAAATTAAATTTTTAAAGTTTTAATCTATAATGTAAAAAAGATTTATAATGTTTTTAAAAGCTGGAAGATTTATGAAAAACAAAATTTAAGGGCCAAAAAATGCCCTTAAATTTTTAAATAAATAAAGAATTTACGCTTTCATCATGATATACACGGCGAATAACTTCACCGAACAAAGGAGCTACGCTTAAAATTTTAATTTTATCTGTATTTGCGCCGTCTTTTAAAGGAATCGTATCGGTTACAATCAGTTTATCAAGCGCAGGATTTGCTATATTTTCATAAGCTATACCGCTTAAAACGGCATGTGTGCAAAATGCCATAACACTTGTAGCACCGCGTTCTTTAAAGGCTGTGGCCGCTTTTACGATAGTTCCTGCCGTATCTATCATATCGTCTATTAAAATCACATCCTTATCTTTTACATCGCCTATTACATTCATAACTTCGCTTTTATTTGCTTCTTCGCGGCGCTTATCAACTATTACCATATCCAAATTAAGTTTTTTTGCAAAACTTCTTGCGCGTGCTACGCCGCCGACATCAGGGCTTGCTATAATCGGATTTTTTAAATTTTGCGCTTTTAAAAAATCAACGAAAACAATCGAGCCGTATAGATTATCCACAGGAACGTCAAAAAATCCTTGTATTTGTCCTGCATGCAAATCCATAGTAACCACGCGATTTACGCCTGCTGTTTGCATCATATTTGCAACTAATTTGGCGGTAATAGGAACCCTTGGAGCCGCTTTTCTATCTTGTCTTGCATAGCCGAAGTACGGTACAACGGCGGTTATTGAGTTTGCCGAACTTCTTCTTAACGCGTCTGAAACAATTAAAAGTTCCATTAGATTTACATTTGCAGGAGCACAGGTAGGTTGGATGACAAAAACATCTTTTCCGCGCACACTTTCACGGATTTGGACATTTATTTCGCCATCACTGAAACGCTTAATAGTGGCTTCACTTAACGGAAGCGACAAATATTTTGAAATTTTCTTTGAAAATTCAAGATTCGCAGTGCCTGAAAAAATTTTATATCCTCGCATTTTTACCCTTTTTTAATAAAAATTTTTAAAATTCTACCCTAAAATTTCTTTAAACTTTATAAGCGCCGAATAAGCGGTCAAGTTCGTTTATCAAAATTTCTTCGTTCGTCATTTTATTGGTTTTTTTCATTTGTTGTAATTTTTCAATCGCCTCATTTGTTTCGTTTCTATCTTCATTTAGGCTCATATTTTTTTTTATTTGCTCTTTTAAGACTTCGCTGTCTTTTTTTATTACTTTGAGTGTTGCTTTTTCGCCGAAAGTTTGTTTTAAAATTTCTTTCAGCGCTTTAAATCCTATATTTAAGGCATTTCTTGTTTTTATATTGGTAGCATTTGAAATTATTGTCATCACGCCGTTTTCAAAACTGTCAAATTCTATATAATTGTCAAAAATTTCACCCAAATCATAATCTCTATCATAAATATTTTTTACAAACAGTTTGTATGGCGGCATATTTGTTAAAGTTTGTTCGGTTTTTGTACTGCTTTGCAGATTTTTAGAATTTCGCCCGTCTAAATTTTGATTTTCGGTAAAATTTTGTGCATTTTGCGGTTGCACTTTTGTTGTATTTTGATTTATATTTTTACTTGCTTCGATAAGTTCATCAATTTGGCGTAAATTTACAGCTTCCATCATCTTAAAAAACGCCATAGCAAAAGTGTATCCGTTGTCATTGCTAATTGAAAGCATACCTTTTGCAATCGCAAGTATTCTAAAAAATCGCTCATACATAAGCAGACTAAAAGATGTGTCGCGTTTTAAAAATTTCGATTTAAGATTTGATATAAGTTCATCGATAATTGTTTCAGGCGCATAATTTTCAATCTCTTTTATGATATCAATCAGCGCGTTTCTATCTTGGTTAATTATAATTTTTAAAATTTCATCGATTTTTGTCGGATCTAAAAGTCCAAGCATTTCTGCAATTTTGCTTTGAGTTATATTTTCGCCGCTAAAAATTATAGCCTGATCCAAAAGTGTAAGAGTATCCCTAAGTGAGCCGGAACCGCTACGAGCTAGAATTTCAATTGCAGATTGTTCGTAAGCTATATTTTCATTTTGTAAAATATATTCCAAATGTGCCATTATGAGATTTGTAGCAATCGGTTTAAAACGAAAGTGTTGTGTTCTTGAAAGCACCGTTACAGGAAGTTTTAGCGGATTGGTTGTGGCTAATATAAATTTCACATATTCAGGCGGTTCCTCAAGCGTTTTTAAAAGCGCATTTGAAGCTTCAGTCGTTAGCATATGAACTTCATCAATAATAAAAATTTTATATCTTGCAACGCTTGGAGCGTATTTCGTCTGCTCAATCAGTTCTCTTATATCATCGATTTTTCTATGACTTGCCGCGTCCATTTCTATAATGTCAATATGACGCCCTTCATTTGCCATTATACAGTTATCACATTCTTCACATGCATGACTTGTAGGACCTTTTTCACAAATTAAATCTTTTGCAAAAATACGCGCTGATGAGGTTTTGCCGCTTCCTCTAAGCCCACTGAAAAGATAAGCGTGGCTTAGACGTTTGCTGTCAAGTGCATGAGAAAGACTTTTGGCGATAGTATCTTGACCGATCAGTTCGTCAAAATTTTTTGGGCGATATTTTAGAGCTAGAGCCTGCATTACATTTTCGCTTTTGCTTCTAGTCCCATTAGTGAGAAAGCTGTTCGTATACAAAGAGCAACTACTGCAAAAACCTTCAGTCTTGCATTTTCATTATCACTTCCTATAACGCGGTTTTCATTATAATATTTATGAAAATCGCCTGCAAGGCTTTTTAAGAAATCCGGTATTTTTTGCAAAGAGCGTGATTTCAGCGCTTCGTTTAAAATTTCATTCAATCTTAATGCTTCAAATACTAAATTTAAAGCATCTTCATCCAAATTTTCAAAATTTTCATCTATTATTTGTTCTACGTTTTTTCCTGCTTTACCAAATACCTGATTCACTCTGGCATGAGCGTAATTTATATAAAAAATCGGGTTTGTGCTGTCTTCTTTTTTTAGTTCGTCTATGTCGAATTCAAGCGGAGAGTTACCGCTTTTGCTTATAAATATAAATCTAAGCGCGTCTTTTCCGATTTCTTCAAGTATATCGCTCATCAAAACGACATTTCCTGCGCGTTTGCTCATTTTAAAAGTTTCGCCGTTTTTTAAAAGACTTACCATTTGCATTAAAACAACTTCCAAACGATTTTCATCATATCCTAAGAAATTTATCGCCGCTTTTAATCTTGCGACATATCCGTGGTGATCCGCACCCCAAATATTTATATAATGATCAAAATTTCGTTCAAATTTATTATTATGATAAATTATATCGCCTGCCAAATATGTAGGGCGACCGTCTTCACGGACAACTACGCGATCTTTTTCATCACCGTTTTGTGTGGAGGCAATCCAAATTTTGCCTTCTTTTTCATACATTTTACCGCTTTTTTCAAGCTTTTTTATAGTGCCTTCAAGCTCGTTATATAGACTTTTTTCGCTAATCCAGTTTGAAATTTCAATTCCTGCATCGGCCAAATCTTTTTTTATAATTTTTAATACTTCATCTTTTGCAAAATCGCTTAATTTTTTTTCGTCTTTTAAAATTTCATCGCCGAATTTTTCTTTTGCAATTTTTAAAATTTCATCTATGTATTCGCCGCGGTAGTATTTATCAGGATATATTACTTCTTCGCCGGCAAGTTCTTTTGCACGTAGAATCATTGAAATTCCAAGCAAATCAATTTGATTTCCGGCATCATTAATATAGTATTCGGTTTGCATTTTATAACCCAAATAATTGCTTACTCTTTGTAAAGTATCACCGTATACGGCGCCTCTGACATGTCCTATGTGGAGAGGACCTGTTGGATTTGCGCTTATATATTCTAAAAGTGTTGTCGGCGAGCTTTTTTCTTTTCCACTTGCAAAATTTTCACCGTTTTTTAAGGCTTCACCTGAAATTTCAGCTAAAAATTCGGCTTTAAGTTTAAAATTTAAATATCCGTTTAATGCCGATACGTTAAAAATTTTACTATTTTGAAATTTATCGGCCAATTCTTCCGCGATTATTTTTGGTGATTTTTTGAATTCTTTAGCAAGGCAAAAAGCTACAGGGCAGGCATAATGCGCTAAATTTTTATTTTTCGGCTGTTCTAAAATTATATCGTAAGGCAAAATTTTTTTTATTTCATCAATTATCGGATTTTTCAAATTTTAAGCCTTATTCTCGTCTTTTTTTTCGACTTTTTCTGTTTTATTTTCTGTTGCTTCGTCGCTGCTTTCCATCTCTTTTTTAAATGTTTTTATACCTTTTCCGATTCCTTGAGCTAGCTCAGGGATTTTTTTTGCTCCGAAAAGCAAAACGATAATAACCAGGATAACAATTATTTGCCAAGGACCAACTGCCATTTTTTCTCCTTTAATATCAATATATTCTATTGTTTTTCGTCTTTTTTTTCTATTTTTTCTTTATTTTCTTCGCCGGTTTTATCATCGTTTTCTACCTCTTTTTTGAAAATCTTTATACTTTTTCCGATTCCTTGAGCGAGCTCAGGGATTTTTTTTGCTCCGAAAAGCAAAACGATAATAACCAGGATAGCAACTACTTGCCAAGGACCAACTGCCATTTTTTCTCCTTAATCAATCCAATTTTCGGCGATTTGCGCTACATTTAGATTTTTTGTTTTAAATTTCATAGAACGAAAAATCGCTTTAAAAGCGCGGTAAGAATTAGCCAAATCATCATTTATTAAAAAATAATCGTAGTCTTTTATATGTTGCATTTCTATTGCGGCATTGTAAAGTCTTCTTTCGATGTCTTTTTCGTCATTGCTTCCGCGTTTTTTTAGGCGTTTTTCAAGCTCATTTTTAGTTTTTGTTGTAATAAAAACGGATGTAATTTCTTCGTCAAATTTTTTGCGAACGATGTCAAATCCTTGAACGTCAATATCAAAAATAACGCTTTTACCAGCTTCCAAGGCAGCTAAAACAGGTTTAATAGATGTGCCGTAATAATTTTTATGTACTACAGCATATTCTAAAAATTCGCCTTCTTTTATACCTTTTTCAAAATCGCTAACGCTTATATAATGGTAATTTACATCATTTTTTTCTCCGGCTCTAATCTTTCTGGTAGTAGATGAAATCGAAAAATAAATATTGTTTTCTTCTTTCATTAAGCGCTCTATCAGCGTGCTTTTGCCACTTCCACTAGGTCCTGAAACGATTAAAATTTGACCGCCCACATATTTTCCTTAAAATTTTACTTTTAATTTAAAAGACGAGATTTTAGCGTTTATTTTTTTAAGTTCTGCTAAAATGGCGTTTTTAAGGTTTTTGCGTATTGTATTTTCGTCTAAATTTGACGGAAAATTTTCAAATTTTATAATATTTTCAACATCTTCGGCTTCAAGTTTTGTTTCATCGTTGTTTGATATTTCAGTTTCTTGCGTATTTTTTTGCAGATTATCTATTTTTAAAACATTTACAAGTTTTGTGTCGCTTCTATCTGTTTTTAAAACATCTTTACTTTCCGCTTCTTTGCTTAAAATTTCGTCTTTTTTATTTGGAATCTCATCTTTTTTTTTGCCAAGCGCAAGATCAAGACCAGCCTCAAAATCATCAATTTTTATTTTTTCAAGACTTTCTATCTCTTTTGCAATCTCACTAATCGGTCTGTCGTCATTAGAATTTATATCAAAATTCATATCGTTTTTCGACGCCTTAATATCCGCATTATCAATTTTTTCTTTTACTTCAACTTCCGTCTGTATCAGTTCGATTTCTTTTGCGATATCGCTAATCGGGCGATCGTCGTCAGATTTATAAATGCTGTTGATTTTATAATCTATATCAAATTCGCTAGGCTCAAAAAATCCGCGCTTTACAAGATTGTTTAAATCGCTTGCAACTTCGCTAATCGGTCTATTATCATTTGATTTATAAAAATCATTTATGAAATTTTCTAAAATTATATTTTCAGTAGACATTTCATCTCCTTTTGCTATATTTTTATTTTGTGGTGCCGTAGCTTTAATGTCGGCCTTTGGTGTTAAAATTTCGATTTTTTGTTCCGTATTTTCCATATTTTTTGTATCCATTTCATCTATTTCTTTTATAAGACTGCTTACTTCTTGTATGTCTTTGTTTAATTTCTCATGCATTTTTTCCGTTATTACCGGTTCCACACTTTCATTTTGAGGTTGAATTATATCAGGTTCGTCTAAATTTTTTGCTTGAATTTCGGATGTTTGAATTTCCAAATTTTGTAAATTATCGTCTTTTTTTGAGCCGAAAGATACGATAAAATTTATAAGATCGGTCGGTAAAAACGGTTTTGTCAGTTTATATTTTGCACCTGAAAGCTCTTGACCTTTTGCAAGTAAAAATAGAGTTTTATCAAAATCAAACTCTTTTTCTTCATCGGCGTCATAGTCGCAAATAAGCAAATCATATTCGCCATCTTCGTTGATTAAATCTGCATTTGAGCGTTCTACGCAGATATTTACGATATTTATAATTGAACTGTTTTTACTGTCAAGTAAAATTTTCATAAAAACTCCTAAAAACTGATTTACTTATTTTAAGATATTTTTTATTATTAGTTGCTTATGTTTGTTTAAAATTTTTATTTTTATTGTAAAAAGCTTAAATTTATAGAAAATTATGTAGAATTAAAGGTTGAATTTTAGAGGAAAATATGAAAAAATACATTTTAAAGATTGATTGTGATGACTCAAAAGGTTTAATTTACCGAATTTCAGATGTAATTTTTAAATTTGATTTAAATATCGCTACAAATCACGAATTTGTAGATCATGGAGTCGGAAGATTTTTTTACAGAGCCGAAATCGATGCAAATGAAAAAATAAATGAAACTGCATTAAAAGGCACTTTAAGCGCGATGCTCGGAGAAAAAGCAAATATAAACCTAAAAGAGCAAAAAAAGAAAAAAATCGTAATTTTGGCGACAAAAGAGACGCATTGTATAGGCGATTTGCTCATAAAAAACAGTAGCGGCGAGCTAAATGCCGAAATTTTGGCTGTTTTGGCAAATCATAATGATTTAAAAAGTTTAGTATCGAAATTCGATATTCCGTTTTTTTGTATTTCAAGTGATGAAATAACAAGAGAAAAGCATGAAGAAATGGTAATCGACGCGCTTAAAAAATTTGATTTCGATTATATGATTTTGGCTAAATATATGAGAATTTTATCGCCTGCTTTCGTATCTAATTTTAAAGAAAAAATCATAAATATTCATCACTCGTTTTTGCCGGCTTTCATTGGCGCAAATCCTTACAAACAAGCTTATGAGCGCGGTGTAAAAATAGTCGGTGCAACAGCGCATTTTGTAAATGACAATCTTGATGAAGGGCCGATTATAACGCAAGATGTAATTCGTGTAAATCATGAAATGAGCTGGCAGGAGATGCGAAGAGCAGGGCGCAATGTAGAGCGAAATGTCTTAGCTGCGGCACTTGATCTTGTTTTTGATGATAGAATTTTTGTTTATAATAATAAAACGGTGGTGTTTTGATGTTTAACATCGTTCTTGTTCATCCGCAAATTCCGCAAAATACAGGCGCTATAGGCAGACTTTGTATAAATGCGAATCTAAAACTTCATATCGTAAAACCTACTATTTTTTCGCTTGATGAAAAGTCGGTTCGCAGGGCCGGGCTTGATTATTGGAAAAAGTTAAATCCTACGATTTGGGATAGTCTGGATGATTTTATGGTGGCAAACGGCGATAAAATTTCGCGCTTTTGGTTTAGTACCACAAAAAGTAAGAGATTATATTTCACGGCTGATTTTAAAAAAGATGATTTTATATTTTTTGGAGGCGAAAGCACGGGGCTTCCGATGAATTTTATGCAAAAAAATTGGCAAAATGCAATTACGATTCCTATGGGAAATGAAGGGCGAAGTTTAAATCTTGCGATGAGTGTCGGGATTGTGGCTTACGAAGCGATTCGCCAAAATATCGGTGCTTTTGAAAACGTTCGCGGATATCAAATATGAGAAAAATTTTAGCGATTTTGCTTTTTTTTACTTTTGCATTTGCAAGCGAGCTTAAAATAGCTACTTACAACGTCGAAAATTTATTTGACGCAAAGGTGCAAGGAAGTGAATATAATGATTTTAAAAACGGCAATTGGAATGCCGAAAAATACAGTTTTAAACTTGAAAAAACGGTGGATGTTCTGAAACATTTAGATGCCGATATAGTTGCATTACAAGAGATTGAAAATTTTGAAGTTTTAAAAGATCTGGCACAAAAAAGCGGCTATAAATTTTATAAATTTTCAAAAAGTGATAAAAACTCACCATTTGGCGTTGCCGTTTTGTCGCGCATAAAGATAAATGATACTATTTTTTATCCGCCGCCTTTAAATATAAAATCAAGGGATATTCTGCGTTGTGATTTTACTTTTGAAGGTGAAAATTTTTCGATTTTTGTTAATCATTTTTTAGCCAAAAAAAATGCATATAGCAAGCGAATAGCAAACGCTACTCAATTAAGCAGCGTTTTAAGAAATGTTAAAAATGCCATTGTTTTAGGCGATTTCAATACAAATTACGGTCCGGATTCGCTTTTAAACGATATTATAAATCGTTATAATTTAGTGGATTTGTGGAAATTTTTACCTTCAATTGAGCGAATTTCGCATCAAAGCGGGCGAGCGATAGATCATATTTTGCTCTCACAGGATTTTTTTAAAAACGGGGCTTTAAATTATAAAGATGAAACTTTTGGCGTTTTTGATGAAAATTTTAAAAACAGTGATCATTTGCCTATTTTTTTCACGATAAGTTCTAAGCCGAATATAACGCCGATAATTGACGAAAAAATCGCAACAGTTGATGAAATTTACGGCATTAATGCTATTAAAAATCCTATTATTTTGAAAGATGCAGTTGTTGTCTATAAAGATAAAAACGGTTTTGTAATAACGCAAAACAGGCGTGGAATTTATGTTTTCGACAGACATAATTTTTTAAATTTGGGTGATAGAGTTGATTTAAAAATACAAGATGTCGGCTTTTATAAAGGAAATTTTGAAATAACGGATTATAAAGTTTTGCAAAAAATCGGCAAAGAGAAAAATTTATCGGAAAATATGTTGGAATTTAGTGAAATTTCGCAAGCAAGAAGCGGCGATGTGATAAACAAAATCGTGGCTGATATCAAAGATGGAAAAATTCAGACAAAATACGGTAAATTTCCGTTTTTTTCGCCGAATAAAAAGATTGAAAACGGTAAGAATTTAACGTTCAAAAACGTATTGGTGAAAACTTATAAAGGTAAAAAAGAGTTAATTTTAAATTAAAATAAGGATAAAAATGGAACTTTTAATTGAAATAGGGACAGAGGAACTTCCTGCGATACCTTTTTTAAAGGAATTTAAAAATATCGCGCCGAAATGGCGTGAAATTTTGTGTAAAAACTCATTGGAAACTGAATTCGAGTTTGAATTTACTCCACGCAGACTTGTACTTATACATAAAAATTTCAGCGAATTTCAACCTGATAGCGAGATTGTAAAAACCGGCGCGCCAAAAAATATCGCTTTAAAAGATGGTGTTTTTACAAAGGCTGCGCTTAGTTTTGCAAAAAAATGCGGTATAAGTGAAAATGAGTTGAAATTTGAAAATGTTGACGGTAAGGAAGTTTTATACTATAAAAAGCTTCAAAAAGGAAAAGCAAGCGCTGAAATTTTGGGCTCTATGATAGAAGAATTTCTGCTTTCTTTAAATTTCGGCAGATCTATGCGCTGGGGTAATGGCGATTTTTCTTTCATTCGTCCGATTAGAAGTGTGGCTTGTTTGCTTGGCGGTAAAAACGTAGATTTTAAAATTTTCGGTGTGCAAAGCAGAGCGGCATTTTTTCCACACAGAAATTTCGGATATGAACTTATAAGATTTAGAGACTCTGATGAGTATTTTAAACTTTTGGCAAAAAACGGAATAATTTTAAAATCAGATGATAGAAAAACTGAAATTTTAAGCGAATTTGAAAAAATAGAACGCGAAAATGGTGTAAAAATTCAAATTGATAATGAGCTTTTAAATGAAGTTATAGCTATCACAGAACATCCGACAGCTTTACTTGGCAACTTTGATGAAAGTTTTTTGGCAGTGCCGAAAGAGGTGATAATCACTTCAATGAAAGAAAATCAACGCTATTTTCCTGTTTTTGAAAACGGAAAATTATCAAACCATTTTGTAGTTGTAAGTAATGCCGTTAGCGATGATAACGGGCTGATTATAAAAGGAAATGAAAAAGTTTTAAGAGCCCGTCTTAGTGACGCGATGTTTTTTTGGCAAAATGATTTGAAAGCCGAATTTTCAGAAAATAAACTAAAAAATGTTTCATATATGGATGGCCTTGGTTCTATTTATGAAAAAGAGTTAAGAGAGCTTGAAGCAGCGAAAATTTTTGCTGAATTTTACAAAGACGAGCTTAAAAATGAATTTAAAAAAGATTGTTTTGAAAATGAAATAAATCGTGCGATTATGTTAAGCAAAGCTGATCTTACAAGCTCGATGGTCGGGGAATTTCCTGAGCTTCAAGGTGTAATGGGAAGTTATTATGCACTTTATAAAAACGAACATCCGCTTGTAGCAAGAGCAATTTATGAGCAGTATTTGCCAAATGGTGAAAATAGCGAGCTTCCAAATGGAATTTTTTCAAGCATTATAGCAATTAGCGTGAAATTTGAAACTCTTATCGGGCTTTTCAGTATCGGCAAAATTCCGAATGGAAATAAGGATCCTTATGCGTTAAGGCGTGCCGCTCTTGGAATTTTAAAGATTGTTTTAAATCAAAATTTAAATTTTAATATCGCTTCGGTTATAAAAAAATTGGCTAAAAATTATGCAAAATTTGATGAAAATTCTTTAATAAATTTCTTAAAAGATAGACTTTACAGCCTTTATGACGCTAACGTTTCCGTTATAAAAGCCTGCATTAACAGTGGCGAAAACGATATTAAAAAACTGAACTCAGCTATAATCTCACTTGATGAAATTTCAAAAGAGACTGATTTCAGTGAAAAATTTGCTACGTTTAAACGTTTGGCAAACATTATAAAAGACGAAAAGATAGGTGTCGTAAATGAAGCGCTTTTTGAAAATGAGACGGAGATTTTATTAAACAGCGCTTTTAAATCACTTGATTTAAATGATGAAGATTGCAAAAATTATCTGAATTCGCTTTTTGCACTGAAAGATAAGATTGACGAGTTTTTTGATAAAGTTATGATAAACGCGGAAGATAAAAAAATAAAAGCCAATAGGATTGCGCTAATCGGTCAAATTTACAACGCATTTTTAAAAGTTGCAGATATAAAAGAGATCGGTTTTTAATTCAGTTTTGTGAAATTTGTTTAAATTTCACAAAATTTTATAAATTTTTTAAAATTTAAGAATTTTTTATTGCATTTAAATTTCAGTTTTTGTTTTAAATTTTATTTTATGAATTTAAAATTTTATGGATTAAAGCATATAAAACTTTAAGTAAAATACATTGAATTACAAAATAAACGCGCACGATTTGCTTATAAATCGTGCGCAACCAAAGCTTATCCGAATACGCTATAAATATCTTCCAATAAGAAATATTTTTTCTCAGCGTGACCTTTATAGAACGGTTGGATTGTTTCATTGAATGATTTTTTGAAAAATCCTTCCTTACTTAGTTTTATAAGTTCGTCGTTTATAAAATCAAGTAATGTTTTATTACCTTTTTGAACTCCTATCGCAAGAAAATCTGTAGTTCCAAGGTTTTTTATGCTGACTTCTACACTTCTATCAAGTACAGGATATGCCATTACTACAATATTATCAGCCGCGTAAGCTTTTGCTTTGCCGTCTCGTACCATTTTGTAGCATTCTACTGCAGAGTTGCAATATTCAATTTTAAAATCGTTTTTTTGTAAATATTCTTCTGTGGTAGTGCCTTTTTCGCATATTATAGGCGTGTCTCTAAGTTCCAAAGGCGATGTGATTTTATCCTCTTTTCTTGTTAAAATTCCTGTATTTACGGCAAAATACGGCATTGTAAAATCAACGCTTTTGGCTCTTTCTTCAGTTACTGTGTAGTTTGCTACAACAGCGTCTATTTTATTTTGTTGAAGTGCAGGAATTCTATCTTTTGCGGTTATTATCACAAATTCCACAGTTCCGCCGTTTTCTCCAAATAAGTCTTTTGCAATTGAATTTGCCAAATCTATTTCAAATCCTTCAAACTTACCGTCTACGAATTTTTCAAATGGCGGTTGCGATTCATAAACCCCGACTCTAAAAACTCCTTTTTGCCTGATCTGATCCAAGCTATCGCCAAACAAGGCACAAAAACAAATACCCAAAACCAGAATAATCTTTTTCATTTTTACTCCTTTGCAGTAAAATAATTTGCGGTATTATATCAAATTGTAACTTAACTTAAAATTTTTAAAATTTATTAAATGTTATTTATAAGATTTTTATACAAAATTTATTGATATTACATTTTGATATCGGACTTAAAATTTAAAATTTTAACTAATGCAAAAGAATAATTCGCTATAATTAAAAGTTTAATTTTTAAAGGAAACTTATGGAAAATTTATTTGAAAATCAAGATATAGTTGAGGTTGATGTTGAAGATTCGATAAAGACAAGCTATCTTGACTACTCAATGAGTGTAATTATAGGCAGGGCTTTGCCTGACGCAAGAGACGGTTTGAAACCGGTTCATAGAAGAATTTTATATGCGATGAATGATTTAGGAGTTAGCAGCAAAAGTCCGTATAAAAAATCAGCCCGCATTGTAGGTGATGTCATCGGTAAATATCATCCGCATGGAGATATCGCCGTTTATGATGCTTTAGTTAGAATGGCTCAAGATTTTTCTATGAGAATTTCTGCAGTTGACGGTCAAGGAAACTTCGGATCGATTGATGGAGACAGTGCAGCTGCGATGCGTTATACAGAAGCTAGAATGACACCTCTTGCAGAGGAACTTTTAAAAGATTTGGATAAAGATACAGTTGATTTTGTGCCAAACTATGATGAGAGTTTAAATGAGCCTGATGTTCTTCCTGCACGCGTGCCAAATCTTTTATTAAACGGAAGCAGCGGAATTGCCGTCGGAATGGCGACAAATATTCCGCCACACAGTCTTAATGAACTTGTAGATGGACTTTTGCTTTTGCTTGATGACAAAAACGCATCATTAGAGCAAATAATGACAAAGATAAAAGGTCCTGATTTTCCAACAGGCGGCGTGATTTTCGGTAAAAAAGGTATAATTGACGCTTACCGCACCGGCAGAGGTCGCGTTAAAATTCGCGCAAAAACACATATTGAACAAAAATCAAATAAAGATATTATTATAATCGACGAACTTCCGTATCAAACAAACAAAGCGCGCCTTGTAGAACAAATAGCAACTCTTGTAAAAGATAAGTCAATAGATGGTATCAGCGAAGTGCGCGATGAGAGTGATAGAGAAGGTATAAGAGTGGTAATCGAGCTGAAACGCGATGCGATGAGCGAAATAGTTTTAAATAATCTGTTTAAACAAACCACTATGGAAGCTACTTTTGGTGTGATAATGCTTGCTATTGACAACAAAGAGCCGAAAATTTTCACTTTGATTGAACTTTTGAAACTCTTTTTAAATCACAGAAAAACAGTCATTATTCGACGCACAATTTTTGATTTGCAAAAAGCAAGAGCTAGAGCGCATATTTTAGAAGGTTTAAAAATAGCGCTTGATAATATCGATGAAGTAATTGAGCTAATAAAAACATCTGCCGATACAAACGCTGCAAGAGAAGGACTTGTAAACCAATTCAGTTTAAGTGAAATTCAAGCAAATGCTATTTTGGATATGAAATTAAACCGCTTGACAGGACTTGAGCGCGAAAAAATCGACAATGAATTAAAAGAAATTTTAGCTGAAATAGAAAGACTTGACGCAATTTTAAAAAGTGAAACATTAATCGAACAAATTATAAAAGATGAACTTGTTGAAATCAAAAATAAATTTAATTGTCCAAGAATAACGGAAATTGTAGATGATTATGATGATATAGAAATTGAAGATCTGATTCCAAACGAAAACATGGTTGTAACTATCACACATCGTGGCTACATAAAACGCGTTCCAAGTAAAACATATGAAAAACAAAAACGGGGCGGCAAAGGAAAAGTAGCTATCACGACATACGATGATGATTTTATAGAGCAATTTTTCACATCGGATGCTCACGATACTTTGATGTTTGTGACAAATCATGGACAACTTTACTGGCTTAAAGTTTATAAAATTCCTGAGGGAAGCCGTACCGCAAAAGGAAAAGCTGTTGTAAATTTAATAGATTTACAAGCTGATGAAAAGATTATGGCGATTATTCCTACGACAGATTTTAATAACAATAAATCGCTATGCTTTTTCACAAAAAACGGTATTGTAAAACGCACAAATCTAAGCGAATATCAAAATATCAGATCAACCGGAATAAAAGCTATCAAACTGGATGATGATGACGAAGTTGTAACAGCTTTGATTGCAGAGCGCGATATAAACGAAAATTTGGATAACGAAAAAGATTTAAAAGCAAACGATGAAATTTTTGGTGATGAAGATGAATTGGATTCAAACGACGAAATTTTGGAAAATGAAAATTCTGAAAATGAAGATTTACAAGAAGATGGCACAAAAATAATCGTGGTAACTCAAAAAGGAATGTGTATTAAATTTATGCTTTCAAACGTTAGAGAGATTGGTCGTGTAAGTCGTGGTGTAACTGCGATAAAATTCAAAGAAAAAGATGATAAAGTAGTTGGAGCTGCCGTTTTACAAAGTGATGAACAGGAAATTTTAAGTGTAAGTTCAAACGGTATAGGAAAAAGAACCGCTGCCGGTGAATATCGTCTTACAAAACGCGGTGGTAAGGGCGTAATATGTATGAAGCTTACGAAAAAAACAGGTGAGTTGATCGGCGTCGTAATCGTGGATGAAAATGAAGATCTTATGGCACTTACAACTAGCGGAAAAATGATAAGAGTAGATATGCAAAGTATTCGCAAAGCAGGACGGAACACAAGCGGCGTAATAGTCGTAAATGTAGATGGTGATGAGGTTGTAAGTATAGCTTGTTGTCCAAAAATTGAAGAAGATGAATCAGAAAATGATGAAAATTTAAATTTGGGAGAAAAAAACGATGAGGAGATTTAATATAGCTGTTGTCGGTGCTACCGGTGCTGTAGGAGAAGAAATCTTTCGAGTTTTAGGTGAAATGAAATTTCCTGTAAACAATGTTTTGCCGCTTGCGAGCATAAGAAGTGCCGGAAGCGAGATAGAGTTTAACGGTGAAACTTATAAAGTAAAAGAGCTTACAAATACAGTTTTTGATGAAAACGAAGTCGACATTGCATTTTTTAGTGCAGGCGGTTCAGTTTCGGCTCATTTTGCGCCTTTAGCTGCTGCCAGCGGCGCTTTGGTGATAGATAATACAAGCCATTTTAGAATGCAGGCAAATGTTCCGCTTGTAGTGCCGGAGTGCAATCCTGAAGATATAAAATTTTGGAAAGAAACCGGAATAATTGCAAATCCTAATTGTTCAACTATCCAAATGGTGCAAATTTTAAAACCTTTAAATGATGCTTTTGATATTGAGCGCGTAGACGTAAGCACATATCAAGCTACAAGCGGTGCAGGAAAAGAAGGAATGGATGAGCTTGTAAACGAGCTTCAAGCATTTTTTGCTTTTAAATTGGATGAATATGAACCGAAAGTTTTTCAACATACAATCGCTATGAACGTAATCCCGCATATCGATGTGTTTCAAGATAATCTCTATACAAAAGAAGAGATGAAAATGGTGAATGAAACACAAAAAATCTTGCACAAAAAAATGGCAGTCAGCGCCACTTGTGTAAGGGTTCCTGTATTAAGAAGTCATAGCGAAGCAATTACAATAAAATTTCGCAAAGATTTTGAGTTGGATAAAGTATGTGAAATTTTAAGCAATGCGCCAAGTCTTGTACTTTGTGACGATCCGAGCAAAAATTTATATCCTATGCCGATTTTTTCAAGCAACACAAATGAAACTTATGTCGGTAGAATAAGACGGGATCTTTTTGATGAGAAAATACTGCATTTATGGTGCAGTGCAGATCAAATCCGCGTAGGAGCCGCTACAAATGCCGTGCGAATAGCACTTAAATGGATAGATAAATTTGCCGAATAAAATTTCGCCGGAATTTGCTAATTGCCAATTTCCGGCTATTTTATAATCACTGCTTTTTAAATACTTTTATTTTTTTAATGTATAAATTTCGATTTTTTGTAATTTATATTGTAATGAAACGCAATATAAAATTTTTATAAGTTTTCATAAATTCAGTTTTTAAAAAGCGGCTTATTTTAAAACGCCGTATTCTGTAATATTTCGCTAACTGAAAATTTTTGAAATTTTATAATATCTCCTTTTTAAAACATATATGCCGGAAACTATTTTAAAGCGCTCATAAAAAAAGTTTATATAATTTATAAATTTATGAACAATCAAATTTAATATAAAAAGAATACAAATAGATATAAAAATATAAGCTCGCCCGAAACAGCTTATATTTTGTTTTCAAAAAAAATCATTATATTTTTTATAAAATCATTTTATATTGGATTAGCTTTTGAATTTATTATTTTTCCGATTTCTCTTAAAATAAAATAACAAAAATAAAACAGACTAAAAACAAAACACGAAATTTGACTTATTTTAAATGACAAATATACACTTTTACAGGTTGTTTCAGAGATTTGAAAAATAAAAATTATAAGTATGTTTATAAAAGAAATACAAAACGGCATCATAAACAGATATCCAAAAATATTTATACAAAAATCAATAAATTTATCAAAAAAATCATATTTTATAAAACCGTAAAATAGAAAAAATAAAAAAATCCAATAGACGGATATTTGAAGAAGTAAGATTTCAAGCCATTCAATCGGATCGACATCAAATGCGCTTTCGCTTGGAAAAATAGAGTTTATTAAAGGTTCTACCAAAAAATATCGCATACATATAAAAAATATAGCGACCGAAAAAGAAGCTGCCGTAATTTTTAAAAATAAGTTTAAACGCTTTTTTATAACTGAATTTTTATTCATCAAAATTTTACCTTATATTTTTTATAATTATATTAAAGAAAATGTTTAATAATATCAATAAATTTAAAATATACATTTAAATTAAGATAAAATTTTAATGGTAAATAACGCAAAATCGTATAAAGTAATAATCTATAAAAAAATTTTTCAGTTTATTTTTAATCATTGCATCATTTTATTTTAAAAAAATATATTTATATCGCTTCACCAGTTTTTTCATTTCTTTACCATTAAAATTTTATTTTTTTTATATTTCAAAGCATAATTTTTTTAAATTTATAGTTATTTTTTCAAGCTCTAAAAGTTCGTTTTTTAACTTACAAAATTTTAAATATATTTGTCAAAAATATCATTATAAAAAGGATATTGCTGTTTTTATTGTCAATATGCATGCACTATTTTAAATATCTGTATATGTCATTTTTATCTTTCATATTTATAGGAGCTGTATTTTTGATCAAACGTTGATTTTATTTTTTTATAATTGTCATCAAAAACTTCATTTAAGATTATAATTTGTATAGTTTATCACAGTGATGTTTTTTAATTAAAGTAAAAATTATGATAGATTTTAAATTAATTTAAGAGGCGGCATTGCGCCTCTCAAAATTTAGACATGTTTCCACTTGCTTTCATCAAGTTCGCCTTCAGTTTTAGCAACCCAAATAGATGCAATAACATCGCCAACGACATTCATAGATGTTCTACCCATATCTAAAATAGCGTCTATTCCTAGAATCATACCGTAAGCAATCGCAACGTTTCCATTGACTTCTATACCTAGCGCTTCAAGTACCAAAAGCAGCATTAAAGCTCCAGCTCCAGGAACGCCTGCTGTTCCAACAGCTGCTAAAATCGAGGTAATGATAATGGTTAGATAATGACCGGCGCTGAGATCAATTCCACATGCGTTTGCTATAAAAAGAGAACAAATTCCAAGATAAATCGTAGTTCCGTTCATATTTACAGTTGCACCTACAGGTAATACAAAACTATAAACACCTTTTGGAACACCCATTTTGTGTTCTGCTGTATCCATTGAGATAGGCAAAGTCGCATTTGAACTTCTTGTAACAAAAGCTGTAAGCATCGGATCTTTTACCTTTTTTAGGAAATCTAAAGGACTTAGTTTGATAAGTAGGCAAATTCCGCAATAAACCAAAAATACTTGCAATGCAAGTCCGATGTAGAGTGAAATTGTAACATTTGCAAGCGAGCTGAATGCTCCTGCGCCGCTTTTGTTAAATACTGTAAACATCAATGCAAACACACCTATTGGAGCGTATTCCATAATCCATCTTACTACTTTAAACATTATTTCACTTACACCTTCAAAAAAACCAAAAACAATTTTTGCCGAATTTTTTATTCTTTCATTGCTGCTCTCTTTGCAAAATGCCAGTCCGATACCAAAAAATATACAAAAACAAATCATCGGTAAAACTTCTGTATTTGCCATAGAAGAGATTGGATTTGTAGGAACCATATTTAAAAATATTTGACTTAAACTTGGTGCTTGAGCTGCTTTTGAAACGGCAGCCGAACTATCACTTAGAACAAGTCCGCTTCCCGGTTTAAATACAAATGCGCAAGCAAGACCTATAATAATGGCAAGAAGTGTCGTCATAAAGTAAAAAAATACAGCTTTTCCGCCGACTCTTCCAAGTTTTGATGGTTCAACAGAACTTGTTCCCATTATCAACGAAGCTACGATAATCGGCACTATTATCATCTTTAAAAGCCTGATAAATAAATCTCCAAAAGGTGATATAACATTCAGCAGAGTCGTATCTCCAAATAAAGTGATTCCTTTCGGAACGAGAATTCCTGCAATGGAACCGATTACTAAGGCTCCAAGTATTCTGTATGCTAAATTAGCACGAAAATACCAGCTAAAAATTTTTTTCATTAGTTACTCCTTTTTTAAATGAAAAATATTTTTTATTCTATCAAGTTTTGTTTTAAACGGTATATAAATTTTTTACTTTTTTACTGAATAAATAATAAAATAAATAACGTTTTTAAGTTATAGCACATAAAATTTGTAAAATTTACTATTTTTTGAATTTCTAAATTGGCATTATTAATCATTTTTAATTCATTTACATAGAGTGTATTTATAATTTTTGTTTTAATTTAAAATTAAATATTAAATAATTTTATTTGTTAATAAAAATCAATTAAAAAGTAAATTTAGTAAAATAAAAGTATAAAAAGCTAATTTATTTAACTTTTTATACATGATACAATATTTTTTTATCTTCTTATTTGTATTTTCAAGATTTTGTTTTTAATTTGTAGTTTTCATAAGTAGATTAATTGCCTTTTCTGTTTGTTAATTAATTTGATTTTTTTTGAAATAATGTTTTTTAGTGACCCCTCTGTGTAGTCTATTTTTTAAAAAATTTTTTTATAATTCATATTAAGGGTTTTGAAACTTTTTTAATTGGGTGTTGTATTCATCATAGAACTTTTTAAATTTTCTTTTGTAAAATTATTCTATATATTGCTTTAATATTCGAATTAATCATACCTCTAAACTGTATATACTCTATAAAATTTTCATAATTTTTAAAATCAAAACTTTGTTCTTTTAAAAAATTTTCAATATCTTGTTTGTGTTCTTTCAATATAAAATCTAGTCACATTTTGAATTTTCGCTTTATTTTATTCATAATCATATTAAAGCTTAGCTTTTATTTATTTGTTAATTTCTTTTTTTATGTATAAATGTAGTTTTTTCAATTTCTTTAACTGCTTTATTTAAATTTTCCTTGATCTCGCTCTCTGAAAAAATGCAAGGCTCTTGTTGTATAGCCCATTTATAAAAAATCTCTTGTGCTTTTTTATAATGTCTTTTTCATTGCTACTTAAACTATGTAAAATTTTAGGCTCATTTAGCATTTAGTTTCATAGTATTTTTTTATTATATTATATCATTATTAAATGTACTTTTAAAAACTATTTTAAAATTTATCATAGAGTTTTTGATGTTTTTACTGCTTTGATTTAATATATTCTAGCAAATTATTAGCTATCTTTTTTGCCTCATAATTAGGTTTTGATTCATATATACTACCTGAACTATCTTGCCATATTATAATTCCATCAATTCCAATATTTTCTACTACATATAAATTATGTTTTATTTTTCTATTAAGATTCCACTCTCTCTTTGTTACCTCAACAACATTTCTATTTTTTGATTTAGCAATGCCAGTGAGTTCGATATCATTTGCCATAATAGCTCCAAAATTAAGCAAGTACTCCTTATAGTCTTTTGCTAAAGGAAGTGCTAGTTCAATCTCAACATTTTCTATATCTTCAATACTTGCAGGCTTTAGAGGTATTAAATTTTCAAGATTTTGTATTGTTTCAACTATTTTAGACATTTATTCTCCTTCCATACTAGATAGTCTACTTTGCCAATGTTCATAACGTTCTTTTGCAAATTCATTTCGATTAATTTCTGTTTCTTTTGCTTTATCGTGTAATATTACATCATTTCCAACGCCTCTATGCTCTTGAGTTGTTAGCTCTGCTAAAGGACTGTTTTGCTTTTGCCCAATATGATGAAGTTCAACTTCTTCGCCATTTTTAGTAATAGGTGGTCTTCCTATTTCCATTCTTTTTCTATTTGTGATCCCATCCTCATCTGCTTGATCTAAGTCGATATCATCCCTAATTAGACATTTTTTGCGATCAATTTCAACTTCTTTTAAATTTGCTTTTATATATATTTCTGCTTCTTCTTTTGATCGAATTGATTCTATAACTTCATCTGACCATCCGGTTTTTTCTTGAATTTCTTTTTTTTCTTCATCGCTTAAGCTTTCACCAAACTCATTTATCTCTAAAGCCTTATTATCTCGTGCTTCAAGCTTTTCTTTATTGGCTTCTAAAACAGAGGAGAGAGAAGAATTCATAGCAGTTTCAGTATCGGCCTCTTGAACAATTTGTTTTTTAAAATTTGAATATTCTCTATATTCATCTATATCGGTATTTTCAATATTTTGTTTTGGCTTATACAACTCTTTAAATGGCTTATCTAAGCTTTTTTTAATAACTGCTACCGCTGTGTTCATCATACGATTCACTCCTATCTATTACACTTTTAATTTTATGAACTTCTTCATCTGATATATCAAAAAAATAATTTTTAATTGTGTTAACAATATCAGTCTCATTGGTTGCATTATACAATACCAACTGTGCAATAATAAACCTGCCTTTATATTTAATGTCATCTCGATATACAAGTTTAAATTGTTTTTTGACTGAAGTTAATTTTTCAATACTTGGAGAAAACAATAATTTATATATTGCATTGCTTAGCTTATCAGGCAAAATTTGTTTAATGCTATAGCAACCATTTAATAAATATTGAATAATCGAATCATGCAACAAAGTAGCATATATTGAATTTTCATTATTACACATTACCAAATTAACATTATTTTTTATAAGATTTCTTCTAGCTACTTGTCTATATTTTTTAATTGCAGCACTAACATTTTCATACTCTTGTATCAAAATAGTGTTTAGCATTTTTAAAGCAAAAGGGTTTATATGGTTCATAAGTATTTCATTGGCAATATTAAGATTAATTTTAAATAATCGTTCTTCAATATTATCACCATACAGCATACCATCCGATATTTTATTCTCATTAGCTAAAGGTATTTTCACACGAACTGGAAGATTCATTCCTTCTTTGTGACACAATGCAGTTCCAGCTGTAAGATTACCTAAATCTATACAGTCATCTACTGGCAGGCCAATAGTATTTGCAATCAGCTCTTGATCATCAGCAGCTACTAAACGTTGTATTATTTTATTAGATGAGTTTTTAATTACATCTGGAGCAAGTTTGCTTGGAATTTGTTCAGCGACAATAACACCTTGGCCGTATGAGCGCATTTCAGCAATCATGTTGGTAAAATGTTCTACTGCTTTTCCTTTTGGGTTTCCAATATCTTCTGAAGTTTTTTCAGTACTTATATTTTTTAAAAGCCTGTGAGCTTCTTCGATTACCAAAATATGTGATAAGTCTTGATTTGAACTTGCAATTTCTTTATGTACTTGGCGATACTCATTAATAAATATAATTAAAAGTCCAACACAAAATGCCTTATCTGAATCATCGGCTAAACCCTCTAGTTCAAAAACTGTATTATTATTTAATAACTCATCCATATCGGCATATTCATAAGTGTTAAACATATATCCCTTAGAGCCAGAGCAAAGACTATCTAGTCTTGCTTTTATGGCTGTTTTTATATTGCCTGCAACTTCCCCCTCATAGTTCATTTCTTTTTCAATATATCTTTCTATTTCAAATTTTAACTCTTGCATTGTAGGAAAAATATACTTATGGGTTTTTAAAGCATATTTTTCCTGCATATAATCTGCATCAAAGAAATCAATAGAATTATTCATATTTGTAAAATACGGATGAAAACCCAAAGTTAAATTCCATCCTTTTTTCTTATATATGTTTTGCAGACATTTTTCTAAGATATATGGCATAGGACCATAAAAAGAAAAGGAGGCATTAAATAAATCTTTTAAGAAGTCGATATGCATTTGCGGAGAAACACCACATTGAATATAAAACGGATTGAATTGCAGACAATTTATTTCTGTTTTTCCTAAAGTATAAACTTTAGGTCTTTTATTGTCTTTAAGGCTAATATTTCTATATTCTTTTTTTGCAGATTCAATTACTAAAAATGGAATATTTGCATTTATTAATATGTTTTTTACCGTTGTTGTTTTACCACTACCAGTAATACCACACACAAAAGTATGGCGTGCTAAATCCCTATATGTTAATGAAAATGACATATTTTTAAGAATTCTTTTTCCAGAACAAATATGACCAATTTCAATACCTCCATTGTCATCAGTAATCAATGGATATATTTTCCCTTTTTTTAGTTCAAAATTTGGAACTGGGGCATCAGGCAATGTACACATTAATCCCAATTCTTCAGATGTAACAACGCTGCATAATGAAGATAAATCTTTTTCATTCATTAGTATTTTTGGGATTAAGATAGACTTTCTATCAGCCTCAATGCCATCTATATGAAACTCGTGCACCTTAATTGGCGGAATATTTGAATTCGGCTTCGCAAATTCCCCAGAAATACAAGATTTTATGACACTAGAAACCAATTTGGAATCTGCAGAATAAGAAATAACAGTTTCCCACATCCCATTATTTTTACCCTTTTCAAATCTATCAATTGCTTTATCTGTATAATCAATCATCTCAAGAGCAAATCCATTTTGTATATCGGATGAAATTCCTTCATTTTTATTAATAGTATCGGTTATAGTTTGACTATAGCTATTTGAGATAGAATAGCTATCAGTTTTTGTTTCACTTTTAGATTTGCCAGTATTGAAAATAATAAAACTCCATCCGCTATTTTTGGTTTTTGACTCTGATATACTATGAGTATTTGTCTTTGTCCAACCTTTAGTGTCTCCTACAGATTTTGATATCCCTTGTTGTTTTGATATACTTCTTTTGCTAACAGAGAAACATTTGTCTTTGATACTTATCAATTGACCACACTTATAAAGAATTTTTTCTTGAGATATAGGACGCGAAATAAACAAAACTGTATAATCCTGCCCGTTTAGACTTCTCATCATTGATGCTAATGAAAATTTTTGTTTTTCGTCTTCTATTCTTATAGATGGTATAGCAGATATTAACCCCACATCTTTTTCACATACTTTTCTTTTTGTAAAATTTGTTTTATATGGCACTAATTCAACATTATCCAACAATCCTTCAATAATATTTTTTATTAATGTCATATCTTCCTCAAAATCATATAAGCCAATTACTAGATTCATAGTTCCATTATAAGAAACAATACCGTATACGATAGGTTTTCCTATATGGTATAGAGCTGTATAAAATTTATTTATTTTATCATTTAAAAATTCGAAAACATCATCAAATCCATTTACTGTACAGCTTACAATTCTAAAAAAATTAAATGAATCTAAAAATTCATTAGAGTTATCATATGTTAAATTTTGTATTTCTTTTTTTTCATTAAGTAAATATGAAGGATGCACTTCCTCTATAAATTTAACAGATTGCTCTGCAATAATTTTGATATCTTGATCAAATTGTGTTTTTAGTTCACTATTATGTCTATTTTCTTCTTGAGAGGCATTTAAAATACAATCTTGACTCATCATTTTTCCTTAAAAATTAAAAAAATTAACTTTTGTAAATGGTTCTAACTTGACTGTTTAAATAACCTTCTATTTTAACTAGCCAATTTAGAATTTCATTTTCCATGTCTTTTAAATATTTGTTAATAGCTTGATAAAAATTTTGCTTATTCTTTTTTGAACATATTAAATATGAAGAAATACCAACAATTACAGCACCTGCAATGATAATTGAAATTGGAATCCCAATTGTATCTGAAATTGCAAAATTTAAAATACCACCGATTGCTAGAGTTCCTGCAGCAGAACATGCAGCAACATATAACTTATTAATATCTTTAAATTTAATACCTTCTTTATATACATCAGATAATTTAATATCAAAATTATATTTTTCATTTAATTTTTCTCTTAGATTAAGTCTATAAAAGTCATTTAATTTTTTTGGATCTTTAAAATAATCATCTTCTTTAATTTTGGCTACAAAATTTGCATACATATCAACAATATATCCTCCACTTTCTGCTGACACTTTTGAAGAAACTATATTACTTATTTCATTTATAGCCATATCTTCTGTACTGCAATTTTCTGCAATTTCATTAGCTTTTTTTGATAACTCAACAAACATTTTATGAACTTCATTTTTTAATTCTATATTATACATTGCTATCAATACCTCCTTTTAATTCAGAAATAATTTTTTTTCTAGGCTCAATGGAAGATAAAGTTTCCTCTAGGTTAGATATAGTTATTATAATTTCATCTGCAGTTTTTTTATCTTCTCTAACTTTACGCAATTCATTATTTTTTTCATCTGCATTTTTAGCTAGTTCTTTTGTATATGCAGTTACAGTATGGGCTACAAAAGAGCGAAGATCCTTAATTGCCTGTTGTTTAATAGACTCAATCCTTTCCATTATACTAGTTTTTACGAGTTTATAATATTTATTTTGCGAAAAAGAAGAGCCTGTATGTGTTTCTTTAAACGTAATTCCAGTTGTATATGTAAATGACTCATAAGATTCACTTTTCATATCATTTTTAATCTTATCTACCAATTCTTTTGAAAAATCCGGCTCCAAAGATACATATTCAATTGTATTACTATCACTGAGTGCAACTTTTAATGCCTCATTGCACTCAGAAACTACCTTTTTTTGTAAATCATCCTCAAATTCTATAAGAATATCAACTTGTCTAAATGATAGTTTTTCCAACTGTTCAATAGCCGAATTACTTGTGCCATCTATTTCTTCTATCTTTTTTTTATACTGTTCCATAACTTCTTCAGCGCGTTGTGCAATTAATCCTTTTGTTGCCGAACTACTATATTTGAAATTTATATCATCAACTTTTTCCGTCATCCTATTTTCAATATCTATAAGTTCAGCCTCTGTTTGTCTTATTTTTAGTATTAATTTATTTGGATCTTTAGCTTTTAATTTGTAATTAGCAATTTTTTCATGCAAGGAAACACTTATTTTTGTATACACTTTTAACATTCTACCAAGAAACTCACTAAGTGCAATAAATTGTGCTTTTCTTCCAAATTTATTTAGAGACTGATCTACGGTATTAAAATTAGATATACGTTTTAATTCCAAAAGAAAACTTTCTTTTTCCCCATTTGAATCAAACCAAGCAAGCTTAAGAAAGGGTTCGATTTTTTTCTCGGAATTCATGCTTTCTATTTTATTTTTAATTTCTAAAGTAGGCATTGTTTTAAATATATTATAATAGAGTTTAGCCTTACTATCTACAGAAATAATTTGTTCTTTTACTATTCCATGCCTACTATCATTTTTTTGAATACCGAACATATTTACAAATTCTTCATATGCTCGCTCTATAGTCTCTTCCGATTCCGCTGCGGCTCTAGTCAAAATCAAAAACATAGCATTTTTATTTCTATCGACACTTTTGGATTCTAAAAATTCTTTAAAACTATTTGCTTCAATAGCTACTCCAGTAATTGGACGTAAAAACATAATGGCATCTGCTGTTTCAATATATTTAGCTGTAATATCCCCAACTCTACCTACTGCATTAACACCAGGAGAATCAATAATTCTAATGCCGCGCATATCATTATCTTTGAAAGGATACTCAATATCTATTTTTGTTACGATTTTTTCCCATTTTTGTTGTGTTTTTCTAATGTACTCTATAATTTTTTTATTATATTCTTCCTTTGAAAGACGATGTATGTTTTCACTTTCAACACCATCTAACAAATCTAAAATTATCTGTTTTGGAATGCTTTTATTTTTATATTTAACGATAATCTCATTATTTATGATGGTAATTGGAATATCTCTATATTCATCATCTATTGATGCATTATCAATTAAGAACCTTGCAATATCTTTTTCACCAATTATTTTTTTAGATCTTCCATCCGCATAAGTTGCATATAAGACAAATTCTTTGCCATATTTAATTTCAACAACAGAACTTGTGCATTGACGAACATCCATTGGTAAAATTTCTGTACCAAGATATGCATTTATAAATGTAGATTTACCACTTTTTGCTTCTCCGGCTATCATTAAGCAAAATTTATCTTCTTTGATTTTAGTAGCTTGAGACTTTAACGCTTGAAGAGAGGTGTCATCTTTTGGAAAGTCTATCTTAGAAAGAATATCTAAAAATTCGGAGTAACATTGTAAAACATCTTCTTTTGCTTTTTTATAATTAGTTATCATATCGGCATGCTCCCTATTAAATGATCGGCTAAAAATATAAATATATTTTACTCTATTGTATAATTATACAATAATCTTAGTAAATAGTATTGTAATTTTATTTAAAAAGATGCAAAATATTTAGAAAATTGGATTTTAAAGTAATTGCAATCTTTCATGCACGCATTAAAAAAACTAAATAAATCACTTATTTTATAATTTTTACATATAGAGGTTTTTGCAAGTGATTTAACCTGCCTAAATAACTTTAATAACTTAAATCACTTGAAGTTTATTTTTAGGTTAACATCTTAATGATTCAATATCATAGATATAATTAGTATAACACTGCATTAAATCTTGTCTTTGTTTTATAGTGGCTTTTTCTCTTTCATAATTTTTTTGAATACCTTTAGTTGTATGACTTAAGCATTCTTCTATAGTTTTTAGTGTTATTCCGTAAGTTTGCATTAAATAAGCTAAATTTGTAGTAGTTGAAGTTTTAGAAAATGAACGGAAGCCGTGAGGGGTTGCTACTCCTTTCCATTTACCATTATTTAGTGATCTTATTGCTTTTGATAGTGTATCTCTTGCTATATGTTTTTGATTTTTTCTTGAAAACACATATTCGTTAAAGCTTAGTAGTTTTTGGTTTTTAAGAATTTCTAATGCTTTATCACTTAATGCTACTATATGTTCTTGTTTGTTTTTCATTTGATTTGCTGGTATAACCCAAATTTTATTTTCTAAGTCTATATCTTGCCATTTTGCTTCTACTGTGTTACTTGGTCTATTGGCTGTTAAGATTTGAAGTAGTATAGCATTTTTTGTTACTAATTCTAGTGTTGTGTTTTCTTCTAAGTCTTTTAGAAATTCTCTCATTTGATCTAGTTTTGTTATAGCTGGAAGTCTGCTATTTATATTATTTAATGCATTAAATCTTTTTGAAGTTTGAAATTTATCGTGTAAATTATTAGCTGGATTAGAGGTTATATACTCATTAGCTATTCCTAAATTAAATATTGCATTTAAATGTTGAATTAGTCTATGGATAGTTTCTAATCTGCTTTTATCTTTTTCTGGATTATATAAGATTTTTAATATATTGTATAATTCAATATGCTTTATATCTCTAATATTTTTATTAGCTAAGCTAGGCAATAAGTATTTTTCTATCATCTGTTTAGTTTTTTTAAAATAGTTATCTGATATTCCTTTACTTTCTTTTATGTATAAATATTCCTTAGTCATATTTTTAAATAAATATCTATCATCTTTTCCCTTTACCTCTTCTACGCTTTTGCCTTGCTCCAATTGTTTCAAAATTTTTACCGCATCTATTCTTGCTTCTGCTACGCTGTAAATTCCTTGTCTAAATTCTTTTAATTTAATCATTTTTCTATCATCGCCATATCTAATAAAAAAAAGTTTTTTTGTTAGATGAATAGACTCGTATATAAAGCTCAGCTGGGTTACCTATGCACTTTATATATTTATTTTGCTTAATTTATAAGGCTCTAATATCTTTATCTTGCAAGTTTGCAGTTGATATATTTGCCATTTTATTTCCTTTTTTAGAATATTTCAACAAAACCATCACGAATAAGATTAGATTTTATGGTATTTTTGCTGGGTTACCTAATGCTTAATGGGTTACCTATTAGGTCACCAAATTATTTGCAGATATTATAGTATATTAGCACTTATTTAAAAACATATGCTTAGTTAAAATCCCTATTTTAGGCATTTTGTGATAAAAAATATTAAAAAATGGGAGTTTGAAATATGTAAGTGGTGGGCTCACTAGGATTCGAACCTAGGACCATCCGGTTATGAGCCGGATGCTCTGACCAACTGAGCTATGAGCCCTTTTTTAAAATAAAATGTGATTGTATAGAATTTTTGCTTTGAAAATTATAAATTTTACTAAAAATATAAAAAATGTTTACAAAATAAATTAAAATTTTTGAAAATAAAATAATGTGAATGTAAATATATGTTTTATTTAATGTTTAAATTGCGGCATAGGTGGATTAAAATTTAAAAATTTATAAAAATGTGTTTAAAAATCTAATAACAATGTATGCTCTAAAATTTTAAATGCAAAAACAAAAATCATAATTTTTTAATAATTTTTTTGGTAGAATTAAAAGATTTTTTTATATAGAAAGGAAAGCAATGTCTATTGAGAATAAACAAAGGCGAGATTTTATCGGCATGGCATTCGGGGCGGTTGCCGCTGTCGGTGGAATTTTTGCGCTTGTTGGTCTGAAAAAAGGCTGGAATCCGCTTCCTAGCGTAAAAGCGGCCGGATTTACGACTGTCGATCTTACGCCTGTTAAGGAAAATGAGCTTTATCAAGTCGAATGGCGAAAAAAGCCCGTATTTATCCTTAAAAAAACTGCTGATATGCCAAAAAACGACAAACGAGAAATCGTAGTAGATGGTGCCAGATATACAATTTGTATAGGTCTTTGCACACATTTGGGCTGTATACCAAGCTATAAACCGGCACAAAAAGAGTTTGTTTGTGCATGCCACGGAGGCAGATTTGACGCAAATGCTATAAATGTATTTGGTCCGCCGCCAAGACCGCTTGATATTCCGCCTTTTAAAATTGACGGAACTAAGCTTGTTTTAGGTGAAGAAGGTCCGGAATATCTAAAAATGGTAAAAAAGGCATAAGGGGAGAAAATGGCACACATAAAAAAAGCAACTGGACTTTTGGATTGGTTTGATCAACGATTGGCTACAAATAAATTTATGAAAGTGATGATGAGTGAGTATTGGATTCCTAAAAATATTAACTTTTTATGGGCTATGGGCGTTACATTGCTTGTTTTATTTTTATTTTTGTTTATTAGTGGGCTTATGCTTGTAATGTATTATAAACCTGATGCAAACCTTGCATTTGATAGCGTAAATTTTACAATTATGCAAGAAGTTGAATATGGATGGCTTTGGAGACATATACATGCCGTTTCAGCATCTGTTACATTTTTGATTATATATATACATATGTTTGTAGGAATTTATTTCAGATCGTATAAAAAAGGCAGAGAGATGATTTGGATTGGCGGAATGCTGCTTTTCATCGTTTTTTCTGCTGAAGCGTTTAGCGGTTATATGCTTCCTTGGGGACAAATGAGTTACTGGGCTGCTATGGTTATTACAAATTTATTTGGCGGAATTCCTGTTATTGGTGATGCTCTTGTAGAATGGATAAGAGGCGATTATGCCGTAAGTGATCCGACACTTACAAGATTTTTTATGCTTCATGTTTGTTTGCTTCCTATTATTACTATTGCTATTATCGCATTTCACTTCTATTCTTTGAGATTTCCTCACGTAAACAATTTAGAAGGCGAAGAGATAGATTTCGATTTGGAAGCTGAAAAATTTCTTGAAGGAAAAACAAAAGAGAGTAAAGTTATTCCATTTTGGCCGGGATTTTTATCTAAAGATATATTTTATGTAAGTCTTTTTATGATTTTCTTTTTTTATTTGGTAGGTTTTCAATTTAATTTTGCTATGGATCCTATAAATTTTGATCCTGCCAATAATTTAAAAACTCCTACGCATATTTATCCTGAATGGTATTTTTTGTGGCAATATGAAATTTTGCGCGGATTTTTCTTTGATATCGGTAGCTTAAAAGCGGCGGATATCGGATTTATAGCGTTTGGATTTGCAGGCATTAGTTTATTTTTGCTTCCTTGGCTTGATAGAAGCGATAAAGTGGCTCCGGCTCATAAAAATTATGCATTTTTGATTTGGTTTTGGGTTCTTTTGATTGATATAGTATTTTTGACAATTTTTGGAAAATTACCTGCTGACGGAGCAACTTTTGGTATCAGTAATTCGCTTATAGGTTTTATATTATCTATGATTTATATTTTAGAGATTGTTTTAGTGTTACCGCTTATCACAATTGCTGAAAGAAAAAGGGGTTAATTATGAGAGATCTTAAAATTTTAATCATATTAATTGTTGTTATAGGTTTTACTTATTATGGAATTGAACCTTATGCTCACAGCATAATGAATCCGGCTGTCGCAAATGCTAATTATGATGTTGAATTGGAAGATAAGCAACTTGCAAATACAAATGTGGAAAATGCTAAGATTGAGTTTGAAAATTCTAAAAAAGAAGTGGAAAAATCTGCTAATTTACTTCAAAAAATAGAAAAAAAAGGTAAAGAAAACAAAATTAAAGAAGCTAAAAAAGCATTAGATGCTGCAAAAGCAAATCTTAAAAGCGCAGAAAATACACTTGAATCTGCAAAAAACACACAAGATAAATACACATTATTTTGGAATGATATAAATAAAATTGATTTAAGTAAAGGTGACGCAGCACAAGGCGCTGATTTATTTATGGGCGCCTGCTATTCTTGTCATGGTTTAAAATCAGCAGGATTGGAATCGGTTTCCGATGCAAATACGTCAAGTGAAGCATATGGCGTCAATCCGCCTGACTTAAGCAGTGCTGGATATTTGTATTCTGATAAATTTTTAGCAGCTATAATTAAAAATCCGGCTATGGCGACAAAAGTAGATCATAAATTCGTCGAAGAACGAATGCATCCGATGATACCATTTACAGCTATGGAAGATGAGTCGAAAGAGATATCAAGCATAGTTGCATATCTTAAATCAGTTGCACCGAAAAATATGGAAAATAGTGCTGTTTTTGAAGATGCTTGTCAAAGATGCCATGATTTAAGATACGATAAACGCAAAATGACAAGTTTGCCGAATTTTGTAAAAGATTATATGGGTTCATTTCCGCCTGATCTTTCTACAATGATAAAATCTAGGGGAGCGGATTATTTGCATAAATTTATAAACGATCCGCAAAAAATGCTTCCAGGAACTGCTATGCCGCGAACAGGTTTAAATGAAAAAGCAGAGACACAAGTGATTGATTATCTTTATGAAGTAGGCGATGGAAATAAAGCGAATAGAGAAAAAACCGCTTTGTATATAATGCTTTATTTTGTAATTTTGTCTGTTTTTGCATGGTTATTCAAGCGTCAAGTTTGGAGTAAATTGCATTAAATTTAAGCTTTTTAGGTAATTTAAAATTACCTAAAAATTTTTATATTTTTTTGTGGACATTTATTTACAAAAAATTAATATAATTTTGTTTGGAAAATTTTTTTAAGGAGAGTAAAAATGAAAAAATTACTAGTAGTAGCTGCTTTGGCGGCAGCATGTAGTGGAAGTCTCTTTGCAGCTGACGGTGCTGAACTTTATAAAAAATGTGTTCAATGCCACGGTAAAAATGCAGAGATGCAATATCTTAAAAAAGTTCCTGCTTTAAATACAGTCGCTAAAGAGGAAAGACTTGAAACTATGAAAGCATTAAAAGCAGGCGAACTTAATGGCGGAAAAGGTAAATTCGGTCTTGGCGCCGTTATGAAAGTTCAAATGTCAAAACTTAGCGAAGAAGATTTAGCAGCAGTAAATGATTATATCGAAACTTTGAAATAGTTTTTTAGAGGCTTCGGCCTCTAAATTTTTTTATTTTCTACCTTTATTATATTTTTTAAAATTCAACTGTTTTAGCAATTTAAAATAATTTTTTATTTTAGTAAATTTCAATAAATCTTTTTTATACAATTCTAATTTATCCAATTTTTATTTATAATATCTTTTTTAACATATATTTATATGGTTTATAATTAACAATTTTGCTTTAAAGCTTTCTATAATACAATTTTGATTTTTTATATATTTTTTGCCGTCGATGTTAAAATAAAACTTTTATTTAGATATTTTTACAATTTTTAATATTTTTATTCATTTGTTTTTTTTAAATGTAAGATATTTTTTATTGCTTATACAAATAAATCTTTTATATTTTTAATTTATATGTTTTTAAAATCTTGCTGTAAAACAGACAATTTTAATTAATGAATTTCTAAATCATGAGAGCTTTTATAACAAAAAACAAATTATAAATTTAATAGCATTTATTTAAATATATTTTTTTATTAAATCAAATTTAAAAATTAAATATTTAAAATTTTAGGGATAAAATTAGTAAATTCTAAAAATATCCCAAAATTTCAAAGCAACTATTTTTTTGTAATTTTATAAAGCCAATCTCCAAGACTTTGAAAAATTTGCACGATTATCAGCAATACTACAACGGCGATATATAAAATTTCATTATCAAAACCGTTATATCCGCGATTTATAGCCAGTGTGCCAAGTCCACCGCCTCCTACTACGCCAGCCATTGCCGAAAAGCCGATAATTACGATAAGCGTCATTGTGATGTTTGAAATGATTGACGGCAGCGCCTCAATCAAAACAACTTTAAAAATTATTTGCCAGTCGCTTGCCCCAAAACTTTTAGCCGCTTCGATTATGCCGAAATCAACCTCTTTAAATGAACTTTCAATAAGTCGTGCTATAAATGGTGCAGCGCCGATCGTAAGCGGTACAATTGTAGCTGACGTGCCTATATTTGTGCCTACTATCAACTTCGTAAGCGGCGCGATTGCGATAATTAAAATGATAAACGGAAAACTTCGCAAAGTATTTGTCAAAACATCGAAAAATCTGTAAATTTTAGCGTTAGGTCTTAATCCGTTTTTTGCACTCATAAATAGAATAATCGCAAAAATAAGCCCCAAAATAAAGGCTAAAAATGTTGAAATCAGTGTCATATAAAGTGTTTCCCAAATCGCAGCAGGAAAGCCATCCATAAATTTGGTGCAAATTCTACTTAAAAACTCAACCATTATTATTCCTTTGTTTGTAAATTTTTATCGCCGGTGGAATTTTCATTAAAATCGCCCCCGTTTTCATCTTTTACCACTTCCCACAAAACGCCCGTTTTTGCAAGATACTCCGTAACATTTTTTGTGTCCTCGTTTTTTATATTTATGACTAAATTTCCAAGTACATCCTCATTTAATTTTTCCAATTTTCCCCACACGATGTTAAAATTTATGTTAAGTTTTCTCGCCATATTTGTAATTGTGCATTCCATAGAGTGCTGTTTTGGAAAATACAGTCTGATATTTGTGCCGAAAGAAGGCAAAATTTCATCGTATCCAAGAAATTTTTTCATATTTTCATTAGGTTTCAAAAAAAGTTCCTGGATATTTCCTGCATTTACGATTTTACCGTTATCAAGCAAAACGGCGCGATTAGCGATGCTTTTTACGACATCCATTTCGTGAGTTACCAGCACAATTGTGATTTTAAGCTCTTTGTTTATCTTTTTTAGTAGCGCTAAAATCGACTTTGTAGTATTTGGATCAAGTGCACTTGTCGCCTCGTCGCTAAGTAAAATTTTAGGATTTAATGCCAAGGCTCTTGCTATTGCGACACGTTGTTTTTGACCACCGCTCAGTTCTCTTGGGTAAAAATTTTGCCTGTTTTCAAGACCGACAAGTTTTAAAAGCTCTTTGACGCGTTTATTTATTTCGCTGCTGTCAAATTTCCAAACCTTAAGCGGCAAAGCCACGTTTTCAAAAACTGTTTTTCTGCTCATTAAAGCAAAATTTTGAAAAATCATACCGATATTTTTGCGAAATTCTCTAATTTCATCTTTTTTTATACTGCTTATTTCGATATCATTTATTTTAACGGAGCCTTTCTGATAATTTTCAAGTCCGTTTAAGCATCGAAGCAGGGTGCTTTTACCTGCGCCACTATGTCCTACAAGGGCAAAAATTTCACCGTCATTTATGCTAAAATCAATATCTTTTAAGACCTCATTTTTACCGTAACTTTTACTTAAATTTTTAACTTCTATCATGTTATTTCCTACTTGACTTTTATAAATTTAAAACTCAAGTTTTAAATTTCCTTTCATTTTTTAAATATAAAATAGACCGCCACTACAAGAAAAATAAAACCTATTAATAATCTATAAAAGATAGCTAGTAGCCATCTTTGCCAAGCGTTGCAAATGCATCACAAGCAAGTTTATCGCCCAAGTCACAAGCCTTGCCATAATACTCCTTTGCCGTGCTATAGCTCTGTCTTACACCTCGACCGCTCTCATATAAAAATCCAAGATTGCCGCAACCTAAATTCACTCCATTATCACAAGCTAATTTAAAGTATTTAAAAGCTTCTTTGTAATTTTGCTCCACTCCTTGACCATTGCGATATAAAAGTCCAAGATTGTAACAACCTAAATAATTTCCATTATCACAAGCCAATTTACAGTATTTAAAAGCTTCTGTGTAGCTCTGTCTCACACCTTGACCACTCATATATAAAAATCCAAGATTATTACAACCTGAATACTCTCCATTATCACAAGCTAACTTATGGTATTTAGAAGCTTCTTTGTAATTTTGCTCTACACCTTGACCATCGCGATATAAAATTCCAAGATTGTAACAACTCGTATACTCTCCATTATCACAAGCTAATTTATTATATTTAGAAGCTTCTTTGTAATTTTGCTCTACACCTTGACCATTCTGATATAAAAATCCAAGACTGCCACAACCTAAATACACCCCATTATCACAAGCAATTTTAAAGTGCTTAAAAGCTTTTTGATAATCTCCTGTGTCATAAGCTTTAAATGCAGTTTCAAGATCATTACCAAGCAAAACAGCGCAGACAAAAGATAGCAAAACTATAATCCTTTTCATCTTATATTCCTTTTTAATTTGGTTATTTTAGCATTTTTATTTTTTAAATATAAAATAGACCGCCAATACAAGAAAAATAAAACCTATTATGTGATTGATTCTTAAAGTTTCATTTTTAAAAACTAGCAGCGTAAAAGCCGTAAATACAACTAGCGTAATAACTTCTTGCAAGACTTTTAGCTGCCATATATTAAACGCGCCGCCATTTTCCACAAAGCCATATCTGTTTGCAGGAATTTGAAAGCAGTATTCAAAAAATGCAACTCCCCAGCTAAGCAAAATTATCCAAATAAGACTAAGTGAGCTAAAAGTTGGTAATTTGCTAAGTTTTAAATGCCCATACCACGCAATTGTCATAAATATGTTTGATAAAATTAGCAAAATTATCGTGTAGTATGGTTTCATTTTAGCCCTTTAAAAATTTTAAATCATCAATTTTATTAAAAATTTTATCTCTGTTTTCATCAAGCTCATTTTTTCTAGCTAAACTAATATCAATAAATTCTTTTTCTTTTTCAATGCCTATAAAATTTCGCCTAACTAAATTTGCAGCAATTCCAGTTGTAGAACTTCCACTAAATGGATCGCAAATAAACGAGTTTTCATAACTTGCCATTAAAATAAGCCTTACTAAAAGCCTTAAAGGTTTTTGAGTTGGGTGTTTGCCACAACTTTTTTCCCAAGGTGCAATGGCAGGAAACGCCCAAACATCTTTCATCTGCTTATTGTCATTTATCTTTTTCATAAGCTCATAGTTAAAAATATGTTTGTGTTTTTCACTCTTTCTAGCCCAGATAATTTGCTCTGTTGAGTGAGTAAGATACCGGCAACTAAAATTTGGCGGTGGATTTGTTTTTTGCCAAGTGATGATATTTAGGATTTTGAAGTCCAGTTTTTGCAAAGCTCTGCCAATCGAAAAAATGTTATGATAAGTTCCACTAATCATCACGCTTCCATTGTCGTTCAAAGCATTTTTTGCCATTTCTAGCCACTCTAAATTGAACTTATCAATCTCATTGATACCATAACTTTTATCCCAAACGCCCTTATTTACGCTTACGATCTTTCCACTTTGAATGCTAAGTCCATCATTTGAAAGAAAATAGGGTGGATCGGCAAAAATCAGGTCAAATTTGCTTTTAAATTTCGGTAGGATTTCAAAAGTATCGCCATTATAAAGTGTAAATTTTTTATCATCGCTTATGAATTTAGCCATTTTTTACCTTGTCAATAAAATCTTTTAAGTTGAATAAGTTGTAAATTTCAACACTTTTATAGGCTTCTTCAAGTTTGTTTTTAGCGCTTAACCAACCTTGTCCGTCTGTTATCCAAATAAATTTATATTTATTATTTAAAGAAATTTTAGCATTTAGCTCGGTGTAACCTCTTGCAACTTCGTTTAATTTTGAACCGCCAGAGTTATAGAAATTTGTCTCAATCAAATATGTAAAATTTTTATATTTTATAACAAAATCAAATCTTTTTAGATCCTTTCCCAAATCCAAATCTGTAAAATTGGTGCTTTTTACCTCTTTTTTATACTGAATTTTTTCTTTATCCAGCTTTTTGGCAATTAAATTTTCAAAATTTGTTCCGCCTCTATTTTTCCTAGCATTTGTATCTAAGCCTACCTCTATACCGAAAACATAATCATTTAAATTTTTAATTTCTGAGTTTTTGAAAATTTCTTCAAGCCCTGTTTGTTTGAAAAAATCATAAATTTGTTTTGGGTCTTCAAAATATGTTTTTAAATCTACTAAATTTTCATATTCATCAAGTAGTTTTGTATTTTTATCTCGCACGGCAATTAATAAATTTAGCACAGAAAAACACTCTTTATTTTTGCTAAATAAAAATTCAATTTCTGATTTTAAATCCTGTTTATTTAACAAATAATTTAATTGATTTAAATAAACAGAGATCTCTTTTGTGTTTTTAGAGCATTTTTTAAAATTTACAAAATAATCAAGTGTCGCATTTGTTTTTTGTAGAGTTTTTAAAAAATCATTAAATGAAATTTTGTTTTTCATCTTCAAATTTCCAAGCTTCTTATCTCATTTTCAACTTTACTGAGCTGATCTTTTGCGTTTTTTAGTCCTTCGCGGTTGGTTTGCACAACTTCAGCTGGAGCATTAGCGATAAATTTTTCATTTTTAAGCATATTTTCAAGCTTTAAAATTTCTTTTTCAAGCTTTGTTTTTTGTGCGTTAAGGCGTTTTAAAATTTCACTCAAATCAACTCCGCTTAAAGGGACAAAAACACTTAAATTTTGGCTTACATCAGCGACTGCGTCAGTTACTTTCTTATCTACAAATTTAACATCTTCGCATTTTGCAAGAAGTTTTATAAACTCAAGTTCATTTTCTAAGTTTATACTTTCATTCAGCTTAATATAAGCAAGTGGAATTTTTGAATTTCCCAAATCAATAGTCGCTTTTGCACGGCGAATGCTAACAACAGCCTCAATTATCAAAGAGAAAATTTTCTCCGTTTTTTCGTTTATCTCTCCTGCTTGTGGATATTTGTTAATCATTATTGAAGTTGTATTTTCCAAATCAGTGCCACTTAAATTTTGATATAAATACTCACTTAAAAACGGCATAAACGGATTTAAAAGTTTCATAGCTTCTTTAAAAATTGCGCCAAGTTCTGTTATAGCTGATTTTTCGGCTTTACTAAGTTCAATTCCCCAATCACAAAATTCATCCCAAAGGAATTTATAAATCGCTGTTGCAGCATCGTTAAATCTATAATTTTCCAAATTTTCGCGCACACATTTGACGCATTCATTAAAACGACTTAATAGATATTTTCCAAGTTCGGTTTTGATTTCACATTGACTTAAATCATCGAATTTTGAAGCGTTTAAAAGTAAAAATTTATGCGCGTTGTAAAGTTTATTTGTGAAATTTCGCACTAAAATAAGTTTTTCTTCACTTAACCTAATATCACGCCCTTGAATGCATAAAAGCGCCAAAGTAAAGCGTAAAATATCAGCACTGTATTCGTTTATTTTATCAATCGGATCTATCACATTTCCGCTGCTTTTACTCATTTTTTTGCCGTCGCTTGTCTTAACCAAAGCGTGTAAATATACATCGTGGAAAGGCAGTTTTTTAGTGGCTTCTTCGCATTGAAAAAACATTCTTGCAACCCAGAAAAACAAAATATCAAATCCAGTTATTAGCATAGTATTTGGGTAAAACTCTTTTAAGTCATCTTCAAACCATTTTTCATTTTTAAGTTCATCGCCGTTTCCCCAACCAAGCGTAGAAATCGGCCAAAGACCGCTACTAAACCAAGTATCAAGGACGTCTGGATCTTGATGAAGTTTTTTACTACCGCATTTTGGACAAATCTCGGGCATTTCTTCTTCACTTGCCCACTCAAATCCACACTCATCGCAGTAGAAAACAGGAATTTGATGGCCCCACCAAAGCTGACGCGAAATACACCAATCTTTAAGTTCTCGCATCCAAGCGTTAAAACTATTTATCCAGTGAGATGGGAAAAATTCGGCACCGCCATTATTGACGGCTTTTATAGCTTCATTTGCGATCTCTTTTTTAACAAACCATTGTTTTGAAATGTATGGTTCTACGACATTTTTGCAGCGATAGCAATATCCGACTTGATTTGTATAATCTTCGATTTTGTCGATATTTCCAAGTCTTTCAAGCTCCGCAACGATAGCATCTCTTGCTTCAAGTCTTTCTAAACCTTCAAATTTTCCGCACTCTTTATTTAAAATTCCTTTTTCGTCAAAAATAGTAATAAACTCCAAATTGTGGCGATTTCCAACTTCATAGTCGTTTTGATCGTGAGCCGGGGTTACTTTTACCACACCGGTTCCAAAACTCATATCAACATATTCATCGGCAATTATTTCGATTTCTCGTCCGATTATAGGCAAAACGACTTTTTTACCGATTAAATTACTATATCTTTCATCATTTGGATTTACCATTACAGCGCTATCACCAAAGAAAGTTTCAGGTCTGGTTGTTGCTAATGTTATGAAATTTTTAGAATCATTAGCTAAAAAGTATTTTATATAATAAAGTTTTCCTTTATGTTCTTTGTGTTCAACTTCCACGTCACTAAGTGCGCCGTCGTGTGTGCACCAATTAACCATATAATTTCCACGAACTATAAGACCTTTGTCATAAAGATGCACAAAAGCCTTTTTAACCGCTTTTTTTAAACCTTCATCCATCGTAAAACGCGTTCTTGACCAAGCAGGCGTAATGCCAAGCAGACGCATTTGTTTTAAAATAGTACCGCCGCTTTGTTCTTTCCATTCCCAAATTTTTTCTAAAAATTTTTCGCGCCCAAGCTCTTCTTTTTTTATCCCTTGGGCTAAAAGTCTCTTTTCTACGACATTTTGAGTAGCGATTCCTGCGTGATCCATTCCGGGTTGATACAGACATTTAAATCCGTCCATTCTTTTGTAGCGAGTCATAATATCTTGCAGTGTAAAAGTAAGCGCGTGTCCGATGTGAAGCACTCCTGTAACATTAGGAGGCGGCATCATAATGCAAAAATTTTTGCCTTTTTTTTGAATATTTTTGTTGCCGTCTATCTCAAAATATCCACGTTTTTCACAAATTTTATAATATTTTTCTTCAACTTCTTTCGGATTATAAAAATCAGCCATTTTTTACCTCTAAATTTAAAATTTTAACCTATGATTCTACTTAAATTTTGGTAAAAAACAGCTGATTTAAAAACTATTTAATTGTAAAATTTTCGAATTCCAAATCGTAATCGCTCATATCTTCGTCATTCACACTGAATATGCTTGCCGCAGGAAGCGAACAATGTCCGTTTAAAATCACTTTTAAAGGGCTATAAAATGTAGCGTGTCCGTAAAATCCGTCATTTGCGCTGATAATTCGATCTGCTTTAAACTCTTTGTTGCTGAATTTTATGCTATCTTGTGTTTTTTCGCTTCTTGTTTGCGGATAGATATTTTCATTTACGATTTCAAAACACGAGCTTACGCCTTCATCTACGATGATATTGCCTGCGTCGAAATTATTTGGTGAGCTTATATCTATTTTTGAAAAAATTATATCGCCTATTTTTAATTTGTTTAAATCGATCTTTTTGCCGTTTTGATCCACAAATTCTCTGAAAATATCAATATTTACACACTCATTTTTTTCGAAATCACAAAAATCGTGTTTTAAAGGTTTTTTTGCATATCCTGCACTGAAAAGCGTGTAAAAAACTTCATTTTGCGGCAAAATTTCTATATTTCTATCTTTTAAAGTAAAAATTTTTCTAAAAGGAACATTTTTTTCCAAAATTTCGTTGTTTATTTTAAGTCCCGCTTTTTTTATGTCGTCATCTTTGTAATCTTTCAGTGCTCTTATTAAAAGCGCCGTTTCAAATGTATTGCGCGGTGTTTCAAGATTTGATAAAATTTCTTTTATATCGTTTTTAGTGAAAATTTCCGTTTTTTCATTCAAATATAAAGCCGAAATTTTATCGCGATTTGACATTGCTTCGGAAATTTTAATCTCATTTCTTAAAATTTCAAATTCGGTTTTCAAATTATTTGTTTTTAAAATTTCTGCAAGCATTAACTTTGAAGCAAAATTTTTAATATTTTTTCTTTTGTCTAAAATTTCGTTTATCTCGCTGTTTTCAAGTTTGTCGAAGCGGTTTAATACAAAATAAGCATAAATTTTATTATCCAAATTTTCTTTATGATCTCTTAAATTTTTGAAAATCAATTTTTTTTGAAAATCGCCGATAAGTGAATATTTTTTATCAAGTTCAAGCAAAATGTTTGATGCATAAATTGAATAAAATTCGTTCGGTTCGGAGTAAAATCCCCAATAAGCGAAGCTTCCGTCGTCTTTTAATCTGTAAAGCAAAATCGAAACATAATCTCTTAACTGCTTTAAAATTTCATTTTCTTTGTTTTTTTCATATAAAAAGTCGAATGCGACTAGTTTCGAGCTTACCTGTTCGGTGCAAAAATATGGATATTGTGATAATTTTTGCGCTAAAATTTCAGAATCCGGCGCATTTGATAGCGATACGGACAAATCGCCGTAACTTTCATCAAGTCTAAATTTTAAAGCCTTTTGCGTGTATTTCGCTTCATAAAAATAACTTTTCGGATATTGCGAAATTATATCGAAGTTCAATTTTCGGCTGAATTTTTCTTTGCCGTCAAAAAGCGTGAAATTTATGTTTGCAATTCCTAAATCAAGTGCTTTTAATGGAATTTTAAAATTTAAATTTTCAAGCGCTTTCACGGAAATGTTAAAATCGTTTTTTTCTGTTTTTAAATTTTTACTCAGTTTTAAATTCAGTGTTAAATTTTTGTTCTCATTTGTCGTGTTTATTATGTTTATCGGAAAGTTTATCTCGTCGTTTTTGACCAAATAATCAAGTGCCGAAACTTTTAAAACTATATTATCCTTTATTTGAATATATGAATTTGCGGAATTTATTCCTTCGTCGTTTGTTGAAATCGCGGTAATTCTTACTTTTGAATTAAAATTTTGAGGAAATTTCACGTTAAATTTTGCAATTCCTGTTTTATCACTGACGGCTGAAAACGTTTTTATAAAACTTCGCTCTTTTCGGTCTTTTATAGGACTTGTATCCTGTTTTGCCGCATCCATCATTTTGCTAAGCATAATTCCATCGCCGCCGAATTTAAGCGTTTTCAAATTTTGTTTATCATATCTGCTGATGTCGTCAAAAGCGTCAAAATACGCGAAATAAAACCATTTAGGCATATTGAAATAATTAAAAATTTCAAGCTCTTTTTTATTTAAAATTTCTAAAATTCCTTCATCAACTACAAAAAGCGTAACTTTGCTGTTTGGCGAAGTTTTTGCCGAAATTTCAATCTCTTCGCCGTTTTTCGCCGTTTTTATATGTTCAAGTGCCAGCGGAATTTTTTTGCTTGAAATTTCCAGTTTAACGGGAATATTTGCGTAAGTTCGAATCGGTTCGGTGCTATTTTTGCCACTTTGAAAAATTACAGCGTTTATAAAGCCGCCTTTAAAGTTTTCAGGCACTTTTAGACTAAATTCCGATGAATTGTTTTTGATTTTTAAAATTTTAAAATCTGAAATTTTATCATCAACAAGCGCGATGTTTAAAATTCCATCGGTGATTTTTGAATTTATTACACCTTTTATGGTTTCACCCGGCAAAAAACTGTCTTTTTCAAGCTTTATATTTGCACTTAAAAGATCATTTTTATTCAGTCTTGCATAGTAATAAAATCCGCCTACATCTACATTTATACTAGCGCTTGAGCCGCTTAAATAATCATTTGCCACGATGATATAGTTTCCGCCGTTTTCAAATTTGTAGTCAAAGCTTTTATCCGTTTTAAAACTGTCCTGTAAAACAAACTCATTTTGCTCTTCAAATTTTCCGCCATCAAAAATATAATCGTAATTTATTTTATAAATTTCTATATCAAGTTGCCTATTTACAGGCTTTTTGTCTTTTGCGTTAAGGCTTAAAATTTCGAAATTTACGCTTTCGTGCTCGCTTATAAATGTTTTATCCGCTTTGATTGCGGTTAGATATTTGTATGGAAAAAATGTGAAATCTTTGTATTTTCTTGAGTTTTTGTTGCCGCCAAATACATTAAAATCGGCTCTAATTTGTGCTACGTTGCTTATTTTTGTATCAAAATTCGTAGGGATTAAAACGCTGTTTTCGGCATCGTTTCCAAGTAGAAAATCCTCATAGCCTGTTTTAAAAGCCGTTTTTTTATAAATCGTTTCATTTAAAAAAGAGAAATTTTCATAATTTTTATCTTTAAATTCTTTTTCAAAAATAGAGTAGTTCAAAGTTGCGTTTAAATTTGCCGCAGGTGCGCCAAAAAGGTAGTTTGCAATCAGTTTTAATTCGATGTTCTCACCTTTAAAATATTCATCTTTTTTTGAGAGAATTTCACCTTTGATATCATTTGGCACGAAGCTTTCTACGCTAAAACTTTTATTTTGCAGCACTCTATTTTCAAAAATGACTTCAAGTTTGTAAAATCCGCCTTTTTCTCCCATTTTTTCATCTATAAAAACGGTTCCGAAATTGTCCGTTTTGGCGTTTTTATTTACAATTTCATTACCGCTAGGATCAAAAATTTTGATATTTACAGGCACGTTTTTTACGGCGTTCAGTTCATTGTCTTTTAAGAAAAAAATCGCGTTTACGTTTTCGTTCGGTTTTATCAGTTCACTTGCAAAATACAAAAACGATTTAGTTTTAATATCGCTTTGATTATAAACATTATTTATCGGATTTTTTATAATTAAAAAGCCCGTTTCGCCGCCTTTTTTAACGACTATTGATTTTATTTTTTTATCTTTTACGTTATTTTCGTCAATTTCAAAAATGCCGTTTTGATCACTTTTTCCTTCAAAAAGAAGCTCATTTTTGTCACTGTAAATTTCTAAATCGGCATTTTTCAAAATTTCTCCGTTGCTTATTCTTGAAGTAAGTACCGAAAAGCTATTTTCAGTTTGTAAAAAAGTGGCTGTAATATCGCTTATATAAGCTATTTTTGTTACACTTTTCAGTTTGTCTTTTTCATCTTTGTAAAAAATCTCAAACTCATAAACGCCATCAGGAAATTTTTCAAGACTAAGATCGATTTTATGTTCGCTAATCTCATTTTGTGCGCTTTTTAATGAAAATTTTTCGCTAAAAACTTCGCTTACAAAATTTCCTGCATAATCGTTAAAATTTAAAAAATATCTGAAATTCTGATCTTTTATTTTACTTACTAAAATTTTAATTTCATTTATATTTGCCGATTTGAAGCTAAGAGTTGCGTTTTTTGAAAAGATATTCTTATCATCGCTAAAATCGATAAAAATAGCGCGATTCGGTGTTTTTAGCGAAGCTGTGAAATCTTTTCTTAAAATATGGTATTTGTCGCCGAAACCTTTTAAAAGCGTGATTTTATATGTTTTATTCGGCTCAAACTCATTACTTAGAATGTCGATTTTGCAGTTATATTTATCATCGTCATAAAAACAACCGCTATTTTTAATATTTATATGTGAAATTCCGTCAATTTTTACAAATCTTGCCGAAGCTTCAATATAATCATCGAACAAAACGCTAAAGCCGATTTTTCCATGATTAAAAGCTTTCGGAATAATTTTATTCGGCTCAGTGTTTATTGCACTTTTATTATCGATAAATTCGCTGTTATTTACATTAAAATTAAAATTTTCGTCAAGCGAAATTCCATAAATCGACTTTAAATTTTTTGAAATTTCAAGCTCCAAATTTTGTAGTTTTTTATCGTGTTTTATAAAAAAAGTTCTGTTGTCGTCGCTTAAAATTTCAAAATTTTCATTATTTTTACTCAGTTTTTCTTTCGTGAAAAGTTTTAGATTTTTTTTAATCTCTTCCGGTGATATGAAATCGTTAAAATTCAGTAAAATCATCTCGTTATTTAGATTTTTTGCGTTTGTTATTTTGAAATCTTCAGTTTTAAAACTTTGATTTTCGCATTTGTAAGTTTGCCCTTTAATGAAGCCGTTTGCAGGATAAAAATTAATTTCGTTATCTTTTATAAATTCATACGTTCCATTGATTTTAGGCTCACATTTTAGAATTTGAGATTTTGAAATTTCGCCTGTTTTGTTATGATTTCGGCTAAGTTCAATTTTTAAAATTTCTTCATCAAGATTCAGACTTTTAACGCCCAAATCCGCAAAAGCATACGAAAAAAGCAGCAAAAACAGAGTTAATTTTTTCATTATTTAATCCTTTTGATTTTTTAAAATTATATAACATAAAGTTAAATTACAGGCTATCAGTGCTAAATTCGGCAACGCTTAAATTAGAATAAATATCAAGGCATTTTATAGTATGCGCACCTTTTTTAAATGAATAAAAAATATCTTTTCCGTTTGGAAAACTTATATATTTTTCATCGTCGATCGAGATGAAAACTTCATCCCCGAAAACGGCTGTGCATGATATTTTCAACCTTAATAATTTTTTATCTGTTTTATAATTTTTACCGTCAATTTCATTTAAAACAGGGCGAATACTGCTGAATTCATTAAAACATGGCGTATTTTTTATATCGTTTTGGTTTAAATAACCGTTTTTAAACATAAAAAATAGCTCTTCAGGCCTGTAGAAATCGCAATCTCTATGAAATTTCGTTATAACGAAATCGTTTTGAAAATCATTGCAAGATTCATTTATATAAGCATCGCAGCACACTTTTTCTTCAAAAATTCCGTTCGGTTTTTCAATTTGTTTTTGAGGCGAAATTTTATCCAGATATTCAAACATATTTAATACGACTTCGGCTGCGCTTATGCCGCCACTCAAATCATCGGTTTTCGAGCCGTCAAAGTTTCCAAGCCATACGCCAAGAGTAAAATCTTTACTGACCCCGATTGTGTAAAGATCTTTTGAATCCGCACTTGTGCCGGTTTTAAACATAATATGCGGTTTATTTTTTGTATTTTTCCAAACGCTATTTAGATAGTTTCGTGGAGTTTGCTCCAGCATAAGATACGTCAAATATGCACTTTGCGGCGTTAAAATAGAGATATTTTTATCTATTTTTTCGCCTGCAATTTCAAGCGGTAGAAGTTTGCCGCCGTTTGCAAATATCGTGTAAAGATGAGTCAAATCAAGAAGCGAAAGCGAAATTCCCCCAAGCGCGATTCCGTTGCCGTAAAATTCTTCGTCATATTCCGTTAAATTAGCTCTTTTAAGCATAAAATACAAAGAATCTTCTCCTAAAATGGAATTTAACTTCAAAGCAGGAATATTCAAAGAATAGGTAAGTGCGTCTTTGGCTCTTACAATGCCTACGAAATCGTCAAAATAATTTTTCGGCGTGTAGTTTTTATAATAAAGTTGTGTATCTACTAATTTGCTTTTTGGTGTTATAAGTCCTTTTTCCAAGGCTTTTGCATAGATAAACGGTTTTAGTGTGGAACCTACGTTTTTTATGGATTTTACGCCGTCATTTTGTCCGTTTTTCGCCTTTAAATCGTGGCTTGCCACGTAAGCAACTACTTGCATTTTTTTATTATCAATTAAAACTGCAGCTGCGTTTTTGACATTTTTTGAACTAAGTTTTTCAATTTCAAATTTAAGCAGCTGCTCTAATTTTTTTTGAAATTTTAAGTTTAAATTTGTGTGTGAAATACCGTTTTTAAAGGCAATTTGTGCGAAATTGGGCGCAAAATTCGGTGCGCTTAAACGTTTGTTTTTGAAATTCTCTTTTTTTGCCCTTAAAAATTCGCTTTTTGTTAGAATTTCCGCTTCGTAAAGTTTGGTTATGAGAGAATTTTTAAGTTTTGAAATGTTTGAAATTTTATCAAGTCTGTTTTTGTTAGGATTTTTTGGAATTACACAAAGCAGGGCGATTTGCGCATTTGTAAGATCGTCTAAATTTTTCCCGAAATAAAATAGCGACGCTGTTTTTATACCTTGCAAATTACCGCCGTAAGGTGCGAGATTGAGATACATTTGCAAAATTTCATCTTTACTGTAATGAAATTCCAGCTGAAAAGCGTTGAAAATTTCGATTATTTTATTCTTGTAGCTGCGCTCTTTTGGATTTAGCATTCTTGCAACCTGCATTGAAATACTTGATGCGCCGATACGGTTTTTGTGTGTTAGATTGTGAAAAGCAGCTCTTAAAACAGAGAAAAAATTAACGCCGAAATGGTAGTTATAATATCTGTCTTCAAAAAAAATTACGCTTTGCTTCACGCGTTTGGGAATTTCTTTATTGTTTGCTTTTATAAACCAAATTCCGTTTTTATTGAGCGACATATTCAGTATTTCACCGTTTTGGGCATATATAATTTTGCTTTCATCCGTTAATTTGCTGCCTAAATTTAGAGGAAAAGCAAAATCAAAAATCAAAAACAGTGTAAAAATCGCAACCGTAAATGCAATAAGTTTCATTAAAATTTTCATTGTAAAATTTTATTTTAAAGTTGCTTAATATTTTTTAAAAAAGTTTATTAAAATTCCGGTTAGTTTTTATTATAAAAACAAATATTTTTTGCCATTTGAATTTTTAAAAGCAGTATTTTAAATTTAATATAAAGTTTTTAAAATGGTATAAATTTCATTAAAATGAATTTTATAAATCGTGTTTTTGCCAAAATTTTAAAATTTCGGCTTAAAAATTATTTAAATTTATCCCTATCGAGACTATTTAGTCTTTGGAGCCCGATATTTATGTATTCTGTAAGTTTTTCACTTATTGTAAGCAAATCCTTATGATAGCTTTTTGCTTTTTCTATTTCTATAGGGCTTGGATCTTTAAATTTTATCTTCTTAAAAAAACCTTGCGGTTCAGTAAAATATACGTAATAAATTCGCGCGCATTCTTCAAGGCCGTTATTAGCGTAAGTCATAATATTGTCGTATGCAATTCCACCCATAAGTTCTCGAAAATTATGTTTCGGATTTCTAAAAAATTCAACAAAATCGGTATATTGATTTAAAATTTGATCTAAATTTTCACCGCGATTATTATAAATACCGTTTTTAATTCTAAAAAGTAACATTTCTTGCGCGCTTAAAAGCTTTTCTATGGAAGAGATTGTAGTTTCCTTATCCACCTGTCTAACTCCATTTAAAAAATTTCCGATTATTATACCATTATTTGCTTAAAATTTCGCTATAATTATAAAATTTAATTTTTATAAGGAGATACAAAAAATGACACGACCAATCCCAAAAAATGAAGAAATTCCGTTAAATCCGAAGGAAATTATTGTTTCAAAAACGGATCCGCAAGGAGTTATAACATATGCAAACGACGTATTTATAAGAGTTTGCGGCTATAGTGAACAAGAGTTGGTAGGAAGCCCGCACAATATAGTTAGACATCCTGATATGCCAAGAATCGCTTTTAAATTGATGTGGGATACGATAAAACAAGGTAAAAATTTCCGTGCTGTAGTAAAAAATCTAGCAAAAGACGGTAGATTTTACTGGGTTGTTACAGATTTTGAACCTCTTTATGATGCTAAAAGCGGAAAAATTATTCAACATACGGCTTATCGTATGCCGGCTCCAAGAAAGGCAATAGCGCAAATGACGCCGATTTATAAAAAATTATGTGAGATTGAAAAAGTTTCAGGTATGGAGGGAAGTTTAGCGTATTTAAACGGCTTTTTTGCTGCAAATAATACAAATTATAGCGATTTTATTGATCGTCTTGTTAAAGATTCAAGCGGTCCTATGCTAAAAATTTTCAGTTTTTTGAAAAAAATGTTTAAAAAATAAATTTTGCGGATTTATTTCCGCAAAATTTTATCTTTGCTGTCACAAATTTCATATAAAAAGCACTCTTCGCATTTCGGTTTTATCGCTTTACATATATATCGTCCAAAAAGCACCATCGCCTGGTGTAAATAATTTAAATCGGTTTTAAAAATTTTTGTCAAATCGGCTTCCGTCAGCTCCGGTGTTTTGGCTGCGCTCAATCCAAGTCTGTGTGAAACGCGAAAAACGTGTGTATCGACAGCCATAAAATTTGCACCGCACCATTCTATAAGCACTACGTGTGCGGTTTTTTGTCCAACTCCGGCTAGCGACATCAAATCTTTTTCATTTAATGGAATTTCTCCATTAAAATTTTCAACTACAGCTTTAGCCATTTTAATTAAATTTTTAGCTTTGTTATTAAAAAAACTGCATGAGCCGATTAATATTTTTAAACTTGCAAGATTTGCATTTGATAAAGCAAAAATATCCGGAAATTCCGCAAATAAAGAAGGCGTGATTAAATTTACCCGTTTATCCGTGCATTGTGCTGAAAGCATTACGCAAACAATTAATTCGTAAGGACTTTTAAATTTTAACTCCGTAGTCGGTTTTTCAAAGTGTTCTAAAAATAGCTTTTTAATTTCTGAAATTTCTTTTTTTGTTCTCATAAGTGTATTTTAGCTGAATATTTACAACTTTTGGCTATAATCACAGCTTAATTTTTAAAATTAAGGAAAGAAAATGAATAAAATTTTATTCTCAACTTTGTCTTTGGTGGCTGCAGTCAGTCTAAATGCCACAGTTTTTGCAACTGTAAACGGTATGGATATAACAGAACGTGAAATAGCTCCGATAGTAGCAGGACTTGGTCCGAATGTAGATATATCAAAACTTCCGGATAATATCAAAAAAGAGATTTTGGAAAGATCAATAATGCAACAACTTTTATTGAAAGAGGCGAAAGATAGCGGTGTCGCAAAAGGTGAAAGATTTAATAGAGAACTTGAATTAGCAAAAGAGATGTTAACTATAAGACTTTGGCAAGAGGAAAAAGCTAAAAATATAAAAGTGGCTGAAAATGATATAAAAGCTTTTTATGATAAAAATAAAGCTAAATTTATGCAACCTGCTCAAATAAAAGCTGGTCATATTTTGGTAAAAACGGAAGCCGAAGCGAAAACTATAATAAATGATCTTAAAAATTTTAAAGGTGATGATTTGGTTAAAAATTTTGCCATCACAGCCGCTCAAAAATCACTCGAACCTGCTGCCAGACAAACAGGCGGTGCACTTGGTTGGTTTAGTGAACATCAAATGGTAAAACCTTTTTATGATGCTGCAAAAGCTCTCAAAAAAGGTGAAATTTCATCAAAACCTGTAAAAACACAATTCGGATACCATGTAATTTTGAAAGAAGATGCAAAAGATGCTCATCAAGCTACTTTTAGTGAAGCAAAACCTACAATTGAAAATATTTTAAAACAAGAAAAATTAAAAGAAACCATTACAAAAGAAGCTAAAGATTTGCGTGCAAAAGCAAAAGTGGAATATAAATAAGGAGTTATAAAATGGGCGTTTTAGATATTGTAAAACCGGGCGTTTTATTTGGTGATGATGTAAATAAAGTCTATAAATATGCGCAAGCAGAAGACTTTGCTATTCCTGCCGTAAATGTAGTAGGAAGCAATTCTATAAACGCCGTTTTGGAAAGTGCAAAAAAAGCAAATTCACCTGTAATTATCCAATTTTCAAATGGCGGGGCCAGTTTTTATGCCGGTAAAGTTTGCGAAAATGCAGCAATTATGGGCGCTGTAGCCGGTGCAAGGCAAGTTCATACATTGGCAAAATATTATGGCGTAGCTGTAATTTTGCACACTGATCACGCAGCACGTAAACTTTTGCCTTGGATTGACGGTTTAATACAAGCAAACCGCGAGAATAAAGTAAAATTTTCTACTCCGCTTTTCAGCTCGCATATGCTTGATCTTAGCGAAGAGAGTTTAGAAGATAATATTTCAATCAGCGAAAAGTATTTAAAAATTCTAAGTGAACTTGGGATTGCTCTTGAAATCGAGCTTGGAGTTACTGGTGGCGAAGAAGACGGCGTGGATAATACGAATGTGGATAATAAAAAACTTTACACACAACCCTCAGATGTTGCTTTAGCTTATGAAAGACTTTCAAAAATAAGCTCAAATTTCAGTATTGCAGCCAGTTTCGGAAATGTTCATGGCGTTTATAAACCGGGAAACGTAATTTTAAGACCTGAAATTCTTAAAAATTCTCAAGAATACGTCGCCAAAAAATTTAATTTAAAAGATAAAAAACCTGTAAAATTTGTATTTCACGGTGGAAGCGGAAGTGATGAAAAAGATATAAAAGATGCTGTAAGTTACGGCGTTGTTAAAATGAATATCGACACCGATACACAATGGGCGTTTTGGGATGGCGTACGCGATTATGAAGCACAAAATCGCGCGTATTTGCAAGGTCAAATCGGAAATCCGGATGGAGCCGATAAACCTAATAAAAAATACTACGATCCTAGAAAATGGCTTCGCAAAGGTGAAGAAAGTATGGTAAAAAGATTACTTGAAGCTTTCGAGAATCTTAATGCTATAAATAAAAATTAGGCAAAAACAATGGAAAATGACAGTATAGAACTAAATTTACCTGAAAATTCAAATCAGCCGCTGATTTTTGTTTATTTAAAAATAATTTCAGTTCCTGTTTTGGTTTTTGCTATTTTTTTGCTTGGCTTTTTTGGTGTAATTTCATTAAAAGTTGAACTTCATTCCATATTGATGCTTACAGTGCTTTTAATTATCGCTTTGATTTTAGCCCGCCAAAATGCTGAATATGGCTGCAGAGCTTTTGAAAATAAAATCGATAATTTTAAAATAAAGCTTAAAAGCTTTATAATGTCACATCTTTTAATCATTGCAAATAAGAAAAAATCAAGCGTAAGTTTTGAAAATTTCGCTGATTTTTATTCAAATAATTTGCGAAATGAAAATTATTCGTCTGTGGCTACGATGATTTTTCCTATGTTTGGAATTTTAGGAACTTTTATCAGCATTGCTATTTCTATGCCGGAGTTTTCATCTCAAAATATCAATATGCTTGAAAAAGAAATTTCTCAACTTTTAAGTGGCGTAGGAACAGCATTTTACATATCTATTTACGGAATTTTTCTTGCCATTTGGTGGCTTTATTTTGAAAAAAAAGGAATAAGCAAATTTCAAAAACTTATCATTCGCTATAAAAATGCAACCAAAAATTTCTTTTGGGAAGAGCATGAGATTACAGAATGCTATTTAAGTGAAATTTTAAATGCGAATCTTCAAACGAACAAAAGCATAATTTCCAATTTAAATAGCGATTTTAGCGATAAATTAAATAATACTTTAAATCAAAAGATTAAAAATTTAGATGAAATTTTAGATAGTGAAAGAGAAATTTTAAAAGAAAGCAATGAAAAATTAAAATCAATAAACGAAATGCTTAAAAAAATCGATATATCAAGCACAGCGAAAAGTTACAATGAAATTTCAAATATTTTGCAAAATATAATATATAATTTAAATAGAAACGAAAATTCAAAAGATGAAAAAATAGAAAAATTTTCAAATTCTATAGAAAAATTTATAGATGAGTTGTCAAAATTCAGTATTGATTTTAAAAATTCCATAAATGAAAATACAAAAAAAATAGAAAAAATTTTTGATCAGGATGAGTTTGAAACCGCCAATGACGAAATAATCAATCGTTTGCAACAAACTTTATCCAATTTAGACAAAGCAGATGAAAAATAATAACGAAGAAAAATCAACTTTTTGGATTGCTTATGCGGATTTAATGGCTGGACTTTTGTTTGTTTTTGTTTTGCTTGTAGGCGGGATTATCGTAAAATATTTTTTAACTCAAACGGATCTTCAAAAAACGCAACAAAACTTCGCAAATGTTCTCTCAAGTCTTCAAGATAGTAAGAAAAAAAGCGCTGAACTTGAAGCGCTGAATAAGATTTTTGCCGACAAACTTGATAAATTAAATGTAGAAAATGAAGGTCTTAGAAAGCAAAATTCTATTTATTTTATACAAATTGAAGATCTTGAAGAGATGGCGAAAAAGCTGAAAGATGAAAATTTTGATTTAAATAAAACAATAAATAAAAATGTTGAAATAATTAGTGAAAACGATACTAAAATCGCATTTTTGCTTGATAAACTTACACAAAAAGAAAGTGATTTCAATAAAATTCTACACGACTTAAATGTTACAAAAAATCGCATAAGAAATTTAACCGGAATGAAAGTAAAAGTTATAACCGATATTCGAGAAAAACTTGGAAATAGCGTCAAAATTGACAATAACGGAGCTCTTACTTTATCATCGTCAGTTCTTTTTGATAAAGGTTCATGGGCTATAAAAGATGATATAAAAAATGAATTAAAAAGAAGCCTGCAAGGATATTTTAATGCACTTTTAAATAATGATGAAATAAGACAAAATCTAGATCAAATTATTATAGAAGGTCACACGGACAGCGACGGAGATTATATTTACAATCTTGCTTTATCGCAAAATAGAGCTTTTGCTGTGATGGATTTCATAAATTCATGGAATAAAGATGACAGACTGAAAAAATATATAATTGCAAGCGGAAAAAGTTTTATGTCGCCTGTTTTGCGCGATGGTGTAGAAGATAAAGACGCAAGCCGCCGTATTGAAATAAAATTTACGCTATCAAACAAAGAAGCTATAAACGAGATTCAAAAATTTTTGGAATATGATACAAACGCCACAAAAAGCGAGTAAAATTTTTGCAAGATTTTAAAAAAGATGGCGAAAAATTTCAGCAAATTTCACTTTTCGGACGCGGAATTTGGGTTTTGCGCGATGATTTATTGGGAGTTTTTAACGGAAATAAAGCGCGCAAACTCGCATATTTTCTAAATGCCGATCTTAGTAAATACGACAAAATAGTATCTTTCGGATCTTCTCAAAGCAATGCAATGCAGTCAATGAGCGTTTTTGCAAAGATTAAAGGGCTTGAATTTCATTATGTAAGCGAACATTTGAGTTCATTTTTGCGCGAAAATCCTTGCGGAAATTTTAAAAATGCACTTGAAAACGGTATGAAATTTTACGAACATGAAAATCGCAGAGATTTTGCGCTTTCGCTTATGGATAAAAAAACACTTTTTATAGAAGAGGGCGTGGCGCAAAGTGAAGCTGAGTTCGGTTTTATAAAACAGGCAGAGGAAATTGAAAATTTCGCCGATAAAAAAAATATAAAATTCGATATTTTTTTGCCGAGCGGCACAGGCGCAAGTGCCGCATTTTTAGCTAAAAATGCCAAATTTAGCGTTTTTAGCACGCCTTGCGTGGCGGACGAGAAATTTCTAAATGAGCAAATTTTAAGACTCGCCCCAAATGCAAAAGTTGAAATTTTAAGCGCCGGAGCTAAATTTCATTTTGCAAAACCAAATCCTGTTTTATTTAAAATTTGGAAGGAAGTTTGCGCTCAAAGCAAGATTGAATTTGATCTTATATATGATCCGGTCGGTTTTTTAGCACTTTTTAAAAATTTATCGCGCTTTAAAAATGAAATTTTATATATTCATCAAGGCGGGATTTTAGGCAATGAAACGCAATTAAAGCGTTATAAGCGGAAATTTAAGTTATAATAAACAAAAATTTTAGGAGAGATAATGAAAATTTTAAAATCAACGGATGCAAATTTTAAAGTTGAATTCGCAAAAATAGTGCATAGAAGCGATATGGATGTGGAAAAAGTAATGCCTATAGTTTCAAATATAATCGCTGAAATCAGAAAAGAGGGCAATGAAGCAGTCGCAAGACATATCGCAAAATTTGACAAATGGGAAGTAAATAATAATTTGGTAATTTCACAGGAAGAGATGAAAAAAGCTTATGAAAATTTAAGCCAAAACTTAAAAAATGCTCTTAAAATAGCATATGAACGCATTTTTAACTATCACGAAAAGCAACTTGAAAAAAGCTGGATGACATTTGAAAAAAACGGCTCAATGCTTGGTCAAAAAATCACACCTGTAGATCGCGCAGGACTTTATATACCTGGCGGAAAAGCCGCTTATCCAAGCTCACTTCTGATGAACGCTATTCCGGCGATTGTTGCAGGAGTTGGCGAAATTTGTGTCTGTACTCCGGCGGTCGGAGGAGTTGTAAATGAACTTTTGCTCGCCGCAATGCATGTTTTAGGAATTAAAGAAGCTTATAAAATCGGTGGCGCAAGTGCGATTGCTGCGATGGCATACGGTACTCAAAGCGTAAAAAAGGTTGATGTTATTACAGGTCCTGGAAATATTTTTGTGGCGACTGCGAAAAGACTTGTTTTTGGAGATGTAAATGTCGATATGATAGCAGGACCAAGTGAAATTGGCGTTATAACAGATGAAAGTGCCGATATACACAATACAGCCGTTGATTTACTTTCTCAAGCCGAACATGATGAAATCGCAAGCGCGCTTATGGTTTGTGTGAGCGAAGAGTTTGCAAAAGCTGTAAAGAACGAAATTTATGAAATTTTACCGACTTTAAAACGCGAAAATATAGCACGAAAAAGCATTGAGAATAAAGCAGCTTTCGTTGTTGCAAAAGATTTAAACGAAGCGGTTGATTTGATGAATGAACTGGCTGTAGAGCACCTTGAAATCGCAACAGACAATGCTTATGAGCTTTTGCCTAAAATAAAACACGCAGGAGCGATATTTTTAGGACATTTTACGCCTGAAGCTATGGGAGATTATTTGGCAGGTCCTAATCACACGCTTCCAACAGGCGGAAGTGCGAGATTTTTCTCACCTCTTGGAGTTTATAATTTTATAAAACGAAGTTCGATTATATCTTTAAATAAAACCGCGATTGACGAACTTGGTGAAGCTTGCATGGCATTAGCTGACGCAGAAGGTCTTGGAGCTCACAAACTTTCCGTTAAAATTCGCTATAAAAAATAAATTTCAAGGCATCTTGCCTTGAAATTTAATGACATTTGATTTTTTAAAATTTTGGTCTATTTTTTGAAAAATATATGAATTATTAAATATGTTTTAAATTATGAAAATACAAATCAAAGCTTTAAATTTCAAAATATCTTGCTGAAAATTTTATAGCAAAACGTTTAGAAGTAAAATCAAACTTTTAAAACTTTTCATTTATTATAAAATCAATTTTTCAGTATAAATCGCTTTTACAAACCTTTTTTCAAATAACTTTTTTCGGAAACAATTTTTTAATAATTTCAGCATATTTTATATTTGATGATTTTGTAAAAAACTTTCAAAACTTTATTTATACATAAAAATAATCAATTTAAAACATTTAATTAGAGTTTAACTGTTTTTGAAAGTTCGTTTAATTTTGTATCTGAAATCATTTTAATTTTAAAATTTTTAGCAACTTTTGATTTAAAAAATAATTAAAATTATGAAAAATTACAGATATAAATAAAATTTCAATTCTCTTTGGCGTTTGCCAAAACAAGTCCGAAAAGCACGCTAAATCCGGCATTTTCTAGAGTTTTTTTAGCTTCAAGCAAACTTGAGCCTGTCGTTACGATGTCATCAACTAAAATAATCGGAAATTTCGGTTTTTTAAAAATTTCAAAATTTCGAGGATTTTTCAAACGAAAAGCAAGCGATTTTCCTGCATAACTTACGTGATTTTTTGCGCGCAAAGTCCTATAAATCGGAGTTATAAAATTTGATTTCAAAGCATGGGCTAAAATTGCCGTGTGAGAATATCCGCTTCTTATATTATCATCAAGCGGCAAGGCGTTTGCAAGAGTTTGATTTTTATGCAAACAGCCGAATTTCTGAGCAAATTTTTCATTTTTTAATTTAAAATTTTCTTTTGACGTATTGTTATTTAGATTTTGAGTGTTTATATTTTGCGCACCATCTTGCGAGCATAAAACTTCTTTTTCAAATTTTTCGGCAAAACGCCTGAATGTAAGATTTGCTAAAGTTCTATATACAAAATATCCATATTCATGGTGTTTGCTAAGAATAAGTTTTTGAATTTCGCTGTAATAATAAAAATAATAGACTGCAAAGTCGCCGAAATTTCGGCGACCAAGTGAAATTTGACTTAAAATTTTTGTGCAGTTTTTGCAGATAATTTTTGTGCTGAATTTCTCACAATTCACACATTTCATAATGTGTTTGCGATTTGTTCGGCTGTCTTTTGTACGACATCGCGAAGCATATTTTCAAAAAACGGCGTGAAAGCACCGCCTGTTCGAATTGCTGCAAATTCGCTTTGACTTTGCGCTACGCGTTTTGTGTATGTGGTGTCGCCTTTTTTAATGGTAATAAAAATTTCGCATTCACCTTTCATATTATCTTTGTCATATCCTTGAATATCGGCATTCGCTTTTGCGATATCAATGTCGGCTTTCGCGTCGGCGTCTATTTCATTTTCCACTACGGCAACTCCACGCACTTTTAATTCGGCTTTCAAAGCGTCGGTGAACCATTTATCCAAATCGCCTTGAAGTGTGACATATTCATTCACATCGCCGTTGCTATCTTTTACGCTTGCTACGATGCTTTGATTTTGACGCTTATCATTTATAGAAGCGACAAAAACGGTTTTATTTGCGTTAAATTTTTCGGTAGACATACTTGTATATGGATTTAATACAAGAACGCTGCTTACTTGCGAACACGCATTTAGCGTGAAAGTTACGGCAGCAGCCAATAAAAAAACAGTAAATTTTTTCATATTTTCCCTTTCATATAATAAAATTTTTCGAATAATATCCAAAAAAAGTTAATTTATAGCCAAAATTTTATTTGTAAAAGTTCCTAAAATTTGGCTCTTTGTGCTTGTTTCAAGACGTTTTAGCATTTTTTCATAAAATGGCTCTTCTTGCCAAACCGGATTAAGAACACCTGAAATTTTTTCAGTTTCGCTTTTTGCTCTTTTATAAGTTGAAATTTCATCAATCAAACCTAATTTCAGAGCATCGTCAGCTAAAAAAACGCGTGCATTTGCCCAGGTTTCGTTATTGTCTATATTTAAATGTCTAGCATTCGCTACTTCCTTGACAAAAAAACCGTAACTTTTATCTACAAGATTTTGCAGGCTTTCGCGCTCTTTTTCATTCCAAGCACGCATAAAAGTGCCGGCTTCCTTATATTCTCCTGCTTTTACGGTTTGCTCAGATATGCCGATTTTATTTGCAAGATTTTCTATATTTGCGCCTTGCATTATAACGCCGATTGAGCCTATAAATGAGCCTTCATTTGCTAAAATTTTATGCGCCCAAACTCCGCTTAAATAGCTTCCGCTGGCCATTGTTCCGCTTGCATATACTATTACAGGTTTTTTTTCGTTTAGCTCTTTTATCGCTTTAGATATTTCTACGCTTGGGCTTAGTGCGCCACCAGGGCTATCGATATTAAAAAGTACCGCTTTTATATTTTTATTGTCGCTGCTAGCATAAATTTTTTCCAAAACGTCATTTGCATCCATTATAGCGCCATCTAAGCGTATTTCAGCAAGATTTGCCTGTTTTATTTCATCGCTTTGACCGGTAAAAAATATCAAATAAACCAAAAGCAAAAAAATCATAGCTTTAAAATATTTATTGATAAATCCTAAAATTTCACCCAAAGTTCCAAAAATTTCTTTTAAAACTCGCATAATTTTCCTTTTATAAATAGTTTTTTTACATTTTTATTTTGAAGTATTATTTGAAGCGCGATTTGATTTTCATCGCTTACTTCAAAGCCGTTAAATATGCTAAAATCAGCGATTTTGCCGATTGAAATTTCGCCCAAATCAAGTCCTAAAAATTTAGCCGTTTCAGAAGTTGAATTTTGTAGAAGTTCGCGCGCGAAATCGCATAAATTTTCATTATCGTGTATAAAAAGATTTGCTCTGAGCTCATCTAAAAAATTTAGACTTATATTTGAACTAAGTCCGTCAGTTGCGATATTATAGTTGATATTTGATGCACGGACCTTATTTAAATCAAGCGTTTTTGCGCTCAAAAAACGATTTGAAACAGCACAATGTGTGATAGCGTGAAATTTTACGTCAAAAACGCTGAAATCATCTACAAAAACGCAATGTGTAAAAAGCGTTCGAAGCTCTTTAAAATGTTCTATAAAGCTTTTTGGTGTATAAAAAGGCTTTGGATTTTCACTGAATTGTAAAAGGTATTTTTTAAAATCATTGTTTTCGCCATCAAGCCATTCGCGCTCGTATCCGCTTTCCAAAAAATGAGTGCTCATTAAAAGATTATTTTTGCGCGCAAAATCGCAGGCCTTTTTTGTTAAAATTTCAGCCGTAGAATATGGCGAATGAACGGAAATTGCCGGAATAAACATATCATTTGTAAAATTTTTGGAATATTCGAATCTTGTTAAAAATTTTTCCCAACTTTGATTTATAAAATTTGGATTTGAGCCTAAAATTTCATTGAAAAATATTGTGCGAATCCCTGAATTGGCGCAAATTTCAGTATCGATGCCAAAACTTGAAATTTCACCGATTGTGCCGACGCCGCTTTTTTTTAAAATTTCAATTTGTTTTTTGATGGCAGCATTTTTTGCTTCTTTTGACAGTTCGTCGCGAGAGTTTATAACGCTTTTTAGCCATTTTAAAAAATCGCCGTATTCAAGAGTCGTGCGATTGGCGCTGAATTCCAAATGTACATGCGGATTTATGAAAGCGGGCATAAGAAAATCGTTTTTGTAATCAAGTATTTCGGCTTCATTGCCATATTTTTTGACGGCGTTTTTAAAATCGCAAATTTCAATTATTTTATCGTCAAAAACAACGGCTTTATCATGTAAAATAGTAAAATTTTCATCGCATGTTAAAATGTATTTTGCAAGCAAGATTTTCATTTTTTCTCCTAAAAAAGTCATTGTAGCAAAAATTTAGTTAGTCTTTGATATAATCAGGCGAAATTTTTTAAATAAAGGACAAAGTATGAAAATAATGGTAATTCAAGGACCTAATTTGAATATGCTCGGTATGCGCGAGCCAAATATTTACGGTAGAATGAAACTTGAAGATATTCATAAACAAATGCAAAGCGTAGCCGATCAGGCAGGCACTGAAATAGAGTTTTTCCAAAGCAATTTCGAGGGCGAAATCGTAGATAAAATCCAAGAATGCGTAGGAACTGCCGATGGAATTATTATAAATCCTGCTGCTTATACACACACTTCAATCGCAATCCACGATGCGATTTTAGCTGTTTCACTTCCTACGATAGAAGTTCATATTTCAAATCCGGCTAGAAGAGAAGATTATCGTAAAACCAGTCTGATAGCGCCTGTAACTGCAGGTCAAATAATTGGTTTCGGACCTATCGGATATCATCTTGCGATGATGGGAATGCTTCAAATTTTTGAGCAAATTAAAGCAATTAAAGCGGCAAATAAGGGTGAATAATTTTATTTTACGCAACGAAAATGCCGTATTTTACGAGTGCGGATACAGTTGCGACAATGAAATTTTTTTAAATCTGGATTCGCGCGCGTTTTTTTTGACAGATGCCAGATATTATTTTGAAGCTCTTGAAGCTTTACACGGAGCTGAAATCATATGTGTAAGCGGTTCTTTGATAGATTTTGCAAGAAAAATTTTGCGAAGCGAAAGAGTAAGAGAGCTTATTTTCGACCCGTTTGATTTCAGTTATATGGATTTTTGCGAGATTAGTAAAAATTTGCATGTAAATTTTAAACCGCGCCCAAATTTCAGCAAAAAAAAGCGAATGGTAAAAAGCGAAAAAGAGCTTGAAATTTTAAGATCTGCTGCGCGTTTCGGAGCTTTGAAATTTGATGAGTTTGCTAAATTTTTAAAAGAGCGTGGCGCCGGAAAAAGTGAAAAAGAACTGTTTTTTGAAGCAGAAATTTTGTTAAAAAATAAAGGTGAGTTCGGATTATCTTTTGAACCTATAACAGCTTTAAATAAAAATGCCGCAAAGGCTCATGCTTTGCCTTCTGATGACACGTTAAAAAACGCGGATTTGATATTAGTCGATGCCGGGATAAAATTTAAAAGATATTGTTCGGATCGCACTCGTACAGCAATTTTTGATGAAAATATAAATTTTAAAAAATCTCAAAATTTTAAAAATCAAAAGCAACAAGAAATTTTTGAAATCGTAAAAGAAGCTCAAAATCTTGCCATAAAAGCTGTAAAACCCGGCATTAAAGCCTGCCAAATTGATAAAATAGCAAGAGATTTTATAACTAAAAACGGCTTTAAAGAGGCGTTTTTTCATAGCACGGGTCATGGAGTAGGGCTTGATATACACGAATTGCCGAATATCAGCCCTAAAGACGATACAATTTTACAAAAAGGTATGGTTTTTAGCATTGAACCCGGCATTTATTTACAAAATGAGTTTGGCGTTAGAATAGAAGATGTGGTCGCTGTAAGCGATGATGGTTGCGAAATTTTAAGCGAAAATGTATGAATGTAACTTTAAAAAATAATGGATTTTGGGATTTTAAAGACACTATTTGTTTTGTAAAATCAGCAAATTTCGGAATTTTTTTTGGTGCAGATAATAATTATAAAAATACGTTTGTGCTTGGAATCGGTGGAAATATGGGCGATACGCGCGCGCGTTTCGAGCGATTTTTGCGCGTTTTAAGGCATGATAGACGTTTTTTTGTGAGTCAAAGTTCCGTTATTCTAAAAAATAAACCTTTTGGATTTTTAAAACAAAATGATTTTTTAAATGCTGTTTTGATAGTACAAACATCGCTATTTCCGCAAGCAGTATTAAAACTTTTAAATCATTTTGAAAAAATTTTCGGACGAAAAAGAAGTTTTAAAAATGCGCCGCGAACTCTTGATTTGGATATTTTATATTTTGATAAAAAAGTCAGAAAAAGTGCGCGTCTGATTTTACCGCATAGCGGTGTAAATGACCGTGTAAGTGTTATTTTGCCGTTTGGAAGTCTAAGGAGTTGAATTTGAAAATTTTATCTTTTGTAAGTATAAAAGGTGGGGTTGGAAAAAGTTTGATATCAGCCAATTTTGGAACGATTTTAGCAAAATCGGGACATAAAACCGCATTAGTCTGCGCCGAAAAATTTTCAAGTCTGGACGTTATTTTTAAAATTCAGGTAAATAAAAATTTAGGCGATTTTTTGAATGGTAAATGTGAATTTAACGACATTTTATATGAAGTTAGAGATAATCTTTTTTTAATTGTAGCGGATAATTGCGAAAACTTTGAAAAGCTTCGCGAAAATCTTTTAAAAATTGGATTTGAATATATTTTAATAGACGCGAATAGCGGTTTTTATGAGCAAATTGTCAAAATCAGTGATGACTTGCTTTTGATTTCATCTTGCGAACCGGCAGGCGTTAGTGATACTTACGCTTTTATAAAACTTGCAAGCCGTATAAGAAGCGACTTTTTAATTCTTGCAAATATGGCAAATGACGAAGAAGAGGCAGTTTTGATATATGAAAATCTTATTAAAATAGCTCACGCAAATATTTCAAAAGATTTGAAATTCGGACTTTTGGGATTTGTCGGTTTTTGTGAAAAAATAAGAGAGTGCATTAAAAATCGCACAATTTTTTGTGAAGAAATGCCAAATAGCGATGTTTGCTATCAGCTTTGTAAAGCTGTCGGCAGATATTTGAAAAAAAATGGACAAAACGGTATCGATTTATCGAAATTTAGTAGTTTTAGCGCATTTTTTAGGCGAATTTTCAGTTAAAGAAATAGAATGAATAAAGAAAAATTTTTACACGATATTGAAATGGTGGATTCCATTGATTTTGGAAATGATAAATTTGTTACTTTTTTTGGTTCGGCTCGTTTCGATGATGAAAATTTTTTTGTAAAAGAAGCCGAAAAATTGGCTTATAAACTTGCAAAAGCAGGTTTTGCAATCATCACAGGTGGCGGAGAAAGCGTGATGAAAGCCGCAAATAAAGGCGCAAATTTGGCAGGTAGGCGAAATTTAGGCTTTAATATCGTGCTTCCTCACGAACAGCACAGTAATGAATTTATAGACGAAAGTTTTGTTTTTTCGACATTTGCGCTTCGCAAATATGCTCTTATGGTGAGCGATTTTTTTGTAATTTTTCCTGGCGGTTTCGGGACTATGGATGAATTTTTTGAAATTTTGACATTAAATCAAGTGAAATTTAAAAACAATAAAATTTATCTTTATAATTCCAAATTTTGGCTGCCTTTGATCGAATTTTTTCGCGTTTCGCTTTTGAAAAATGAAACTATTAAAGAAAATGATTTAAAACTTTTTAAAATAAGCGACGATATAGAAGATATTTTTGCAGATATAAAGGCAAGTTTATGAAAATTTTAGTTGCTCTTAGCGGTGGTGTCGATAGTGCCGTTTCGGCTAAAATTTTAAAAGATGCGGGTTATGAAATAGAAGGATGCTATATGAAGCTTCACGGAAGAGATGATTATCACGCTAAAAATATCGAAAAAGTGCAGGATGTAGGCAATTTTTTGGAGATAAAAACGCATATTTTGGATCTTTGCGATGATTTTAAACGTGAAGTTTTTGAGCCGTTTCTACAAACTTATAAAGTCGGCAAAACCCCAAATCCGTGCGCTTTATGTAACAGAACAATAAAATTCGGTAAATTTTTGGATTTTGCCAGGAGCAAAGGTTGTGACAAAATCGCAACGGGGCATTACGCAAAAATAGAAAATAATCTTATAAAATCTGCAGTTGATCTTAGTAAAGATCAAAGCTATTTTTTAGCAAATATCGAGCCGCGTGTAATTCCAAATATAGTTTTTCCGCTTGGAAATATGCTCAAAAAAGATGTCAAAAAGTTCGCCGCTTCATTTCCTGAGCTTGAGAAAATTTCAAAAAGTAGTGAAAGTAATGAAATTTGTTTTGTGGAAAATACATATATCGATGTTTTGAGAGAATTTTATAAAACTGAAACTCCGGGCATTGTTAGAAATTTGCAAGGAGAAATCGTCGGCAAACATAACGGCTATATGAACTTTACTGTCGGTAAACGCCGCGGATTTGATGTTTTTGGCGCGCACGAACCGCATTATGTCGTAAAAATAGATGCCAAAAAAAATGAAATAGTAGTCGGAAGTAAAGCGGATCTTGATAAAAACGAGTTTGAAACGCAAAATTTTAACACTTTTTTAAATATAGATGAAATTTTAAAAATGGATGAAATTTATGTAAAAATTCGTTATCGAAGCGTTAAAATAGCGTGTAAAATTGAAATTTCACTTAACGATAATTTAAACAATGAAAGTTTAACCGATAAAAATTTAAATTTTGAAAATTCAGATTTTTTAAATAATCAGGACCTAAAAGCCAAAATTATTTTAAAAACACCTGCAAATGGAGTTGCAAGCGGACAGCTTGCCGTATTTTATGATAAATCCGACCACGTAATTGCAAGCGGTTTTATAGCGTAAATTTAAATAATAAAAGTGTTTTTTTGGCAATAAATGCAAGATGGCGAAAAGTATAAAAAAATAAAAGAAGCGTTAGATAGACTTCACAAACAAAAACAAAATTCTAAAGAGAATTTAAATTCTCAAACTTTATGCAACAATAATACTATAAACAATCAAAACCCAAATTTCAAAGATAAAAATTTAAAAAATATCAATTTATCCAATTCAAAAGATAATTTAAATTTTAGAAATCAATTAAATTTACAAAATAATATAAAACAAAATTCCAAAAATTCAGATAAAAATTTAAATTCTAATAAAAATAATAACTCATCAAATTCCATAAACCAACGAGATTATGATGAAAATCCAATTATTATTTATGATAAAACAGATTTAGTCATTAAAAATAACATAATTTTAATATATTTTATGATTGCTTCTTTGATAATAGAAAATATATTTTTTTATAGTCCTGATGCAGATTTGTTTAAAACAGCAGGATGTCTTTTTCTGGTTGCTTGTAAAAAAACAGTTTGATAGAATTTTTTATAAAGATGCAGTTATGCTTTTCTATAATGATAAAATTATTAAAATGGTAAAAGATCAAATATTTGTAGAGCTAAAACCCACACAGTTAAAAACTATTAAAAAAAGTTTTTCTTACATACTTCCAAACTACTATCCCGAAACAAGTTATACCGAGATAAAAATTAGCATAATCTTCCTTTTTGTTTGTATAATTTCTCTTTTTATAGTATTTGAAAATAGAGCGGTATTAATACTGATATTTTTTATTTTTATAGTTTCAATCATAATTTCATTGCCATTAATAACAGTTATTTTTAGAAATAATGTCGATAAAATATACCCTATAATTTTTATTCAAAGCATTATATGGATTGTATTGTAACTTTATGGTCGGTAAAAAAAGTGAGTATGAAGAGCTTAAGATTTATTTTAAAGAAAAACGAAATATTGATTTAGATAAAGTCGAATTTAAAATATCAACTTTTTTTGATGTAAGCAAAAAAGACAAGAAAAAACTAGATAGTTTTATACAAGAAAGGAATAAAAAATGAGTAAAGTAAGCGTTATAGAAAAGAGCTTAAAATTTAATTATAAAAACAACAAATTTTTAAAAATATTTAAGCTAAGATAAAATTTGAATAGTATTTAATTAAGATCCAAAATATTAAAATAAACTAGTTTTTTATAAAAGCATAAAAGGCTAAAATTTGAGTGATTACAAAAGAGAAAAACTATAGAATATTTAATAAATAACAAGCATAAAAGTAAAATAAATTTAGATAATAACTCTGATAATAAAGAAGATAATAAAGAAAATTCTAATAAAAGTTTAGAAAATGATTTAAATTTTGATAATTCAAATTTAAACAATAAAACAAATTCAAACAAAAGAGATTACGAAAAAGAACCAATTATTTTAAAAAATTATAATGCTGGAAATTTATTATCATATTTTCTTATTACTATGATATTTTGTGGGACATTCATAAAAATTATGTATGAATATGGTGCAATTAATTTTTATTATGGTGGAAGAACATATTTAACATATCATGAAAATTTAACTTTCATTACATACACTTTAATGGAATTTATTGTTGCGATTTATTTTTATCGCAAAAAAGAAAATGATATTGTCATAAATGATTTGTATATTACATATATTGGAAATTATAATTCAAATGGTATAAGCATTGAAAATATTAATAAGACAAATTTTGTAAAAGAAAATTATAATGTAAAAATAAATATTATAATTTTGTGCTTATGTATTTTTTCATCACTTGGAAGTCATATTTTAGAAATAATTATTTTTATTATTTCATACAGTTTTATTAGATTTTTTCCGATATTTTTGTTTTCAATTAAGCAAAATAAAAGTTTTAGTTTTTATAATCCTGGATATTTGTATGTTAAAACTAAATATCACAAAGAAATAATTCCATTGGTCTCTAAAAACGATACAAAAGAAGTAAAAAAATATTTTTTGGAAAAGTTAAATAATAGATATTACAGATAAAATTAATTATTTTTTATAGTTAAAAATGAATTGAGAAACTAAAAATGAATATAAATCGTGTAGAAACGAAATTAAAAAATTATAATTTGCTAAAAAGATTATGATAAAAATCCTTTAATTATTAAAGACTGCAGTTGCTTTTTTAGCATTTTATTTTCGACGACGAAAGAGGATATAAATATTTATTTGCTCTTATGATAGTACCTTTAATTTGCATTTTTTTATGATTATTATGCTTATGTTTTACGAGATGATTTTAAACTTTTTTTACAAATAATTATATTTTTTATGTTGAATGGAGCCATAAAACGCAAGATTAGTCTAGATAAAATTCCAAATTATCTGCTAAAAACCTTTTTTGGAAAAATAAGCTTGACCTTGAAATTGTTATTATTTCTTTGGTATCTGCAGCTTTTGTAATTATTATTTGGCTAATTTACGCCACGGAGCCATTACAGAGTGAAATTTATTATTATTATTTTGTTGATTATGTGTGTATTATTGGCAAATATAATATTTAAAGCGCTTTTATTTATATGGTCAAATAAAGTTTTAAATGGATTTAGAATTTTTTTCTACCTTAATAATAGTAGACCAGATAGAACCGAAATTTTAAATTTACATATGGATTTTGGCTGAAAATATTATTTCATATATTTTTATAATGAGCAAATTTACTGCGAAGTAATGAATTATTTTTACAAAATTTAAATATGGATATTGATAAAACTAGAAAATTAATTACATTTTAAGAAATTGTTATTTCAAATGGAATTTCAAAATTTTAAAAAATGGCTAAAATGTGTTTGTAATTATTTGGCGATTTGAGCGATAAAATATTTAATAATTTTGTAAAAACATCCGATGAAAATGAAAGATTTTATTTTTAAGGTTAATTTTTCGGGTCGTAGTAAAAAGTGTGAAAATATGAAATTTTTATGAGAATTACGGATATGTAAAATACGAATATATCAAACTTATTTTTAAAGGACGAAATAAAAAGCGTTATCAACAAAACAGCAAAAATAAAAAAATATTTTTAAAATTTAAAAAGTCGCAGACGGATAAAATTTCATAAACCAAAGTATTTTTTTAGATATCCAAAAAAGAATTTTTAAAAATTTAAATTTTATGTAAGTTTTAATTCGTTTTGTAAATCCGCTTTTTATCTAAAATATACGCTAAATTACAGTTTTAGCATATATTTTTAATGACATAGCAAGATTATAAAAGCGAACTTAAAATTTTTAGAATTTTAAAATTTGCTTTTTTATTTTTAAAAAACATATTTTGACTTAAAAATTTTTACATCCATTCTAAAATTTCACTCATACTTGTTGCGTGGAAAATTTTCAAACCCATTGAATCTTTCGGCTTACTTGGCACAATCGCCGTTTTAAATTTTTGCATAGCTGCTTCTTTAAGGCGTAAATCAAGATTGAAAATATCGCGTATTTCGCCGTTTAAGCTGACTTCTCCTATAAAAACACTTTCTTTACTTATCGGACGATTTTTGAAACTGCTTACAATCGCCGCTACAACCGCCAAATCGCACGCAGTTTCCGTTATTTTCACGCCGCCGATGACATTTACAAATACATCATATCCGTTTAAGCCGATTTCAAGTTTACGGTTTAAAAGCGCTAAAAGCATATCGAGGCGGTTTCTGTCATATCCGGTGCATGAACGCTTCGGATATGCGCTTTCGCTGACAAGAGCCTGAATTTCAACGACCAGTGCGCGTGATCCTTCCATTGTAATGGTTATTGCCGAGCCTGCCGCCGCCGCACCTCGCGTGAAAAATTTATTTGCGACATTTTTTGCACTGATCAGTCCTGCATTTGTCATTTCAAAAATTCCTACTTCACTGGTTGATCCGAAGCGATTTTTAAAACCTCTTAAAATTCTCAGCTCTTTACTGCCATCTCCTTCAAAATATAGCACTACATCAACCATATGTTCAAGCACTCTAGGTCCTGCAATCGCGCCTTCTTTTGTGATGTGCCCGATTATGAAAATTGATATATTTTTTTCTTTTGCAAGTCTCATAAGTTCAAATGTTATCTCTCTTACTTGCGAGATTGATCCGGGAGCAGAACCCGCTTTTTCGCTGAAAAGCGTTTGAATGCTGTCAATTATCAAAATTTTATAATCTTTTGCTGCAACTTCGTTTAAAATCATTTCAACGTTGATTTCAATTAATAAAAATAACTCTTTCTGAACGGCGTTCAAGCGTTCGGCTCTCATTTTGATCTGACTTGCACTTTCCTCACCGCTTACATAAAGAACTTTATAATTTTGAGAGGCTAAATTTGCAGCCGTTTTCAATAAAAGCGTAGATTTTCCGATTCCTGGACTTCCGCCGATTAGCACTAAAGAGCCTTCCACAAGTCCGCCTCCAAGAACTAAATTAAGTTCACTATCTTTTGTATCGATACGTGAAATTTTTTCTATTTGTACGTCATTAATTGACTTCGCTTCTACGCCGGCATGTGAAATTTCGGCTATTTCGTTTAAAACTTTTATTTGTTCGGCTTTTAACTCTTTAAAACTATTGAAAGCTCCGCACTCAGGACATTTTCCAAGCCATCTGCTTTGTTGATTTCCACAAAATTCACATTCGTAAATCACAGGTTTTGTTTTTGGCATTTTTTACCTTTTTATTTCTTACTTTTGTGTGATTATATTCAAATTTTAATTAAAAACTCAAAAAGCGAAATATATTGTTTCAATTAATGAAATTGATAAAAGTGCGTAAGTTTTGTTTCGTGAAATAAATTTTACTGAATTTTAAATTGTAAAGATTGTTTTCCGTAAAATTTCAGCTGTTTTTTACGGAAAACGGATTTAAATTTTGAGTATTTAAAATTTTTAAACTTCAATATTTTTCTTGCGTATCAGGAAGATAGCATAAGTTATTATAAAACATACCGCTTCAGGAACTATCCAGCCTAAATTTTGTTCATAAAACGGCAATCTTGAGATTATATAGGTAATGTATTTAATTTGAATATCGCATGTAGTATCCAAAGAATTAATAATTCCTAAAAATGCAGCCAAATAAATGCAGCTTCTATATATTAATGACGATGATTGAATAATTCCGTTTATAAGCGACAAAATTATATACATAATTGTTATAGGATAAATTATATAAAGCACAGGAATGCTGTATTTGATGATGGAATCAAGTCCGATTGTAGCTACACAAAAGCTTAAAAACGACCAGATTATGCACCAGGCACTGTATTTTATTTTCGGTGTAAATTTTGAGAAAAAATCACTTGCCGAGCTAATCAAACCTACGGTTGTAGTAAGACAAGCAAGTAAAAATATCGCTCCTAAAACGATTCTTCCAAAATTGCCGAAAAGATAATCAGTGATATTTGAAAGCAAAGCGGCGCCATTCGTAGCTTCCATAAATTTAGTAGAACTGCTTGCCCCAAGAAATCCGAGCATCATATAAACGCAAGCTAAAATAGCTCCAGCTAAAATTCCGCTTTTTATTGTCAAAGAAAAAATGGCTTTTTCATTTTTTACACCTAAACTTCGCATAGAATTTATTATAACCGTTGCAAAAATCAATGAAGCAAGCGCATCCATTGTTTGATAACCTTCCAAAAAGCCTTTTGAAACAGGGTGTGTTGCGTATTCACCGGTTGGAGCGTTGAAATCACCGATCGGATTTATTACGCCGGCTAAAAATAAAAGTACCAACAAAATAAGCATAATAGGTGTCAAATATTTGCCAAGAGTATCTATCATAGTGCTTTTGTTTACACAAATTATGTAATTTATCCCAAAATAGATAAAAGAGTAAAAGCATAACCACAAAAATTTATTGTTCGGATCGATAAATGGAGCCAGGCTAACCTCAAAAGGCATATTTGCAGCACGCGGAATCGCAAAAGCAGGACCAATTGTGATGTAAATAAGAATTGTAAAAGTCATTCCGAAAACAACGCCCGCTCTATTTACGAGCTCATCCATAGATTTACTTAAAGAAATAGCAGCTATTCCTAAAATCGGTAAAATCACGCCTGTAAGACAAAAAAACATTGTCGCTTCATATACATTGGTTCCTGCTTCTTTTCCGAGCATTGGCGGGAATATAAAGTTTCCTGCACCAAAAAACATAGAAAAAAGCATAAGTGAAACGGCAAAAAATTGCATTTTGCTGATATGTTTTTGCATAAATTTTCCTTTAAAAAATTATTATTTTGAATTTTAACAATTTTTATATAAAATTTAGTTAAAATTTCAAAATTTTAAGATATACTCACCTAAAAAATGAAAAAAGGTAAATTTATGAAAATACAAAATTTAGATGAACTAAAAAATTTTACAGACGAAATTCGTTCAAAAAATGGATATAAAGATCCTTTTATTTGGGCAATCGGCAGACAAAGTGTCGGTTCGTTTGGTAAAAAAACTATTAAAATGGATTATTCCGAAATAAATTTGAAATCAAATTATGCAAGTGCCGCTATTTTAATAAATGCCGCAATTAAAAATGGAACAAAAATAGATTTTAGCGATAGCGAATTGATTGTTCCGCTAAATAAAGATATTATCGAATATGCGTTAAAAAAAATGAATTTTTTAATCAGCGAAGCAAACGGCGAAAAACATAAAAATTTGCAAATTTTAATGCAAATAGATAAAACATTAAAAGAAAATGAAAAATTTACAAAATATATTTCGCATAAATTTTGTGTTGTTTTTATTTTTGATGATGTTGCACCGAAAAGCGTAGAAAGCGTTTATTTAAAGCTTTATGCGCTTTCAAAAAATTTAACCGCACCGCGAAGTTTAAACTTAAACGGCGCTTTTGGTGTGCTTCCTAATTTGGCATGGGATATTTACGGCGAACCTGTTGAACTTGAAATGCTCAGAAAAGATGAAATTTCAAATAAATTCAGTTGTTCTAAAAATTGCGATAAAATCGCATATGTCGATAAATTTCCACGTTTTTTGGCTCATATAATTCCTGAAAATAATATTAGAATATTAGATGACAGTAAAGTTAGACTTGGAGCAGCTATTGCTCCAGGGACTACAATAATGCCCGGAGCAGCTTATGTAAATTTTAACGCAGGAACTTTAGGAAGTGCAATGGTCGAGGGTAGAATTTCAAGTTCCGTAATCGTAGGAGAAGGAAGTGATATAGGCGGTGGGGCAAGTATTTTGGGCGTTTTGAGCGGCACAAACGGAAATCCTATCAGTATCGGTAAACATTGTCTTTTAGGAGCTAATTCAGTTACAGGAATTCCTCTTGGGGATGATTGTATCGTGGATGCCGGAATTGCTGTATTAGAAGGCACAAAAATTTTAATAGATGAAAAAAATCGCGCTGAACTTGCCGAATTAAATCCGAATTTTGATTTTTCAAAAGGAATTTATAAAGGTTTGGAACTAGCTAATTTAAACGGACTTCATTTCCGCCAAAACAGCCAAAACGGGCAAATGACGGTCAGTCTAAGCAAAAGAGCTATAAAATTGAATAAAGATTTACACTGATGAACGAAAAATATGCTATTTTTATAGACGCCGAAAATGTCTCTTACAAATATATAAATAAAGTTTTTGAACTTATAAATGCTTATCCTGAACCTATTATAAGGCGAATATACGGTGATTTTTCAAGTCAAAATCTTTTAGGTTATAAAGATGAAATTTTATCTCATGCCTTAAAACCGGTGCAGCAATTTCACTCTCCAAATGGCAAAAATGCCGCTGATATCGCGTTGGTAATTGATATAATGGAAATTTTAAACAACACGGACATTAAAAATTTTATCATTGTTTCAAGTGACGGGGATTTTGCAAGTCTTGCTATTAAAATACGCGAAAAAGGCGGTTTTGTGATTGGAATCGGAGAAAATAAAACTCAGATTAATTTTATAAGAGCGTGTGATGAATTTTTGTATTTAAACGAATCTGAACCTGAAAAAAAAGAGAAATTTTTTGGTAAATTATTCAAAAATATCTTTAAAACAAAAGAAAAAAACGGGTCAAAAAATATAGAAGAAATAAAAATTTTACCGAATTTCGATAACAGTGAAATTTTAAAAATTATAGAAATTTTAAAGCTTACAAATGCCGATAAATGTGATGAAAACGGATTTAGCGATATTGGACCTTTCGGACAAAATCTTATTAAGGAATTTCCTGAATTTTCTGTAAAATCTCATGGTTTTAATAAACTTTCAAAATTTATGCAATTTTTAAGAGACAATAAAATCATTGAGCTTAAAAAAGAAAAATCGTTTAAATTTAAGGTTATCGTTGATGGTTGAAATAAAAATAAACGGTGAAATTTTACATTTTAACAGTTCTTTAAGTGTTTCGGAGCTTTTGGAGTTTAAAAATTTTAAAACTGAACGCGTAGCTGTTGAACTTGACGGCAAAATTTTAAAAAAATCATTCTGGAATAGCACAAAAATTGCAAACGGACAAATTTATGAAATCGTAGAACTGGTAGGGGGCGGATGAAAATTTTTTTAAATTCTAAAATTTATGAGACTGATTCGCATACTTTAAAAGCCCTTAAAGCCGAATTGAAAGATGATTCTGAAATTGTTATTTTAAACGGTTTTGCTTGCAGTGATGATGAGCGATTTAAAGAAAATGATGAAATTTTTCTGATAAAAAAAGGAAAAAAATTAACCGAAGAAACACTTGAAAATCTCAGAAAATCTCGTAATTCGCCTTTTATAAATGAACGACTTCAAAATGCAAAAGTTGCAATCTGCGGACTTGGCGGACTTGGTTCAAATGTAGCTATTGCCTTGGCTCGTCTTGGAATCGGAGAACTTTTTTTGATTGATTTCGATATTGTGGAACCAAGTAACTTAAACCGTCAAAATTATAGTATCAAACATCTATATATGCCAAAAACACAGGCTTTGAAAGATCAGATACACGAGATAAATCCGTTTGCGAAAGTTCGAATCTTAAACGAAAAAATTACCAGCGAAAATATAGTTGAAATTTTAAAAAATGAGAGTATAATCTGCGAATGTTTTGATAATGCCGTAGCTAAGGCTATGTTAATCAATGCCGTAGCTGAAAATTTCAGTGATAAATTTCTTATTTGCGCTTCCGGAATGGCAGGTTTTGGTAGTTCAAATGAAATTAAAACTATGAAATTCGGATCGCGCGTTTATATTTGCGGTGATCTAAAAAGCGCGGCTGCAAAAGGCATGGGGCTGATGAGTCCAAGAGTTATGATTTGTGCAGGACATCAGGTAAATATGGTTTTACGTATAATTTTGAATGAATTTGGAGTATAAAATGCAGGATTTTTTGGAACTTGGCGGTAAGAAATTTAATAATCGTTTGATAATGGGAAGCGGAAAATTTGATTTGGAAATGATAAAAGCTTGCGTAAATACGGCAGGTTGTGAGATTGTAACTTTGGCACTTCGTAGAGTAAATGAAAGTAAAGAACGCAATATACTTGATTTTATTCCGCAAAATGTTACGCTTTTACCGAATACAAGCGGCGCCAGAAATGCTGATGAAGCCTTAAGAATAGCACGTCTTGGAAGAGAGTTAGGGTGTGGAAATTTTGTAAAAGTTGAGGTTATAAGAGACAGCAAATATTTATTGCCGGATAATGTGGAAACGCTAAAAGCCACCGAAATGCTTGCAAAAGAAGATTTTGTAGTGCTTCCTTATATGCACGCTGATTTAAATTTCGCGCGCGATTTGAAAAATGCCGGAGCGGCTGCCATTATGCCGCTTGGCTCACCGATAGGTTCAAATCAGGGGCTTTTAATGAAAGGTATGATAGAAATTTTAGTTTCTGAAATTGATTTACCGATAATCGTAGATGCAGGAATCGGTAGACCTTCTCAAGCTTGCGAAGCTATGGAAATCGGGTGCGCCGGAGTTATGATAAATACGGCGATTGCTACATCAAAAAATTTATCTCTTATGGCCAGCTCTTTTTCGGAAGCCGTAAAAGCCGGTAGAAATGCTTATTTAGCTGGATTTGGCGGCATCAGCAAAGTTGCAAATGCAAGTTCGCCTTTAACAGGTTTTTTAAGGGATTAAAAAAATGACCGATCATATGAAATATTTACCAGGAATGCAAGATATAGGCGATGATATAATGTCTAAGGTGCTTAATTTACGCGAAAATTACGATGAAAACAGTTATACGAAAACTGATGTTTTTAACGCTCTAAATAAAAAAATTCGCACGATTGAAGATTTCGGCGCGCTTTTAAGCCCTGCAGCAGGTAATTTTTTGGAAGAAATCGCAAGAGTAAGTCAAGCAGAAACCAGAGCGCATTTTGGAAATAATATCTCACTTTTTACGCCTCTTTACATTGCAAATTATTGTGATAATCACTGCATATATTGCGGTTTTAATGTTAAAAACAAAATCGAAAGAGCTAAACTTAGCGAAGAAGAAATCAGAAATGAGATGAAAGAGATTAAAAAAAGCGGCTTGGAAGATATTTTAATTTTAACAGGAGAAAGTCAAAGCACTACAAGTCTTGAATATATCGGCAATGCGTGTAAAATAGCAAAAGAGTATTTTAAAATCGTTTGCATAGAAATTTATCCTTTAAATGTGGATGAATATGCTTATTTGCATAGTTGCGGCGTTGATTTCGTAATAGTTTTTCAAGAAACTTATAATCCTGACAAATACGCAAAACTTCATCTTGCAGGGCATAAAAGAATTTTTCCTTATAGATTAAACGCACAGGAAAGAGCTGTAATGGGCGGAATGAGAGGTGTCGGATTTGCTGCGCTTCTAGGGCTTGATGATTTTAGAAAAGACGCTTTTGCTACAGGTATTCATGCTTATTTAATTCAACAAAAATATCCTTATGCAGAGGTTGCGTTTTCCGTTCCTCGCCTTCGCCCGATTATAAATAATGCCAGAATAAATCCGCGCGATGTCCATGAAAAGGAGCTTTTACAAGTTATTATGGCTTATCGTTTATTTATTCCTTCAGCAAATATTACAATTTCAACGCGAGAATTGGCGAAATTTCGTGATAATGCAATAAAAATCGGTGCAAATAAAATTTCAGCAGGTGTAAGTGTCGGAATCGGCGGTCATACGCACAAAAAAGGTGATGAACAGTTTGAAATCAGCGATAACCGTTCTGTATCCGAAGTTTGTGAAGCAATTAGAAATGACGGACTTTCGCCTTTAATGAGCGAATATATTTATGTGTAAAATTTTTGCCGTTACAAATAGTGAAATTTGCGGCGGTTTTGAAAATTTGAAAATCAAAGTTTTACGTCTTTGTGAAGCTGAAATTTCAGGAATAATTTATAGAGACAAAGCTTTAAATAGCGCGGATTATGAAAAAAATTTCATTGAAATTTTAAAAATTTGCAAAAATTTCGGCGTAAAACTTTTTTTACATAATTTTTATGAAGTTGCTTTAAAATTAAATTATCCTTATATTTGGCTTCCTTTACCGACTTTAAAAATGTGCGGTGCAAAAAATTTTAAAGAGATTACGGTTTCAGCTCATAACGTCTATGAAGCAAAAGAGGCACTTGGATTTGGAGCTACGGCACTTTGTTTGAGTCATATATTTAAAACTTCATGTAAAGCTGAGCTCACTCCGAAAGGAGTAAATCTGATAAAAAATGTGCGTGAATTTTTTGATGGCGAAATTTATGCACTTGGCGGAATTTCACCGAATAATTTCAATGAAATTTTACTTGCCGGCACAAATAATCTTTGTTTAATGAGCTCGCTTATGCAAATTCAAAACGAAAAGGAATTATTAAATAAATTTTAAAAAATTTAAAATTTAAAAATTTGTTTAATTTTTTTTAAGATTTGAAATTTTATTTGCAAAAAAATATAGCATTGTATTTTAAAACGCTAAATATCACTTACAGATAAGATCTAAAATTATTTTAAATTACATTGAAAATATACGTTTATTTTTAATCTCACAAATTGAAATTTTTACTTTTTAAAAAATACAAATAAAGTGTTTTATCTTAAAATTTTAGTTTTTAAAGTTGTTATAATTTTTACAGCTATTTGCTTAAATTTGTTTTTATGGAAATTCAATAAATTTTCATTGATTATAAAAAGCGAAATTTAAATATTTTTCCTAAGCTTTAGGCATTTTTGAATGAAAATATTTTACACTTAACATTTGAATAAGATTATAAAATTAAAGTTTTTATTTAAAAAATACGCAGTTTTTACAGACATAAATTAATTTTTAAATTTTATATTTTGCACGTGATAAAATTTTATAAATTAAATTTTGGATTTTGTCGCAGTCTTATAAATATTTTAAATTTCGCCTTGCTAAAATTTAGCGGTTTTTTGTAGCAGTATTATTAAAATTTTTAAAACTTTTTATTTTAAGCGGGCTTTTAAAAAATAAAAAACAGAATGGGCTATTTTAAATTTCAGATACTGAAAAAAATAAAAAACATTTCATAAAATTTTGAAATTTGCGGTTAAAATTTTACTCTTAAAAATATTTAAATTAAAGTGTTTAAAAATGCAAAATTGCAAGTTTAAACACTTTTTAAAATTTATGCTAAGTATCCAAAAACTCCGGCTAAAATGTATCCTATCACGCATGAAGTGAAAACGCCGATAAGTCCGGGAATTATAAAGCTATGATTTATTACATATTTTCCTATATGAGTTGTGCCGCTTCTATCAAATTGAATTGCAGCCAAATCGCTTGGATAAGTCGGCAATATATAATATCCGTAGCAAGCAGGTGCAAACGCCACGATGACGCCTGGATGAACGCCTATGGCAAGAGCAAGAGGTACAAAAGCCGTCAATGCTGCAGCTTGAGAATTTACAAATTTTGAAATTAGCAATAGCATAATAGCATAAGTCCAAGGATAGTCATTCACTACGCTTCCAAGAGCTTCTTTTAACATCGGAGTATGCACGCCGAACATAGTTTCAGCCATCCAACTTATTCCAAAAACGGCCACAAGCGCGATCATTCCTGAACGGAAAATTTCGGTTTTACCGATATTTTCAGCTTTTGCATGTGTAAAAATTATGATAAGCGCGCCGGCTAAAAGCATGAAAAGTTGTATTACATTTGTCATACTTAACGCTTTTGATTTTGTAGTCTGATTTATTACTTTGATTTTTGCACTTTCGTAAATTTTATCGCCAACTATGACATTGTCGCCATTTTGAGTGATGATAACGGTTTTTTCCGCACCGTTTTCTTTATTTGTGATTTTTATTTCATCATAAACAGCGCTTATTTTTGATTTTGATTTGGCGTTTATATTTTCTTTGTAACTTGCTATTTTAGCTTCAAGAGTGCTGTTTTTAGCGTCAAATTTAGCTAAAATTTCATCATTTTTTACGATTTGCACGATTTTTGCGTCGATTTTTTCTTCGAAACTTGGACGAAGATTGTTACAATATCCAAGAATTGCCACAATGCCGATAATTCCAATGAAAATCCACATTGAGAGCCATTTTTTACCATCAAGTTTTACGCCTAAAAGCGAAGCATTTTCATCTCCGCCATAAACATACTCTTTAAACTCAGGATTTTTTATTTTTTCTTGAAATTCTTTGTCTTTATCCAGATCTTTACCGCGAAACCAGCTAAAAATTCCTATCGCCAAAACTCCACAAAATGTCGATGGGATAGTGATTTTAAGCAGATCTAAATATCCGTCAAAATTCGCTAAATGCGAATTTGCGTTTAGCAAAAATGCAGTCAAAGTTACTACAGCTACAGATACCGGACTTGCTATAATTCCCATTTGAGCCGATACTGAAGAAGCAGCCATTGGGCGTTCAGGGCGAATTCCGTTTTTTATTGCGATATCGTAAACAATCGGCAAAACAGTATAAACAACGTGTCCGGTTCCACATAAAATAGTCAAAGTACAAGTTACAAAAGGTGCTAAAATACTTACGTATTTCGGATTTTTACGTAAGATTTTTTCGGCTACCTGAAGCATACAATCAAGTCCACCGCTTGTTTGGAGTGTAGCACTTGCTACAACTACGGCTAAAATTGTAAGCATAACGTCAATTGCCGGTTTTCCGGGCTTTATACCAAAACCAAAAACCATGACCAAAAGTCCGATGCCTCCAAGCATACCAAGAGCGATACCACCCTTTTTCGCGCCGTAAAACAGACATATGAGAACTATAACAAGTTCTATTGCAAACTGCGTTCCTTCGCTTAAATTCATTAAGAATTCCATGAATTCTCCTTCATAAAATTTGATTTTGCATTTTATTTAATTTAAATTAAAATTCTGTTTAATATAGTGATAAAAATTTATATGTTAATTTTTTATTTTTGAATTTTACGGCTTAAAATTTTAACTCTTTTTAAAATGGATAAAATTTTCATTTTTTGCTAAAATAACTGTTTTTTTGAAGGATAAATATGAAATTTCAAATAGATAAAACTGATGGCAACGCAAGAGCCTGCACGATTACGACGGCTCACAGCGTTATAAAAACGCCGATTTTTATGCCGGTCGGCACGGTTGGCGCCGTGAAAAGCTTAGACGCGCTTGATTTAAAAGAAATTTTGGATGCAAAGATAATTTTGGCAAATACTTATCATATGTTTTTGCGCCCAGGTTCAAAGATAGTAAAAGAATTTGGCGGACTTCACGGATTTACGAAATTTGATCGTTCGTTTTTGACAGACAGCGGCGGTTTTCAAGCTTTTTCACTTCGAACAAATACAAAAAACGATGATGACGGAATTCATTTCAAAAGCCATATAGACGGTTCTTTACACTATTTCACTCCAACTTCGGTTTTGGATACGCAGTATGATTTTGGAAGCGATATTATGATGATTTTGGATGATTTGGTGGCTTTGCCTGCCGATCCTAAACGTGTAAAATTAAGTATAGAGCGCACTATAAAATGGGCAAAAAAAGCCATAAATTATCATTTACAAAAACGAGAAAGTGGAGTAGGGCTAAATCAAAATATTTTTGGAATTATTCAAGGCGGCACCGATGAAAATGCCAGAAAATTTTGTGCGCAAAGTCTTTGTGAATTGCCGTTTGACGGACTTGCGATCGGCGGACTTAGCGTAGGGGAAACAAACCGGGAGATGTATGATACGGTAGAAGCTGTGATGCCATATATCGATAGTGCGCGCCCGCGTTATTTAATGGGCGTCGGGACACCTGAAGATATAGTGGAAAATGTTGAGAGAGGCGTTGATATGTTTGATTGCGTAATGCCTACAAGAAATGCAAGAAATGGCACACTATTTACAAGTTTTGGAAAGATAAATATAAAATCAGCACGTTTTATTCATGACGATACGCCGATTGATCCGTGTTGCGATTGCTATACTTGTAAAAATTACAGTTGTGGATATTTAAATCATCTTTATAGAGCGCGTGAAATAACTTTTTACAGACTTGCAAGTCTTCACAATCTTCACTATTATTTGCATTTGGTTTCGGATATAAGAACTGCGATTTTGGAAGGAAAATTTTTAGAATTTAAAAAAGATTTTTATTCTAAAAGGAGTTAAAATTAAAAATTTTGTATATTCTGTTTTTAAATAGATTTAATTTTTTTTAGTTTCGGCAAAAATTTTTACGAAAAATTTATATAAAAATAATTTAAAATTTATTTTTAAAAATCAAATTTTACGCTATTTGCGAAATTTTAAATTTTATAATATTTTTTAGCGTATTCAATATAAAAGATTTTTGTAAAATTTCATTGCAAATGCGCGAAAGCTCATTAAATTCAAGCTCTGTATAAATGTAAATTTTGAGATTTATTTTAGAAATTTCAGGTTTTTCATTGTATCCTATTACGCCCAAAAATGACAATGAATTTTCTAAAATCACAGAACTTGCACATTCTAAATCATCAAATTTTATACCTGAATTCGTTAAGCCTTTTTTTAACGTGAAAATTACGGCACTGACTATTCCGCCTACAAAAAGTTCAATTGAAGTATTTTCTTTAAAATCGCTGTCAAAACTTACTTCGTCACATAAAATAAATGAGCTGTTTTTGCTGAAAAATTTTACTTTTTCATCTTTGTAAATTGCACGAAAATTTAAAATTTCACTCATTTCTTAACTCATTTTTAGCTTCATTCAGCGCGGCAAGTTTTTGCGAAATTATTTTAAAGTCATTTACAGGTCGATTTGCAAATGTCGCAAAACCGCAGTCAGGATTTAGCCAAATTTGCTCTTTGCTCAAAAATTTTATCGCTTTTTTGGCGGCGCTTTTTATAAAATCCTTACTTTCTATAATATCACTTCTTGGATTTATGACGCCAAGCCCAAGAATACAATCCTGCGATATTTTTTTATTTTTCAGCAAAGTTTGAATTTCGCCTGCTCTCGGTGTTGAAAATTCCAAAAATAAAATATCAGGTAAAACTTCTTCAAAAAGCGGAATTAAAGGCGAATAAGAGCCGCTTAACAAAATTTTTTCATCTTTGCTCCAATTTCCTCTGCATACATGAAGCCCGACTTTTATCCCGCAACTTTTTGCAAAGTTGCTGATGCTTTTTATAAGATGCGCTGCAAATGCGAGTTCTGGTGCGACGTCATTTTTTTCACTAAGTGCGGCGCACATAAAAGAGCGCGTTTTTCCCTTACTGAAAACTACTTCGCTTAGTACCGGCTCATCGAATTGCACCACGCTGACGCCCATTTTTGCTAAAAGTTTCACTTCGTCTTTTAAAATTTCAATTACATCTTCACCAAGTTCTTTTTTATCTTTATAAAATTTTGTGCTTAAAGCGCCAAGCCACATTGAGCGCGTTAATAAATAAGCACCTGGCAAAGTAGCTTTTAGCGGATATTTTGTGTGATTTTGTAAAAATTTCATCTCTTCTGCTACGAGCGAGCTTTTTTTGGAAATTTTATCAACACAAATTGCATTTTTTATGCTAAGAGACGGCACGTCAAGGATTTGTAAAATTTTCTCAAATGCCTGATGATTCGGCATATATTCGATGAGATCGGCCATATTCATCTGTTTTACGCCATTTAGTTTATCGGCTACAAAGCTTACATAATTATCTCTTTGCAATTCGCCGCTTGTTATAATTTCTATTTCGTATTTTTTTTGAAGTTCAATGATTTTAAGCGTATCGGCGTGCAAAATTTCATCAAATTCGTCTTTTGAAATTTCACCGCGCCAAAGAGCTCTTTTTGCGCTCATAAGCTTTTTGCTTCGTGGCATTGAACCTATGAGCGACGTAGTAAAGTTTTTAAACACTTTTTAACCTAAAAATTTAAGATATTCGTTTGCTTTTGTGATTTGTAAAAATCCGCTTGTTCTGGCATTGACCCATTTTTTAAGACCTTCCATATCCATCATTTCTTTGTGTTTCGGATTTTCATAATCCATTTTGCATAAAATTTCATTAAATTTTGCAAATTCTTTTTCATCAAGTCCTATGCGAGAGCTGAAAATACAGTGATCAAAATGCGGTGTTTTGTAGATTACGCGCACATTTTCAAGCGTTCCGTCGTTTGTATAGCGCTCATAATTCATATCGAGCATCCATGAAGCCGAAACTTCGTCTTTTAATAAAGCTTTTGCGCTCTCAAGTTCGCCGCCTATATGATCTCCGTTTAAACCTACACCAACGTCGAATCTTACTTCTTTGTAGTGAGTGCCGTATTCAAGTCCGTTTTGGTGCAGATTGTAAATCGGGATAAGTCTTGCTTGCGGTGAGTCGATTGCGCCGAAGCCGATTTTTTCACCTTTTAAATCATTTATTGTTTTAAATTTTTCATCTTTTACTATAAGATAAGTGCTTCTGTTTATATCTGTATCTCTCATTGAGCCGTTTAAGCTTTTTCCGTTGCTTCTTAAAAATGTGTCCAACCACGCAAGCGGCGAATTCCACGCAACATCAACTTCGCCTGCCATCAAAGCATCCACTTGCATTTTATAATCTTTAAAAAAAACGGGTTTTAACTCAAAATCGTTTTGTTTAAAAAAATCGGAAATAATTCCCCAAATAATTGTCACTTTGGGATCGTAAATTACAGCTGCTAATTTCATTTTTTCTCCTTTTTACGGAATTTGTTGACCGCTGATTGATTTTCCAAGCCAAATTTTAAGCACATCGACGCTTGGCGCCATAATTTGACCTGCAAAACTGTCTCTTAAAAGCTGCTCTAAAATTCCGTTTTTATTGTAAGCTTTTCCGCCGCCGATTCTCATCGCAATTCTTGAGGTTTCAATTGCATTTTCACTTGCATTTATGCGTGCTGCCAAAATTTTGGCAAGTGCATCGCTTTCGCCGTTTTTAGCGGCATTTGCAGCGTCTTTGCTAAGAGCGGCACAAGCTGCCGTTTTGGTGTAAATATCGGATAGATGAATTTGTACTGTTTCTATATTTGCTAAGTTAGAGCCGTTTGGATATTTTCTTGCGGTTGCCCAGTTCGTTGAGTTTTCAAGAACATTTTGGCAAAGTCCGGTATATACACAGGCAAGTCCTAATACAAAATATGGCGCCACTGTTTCAAAAACCTGTTTTGCACCACTTCCTGCTTCGCCGATTCTGTATTTTTCATCAAGCGTAACATTTTCGATTTTCATAGGACACGATACATTGCCGCGCATTCCAAGCCCGTTCCATAAATTTTTTTCAAATTTTATGCCGCTTTCAAGAGGAAAAATCCAGTTATCGATTCCTTCATCACTGCTTGGAGTCAAAACAGCATAAAAACTTGCGTGTCCTGCTGAAGTTACCATGCTCTTCGTGCCATTAAATGTAACCTTTTTACCGTCAAATTTTACTTTTAGCTCCGGCATATAAAAATGTGTGCCTGAGCCGAATTCACTATATGCTAAAGCTAAAAATTTGCCTTTGATTACGCTTTTTGTAATTTCTTTTTTAAGTTCGTTAGAGCCATAGTTTAAAACGCACATCAAAGCGACATTGTGCATCATATAGCAAAGTCCTGCTGTTGCACTTGCACTTGCAAAAGCTCTGACGGCGTCAGCATGCTCTGCTATGTCACCACCAAGACCGCCTAATTCTTTTGGGATTAGAAGTTTGAGATATCCCGTTTCGTGCATTTTTTCAAAAGATTTACTTGGAAATTCCGCCTTTTCGTCTATTTGTTTTGCATAAGGCGCGATATTTGCTAGCGCAAACTCACGTGCTTTTTCATAAAAATTTTTCATAAAAAACCTTTAAATTTGTTATCTAAACCTTAGATCTTGAGATATTGTATCAAAAATTTGCTAATTTATGGCAAAGTAAAAACATTTTATTGAAATTTTAATAAGCATTTAAAATTAGATTTTATAAATTTTAGAAATTTAGCGGTTTGAATTTAAAAGAGATTTTAAAATTTCAATATTTAAAAGATATCAAAACAAATTGGAATTTTAATAATGATAAATTTTAGAAAATTTTTATAACAAAGAGCTGTTTAATAAAATTTAATATTGAAAAAATGATTTTTTAAAATTAGTTTGTAAATATCAATAAACAAATGGTTTTATATTTAATTTAAAACAGCAAATTCATAAAAGAAAAAATTCGGCTATATTTTGGCGAAATTTATTTATAGTGTAAATTTGAATTTTTGAAATTTAACGCAGCCTTTTAACTTTCCGAATCAAAAGGCTGACATTTATAAAATTTTTATAATATCAATTTTTTTATCTGTCTTTGAAAAAATTTTGAATTTTAGCATTTAGTTTTAGCCAATCTTTCAACTCTAAAATAGGATGACCGCTATATGTTTTACCGCCCGGTAAATTTTTGCTTACTCCTCCTCTTGCCGCGATTTGTGCAAAATCTCCAACACTTACATGTCCGCCGCTTCCGCTTTGTCCGCCCATTACGACATTTCGTCCAAGAGTAGTCGATCCGGCAAGTCCAGTTTGAGATACGATTAAGCAGTTTTCTCCCAAAATACAGTTATGTCCGATTTGCACCAGATTATCTATTTTTGTACATTTTTTGATAGTTGTGGTTTCAAATACAGCCCGATCTATTGTTGTGCAAGCTCCTATTTCCACGTCATCTTCAAGGACGACATTTCCGTTATGGTAAATTTTTATGTGTCTGCCGTCTTTTGTGTGAGCATATCCGAAACCGTCACTTCCTATAACGCAATTTGCGAGCAAATGACAGCGATTTCCTATTTTTGTGTCATTATAGATTACAACATTCGGATGAATGATACATTTTTCGCCGATTTGCACATCGTCGCCTATAAATGCTCCTGCCATTATAATTGTATCTTCACCTATTTTTACATTGCTTCCTATATAAACATTTGGCATTATTATCGCACTTTGCGCTATTTGAGACGGTTTTTTTTCTCTAATCAGTGGTTTTTTGTAATATCCGCTTAAAATCGCAAAAGCCAAATGCGGATTTTCGCAAACAAGCGCTGTTGCGCCATTTTGCACCATATCGGCATTTTTTACCAAAATAGCACTCGCTTTACTTTCATTTATAAATTTTGCATTTTTATCGCTGTCACAATAACTAAGTTCATCCGGTTTTGCATTAGTAAGCGAGTTTAAAGCCGAAATTTCAATATCGGCACCGTTAAAATTTATACCTAAAATTTTACAAATTTCATTTAATTTCATTATACATCCAATGCTACGCTTCCGCCTCGAACTATATCGATCGGATTAAATTTTTTGATTGTTTTTAGAAAATTATCTATTTTAGTGATATCGTCGCAAGCAACAACTACGATATTTTCTTCATTGCTATTTATGATTTTGCCGTTATATGAGCTTAAAATCACATTTAAACCAGATAAATTGTCGGCAAAAGGAATTTTAACTAAAACAAGTTCTTTTTCCACAAAATTTGCATCTTCTATAACTTTATAAATTGGGATAAGTTTATGAAGTTGTTTTGTAATCTGTTCTATTATAGCGGCATCGCCTTTTGTAACGATCGTAAAACGTGAAAGGTTTGTATTCGGGATAGGAGCTACCGTAAGACTGTCGATATTGTATCCTCTGCCTGCAAAAAGACCTGAAATTCTGGATAGAACGCCGTGCTCATTGACTACGATAACGGAAATTGTTCTTCTTATATTTTGCATTTTTTTCTCCTTATTCCAAAATCATATTATATAAAACGCCGCCTGCCGGAACCATAGGCATAACATTTTCAAATCTGTCTATATGAGCGTCTATGAAGCTGACTTTATCACTTGAAAGTGCTGTTTTAAGTGCAGATGAAAATTCTTCCTTATTTGTAGCACGAAAACCCAAACCACCGAAACTTTCTATAAGTTTTACAAAATCAGGTTGAAGCTCTATATTCGTAGATGAAAACCTCTCTCCGTAAAATAGTGATTGCCATTGACGAACCATTCCCAAAAAGCCGTTATTTAGAATGATATGAATGACTTTTATATTACTTTGAATCATCGTCATAAGTTCTTGTATATTCATCAGCACAGATCCGTCGCCAACGAAATTTACTACTTCTTTTGCAGTATGAGCAAGCTTCGCTCCCATTGAAGCAGGTAAAGAGTATCCCATTGTGCCTAAACCGCCGCTTGTTAAAAACGTGCGAGGGTATTTAAACGGAAAATATTGAGCTACCCACATTTGATGTTGTCCGACATCTGTTGTAACGATGGCGTCATTTGGCAAGTTTCTTGCTGTTTCTTCTATTATCCATTGAGGTTTTAAAACTTCATCACTGTCTTTATATGTAAGAGGATGAATTCTTGAATAATTTGCGATTATTTCGTGCCAAGTGTTGAAATTTTTAGGATTGATTTCATCTTTTGCGCGCTCTATCATATCTTCTACGACTGATTTTACATCGCCGACGATAGGAAAATCGGCGTTTATGATTTTTGAAATTGAACTTGGATCTATATCAACATGAATTATTTTTGCATTTTTTGCAAACTCGCTTACTTTTCCTGTAACTCTATCATCAAATCTTGCGCCAAGTGCTATAATAAGATCGGCTTCGCTCATTGCCATATTCGCTGCATAACTTCCATGCATTCCGACCATATTCAGACAATTCGGATCATTACTGTCAAGCGCACCAAGCGCCATTAAGGTTTCAACTGCAGGAATTTGCGTAATTTCTATAAGTTTTCTTACTGCTTCACTTGCGTTTGAGCTTATTACACCGCCTCCAAGATAAAATAACGGTTTTTTTGAAGCTTCTATCAACTCGATCGCTTTTTTTATCTGTTTTGAATTGCCTTTATAATTTGGTTTGTAGGTTTGCATTTTTATTTCATCGGGATATTCAAACTCGCCTATTGCAGAGCTTACATCTTTTGGTATATCTATATGAACCGGTCCAGGTCTTCCTGTTTTTGCTATATAAAACGCCTCTTTTAAAATTCTTGGAAGTTCATCAATTGATTTTACCAAGTAGTTGTGTTTTACGCAAGGTCTTGAAATTCCGACAGCGTCAATTTCTTGAAAAGCGTCCGAACCGATTAGTGAATTTGAAACTTGCGCTGAAATTAATATAACAGGAATAGAATCCGCATAAGCTGTTGCTAAACCGGTTACCGCATTTGTAAATCCCGGACCGCTTGTTACAAAAGCAACTCCTACTTTTCCGCTTGCTCTTGCGTATCCATCGGCTGCATGAACTGCGGCTTGTTCGTGGCGAACCAGAATATGCCTGAAATATTTTTGTTTGTAAATTTCATCATATATATTAAGTGCCGCTCCGCCAGGATAACCGAAAACGATTTCAACCCCTTCGTTTTTCAAGGCTTCCATGATCATTTGTGAACCATTTAATCTGCTCATTTAGATCTCCTTTTCAAAAATTTTATAATTTTACCCTTAATTATATTAAAGTATCATAATAGTGACATAATAATTTCATTTTCTTATTTCCATTTTAATGTAACCGCCGGCTTCAATTTCTTTGTTTGACGGCAAGGTTTGAGTGTCGAAATTTGTGTTTTTACGGTGATGCACGCCATCTTTGTAAAAATCTTTATTTATTTCACTGCCATTTTTATGATAATTAAATTCTTTAGTTTCTTTATTGAAATTTTGATTTTGTCGCGTTTTTTCTATTTGGCTTTTATAAAGCGGCTGATTTATCGGGCGATTTGCGCTGTCACTTGATTCATTAAAATTTGGATTTTTTTTATGATGATAATACGAGCTTCCGCGCTCTATAATTTGTATGTCGCCGTAATTTTCAATTTTTTCGTAAGTAGGATATTGATTTATATACCTGGTTTTTGTTATTACTTTTGTTTGCGTTTTTTTTGATATTTCCTGAACGGCTTTTGGCGAAAAATCAAAATTTTTCTCTAAAATTTCAGTGTCGTATTTTTCAAATCCTGTTATCACGCGTAAATCCGCAACATCCGTGATTTCGCGGTTTTTTCTAAAGTTTATAAGCATATCGGCTTGTCCTGCGCTTATCTTGCCTAGCGTCATAAGTTCGTAACGAGAAGCATCGTTGATATTGATTTTTCCAAAAAGCGTCGTACAAATGAGTGTTAAAATTAAAATTTTTCTCACTGTAATTTTCCTTAAATTTAATTTTTTAAGTGATTATAAAATTAAATTTAAAATTTATAATTAACTAAAATTTCAGTCTTAAAAATTAAAATAAATTTTGTTAGAATAACGTTTCAATTTTTTATTAATAAAAAGGAGCAGAATATGAACGGAATTTTCGTTTTAGCACAAAATGAAGTTGCGAAAAATTTGGCGTTTCTACCTAAAGTTTTAACTTCAAATTTCGCCAAAATTGCAAAATTGCAAATAAAAGAGGGCGAGCAAAACAGTGCTGTTTTGAAAAAATATATAAAAGATTTTAACGAATTATCCGCCAAAAACGATTTTGTCGTTGTAATCGGCGCTGATTTTATTGATAAAATAGGTTTTAATGCAAAAATAGCAAATGTCCTTAATTTACCGATTATTTCCGTTTGTGATAGTGAAAATTCAGCAAAAATAGTAGGTGAAATTTTAAAAGAAAACAAATCAAACGATTTTGCCAAGGTTTATAATGAAATTTGCGATTTCGGTAATTTTAAATTTAAAATTTCACAAATTGAGCAAAATCCTGAAATTTTTATAAATGAACTGAATTCAAACAGTGTAAATATCGTAACACCACTAAAATTTGAAACAAAGCTTTATGAAATGGCGGCAAAAAATGTAAAGCGCGTGGTTTTACCTGAAAGCGATGATGATAGAATTTTAAAAGCTGCCGATATCGTGCTTAAATCAAATGCCGTAGAAATCACACTTCTTGGCAAAAAAGACGAAATTTCAAAAAGAGCGAAAGAACTTGATTTGAATCTTTCAAACGCTCAAATAATTGACCCTGAAAATAATGAATTCTTAAATGAATTAGCAAATACGCTTTATGAGCTTAGAAAAGCCAAAGGAATGGATTTAAAAAAAGCTCAAAAATTGGTGCGTGATAGAACTTACTTTGGAACAATGCTTGTTTATTGCGGAAAATGCGACGCTATGGTAAGTGGGGCCAGCACTACAACAGCAGAAACGATTCGTCCGGCACTTCAAACAATAAAAATGAAATCGGGCGTTTCTACTGTAAGCGGCGCTTTTTTAATCTGTTTAGATACAAATGTTTTACTTTTTGCAGATTGCGCGATTACTCCAAATCCTACTGTAGATCAACTTGCGGCAATTACAATTTCAAGTGCAAATACTGCAAAAGCTTTTGGAATTGATCCGAAAGTTGCTATGCTCAGTTATTCAACAGGCACAAGTGGAAGTGGCGAAGATGTCGATTTTGTCGTAAATGCGACTGCAAAAGTGCGAGAACTTGCTCCAAATTTAAATGTGGAGGGTCCACTTCAATTTGATGCTGCAATCGATAAAACGGTCGCTAAAAAGAAAATGCCGGACTCAAAAGTCGCAGGAAAAGCAAATGTATTTATTTTCCCGAATTTAAACTGTGGAAATATTTGCTACAAAGCCGTGCAAAGGACATCGGGTGCATTGGCGATAGGACCTATTTTGCAAGGTTTGAAAAAACCTGTAAATGATTTAAGCAGAGGCTGTTTAGTGAAAGATGTCATAAATACGATTTTAATAAGCGCAATTCAGGCAGGAGATAACTAATGAAAATTTTGGTAATAAACTCGGGCAGCAGCTCAATTAAGTTTAAATTTTATGATCTTAAAATTCAAAAATGTCTTGCAAGCGGCATGATAGAGCAAATCGGTGATGAGGTTTCACATTCTAAAATTGAAACCTGCGACGGTAAAACGATTGAAGAAAATATGGAAATAAGAACCCACGATGAGGGAATTGTAATTTTAAATCGCTATTTAAAAGAAACCGGCGTTTTAACGGATTTAAAAGAGATTGACGGCGTAGGGCATAGAATCGTTCAAGGTGCCGATTATTTTGAGGGACCGGCTCTTGTAGATGATGATGTAATCACTAAAATAGAAGAATTAATTCCTCTTGCTCCGCTTCACAATCCCGCTCATCTTAGCGGTATCCGCTCATCTTTAAGACACGCGCCTTGTCTTCCGAATGTCGTAGTTTTTGATAATACGTTTTATCATAATATTCCTGATTATGCCTATATGTATGCTTTGCCCTACAAATTTTATGAAAAATACCGCGTTAGAAAATTTGGAGCGCATGGTATATCTCATGAATTTGTAACAAAAAAAGGCGCCGATTTTTTAGGAATCGATTATAAAAATTTTTGTGTTATTTCTTTACATATCGGTAGTGGTTCGAGTATTTCAGCGACAAAAGATGGCATTTGTATAGATACATCGATGGGCTTGACACCGCTTGAAGGGCTTATGATGAGCACGCGCTGCGGCTCGGTAGATCCTGCTATTATTCCATATATGAAACGTGTTGCCGGATATTTGTCTGAAGATATAGATACGATAATGAATAAAAAAAGCGGACTGTTGGGAATTACCGGCACGAGCGATTTTAGAAAAGTGCTTGAAAGGATGCATAAAGGGGATGAGCGCGCTAAACTTGCATTTGATATGTTGACTTATCAAATCGTAAAAATAATCGGCTCATATTATGCTATTTTGCCGCGTGTCGATGCTATTATTTGGACCGCCGGAATAGGTGAAAACTCAGCTGAATTACGAGAAGCCGTCAGTAAACGACTTGCTCATCTTGGAGTCGGAGTTGATGAAACTGCAAACGTTAATTGTATAAAAAAGCCGACTGATATAAGCTCGCAAAATGCAACGATAAAAACTCTTGTCATACCGACTGACGAAGAGTATTCAATCGCAAAAGCTACTGAAAGAATTCTTTTAAGTTTAAAGAAATAGTTTTAGAGCGTGGAAACGCTCTAAATTTTAATTTTCGATAGACGTTTTAATATTGATTTTATAATTTAAATTTTTTATATATTTTTTATGATTTATAATTAAAATACCATTTTTATTTAATATTCAAAGATGTATAATTTTTGAATTATTTATTAAAAGGCTAAATTTTGAAAAACAAATTTTTAAAGATTATCAAAAAAATAGCTTATATAATTTTAGAAATTTCACTATTTTTTATTATTATTGCTGCATATTATTACTTAACAAATGAAAAATCAAGAGAAGTTTTTCATAAAACTTTTTTTGTAGATTCTGATACAAAAATAGACCCAAACTCAGAACTTGCAAAGTATGTTACACAAGAAGAAATTGATGATTTTGCTTTTAGATATTGGGATATAGATATAGATGAAGTAAAAAACAATCCCTTAATGGAAAATTTTCGTCAAATTTTAAAAAGTAAAAACACAAAAAATATCTTAAATTTTATGAAAGATAATAACCTAAGTGCAAACATAGAACTTCATCGTGGTGTTACTCCTTTAATGTATTCAAGCTTTTATAATGACCTAAGCACCACAAAAGAGCTTATAAATTTAGGTGCTGATGTCCATAAAAAAGATAAATATGGTTTAAGTCCATTAGCTTATGCAATAGAAAATAATTCTACTAAGACAGTTAAAATTTTACTTGATAATGGGGTTGGCATTAACGAGGTTGATTTTGTTCAGTTTTATTTATATACAAGAAGTTATCGTTCAATTGATTATTTAATTATAGATAATGACAAGATAGAGTTAAAATTTAGCAATTTATATGGAACAAAGAATATACGTTCAAAAGATGCGATTAACCCATTTGCATATGCTGTAAATTTAAATTTATTAGAGATGACCAAAATAATTTTAGAAAGTGGATATAAACCAGAAATTAAAAAATATAATTATTATGAAACATATTATATCTCCGACAAAGAAGATATTATGTTTTATAAATATTTGATTGGATATCCCAACTTCTAACCAATGCTAGATTTGCTACTTGAACATAATGTCTCAGGACAACCCTCAAAAGAACTTATGAAAGAAAAATGTTTAAATGATTGCTCAAGTAGATATAGAGACTATATAGAAGATAAATTTAATCTAGTAAGAAATGAAATTTTAAAAGATTATAACGACGAAACAAAACTTATAAAACTTGATTTTTATTATAAAGACTACAAAGAAACTATTAAACTTATAAATGATAATAAAATAGAAACCATAATTCCAAGTGATGAAATACTAGAAGAGTTTGACTATTTAACTAACGAAATAAAATGGTATGCAAAGTATTGTGCAGAAAACTATATGGAAGAACTTAAAGATTTTACAGGTGCTGGGGATTTGTTTTATTTGACATGGAAAGAAGGTAATAAATACTCAGGCAATTCAAATGTAATAAAAGGATATGAAAACAGCAAAGCCACTTTTAAAGACACAAGAGAATTTGTTACTTTTTATAATGAGAGAAATAAAAGACTAGAAATAATTGGATTATTATATTCATATAAAAACTGTGATGATAAAAACAGTCCAAATTATAAAGGCAAAGAAGAGTGTAAATACTATGAGAAACGAGTTTATATAAAAAATAAATAAAGTAAAACTAACTAAATATAAAAGGATAAAACAACGGGCGAAGCAACATTTAACAAAGGAAAATGGCGAGATATAAAAAAGGCTGAGTTTAGAAAAAGTCTAAAAAATAGTATGCTAGGTAAACATGATAAAATAGTAGATAAAATTTGCGATTGGTACTCTTCTATACTTGATGAAGTTTTAAGTGCTAAAGATATAAATACAATAGAAAAAGCAGAAAAAGAATTAAAAAATATAAAATATGCAAAAGCTTTTTTTATTTTTAGTGTGGCTACTCTTTTTATTTTTGATTCGGTTAATAATATTGTTGAATATAAAAACCTACCAGTTGATACAACTGGTTCAAGCATAGATGATGGAAATAATAAGTTATATCCTGATAATGTGTTTGAATTCAGGCAAGTTAAGGATAAATACCATTCAAATTTAAGCAACAAAGTTATATAATTTCTTCATTACATTTAAAGGTTAAATTTGAAAAACAAATTTTTAAATTCATTTATAATTATAACTTTAATTTTAGTTGCTTTTATAGTTTATGATAAATTTAAACTCTCTCAAAATTCTCACTTCACAGTCACAGCTGATACAGTTATAAAACCAGGTTCTGGAATTTCAAAGTATGTTACACAAGAAGAAGTTGATAGTTTTAGTTTTAGGTATTGGGATATAGATTATAACTCAAAGCCAAATGTAGTTGAAGAGCCACTTAAAGATATAGAGCTTAAAAAACTTCTTAAGTCAAAAAATACAAATAAAATCTTATCTTTTATGAAAGATAATAATATTAGTGTTGATTATAGACTGTATGGTGGAGTTACACCTTTAATGTATGCCAGTTTTTATGATGATGATAAAACTTCAAAAGAACTTTTAAACTTAGGTGCTAACCCAAATTTAAAAGATAGCTATAACCTAAGTCCATTAGCTTATGCCATAGAAAATAACTCTACTAAAACATTTAAACTTTTACTTGATAATGGTGCTATATTTGATGAAGATATGATAGTGCAAAACTATTTAACAATACCTTGCTATGCCAGTCCTGAGAATTACTGTGGCAATAAACAAGATAATTGTCTATGGCACTCATGAGTGATAAATCAAAGGCAAAAAGCTTTATGAAAAGAGCAGGGGTTCCTGTAATTCCTGGAAGTGATGGCGTTTTAAAAGATGTTGAAGAGGCTAGAAAATTAGCAAATGAAATGGGTTACCCAGTTATCTTAAAAGCAGCAGCTGGTGGTGGCGGAAGAGGAATGAGGCTTGTTACAAAAGGTGAAGATTTAGAAAAAAACTTTTGGGCAGCTGAAAGTGAAGCATTAAGTGCTTTTGGAAATGGCTCAATGTATATTGAAAAGTATATTACAAATCCTCGCCATGTTGAAGTTCAAATTTTAGGTGATGAGCACGGAAATGTAATTCATGTCGGCGAAAGAGATTGTTCTATGCAACGCCGCCATCAAAAATTAATCGAAGAAACTCCTGCTACAATTTTAGATGAAAAAACAAGAGAAAAACTTCATGAAACTGCGATCGCAGCAACTAAGGCCATAGGTTATTATGGTGCTGGAACTTTTGAGTTTTTATATGATCAAGATTCAAAAGAGTTTTATTTTATAGAGATGAATACAAGACTTCAAGTTGAGCACTGTGTAAGCGAAATGGTAAGTGGTCTTGATATGGTTGAGTGGATGATAAGAATAGCTCAAGGTGAAAAACTTCCTAGTCAAGATGAGATAGAATTTAGAGGGCATTCAATAGAGTGTAGAATAGCAGCTGAAGATCCAAAAAGTTTTGCACCAAATCCTGGAAAAATAACTAAATTTATAGCTCCAAATGGTAGAAATGTAAGATTTGATAGTCATATTTATGAAGGATATAGTGTTCCACCATTTTATGATAGTATGATAGGAAAACTTATAGTTCATGCAGACACTAGGCAAAAAGCAATTGCTAAGATGAGAGTTGCTTTGGATGAGCTTATTATTCAAGGCATCAAAACAACTAGAAATTTCCATTTAAATATGATGGAAAGTGCTGATTTTGCAAATAATAAATTCGATACAAATTATCTAACAAAATACTATTAAGATTAAGCCGATGTTAATATCGGCTTAATCTAGCTTAGAATCTATAGTTAAGACCTAGTCCAATAATTTGATTGTTGTAGTCATCGCCAAATTTTCCATTATATTTAAATTCTAATTTTAAAGAATCTGTAGGCATATAATCAAAACCAACCCCAACTACGCCGAGCAAATCATTTTTTGCATCAGATTTGATTTGAGCTTTTTTACTAGGATTTGATATGAGTGAGAAGTCTATTTTTGTTTCATCATCCATAGTTTCTACGATTAGTCCAGCTTTTCCAAATAAAGAAAACTTATCATTTATAAGGTATTTTGACTCAAGTCCAGCTTGAAGTTCTAAACTATCAAAGTCTTGTTTGTCTACGCTTAAAGCTAAGAATTCGTCACCATTTTCTGTGTATGCATCATTTTTTACATGTATATAGTCAGCTCTGAAGTATGGTGTTAAAGAAAAAGAATTGCTTAAACTTACATCTTTATATATTCCAAATCCAGCTTGATATAATTTGCTATCGTATTTTGATTTTATGGTTTTATCTATAATAGAGACTGTTTTATCGCCTTCATTTTCTGAAAAACCAACACCTGCTAAAAGATTAATTCTTAAATCATTTATTGCATAAATATCACTATAAATTAAAGCTTGATATGTATCACTTTTTATATTTTGATTTATATCACCATCAATATCGCTTTTTGTGTAAGAAACAGCAAAACCTAATCGAGCATTATCTGCTATTTCACCATCAAAACCTATAATGGTTCCATAATGATCCGCATCATACCCTAAAGTTCCATCATTAGTTGAACTTTTGTGACTAAAACTTCCTATTGTTTTAGCCCAGAAATTTTTATCACTTTTATATGTACTGCTAGATAAAATTGCATCTCTTGAAATTTTTCCTGCATCAGAAATAACTTGTATGCCAGCACCTGATATAAGCGGTTGAATAGTTTTTAAGTCATTTGCAGTAATATTATCTTTAAACATAATATCACCAAGTGTATTATCTATCAATCCCGCATCAATAATATCGCCAAGTCCACCAAGTCTATGCATTCCTGCATTTAAAAGCATGTCTTTTGCTCTTGAAACCACGCCTATTAAAATATCTTTCTCTTTAGTAAAGCTCAAATCATAAAAAGCAAGATCTTCTAAAATAGTAGGATTAAACCAACCATTTAGTGTTCGATATTCTAAAAATTTATTTCGTTTTATAATATCGCCATTTTTTAAATTTTTTACTGCTTCATCTTTTACACTAAGAGTTGCACCATCTATTTTTAATGTATTGGCGATTAATTTTCCAGTTTGGATATTTTCTATACCATCGCCTTTTGCTCCTATTTCCAGTGTTGATGATTTGTCAAGAGTTACGCCTTCATTGCCTTTAACTATTGCACCATTTGAAATAGCCAATTTTTCATCTTTAAAAACTACATCATCAGTGAAGTTTAACACTCCTTCTTTTACTTTTGTATTTCTCCAGTTTTTAAAAGGAGTTTTTATAGTGCCTTTACCAATTTTTGTGAAATTTTCACCACTTATAGAGTGTTTTATTGTTTTTTCACCATCTGTTTTAAAAATAGCATTTTTAATTTTAAAATTTAAATCATTGTCATTAAAGTCACTAAACAATTCTCCACCATCAAGAAGTTCAACTGTGGAATTTGTTACATTTATATTGTGAGACCCATCTGTATCTTTTGCTATTTTTGATACTTTTAAAACGGCATCATTGTTTAAGTTTAAAGTTGCATCATTAGGTCCAAAAGTTAGAGTATTTTTAACAGTTAAAGTTGTTTTGTTATCTATAGTGGCTGTTGTTTTTTTATCTTTGCCTAATGTCATATTGATGTGGCTAGTTTGTGAGTTATCTATATTTGTATCGCCTGATACTATAAAAGAACTATCTCCTGTTGTATTAAACACCGAGTTTTTTATAAGAAGGCTGTCACCTTTAAACTCAAAATGTTTAGTTGTGTATTTTACATTATCAAATGTGCTATTTCCTGCAAGACTTAATCTTTCAGTTTTCATGGCTGAATTTTTAACATCTACTTTGCTATTTATAGTTGCGTCTTTTAAGTCAATATTTGCATCATTAATGTTAAGGTTTCCATTTTCAGCTTTAAAAATATTAGCTTTTAAATTTGTATTTTTATCTATTGTTATCTCTCCATTAAATTCTGCATTTTCTATTTTCATAGCTGAATTTTTAACATCTACTTTGCTATTTATAGTTGCGTCTTTTAAGTCAATATTTGCATCATTGATGTTAAGGTTTACATTTTCAGCTTTAAAAATATTAGCTTTTAAATTTGTATTTTTATCTATTGTTACCTCTCCATTAAATTCTGCATTTTCTATATTAAGATTACCACCGCTCATAGTTGCTTTTTCATCTATTTTTAAATTTGAAGCTTCGATGTTTGAACCAGTCAATTTTAAGCTTTTAGTTTCAAGTGTGCCTTTACTATCTATTTTGGAATTTTGGCCGAGATTTAAATTTTCGGCTATAAAAGTTGAATCTTTGCCTATATTTGCTATACCATCTAGCTTCGCGTTTATTACTCTCATATTAACTTTGTCATCTCTGCCTGCAGAGTCTCTTTTTTCCATACTCATTTTTGAGGTTTTATCTACATATAAATTTGTAGCTGTGATATCGCTTTTTTCTTGAAGTTTTAAAGTGGAGTTTTCTAAGATATTAAGCCCATCAACTTCACTTTTAGAATTATTTATAAGAAGATATGAATCTTTTGTTATATCAAAAGATTCATTATCTTTATTTTCACCTTCGCCTTTTGATTTTACATTTACATCTGCTATTACAAGTTTTGCACCTTCTGTTTTTACCTTAACTATTTGACCTTTTTCGTTTTTGTCATTTTGACTATTATTATGTGCATCATCTATATAATTAGGATCACTGTCAACATGCACTTTTGAATCATTTTTTATGGTATAGTCAAGCTTACTTAGTTTTAGCTCACCATCAAGAGCTTTTTTTGTTAGGATAAGATCATTGTCTTTTTGAATTAGGGAGTAAGCACTATTTAGGCTATTATCCTCTAATTTCGCCTTGCTTTTGTCAAAAGATAAACCATCTTCGGTTTTTGCTATTGTGGTTTCAACGCCACTTGCGTCTTTTTGTAAATTCACAAAAAGATTTCCATTTTTTAAGTCCATTTTATTAGCTTTTAAAATACCACCATTTTGACCTTGATATTTCATTGATAAAGTTTTATCCTTTGCTAATGTAAAATCACCATCTAAAGTCAAACTACCATCTTCTATATTTAAATTTCCTTTAAAATTATCCTTATAATCTTTAAATGTAAGATTACTTTTACCTTTTTTAATGATATCGGTTGCATTTTCTACATTTGCATAAATGTCTATAGAATGATCTGCCCCCTTACTCCTATATGTGTATTCATCTTTTTCTATATCGAGAGTAACTTTATTTTTTAAATCTATATGTCCGCCTAAGGAACTAGCTTTTAAGCTGGAGTTATCAAGAATGGCTTTTCCTTTGTCATCTCTTATTACAAAGTGATTTTTTAAATTTATAACAGAATCTATAGCATTAAATTTTCCGTCATGTACGAAGATTCCGCCAATATTATTTATTTTTGCATTAACTAAATTTATAGCTCCGTCATCTCTTGCACCTAGGCTACTGATGTTGTTTATATTTGAATTTATAAAATCAATATCTCCACCATCGGCACTCCAAGAATAATTCCCTTTTTCGTGTTTTTCTATGGTGCTGTTTAAAAACTCAGCTTTACCTCCTTTTTGGGCGGTTACTTGCTTTATCTTAGCAGTTGAATCTTTAACTATAAACTCTCCACCATCTCTTATGAAAATAGTAGCTGAATTAATAGTAGAATCATCAAATATTGCCTTTCCACTTATTCTACTCTGTTCATTTGTAAAATTTATATTTGATTTATTCTTTGCTTTAAATTCACCGCCTTTTTCTACATTAATTCCTTCTTGTCCCGTATATTTTGTATTATCTAGGGTAGCTTTTCCGCCTTCTTTTACATAGAAATTTTGAGATGTTGATATTTTTGAATCTTTTATATCAAGTTCTCCATTTTTTATTATTATGCTGCCTTTGTTGTATAAAGGTAGGTTTTTTGCTATAAATTTACCGCTATCTACATTTATACCACCTCCATATTCTATAAATACTGCTTCATCTTTTGCTTTGTCCTCATTTAAGAGTTTTTCATCAGCAGGTTTTTCACTAGTTAAGTTTACAATACCATTGTTTGTTATTATAAAATTTTTAGCTTGTATTTTAGGGTCTGTTACATTTAGTTTTCCGCCATCTATAGTTATGGTATTATTTACTCCTGTATTTGTACCTTTTATTCGGACATTGTTTATATTAACCTCTCCGTCTTTGCCTACATTAAATTTTTGTGTTTGTAAAAGCCCTCCATTTTCAGCATTTAGCTTTCCGTTTTTTACTAAAATTTCAGGCGAATAGACATAAGTATCAGCAAAATTTGCTTTTCCACCTTCATCTATCAAAAAAGACATAGCTGGTCTAACACTAGTTTTGCTAGCATTTAATATAGAATTTTTACCTATTACATTTATTTTTTCAGCTGTTGTATTATCTTTACTACGGGATTTATTGCCAATATTGAGATTTAAAGTTCCATTTAATATATCTATATTAAAAACACCTGCTTTTTGATTTTTATAATAATCAGTCCATGAAGGACTAGCTGGATTATGTTTAGCTTCTAAAAATGAAACATTTACTACGGCGTTTTTATCTGAAGCCATAAAATCAAGAAATTTATCACCTTTATCATCTTTTTTGATAATACCTTTTCCGCCTATAAGAAAATGTTGTCCCTTTAAACCATATAAATTTACTTCTGTATTTTCATTAGCACCTATTGTTGTAGAATATAAATAAACTGGAGATTTTTGTGTTTCTTCATTGCCTTTTATGGTTAATGTTTTACTTTTATCTTCAAGTTTTCCATCTATAGTGCTTGTGACTTTATCATTTTTAATTAGTCCTTGCACTCTATTAGATTTATCATTAAAAATTTTAACTTTGACATAATCGCCAATTTTATAGACTACAGTTGGATTTTTTAATGATTCATTTGTAATAGGTGAAGCATTTAAACTAGAACAAATAAATACTGCACAAACTAAAGAGAAAATTTTATTCTCTTGCCAAGAAAAACGAATATTGTTTCGCATTTTCATTTCTGCCCCTTTTAAATTGAAAATAATAATGATAAATTGTATCATTTCTTTATTAAAACAAAATTAATTTTTCTTTGATGTGTTTCGTTAGCAAGATATTGTGAAAAATAAAAGCCAAGAACAACTCGGCTTTTTAGAATTTATATTATTTGAAATTTTAATATTTAGTAAGTTTTTAGTTTATTTTTTAGGAGGTAAAACTTCTATGATGGCATTTGCTCTTAGTTTTTCAAAGTAATCATCAACTGTTTTTCTTCTTTCATTTTTAGCAAACATTTCAAAAACTTGATCTTTTGCAGTTTCAAAATCTACTTTTTTAACTCCATTTTTAGAATCAATTCTTAAAAATTAAATCCAAGAAAAGCTAATATTAAAACCTTAAAAATATATGATTTAAAAATAGATAAATATAGAGAATTTTGTCCTTATCAAGATAGTAATTTTTAAGTCTATAAAAGATTATATAAGCTATAAAAATTGGCAAAATAAAATAAATAAGATAGATATGGTTGATTATAGATATCCAGAAAAAATCTATCTAAAAAATAAAAATATGACACTTAAAGAATTTCAAGATATTGAATATGAAAAGTATATTAATGAAAATAGAGGTAAAAATGGAAAATCACTTAAATAAAATTACTGATTTTAAAACTTTAGTTGAACCAAATAGTTTTAACATAAATTTAAACGACAATTATTTAAATTTGAAATTTTAAAAAGAATTTAATTAAAAGGACAAACAATGACAAAGTTTGAAAAAGGTAACTGGAAAGCGGAAAAGATATCGGAGTTAATAAAAACATTAAAAAACAGTCCAATCGGTAAAAACAAATGTATATGTGATGAAATAGAAAGTTGGTATTTAAAGATATAAATATAACTATTCAAAGACGATAAAATTTGAGTTATTTTAAAATAGCTTATTAAATTCCATAATAAAAACAGCAATATAAAGAATAAAGAAAATTGTAAATATATTAAAAGATAAAACGGTTGATTTGAATAAATCCAATTAAAGTTTATATTTAAGTTTAAAAGTTTTTTGTTTGCATATTTTGATTTTTTATGCCGATACCTTTGTCGCTTGTTTTGTATAAAAACATAAACAAAATTTTTTAAAAATGTTTCTTTAAATTTTAACAGCGCACATTTAGTGAAATATAAAATTCCAATACAAAATTTGAAATAAAATGCAAGATTTATGTTGTTATGATTTTTAAAAAACGCTGTATTTTAAAATAAGATAATTAAGATAAATTTTTTATTTAATTTATTTTTGTGAAATTTTAAAAATTCCACAAAATTTTATTTAAACCAATTTTTGATTTTGTCAAAAATACCGTCCGCAGTTTTATCAAAGCTTTCGTGAAGTTTTTCCAAAAGCTCTATTTGTTCGTCTGTTAATTTTTTAGGAGTTTGCACGTTTATTTGAACGATTAAATTTCCGGCTATTTTAGTGCGGATATTTTCAAATCCCTCTTTTTCTATCACGAATTGATCTTTGTCTTTACTACCTATTTTTAATTGTAACTCTTTTTCGCCATGCATTGTAGGCACTTTTATGATTTTTCCTAAAATCGCCTGTGTAAAAAAAACCGGAACTTCTATGTAAATATCATCGGCGCTTCTAACGAAAAATTTATCATCTTTTACTTGGACGGCGACATAAAGATCGCCTATTTCGCCGCTTTTTGAAATATTTCCTTTTTTTGCGATTCTGATTCTGATTCCTGTATTTACGCCTTTCGGAATGTCAAATTTTACATTTACTTGCTCTTCGATAAATCCTTTTCCGGCACAATCATGGCATTTTTCTTTTACTATTTGACCGCTACCTTTACAAAAGGGGCATGTTTGTGCGAAGCTTAAAAATCCGCTTCTTTTTACTATTTTACCGCTACCGCCGCAATGCGGGCAGGTGTTTAGTTTCTTATCTTTTGAACCTGTGCCGTCGCATGTTTTGCACGGTTTTTTAATTTTATATTTTATATCTTTGCTTACACCGAAAAATGCATCTTTAAAACTTATACTGACTAAAATTTCGCTATCCAAATCGTAGGCGTCATCGTATCTTTGCGAACGAGATTTATTGAAACCGCCACCGCCAAAAAACGTATCAAAAATATCACCGAAATCAAATCCTCCAAAATCATTTCCAAAAGCGCCATTTAATCCTTCTTTACCGTATCTGTCGTAAGTTTGACGCCTTTCATCGTTTCCTAAAACCTGATAAGCTTCGTTTATTTCTTTAAATTTTTCTTCAGCTTCTTTATCGCCTGCATTTCGGTCAGGATGGTATTTGAGTGCAAGTTTTCTAAAAGCTTTTTTTATTTCGTCGCTGTCGGCGTCTTTTGAAACGCCTAAAATTTCATAGTAATCGCTCAATTTTTACTCCGTTAACATTTTAATAAACTTGTAATTTTACCCAATTTTATTAAAATGTTAATAAATTTTAGATATAGTTAAGGCTTAAAAAATTAAAAAGGATAAAAAATGATAAACGTTTTGATGATTGAAGATGATTCTGAGTTTGCTCAACTTTTAGCCGAATATTTGGAAAAATTTAATATTAAAGTAACAAATTATGAAGATCCGTATCTTGGAATAAGCGCTGGAATTAAAAATTTTGATCTTATGATTTTGGATTTGACGCTTCCTGGAATGGATGGTCTTGAAGTTTGTAAAGAAATACGCGAAAAATATGATATTCCTATCATAATAAGCTCTGCTAGAAGTGATGTAAGTGATAAAGTCGTAGGACTTCAAATAGGAGCTGATGATTATTTACCCAAGCCATACGATCCAAAAGAGATGCATGCACGCATAATGAGCCTGATTCGCCGTTATAAACGCACCGCTCAAAAGGAGGAAAATGTGGTGGTCGATAGCGCTTTTCGCATTGACGAGAAACGCCACGAGATATTTTTTCATGACGCGCCGCTTACTTTAACTCCTGCCGAATATGAAATTTTAGAATATTTAATAAAACAACACAGTTTTTCTGTTTCACGCGAACAGTTGGTTTATCATTGCAAGAGTTTAAAAGATAAAGATTCTAAAAGTCTTGATGTGATAATCGGAAGACTTAGAGCAAAAATAGGTGATAATTCAAAAAATCCGACTCACATTTTTTCAGTTCGCGGAATCGGCTATAAATTAATCGGATGAAACACTCTATAATCAGCAAAATAACAATTATTTTTGTTATCGCATTCGCCCTTGTATGTGCGCTTTTTATAACGTTTGGAAATATGCAGACCAATAAGGCTTACACAAATATCCGTGCAAATGAAATTAATGCGATAAATTATCTTTTAGGGCTTTATGAAAAAGCTACGCCGCCGAGCGATTTGGAAAAGTATTTTAGAAATTTCGGTTTTCATCTGGTACGGGATAAAAATATAGTCACAAATGTAATAACATCAGGTGAAAAGGAATTTACTCAAAATACGCCTATCGGAATTTTTGAATCGATTAAATACGGTGGTTCGATATATTTGACAATTAAAAACGAAACTTTTTTAATTGTTTTCGAAGGTCTTGGCACGCAAAATTTAAACGATCCGTTGTGGATAGGATTCATACTTACCGTTATTGTGCTTTTTTATCTTTATCTTTCGATGATAAAAAGTTTTTCACCGCTAAAAAAACTTACAAAAAATATCAAAAAATTCGGCGCCGGAAATTTGGATGTGGTGATTATCGATAAAAAACGCGAAGACGAAATAGGCGAGCTTGCTGACGAGTTTAATTTGGCGGTTTCTAAAATAAGAGAACTTGTATACTCACGCCAACTATTTTTAAGAACGATTATGCACGAGCTTAAAACTCCGATTGGAAAAGGTCGAATAATCAGTGAAATGATTGATAGTGAAGTGCAAAAAAATCGCCTAATCAGCGTTTTCGAAAGACTTGAAATTTTGATAAACGAATTTGCAAAAATTGAGCAGCTTTTATCTAAAAATTATGCTTTAAAATATCAAGAGTGCCATTTCAGCCTTATTTTAGAGCAGGTACGAGATATTTTGCTGCTTGATAATTTTGATGAAAAAATTTCAGTTTGTATGAATGAAGACGCCATAATAAATGTTGATTTTCAGCTTTTTACATTGGCTCTTAAAAATCTTATTGACAATGCTTTAAAATACAGCGACGATAAAAAAGTACGTATAATTTGCGATAATGATAAAATCAGTGTGCAAAATACAGGAAAACCGTTACTTATGAGTTTTGAACATTATAAGCAGGCTTTTGTGCGAAACAATGCCGAAAAAGTAAGCGGAATGGGGCTTGGACTTTATATAATAGATAAAATTTGCGCTATGCATAATTTTCACTTCGAGCATAGTTATTGCGCCAATATGCATACTTTCAGCGTGATTTTCGATAAACCTGCGATTTCACAAAAAAATAAAAAAAGCAAAAATGAAAAATAATACAAAATTTGATGAACTTGTTGCTACTTTTGAAAAACTTCCGGGAGTCGGCAAAAAATCGGCTCTGCGTTATGCTTATCATATAAGTATAAATGATCCTTTTTTAGGACTTAATTTAGCAAATTCTATAGAAAATGCCGTGCGAAATTTAAGACGTTGTGAAGTTTGCGGGGCAATTTGCGAAGATGAAATTTGCGAAGTTTGCTGCGATACTTCAAGAGATCGTGAAAAAATCTGCATTGTAGAAAGTCCGAAAGATATTTTAATTTTTGAAGAAAATGCGATTTTTGACGGGCTTTATTTTGTGCTTGACAGTTCAGGCGACGAAATTATTACCAAACTTCAAAGAATGATTGAATCAAATGACGTAAAAGAGCTTATTTTCGCGATGACGCCTGGGGTAAATTCTGATATGCTTATGCTTTATGTGGAAGATAAAATTTCAATTCCAAATCTGAAATTCAGTAAAATCGCTCAAGGAATTCCGACAGGTGTAAGCGTGGATAGTATAGATTTTATTTCGCTCAGCAAAGCCTTAAAAGATCGCGTGGGAATTTAGTTTTATTTATAAATTGTAATAAAACGCATATTCTGATTTTTAAAACTGAAAATTATCTAAAATTTTATAAAAAATCGATTTTATGTCATATTATGAAATTTATTTTAATTGTAAAATAAAAATATCCAAAATTTTATCCATTTGAAATTTAACTTCTAAATATAAAGTTTTAAAAGCGACCGCTTATATTTTTCAATAATTTTTTTTACTGTTACTTCAAAATTTGCTGTAATAAAGTGCCTTTGAAACTTATTTTTTATAATTTTATATAAATTTTTTATTTTTTAAGCATATATATATTACTAAAATTACAAATATATTTTATTTTTAAGGAGTCATCAAATGATGAGCAAATATGCGGAAGATATATTTCGTGAACCTGCCGTGTTACGAAAAAAGCTGGATTTGTATCTTAAAACACCGCAAAAAACGATGCTTTATGCAAGAGTGGCTGAAAAATTCTTTTATAGCAGTGGCAAACGCTATGTAAAATTTCAAATTACTTGGAGCTGGTGGGCATTTTTCTTTACTTTCTGGTTTTTTATTTACAGAAAAAGTTATATTGCGGCACTTATAATTTTTATTTTGACATGCATTAGCGGTTCTGTCAGCTCTTTGGCGACAGATCCTATCGCAGATGGTATAATTGGATTTTTTATAAATTTTTTTATTATGATTTTTTCAGCTATATTTGCAAAATTTTTAGTAATAAAACAGTTTGAAAAAGAGTTGATGTTTGAGGATGATAATGTTCTAAGATATAATGGCGGAGCAAACAGATGGGTTGTTTGGCTGATTTTAATCGGTTGGATACTTATTATTGTTTTAGGAATTTTAGCAGCTTTTGCGATACCGCGTTTGACTGCTACTTCGGAAGATGCTGAATATTCAAGAGCAAAAACAAATATTGTAACTGTTATGACTGATTTAAGTTCATATTATATTTCGCAAGGCAATTTACCTGTTTTTTTAAAAGATGCTACAAGTGTAGATATAGACGTTGATGGTGTTTTAAAAGTTGATGGTGACAGGTGCTTAAAATTTGAGGTCGGTTATTACAATACAGATATTATTATTAAAAATATGGGATCAAATAATGAAATTTGCCGAAAAATTCAAAAAGAGTATGGCAATAGAAAATTTTCACTTACAGGAGGTTATTGATGAAAATGAGTGAATATTCCATCGAAGTTTTTAAAGATCCTAAAATGCTTCGATCAAAACTTGATTTATATTTGCAAAGTTCGCCCGAAAAAGTAGAAATTTATGCGAATGCTTGCGAGAGATTTTTTTATTTAGGCGGTAAGAGAATTTTAAAATTTGATCCAACTTGGAGTTGGTGGGGATTTTTTTGCAGGTTTTTTCTTTGTAGGAAAAATTATATAGAAGCACTTGTGATTTTTATATGTTCAATATTTTTGAGTTGGATACCGTTATTGATTTGGGTAGTTTGTGGCGTATTTGCAAAGTATTCTGTTTGTATGAATTTTTTAAAATGTCTTGAAATGCAAGATGATGAAATGTTATCAATTCAAGGCGGTACAAACGATTGGGTTATTTATATAGCGATTATATTTATTGTTGCTGCTTTTTTAATTGGTATTTTTGCAGCCTTATAAAAAATTTATTATGATTTTATCTTATTATCCGCTTCTTTTGAAAGTGGATAATCGATATAAAATAGATATTCTATAAAATTTTAAAAACATATAAGCCGAGATTTCAAATAAGTATTTTTTATGAGTTTTATTTTTTACAAAATTTAAAAAACGATATTTTATGATAACAACAAACAGCTACGAAATAAATCTTTGAATATATAAACACATCGTTTAAAAATTTAATTTTTTTATAATTAAATTTTAAGCTTAAATAAAAAAAGGCGCTGCAAATACAGCGCCTTTAAAATTTGTAAAATTGCAAAAAACTACTTTTTAAGAGCTTCTTTGGCATATTTTATTCCCAAATCAAATGCTTTTTCGTTTAACGGGCGTGTTTTTTCAGGAACTGTAGATAGCATTTGATCTTTTACTATGCCGGCTTCCATACATTTTGTAAATTCCACCGCGATGGCAAGCGCCACTACGCTTTGTGTAATTACGTTTCCTACTTCTTCTTTTGCGATTGTGATGATTGGAATTTCGTAAATTTTGAAATTTTTGCGGTCTTCATCGGTCGGTTTTACAAGATTTGGCTCAATTACGATTGTTTCGCCTTTTTTAACGCCTGATTTAAAAGCGTTGAAACTGACTTGTGCTGTGGCAATCATAAACTCAATTTCACCTTCATTTGCGTAAGGATATAAAATTTCTTTATCATCCAAAACTATATCGACCTTAGTCGGACCGCCTCTGACTTGTGATGTATAAGTAGAAGCTTTTACGCCGTATCCGCCTTTCGCTATTTTTGCAGCAGCTAAAATTTCACCTGCTAAAATAACGCCTTGACCGCCAACGCCTACAAATCTTAGTTGGTTCATTTTATCTCCTCAAAATTTATTTTTGTCTTATTTTGAGCTGCTTCTTTTACTTTCGCGTAAGCTTTTGTATATTCCAAATGCTCGTTATCTTCATGCAAAACGCCGCATGGAAATAGTCCTTTGCGCTCTTCTTCGCTCATTTTGTCGTATTTAATTTTTGTTGTAATACGAGAATTTACCCATTCAAGCATTTTTGTTGCTTCTCCCATTTTATTTTTTCTACCTAAATTTACGTGGCAATTTGAAAAAACATCAAAAAAACTGTATCCGTCGTGTGAAAAGCCTTTTACAAAAAGTTTTTCAAGTCTATCAGGGTTTATCACGCTTTCGCGTCCTACGAATGTAGCTCCTGCTGCGGTTGCCAATTTTGCCGCATCAAAGCTTGGATCTACGTTTCCGTATTGCGCTGTAACAGTCCAAAGACCACGTGGTGTAGTAGGGCTTGTTTGAGAGTTTGTAAGTCCGTAGATAAAATTGTTTATCAAAATGTGATTTATATCAATATTTCTTCTGCAACCATGAATTGTGTGATTTCCGCCAATTGCAAGACCGTCGCCATCACCTGTAACTACGATAACATGTTTATCAGGATTTGCCAATTTTATGCCTGTTGCATAAGCTATGGCGCGTCCGTGAGTCGTATGAACTGTATTGCAATTAACATAAGAGCTGAATCTGCCGCTACAGCCGATTCCGCTTACTACGCAAACATCATCCATATTCCAACCCATTTTATCGATTGCTCTAATTACCGCTTTTAAAATTACACCGTCACCACAGCCCCAACACCAAAGTGTAGGCATTTTATTTACACGCAAATATTTATCATAATTGAAAGCCATAATTAAAACTCCTTAACTTTTTCTATAATTTCGGTCGGGCTTATCGGTCTGCCGTTTGCTTTAAGAAGTGTTTTAAAATCATCTCTTAAAGTTACTCTTTGAATTTCGCCTAGATATTGACCTAAATTTAGCTCTGTAACCAAAATTTTCTTAAATTTTCCGCCTATCTTTTTTAGCTCTTTTTCAGGGCTCGGCCACAAAGTAATAGGGCGGAAAAGTCCTACTTTTATACCTTCTTCGCGCAATTTTTCAATAGCTGTTTTAACGGATCTGCTTACGCTTCCATATGCAATAATGCAAATTTCGGCATCATCCAGTTTATACTCTTCGTATTTTACAATCTCATTTTTGTGAGCGTTGATTTTATTAAAAAGCCTTTTTATACTGTAATCAACTATCTTGCCGTCTTCTGTCGGAAAGCCTGTAGGACCGTGATGAAGTCCTGTTATATGATAGTGATAGCCTGTGAAAAATTTGTTTAAAACGGCAGGTTTATCGGCGTCTGCCTGATAAGGTAGATAATCTTTAGGATCGCCGTTAAACTCAGCTCTTTTTTCTGTTTTTAAATCTTTTAGTTCAGGCAATACGGCTTTTGCTTGCATATGACCTAATGTTTCATCTAAAAGCAAGAAAACGGGAGTCATAAATTTCGTAGCAAGATTAAAAGCTCTAACAGTTTCACTATAAACTTCCTCTAATGAACCTGGGCATAAAGATATGCTTTGATAATCGCCATGAGTCGGGTTTCTTGATTGTAAAATATCACCTTGCGCAACTCTGGTTGGAAGTCCTGTACTTGGACCGCCGCGCATTACATTTACGATTACAAGCGGAATTTCGGCGATAAAACCAAGACCGATTTGCTCTGATTTTAGTGAAATTCCAGGACCTGAACTTGCTGTCATAGCTTTTGCGCCGCTCATAGAAGCTCCAAGCGCAACTGAAATTCCTGAAATCTCATCTTCCATTTGTATAAAAGTGCCATTATATTGAGGCAACAATCTACTCATTTCGTGTGCAACTTCGCTTGATGGCGTGATAGGATATCCACCAAAAAAATTGCAACCGCACTCAACGGCAGCTCTTGCTACCAACATATTTCCCGTTGCAATAACTTCTCTCATATTTTTATCCTTTTAATGCCATAAAATTATTTGCTTTGATTTTTTCGGCTCTTTCTTGCGATTCTTTTGAAAGTTTCGCAAATTTAAAGCCTTTTTCCGCTACATAAATTGCAAAATCCGGACAATGTATTTCACAATCCCTACAGCCTATACAAGTAGTAGGATCCAACACTTCTATCATCATACCTTGAATGGCGTTCGGATCTTCTTTCATTGCCAAAGTACCGCTTGGACAATAACTTACACAGATATTGCAAGCTTTACAACGAGATTCATCCACCCAAACGGCAGTGTCTTTCGGTTGATTTATCATACCTTCTCCTTATCCTAAAATTTCTTTAAGTTTTGTTCCTATGTGAGCCGGAGTATCTACTACGTGAACGCCGACCTCGCTTAATGCTTTTTTCTTTCCTGCGGCAGTGCTGCTTTCTCCGCTTATAATCGCCCCTGCATGTCCCATTCTTTTACCTTTTGGTGCACTAACTCCTGCGATAAATGCAACAATCGGTTTTGTGATTTTCTCTTTTATCACTTTGCAGGCATCAATTTCAAGGCTTCCTCCGATTTCACCTATCATTACGATAGCTTTAGTATCCGGATCGGCTTCTAAAAGAGGCAAAATTTCGCTGTATGTAAGACCTATAATGCTATCTCCGCCAATTCCTACGGCTGTTGAAATTCCATATCCTTCATTTAAAATTTGGTTTGCGCCTTCATAAGTAAGGGTGCCGGATTTTGAAATTAAGCCGATATTTACACTTTTTCTTTTGAAAATCGAGTTTGGCATAATGCCTAATTTGCACTCATCAGAACTTATGATTCCTGGGCAATTCGGACCTATTAATTTCATGCCGCATTTGTTTGCGTAGTTTTTTGCTTCAATCATATCTTTTACAGGCGCATGTTCTGTTATAACAACAGCAAGTTTTATGCCGGCATCGGCTGCCTCTATTACGCTTTCTGCGACAAATTTTGCAGGAACAAAGATTAAGCTTGTATCGGCTCTTGTTGCTGCAACCGCCTCTTTTGCTGTATTAAAAACAGGTTTTCCAAGATGCTCTTTGCCACCTTTTCCAGGAACTACGCCACCAACGATATTTGTGCCGTATGCCATACATAAACCTGAGTGAAAAGTCGCCTCTTTACCTGTAAATCCGTGAACGATAACTCTTGTGTTTTTATGAACTAAAATACTCATTATTTTTCTCCATTTACTAGTTTAACTGCAAGTTTTGCGCCTTCTTCAAGGTCGTGTGCGCTGTATATGTTTTCTATATTCGCTTCTTTTAAAAGTTCAATAGCCTCTTTTGCATTTGTTCCATCAAGTCTAACTACAACAGGAATTTCTACTTTTGTAAGCTTCGTAGCTTCCAAAATTCCTTTTGCGATTCTATCACAGCGAACAATTCCGCCGAAAATATTTACAAAAATCGATTTTACATTTTTGTCGCGCAAAATGATTTCAAATGCTTTTGCAACTGTTTCTGCACTTGCGCCGCCGCCTACATCAAGAAAGTTTGCCGATTTTCCGCCGCAATATGTAATCGTATCCATTGTACCCATTGCGAGTCCTGCACCATTTACCATACAGCCAATATCTCCGTCAAGTTTTACATAGCTGAGACCGTATTGTTTAGCTTCAACTTCGCTTGATTCTTCTTCGTCTAAATCTCTCATAGTTGCGATATTTTCGTGTCTGAAAAGTGCCGCGTCGTCAAATCCCATTTTTGCATCAAGCGCAAAAAATTCATCTTCGGCAGTTAAAACCATAGGATTTATCTCTACTAAATTTGCGTCTGTTGCAATGTATAGTTTATAAAGTCCGTTTAAGAATTTATAAAATTTATTATTTAAATCTTTGTCAAAACCTAAGAAATCGCCGACTTCATAAGCATGAAAAGCTTTTAAGCCGATTTGCGGATCTATATTGAGAGTTTTAATTAAATTTTTATCAACCTCTTCAATTCCCATTCCGCCGCTTGCAGAAGCGATAAGGCCGATTTGCTCTTTTGCACGGTTAAATGTAAGGCTTACATAAAATTCTTTTTTTATGTTGCAACCTTGCTCGATATAAATTTTTCTTACAAGTTTGCCTTTTGGACCTGTTTGCTTTGTAACAAGCGTCATACCTAAAATTTGATTAGCGTATTTTTTAACTTCATCCAAATTTTTAGCGATTTTTACACCGCCTCCAAGACCTCTACCGCCTGCGTGAATTTGCGCTTTTACAGCCCAAACATTGCCACCGAGTTTTTTAGCGACTTCAACCGCTTCGTCTGCACTAAGTGCCAAAGCACCGTTTGAAACATTTATACCAAATTCACGGCAAAGTTCTTTTGCTTGATATTCGTGTATATTCATACTTTCCCCTTATTAAGATTTAAAATTTGTCTTTTTATATTTTCCAAGCCCGATTTTATTTTTTCGCCGTAATCAAACGGCAAAATTTCAGCCACACCGTTTTTATTAAGTCTTACAAATCTGCCGATAGGAATTTCGTTTTCATCCAAAACGCTGCAAATTAAAATTTCATTTTTGTCATTTATAATCGCATCTATCATTTTTACACTGCAAGCTGCAGGCGCAAAAAACGATGAAGTTTTTTGCAAAGCGGTAATTTTTGAGCCTGAGTTTATTGTATTTTCCTTTATCAAACTTAAATTTTGCGGTTTGAATTTTTTGCCGAATTTGTAAATTTCATCTTCTAAAATTTGCATTTCGTCATTATGAGCTCCGACTACGCTTGCTTTTATATCAGTCACATTTACATTTTCACTTTTTGCAATTTCATATCTAAGCCTTGCACTATCAAGTTCGCCTGCCATTGCAATAATTTTTTCCTTTTTGAATCCGCTTGCCTTATAAGCTACAAATGCTAATGTATCAACTGGATTTGTAATTAAAATGATAATTGCTTCAGGTGCATATTTAGCCACATTTTTAGCACAAGAAGAGATTATTTTCGCATTATCGTTTAACAAATCGGCTCTACTTTGCCCGGCTTGTCTGGTTTTACCTGCTGTGATTACCACAATATCGCTATTTTTTAGAAGCGCTTCATCGCTTGAACCTGAAATTTCAGTTTTTTTGTTATAAACACTTGCCAAATGCGATAAATCAAGCGCTCTTGCTTTTGCCAAATCACCGAAAATATCAATTAATGCTATTTGACTAATTTCAAAATCTTTGCAAAGTAGCTGAGAAACGATATTTGAGCCGATATTTCCAGCCCCTATGATTGAAATTTTCATCCGTTTATTATCTCATTAAATGTTTTGCTCGGTCTCATAATCAAATTTGCTTTTTCTTCATCAAATTTATAGTAACCTCCAAGATCGGCGCCATTTCCTTGAGCGCTCAAAAACTCTTCCATAATCTTTTGTTCGTTTTCGTGAAGTGATTTTGCCGTTTTTTCAAAATCATTTTTAAATTTTGTTTTAGTAAGCTCGTCTGCCCAATACATCGCAAAATAAAAATGGCTTGTGCGGTTATCAGCTTCACCTACGGTTTTTCTAGGTGCTTTATCGTCTTTTAGCCATTTTGCGACGGCTTTATCCAACGTATCAGCTAAAATTTTAATATTCTCACAATTTTTAAACTCGCTTAAATGTTCCAAACTTACACCAAGCGCTAAAAATTCGCCAAGACTATCCCAGCGTAAATGATTTTCTTTAAAAATCTGAGCTGCGATTTTCGGTGCCGAGCCACCGGCTCCTGTCTCAAAAAGTCCGCCACCGTTTAACAAAGGAACGATTGAAAGCATTTTAGCGCTTGTTCCAAGCTCTAAAATAGGAAAAAGATCCGTTAAATAATCTCTTAAAACATTTCCGGTAACGCTGATACAATCTTTTCCGCTACGAATGATTTTGACGGACTCTTTTGTCGCCTCAAAAGGCGTCATAAACTTTATGTCAAGTCCATTTAAATCATAATTTTTAAGCTCATTTTGAGCTATTTTTTTGATATTTGCATCGTGAGCGCGAGCGGGATCCAGCCAAAAAATAGTTTTACTTTTTGTTGTTTTTGCGCGAGATACGGCAAGTTTTACCCAGTTTTTGATAGCGTCAGGTTTTGCTTGTGTCATACGAAAAATATCGCCTTTTCCAACTTTAAATTTAAAAATTTCAGCGCAGTTTTCATCTTTAACTGAAATTTCACCATCTTCATCCATTATAAAAGTTTTATCGTGACTTCCGTATTCTTCGGCTTTTTTCGCCATAAGTCCTACATTTGACACAGAGCCGATTGCAGCGGGATTTAATTCACCGTTTTCTTTAAGTTCCTTTATTATGCTATCGTAAATCACAGCATAAGATGCATCAGGAATTACCGCAAGAGTTTCTTTTAAATTTCCATTTTTATCCCACATTTTTCCGCTATTTCTTATCATCGCAGGCATTGAAGCATCTATTATCACATCGCTTGGAACATGTAGATTTGTTATGCCGTTGTCACTGTCAACCATAGATAAATCAGGTCTTTTTTCTAAAATTTCGCTGTATTTTTTCTCTATTTTTTCTTGTACAGAGACGGGTAAATCTTTTATTCTTGCAAAAAGATCTTTTAAACCGAAATTCTCATTTACGCCTACGCTTTTCAATTCATTTCCGAACTCATCAAAAATTTCTTTAAAAAAGTTTTTTACAAAATGCCCGAACATCACAGGATCACTTATTTTCATCATTGTAGCTTTTAAATGAACGGAATATAAAAGATTATTTTTCTTTGCATAATCAATCGTTTTAAGAATAAACTCATCAAGTTTTTTTGCGCTCATAAATGTCGCATCAACGACTTCGCATTTTAAGATTTTAAGATTGTCCTTTAAAATTTTTACACCGCTTTTGCCTTTAAATTCAACTTTTAAAGTTAAATTTTTATCCGCAATCATACTTTTTTCGTTACTGTAAAAATCTCCGCCGTTCATATGCATAACTTCTGTTTTTACATTTTTATCCCATTTACCGTTTTTGTGTGGATTTGCTTTTGCATACTCTTTTACCGCTTTTGCGCTTCTACGGTCCGAATTTCCTTCTCTTAGCACAGGATTTACGGCACTTCCTAAAATTTTTTGGTAGCGCGCGAAAATCTCTTTTTCATTCGCGTTTTTAGGTTCGGCAGGAAATTGGGGCACATTAAAACCTTTTTCTCTCAACTCTTTTATACAGGCTGTAAGTTGCGGAATTGAGGCTGAAATATTTGGAAGTTTTATTATATTTGCCGATTTTTCGGCAGTCATTTTTCCTAAAATAGATAAGTAGTCTTTAACCTTTTGATTTTCTTTCAGATTTTCAGGGAAATTCGCTAAAATTCTGCCTGCTAGTGAAATATCCATCGTTTCGATATTTATATTTACCGATTTTAAAAATCTTTTAATAATAGGTAAAAGCGAAAAAGTCGCCATCGCAGGTGCTTCGTCAGTATAGGTATAGATGATGTCGCTCATCGGATCTCCTTAAAAATTAAATTGTCATAATTATAATCTTTTAGTCTATTAAAAAAAATATGATTTTAAAACTAATCTAACTTCTTAAGATTACTTTTATCAACGTTGTTTGCTTACATTTTTCAGATGTTCGCCATAATTTTTTGAGAAATCATGAAGTCCTGTTTTTTTGTTTCGCATAAAATACAAAAATTCCGTTTTTTCGGGTTTTATTGCAGCTGTTATTGCATTTTTGGATACTACGCAAACGGCATTTTTTGGAAGTCCGTCTATTATATAAGTATTAAATCCGCTTTTGTCGTTTAAAATTCGTTCAGGCGTAATTTTGGTATGTGAAAATTCGCCGTAATTCAGCGTTCCGTCCATTTGAAGTTTCATATTTTTCGCCAGACGGTTGTCGATTACTGAGCTTATAAGCGGCATTTCAGCGTTGTTTGCGGCTTCTTTTTGAATTACAGAGGCTTTTATTAAAATTTCGTGCCATTTCGTTTGATTAAAATCACCAAGAAGCTCTCTACTCAGATTTTCGTGAAATTTTTTAGAAACACTCACTAAAGAGTTTATTATCTCTTTTTCGTCTGCATTAAGTGCTACTTTGTATGTTTCAGGAATTAAAAATCCTTCATAAAAAGGCGCAGTAGCGTTAAATTCCTCATTCAATACAATTTCGCTTAAATTCTCTTTTTGCGCCAGTTCGCGAAAAAATATCAAAGTGGTTTCCCCTGGAATCAAAGTTATGCTTTTCATCGCAGGTTTTGCCGTAACAAGCTCATAGAAAAAGTCTATTTTAGTTATATTCTGATCTGTTATCTGTAAAAGTCCGTATTTCAGTTTTCCCATTTTTGATAAAAAAAACGGATCGAAAATATTAAAATCAGGGTATTTTTTCGAAAGCGCTATAATCGTATTTTTTGCCGAACCTTGCGGAATTTCAATGATTTTTTCATTTTGAATTTTTGTGTTTAAATCAAATAAAATCGTTATCATAAAAATCAGACACAACTCAACGGCAAATAGTAAAAAAGAGATAAATTTCATATAATTTTCCGGAATTTTTGATTATTATAATGAAAGTTTTTAAAATTTTGGTTAAAATAAGCCGCAAGGAAGTAAATGTGAATAAAATTTTAAACTTTATATTTAAATTTCTCATTTTTATCGTGGTTTTATTGACAGCTTTTGTGATAACTCTTAAAATCGGTATAAAAGTGGATAATTTTAAAATTTCAAATTTTAATGTCAGTGGTTTTTATATCGGTTTAAATCGAAATTTGGTTTTAAAAATTGACGATCTTGAAATTCCGATTTCCGTGAAGCATAAAAATGAAAATGTGGAAACCGAACTTTTAAATATAACTAAAAAAATTACTTTAATAAATAAATTTTTTGATGAAATCGACATAAAGAACGTATCTTTAAAAAACCAAAATTTCGCCTTGAAATTCAATCACTCCGTTTTGGATTTTAAATCTCCGCAAATTTATTTAAAATCATATCTTATACCGGTTGAAAACGGTTTAAAAACTAATGTTGAAAGCTTTGTTTTAAATGATTTTAATCTAAGTTTAACAGGAAACGCGAGTTTAAATTTTAAAGATAAAATTTACGGTTTTGATGGAAATTTTATAAGTAGTGAATTGAATGGAAAACTTCGTTTAACAAGTGATTTAAAAATTCTGAACGTTGAAATTTCGGACGCAAAAGCTAAAAGTATAAAAAATTTTATGGATGAAATCGCTTTAAAAACGGATATGAGCCAAACTACGAAAAATTGGATATACGGAAATATAATTGCCGATAATTATGAAATAAAAAATTTCATTGCTAAAATAAATTTAAAAAGCGGTGAAATTTTTAAGGATGATTTTCTGGCGGATGGAATTTTGCAAAATGTAAGCGTAAAATTTGATAAAAAATTGCCTGCCGTGATGATAGGCGAGGCAAATGTGAGCTTAAGAAATCAAAGTTTGAAATTCAATATGGAAAATGCAACTTATTTGGATAAAAATCTCACAAACAGCGAAGTTGAGATTTATAAAATTTTTGATGACGATAGCGGAATAAAGATAAATTTGCATACAAGCGCACCGTTTGATGTAAAATTTAATAAAATTCTGGAAGCTTATGGTATTCGAAATCCTGCCGTTCAAAGTAGCGGAAAAGCTGAAATAGACGTGCTTTTGGATATTGATTTTACTACTGAAAATGTAAAAGCGTTTGCAAACGCTGTTTTTAAAGACAGTAAAATTTCAATAGGCAATGCCGAGTTCAGCAGCAAAAGCGGCGAATTTGCACTGAAAGAGAATAAAATTTTTCTTAAAAATTTTAATCTTAATAATGAATTTTTTAATGCGGACATAAACGGTAATATTGATTTTGATACGGATAGCGGGAATTTTGACGCGAATTTTGCAAGCATAAATTTGCCGAATGAAATTTTATCTTTAAAAAATTTCAACGATAAAATTTCGCTTGATTTTAAAGGCAAAAATGTGATTTTAAAATTTAAAAATCTTGGCGCGGATTTTTCGTTTGGAGTGAAAAATTCAATAAATTTAACCAATATTTCGCATTTGATAAAATTTTCTTCGCTTTTAAAAGATATCGGTGTAAAAAATTCAAATGTGAAAATTACTACAAAAGATTTTTCGGATTTTGCTATAAATGCCGAAAATACGTATTTTGACAGCATTTTCAGTCAAAACGGTTTATCATACGATACGGCGAATTTTAAAATTTTAATAAAAAACGGCGCATTGGAAGTTAAAAGCGACGATGAAAAAATAAGTTTTACAAAAAATGCCAAAAACTCAATTTTAAGCATAAAAGATTTGGATGTGCATATAAAAGCGAGTGATGATAAAAAGCAGAATTTAAATTTAAATTTTATAGGAGTTAATTCAAAAATTTTTATTGACGATTTGAATAAAACACTGAATTTTAAAAGTTACAGCGGCAAAATTACGCCGCAGTCAAGCGAACTGAACGGAAAATTTGCAAAAGGAACTTTTATGTTTAAAAGAGATAAAGATTTGCAAATATACGCACAAAATTTGGAAAGTAAAGATATAAACGATTTTTTGGGACGGGAAAGTGTTGAAGGAGGGGAATTCAGCTTAAAATTAAAAGGTATGAGCGATAAATTTTATAGAGGCGAAATAAACGCCAAAAATACTTATATAAAAGATTACGTTTATTATCAAAGGCTGCTCTCGCTTATAAATTCCATTCCATCGCTTTTAAGCTTAAAAATACCTGATTTTAACTCGAAAGGATTTACAGTCAGCGACGGAAAAGTTTATTTTGAGCGAATGGGAAAGATTGTAAAAATATCCGCCGTAAATTTGCTGGGAAGTAGTGCGGATATCGGTGGAAGCGGCATAATAGATCTTGATAAAGACGATATAAAAGTTGATCTGGAGTTAAAATATTTAAAGGACGCGAGCGATTTTATAAGTAAAATTCCTTTGATAAATCAGATTTTTTTGGGCGAAGATCGCAAAATCAGCACGATTATCGAAATCAGAGGCAGCATAAATGAACCGAAATTTGAAACTAAAATCGCGCAGGATATAATTTCTACGCCGTTAAATTTGATAAAAAATACTCTAATGCTTCCATTTGTGATTTTCGAATAAGGATAAAAAATGAAATACAAACTGGATTTTAAGGATAATTTCTCAGAATCATTTCTTTTTTGGATAAGAAAATTTGTAAAATTCAAGTTCAGCTCGCTTTCAAACAAAGAGGTTAAAAATCCGCAAACTTTTGCACAAATAAATCTTTTGCTTGAAAATGATATGAACCCAGATGAGCTTAAAAAAATCACAAAAAATGCGCGAAATATCGGTCTGACCGGAATAAACACATATATTCAGCCGCTTTTAAAATTTTATAATGCCGTCGTAAAATATAATTTAAAAAGCATTTCTCAAATTGACGAAGAGCTTGTCAGTGAAATTTTAGCTGTAATTACCGGCGGGCTCAGTGATGCAACCAAAAAAAACTACCGCGTTGTGATGATAAATTTTTTCGGTTTTTTGGATTCTCAAAATGAGGAAAACGGTAAATCGCATAATTTCGGCGTGACACTTAAAAACTGGGGCGGAATTAGCGGACAAAAAGGTGTAAAATTGCCTGAATTTTTAAGCGAAGATGAACTTAAAATTTTCCTGGAAGCGGTTGAAAAAGCGGATTTTGGAAAAAATACAAATCGCAATATGCTTGCCGTAAAAATTATAATTTATACAGGAATCAGGGTCGGCGAGGCTATAAATTTGAAATTTAAAGATATAAGTGAAGAAAATGGAATTTATATTTTAAGAATTCGCGGCAAAGGCAACAAATATCGTGTCGTGATGATAAAAAAACACCTCATCGAAAAACACATCGAAGCGATTAGCATAAATTATCTGAATGAAGACGGATATTTACTTGTAAATGCCAAAGGAAAACCGCTAACTCAGGCATATATAAGTAGAATAGTAGAAAAAATTTTAATAAGCGCAGGAATCAGAAAAGAAAAAAACGGAGCTCATATGCTTCGCCATACATTTGCGACGATGCTTTACAAAAAGCAAAAAGATCTCGTTTTGGTTCAGGAAGCATTAGGACACGCAAGCCTTGATACAAGTCGCATTTACACGCACTTTGACAGCCAAAAACTGCGCCTGGCGGCAAAAGTAGCGGAGGAGTTCGCCGAATGATTCAAAAATTGAAAGTAATTTAGTAATTATATTACATATTTTTTTAAGCAAAAAATATGTAATATTTATTTGCAAATTTAAAAATATTTTAAAGGATATAAAATGAAAAGAATTTTAATTTTTCTTACGGCTATATTTTTTGTAGGTTGTGCAAGTTCGCAGCCTAAAATTCCTATTGCGGATGCGTATAAATTTGACAAAATTGAATACAATCATATTCAAATACACAATCCGACTAAATTTACATACCAATCAAAAGAGAGTGTGGAAGCAAAGTATAATGAAGGTTTGAAGTCTTTACTTAAAAAAGAAAATTTGTTGAATCAAAGCTCTAAAGATGAACTTAAAATCAGCGTATGGCACAGAAGAATGTTCGGTGGAGAGGCTACGCCGTTTCCAAGCGATAGAATAGGTGGAATATTTGTATCATATGAGATTAAAATCATAAGAGACGGTCAAATTTTAAGAGATTATGCATTGAATGAATCTATGTATGATCCTGGATTTTTCGGTAATTTAAAAACAATTGTCGGACAAAACAAAGATGATAGTTATGAAAACAGTGCTATAGACGCGTTTGTGAGAGATATTGTAAAAACCTTAGAAGAACTTAAATAAAACATATTTAAAAATATCACATAATTTAATTAAACATCGTTTTAGTAAGATTTTCGTTAAAAATTAACGAAAATCCGCTATATAAAATTTTTAGCTTAGATATGGCTTTTTGTCTTGCAATTAGGCACTTCTTACACATTCCGTAAAATATCAACGTAGTGTTTATCAAATTTCCTTTATGTATGTTACAGTAAAATTTACTTACAAAATTTTATATATCGGCTTCCTTTATTAAAATTCAGATACATTGCAATTAATATGAAAATCATTTATGGCGGTAAATTTTTATTTATCTTAGCTCTTTGAATTTTTTATATTTAGCACTTAATTTAAAATTTTGTAAAGAGATTGAATTGTTGAAAACTTTTTAGAAATTTGAAATTTAAATGAAATTTCAGTTGATTTTTGTTTTTAATTTGTAATCAAATGCTTGTAAAATCCGATGTAATTCAGTGAATTTTAGGAGAATTTTATGGGAAAAGTAACAAAACTTGACCTGTTTTTCGGAGGGCTTTTAGTCGGTTTTAGCATATATTTTGTGATTTGGGGATTTGGCTTTATTCAAGGTGGAAACAAAACAATATTTATTTTATCGGCACTTTTCGGTATTTTCATGGCGTTTAATATCGGCGGAAACGATGTTGCGAATTCGTTTGGAACCAGTGTCGGCGCCAAAACTCTTTCTCTTCGTCAAGCACTTTGTGTTGCTGCAATTTTTGAAGTTAGCGGCGCAGTTTTAGCAGGAGCTGATGTTACCGAAACGATAAAAAGCGGAATTATTGATTTAAACGGAATTAATTTGAGTCCGTTTGATTTTATTTTTATAATGATGAGTTCACTTATTTCAGCTGGACTTTGGATACTTTTCGCCACTAAAAAAGGACTTCCTGTTTCCACTACTCACGCAATTATCGGTGGAATTGTAGGGGCCGGTATGACGCTTGGCGTGATTTTAAATAATCCTGAAATTACACCTGCTTCACTTGTAAAATGGAGCAAGATCTGGGAAATTGTGCTTTCTTGGATTACTTCGCCATTGCTTGGAGGAATCGTTTCTTTTTTAGTATATGGCGCTATTAAAAAATATATACTTGATTATAACGAAAAAGCTCAAAAGAAAATAAATGAACTGAAAGTCGAGAAAAAAGCATATAAAAAAGCCTATAAACTTAAATTTGAAAAATTAAGCGAAAATGAAAAAATCAATATCAATCAAACAATGCTTCAAGATTTTGATTTGATTAGTCAAAATGATAATTATGATGCAAATGAGATTGAAAGCGAATATTACAAGAAAATGAATGAAATTTCAAAAAAACAGGATGAACTTAAAACGCACAAGGCTCTTGAAAATTGGGTTCCGGCAGTTGCTGCGCTTGGTTCTATTGTAATTGCTTCGATGTTGCTTTTTAAAGGTCTTAAAAATTTACATCTCGGTCTTAGCACGCTCCAAACAGGACTAAGTGTAGCGATGTGTGGTGCTGTCATTTGGATGGCGACATATATCTTGGCAAAAACGCTTAGAAGCAAAGATTTATCCAAATCTACATTTTTAATGTTCAGTTGGCTTCAAGTTTTTACGGCATCAGGTTTTGCATTTTCTCATGGTTCAAACGATATTGCAAATGCAGTCGGTCCGTTTGCTGCGATTATTGATGTGCTTGCCACTGGTGAAATCAATGCTAAAGCCGCTGTTGAAATACCTATAATGGTAATGTTTGGTGTTGCTTTAATAGTAGGGCTTTGGTTTGTCGGAAAAGAAGTAATTGCCACAGTCGGAACAAATTTAACTAAAATTCACCCGGCAAGCGGCTTTTCTGCCGAACTTTCAGCTGCAAGTGTGGTAATGCTGGCTTCTATGCTTGGAATTCCTGTCAGCTCAACTCACATTTTAATCGGTGCGGTTTTAGGTATCGGGGTAGTAAATAAAAATGCTAATTGGGGACTTATGAAACCTATTTTGCTTGCATGGATTATAACTATTCCTGCAGCTGCTGTTTTAAGCTCTGTCGGATTTATGATTTTCAGAAATCTGTTTTAAAAATAAAATATGTAAAATTTGTCGGTTTTGCATAAAATTTCTGCGTAAATTTTGATTGAAGATGTTTAGACTTTAATTTATTTAATCTTTAAAGCTGCTTTTGCTGTGGATTTTGACAAGACACTTGATGGCTGTTTGGTTAAAAGTGATGGAAAGAGTGCTTAAATTTTACTTCTTATTTGAAACAACAATGCGACAAAGGAAATCAGGCAAAATGTTTTTATTTGCTGATATGCTTCAAAGATGTCTTTGAATCTAAAAGGATATCGTTAAAAGCGTTTAAAAGATTTGATAACAATACAAGCGAAGAGTTGCTATGAGGTATTAGCTTATTATTTAGATGGGAAACGTTGAAATTTAGAGTTTAGTCTATAAATTAGTTTTACCGTAAAAAATTAAATCAGTGAAACTAAAATTTGTGTTTTAAAAAAAACAGCTTCTTAAAAATATATTTTTTACGCCTACGTGAAATAAAATTTTATTATAAATTTCCGTGATAAAAGAATTTGCAAAGTCTATTATAAAAATGAAATCGCCGTATAATGAGTTCTTAATTTTGCAAAGTAATGCGGATTTTAGATACATTGTCATAAAAAAATTCGTCAAAAAATATTCAAATTGCAGTGACACAATTTCTAAATAAAACGTTCTAAACAGAATTTTTTAAAGATGTTTAAAATAGCGGATAAAATTATCGCGCTAAATTATAATATTAAAAATTTTTCCGTCGCTTAAAATTATCAAAACAGTTAAAATTTTTAAATTTAACCTTGAAATAGTAGTTTACGCCTAAAATTTTATGCTTAAATATTATGGCTTTTGTGATTTTTAAAATAAAATTCGCTGCGCGATATTAAAAGATTTATTAAGATAGAAAATACGATTAAGTTGCATAAAATCTAAAAATCAGGCTTTAATAAAAAAATGTAATTGTGTAGGATCAAATAAAAAAGTTTGCGCTGAATTTAGCGCAAACTGTTAAATAAAATTTTTAGCTTTTAAGCGATTTATGACTTCTTGTGCCGTAAAATCAAGCACTTCTTCGGCATCGCCACCAAATCCGCCCATTCCCACATTGTAGCATTTATGTCAAATTCGCCTACAATGTTTTGATTTTTGTTGTAAAGCTTTATATTTGTGCTACTTGTTGCAGCGCCCGCTCCAAAACCGATTAAATAGCGAACCGCTCTGTTTCCTTCATCAAATTTTAATAAATTACAATTGATTGATAAATCGTTTGTAGCTGGAATTTTTTCTTTTTTTAAGAGTTCGTTTATTTTGGTTTCCAATTTCTTATTTATCTTGTTGTCATCACATTTTGCTGTGGCACCGAGATATTTTTGATTTTGTTGCGGCAAATTTTCATTGTATATTTTGGTACCACAACCGCTAATGGCGAATATCAGTAAAAAAATAATATATTTTTTCATCATGACTGTTTTTAGAATTTATAGTTATATCCTGCATATATTTCATATACGGTATTATCTATATCGTCAATATATTTGAAGTCTTTGTAAGTAGACCACTCTGTTTTAAAACCGAACTCAACTTCATTGTGTTCGTCAATTTCAGCCAAACTGACGACTCTTGTACTGATAAGAAAGCAGTCTCCGGTTTCGTTTACTTTTACGTAATAATCGTCATAAGTAGCTTCGCCGTTAAAATCCAAAATTCCAAGACCGCCGTAAGCGCCAAGAAGGAATTTGAAATTTTCATTTATTGCAGGTGTCCAGTCTGCGCCTAGTGTGATTGCGTGTTTTGTCCATTCGACTTTGTCTTCGTCTTCATTTACTTTAGCTTTAAAATCATAATTATAAGCTCCGTAAATTCTAAATGCATCATAATCATAACCGCCTTTTATGCCAAGTACAGGTATACCGTGATCTTTTACATCACCATAATCGCTTGAAAGTTTAGAAGTAAAGCCATAGCCTGCTTCAACGCCCATAAAAGCGCTTTCTGCCAAAGCAACACTGCAAAGCACTGAGCTTGCAATCAAAACACCGGATAAAATTTTCATTTTATACCATTTAAAAATAAATTAGAATCGCATTATATATATATATATATATATATATAAATTAAAGCTTAAAATTTTGTATTTTATTTTTTTTATTACAAAGAAATTATGAATTCATTAAAAATGGATTTAAATTTATTTTTTTTACCGATTAGAAATTTGATTTTTTGTGAAAAATACTATTTTTTAAGCGTGAAATTTCAGATGATTTTTATCTAAAATTTCAGCTTTTGTAAGTTTCAGTCGATAAATCTTTTTGTGAGTTTATCGTATGCGTCTATTCTGCGATCTCGTAAAAATGGCCACCATGCGCGGACATTTTCGCATCTTTGCATATCAAGTTCAACTACTTTTGCGATTTCATCCGTGCTGTTTGCTCTAAAAATTTGCTCGCCTTGCGCGCCGAAAACAAAGCTGTTTCCCCAAAAACGAATTCCGTTTGAAATTTTGGTAGCATTTTTTTTGTCATTTGATTTTTTGCAAATTTTGTCTAAATTTTCGCATGAAATTTCGTCATTTTCATTTAAAATTTCATCTGAAATTTCGCCGTTGAAGTTATCTTCTTTTATGATATCGCTAATCGTCTCAGCTTCAAATCCTACACGATTTACGGCAATTACAGGAAGTGCGTTTGCTACAGCGTGTCCTCTTTGAACTGCAACCCAAGCTTCAAGTTGGCGTGATTTTTCAACTTCATCATCGCCGTCAAACCAACCGATTGCAGTTGGATAAATAAGAATTTCAGCGCCTTTTAAAGCCATCAGGCGCGCAGCTTCTGGATACCATTGATCCCAACAAACCAAAACTCCAAGTCTTCCGACACTGGTGTTTATCGGCTCAAATCCTAAGTCTCCCGGTGTAAAATAGAATTTTTCATAAAAGTTAGGATCATCAGGAATATGCATTTTGCGGTATTTTCCAGCTATTTCTCCGTTATTTTCAAAAACAATCGCCGTATTATGGAAAAGTCCCGGTGCGCGTTTTTCAAAAAGTGAAGTTACAAGCACTATGCCAAATTTTTTAGCCGTTTCTCCCCAAAATTTCAGGCTTTCATTGAAATTTTCAGCCAAAGCGAAATTTTCAACGCGCTCGCTTTGACAAAAATAAGCCCATTCGTGAAGTTCTTGCAAAATGACAAGTTTAGCACCGTCTTTTGCTACTTTTTCTATCATTTCCACGCTTTTTTGGCGACATTTTAAGACATTGCCCGCAAATTTTTGAGAAACAAGAGCGATTTTTAGATTTTTCATTTTTAACCCTTTAAAATTTTTGAAAAATTATAACGTATTATTTTGAATCATTCACCTGAAAATGTCTAAAGACATAATATTAAACGGAAGCAAACATTATTATTTTGAATCATCAGTCGGATCGAAATGCAAATCTATTTGCCAAGTGTAAAAATTATATTTTTCTTTCAAAAAATTTTCGATTTCATCGCCGATGTCGTGAGCTTTTTTTAGAGAAATGTCAGAATTAAATACCAAATGCGCGCTGAAAAAACATGTATCGCCGCTCTTTCTGGTTCTAAAATTATGAAAATCTGAAATTTCGGGCGTTTTTGCAATTTTATTTTTTATATCATTTACTATTTCATTGTTAAGAGCGCCGTCAAGCAAAACGTAAATGCCGTCTTTTATGAGTTTTATAGCTGAAAAAATAATATAAATGCTAATCAAAATTCCTACAATACAGTCAATTATGACAAGATTTGTAATTTTAATCAAAATAAGTGTGATAATTATGCCGATGTTTGTGAAAAGATCAGTTTTATAGTGCAAAATATCGGCTTTAATCACGAGAGAATTTGCGAGTTTAAACTGCTTTGTTAAAAACAAAACCAAGAAAAAAGTAACAATCGTAGAAAAAAGCATAACCCAAAAAGCTATGCCAAAATCTATAGAATGGTTATTTGCAGCTATTTTTTTAATTGATGAGAAAAAAATAAAACAGCCAATCCCCGCGATAAAAAGACCGTCGCAACTTGCCATCAAAGCTTCCAGTTTGCCAAAACCATAATTAAACTGCTTTGTTGCTTCGCTGTCGGATTTTTTAATCGCAAGGAAATTAAAAAAAGAGATCATACAATCCATAATAGAATCAATCGCTGAGCTTATAACCGCCACAGAACCGCTGATAAGCCCTGCTGCAAGTTTGACGCCGCCAAGACAAAAAGCCGTAATTCCTGCAATTTTAGGTGCATTTAATTTACTTTGCATAGTAAAAAAGACCTTCTTTATTATCAAAATATTTTGTATTTTGATAATATAGCTAAAATTTTTTAAATTTCAGTTTAAAATCATAATTAAAAAAATAAAAGCTTAATTTTATAAAATTTATAATACAATTGAAACATTTAAATTTTAGGATAAGAAATGAACGAAAAATTTACCAAAATCGGCTTTATTTTGGCCGTCGCAGGAAGTGCCGTCGGTTTAGGAAATGCGTGGAAATTTCCTACTTTGGTAGGACAAAATGGCGGAAGCGCTTTTATCTTACTTTATCTGCTTTTAACTTTTTGTGTAAGTTTTGTTATATTTTTGGCTGAAATTGTTATAGGCAGACTTTCTGAAAGTGATGCGGTAAATGCTTTTTATAAGCTTGCGCCAAAACATAAAAAAGCGTGGAGCACGGCTGGATTTTTTATGATCAGTGCACTTTTAATTTATTCATTTTATAGTGTTGTAATGGGCTGGATATTAAAATATACTGCCGTTTCTTTATTTTCGCTTCCTACAAATATAGATAAAAGCGGAGAAATTTTTACTTCGCTTCTTGAAAATGATATTTTGGTAAGTTTGATTTGCTTTACGATCGCTTCTTTGATTTGTTTTTATATTGTTTCAAAAGGCGTAAAAAACGGCATTGAGCGATTAAATGTATGGATGATGCCGGCTTTATTTATTTTATTGATTATTATGGTTATTTATTCTATGTTCTATGACGGATTTTCACAAAGTGCTAAATTTTTGCTTATACCTGATTTTAGCGTGCTCAACAAAGATAGTGTGCTTTCCGCTTTGGGACTTGCGTTTTTTACACTTTCTCTTGGCGTTACGACGATCATTACATACGCCGCAAGCTTACCTGAGCGCACAAATATCTTAACATCAAGCCTTAGTATCGTTTTTATAAATGTATTGATCGGTATTATGATGGGTTTAATAGTTTTTACATTTATATTCGAATTTGGAGCTGATCCTGGCGAACAAGGACCTGGACTTATTTTTGTCTCTTTGACAGTGCTTTTTTCAAAACTTGGATTTGTAGGAAATGTTTTAGCCTTTGCATTTTTCCTATCTTTGCTTTTTGCGGCTATCACTTCAGCTATTTCTATGATTGAACCAAGCGTTTATTACCTTGTAAATTCGCAACGTTTTTCACGTAAAAGAGCTGCCGAGTTACTTTTTGGCGTTACTTATGTTTTGGGAATTTTTTGTATTTTAGGATATTACAAAGAAACTAGCGGAATTTTTACTTTCGGGGGAAAATCTTTTTTTGATATTTTGGATTATTTAACTTCAAATGTTTTAATGCCGATTTCAGGAATTGTCACATCAATCTTTGTGGGTTTTGTAATCAGTTCAAAACCTGTAAAAATTTTACTTTTGCCTTATATGGGTGAGACTCTTTTTAAAATTTGGTATTTTTTGCTTAGATTTATCGCACCTTTAGCGGTTTTAGTTATTTTTATTACGCAAAATATTTAAAATTTTGCGTAATAAATTACGTAAAAATCGGTAAGAATAAAAACAGTTTTAAAATTATTGTATTTGCAGTATCAACAAAAAACCACGTATTATATGAACTACAGATAAATATTGTGTGTAAATGTCGGAAGAGATTTATTACAACTCGTAATATTTTCTGTAATTTAATAAACTATATTTTTTTCCTTTAGATTTATTTTTAAAATTGTATTGAATTTTTATAAAAAATAATAATATATAAGAATTTACTTAAATTTTAAAGAATTTTATAAAGTTGAGTGCATTTGACTAAATATTTCTAAAAAATTTTATAAAATACTTGACATAAATACACTCAATATTGTATAATACATCAGCAATTAAATAGAAAGAGTGCTAATAAATGAAAATAAGCAAAAGAGATTTGATACTTGATTCAATTATTTCCGCCTATTTGGATGATAACGTTCCAATCGGCTCGAATGAGTTGTGCTCAAGAATGCAAATTTCAATTCCGGCTTCAACAATTCGCGTATATTTTAAAAAACTTAGTGAAGAGGGCGCGATTAGGCAACTTCACGTCAGTGGCGGACGAATTCCTACTGTTTCTATTATGCAAAAATATTGGCGTTCAAGACTGAAATTTGACAAAAAATTAAAAATAGAAGATTTAAATAATTTATCAATGATAGTTCAAGATTTTGAAATTTACTGCATGGTTTTTACATCAAACAGCGAAATTTTAAAAGAAGTCTTAAATTATAATGATAGATTTATCATTCTGGTTTTTGGTGATGATGAAATTATTCTTAAATTTAATGATAAAATTTTCAATGTTTTAATCAATCTGGTTGGAATTACACTTGAAGAGCTTGAAAAGATTACAATGCAAATCGGTTTTATGGAGCTTCGCACAAAGATTGCGGAGCTAAAAAGATCAAAAATTCAATTTTTGGCAAACGAGGTTGTAGCTTATAAAATTTTTAAAGACGAACGTTTTAGAATTCTTTTGGATCCTACTTTTGCAGTGAAATTTAATAAAAATATTATATTTTCACCTGAATTTGACAGCGGATTTATGGGTGTAAAACGCGATATAAATTTTATAGGAAAAGACGCTGTAATGATTTGTGCTGGAAGCATTTATGAAGATTATGAAAAATTTTTTAACACTATAATGGAGGTCGCATGAGCGAAGAAAAAAATAAAAATCAACAAGATTTAAATATGTGCGGTGATATCGGTTGCAAAAAAAGCGATGATTTAAAAGATTGTGAAAAAGAGCAGGGCGAATTTCGCGACGACGGCTTAGAAAACAATCAGGATAATGAACTTGAAAAATTAAAAGTCGCTTTTGAAGCTTTAAAAGATAGATTATACAGAGAAAACGCCGATTTTGAAAACTCGAAAAAGCGTATGCAAAAAGATTTGAAAATGGCTGTGGATTATGCCAACGAGGATTTTGCGAAAGATATGCTTCCTGTAATTGATGCACTTGATGCGGCGCTAAATATCGATGTAAAAGACAACGAATTTGCAGTGCAAATAAAAGACGGTGTTAAACAATGTGTAGCAATTTTGCTTAAAAATTTTGAAAAACACGGAATAACGCCTATTGATGTGAGCGGTAAATTTGATCATAATATACATAACGCGGTTTCACAAATCGAGGCTGAAGGTAAAGAAAGTGGCGATATAGTGCAGGTTTATCAAAAAGGTTATATGTATAAAGGCAGAGTTTTAAGAGCTGCAATGGTCGTAGTCGCTAAATAGTTTAATAAATGTATTAAAATACGTTTAATTTTAGCTTGTAAAGAAAATAATAAATTTAATAAAAGGATAAAATATGTCAAAAGTAATTGGAATTGATTTAGGAACGACAAACTCTTGCGTTAGCGTTTACGAGCGCGGCGAGAGCAAGATAATTCCTAACAAAGAGGGAAAAAATACAACTCCTTCTGTAGTCGCTTTTACGGATAAAGGCGAAATTTTAGTTGGTGACAGTGCTAAACGTCAAGCTGTTACGAACCCTGAAAAGACAATATATTCTATAAAAAGAATTATGGGTCTTATGATGAATGAGAAAAATGCGCAAGAAGCTAAAAAAAGGCTTCCTTATAAGATTGTGGATAGAAATGGCGCTTGCGCTGTCGAAATTGCCGGTAAAGTTTATACTCCACAAGAAATTTCGGCAAAAGTTTTGATGAAATTAAAAGAAGATGCCGAAAGTTATCTTGGTGAAAAGGTTGTTGATGCCGTGATTACAGTGCCTGCGTATTTTAACGATAGCCAAAGAAAAGCCACAAAAGAAGCAGGAACAATTGCAGGACTTAATGTGTTAAGAATTATCAATGAGCCGACAGCTGCAGCTCTTGCTTACGGTCTTGATAAAAAAGAATCCGAGAGAATAGTTGTTTATGATTTGGGTGGCGGAACGTTTGATGTAACGGTGCTTGAAACTGGCGATAGCGTTGTAGAAGTTTTAGCAACAGGCGGAAATGCATTTTTGGGCGGCGATGATTTTGATAATAAACTTATTGATTACTTACTTAGTGAGTTTAAAAGTGAGAGCGGAATCGATATAAAAGGCGACGTAATGGCTATGCAACGTCTAAAAGAAGCTGCCGAAAATGCTAAAAAAGAGCTTTCAAGCGCTATGGAAACAACTGTAAATTTGCCGTTTATAACAGCAGATCAAACAGGTCCGAAACACCTTATGAAGACAATTTCAAGAGCAAAATTTGAAGGCATGATAGATAATTTGGTAGGCGAGACAATTTCTACTTTAAATAGCGTTGTAAGTGATGCCGGACTTAAAATGAGCGATATAAAAGAGGTCGTTATGGTAGGTGGATCTACTCGTGTTCCTTTGGTTTGTGAAGAGGTTAAAAAGGCTTTCGGAAAAGATCTGAACAAATCAGTAAATCCTGATGAGGTCGTGGCTGTAGGCGCTGCTGTACAAGGTGCCGTTATAAAAGGTGATGTCAAAGACGTTCTTTTGCTTGATGTAACTCCTTTAAGCCTTGGAATTGAAACTCTTGGCGGTGTAATGACAAAATTGATAGATAAAGGAACCACAATTCCTACCAAAAAATCTCAAGTTTTTTCAACTGCAGAAGATAACCAAAGCGCAGTTACAATCAACGTTTTACAAGGTGAAAGAGAATTTGCAAGAGATAATAAAAGCCTTGGAAATTTCAATCTTGACGGAATTATGCCGGCTCCTAGAGGCGTGCCTCAAATCGAAGTTGAATTTGATATCGATGCAAACGGAATTTTGACTGTTTCTGCAAAAGACAAAGCCACAGGCAAAGCAACAGATATTAAAATCACAGGTTCAAGCGGATTAAGTGATGAAGAAATTGATAAAATGGTAAAAGATGCAGAGCTTCACAAAGAAGATGACAAAAAACGAAAAGAGAGCGTTGACGCAAGAAACGGCGCTGATGCGATTGCTCACCAAACAGAAAAAACATTAAATGAAATGGGTGAGAAAATTCCTGCCGATCTTCGCGCAAAAATAGAAGCTGCACTAAATGATTTAAAAGCTGTATTGAAAGATGAAAATGCCACAAAAGAACAAATTGACGCAAAAGTTTCAGCTCTAAGCAAAACAGCCGAAGAGATGTATAAAGCAGCTTCTGCAGGTAAAAATGCAGGCGGTACTGCCGGAGGTAATGCAGGTTCAAACAGCAATTCAGGTGCAAAGAAAGACGATGACGTTATAGACGCCGAAGTCGAGTAATTCAAAACATATAAAGGCGTGAAGCTTTTTACGCCTTTCTTCTTAAATTTAATAAATAATTTCACAGAGTATATAAAAATCGAGATTAATATATCTAACGGCTATAAATTAAAGTATTAAAACATTATATTTTTTCACTACTTATAATATATGACAAATTTTATAACACTAAGCTATATGAAATATTCTAAAATAAGAGAAATAAATTTTAAAATTGGATTTTGTATTTTATTTGTGTTGTCATTAAGTTTATATCAAATATATTTTATCTCAAAGACTTTTTTAACTTAAACTGCGCCGCAAGTTTTTATACTAATATATATGCATTATTTTATTATGCGTACTACTTGTTGAATTTTATATTTTTTTATAAAAAATAAATATCCTAAAATTTTACAGATATTATTACACGATATAAAATATATTTTGGTTGAGAATTAAATACTGTTTTACTTTTCAACTTTATTACTTAACATTACAGCTATAAATTCTGTTTTAGGGTTTATTTTAAGTGCGATTTGAATAGTCATAGTTAGCGGAACCGCTAAAAAAAGTCCGCCTATCCCTAAGACATATCCCCATAAAAGTAAGCTGAAAAGCACAGTTATAGTTGAAATTCCAAGTTCTTCGCCGACCAGTCTCGGTTCTAAAATCACACCTAAAATAGTATTTGCAGCAGTATAGAGGATGATAACCCAGATCGCATCTGAAATATTTCCGCTTAAAAGAGCTATAAAAACAGCCGGAACGGCAGCTACAAACGAGCCGATTGTTGGTATATAGTTCATTATAAAAGCTACTATTCCCCATAAAACCGCATAAGGTATGTTTAAATAATATAGCCCTGAACCTATAATAATACCGGTTGCTGTTGAAACGACTGTTTTTATAAAAAGATATCTTTTAAGGTTGTAGACAAATGAATGCACAAAAACTATCGCGTTTGAGTATTTTACGCTTAGATATTTTACCTTTTCCTGCATTATTCTTGTTTCAAAAAGCATAAAAGCAACTAATAAAAGTATAAAAAGCCACATCGACATAATTGAGCCTGTTTTTCTGACAAGCGAGCTTGTTGTCGTAATAATTTTATTAGATTCCAGGTTAAACATATTAGGATCAAAAACTATCATATCTCTAAATTCTGTGTTATTTAGATTTTCCATCCATTCATTCAGTATGATTTGGAATTTTCTATTAAATTCAGGAAGTTGTCCTAAAAAGTCAAACATCGTACCAACCGCCACACTTCCGATAAATGCTAAAAATCCAAGCATACAGAACGTCACAAGTATAAAAGAGATGATTCTAGGAATTTTAACTTTTTCTAAAATATCTAAAATCGGTGATGTTACAATAGCTATAAAAGTTGCAAGTAAAAATGGTACTACAACTGAATTTGCAGCTTTTAATCCTGCGAAAATTATAACTATAGACGCCAGTGTTATTAAAAATGTCTGTAATTTCAAGAGATTTCCTTAAATTTTAAAATGCTTGAATTTTTATGAAAAAGATAAGAACTCCTAAAAATTATACATCCTAAAAGCAAATTTCAAATAATATTTTCAATCAGGCGGCATATATTTTTCATGTTTTTTCTTTAGTGCATTTTTTTTCTTTTCTTCCATTTTTACAGCATCTCTTAGAGCTTCTTCGCTGTCGTATTTTGTGCCGTCCAAAAATTTTGTATAATCGTCAAATTGATGAGTTTTAATTCCCCATAAAAGTCCAAAAAGAGCAATGCCTCCCAAAAAAATACTAACTCCGAGCATAATTCCTATTATTCCACTCATTTTTACCTCCTGAAATTTTTAAGTCTAAGCGAATTCAACACTACGATTAATGAGCTGAAACTCATGGAAATCGCCGCATATAGCGGTATAATAAAACTTAAACAGGCAAGCGGAATTGTTATCGCATTATAACAAAGCGAGAAAATAAGATTTTCTTTTACTTTTTTAAATGATTTTTTTGCAATTTTTATAGCGCACACAAGGCTTGCAAGATCATCCGTTAAAAGCACAACATCGCTTTTTTCCATACTTATATCAGCGCCTGAACCTAGGCAAATTCCGACATTTGCAAGGCTTAGAGCAGGTGCGTCATTTACGCCATCGCCAACCATAATTACAAATTTATTCCGCTTGCTTAAATTTTGTACAAATTTTGCTTTTTTATCCGGCAAAACACCGCTTTCATAGTTTTTTATTCCTATTTCATCTGCTATTTTCTTTACAGCGTTTTCGTTGTCGCCGCTTAACATAAAAATTTCAAAACCAAGTTTTTTAAGTTCCGATACGCTTGATTTCGCATCATTTTTTACACTGTCGCTAAGTTCGAAAATCGCCGCAAGTTTGCCGTTTATTGCAAAAAAATATTCGCTCGTATCTAAATGCTCTACATTTTTTATTCCAAGTTCTCTCATAAATTTAGCGCTTCCGCCGCTTATTTTTATATTTCCGAAATTTGCGCTTATTCCTTTTGCCGGGAAATTTCTGATATTTGAAATTTTTAAATTTTCGCCTTTAAAATTTAAAAATTCGTTAACAGCTTTGCTGATCGGGTGATTTGAAGCTTTAAGTAATGAATCTAGCAAAGAAATGTCAAAATCGATTAAAAATTTGCTTTTGTTTACTTTCAACTTGCCGTTTGTCAAAGTTCCGGTTTTATCGAAAACTATCGTGTCGCATTTTGCTATATTTTCAATAGTTTTCGCCTCTTTAAATAAAATTTTTTCTTTCAATCCTGCGCCAAGACCTACAAGCGTGGCAACAGGCGTAGCAAGTCCAAGTGCGCAAGGGCAGGCTATTATGATTACACTGACGGCTGTAATAAGAGCTTTGTCAAACGAACCGAAATAAAGCCATATAAAAAAAGTAAGCGCCGCCAGAGTTAAAATAACAATAGAAAAAATTCCTGAAATTTCATTTGCCATACGCTCAATTTGAGGTTTTTTAAGAGGTGCGTTTTCCAGTAAATCTATAATTTTGCTTAAAAGTGAGTTTTTAAAATTTGCGCTTGCTTTGTAAATTACAGATCCTTGCATACAAATTGCGCCGCTTTTTATTTCATCACCTGCTTGCACACTGACAGGCACACTTTCTCCGTTTATGCTTGCATAATCAAAACTTGCATTTCCACTTATTACGCATCCGTCGATCAGCACTTTCGCGCCTTCATTCAGTAAAATTTCATCGCCTATACTGATTTCGTCCGCTTTTTTATTTATAAACCCACCTTTTTCATTTTTTACTAAAACGGCACCGATTATGGTATTTGAGAAGTTATCAAGTTTGTCGGTGGCTCTTTTTTTACTTAAAATTTCAAGATATTTTCCTATAAAAACAAAAGTAATAATCATAGCAACCGAGTCGAAATATACTTCGCCATTTCTTGCAAGCATCGCATATACAGAGTAAATATATACTATTCCTGAACCTGTCGCGATAAGCAAATCCATATTTGGAGTGTGGTTTTTTATGGCAAAAAATGCTCCTTTAAAAAATACGCTTCCTGTATAAAAAAGCACTGGCGTAGCCAAAATGAACTCTCCAAAATGCAAAATATCCTTTGTAGCTGCGTCCATTCCGCTAAAATATCCGCCGTAAAGTGCAACTGCAATCCACATTATATTCATTACGGAAAAAATTCCTACAATCAGTTTTGCGTAAAATTCACGGCGTTTCGAGTTTATGCGTGTTTCACTGCGATTTGGATCGTAAGGATACGGCTCATAACCGATTGATTTTATTTTTGAGAAAATTTCAGCTAAATTTGTTTCGTTTTCATCCCAAACGATTTTGGCTTTGTTTGTTGTGGCATTTATATTTGCTTCTATCACGCCTTTTGAGTTAAACAGCACTTTTTCGTTTAGCCAAACGCAGGCTGAGCAATGAATTCCTTCTATGATTATGAAAATTTCATTAAAACCGTCTGCGTTTTGGCGCACGAAATTTTCATAAATCGCTTCCGTTTCATTTTTTGAAATTTCGCGTGTTTTTGCCGGATTTAATGTATTTTTGCCAAGTCTTGTATAAAATTCTTCAAGTCCATTTTCCTGCAAAAGATAAAAAACCTGTTTGCAGCCGTTGCAACAAAATTTATGTCCGTCTTCGCAATGTATCATCGCGCTTTCATCAAAACCGAGTTTGCAATGATCGCATTTTAATTTAGCCATTTTCGCCTTTTCGTATATTTTTTAAAATTTCGATTATACTTACTTTTTACTTTAAAATTTTAATCTTTGATAATTTCGTTTTCATCTTTTATTATTACGCGATTTTTATCCGTGATTGACGGATGTAAATATCCGTTATTTACCAAAATTTCAACAGTTTTTCTAAAAGTAGGAAGTGCATTCTGAGCGGCATAATAACTTCCTTTTTTCGGTTCTCTAACCAAAACGCCTATTGTAAAGCTTGAACTTTTATCGTTTGCAAAACCGAAAAACGAGCTGTTGTAAAGATTTGAATATCCACCGCCGCTTGCAATTCTTGCAGTTCCTGTTTTACCGCCTATTTGAAGACCTTCTACCTGACCTTTTCTACCGGTTCCGCGCTCAACTGTTTGAATCAAAATTTCTTTTAATACATTTGCCGTTTCACTGCTTATAACATTTCTGCTTTCAGCTTCATTTACTTGATAAAATTCGCCGTTTTTACGTAGATACGAAACAATTCTTGGAGAAATAATAACGCCGTCATTATTAAAAATCATATAAGCGTTTAAAAGTTGTAAAAATGTAAGCTGAAGTCCGTATCCGTAGCTCGTGGTAGCTTTATATACTTTATTTTCAAGTGAGAAAACATCCGGCATATAGCCTTTTTGTTCGTAAGGAAGATCGATTCCCGTTTTTTGCATAAAACCGAATTTTTCCAAACCTGAATGTAAAATTTCTCCGCTTAAACGGGAACTTATCATTATCATACCGATATTTGAACTATGTACGATTATATCCGTTGCACTCATTTCATTTGCAGGGTGCGTATCTTTTATAGTGCGGGAGCCTAATTTATATGAGCCGTTGTAAGTCGGAATCATCTCGTCTGGGTGCACCATGCCGGTTTCATAAGCGATTGAAAAAATTATCGGTTTTATAACGGATCCCATTTCATAAGCATATTCGCTTGCGGTTGAGTTTAAATTTGAAAATGTTTTTTTTGTAATATTTCCGGGATTATAACGCAAATTCGTAGCAAGGGCTAAAATTTTACCGCTTTTCGAATCCATAACCGCTATTAAAATTTCTTTTGCGTCATAATCGTCTGCCGCATTGTCCGCTAAAAATTCGAGCTCTTTTTGAACCTTAAGGTCGATATTTAAAATTGCGTCATATCCGTCTATTTTGCTTGATTTGCGACTTGATTTTTCTAAAATTATATTGTCACCTATATCACGCAAACCTGAAATTTTTTCATCATTAATCGGATTCAGATAATATTCATAGTATTTTTCGATGCCTTTTATGCCTTTAACGCGCGTAATTCCATCAACTTCCGTTTTATTTATGTAGCCAATTAGCGGAGTTAAACTGTCTGCTGTATTATAAACCCGTTTTTCACCGCTTTGTGAGACGCTCATTCTAATCGGCGGATTTGATTTTCCGCTTGGTGTCAAAAAAGAGATAAAAACTTTTTTCAAATTCAGTTTTCTTGCGAGTTCTTTTAGATGAACTGCCATTTTAGCGTCTATTTTATAGCTTAATACAATTGTTCCTTTTGAGGAAGTTATCGCGTCTTTTACGCGTTTTTCGTTATCTCCTGTATAAATACAGTAAAGTTTTACAAAAAGTTCCAATTTATTCGGGTCTATACTTCTGCTATCCACACTTACTTTGTAAAGTTTTTGTGAATTTGCGCTTATATAGTTGTCGCTTGTTACGATTTCGCCGCGAATTGCGGTGTTTATTTCGGATGATTTTAAATTCGGCAGACGGCGATTTGCACTTGACCAATAATAAACCACATATAAAAAAATTAATAAAAGTAGAGGAATTATTAGATAATTCAGTTTAAATAAATTGATGTTTTTTAGAAATTTAAAAAATTTTCTCATTTCAGTTAAACTCAAATGTTAATTTTTCATTTTCCGTTGAAATTTTTACAGTTCCGCCGTTTTTTAATTTTCCAAATAGAATTTCACCGCTTATAATGTCGCTAATCTCACCATCAATTATGCGTTTTAAATTTCTTGCGCCTGATTCCGTATTTGCACCTTTTTTGATTAAAAATTCTTTTGCGTTTTCGTCCAAATCAAACTTGACATTTTTTAATTTATTTTCCAAATTTTTTATATATTTATCTACGATTTGTTTTAAAATTTCATTATTTAAAGGATTGAAATTTATTATTTTATCTATTCTTGCTCTAAGCTCAGGGCTAAAAAAATCATGTACGGCAGTGTTTATTTTTTCAGCCGTATCTCTTTTAAATCCAAGAGTAGCCGCCTCTTTTGTGCCAAGATTTGAGCTCATTATTATGATTGTATTTTTAAAATCGGCCTTTTCACCGAGATTATCACTTAATGAAGCGTTATCGAAAATTCCTAAAAATATATTTATGATTGCGGGATTCGCTTTTTCTATTTCATCAAAAAGTAAAACGCTGTAAGGATGCTTTTTGACGGCATTTGTTAAGATTCCGCCTTGTTCAAATCCTACATATCCTGGAGCCGAGCCTATAAATTTCGAGACGCTGTTTTCTTCCATATATTCGCTCATATCAAAGCGTAAAAAACTTACATTCAGCGAGTTTGCAAGCACTTTTGCAAGTTCTGTTTTGCCAACGCCGCTATTTCCTGTAAATAAAAATACGCCAATCGGGCGATTTTCATCTTTTATGCCTGCATATGAGCGCAAAAGTGCCTTATAAAGCGTATCTACCGCGCTATCCTGACCGAAAATTTCAGATTTTAAATTTATTTTCAGATTTTTTAAAATTTCCGAATTATCACTATTTATATTTTCAGCATTTGCCATTACGCTTAAAATTTTTCTTACATCATCCGGACTTACTTCGCCGTGGCGCCCTTTTAAGCTAAAGCTTGCACCTATTTCATCAATTAAATCAAATGCGCTATCGGGCAAAAATTTATCACTTAAATATTTTTTGGAAAGTCTTACACATTCATTTAAAATTTCATCACTGAATTTCACGCCGTGAAAATTTTCATAACGCGGCGCACCGCCTTTTAAAATTTTAAAGCTGTCTTCCAATGTGGGCTCGCAAATGTCAATTTTATTGAATCTTCTAAGTAGAGCTTTGTCCTTGCCGAAATCTCTAAATTCCGCATAAGTAGTAGCTCCTATACAGGAAATTTCACCGTTTGCAAGAGCCGGTTTTAGGGCGTCGGCTAAATCGGCATCGCTTCCGCCTGTGCTTCCTGCGCCCAAAATCGTGTGAATTTCATCGAAAAATATTATCACGTTTTTTGTATTTTTTAATTCATCTATAAGGTCATTTACTCTTTGCTCAAAATCGCCTCTGTATGTAGTTCCTGCAAGCATTGAAGTTAAGTTTATTTCATAAATTTCTTTATTTTTCAATTTTTCCGGTCCGTTGTTGAATGTGATTTTTTGTGCGATTCCTTCTACGACGGCTGTTTTCCCAACGCCTGCTTCACCTACTAGTAAAGGATTATTTTTTTTGCGTCTGCAAAGTGTTTGAAGTGTTTTTTCAACTTCCTTTTCTCTTCCTATAAGTTTATCAAGTTTTCCAAGCCTTGCTTCTTCGCAAAGATTTCGTCCCCAAATTTCAAGAGGAGATCTTTGATCTTCGTTTTCATCCTGATTTTCGAAAGAGTCCAGAAATTCCGCCATAGGAATGCTTTTTTGTCTTTTCAACCATTCGAAAAATGTCAGTGAAAGACTTTCATAACTGTCATTTGGTGTGATAAAATTAAAAAGTTCTCTATAATTTTCATCCATTTTTCTAGCTAAAAACATAAATCTGAAAATATCTTCATATTCATTTTTGTTTGTGCCGATTTCATTTATTTGATTTATCAGATATTTCAGTTCGGTTGTCATTTTCAATTTTTTATTTTTTGATTTCGGAAAATTTTCGATGATTTGACGGATAGTTTCGCCTACGTCATTTTGCATTCCGTAGTAATAAAAAAATTCTTTAAAAACGTCGTATCTGAAAAAAGAAAAAAGAATATGATATGTCGTAAGATAATTATTTCTATATTTGCGCGCCACACGCACGCCGTTTTTAAAATAGTATCCAAACATAAAATTTGCCATTATTCTTCCTCTATTTCACAAACTAACGGAAAATTCGCTTTTTTAGCCAGCATTTTTACTTCATCTTTTTTGGTTTCAGCGATTTCTTTTATGTAACTTCCGCAAATTCCTGAACCGTTTTTATGTATATGTAGCATAATATTTATTGCTTCATCTCGCGTTTTTTCAAAAATTTCCATCAAAATCATTACGACAAAATCCATAGTCGTAACATCATCATTCAGTAAAATTACGCGGTAAATTTTCGGTATGAAAATTTTTGTTTTTGTTTGTGATTCATTTTGAAATGCCATTATTTAAGCCTTTGTAAATCATTTTCTATTACGCCCTCAGGCACCGCGCCAAGATAATATTTTTTAAATCGCATTCCTTCGTTAAAATCCGTTAAGTTAACATATTTGCCGTTTTGAAGTAAAACTTTAAACGGTATTGAAAGTGCGTGATTGTATTTTATATCGTTTAAAATTTGAGCAATCAGTCTGTCATTTTCTTTTTCGTTTGCTATGAAATAATAAGCGCCGTATTTTTTCATAAAATTTTCGATTATTTCATGATTTTCAATCTCTTCAAAAGTTATAAGTCCTATAAAAGCCATATTTTCCTTGTTTTTATTTATCAGATCGGTAAGATGAGCGGCTTCCGCTTTGCAAGGCTCACAATAAGTTGCAAAAATGTCAAACATAAGAAGTTTGTCGCTATTTGCTAATTTAAAGCCTTCATTCGTGCGTTTTATTGTTATTTCATCGCCGCTTACGCTTTTTAGAGAAATTTGCTCGCCAACTTCATATGGAGCGAAATTCTGTTCACTTGAAATCGTATCGTTACGCTCGTCGCAACCGCCAAGAAAAATCATTGCTGAAATTAAAATTCCTAAAATTTTTTTCACTCAGTATCCTTTTGCATATCTTTTCATCGCGCTTTGTGCTTCACGTTCGGCTTCTTTTCGTTTTAAAGCCTCTCTTTTATCGTGCAGATTTTTGCCTTTCGCAAGCGCGATTCGCGCTTTTACCATATTTTTGTCGTTTAGATAAAGCGATAGCGCCACAATCGCCATACCTTCTTTTGAAACGGCGCCAAAAAGTCTGTTTATCTCTTTTTTATGCATTAAAAGTTTTCTTGCGCCGTTTTCGCTTGGACGAAAAAATGCATTTGTATTTTCCAAAAAACTGATGTGAGCGTTTAATAAAAAAAGTTCTCCTTTGATGATTCTGCAAAAGCTGTCTTTCAGGTTTGCACGCCCCATTCTTAATGCTTTTACTTCGCTACCTTTAAGCACAATTCCGGCTTCAAAATTTTCTATTATCGTAAAATTATGCCACGCTTTTTTGTTTTTTGTCAGTTCTTTCATTATTTTACCTTAAAACAGCTGCTGCCGCTACCACTCAAAAACTCATCGTTATTGATTTTTAAATTAGGATAAATTTTTTGTGCCGGCGCAAGCAGATCATTTAACATATAATTTTTAAAATTTGCCAAAATTTCGCTACTTTTTAAACGTGAAAGTCTAGCTGAAAATTTTAAATTTATAGTATCAAAAAAGTGCGCGCGAAACTCTTTATAAACTTTTGCCGTATCGCAGCAAACAGGTTTTTGTAAAATTTCAAAATTTGGAATTTCATCATCAAACGGCATTATAATTTCTCCTATACCGCTTACATTCGCACATATTTCATCACTTAAAAAAAAACTCACGTCAGCGCCTATTTTAGCGCCTATTTTCATTAAATTCCGTTTTGAAATTTTAAGATTCAGCTCTTCATTAGCCATTTTTAAAAAAGTGGCGGCATTTGAACTTCCGCCTCCAAGTCCGCCTCCAAGCGGAATATTTTTTTTTAAAATTACGCAGTTATTTTTAAAAAATTCATTTAATTCGTGGGAAAAACCTGCCTTACAAAGTTCGTTATAAGCTTTATTTATAATGTTTTCGCCATTTATTTCGGTTTCGGTTTTTATACAAAAACCTTCAAAATTTCCGCTTTTAAAACTTATTTCGTCAAAAAGATTTTTTATAAGCACAAATCTTGAGTTTAATTCGTGATAATTTCCTCTTGTTCCTGTGATTTTTAAAAAAATATTGATTTTGGCAAAACTTTTCATATCTCAATCCTATTCAGCAGATATTTTACTTCGCCGTTTGAAATTTCAATTATAGAGTAAAAATTTGCGGTTTTTACGATATATTTTCCGTCATTTGAGTTTTTAAAATTTTGTGCATTTAAAATTTTGCCAAGCTCGATATCGCTCTCATCGCCAATATAAAAGTTTTCTTTTAACGTCAGGAATTCCAAAGGATTTAGGGCTTTTTCATCTTCATAACAAAAACTTCCTTCTTTTACCCTTTTTAAAGCGGAAAGTGTAGCATTTACGCCAAGCTTTTCGGCAAAAATTTGCGCATAACTTCTTGCGTAAGCGCCTTTTGAAACCCAAATTTTAATATTTAAAAACGGGTGAGAATAGTTTAAAATTTCACTTTTAAAAATTTGCATATTTTGAATCGGAACATCGAAATCTTTACCTTTTCTGGCTAGTTTATAAGCTCTTATACCGTTTATTTTTTTGGCTGAAAATTTTGGCGGATTGTATTTTACTTCGCCTAAAATTTCAGCTCTTACATCTTCTAATAAATTTTTGTCAAAAGGCTTTAGAATATCTATTTTATCAATATTTTGATTATCCAAACTTTCGCTTTTCGCTCCAAGCCAAATAGTAGCTTCATAAATTTTAGGTTCCAAATCAAAAAAACGAAAAAAATGCGTATAGTTTCCAAAAGCTATAAGCAAATTTCCACTTGCAAACGGATCAAGAGTGCCTGAAAAACCAGCTTTTTTTACGCCGTATTTACGTTTTAAAGTGTTTAGAAAATGATTTGAACTTATGCCTGTCGGCTTATTTGCGACAAAAAGTCTGTTCATATGACTCTTTCTACGAAGCTTGAAAGTATGTCGCGTTTGATTCCGCCGAAATTTATAGTAAGTTTTTGTTCGTTTCGCACCTTTGCAGTTGCGATTATTCTGCCGATTCCAAAGAGTTTGTGTTTTACTAAATCGCCTTTTTTAAACTCGCCTTTTTCTTCCAAAACAAGCGAACCGCCGCAAAGTCCGGCTTCACTTAAAAATCTGCTTTTTTCCAGTTTTTCTCTTTTTCCTCTAAAAAATCTGCTTTCAACATAACTTAAAGCCAAGGATTTTTTGGCGCGAGTAATAGCCACATATGCAAGTCTACGCTCTTCTTCGATATCGCAGCTGTCTCCTAAAAGCGGAAAAAATCCCTCTTCAAGTCCGATTACAAAAAGATAATCGAATTCAAGCCCTTTACTTGCGTGGATACTCATCACGGAAATCGCTTCATTTGTGATTGCATCAGCTTCACTAAGCAGCGTAATTTCGTTTAAAAATTCATTTAAATCAAACTCAGGATCGTTTTTTGCATTGTCTTTTAATGTAGCGTAAAATTCATCTATATTCGCGACTTTATCTGCGCCATCCGGAAGTGCCGCATAATACTCTTTGATTTTAAAAGTTTTTTCCAAATTTTCAAGTTTTTCCGTTGTATTCATATTCGAAAGTTTTAAAATTCCATTATAAAGCTCTTCAAGTGCTTCGCAAACTTTTTTTGTAGCAATATCGGTTGAAATTTTGCCGATTGAATCAAATAGACTTAAGCGATTTTTATATGCGAAGCTTTCAAGATTTGCAAGTGAAACCTTGCCTATGCCGCGTTTCGGGCGATTTATGATTCTTCTAAGAGAAAAATCGTCATCTTGAGTGATAAGCAGTCTTAAATATGCGATAATGTCTTTTATTTCGGCTCTTTCGTAAAATTTCATTCCACCGACCATTTTATATTGTATGTTTGCTCTGTTAAGCCCTTCTTCGATGCTTCTGCTTAGCGCGTTTATGCGGTATAAAACAGCGATGTTTTCAGCCTTTATTCCGCTTTGTAATAATGTTTTAATTTTATCGGCTATTTTATTAGCTTCGTAAATTTCATCGTTTGATTCCATTATAGCGATACTTTCACCAGGTTTTACGGTGCTTTTCAAATTTTTTCCAAGACGATTTCTATTGTGTCCTATAAGTTCGTTTGCGGCTTTTAAAATTTCAGGTGTAGAGCGGTAATTTTCTTCAAGTTTTATAAGTTTTACATTTTTAAACTCATCTTTAAAATTTAAAATATTTTCTATTCTTGCACCTCTCCAGCCGTAAATACTTTGATCGTCGTCTCCTACTACGACTAAATTTTCGTGCAATTTGCAAAGTTTTTTCAAAAGTTTAAACTGAATTTCATTTGTATCCTGATATTCGTCAACCGTGATGAAATTAAATCTTGATGAGGTCTCGTTTGCTATTTCGTCGAAATTATCTAAAATTTCATAGCTTAAAACCAGCAGATCATCAAAATCCACAAGATTGTTTTCAACTTCATAATCACAGTATTTTTTATAAATAAGTGAAATTTTTTGATAAAAATCTCTTGCGCGGTTTGCGACTTCATCGCCAATAATTGAGATATTTTGCAAAATTTTATCGGGTTTTAAAAGCGCGTTTTTATACTTTGAAATTTCACTTGCTATAAGTGCTGTCGGAATATCGCTATCAAAGCTTTTCAATATCTTTTTTTTATCGTCCGTGTCGATAATTATAAAATTATTTTTTCTATTGAGTTTATTTATGTAAAATTTTAAAAACAAAAGTCCGAATTTGTGAAATGTGCAAAGAAGCGGCGAAAGCGGAAGTTTTAAATCTCCTATAAGTGAATATGCTCTTAATCTCATTTCGCTTGCCGCTTTATTTGTAAAAGTTAAAGTTAAAGTCGAAGCCGGATCTACGCCATTTGATAGCAGATATGCAAGCCTTGAAGTTATCGTTTTTGTTTTGCCGCTTCCGGCTCCTGCTAAAATAAGCATCGGACCGTCAATATGAGTAGCGGCAAGTTTCTGATTTTCGTTTAAATCTTTTAAAATGTCCATTTATGTTGTTCTTTTGTGTGATAAATTTTCTTTTATATTATCAAAAATTTATTGAAATTCAGGTTAATGATTTTTTAAACATTTCCATCACCTGTTTGTTATTCAGCCTTTTTGTTTTAGCCGGATTTATTAAAATCACATCTTCATCAACTAAAATTTGAACTACTGAAAAAAGCGGAATTTTAACTTCACTTTCAAAATTTTCTTCTCCGAAAGCCGCGTCAAATGTCAGATTATCGCCTACAATTTGTGCGGTTTCAAATGTATAATTTGCAAGTTCGAATAAAATAAAATTTTCGAAATTTTCAGTGAATTCTTTCGGCAAAGGCGGATCAAACTCGACAAATTTAAATCTTGCTAAAATTTTAAATCCCTGATTTTCATCAAGTAAAAAATTTATACAATTTTTAATATTTTCGCACATTATTTCCGAAAATTTTGCATTTTCCAAAATTTCATTCATTTTTTTCTCCTTAAGCTTTTAAATTTTTTGTTTTATTTTTGCGTTCCTGATAGTGCGTAAATGCAATCTTTACGATTTGGATAAAATTTTTGACAATGCTGTGAACCAGAAAAGTATCGTTCATCAAAGATGTCGCCATTGAGCTTGAAATTTTACTTTCGTAAAGCAAAGTATCTATATCGCGCCATTCGATGATGTTGTAATTTTGCATTATGAGTTTTAATTCCGTTAAGAGTTTTTGCATTGTTTCAAAATTTTCAGATTCAGGAATTTGTTTGATTATTCTGATTGATTTTAGCAAATTCAGGCGCAAGAAGTTATATTCTTTTTTTATAAACTCATTTTGAGAAAGCATATATCTGTAAAAATTAGGTTGTGTGTTTCTCATATCTTTTAAAATTTCGGCAAAAATAAGAGCTGAACGACGAATATCCATAAAAAATTTGTTTTCTTCACCTTTATCAATGGCGCTTGCTTTGATTGAAAAGTCTATTATCTGGCTGTAAAGATTTTTAAATCTTTCATTGTAAAGCTCATCGAAGTCTATTTGCATAGGTTTATCTCTTTTAGCTATAACTTCTTCATCGCTAAGTTCGCCTGTTATATCTTTTGACGAGATACTTATGCTTTTTGTTATTATAGATATGACATTGTTAAAAAGATGAATATGCTCCTTAATCAAAACTTCTTTTGCCGATTTGCTGAATTTAAGCGCTTCATCGTTCAGATAAATTGCGGTATAAATTTTTTGCGTTTTTTTAGCTTTTTTGTTTAATTTCGTAAATAATCTGTCAAGAAAAATTTTCATAAAACGTCTTGTAGGATAAAAAAGCAAAACACCGAAAATATTGAAGTAACTTTGAAAAATCGCTAATTTTAATATATTGTCGTCTTGAGAGATTCCAAACAGATCGGCACTTATATCAACTGCTTTTAAGAAAACGTTAAAAAGCAGTATAGTTAAAATGGCTGTGGTAAGATTAAAAATTATATGAGTTATCGTTAATTTTTTTGCTTCGTTATTTACTTTAAGAGAGCCGATTATAGCTGTAATAGTGCTTCCAAGATTTGCTCCTATTGTGATTGATACGGCGTTTTCATATGTTATTTGAGAACTTGCAAGAGCTGTCAGAGCTAGAGTGATACTTGCGTGCGAGCTTTGCAAAAGCGCCGTTATAAAAACTCCTATCAAAGCATAAACTATTATGCCAAGAACACCTGGAAGTGCGTATTTACTTAGCTCAATCGTGCTTTTAAAATTTAAAAATCCGTCTTTCATATAAGCGATTGCCAAGAAAAAAAGTGCAACTCCTGCTATAAATAATCCTGCACCTTTTGTTTTTTCATCTTTAAATAGTGCTAAAACCGCGCCGAATATGAAAATCGGCATACTGAAATGCGCAATATCCATTTTTAAACCGATTAAACCTACAATCCAGGCACTTGCGGCTGAAGCTAAGTTTGTGCCGTAAATTATACAAATTCCTGCCATCAAACTGATTAGACCGGCGCTTAAAAATGAGATGGCAAGCACGCTTACAAGCCCGCTTGATTGCATAACAGTAGTACTTATAAAGCCGAATAAAAAGCTTTTATAATCTTTTTTAGTAGCTTTTTTTAAGAAATTTTCTAAAATTCCGCCTGCCATCAGCGAAAAACTTTGTTCCAAAACGCTCATAGCATAGATAAATAATGCAAGTCCAAAGCAAAGTTTTGTTAAACTTTCGCTAGTGCTTATGAAGGCTGTAATAATAAAAAGTGCGATTAAAAATAAATTTTTACTTTTAATCATTTAAAAACTCGCCTACAAGTTTTGAAATTTCATTTATTCCGATATTCCAAAAATTTTCATCTTCTATATCAAGATCAAAAATTTTAATCATATCTTTTGGTGATTCACTTCCGCCAAGACTTAGAAATTTTATATATTTTTGCGTAAAATTCTCGCATTTTTTACTTTTATAAAGTCCGAAAATCGCCAAAACAAAAAGTTGCGCGTAAGCGTAAGAATAGCAATAAAAAGGGCTATGAATAAAATGCGGAATATAACTCCACCAAAGTTTATAATCATTTCTTAGTTTCAGGCTTTTACCGAACATTTTTTTGGAATGTTTCATCCAAATTTCATCTATTTTTTCCGCACTTACTTCGCCTTTTTGAGCGTGAAATTCACGCTCAAATGTAGTAAAGTTTATCTGACGATATAAAGTAGCGAAAATATCTTCTATTTTATTTGCCAATATCGCCTGTTTTTTCGCTTTGTTCGCGCGGTTTTTAAAATAATCGAACACAAGCATTTCGCAAAATATTGAAGCGCTTTCGGCTGTCGTAAGCGGCGTAAAAGAGCCGAAATATCCGACGCCATAAGCTAGATATTGATGAATTGCGTGACCTAATTCGTGAGCCAAAGTAAAAACATCACGTCTTTTTCCTGTAAAATTTAAAAATACAAACGGATGAATTTCACTTACCGCCGAGTGTGAAAATGCGCCGCTTTGGCGATTTGAAGTTATTTTTTCATCAATCCAGTTTTCATCAAAAGCCTTTTTTGCAATTTTTTCAAATTCTTTTGAAAATTCGCCAAAAGCCGCAAGCACGATATTTTTTGCATCTTCAAAACTAAATTTTTCATCGTCTCCTAAAGGTGCATAGCGATCATAATCGTATAATTTATCAAATCCCAAAATTTCTCTTTTTTTATCGTAAAATTTTTCCACAAGATTAAAATTCTGCTCTGTGGTTTTTATTAACGAATCTACCGATTGTTTTGAAATTTGATTGTTTTCGTGCATTATCATTTCGCCACTTTCGTATTTTCTAAGCTCGCAAGTGATTTGTAGATTTGTTTTTATCATATTGTAAATGTAACTTAAAATTTGTTGATTTTTTTGTAAAACCTTACTTAGAGATTTTGCCGCTTTTTTTCGATTTTTGCGTTTTTTATCACTAATAAGCGCCAGAATTTGCTCTTCATTTAGAATTTCGCCTTTAAACTTAAATTTCAAAGAGCTTAGCGTTTCGCTAAAAAGGCGAGAAAAAGCGTTTGCTCTGACGGGCGCTGTTTTAAGTAGAATTTTTTCTTCCAGGAATGTAAGTCGGTGCGATTTTTGTTTAATTAAAAGTTCTAAATAATATCTGAAATTTCCTGCGTTTTCTAAAATTTCATTTTGTTTTTGTGTGTTAAGCTCATTAAATTCAAGTTCAAAAAATAGTAAATTTTCACTTATTTTATTTGCAAGAATTTCAGCTTTTGCCAAATCCGTGCCGGTTGTCGTATCGACTGCAAATTTCAGTTCTGCATAAGTTAAAATTTTGGAAATTTTTTCGCTTAAGTTTTCGTAAATTTTAAGTGCATTTAAAAATTCGTCATTTGAAATTTCATTCATACGACCTTTGAAATTCTGCGAAAATTCCAGACTCTCTTTTTTTAAAGTTTCGCAAAATTCGTTGTAATTATCAAAAAATTTATCTAATTTCCAAGCCATAAATTGTCCTTTTAAATAAAATAAAAGGACAATTTTAGCAAAAGTTTATAAATTTAATTTTTAGGATTTGTTTTATGAGATGCTACAGCTGTAAAAACGACATCTGTTGAGCTATTTATCGCAGTTTCAACCGAATCTTGAATTACACCGATTATAAAACCTATTGCAACAACTTGCATAGCAACATCATTTTGAATATTAAACAGTGAGCAGGCAAGCGGAATAAGTAAAAGTGAACCTCCGGCTACGCCGCTGGCTCCGCAAGCACCGATTGCCGAAATTACACAAAGAAGCAAAGCCGTTCCGAAATCAGGACGAATACCAAGAGTATTTGCTGCTGCTAATGCCATTATTGAAATTACAACAGCCGCTCCGGCCATATTTATTGTAGCTCCTAGCGGAATTGATATTGAATAAAGTTCTTCGTCAAGTTTAAGTTTACGGCACAAATTTAGATTTACCGGAATGTTTGCAGCTGAGCTTCTTGTAAAAAATGCAGTCAAACCGCTTTCTTTTAAGCATGTAAAAACTAGCGGATATGGATTTTTACGAAGCGTTACAAAAACTATAAGCGGATTTATAACTAAAGCCACAAATGCCATCGCTATAACTAAAACAATTACAATTCGTAAATATCCTGCAAGTGTACTAAGACCTGTATTATAAACGCTTGTGCAGACAAGACCGAAAATTCCAAAAGGAGCAAGTTGGATTATAAATTGAACGATTTTTGTTGTAGCTTCGCTAAGATCTACAAAAACTTTTTTTGTTTCATTTGTACAAAATCTAAGAGCTATACCGAAACCTACAGCCCAAGCTAAAATTCCCATAAAATTTCCGCTTGAAATTGCGTGCAAAGGATTATCCACGATTTTGAAAAACAGATCTTTTAAAACGACCAGAATATTTACCGGCGCCGTTTTATCGGCTGCAACTACATCGTTTATACTCAAAGTGGTAGGAAATAAAAATGAAAATGCAACCCCGACGCAAGCGGCCAAAAATGTGCCTACTATATAAAGTGTTATGATATATTTTATACCTGTTGCATTGCCGAGTTTTTTTGTCATTATCGAGCTTAAAATAAGTATAAAAACAAGCACAGGAGCAACTGCTTTAAGCGCACCAACAAAAAGATTTCCTAAAATTTCTGCAAAACCTGCAAAACCGTTTAGAAATCCACCGCCGAATTTTTGCGTTAAAATGCCTAAAATGGCACCTAAAAACATGCCAACTAAAATTTTCAGGATAAGATTTTTATCCTTATAATTTGCAATCAATTTTTGCATATATATCATTTTTTCTCCTTTTGAAAATCTTTTAATTCTATCTAAAAAAACTTTTATAGAAAATAAAAATAGCAAAACTCATTAAAAATTAAATTTAAAATGCTAGAATTATTATTTTAAATTTTAAATTAAAAGGCGAAAATATGTATTTATTCACATCTGAAGTAGTAAGTCCAGGACATCCGGATAAATGTGCCGATATTATAGCAGATAGCGTAGTTGATGCGACTTTGGCACTTGATAGAAATGCAAGGATTGCAAGCGAAGTTTTTTTTGCAGGTAACCATATAATAATAGGCGGCGAAATAAAATCTAAAAAAACACTGAATTTTGAACAATATGAGTGCCTAGTAAAAAATACTTTGGAAAAAATCGGCTATTTTGACAATCCTAATTTTACTCGCGATCAATGTTTACATCCTCAAGATATAGAAGTTCACGTGCTTTTAAATCAACAAAGCGGTGATATAAATCAAGGCGTGGATCAGAATGACGGAGAAATAGGTGCCGGAGATCAAGGTATAATGTTCGGTTTTGCAAGTAATGAAACTTCAAATTTTATGCCTGCTGCAATTACTTATGCAAGAGTTTTGTGTGATAAAGTTTATAAATATGCAAAAGCTCATCCTGACGAACTTGGAGTTGATATAAAAACTCAAGTTACCGTTGATTACGGCAGTAAAAGTAATTTTGAAAATTGTAAACCGCAAAAAATTCATACGATTGTAGTTTCGGCTCCTTGTGTTGAGACTATGAGTATAGAGAATGTTCGCGAGCTGATTGGTGAAATTATAGATAATGCAGGTCTTCCAAAAAAACTTTACGATAAAGAAAAAACCATTATTTATATAAATCCGACAGGAAGATATGTAAATCACTCAAGCTTACATGATAGCGGTGTAACCGGACGTAAACTTATAGTTGACAGTTTTGGCGGATATAGTCCGATAGGTGGCGGTGCACAATCAAGCAAGGATTATACGAAAGTTGATCGTTCCGGTCTTTATGCGGCGAGATACATAGCTAAAAATATTGTAGCGGCAGGGCTTGCTAAAAAATGTATTGTCCAATTAAGTTATGCAATAGGTGTTGCAAAACCTATTTCAGTCAGTGTAGATACGATGGGAACGCAAGTTGTTGATATAGATGATGATATGCTTTCAAATTTTGTTATGAAAAATTTTGCGCTTACACCAAAATGGATAATTTCAAAATTCGGGCTTGATAAACCAAGCGCTGAGACGTTTTTATATTCTAAAGTAGCAGCGAACGGACAAGTTGGTATAAAAGACTATCCGTGGGAAAAACTTGATAGCGTGGAGCTTTTCAAAAATTTAGTAAAAAAAGCGTAGTTTCTACGCTTTTTGCTTAAAAAACAAACTATAAATTCTTTTATAAAATTCCATAAATTTTGAACTTTTTTTAGTATAAATAGCCGAAAAAACTGCTTCAAGTCCGATCTTTTCTTGCAAACTTAAATTTTGCATTTTCATTCCCCCATTAGTTTTTTGATTTTATTCAGCACAAAGCAGATATCATCATTCTCAAGTTCGCAAAGCATTCTAAACACGGCAAGAGCGGCTTGCGGTTTCGTAGTGCCAAGCCTCCAGTCTTGATATGTGCGCATCGAAACTCCAAGTTTTTTTGCCATTGCGGCTTGCGATATTTTTTTGCCCATTTGTTTTGACTCAACGGCATTGTGCAAAATATTAAAAATATCGTTTGTTTCAACCATGTGCAAATTATACATTTGTTTTCGTTAAAGATACATAAAATTGTTTAAAGTATACAATTTTTTGTATTATGTATAATTAAAAATGTTTAAAACATAACAAAAATTTCGCTAATTATACGTAATTTTGTATAAAACAAACATTAAATTATACAAAATTTTCATACAATGATAAAGACAAATTTTGTTAAAAATGCGGTATTTTTTAGTTTTTACTTTAAACGTTTTAAAATTTAAAATTTTATATAATCCAAACAAAAAATTTAAGGTAAATTTTGGAAAACGAAAAATTTTTAAGCGAACAAATTTTGACTTATCTTGGAAATAAACGCGCACTTTTGGATTTTATCGGCGAGGGCGTTGAATTCGTAAAAAAAGAGCTGAAAAAAGAAAAACTGTTTTGTGCGGATCTTTTTTCAGGATCAGGCATCGTAGCCAGATTTTTAAAGGCAAATAGTGAATTTTTAATTGCCAACGATTTGGAAACTTATTCAAAAATTACAAATGAATGTTATTTAAGTAATATTTCGGCTGATTTATTGAGTGAAATTTCAAAAATTCGCACTGAAATTTTAAATGAAGTTTATAAAAATTTAACTCCAGGTTTTATAACCGAACTTTATGCGCCGAAAAACGACAAAAATATAATGCCCGAAGAGCGCGTTTTTTATACTCATAAAAATGCTGTTTTTATCGACAGCGCGCGCCGCGAAATTTCTAAAATTTCACCAGAAATGCAAAAATTTTTCATTGCGCCTTTACTTTATGAAGCAAGCACTCACGCCAATACAAGCGGTGTTTTTAAAGGTTTTTATAAAAATAAAAAAGGTATCGGACAGTTCGGTGGCGAAGGCAGAAATGCTTTAAAGAGAATTTTAGGAGATATTTCGTTGCCGCTTCCTGTTTTTTCAAATTTTTCCGTGCCTTTTTCAGTAGAGCAGAAAGATGCGAATAAACTTGCAGGCGAGCTTGAAAATTGCGATATTTGTTATCTTGATCCGCCTTATAATCAGCATCCTTACGGATCGAACTATTTTATGTTGAATTTAATCGCAAAATATGAGCGTCCAAACGAAATTTCACAAGTTTCAGGTATTGCACAAGGTTGGAACAAATCTGTTTATAATAAAAAAACGCGTGCGGCTGAGGCGTTTTTCGATCTTATTTCAAAGCTGAAAGCAAAATTTGTGCTGATTTCGTTTAACAATGAAGGTTTTATCAATAAAAGCGAGTTCATTAAAAATCTTGAAAAATTTGGAAAACTTAATATTTTAGAAAAAAAATACAATACATTTCGCGGAAGCAGGAATTTAAATAACAGAAAAATTTATGTAACTGAAATTTTATACATTTTAAAGAAAAACTAAAAATTTAACATAAATTTGAATTCAAATAAAATTTATCTGATTTGATTTATAATATATTTTTTTTAATGAATGTTATTAAAAATTATAAATATCAAGGAGATTAAAATGGCGACAGAAATTTCGGTGGATAAAAAACTATAGAAGAATTTTTAAAAGGTGCTCAAAAAGAGCCTTTTTTAATTTCTGAATATCAAAGGCAGTATTCCTTGGAAAAAGAACATGTGGTTGCTCTTTTTGAAGATTTAACGGATTTTACAGGAAGAAAAAATGATTCAAAAAATAATGAAAGCTATTTTTTAGGCGTTATAGTGTATTTTGAAAATAACGGGTAACGTGAGATTATAGATGGATAACAACGTATAACATCTCTTTTGCTATTTTTGAGAGCAGTTTATTCAAAACTTAATGAAAATATACAAAAAAATGATGAAGAAGAAAATTTCATTAAACTTATAGAACCTCTTATTTGGAAACAAAATGAACTTACAGGAAAAGTAGATAAAAATAAAATTTTAATAGATTCAAAAAGTCGTTATAGCACAGGATAATGATACATTTCATCGTATATTGAAAACTGCGGAATTAGATTGTAAAGCTAAGGATCGCTATAATAAAAATTTTATCGAGTTTGCAAGGCTTTTTAATGATTATTGCAAGACAAATCCTCTTAAAATTTATGATTTTATTAACAATATTTTACGACACACGATTGTTTTGCCGATTAAAGCCGATAATCAGGAAACCGCACTTACTATTTTTTCTACATTAAATGACAGAGGTCTTAGCTTGAATGATGCGGATATATTTAAAGCTCAAATTTATAACTCTATAAAAAATGAAACCGATAAAGCCGATTTTATAGATAAATGGAAAGATTTGGAACAAAAAGCAAATAAAAACGGCGAAAAAAATGACCGGTTTATTCTATAATTATATGTTTTATTTAAGAGCTGAAAATGATGATAAAGATACGACTACGCACAACTTCGCAGGTATTTATCCAAAGATAAATATAATTTCATAGAAGATAAATCATTATTATCAAATCTGAATGAAATTTTAAAGATTACATCGTTTTCTAAAAATTTCAGTGATATTAATGATGAGACTTGGAAAAAAATGTAAAAATTAAACAGATATTTAATTTACTTAATCTGATCGGTAACGAATGGTGGAAATATCCTTGTATAATATATTATTTAACACATAAAAATAAAAAATCATTTGAACTTGATTATCTAAAATTTTTGCGTCGTTTATACGTTGAAATTTTTATGCGTTATAGCATTGAACATGCTATAAATTCGTTAAAATTTCCAATTTTAAAACTAAACATACAAATACTCAAAAGTATGAAACCTAAATTTGAATTTAAAGAAATTTCAAATGTTGAAAATGAAATTTTGAAAGATAAAATAAAAAATCCGCACAATAATTTAAGATATTCTTTGGCATTTTTTATAGCATATTTAAAACAAAACGAATTATTGCCGTTTGATTTTGAGCTTGAGCATATTTTTCCTAGAAAATGGGATAATAATTATTTGGCAAATACGTTGGGCTTTACGAATGAAAAAGTAAAAGAGTGCATTTGGAATATAGGAAATTTAACACCTTTAGAAAAAAAATTGAATATCAGAGCCGGTAACGGATACTTTAGTCAAAAAATAAAAGAATATCAAAAATCTAAAGTAAAAATAACAAACGAAATAGCCGATAATTTTACGGATTTTACTCCTGAGGATATTATTACAAGAAGTAATAAACTTGTAAACTCGGTAATATCTAAATTTGATGAGTGGAAAAAAGAATATGAAAATTAAAAATTAAAAAATGGTGCTTTTGTGCGCTCAAACTCATTTTTAAAAACTGAAATCGTCATTCCGTAATTTGTAATTGCGACGCCTGCGTCTTTGACGTTTTTGATACGAGAAATCATTGCTTTGCGGTTTAGCATACACGCTCTGCAATGAATAATAAGTTTAAAAATTTTTAAATTATCAGAAAAATCGTTACCGACGCAGTATAAAATTTTAGGTTTAAAACCAAGAAAATTTTCAAGCATTTTTGGAATTTTAACTCTTGCAATATCGCCGTCTTTTGCATTGTGTGAGCAAACTTCAGAAATTAAAATTTCATCGTTTTTTCTTAAAGATGAGATTATATTCGTGCCATTTAAAAGCTTTGTAAAATCGCCTTTGAATTCGGCAAAAATCATTGAAAAAGTTGTGATTTTTGTGTTTTAGGTAAGATTTGCAGGCATTTTTCAAGACATTGTGAATCGCAAATTACTAAATCCGGCGGCGTTTTTAAACTATCTAAAGTATGTGGAATTTTATTCGTTTGAGCTGTAATTGCTATCGCGTTTTTGTCTAAAATCGCTCTTATACTTTAAACTTGCGGAGTTATCAAACAATCTTTCGGGGCCTCATCATCAATAGGAGTTACAAAGCATATCAAAATCCATTTTTAAGTAGATTTCTCATCATTATGATAAATCTATCCATTGCTAAAAACAACAGCCACTGCGATATGTAAATCCATAAGCAACTTTAAAATTTCATTATCTGCAAGTTTAAAATATATAATAATGCCGCTTATCACTAAAAATATCCAACTTGCTAAATTTACATTGTGAAATATCTTTTCCGATACAGGAAATTTTAAAACTTTATCCATGATGATATCTACATAATTTGTATGCAAAAGCTCTTCTATAACTTCACCCATAGGTTCACTTTTTAAATCCTTATAGACTTTCATACAGCTTGAATTTTGATTAGAAGCGGTTAAATTATGTTTTTGAAGTCTTTTTTCATCTTTATATAATCCTTCTTGACGCATAGCAATATAACTTTTACGTTTTTCTATAATATCCGTAAGCGCATAGCCGGTAATTGCCACACTTGAAATTTCAACACCTGCGACTTTTAAAAAATCGCGACGACTAAGCATTTTTTTAATAGATTTTTCTATATAATAAGCCATATTTTTTCTACTAAGCTTTAAGTGGTAAAGGTAAAAGCGGATGTAACCACGAAGTTATTATAGATCTTGTCGGTTGTCTGCCGCTATTGACATATCAGCCCGGACAGTTCGTAATTTTCAATGAATCGTAGCGCCGCCTGTATATACATTCATAATATCGTTATTTTTTGTTTCAAGAAGTTCTTTATACCTTTACGTCTGAAAATTTCTGCTTTTTCAAATGCGCTATAAAGCTTATTTATTGTAAAATCGCCCGGATTTCTTTCAAATTCCTCTGCTATAGAAACTCTAACGGCAGGTGATGGATGAACTACTGCAAAACTTTTCGGATCATCAAGGCATTTTAAAATTTCATCAACGAAGCTCATCTGTTCTATTGCTCCGAATAGACAATTTATTAAGCATTGAGCGTAATTTACGCATTTATTTATACTGATTTTATTGCAATTCCAAGTGAACCTTCTATCGCTTCCGTAGGACAAAATTCACGACAGGTATCGCAACCCGCGTAGTTTTTTTGATTTATTTTAATAATACCTCGAAGTTCACCCTTTCTGTGCGTTTCTTCAAACTCATTTTCATCGCCCCAAGCATTTGCAGGAGGAGAAAAAGTCTTAATTTTTGTTGTTGTTCCAAGCATTTTTATACCTTTATTTAAATATTAAAATTTTGATTTAATTATTTAATTTGTAAAAAATTTTTAAGAATAAAATTATTTATATTTTTATATATATTTTAAGAATGTTTTTAAGCATTATAAAATTTTATAGTAATTGGTAAAATTTAAAATTTCATCGCTGTATTACGTATTTTAAGAAAATTTTAGCTACAATACAAAATTTTTATAGGAAAAATTGATGTTTGGTATAAGTTTTACGGAATTTTTTATTATTGCTGTTGTTGCTGTAATTGCTCTTGGGCCTGAAAAACTTCCAAAAGCGATGGTTGAAATCGCTAAATTTTTCAAATTTTTTACCAAAGTGATGAATGATGCGAAACAAAGTTTTGAGCAGGAAATTAAAATCGCCGAATTAAAAGATGAAGCTGCAAAATATAAAGAAAGTCTTACCAAAACCGGTGAGAATATACGTAAAAAGCTGACTTTCGAAGAACTTGACAAAATTAAAAAAAATATAAGTTCAAGCGCTCAAAAATTAAATGAGAGTTTTAACGATATAAAAAGCGAAATTTCAGAAAATAAAATTTCAAAAAAAGATGAAGATTTATCTGAAAATTTACAAAATGATGAAATAAAAGCGCAAAATTCCAGCCCGAAAGAAACAAAAGAGAACAAAGATGTTTGAAGAATTAAAACCGCATATTGTTGAACTTAGAAAGCGTCTTGTGATTTGTGTAGTTGCGCTTTTAGTTGTTTTTATCGCTACTTTCAGCTTTTGGAAAGAAATTTTGGATTTTGTGCTGATGCCTTTGAAAGAAGTTTTGCCTGAACAAAGCAATGTCGTATTTACGCAACTTGCAGAGGCGTTTTTTACCGCGATTAAAGTTTCATTTTTTGCCAGTTTGTTTATTTCGGCACCGATTATTTTTTGGCAATTTTGGCTTTTTGTGGCGCCGGGACTTTATGATAATGAAAAAAAATACGTTTTGCCGTTTGTTTTTTTTGCTTCAATAATGTTTTTTTTAGGTGCTGCATTTTGCTATTTTTTTGTAATTCCGGTTGCATTTAAATTTTTGATTACATTTGGCGGTGAAGTCGCCACTGCAATGCCTAAAATAGATGAATATGTAGGTTTTTTTACAAAGCTTATAATCGCTTTCGGAATAAGTTTCGAACTTCCTGTTATCACATTTTTTTTAGCAAAAATAGGGCTTATTACAAATAAAAGTTTGAGTGAATTTTTTCGCTACGCCATTGTAGTTATTTTCATTTTTGCGGCGATAATGACACCGCCGGATGTTCTTAGCCAGTTTATGCTTGCAGTGCCGCTTATCGCATTGTACGCGTTGTCGATTTTTATCGCCAAATGCGTAAATCCATATAAAGAAGTTAATGTTGATTGATTTAGATTTGGTTGAAAGTTATGATTATGAGTTGCCGCGAGAGCTTATTGCAAACGCTCCTGTAATGCCGAAAGAAGCCGCTCGTTTGCTTGTTTATAACCGTGCAAACGGCGAAATTTCGCATTTGCATTTTGGTGATTTGGCTGAAATTTTACCGGATTGTGCGATTATTTTTAATGACACAAAGGTCATAAAAGCCAGAATTTTCGGACATAAAGATAGCGGCGGCAAAATAGAACTTTTATTAAATTCTCCATTAGGCGAAGGTAAATTCAGTGTCTATGTGCGCGGAAGCGTAAAAATAGGCGCTATTCTGGAATTTGATAAAGATTTAAAAGCTGAAATTTTAGAGCTTTTTGATGACGGGCTGAGGATTGCCCGTTTTTCTCAAAATTCTCATATTTTAGAAACGCACGAACTATTCAAAATTTTGGATGAAATAGGACATGTTCCGCTTCCTCCGTATATAAAAAGAGCGGATACAAAAGATGATGAAAGTTGGTATCAAACTATTTTTGCAAAAAATGAAGGCGCTGTTGCGGCTCCGACTGCAAGCTTGCATTTTAGTGATGAAATGCTTGCTGATTTGAAAGCAAAACACGATATTTATTATCTTACTCTTCATGTCGGGGCAGGGACTTTTAAACCTGTAGAAGTTACAAATATCAAAGATCATAAAATGCATGGCGAGTATTATTCTATACCTGAGCGCACGGCAAAGCTTTTGGATAGCGAGCGTGAAATTTTAGGTGTCGGTACAACATGCACAAGAACAATTGAATCTTATGCGCGCACGCATAAGATTGGCGGTATTTGCGAACTTTTCCTACATCCGAACAATCCGCCGATTCGTCAAAATCATCTGCTTACAAATTTTCACTTACCGAAATCTACATTGATTATGTTAGTTGCTAGTTTTATCGGGCTTGAAAAAACACTTGAGCTTTATAAAATTGCAGTTGAGAAAAAATATCGTTTCTATTCATACGGAGACGGAATGCTGATATTATAGATTTACGTATTGTTTTGCGTAAAATTTCAAGATAAACTTCAATAATTACTGCGCCGAATTTTTGTGTAAAAATATTAAGTTTTGTCGCTTTTTATATGATTTTCGGTACATTGTTTAAATTTACTCAGTTAAAATTTTACATTTTAATTTTTTTTGGGATGTAATCATAAAAATTTCAGACCAAAAATAAAACCGCGATTGCAAGAATTCCAAATAAAATTCCGGCTGCATTTATCTTGGAAATTTTTTCTTTAAAAGCTAAAATTCCGACAAAAACGCTAAAAATTATTACGCCGATGTTCATTGCAATAAATACAAGAGATGGATTTTGGCTGAAACTTTGATGAGCTTTTATATAGAAAATTATGTTGCAAAAATTGAAAATTCCAAGCATTATTCCGTAGCTTGAACTTTTAATATCAAATTTTATATTTTTTGAAAACAAATAAGCAAACATAATCAAACCGGCCATTAAAAAAGATATTAAAAGTGTTGATGAAAATTCGCCGCCGAGTTTGGAAATTTCTTTAAATAAAATATCGCAAAATCCATAAACCAACCAAACTGAAAATAGATAAAATCCGCCTTTAAAACCTGTTTTTGTATCGCTACTTTTATAAACCAGACAAAAAAGCGAAATGAAAGCTAAAATGATGCCCAAAACTTTAAAAGCGTTGAGTTTTTCGGAAAAAATCGTAAAAGCGGCGATGATCGCTAAAAATAACGATAGCCTTTGAGCCGCGTCAGCTCTTACGATTCCTGCGTATTTTACCGCTTTTGCCATTATTATAAATCCGCTTGGAAGCAGTATTCCAAGAATTAAGAAAAGAGTGCTGAAAGATAGATTAATGCTATTAAAATCAGGTTTAAAAAACAGTGCGCAAAGTAAGCTTGCGCTTATATAATTAAACGCTACGGCTTTTCTTGCGTCTATATTTTTGAAATTCATAATTTTTAAAATTGCACTCACAAAAACGCTGGAAATTATGGCTAAAAATAGATATTTCACAATATACCTTCTTAAAAGTTTTAGAAATTATAATCAAAAAAAAATTAGATTTTGCTAATTTTTGTATTTATGATTTTTTATCGGTGAAATGAGTTTTTTTGATTATCGAAATTATACGGGCAGTTTTTAATACGTTGCTGATAAATTTTTGTTTTTACAGGTTGCTTTAAAATTCAGCAGTTTCAACTCGATTTATAATAAAATATCTTCAAACTATGATTTTAATGATAACAGACGGTTTTTTTCAAAAAGCGCAAATATATCGACTACTTTTTAATTGTAAAAATGTCTAAAAATTTTGTCAAATCGACATTGTTTTTTAAAACGTCAAAAATTTCCCTTTTAAATGATGACGGATTATTTTCGTTGTCTTTAAATTCAAAAATATCATCTATCCAACAACCGTCAATGATTTTCAATCCATAATATTCATCATCAGCATTGTTTTTGTTTATATCATATGAACATATAACTTTAAGTATTAATTTTGTGTCATTAAATTTAACCGAAATATAGTCATTATCAAGTTGCGTAATTTTTACTTCATCCACACTTTCCAAAATTTCATCTATAGGATACATCGGATCATATCCGTCGACGGTAGTTACAGATATTAAATCGAATAGAAAGTTAAACTCAGGTGAATAAAAAATTTCATATGTATTTTTATTATTGATTTTACAGTCGTAAACATATTTTATAAATTCAACTTTCATATTCTCAGGTTTTGCATTTCTATAATCATATTTTTCAGCATTTAAAAAGTTGGTGCTTAACATCAAAATAAATAAAAAAACCTGAATTTTTCTCATAATCTTTTCCTTTTAGTTAAATCGGAAGTATTATATCAAAATCTACTTTTTTATAAAATTTCTAAAATTTTATTTGATATCGTTTATGTTTTTTACAGTACTTTAAATTATAAAACTTGAAAACTTTATGCAAATAATAAAATTATAAGAAATCAATTAAGACATAAATCAAATTGAAGTTTTAATAAATTTCAAATTTCGCATTTTTTATTTCCAAAAAGTCGATCATCGCATTTAATATCGCAAAACTTTGCGCGCTCAAAAGCTCTTTTATACCAAAATTCCGCTCTATTAAAAAGCTGTTATTCAAAAGTCTTTGTCTTATCGTGCCTTTTAAAAGATGATTTTTCGGCGTAATCCAGATATCGTTTTGTAAAATTGCGATATTTACAATTGTCGTGTCTGTTAAAATTCCATTTTTTCCTATTAAAACATCATCGTTAGCGCCTCTTTGAGCGAAAATTTCATCCAAGGCGTTTCTATCTAAAAATTTGCGTTCGTAATTCACATCGCTTTTTAAAATTTTAAAGTTTCTGAATTTTCGCGCTTTATAAGAAAACAGCGAGCAATCTATCAAATCGCCGTTTTCATTATAAATAACTTTTGCTCTAAAAAGTCCATTATTAGGAGCTTTTATGATATTTTTAAAATCAAAATTCGGCTCTTTTTTTATTGAATTTTTTACTCTTTCAAGATGAAATTCCAAATTTTGAGCTTCATAATTTTCTACTTTTATCGTCTCAAAAAGTAAAATACGCTTTTTTATTAAGTTCATCAAATTCCTTTTTGCCTTACTTTTAAGCGTAATTCCGCCATCGCTGAAAAATCGAAATTTATTTTTTGATATTTTTTTGTACAAATCTGATCATTACAAAACTTCTTAAAATTTTTCCATCAAAATAAACAAACACGCCGCTGTAAAATCCGCGTTTTACAAGTTCATTTTTTTGTATAGTTTCGCAAGTTTTATCTTTCGGCGCGCCGCTAATGGAACCTGCTGGTAAAATTTTCTCAAATAAATCACCGAAATTTTGTAAATAGTGTTCATTTAAAATTCCGCAAATTTCGCTGCTGGTTTGCAAAATTTTACCTTTTCGGGTTTTTATTTCACTGAAATAGCGAAATTTTTTTTATCTCCACGCTTGAAGCGACCGCACTTAAATCATTTTGCATAAGTTTTGTCACCATCATCTGTTCATCAAATTCTTTTTTGTCATTTAAAAGTTTTTCTTCGGCGTTTTTTATTTTTGCATCGATTGTGCCTTTCATCGGAAATGTTTTAATGACGCCATTTTCAATCTCTACGAAAATTTCAGGTGTAAAACATACGAAGTTGTTTTTAAGCATAATCTTAAGCGGCGCTGACGAATATCTGTAAATTTCTTTTAGTTTCAAATCGCTTTTAAATGGCGTTGGAAAGCATAAATTAAGCAGCTCGCAATCGCCGTTTTTCATAGCATCCTGAACTTTTTTAAAAGCTTTATGATAAATTTTAAATTTAAGCGGGAATTTTTTAAGCTTGTATGAAATTTTGCCTTTAAATTTCGCAACAAATTTAAATTTCAAGCCTCTTTTTTTAGCTTCCGAAATTTCGCAAACTATATCTTTTTTTGGCTATCATAAACTCAAAAGCGCAATAAACGGAGTGTTTGTTTGACTGAAACGGTTCATTTCAGCACGGTTTTTGTTCTGTCATTTTTTTACCTTATTTTTAAAAATTCAATTATTTTAATATTCAATGTTTAAAAATTTATTATGAGCGTTTTTTATTTTATGTTTTTAAATGATTTAGAATTTTAAAATATAATTTAATAAAATTTTTAAAAAAAGGAAAACAATGAAAAAAATTATTTTGGTTTCAGCAGCGCTTGCAATAAGTTTAAATGCCGCTACAAATGAGGAAATTTTGGGACTTTACTCAGGTGCGCCTAAAGATATAAAAATTGAAATCACAGATAGAAAAGCTGTAGACGGTTTGGACGGTTTCGAAGCTGTTGTACTTAAAATGTCACAAGGCGATATGTCTCAAGAAGATATTGCATTTACAAAAGATAATCTTTTTATTCCTGATTTGGTAAATGTAAAAACAGGAATGAGTTATAAAGATCAAATCAGACAAACTCGTGTATATAGTTTGCTTGCAGACGTTTATCCGAAAGAGGAAGCTAAAAATATCATAAAACTTGGAAATGATGCTAAAAAACCTACTTTAGTTATTTTTACAGATGCAGAATGTCCATATTGCCGCAAAGAGATGGAAAAAGCCGAAGACAGACTTAAAACTCACAATCTTGAAATCGTTATGACATCAGTTCATGGTGAGAGCGGTAATGTAAAAAGCGCTTTAATTTATAAAGAAACTGCTAAAGCTAAAAGTGATGATGAAAAATTAAAAGTACTTCATAAATATTATAATATGACCGAAAAAGGCGATAAAAGTAAAGTAAGCGATGCTGAGTTTAAAGCGGCTGAAGATCTTGCCAAAAAATACCAAAGCAATGGAATAAACGGTGTTCCATTTATCGTAGAAAAAGATAAAATTTCTAAATAATTTTTAAGAGCTGAAAATTTCAGCTCTTAATTGTTTAAAAAACTTCCAATTTTTATAATAATACAGTAATTTTTATTTGTTATTCAATCTAAAATTTTTAAATAATTTAAAATGAAAAGTCGAAATTTATAAATTTCAATGCACCTGAAATTTATAATTTTTATTCCACATATGGTAAAAAGTCGCCGTATCCAAGCTCATTCATTTTTTCGAGAGGAATAAATTTTAAACTTGCGCCGTTTATACAATATCTAAGTCCGCCTTTTTCTTTAATTCCGTCGTCAAAAACATGTCCTAGATGAGAGTTCGCAAGTTTTGAGCGAACTTCCGTGCGTATCATAGAATGAGAAGTGTCGTTAAAATAATTCATAACATCCGTGGTAATCGGCTTTGAAAAGCTTGGCCAGCCACATCCGGCGTCAAATTTATCCTTTGAGCTGAAAAGCGGTTCTCCACTTACGATATCTACATAAATTCCCGGTTTGAAATTTTTATCAAGTTCGCTGCTGAAAGGTTTTTCTGTAGCCGCATTTTGTGTAACCTGATATGAAATTTCATCTAAATTTTTAATTTCGGCATTACCTGGTTTTCTAAAATTTTGTTCATAAAGCGGTTTGTTAGCTTTGGTTAAATCAATATGGCAGTATCCATCAGGATTTTTTTGCAGATATTTTTGATGATACTCTTCCGCAACTATAAAATTTCGCAAAGGTGCAATCTCTACGGCAAATTTTTCTTTAAACTTTTTTTGTTTGTTTTCGAAAAATTTTTTTACTTTTTCGCCTGATTTTTCATCATTAAAATAAACGCCGGTGCGGTATTGTGTACCTTTGTCATTTCCTTGACGATTTAATGAAAAAGGATCTATTATGCTAAAAAATCGCTCTAAAATTTCAGCCAAATCTATTTTGTTCGTATCGAAAATTATATGCAATGTTTCGGCGTGTCCGGTTTTTGAAACTTCATAATAACTTGTTTTATCGGTGTTTCCGTTTGCATATCCGACTTCAGTTTTATTTATGCCTTCTACTTTGTCGAAATATCCTTGCATTCCCCAAAAGCAACCGCCAGCCAAATAAATTTCATTTAAATTTTGCATTTTTTCTCCGTTTGCCGTTACAAAAAATAAAAAGAAAATTAAAAACTTTAAAATTTTCATTATGCGTTTACTAATTTACCCAATACGTATTGCTCCAAATCACGCTTTGGAATGTCGTTTTTCAAAGCTTCGTCGTAGATTTTTTCGACAGTTTCGCTGTATTTTTCATAAGCAAAATAAGGAAAATGATTTGCCCAGGCTTTTTTAATCAGCTCTCTTGTAAGTTCGCGCCTTGCCCAAGCTTTAAATATGTCAAAACAGATAAACACGGCGCTTGTAAAAATTACAGCCGCGATTATTGAAAAGTGAAAATTTATCTTTTCAAAAATGTGATGAGATATCGCTATAAGCGGTATTAAAATAGCTATGCAGATAATTGCGAAAATAATGTAACTTCGACCGTATAAAAATTTAAAATTAAGTTTGCTTGGATCAACCAGCATTCCTTCGTTAAAAGTTGCATTTGCTTCCAGTAAATCTCTTAAAAGTACAGGTTTTTTTGATACGACAAACATATTTTTTATCATTTTTTCTTTTAATTTAGAGCACATTTTTTGTTTCCTTTTTTCAGCGTATTATACAAAAATATCATTTAATAAATTTTAATTTAACTGTTTTTGCGCTAAAATCACGCAAATTTTAAGGAGAAGAAATGTTGAATGGAATTGTATATATAAATGGTAAATTTTGTGATGCAAATGAAGCCAAAATAAGCCCATTTGATCGCGGTTTTATATTTGGAGACGGAATTTATGAAGTAGTGCCTGTAGTAAATGGCAGACTTGTGGACAGGCTTGATTTTTGGGAGCGTTTTGAGAGAAGTTTAAAATCAATAGAGCTTAAGCTTCCTTTGAGTCGCGAAAAATATGAAGCTATGTTTTATGAACTTATAAAACGCAACAACATTAAAGAAGGAGCCGTCTATACTGAGATTTCCAGAGGCGCAGCGATGAGAGATTTTGATTTTCCGGTCGGACTTACTCCTACTTGTTTCGCTTTTGCTTATGAAAAAAATATTTTTGATAATCCATATGCAAAAACGGGTATTGAAATCGTAAGTTTGCCTGATATTCGCTGGAAAAGACGAGATATCAAATCAGTTTCACTTCTTGCTCAATGTATTACAAAACACGAAGCTCATAAGCGTGGCGCTTTTGAATGTTTTATGACAGAAAACGGTTATGTAACCGAGTGCAGCAGTTCAAGTGCATTTATCATAAAAAATGGTGTTTTGATAACCAAACCGCTTTCGAATGAAATTTTACCTGGAATCAGAAGAAAAGTGATTTTAGGCTTTGCAAACGAAGCTGGACTTAAAATCAATGAAAGAAATTTTACTATGGATGAAGTTTATGAAGCGGATGAAGCTTTTATAAGTGCGGCTACGCTTATGCTTCTTCCTGTTGTAAAGGCGGACGGAAAGAAAATCGGCGGCGGAAAAATCGGAAAATTTGTGCCGAAACTTCGCGAAATGTATGCAAATCATCTTAAAAAAGAAGCCGGAATTTTATAAAATTTAACTTTTTTAATTCAGACTTGAACGGCGGCGGAAAAAGCCCCGCCGTTTGATGAACTATAAAAATTTAAATCTTTTTCTTGTAATAAATCAAAATAAATTGTGCCTGTTTAAAAAATTTAGGCTTTATTGTTGCCAAAATTTTTTAAAATATTGCAAACAGTAATTTAAAGACGATAAAATTTATAAATAAAAATAAAATTTACAGAACTGATTAAAATATAAAAATCGCTTCGCCTATAAATTTTATATTATTATGAAAAATTTTTAAACGGATACGGCAATGTTTTAAATTTTGCTCATACAAAATTCATTTTTACTTTTTATAAAATTTTGCGCTCATCGATCTGTAAATTTTATTTTCCGTTTCTAAAACAGTATAATATTGCGATATCAATGAAATTTTAGCATCAATTGCTGCTGTATCGGCTTCTAAATAATCTTTTAGCTCGACTCTCCCTGCGTCATATTTTGCGTGGTAAATTTCAGCAATTTTTGCCGCATTTTCGTAATTTTTCTTTAAATTCTGCAAGTTATTAAGTGAAATTTCATAAATTTCATATAAATTTCTTACTTCATTTGCGGCTTCGCTTAATGCTTTTTCATATTTTTTTACATTTATTTCAAAATCGATTTGTGAAATTCTAAGACGTGATTTCAGTCTGGAATAGTCCAAAAATGGTAAGTTTATACTTACATTTCCACCAAAAAAGTTTAGTTTAAAAGCATCTTTAAATTTTTCGTCGTTGCTGCTAAGACTTGCCCCTAAACTTACATTCGGGAAAAATTCCAGTTGCGAAACTCTGTAATCGTAAAAGCTTGCATTTATTCTTGAAATCGCAGCCCTTAAATCGGGACGATTTGAAAGTGCGATATAAGGCACACTCATATCTATGCCAAGAAATTTTATATTTTCTATTTGCGAAACGGGCGTTAAAAATTCGCTGTCGTTTCCAAGCAAATTTCGTAAAAAAAGTTCATTATTTTTTAGTTGCGATATTAAAGAAAGTTTTTTGTTTTGCAGGTTTAAAAGCGCGTTTTCTGTTTGTTTCAGTTCCAGCGGCTCACTTTTTCCATATGCGACTTTTATATTGATAATCTCATTTAGTTTTTCATAGCTTTTTATATTGCGTTCAGTGAAATTTAGCGCCTCATTTAAATAAATTTCTTTGAAATATCCGCTTATGGCTGAGTTTATAAGTGTAAGTTTCAGACTTTGCAAATCAAATTCGTCGGCAGTTGCAAGCCAGTCGCTTGCATACTTTCTGCTTAAAATTTTACCTAATAAATCAACTTCGTAGTTTACTCCGACTTTTGCCTGATATTTTTTTCTGAAATTATCATTTGTTGATATGTCACGGTTTGTCGTAAAATCCGCACCTGCGCTTAAAGTCGGAAATAAATCGGCTGAAATCAGTCCGGCGTTTTCATAAGCGCGCGCTAAATTTAAAGAAGCGATTTTAAAATCGATATTATTTTTTAAAACTTCCTCTACAAGCTCATTTAATTGAACTTGATTATAAAGTTTATACCATTTTTTTTCAAATCTGAAAGTTTCGTTTTCATCTTTAAAATTTTTGTTTGGTTCATAATTCAGTGCATTTTTTGTAGAACAGGCACTTAAAAAAACAATCAAAAAAATTATTATAAAATTTCTCATTTTTTACTCCTGTGAAAGTGCATCTATCGGATTTAATCTGCTTGCGTTTCTAGCCGGTAAGTATCCGAAAACAATGCCTATCGCACAAGATGCGATTAACGCGGTAATTGCCGGCATTAGCGAAAATTTCATTACAAAATCGCTGCTTAATGAATTGAAAGCGGCGCCAAAACTGAGTGCGATTATAATTCCAAGCACTCCGCCGATCGAGCAAAGCAGAATCGCTTCTATCAAAAACTGCTCTAAAATATTTGATTCTTTTGCGCCTATCGCCATTCTTACGCCGATTTCTTTAGTGCGTTCCGTTACACTTACAAGCATTATATTCATTACGCCGATTCCACCCACTATCAGTGAAATAACGGCTATTGATGAAATAAGAAGTCTCATCGTTCCCATTGTGCTTTCTATTGTCTCTTTTATGGTGTCGGAGTTTCTGGTGTGAAAATCTTTTATTATGTGACGTTTTGTAAGAATTGCCGTGATACTGTCTTCAGCCGTTTTTGTACTGACATTATCAGAGATTTTTACAGTAATTGAGCTGATATCACGGTTTCCGCTGATTTTATTCATTACGGTCGTATAAGGTGCGTAAATTTTTAATCTGTCTTGAGAACTGAATTTTTCGTTTTCCGCCGTGCCTATTATTAGAAGCGGTCTGTTCTTAAAAAGTAAAATTTTGCCTATCGGATCCGTGTTTGTAAAAAATGTATCAACGGTATTTTGATCTATAATTACAACTGAAGCCGAATTTTTTATGTCGTCATCGGTAAAATTTCGTCCACTTTGAAGTTCTACGCTTCTTATAGCGAGAGAATTCGCGCCTCCGCCGCTAAGAATGCCGTTTGAGCTGAGATTTGCGTAAGCTATAAGTCCGTTTGCACTTGTATTTGGTGTGGAATAGTCAATATAAGGCTGATTTGCAAGCACATTTGAATCTTCTATTGTTAAAGTTTTTATTTTATTAAGTCTTGCGTCGGCTGCGCTTTTTCCAGGCATTATATTTATTGTGTTGGTTCCTATCGCTCTTATTGACGAGATTATTTTTTCTTGCGAGCCTTTACCCAGCGCCACGACGCAAATTACAGATGAAATTCCTATTATTATTCCAAGCATGGTTAAAACAGATCTGAGTTTGTGTGAAAATATTGCACTTACGGACATTTTAAAGCTTTCTATAAATCTATCTTTATAAGATGAAAAAATATTTTTTTGGACGATTTCTTCACTTTTTAATTTAAAAATTTCATCGTTCTTTCTTGTGTCGCTTAAAATTTCGCCGTCTTTTATTTCTATGACGCGACTTGCGTAACTTGCTACGTGTTTATCGTGAGTTACCATTATTATTGTATGACCTTTTTTGTAAAGATCCGTAAAAATTTGCATTACCGTTTCGCCGCTTTTACTGTCAAGTGCCCCTGTCGGTTCATCGGCTAAAATAATTTCGCCGCCGTTTATTAAAGCTCTTGCAATTGAAACTCGTTGTTGTTGTCCGCCTGAAAGTTTGTTAGGTAAATTTTGCATTTTATCTTTAAGATCAAGCTCATTTAAAATTTCTTTTGCCCTTTTTGTGCGAAATTCAGTGCTTGCACCTGCATAAACAGCTGGCAATGCAACATTTTCAAGTGCATTCATTGAAGATATAAGATTGTATCTTTGAAATACAAAGCCGAATTTCTTGCTTCTTAAATTTGCAAGATCGTCACTTGTAAAATGTGCTACATCGCGGTTTTCGATTTTGTATTCACCGCTGCTTGGCGTATCAAGACAGCCTATTATATTCATCAATGTCGATTTTCCGGATCCGCTTTGACCGATTATAGCTACAAATTCGCCTTTATCTATATGTAAATTTATATTTTTTAAAACGTTAATTTGAGAATCGCCTAATGGAAAATTTTTATTTATATTTATTAAATCTATCATCTTACTCTTTCAAATGGCGGTCTTGCTATACTTTTAGAATTTTCACTTTTATTTGGATTTGATATTATAATTTCATCGTTTTTATTTATACCACTTAAGATTTGGGTATTTAAATTGTCACTTATGCCGATTTTTACCATAGTTTTTGTTGGAGTTTTATCTTTTAAAATCCATACGAAGCGCTCATTGTTTTTATCTTTTTGAATGGCTGATGAAGTGATAAAATTTACGTTTTCAGCTTCATTTACTATTATTGTATTTTGCGTTGTCATACCGATTTTTAGGAAACCGTCATTATCATCTACAAGTACTTTGGCATAAAAATAAACAGCTTCATTTGAAGAGCTTGAACCGTTTAAGTTTGTTTTATCGTAACTCCCGTCGCTAAGTGATGTAAGAGCCGGATCTATGCTTGAAATTTCAGCTTTTTTTGTATTATCAAGCGCCGAAAGTATTGTGTATTCGACATTTTGTCCGACTTTTACGAGCGAGATATCGCCTTCAGAGATTTGCAGACGAATTTCCATTTTTGATAAATCGGCGATTTTTACGATTGTAGGTGTAGTTTGATTCGCATTTACTGTTCGTCCTTCTTCTACAGGAACCGAGACTATAGTGCCATCAAGCGGAGCTGATATTTTTGTATATCCGAGATTTGTTTCGGCGGTATCTAAAGCCAGTTTTGTTTGCTCTATTTGAGCTTGTATCTGTTTTACATTTGCAGCTGAAAGTGCAGCTTCATTCTTAGCGTTTTCAAGTTTTTCTTTTGAAGTGGCATCTTTTTTATAAAGTTTTTGCTCTCTTAAAAACTGTATTTTAGCGTTTTGCGCTTTAATTTCAGCCGCCTTTAAATTAGCCTCATAAATTACAAGTTGTGCTTTTTCTTTTGATATTTCATTTTCCTGTTTTTCTGAATCTATTTGCGCAATCATATCGCCTTTTTTTACGTTGTCACCGACTTTGACGTATAATTTTTTGATTTGACCGCTTACCTGCGCGCCTACATCTACGAGATCTTGAGCATATACTTCGCCGTTTGCAATTACTACGCTTTTTATGTCACCTGATTGCAGTTTTGTAGTTATGAAATTTGGTGTTTCTTCGTCTTTTTTAAATAAGAAAAACCATATCAAAATCAGCGCTAGCGCGCAAAATATACCGAATTTTATAAATTTTTTCATATTTGACCTTTTTTACTCTTAAAACCGATATTTTATGTAAAAATTTTAAATTTTTGTTAATTACTTTTTTTTGTTAAAATTATCTTAAAGGATTTGATTATGAAAAAATTTTTAATTTTATTTTCTATTTTGATTTTTATAGGTTGCGCTATCTCAAATAATAAAAACTCAAGAAACACACAAATAAATAATCTTCCTAATTTAACAAAAATAAGAGATATTAATCAAAATTTAGCAAAATTTAAAATAGATGAAGGAAGTTTGGTTTTTGAATATTTGGCTACAGATAAAATTGAAATTTTACCTAATTTAGAGGCACTCGGTAAAGTGGAAGCGGTAAAAAATTTAGATAACAATCAAAGCTTAAGCTTCAAAAATGAGATAGAAAATTTAAAAGATAATTCTAAAATCGAGTTTATAAATGTCGACGATAAATCTTTGAGCGTGGCAAATTTTATTTCAAATAACGGAAATATATGTAAAGATTTTAAGAAAAACGAAAAAATTTCATCTATTTCAGCGATAAATTTAGCAACCGATAAAAAGGGCGAATTTTATACGGTTTATACAAAATCATATATTACAAAGGACGCAGGAATTGAAATTTTCGAACTGAATTTCAGTTATGATATAAATAATAAAGAAAAAATGAATGAAATTTCAAAATGCGCAAATTTTGAAAAAATAGGAGATATCATAAATCCGCAAATATCAGCTCAAAACACATTTATCAGCAGACTTTGCAATTAAAATATATATGTGAAATTCAGAAGATAAAAAATGATTATTTTGCATATCAGTGATATTCATTACGACAAAGCTCTTTTGTCGGAAATAAAAAATAGAAACTATGACGTGCTTTGTATAAGCGGTGATTTACTTGCAGAACCTGGTTGTACTCCGATTAATGTTCAAATAAATGAAATAATTTCAATTTTAAAAAAGGTAAAAAAACCGCTGTTTATAGCAAGCGGAAATCACGATTTGGACGGCAAATGGCTTAGAAAAATAAAAAAGGCGCATCTTGGCGGAGAAAATGAAAAAATAAAAAATATAAAAATCGGCGTAGTAAATTTCGGCTGCGACGATTTTTCAAAATTTAAAAAATGTGATGTACTTGTAACTCACGTTCCACCGTTCGGTTCAAAAACTGCGATTTGTTCTCAAAGTGGAAATGATCTTGGCGATAAAATTCTTGCAAAAGCGATAAAAAAAGGTCAAATTTCGCCACGTTACATACTTTGCGGGCATATTCATAATCCTGTGACAAATTACGAAATATTTGAAAAAATAAATATTTTAAATGCTTCCTGTAAGGCTTATGATATAGATATTTAGGATTTTTTATGAAATTTTATATAAATAAATGTAATCACGGCGATGCAAAATAGCGTAATAATCGTAATTATATGAAGTTGCTCTTTGATAACAGTTTCATTTTCACCGATAAAATATCCAAGACACATCAGCACTAAAATCCAAATAGCTGAACCAAGCGCAGTGTAGAAAATAAATTTATTTATATTCATTTTTGCTAAACCGGCCGGCAAGCTTATATATTGACGGATTCCTGGAATCAAACGGGAATTAAAAATTGAAATTTCGCCATATTTATCAAAAAATGCTTGAAATTTTATAAATTTTTCATTCGTAACGCCTATAAAATTTCCATATTTTTTGATAAACTCACGCCCGAAAAAACAGCATAAATAGTAATTAAAAATCGCTCCTGCTACACTTCCAAGTACACCTGATAAAAAAGCGATTATAAAATTCATTTCGCCCTTATAAACCAAATAACCGGCAGGAATCATTGCTACTTCACTAGGAAATGGAACAAAACTGCTTTCTAAAAACATCATTAAAAAAATACCGATATAACCCCATTCCGAGACTAATGAAATAATAAAATCAATAAAATCTGAAATCATTTTCTTAACATTTTTTTAAATAAAAGGCCACAAAATTTGCAGCCTTTTTTATATTATTTTGTAGCATTTGTGTCTGTAAATTGCACATTTGCAGCTTTATAAAGCGCTTCGGCTTTTTCATCAATTTGTTTTTGAAATTTTTGACCTTTGATGTTATTTATGATAGCATTTTTAACGCTTTCAAATGGCAATGTAGAAGCTTTTTTCTCGTCTGTTTTTAAAATTATGTGATAACCGAATTGTGTCTTAACAGGTTGTTTTGTAAGTTCGCCTTTTTTGAGTCCGAATACGGCTTTTTCAAAAGGTTCTACCATTTGACCTTTTTGGAAAAATCCAAGCGCGCCGCCGTTTTGTTTTGTTCCATTATCTATAGATTTATAAGACGCAATTTTAGCGAATTCTTTGCTTAATTTTTCGCCTTTTAATTTACTTAGTTTTGAGATAATATTTTTAGCTTCTTTTTCTTCTTTTACTAAAATATGCGAAGCGCTGATTTGCTCAGGAATTACAAAGCTTGCATTATTTTCTTCATAAAATTTTTTAGCTTCATCGTCGCTTACATTCACTTTTTTAAATTCATTATCTTGCCAAAGACCGAAAGCTATTCCATCAGCTGCAATATCGAGTCGTTTTTTGTATTCAAGTTCATTTTCTACGCCACTGTTTTTTGCTTCTTTTACAAGCAATTTGTATTTTATTAAATTTTCCAATAGAGCTTTTTTTTGCTCATCATTTATATCTATACCGTTCATATGGTTTTGTTCTAGAAACGGAGTTATGTCTTCATCTGTAATTTTTATATCGCCGGCTGTTGCTAAAACATCGGCATTTAGGCTTATTGCAGCCACCAAAGATAATGTAGAGATTAAAAATTTTCTCATATTTTTTCCTTTTTCAAAATTTTAAGTTTAGATTATATCAAAAAAATATAAAATTTAGGTGTTTTTTGTAAATTTTCAATTTAAAAAGCTTTGAAGCAGTTTTTTATTATAATCAAAAATTTACAAAATTTTAAGGGTATAAATGAAAGAAATTTTAATAATAGCCGACGGAAATTTGGCTAAAAATTTTTTAAAACGAGTTTTTAAATTAAAAAATATAATTCATAAATACAGCGTAATTGCTGAAAATGAAGAGAGTTTGCCATCCGAAATAGTAGAAAGCGATATGTTTGAAATTCATTATTTTGATGCTACAAGTCGCGAAAAACTTCGGATAGTGCTCGATAATAAAAAATTCGATCAATGCATAATAATAGATGACAATGAATTTGATACGCGCGTAATTTATGAAAATTTAAAAGCTTTGGCGCCGAAACTTGAACTTTATCTGGTTGATAGACATGGAACTTTTTCAAATTCGGAAAACAAAAAAGACAATCACTTGAAAATTATAAATACGCTTTCAATCACATCGTCAAGATTGATAGGATTTTTACCTGATAGTCCTGTATTTGCCGATAATATCGGGCTTGGAAAAGGCGAAATAATGGAAGTGAAAATTCCGGTTGCAAGCAGTTTCTCATATAAAAAAGTCGGTCTTTTAACCAGCGCAAAGTATTCCATACCGATAATTTATCGTCATAGCAATTATATAGTCACAAATTACAATACAACAATTTTACCGAATGATACAATATTGGTCGTTGGCGAAGCAAGCGCTCTTAGAGGCGTTTATAGCGCGATAAAAGAAGAAAACGGACAATTTCCGTCACCTTTTGGTGTAAATATAGCTTCATTTATTGATATGAATGAGCTTAATGACGAGCAAATTTCGCGTATTATTGACGTTTGTGAAAAACTGAACACTACGCTGAAGAGCCATAAATTTTTCATAAAGGTTATAAATCCTACAATAGGCGAAAGTTTAAATCGTCTAAAAAGTCTTAATAACGATGTTTGCGAGATTATTTTTGATTATAATAATAAAAAATTTACAAATTTTAAAGAGTTGATAGAAAATCATAAAATCGGTTTAATCGTAGCTACAAATGACTTTTTTGAAAATTTTAAAAGTAAAATGTATGAGTTCAATTTGCCTGTTTTAAGTATCGGCGAATACGATATCAGCGAAATTTCAAGAGCTATGATTGTAACAAACGGAGAAAATGTCACCGAAGAGGCAAGTGTTGTTTTTGATGTTGCAAGTCAGCTTAATTTGGATGTTTATCTGTATTTTTTCAATCAAAATTTAAGAAAAGGCGACGAAAGTTTTATAAACAATTATAAAAATCTTGCAAATCTTTTTAAAAATGATTTGCATATTATAAATAAATTGGATAAAAATCCGATTTTGGCGCTTGAAAATGAAGAACGCTTTTTTCAATTTATTCCTTTCAGTGAGAAAATTTTACATAGAAGTCTGGCTTCAAATTTTGCTAAAGATCTTGATTTGATGTATTATAAGTTAAGAAATAATTATCAGCTTTTTATTCCTGTGGATTTTCATTATGAAAACTCTTGAAAAAAAGGCTTAAAATTTGATAAAATTATAAGAAAAAAGAGTGGAAAAAAATGCAAGTAAATGTTGATTTGAAAGAAAATTCATACAAAGTTTTTATTGACGAATTTAAAGAGCTTACAGTAAAAGGCAATGTGGCGATTATCACAAATCCGAAAGTAGGTGGACTTTGGCTTGAGTTTTTACTTAAAAATCTAAAATGCGATAAAAAGTTTATCATTGCGGTTCCTGACGGCGAAGAGTATAAAAATTTAAATACGATAGAACAAATTTTAGAGCAGCTTTTTTCCTCAAAATGTGACAGAAAAACAACGTTAATCGCACTTGGCGGAGGCGTTATCAGTGATATGACCGGTTTTGCGGCAAGCATTTTTGAGAGAGGAATTGATTTTATAAATTTTCCGACAACTCTTTTAGCTCAAGTTGATGCGAGTGTAGGTGGAAAAACAGGCGTAAATAATAAATTCGGTAAAAATTTAATCGGCTCTTTTCATCAGCCGAAAGCCGTTTTTTGCGAAAGCGAATTTTTAAATACTCTGCCGCCTAGAGAATTTTCAGCAGGAGTTGCGGAAGCCATAAAAATGGCTGTGATGTTTGATAAAAAATTTTTTGAGTTTTTTGAAAATTCCACTTTGAAAAGTTCCGATGAAATTGCCAAAATGGTGCAAACTTGTGTAAAAATCAAAGCGGATGTTGTGGCAAAAGATGAAAAAGAAACCGGAATTAGGGCTGTGTTAAACTACGGACATACTTTTGCCCATGTAATTGAAAGAATTACAAATTATAAAGAATTTTTGCATGGCGAGGCCGTATCAATCGGCATAAATATGGCAAACAATTTAGCTTTGCGTCTCGGATTTTTAAGTAAAAATGAAGTTTTTAAAATTTCAGAAACTCTTAAAAAATTTAATCTTCCTACAACATTTAAAATTCCGAATGCAGACGAATTTTACGAACTGTTTTTTATGGATAAAAAAACGCAAAATTCAAAAATAAAATTTATTTTAGCCAATTCCATAGGAGAATTTAAAATTTGCACTGATATTCCAAAAGATGTCGTTATGGCTACATTGAAAGACTTTGAATGAGAAAAATTTTATTTTTTATATGTTTGGCAATTTTTGCATTCGGCGAAGGAAATTTCAGCGTAGATGAAGTGGATAAAAATGTAAGCGAAATAAGTGCTAGAAATTTAAACAGAATAATTGAATTAAATGCCAAAATAAAATCAATCGATGAAAATTTAAAAGGCAATATCTGGATTATAAAATATGCTAATTTCCAAAATTATCAAGAGCTGACGCAAAATGAAATTGAACTTGAAAAAAAGTTAAAAATCGCAAAAACGGATGAAGAAAAAGATAATATTAAAAAACAGATTAAAACGATAAGCGATCAGCTTGCACTTTTGAGCGGATATGAAAATATGCCGTTTTCAAGTATAATTACGATGCCTGAAGTAAATGAAATTTCAAGGATTCACAACCCTTTTGCGATCATCACTAATTTTTCAAATATAAAAAGCCTTGAAAGCAGTAAAAGCGATCAAAAAGATCAACTTGCGCGTCTTATGGGCGTGATAGAAAAATTAAAAGACAAAGAACTTGCGCTAAATGAGATTGCAAAAATTGATCCGAGCGAAGAAAATCAAAAGAATCTTTACAATATACACTATGAAATAAGAGAATTTAATTCGGCTTATCAAATAGGAGCTACTACATATAGCGTTTTTGAGAAAAAAATAGATGAGCAAATTCAAATTTTAAAAAGAGATATAAAAACTCAGGTAAAACGTGCTTTAAATATTGCTATTTTGATATTTGCTACAATTCTAATCGCCTTTTTATTAAAATTTATCGCTAAAAAATATATCAAAAATGATGATAATTTTTACCTTGCAAACAAATTTATAAATGTAATTAATTTTACGCTGATTGTGCTTATTTTAATATTTTCGTATATAGAAAATATGACGTATCTTGTAACGATTTTAGGTTTTGCAAGCGCCGGTTTGGCGATTGCTATGAAAGATATGTTTATGAGTATGCTTGGTTGGTCCGTTATAATCTTTGGTGGCACTTTTAGAGTCGGGGATCGCGTAAGAGTTAAAAAAGACGGAGTTATTTATGTTGGCGATATTATAGATATTTCCGTGCTTCGTATGACGATTTATGAAGATATCACATATCTTTCATGGAAAGAGCATCACAGAGCCGGTAGAATTATATTTATACCGAACAATTATATTTTTACAGAGCTCATTGCAAATTATACGCACAATAGTATGAAAACAGTTTGGGACGGCATTGATATTACGATAACTTTTGACAGCAATCATAAAAAAGCGATGTACATAATAAAAAATATTGCGCGCAAATATTCAAAAGGCTACACCGATATAGCTAAAAAACAAATGGGAAAACTTAGAAGTCAATATAGCATAAAAAATCCGAATGTGGAGCCTAGAATTTTTAGCTTTTTTGAGCCTTACGGAATTCAAATTTCAGTTTGGTATATGACAAATTCTTACGCTACTTTGGGGCTTAGAAGCAATATTTCAAGCGAAATTTTAGAAAGTTTCAGATGTGAACCTGATATCAAAATCGCATATCCAAAGCAAACTTTGTTTTTTAATGAAAAGATACAAGGACCTGTTGATATTGAAAAAATGACTAAAGAGCAACTATTTTGAAAATTTACATAAAAACTTTCGGGTGTCGCACAAATATATATGACAGCGAGCTTATAATGGCTCAAATAGCGCGTTTCGGCGGTGAAATTTGCAAAGATGAAAACTTGGCCGATTTTGTCATAATAAACTCATGCACTGTTACAAATGGCGCTGATAGCGATGTGAGAAATTTTATACATAGAATGAATAGAGCCGGTAAGAAAGTCATAATTACAGGTTGTGCCGCTTTAAATAAAGGCAAAGAATTTTTCGAACGTGGTGAGATATTCGGTGTTTTTGGAATGTCAAATAAAAACCGTATAGCAGAATTTTTAAATAAAGGCGAGCGTTTTTGTGAGCTTGGAAATTTAAATTTTAAAGAAAACGCGCTTTTAAATGATTTTAAAAGTCATACAAAAGCTTTTATAAAAATTCAGGAAGGTTGCGATTTTAATTGCAGTTATTGCATAATTCCAAGCGTACGCGGCAAATCACGCAGCGTAGATGAAAATTTAATCATTGAAGAAGTCAGAAAAATAATCGCCGGCAATCATACTGAAATCGTTTTGACAGGCACAAATATCGGCAGTTATGGCAAAGATAACGGTTCAAGTTTAGGCGAGCTTTTGCAAAAACTGGGCAAAATTTCCGGTTTAAAAAGAATTCGGCTTGGAAGTATTGAACCGTCTCAAATTGATGAAAAATTTCGTGAAATTTTAGATGAACCGTGGCTTGAAAAACATCTTCACATCGCACTTCAACACACTTCCCAAAAAATGCTTACAATAATGCGCCGAAGAAATAAAGCTTTAAAAGATTTAAAACTTTTTAATGAGCTTGCGGAACGCGGATTTGCTCTTGGAACGGATTTTATAGTTGCACATCCCGGTGAAACTGATGAAATTTGGAACGAGGCTTTAATAAATTTTAAAAAATTTCCGCTAACGCATCTGCACGCCTTTATTTTTTCACCAAGGGATGGCACACATTCGGCAGGTTTAAAAATCGAAACAAACGGAATTGAAGCTAAAAAACGACTTAAAACTTTGCAAAGTATCATTAGAGAAAATAATTTGAAATTTAGGAAAAGCCATTATAATAATCTTTTTGTGCTGGTTGAGCGCAAAAATGGGGAATTTTACGAAGGTTACGATCAGTTTTATAATAAAATTTTTATAAAAAGTTCGCATGAATTAAACAGGAAATTTTTGGAGATTGAAAAATATGAAATTGGAAACGAAGCAAATTTTGCAGAATTTTAAACCGAATAAGCTGAATATTATTCTTATTTTGTCGTTTTTGCTGATTATTTTGCTGATTATTGTTTATTTTAAGGACGATACGATTTTTATTAAACAGAGCGATTATAAAAATTTAATTTCGCAAGAAGGTATATCAAATGCAGATATAACGCTAAAAGATGATGTTTTGTATATTCATTTTAACGGTAGAAATTATGCTATTTTAAAAGATTTGGTGGATATCGATGAACTTGGAAAAATCGCTCTTATAAAAAAAGAACAAAGCGGCGAAGAGATTTCCGTTTTTTCTATTTTATTTATAGTTTTTATATCTATTATTTTGATTTATATGCTTGAGATAATGATTTTACGCAAACGAAACAGGATAATTTCTCAAATCGCCGTCCAAAAAAGCAATGCGGAAAATTTCGGTCTTGATATAACTCCTGTAATTTCAAATGTAAAATTTAAAGATGTAGCAGGAATCAGTGAAGTAAAAGATGAACTCATTGAAATTGTCGATTTTTTGAAAAACCCTGAAAAATATAAAAATTTCGGAGTTAAACTTCCAAAAGGCGTTTTAATGATTGGACCTCCGGGAGTCGGAAAAACTCTCATTGCAAAAGCTGTCGCCGGGGAAGCCGGCGTGCCGTTTTTTTATCAAAGCGGAGCAAGTTTTGCCGAAATTTTTGTAGGAGTCGGTGCAAAAAGAGTAAGAGAACTTTTTGCGAAAGCAAAAGCGGTAGCACCTTCAATAATTTTTATCGACGAAATAGATGCTGTCGGTAAAACTCGTGCAAAAGGGCGAAATGATGAGCTTGAAAGTACTTTAAATCAATTGCTGACAGAAATGGACGGATTTAAAGAAAATAACGGAGTGATTGTAATCGCAGCTACAAATAAAGCCGAAATGATTGATACTGCGCTACTTAGAGCAGGAAGATTTGATCGTAGAATTCTTATAGCTTTACCGAATTTTGCCGATAGAGTTGAAATTTTAAAAGTTTATTTAAAAGATAAGAATTTTATCGGTGACGTGACTAAAATAGCCGGAATTTGCGTAGGATTCAGCGGAGCTTCAATAGCAACTCTTGTAAATGAGGCAGCAATCAATGCAATGAGGCGAAATAGCGAAAAAATCGAGCTTAGCGATTTTGAAGCCGTTAAATTGAAAGTGCTTTTAGGTTCTAAAAAAACGATAGCTTTGAGTGATTACGAAAAGGAGATTCAAAGCTATTATCAGGCAAGCAAGGCTTTAACGGCATTCTGGTTTAATGTTGATTTTGAAAAAATCGGGCTTTTGGATGAAAAATTTTTAAATTTTGACACGCAAATCGATTCTAAAACTAAAATTATAAATGAAATAAAAGTTTTACTTTCAGGCGTTGCAGGACTTAAAATTTATAAAAACGACGCATTCAGCAATGGAAGTAAAGATATAAAAAAAGCTGCATTTTTGGCTGAAAAAATGATTTTCGATTACGCTATGGGAGATAATCTAATTCCAAATGAACGCGAAATAACCGATATTTTGGAAAATTCTTATAATGAAGTAAGTGAGCTTTTGAAAAATAAAGGAGACGAACTTGCAAAAATTGCAAAACGCATTTTTGTTTATGAATTTGTTGAGTTTAAATTTGTAGGCGATACACTTTTGGGGGCGAAATGAGCGTTAAAATAGGAATTTTGACAATCAGCGATAGGGCAAGTGCAGGCATTTATACGGATAAAGGCGGCCCTGAAATTAAAAGAATTTTAGACGACTGGCTTACTTGTGAGCATGAATTTTTTTATGAAATTATTCCGGATGATTTTGAACTGGTTAAATCTAAAATTTGCAGTTTTGCAGATAATTTTAATTGCGATTTGATTTTTACTACCGGAGGAACCGGACCTGCCGTGCGCGATATTACGCCTGAGGCTACAGAGGATGTTTGCGATAAAATTTTACCTGGATTTGGCGAACTTATGCGTTTTGAGAGTTTAAAATTTGTTCCTACCGCGATTTTATCAAGACAGACAGCAGGTATAAGAGGAAAAACCTTAATTGTAAATTTACCTGGACAGCCAAAAGCTATATTGGAGTGCCTAACTCCTATTTTTCCGGCTATTCCATATTGTGTTGATTTGATTGGCGGCAATTTTATAACTGCCGATGAAACTAAAATTAAAATTTTCCGCCCTAAAAAATAGATTATTTATCAAATATTTTCAAAAAAAATTTATAATCTGATTTATCAGTTTTAAGGAGAAAAAATGAAAAAATTTTTAAATTTTGTGGTTTGTATTGCCTTTGCATTAGGCTTTTCAAGCAGTTTTGCAAATGCAACAGAAAAAATTACTGTAGGTGCGACTCCGGTTCCGCATGCCGAAATTTTGGAGTTTGTGAAACCCGAGCTTAAAAAAATGGGTTATGAACTTGAAATCAAGGTTTTTAATGATTATGTTATTCCGAATGTTGCAACCGATGAAGGGCAATTGGATGCGAATTTTTTCCAACATATACCGTATCTGAATGATTTTAATGCACAAAAAGGCACAAAACTTGTAAAAGCCGCCGCCGTTCATTTGGAGCCGATGGGTATTTATTCAAAAAAAATAAAAAATCTTGATGAATTAAAAGATGGTGATAAAGTGGGCATTCCAAACGATCCTACAAATGAAAGCCGCGCACTTGACGTGCTTGTAAATGCAGGTCTTATAAAAGTAAATGATAATGCTCTTCGCACACCAAAAGATATAATAGAAAATTCTAAAAATTTAAAATTTATAGAAATAGAAGCGGCTCAAGTTCCACGCACTCTTGGTGATACTGCGATTTCCGTTATAAACACAAACTTTGCTATGAATGCCGGTCTTAATCCGGTAAAAGACGCTCTTGCGATTGAAAGTAAAGACAGTCCTTACGCAAATATACTTGTCGTAAAAGACAGTAATGAAAACACTCCGAAAATTAAGGCACTTGTGAAAGCCTTAAACAGCGAAAGTGTTAAAAATTTTATAAACGAAAAATATAAAGGTGCAATTATTCCGGCATTTTAATTTATGAGTGAGATTTTCTCACTCATTTTTAAAATAAATTTGTTTTTTTATTCTTAAAGTTTTTAATGTTTTAATTAAAAATATACTTTCTAAACATATTACTGCAAATAAATCACGTAAAATATATTTTCTTTATTTCGTATAAAATTTTGCAAATAAATTTCGTACCTGCGCATAAATTTTTTATAACTCTGTTTTTTAATCTTAAATATTTAATTTATTAACGTTAAATCCAAAGCGGCTAGATTTTTTCAAAGTATCTTTTTATATAAATTATTTTAATAACTTGAATTTTTAACGTTTTTAAATGCGCAGAGTTGCGCCTGTTTTTATAAATTGTTTCAAAATTTCAATTTTATTTTAGTATTTTTAAAAAATTTAAAAAATTTTCATTCATTAAAAATTTTAAAATTAAGACTATAAAATTACAAAAAGATAAGTATTTTATTATTAAAAATCGTAATTTAAATTTTATTTATTAGAATTTCAAACTGTTTTTGAATTTTTGATTTTTGCAAGGTAATTAAAGTAAAATTTTATTCATTCATTTTAAAATGATCACCCAGATAGTATTTTTTAACATTTTCATCATTCGCTACATCTTTTGAACTTCCGCTTGCTAAAAGTGAACCATCTTTTATGACATAAGCTCTATCACAAATTGCCAAAGTTTCCCTTACATTGTGATCAGTGATTAAAACACCGATTCCAAGATCTTTCAGACTTTTTACGATGTTTTGAATGTCCGCTACAGCGATAGGATCTACTCCTGCAAATGGTTCGTCCAAAAGTAGAAATTTCGGCGTTATCATAAGACTTCTCGCAATCTCACAGCGTCTCCGCTCTCCGCCGCTTAAGCTAACGCCTTTACGATCTCTTATCGGCTCTATATTTAGCAAATTAAGCATTTCATTTACTTTTTTTTCGGCTTCAATTTTGTCTTTATATGTGATTTCAGCTGCAAGCATAAGATTTTCTTCCACACTTAAATCTTTGAATATGCTGCTTTCTTGCGGCAAATATCCAATTCCTAATTGCGCGCGCTTGTTTAGTGATATTTTACTGATTTCATTATTGTCTAAAAAAATTTCGCCGTCACTAGCCGGAATTAATCCGCAAATCATATAAAAAGTTGTAGTTTTACCGGCGCCATTTGGTCCTAAAAGTCCTACGATTTCGCCATTTTTAACAAAAAGTGAAATGCCTTTTATAATTTCGGTTTTTTTAATGGTTTTTTTCAAATTTTTTACTTCAAGTTTATGCATTTTTTACCTCATATTTTCGTTTTTCACCTTTTACCGATATTTGCACGATGCAAAATTCAAGTCCGAAATTTTGCAAATATTTCATTAAATTTTCATCTCCCCATTCTATCAAATGAAGTCCGGGCGCGAAAAAATTTTCAAAAAGTCCGTTTTTTAAAATTCCGTTTATACCGGCATTATAAATGTCATAATGATAAATTTCGCCGTAATTTTGCATAATTGAAAAAGTAGGAGAGCTGACATTTTTCCAATTTTTGCCATGTTTTTTTACAATTTCTCTTACAAGTGTTGTTTTTCCGCTTGCCAGGTTTCCTTGCAAAATGATTATTCCGCTTTTTGGCAAAATTTCGACAACGCGCGAAATTTCATTTTCGCCAAGTATAAACTCAAAGTTTTTTGACATATTTTTCCTGTTCGTTTTTTGGAATACTTTTTGTAGTAGGAAAGTCTAAAACTTCGTAATTAACCGTTTCCTTTAAAAATTTAATGGAAATTTTATCTCCGATTTTCAGCTCTTTTGCAGGTTTTGAAACGGCGCCATTTACGCTTACTACGCCGCTTTTACACATATCCTCGCTGATTGCTCTTCTTTTTACGATATTTACAACATTTAAAAATTTATCAATTCTCATATGTGGATTTTAACGAATTTTGGCTTAAAATTTAACGAAAATTAAAAAAATCGGATAAATTCAAAATCAAAAAAGGCAAAAAAAATATGACATATGATGATTTTTTTTAAAAAAACTAAATAAACGAGTTTTCGGTGATGATTTGAATTATGAAATTTTAAAGACCGTGCTTGAAATTTCACATAATACTGATAATTAAGTTGAAAATTCATTATTTTTTTTACGGCAAGGAAATTTTTGAAATTTTATAACGATTAAAAAATTTGAATGTGCCCGATTTTAATACAAGTCCTGAAATGTTAAAAACACTTCGTAAAATAAGCGAATAGGAATCGAAATTAAAAATTTATTTTCATATAAATCTGAATTTATTGAAATAAGAAATGAACTTTTTTCAGACAGACAAAAATTTAAAGGCTTTAAAATGATTAAAAATACAATTTTACAAGGAGATTGTTTAAAAATTTTAAAAACTTTACCTGATAAAAGTATCGATTTAATTTTTGCAGATCTACCTTATTGGATGAAAGTTGACGGAATTTTAAAACGACCTGAAGGAGAAAATTTCAGCGGTTGCGATGATAAGTGGGATAATAATTTTTTAAATAACGACGATTATTCACAATTTACAGAAAAATGGCTTAACGAGTGTAAAATAGTTTTAAAAAATAACGAAATCAGAAAAAAATAAGTATTGCTGCAATAAAAGACAATTTTAGAAATTTTATAATTAATAAATAAATTTGGTATTTACTAAATTTTAAATAAATTTTAGATAAAATCAAAGTTTAAAATTTTACAAAAAAAAGGGTTTCTTATGAAAAAAAATGTAAAAAAAGTCGTTTTGGCGTATTCGGGCGGGCTTGATACAAGCGTTATTTTAAAATGGCTTGAGGATAATTACAAATGTGAAGTTGTAACTTTTACAGCCGATATCGGTCAAAATGAAGATTTAAAACCTATCAAAGAAAAAGCTTTGAAGCTCGGGATTAAAAAAGAAAATATTTTTATAAAAGATTTACGCGAAGAATTTGTTAGAGATTACGTTTTTCCTATGTTTAGGGCAAATGCAGTTTATGAGGGTGAATATCTGCTTGGAACTTCAATTGCGCGCCCTTTAATTTCAAAATATCTGGTTGAGATAGCAAAAAAGACAAATGCGGACGCGATAGCACATGGCGCTACAGGCAAAGGAAATGATCAGGTAAGATTTGAACTTGGCGCATATGCACTTAATCCAAATATAAAAGTTATAGCTCCTTGGCGAGAATGGGATTTAAATAGTCGTGAAAAACTTTTAGCTTATGCTGAGAAAAACGGTATTGATATAGCAAAGAAAAAAGGCAAATCGCCATATTCAATGGATGCGAATTTACTACATATATCTTACGAAGGTTTGGTTTTGGAAGATCCAAATCACGCACCTGAGGCTGATATGTGGCGATGGACGACAGATCCGAAACTTGCACCGAATGAGAGCGAGATTATAGAAATTGAATATAAAAACGGCGATCCGATTGCATTAAACGGTAAAAATTTAAAACCGCACGAAATGTTAAATGAACTTAATAATCTTGGTGCAAAACATGGAATAGGTCGTCTTGATATTGTAGAAAACCGTTTTGTAGGTATGAAAAGCAGGGGTTGCTATGAAACTCCAGGTGGAACGATTATGCTAAAAGCGCACAGAGCTATTGAAAGTATAACTATCGATAAAGGTGCGGCGCATTTAAAAGATGAACTTATGCCGAAATATGCCGAGTTAATCTATAACGGCTTTTGGTTTAGCTCTGAGCGCTCTATGCTTCAAGCTTTGATTGATAAAAGTCAAGAATATGTAAACGGTAAGGTTAAACTTGAACTTTATAAAGGAAATGTGATTGTAATCGGCAGAGAAAGCAAGAGCGATACGTTATTTAACGTAAATTTCAGCACATTTGAAGAGGACAGCGTTTATAATCAAAAAGATGCCGAAGGATTTATAAAACTAAATGCTTTGCGTTTTATAATTGCAGGCAAAAACGGACGAAAAATTTAAAATTTTACAAAGGAAAGATATGAAAATTTTACTTATAAAAGATGTTAAATCACTTGGAAAAGCAGGTGAGGTAAAAGAGGTAAAAGACGGATACGCAAATAATTTTCTAATCGCAAAAGGTTTTGCAAAAGCTGCGACTACAGAAGTTTTACGCAGATATGAAAGTCAAAAGCAAAAAGAGGCTGAAGATGAGCGATATGAGATAGAAAGTCTAAAAACACTTTCAAATACTCTAAAAGGCGTAAGAGTTAAAATTGCAAAACAGGTTGGAAGCAATAATGCGCTTTTTGGTTCCGTTACAAAAGATGATGTAGCAAACGCCTTAAAAGAACAAAAGAATATTGAAATAGATAAAAAATTGATTGAACTTCCTCAAACAAAGACTATTGGAATTTATGATGTAAATTTAAAACTTAAATTTGGTGTTACGGCTAAATTTGAGATTGAAGTAGTAGGCGAATAATGTTTAAAGCAACTACGATTTTAGCCTATAAGGGTAAAAACGGCTCAATTATAGGTGGTGATGGTCAAGTTACATTCGGCAACACCGTTTTAAAAGGCACGGCTACTAAAATTAGAAAAATCGGCAAAGATGGTAAGGTTTTGGCGGGTTTTGCGGGTAGTACAACTGACGCTTTTAATCTTTTCGATATGTTTGAAAAATGTTTGGAATCCGCTAAAAATGATCTTTTAAAAGCTGCTGTAGATTTTAGCAAAGAGTGGAGGAAAGATAAATATTTAAGAAAACTTGAAGCTATGATGCTTGTCTTGGATAGAGAACACATATTTTTATTAAGCGGCGTAGGTGATGTCGTGGAACCTGATGACGGCAAAATAGCAGCCATTGGAAGTGGGGGAAACTACGCACTTTCGGCGGCAAGAGCTTTGGATAAATTTGGAAATTTAAACGAAGAAGAGCTAGTTAAAGAGAGTTTAAAAATAGCAAGTGAAATTTGTATTTATACAAACAATCACATAAAAACATACGCAATTTGGGATAATAAATGAAAACACCGAAAGAAATTGTTGAAATTTTAGATGATTATATAATAGGTCAAAAAAATGCTAAAAAGACAATAGCTATAGCTTTGAGAAATCGTTGGCGTCGCCTGAAACTTGACGAAGAGATGCGAAATGAAGTAATGCCTAAAAATATTTTAATGATAGGTTCTACCGGTGTCGGTAAAACTGAAATCGCGCGCAGACTCTCAAAGATGTTCGGACTTCCTTTTGTAAAAGTCGAAGCCAGCAAATACACGGAAGTCGGCTTTGTCGGACGCGATGTGGAAAGTATGGTTAGGGATTTGGCAGCAGCTTCTGTAAATTTGGTAAAAAACGAAGAACTTGAGAAAAACCGCGAAAAAATTGATGAATATATAGAAAAAAGAATTTTGCAAAAAGTGCTTCCTCCGCTTCCAAGAGGAGCAAGCGATGAAAAAGTGGAAGCCTACAATAAAAGCTATGAAAAAATGCGCGAAAAATTTCGCAACGGCTTAATTGATGATCTTATAATTGAGATTGAAATTGATGAAAGCAGTTTGGAATCAAATCCGAATTTACCGCCTGAGATGGCAAATATGCAGGAAAGTTTTATAAAAGTAATAGGAATTTCTACTAAAAAAACAAAAAAAGAACTAAAAATAAAAGATGCAAAAGTCGCTCTTAAAAATGAAGCAAGCGATAAAGTTTTAAACAAAGATCGCATTAAAGCCGAAGCTATAAGAAGAGCTGAAAATGAAGGCATTATTTTTATTGATGAAATTGATAAAATTGCTGTTTCAAGCGGAAATTCAGGTAGAAACGATCCAAGCAAAGAAGGTGTTCAACGCGATTTACTTCCAATAGTTGAAGGTTCAAGTGTAAATACAAAATATGGAAATATTAACACGGATCATATTTTATTTATCGCAGCAGGAGCATTTCATATAAGCAAGCCAAGCGATTTAATACCGGAACTTCAAGGCAGATTTCCTCTTCGCGTGGAGCTTGACAGTTTGGATGAAAATGCGCTTTATGAAATTTTAACAAAACCTAAAAATTCTCTTATAAAACAATATATGGCGCTTCTAGCTACGGAAGGTTTGAAATTAAAATTTAGTGAAGACGGTATAAAATCCATTGCAAAATTTGCAGCTCTTGCGAATGAAAAAATGGAAGATATAGGCGCCAGACGTTTGCAAACCATAATGGAAAAAGTGCTTGAAGATTTGAGCTTTTCAGCTGATGAACATGCTGGAACGGACGTGGAAATAGATGAAAAAACGGTCGCTCAAAAATTGGAAAATATAGTGCTGGATGAAGATTTGGCAAAGTATATTTTATGAAAAGCGGTTTTGTAAGTTTAATAGGCAGAACCAATGCCGGTAAAAGCAGTCTTTTAAATTTTCTTGTAGGAGAGAGACTTGCTATGGTCTCTCACAAAATAAATGCTACGCGCCGTAAAATAAACGGTATTGCCATGTTCGGCGAAGATCAAATTATTTTTATAGATACTCCAGGACTTCATAAAAGTGAAAAAATTATGAATAAACTCATGATTGATGTGGCTATTAAAAGTATCGGCGATGCTGATTTGGTGTTGTTTTTAGCAAGCATTCATGATGATACAAGAGATTATGAAGAATTTTTAAAAATCGCAAAAAGACCGCCACATATTCTAATTTTAACTAAAACAGATGAAACAGACGATGGAAAAATTGCTAAAAAACTCGGTGAATATGCAAAATTTTGCAAAGAATTTTGTGCAATCATTCCTATAAATATCAAAAAAAAAGTTTATCGTGCCGAAATTTTAAGAGAGATTGCTAAATTATTGCCAGAGCATGAGTATTTTTTTGATCCGCAAATCATCAGTAACACAAATTTACGCGATATTTACAGAGATTTTATTTTAGAATCCGTTTATGAGAGCGTCAGCAGCGAAATCCCTTATAATAGTGATGTTTTGATTGAAAAAATTACCGAAAAAGAACAAATAACAGAAATATCGGCAAAAATTATTACGGATACCAACTCTCACAAACAAATTTTAATCGGTAAAGGCGGTGAGACGATAAAACGTATCGGAATAAAATCCAGAAAACGAATTTCAGATTTTTCTAAGGTTAAAATTTATTTAAATTTGCAAATTTTTGTAAAAAAAGGGTGGAAAAACGACGAAAATCTGGTAAAAAGCGTTTTTGTCTATTGACTTTTTATTTAATTTTAATTAAACTACAAATAAATTTTCTTTTAAGAGAAGTGAGATGGCAAAAAGTAACAAAAATGCTAACACAATTGTCGCTATAAATAAAGCGACACAGAATGTTTTTGGGCTAAGCGGAAACGAGATTTTTCCGTTTGACTTCGACAGAGGTGGCAAAGGTAAAGGTACTACATATATCTCATATATTCCTTTTAAAAACATTATAACAACTACGGTTGAGATTAGTCGCACAGTGGAAGAGGCTGATTTACTTGATGCGATTGTTATCAAAGTTTATGAGGAATTGGGACTTGATGCAGCGCTTGATTATAAAATCACCTATCTTGAAGTAGTTGGAAGTACAAGTGAAAACAGAGTTTTTAATGTTTTCGTTGTTGATTCTCAAATTTTAACGAGCGATTTTGATGCAATAGCTGCACGTACAGGATATATAGATTATGTTGCTATGGCTCCGTTTTTATATGAAAGTTTGTATGCACGTGGCTTGTTATCGAAAGATACGGTAGATTGTTTTATTTATTTGCAAAGAGATGACGCATTTTTGGTTGTTTATCAAAATGGTGAATATTTGCAATCAAGACAAGTAAGATATAATCTCAAGTATATACACGATAAATTTAGTGAATTAATCGGAAATAGACTTGAAGAAGAAACTTTTGATCATATGTTGTCTACTTATGGTTTAAATCTTGATACTCCGGCAGAAAGGGATTATATAATCCAAATTTTTGATGAGATGTTTTATTATTTTAATGACATAATTACATCTTTGAATAAAATTTATAACATCAAGATTCAAAATATATATTTTGGAACTGATGTTGGCGAAATTCCTGGTGTTGAAGTTTTTGTAGAAAATACTTTAAACCTTACATATCAACCTTTTAATTTCAGTGTAGCTATAAATGCAAAAGATGTTGAGCATTTAACTCAATTTGATATTTTGATGTTTTTAACAGCGCAAGATTACATGCTCACTCAAAATGACGAGCATAATTACTCGCCTTTTAGACGTCCGCCACCACTTTCACAAAGAAATAGCGGTAAACTTTTTGGCGCTTTGGGGCTTGGTTTGCTTTTGGGTCTTGCTTATCCTGCTTATCAATATGGCTATGGATATTACATGAGTATGGTTACAGATCAAAAAACAACTGAATGGAGAGAAAAAGACGCTGAACTTAAAAAAATAAACGATACTATTAAAGATTTAAAAGAACAAATTAAACAAACTCGTAAATTTTTTGATGTAGAAAATAAAATCTTAACTGAAAGACAAGATTTGCTGACCGGAATTTTTGATAAAAAAGTAAAATATCCTATGAAAGCAAATGCAATTTATGATATGTCAAATTTGGTAAATCAAAATCAAGGCAATATTGTTAGAATTCAGGATATTGACAGAAATTTAACTATATCGGTTAGAACTTCAAGCGATAAGCAAATGACAAAACTTTTAAAAGATATCAGTAATGTAAAACCATACGCAGTTTATACGCGCTCTATAGCTTTGAATGATAAAAATTCGACTGTAAAATTTTATGATAGTAATATCAGTGTGGAGATAAGCGATGAAAAATAATAAAAATATTTTCGATCAAATTGATGAATTTTTTGCGACAAAAAAAGAAAGCGACGTAAAAAATTACATTGTAATTGCTTTAGTTCTTATGGTTGTAATTGTTTATTTTGCAATCTCACCATATTCTGATGAATATTTTGAAGCAAAAGAAGGCGCATTAAAAGATATAACAGCAAAACTTGCTAAAACGGATAGTGATCTTGCTTCTTTAAGCGGTCCTACAGGTCAAGATAGAAATTATATGATAAATGAAAATAAAGGAATTTTAAGTACAGATACATTAAAATTAAAAAATGTTAGAGATTCTAATAGATATTTTGATGCAAAATTACGAGAAGTTACAAATCTTACATATTCACAAGAAAACTGGGCTGCTTTTTTAGATAGTTTAACAGCTTTGGCTGAAAATAATAATATAAAGCTAAAAAGTTTGGAAAGTGAAAAACAAGAGATTACTTTACAAAAAATAGAGCCTGTATTAAATATCACTTTAAATTTAGAGGGTGATTTTAATAATCTTTTAAGATATATTAATAAAGTTGAAGAATCAAAAATGATTGTGGATATCAATCAAATAGATTTCAATAATACACATGATGATAGAATCGGTGGTAAAATGAACATAGCAATATGGGGGATGAAATACCAATGAGAAGTTTAAATTTTATTCTTATTTTGGCTTGTGTGACAAGCTTTGCATTTGCTGAAAATACACGGCTTGATAAGGCTAGATTTGATGCGATGTTTAATACGCTTGATAATCCTCGTACAGGGCTTAGTGATGAGAAAATTTCAAGTCTTAAAAATCCTTTCGGGTTTAAAAAAAGAGATGATACAAGCGCAAATAGTATCGGTGCTGTTGGTTTGGGATATAAACTCATAGGCACTATGGGCGATAAAGCTAAAATCAATGACAGATGGTATAGTTTGGGTGACAATATAGGTTCTTATAAAATAACCAAAATAAATGAAGATAGTGTTATCATTGCAAATGAGTATAACGATGTCGAAATTAAAATTAATCAAGGAAACAACAATGTCATTATTACATATAAGTAAAAAAATTGGCATAGCTACATTATTGGCTGTTAGCGTTGCTACAAGCTTAAATGCTGCTAGTTCTAGTTGCGACAAAAGAGCTTTTAATATAAAAGTAAATGATGTCGTCACGCTAAATGAAATGCTTACACAACTTTCCGATGTGTGTAAATTTTCAGTTGTGGCAAAAGATGCTGTTGCTGCAGAGGAATTAAAAAAAGAACTTCAAGGTGTAGGTATAAAAGACCTTTCATTGAGAGAAATTTTTGATTTATTAATTAGCGAGAATAATCTTAGTTATGATTTTTCGAACAATGTTTTGAAAATTTCCGCTTTGCAAACTAAGACTTTTAAAGTTGATTATATTACGTCTGTTAGAGAAGCTACAGCGGTAACTAAAGCTTCTGTTGATTCAGATCCTATAGAAATGGGCAATGAAGGTAATAGCGAATCTAAACAGGACAATCTTATTTCAGCAAAAGAGAAATTTGATTTTTGGGAAAAAATTAGCGATGAAGTTACTTCTATCTTAAATAACGGTACAGAAAAATATGTCGCTATCGCGCCTATCATAAATCAAAATGCAGGCTTGGTAACTGTAACCGGTATGAAATCTCAAATCGCAAGAGTTGATGCATATATAAATAAAATGAAAAAACGTCTTGAAAGACAAGTAAGTCTTGATGTTTCTATTGTAGCAGTCGAACTTAGCAATAGTTACACAACCGGAATTGATTGGAGTAAATTTCAATTAGGCTTTAATACATATCTTAATGGAGATCCGTCAACTCCTACTTCATATAGCTTCGGAAATAGAAATAAAGTTGGTCAAGTTACATCTTTGCCTAAATTTGAAGATATTAAGGATAAAGATGGAAAGATTATTTTTAGTAGACCAACATCGCTTGGAACATGGGATTATAAAGAAAAAAGTATGGGTAGTGTAAAAGCCAGCGATAGCAATGGTGTGTGGGCAATTGGAGCAAATCTTAACTTTAATATAGACGGAATGATAAATTTTCTTGAAACAAAAGGCAAAACTAAAATTATTTCAAGTCCAAAAGTTACAACTATGAATAATCAACCAGCTATTATTTCAGTTGGTGATGTTATAAATTATCGTATTCAAGAAAATACTACAAGTGGCGGTCAAACAGATGCTGGAACTACTTCTGTAACATATACCAATTATTCTACATTTATAGGAATTTTATTAAATATATTGCCTGAAATTTCGGATGATAATAGAATTATGCTAAGAGTAAATCCATCTTTGAGCGATTTTAAATATCAAGCCGATAGAGAAGCTACAGCTCAACTTGATAGAGTTATGGCGCCTGATACAATTCAAAAGAAAATTTCAAGTGTTGTATGGGTAGATGATGGTGATACTGTTATACTTGGCGGTTTGATCGGTCAAAATAAAGGAAAAGATAATAAAAATGTTCCATTCTTAAGCGATATACCTTTGATAGGTAATCTTTTCAAAAGTACTGCCGATAGACTTACTACAACTGAATTGGTGTTTGTTATTACTCCTCGTATCATAGATAACACTGATACAAAAGTCAGTGATTCTTTGAAAGAGCTTGGTTTTTCTAAATCTTTATATACAAATGAGTAATAGTTATACAAAAATCAAAGAAATATTTATCGAGGATAACAATGTTAACGACTTTGTAAACCTCGATAAATCCACTCTTGCATACCATAGAATTTTAAGTGCATTACAAAAGCCGCTTAAACTTATTTTATTTTACGGTAAACCAGGATGCGGTAAAACTTTTTTATTAAATAAAATAAAAGTTGATTTGGAAAAAAAAGCAAAAGTTGCTTTTATTCCTCAGCCGTTTTTTGATGAAAAAGAGTTTTTTTTGGATCTTTACCATCAGCTTTTTGGTGACAAATCAAGAAAAAATATTGATAATTATGAGAGTTTTATGCGGGTTTATAGAGAAAAGCTTGGTATAAAAAAAGATGATATCTCAGCTATCAATCAAGTTGTTATTTTATTGGATGAAGCGCAACTTTATCCAAAAAATTTGATAGAAAAAATTCGCTTGATGGCTGATACAAGACTTTTTAAATTTCTTTTTACAGTACATAAAACAGATGAAGAAGATGTTTTAGCTAAGGATTATTTTAAAACGCGTATTTGGGAAAGTATTGAACTACCTAATTCAAATCTCGGTGAAATCAAACTTTATATCGAGAAAAAGCTTGTATTTCATGGGTTTAGTGAGTATTTTTTGATGTTTAAAGATGAAAATTTCGATTTAATTTTGTCTTTAACAAATGGAAATTTAAGAAATATAAATAAGCTTATGTATAAAATGTATGAACTTTTGGAATATTATGAAGAAAATAAGCCAACAGAGATAAGTTTATCATATCTCAACAATAAACTTATTGAAATGGGCGCAATTAGTGCAGGAATAATAAATGCTTGAATTTTATGAAGTTGCGGAATTAGAAAAAAAATGGGAAGAATATAATAAAAATCGCAAGAAACCTAGCATTTTAAGTGAAAAATTTTCTAATTTAAATATAAAATTTGATAAAACTATTGTTGGACTTTTAGCATTGATTTGCGTGGCAATCGGTGCTATATTGTGGCTTCTCAATGATAATGATGACGAAATTTCAATGTCAAAAATAAATCAAAATATAAAAAATACGACAGAAATGCCAAAAATTTCTCAAATTACAACCAATAATAAAAATTTGCAAAATTTATCCGATGCCGCAAATTTAAATCAAGAGCAAAACGTATTAAATGATGCTCCAAAATATAATATGAGTACACCAAATTATGAAAACAAAGCTCAAAACGAAGATCGTCCCAGCTTGAGCTTAAAAGATATCGGTATAACTTCAAGTGAAGATAGCGGCGGATTTACGATAAAAAATAATTATGAAGATAGCGAAAATAATCAAAATTTTAATCATCAACAAAATTTCGGCGGATATCAAAACGGTTACAACAACAACAATAATGGTTATAATCAAAATTACGGTAATTCTTATGCACAAAATTTTCCGCCATCACCTGCAAATCAAAATGTAAATCCTTTTGCGACAACTTCTATTCCAAAAAATGAAGTTATCGGCTTTGGCAATGCACCGTTTCCACCGAATTCAGATTCAAGGCAAATAAGTGTTAATTCTCAAAAGTCGTCTATTGGTAAGATAGAAATTAAAACTTCTAAAATAAATATGGATACTAAAAATTTAGAGGAAAAATTTTATGCTACAAATAATATCGATTATGCATTAATGCTTGCAGAGCGGGCTTATGACGGTAAAAATTATAATAATGCAATAAAATGGGCGCTTATTTCAAATGATATAGATAAAGAAAATGTTAGAAGCTGGATAATTTTTGCAAAAGCAAGTTATAAAAAAGGCGCTAAAGCGGATGCATTGAAAGCATTACAGACATTTAATGCAAAAGCTAATAATGGAGAAATTTCTCATCTTATATCAAAAATTCAAAGCGGTTCGCTATGAAAAAGTTAATTTTTTGTTTGAGTTTTATTATACAGTTTTGTTTTGGTGTTGAAATTCAAGATGTTTGGGATTGGGAACAACTTGGTCAATACAACCGTATTTGTCAAGAAAATGTTCGCAATCTTTTTATAACCGAACAAAATGAAGCCGTTGCCGATATTTATGCAAAAGCTTGTTTAAAAGTGGATAAGGTAAATGAACTTATAATTCCTATCGTTATGCTTTATAAAACTAAAGATGCAAGAGAAAATGCTTCTATTTATTCAACTATTCTTTTTCAAAAGAAAATGCTTTATCTTGCACTTATTGATAATATCGATATAAGTTATATACGCACGCCGAAAATAAATTATGTGCTTTCTGAAATTTTTGATAAATTTGTTGAGAAAAAATATAAAAAAACTGAAACCGGTTATGTTTTTGAATTGAATAACGGTGAAAAAGCCGAGCTATCGGTAAAAACCGAAAATCAAATTTCAAAAATGGTAGTTGCTTTATATAAAGATGGTAAAGTGAATTCTATAAAGATGTATTGGTGAAAAAATGGCAAAAGATAGTATAGAAATAACGATTTTAAAAATTCTGATAGATCATGGAATTTTAAATGAATCTTTGATTCCTGAAATCAAAGAAAAAATGGATATAGGCTTAACTCTCGGCGAAGTGTTAATTGGCGACAACTATGTAAATCAAGAAGGTTTTATTGCTCTTTTGGCTGAGCTTTATCGCAAAAAGATGACTAATCTTGATGAAATTTACGAAAAATTCAGTATTGATACAAAGACGTTTTTACCTGTTTTGGCTAAACTGGCAAAACTGGAATATATGAATTTGGACGATATTGACATTGATTATAAACTTTCAGATAGAGCGCCTACTGCGCAACTAAAAAGATATGGTGTAATGCCTGTAAAAGAGGATGATTTAAATACATATGTTGCTTTTGCAGATCCTTTTAATCTTGATGCGCAAGATCGTGTTCAAAGAATATTTAATAAAAAACTTGTCAAAATAGTAGTCGCGGATCCTAAACAAATTACAAAATATATTTCAAAAATCGAACTTAGTGAAAGCATAAAAGGGCTTGTAGCTGAAATTAGAAATGAACTTAATTCAATCGGTCAGGCAGGCGGTAAAAGCGAAGAAAGTTCCGGAATTTTAAAACTGATAGAAATGATTGTAAAACAGTCAATCATAATGCGAGGTAGTGATATTCATATTGAGCCTACGGAAAATAACTGCGTTGTCAGAACAAGAATTGATGGTATGCTTGCTGAAACATTTATATTTGACAAAGATATTTATCCGCCGTTGGTTTCACGTCTAAAACTTTTATCAAATATGGATATAGCTGAGCGTAGAAAACCGCAAGACGGTCGTTTTACTATGATGATAGGCGATAAAAAATATGATTTTCGTATATCTACATTGCCGATTATAAATGGTGAATCAACAGTTATGCGTATTTTGGATCAATCAAAAGTTCTTATAAGCCTTGAAAAGCTTGGAATGCATCCAAAAAGTTTTGAAAAATTTAATAATGCAATGCATGCTCCATATGGCGTTATATTAGTTACTGGACCGACTGGTAGCGGTAAATCAACTACACTTTATGCGGCATTAAATGACGTAAAAAATATAGACACTAAGATTATTACGGTAGAAGATCCGGTCGAGTATCAAGTGACTCTTATTCAACAAGTGCATGTAAATGAAAAAGCAGGATTAACTTTTGCTGCAGCACTTCGCTCTATTTTGCGTCAAGATCCGGATATCATAATGATAGGTGAGATTCGTGATCAGGAAACGCTTGAAATAGCGGTCCAAGCTGCTTTGACAGGTCACTTGGTTTTTAGTACGCTTCACACTAATGACGCAATTAGCGCAATTCCTAGAATGGTCGATATGGGAATTCAACCGTATTTAATCAGCGGTGCTTTAATAGCCGTAGAAGCTCAAAGACTTGTGCGTAAGCTTTGTCCGCATTGCAAAGAGCCTGCAAATTTACCAAAGGCAATGTTGGAAGAATTAAAACCGTATTTGCCTGAAAAATATCAATTTTACAAAGCTGTAGGTTGCGATCAATGTGCACATACAGGATATTCCGGACGTGAAATGATAAGTGAAATTTTACCTATTAGCGATAAAATGCAAAGTTTGATAGCAAATGGTGCCTCTAAAGAAGAGATGAAAGCTCTGGCGTTAGAAGAAGGTTTTATTGATATGTTCCATGATGGTGTTATAAGGGCTGCTCGTGGAGCTACAAGTATTGAAGAAATTTATAGGGTGGCAAAAAAATGAAAAATTTTGAAGTAGAATATATAGCCAATGGAAAAAGACAAAAGATGTTTCTTAAGGCAAATAATAAAGTGGCTGCAAGAAATTTGGTAAAACAAAAAAATGGTGGAGTGATAACTAAAATCGGCGAAACTCAAGTAAGCAATATTGATTTTGGAGATTTAAAAGGTCAAGTTACCAGGCTTATGGGAATTGGCGGCAAGGTAAAAACGCAAAATTTGGTTGCTTCCATTCGTCAACTTGCCGTTATGACAAATGCCGGTATTTCAATACACGATTCAATAAAAGAGGTTGCCAACTCTACAGAAGATAAAGCATTAAAAGAAATTTTTGCTTCTATAAACGACGACTTGAATTCAGGTCTAAGCATGACCGAAGCAAGTGAAAAATTCCGTTCAAAATTGGGCGATGTCGTTATTGCGATGATCAGTCTTGGTGAAAGTACCGGTAATATGGCTGAGTCTTTATCAAAACTTGCTCAAATGCTTAATGAAGTTTGGGAAAATCAACGAAAATTTAAAAAGGCTATGCGCTATCCTATGGTTATTATGACTGCATTGGCGATTGCATTTACAGTTTTGATGATGTATGTTGTGCCTAAATTTCGTGAAATTTTTGAAGAACTTGGTGCGGATTTGCCGCTTCCTACCAGAATTTTATTAAATATAGAATATGCGTTAAATCACTATGGACTTCTTATTTTGGGCATAATTGTAGGAACTATTATAGGTATTAAATTGGCCTATAAAAATAACGATCAATTTAAGCGCGGGTGGGATAAATATATTCTTAAAGTTTATTTGTTCGGTAAAATTGTATTTTATTCTACCATGTCAAGATTTATGCTTATTTTTACAGAGCTCGTTAAAGCAGGTATTCCTATCGCAGATGCTCTTGATACTGCTGTTTTGATGGTTGATAACGAAGAATTGAAAACAAAACTTTCTACCGTTAAAATCGCCGTTCAACAAGGTGTAAGTTTAACTGAGGCTATGAGAAATACCGGGCTTTATGAAAGTATGCTTATACAAATGGTAAGTGCAGGTGAAAAAAGTGGTAGTCTGGATAAAATGCTTGGAAATGTTACAAATTATTACAAAGAAAAATTTGATGATATAATTGATAATATTTCAAGTTATGTTGAGCCGATTTTGCTTTTGTTTATGGCTGCTATGGTTTTGCTCATGGCGCTTGGTATATTTATGCCTATGTGGGATCTTGGCAAAGCTGTCAAAAACTAAAAAAAGTGCTCCAAATTTTTGGAGCACAATATTAAATTTTAATTCTTATTTTGCTACAATTCGCCTTTAAAAAAGAAAAAAGGATAATAAAATTTTACGAGAATTCTATTTTATAATTACCTCAGCTATTTTTATTTTTTTTGGTTTTGCCACTATTTCGGCAGATTCTATGTTGGTTGGAAATTTAGGACACATCTTGGGAAATGCGAATCTTAAAGCGTTTGGATATTTTGCATATTTATATCCGTTTCTAAGTTTAGTGCCTATTTTCATTATATATCGTTATTTTAAAAATTTTAATTTTAGATTTTTTGAGTTTTGTATCGGGCTTTTACTGATTTTTGTTTCTATTTTATGTATCCAAGCTACCATTTTTGATGCTGATGGTGGCATAATCGGATTTTTTATCATAGATGAACTTTCTGGCTTGATAGGTAGAGTCGGTGTTTGGATTTTTGATTTGATGATTTTCGTGCTATCTTTGGTTTTGATTTTTGAGGATAGACTTATAAACATCATTAAAATCGCTTTTGTCGGAGAAAAAAGTGATATAGAATTTCAAAGTTCAGAAATTGAAAATTTTCAAGAATTTCAAAATTCAGACGAAAATTCAACTCAAAATACAAATCAAAATTTAATTCAAAATCTAAGCGAAGTTTCTTCAAATGATATCGGAATTTCAAACGATGAACAAAATGAAACGGTAAAACCTAAAAAACTGAATAAAGTTGAAATTGTAAAAGAATTGAGTGAAAATAAGCAAATTTTAAATGAAATCGAAACAGGCAGAATGCAACAACCAAATGAAAATTTTGCGCTTCCACCGCTTAAATTTTTAAATGATCCGCCTAAAAAGCACATAAATATAGATGAAAGTGAAATAGATCAAAAAATTTATGATTTGCTGGAAAAACTTCGTAAATTTAATATAAACGGCGATGTCGTGCGAACTTATTCAGGACCTGTAGTTACCACTTTTGAGTTTCGCCCCGCATCAAACATCAAAATTAGCAAAATTTTAGGTTTGCAAGATGATCTGGCTATGGCGCTAAAAGCTAAAACTATACGTATTTTAGCGCCAATTCCAGGAAAAGATGTCGTAGGAATTGAAATTCCAAATCAGGATATTGAAACTATTTATTTAAAAGAAATTTTAGAGAGCGAAATTTTTAAAAATGCGTCAAGTCCGCTAACTATCGCGCTTGGTAAGGATATAGTAGGACAACCTTTTATCACTGATCTTAAAAAACTTCCGCATTTGCTGATTGCAGGAACTACCGGAAGCGGTAAAAGTGTAGGAATAAACGCTATGCTTTTAAGTCTTCTTTACCGTAATTCACCAAGTACTTTACGTCTTATTATGATTGATCCGAAAATGCTTGAGTTTAGTATTTATAATGATATACCTCATCTTCTTACGCCTGTAATTACCGAAGCGAAACAGGCAATTACAGCTCTTTCCAATCTTGTAGGGGAAATGGAGCGTCGATATAAACTTATGGCTGCCAATAAAACTAAAAATATAGAAACTTACAATGAAAAAGCAACTGCGCTTGGCGAAGAAACTCTACCTTTTATAGTGGTTATTATAGATGAGTTGGCTGATCTTATGATGACAAGCGGAAAAGATGTGGAATTTTATATTGCGAGATTGGCGCAAATGGCAAGAGCAAGTGGAATTCACCTTATAGTCGCCACACAACGCCCAAGTGTAAATGTCGTAACCGGACTTATCAAAGCTAATTTGCCAAGTAGAATCAGCTTTCGTGTCGGCTCTAAAATTGATAGTAAAGTTATTCTTGATCAAATGGGAGCCGAAAGTCTTTTAGGGCGTGGCGATATGCTTTTTACTTTACCGTCAAGCCCTGGAGTAATTCGTTTGCATGCTCCTTTTACAACTGAAAATGAGATAAATAAAATTTGTGATTTTATTAAATCTCAACAAAAAGTTGTTTATGATACCGGATTTTTAGAAAATGAAGATGAAAAAGAAGGCCCCGTTAAAGCCGGAAGTGATTCAAATATGCCTGTAGATGAGCTTTATGAAGATGCAAAAGATATAATTTTAAGCGAGAGAAAAACTTCTATAAGTTATTTGCAACGTCGTCTTAAAATAGGCTACAACCGCGCTGCGACAATTATCGAACAACTTGAACAAAATGGAATTTTAAGTTCATTAAATGCAAAAGGTCAAAGAGAAATTTTATGAAAATTTTAAAATTTGACCGATTTTTTTCACAATGTTTTGAAATTTAAAAGGAAAAATTGCTATGAGAGTTGATGTTTCGCTATTTTATGCGACTACGATTTTGATTTGCATAGGCATTGTTTTCTCTCTTTCTCTTAGCGCTTATACGGTACTTCTTTTTAATACGGATCATTTGCATTTTTTTATTCGTCAGTTAATAGTTGGAATTTTATGCATATTTATGATGTGGGCTGTTTCTTTTATAAAAAGCGATAAATTTTTTGTTTATTTTGGAAACGGGCTTTTTTTAATTTTTTTAATCATTATTTTGTTTATGAATGTGCTTCCTGAAAATTTGGTAATGGAAGTAAACGGAGCTGCAAGATGGATAAAATTCCCTCTTTTTTCCATTGCGCCGGTTGAGTTTTTTAAAGTAGGTTTTATATGCTTTTTGGCTTGGAGTTTTGACAAAAAAATCAGCGGTTCAAAAGACAAACCTTTGGTTTCTCAAATTTTACTTCTTTTGCCGTATTTAATTCCATTTATCGGCATTATTATAATTGTCGGCGTAGTGCAAAATGATCTTGGACAAGTTATGGTGCTTTGCCTTGTTATGATTATGATGCTGCTTTTTGCAGGAACCAGTATGAAACTGCTTGGTATGGGCTTTGTTGGAGTTTTTACACTTGGAGTGATTTTTATTATTACAAGCGAGCACAGAATTGAACGTTTTATGTCGTGGTGGGGCGGAGTACAGGATATTGTGTTAAAATTCGTTTCTCCGCAAATGGCTACAAGGCTGCATGTGGAAGGTGCATCAGCGCCTTATCAAGTGAGCCATTCATTAAATGCTATAAATAATGGTGGTTTTTTCGGGCAAGGAATAGGCGAGGGCAGTTTTAAACTTGGTTTTTTAAGTGAAGTTCATACGGATTTTGTGCTTGCAGGAATCGCAGAAGAGATTGGTTTTATCGGAATTACTTGCATTGTTTTGCTGTTTTTATTTATTTTATATCATATTTTTCACATTGCTTCACTTTTTAGAGAAAAAAACAATACTTATTATCTTTTTAGCGTCGGAATAGGTTTTATGTTACTTTTTTCATTTATCATAAACGCTTACGGTATTACTTCGATTTTACCGGTTAAGGGAATTGCGGTACCATTTTTAAGCTATGGTGGAAGCCATGTAATGGCGGCATCTTTAGCAATTGCATTAGTGCTTATGATTTCTAAAAAAGCATAAATAACAAAAAGGAAATAAAATGACAATTGCAATTACAGGCGGCGGAACAGGCGGACACTTAACAATTGCTAAAATTTTAGCTTATGAGTTGAAAAAACGAGGTTTAAAAACTATTTTTATAGGCTCTACCAATGGACAGGATATGCTATGGTTTGAAAATTCTGTTTTATTTGATGAAAAGTATTTTTTAAAAAGCAGCGGCGTCGTAAATAAAAAAGGAATCAGTAGAATTTTATCGCTTTTTAAAATTTTAGCTCTTTCATTCGGATGTCGTAAAATTTTTGCCAAACACGGTGTAAAAGCCGTAATAAGTGTAGGCGGATACAGCTCTGCTCCTGCCGCTTTTTGGGCTGTAGCAAATAAAATTCCGCTTTTTATACACGAACAAAATGCCGAGATCGGTAAAATAAATGCGCTTTTGAAACGTTTTGCAAAACGTTTTTACAGTTCTTATTTTGAGCCGAAATTCGATTATCCTATTGATGAGATTTTTTTTAAAACAGCAAGAATAAGGCACGAAGTCAAAACGGTTATGTTTCTTGGTGGTTCGCAAGGAGCGAATTTTATAAATGAATTAGCGGTGAAATTGGCGCCTCATTTAGCTGAGTTCGGTTACAAAATCATACATCAATGTGGTGAAGCGAATGAAGCGAAAATGCGCGAAATTTATAAAAAAGAGGGTATAAATGTAGAGCTGATCGGTTTTAGTAAAATGCTTCATAAATTTGTAGAAAGTGCCGATTTATGTATTAGCAGAAGTGGTGCAAGCACACTTTGGGAGCTTGCCGCAAATGCTGTTCCTGCTGTTTTTATTCCATTTCCTTACGCGGCAGGAGATCATCAATATTACAATGCGAAATTTTTGGAGCAATTTTGTAAAATTGTGCGTCAAAGTGATGCAGATGAAGAAAGAATTTTTTCTATTATTCAAAATTTTGATGTAAAAGCCGCAAGTATCGGATTAAAAAAACTTATCAAACCTGACGGAGCTAAAAAAATAGTTGATGATATAATTGAAAATCTTAAAAATGAAGATAAAAAATAGAAAATTTATTTTTTTGTCGGTTGTCGTTTTTTTACGGCTTGTTTAAATGTCGGTTTTAGATTCAAAATGCTTGAATTTTGGATATAAGGACGTCTTAAAATGACAAACTTGTCAATATGCTAAATGTGCCAAAATAAGTTTTTAGCAAATAATACAGACGAAATATTATTACAAATTTCAGATCAAACGGTTAAAAATATGTCGGAATTGATTGAATAAACCTTTTGAAGTTTATTGTAAAACATACAAACGTTGTGCAATTGCATTAAAAATTTTAAGTTAAAATGATTTATTGACGTTATAAATTTATATGACCTGATTTGAAAGTATCATAAAAAGCGACTTAATATAAGGTAAAGGTATCGAGAAATAGTTTTTCATCAATGTGTAGCATATTTTTTACTCTCTTTGTTTTTAATCTTTATGTAATTTATATGGTTTTTAAAATTTAATTATGGTTAAAAAATATTTTGCATTTTTTAATTGATTGAAAATTTACTTTTAATATTTAGATTTTAAACCAATAAACACATTTTTTAAATTTTAAAGTACCCATAAAACTGTTTATTCAAATGGCTAAATTTTACTGCAATATATTTGGTTAAGATTTAATATTTTAAATTTTTAAAAACGCGTAGCAACTTTTCAGCATTATAAGCTTAAAATTTAACAAAATTTTTTTAAATTATTTTTAGCCTGATAATTAAAATATAAAATTTTACCTAGCAATATAATTTAAATTAAAAATATTTTTGCGCTAAGTAATTTTATTAAAAATGCTTTTAGGGCTAATTTTTTGTATCAATTTAAAAATTTTAATTACAAAAGGCAAAATTTAGCCCTTATAAATTTTATACATTAAATCTAAAATGCATAACGTCGCCGTCTTTTACAATATAGTCTTTGCCTTCAAGGCGAAGTTTACCGGCTTCTTTTGCACCATTTTCGCCACCGCATGTGATAAAATCGTCGTAGCTGATGACCTCAGCTTTTATAAAGCCGCGCTCAAAGTCATTGTGTATTACAGACGCCGCTTTTGGAGCTTTCCAACCATTTTCAATTGTCCAAGCGCGAACTTCTATTTCGCCTGCCGTAAAATAGCTTATCAGTCCGAGTTTGAAAAATGCCGTTTTGATTATATGAGTCAGTCCGCTTTCATCAGCGCCTAGACTTTCAAGCATTTCGGAAGCTTCGTTTTCACTCATACCTATTAATTCTTCTTCAATTTTAGCGCAAATTTTTATTACTTCATGCTCGCTTTTTGCGGCAAAATTTTTAAGCTCTTTTACATAAGCATTATCTTCACCGATTGCGTCTTCATCGACATTTGCAGCATAAATAACCTCTTTTGCCGAAAGTAGGCGAAGCTCTTGATTAAGATCCTTAAAAATTTCGCTCTCAAAATCCTCAAAACTGCTTGCACTCTCGCCGTTATTTAAGTGCGCCAAAAGTTTTTCCGCTATTTTAAGGCGTTCTTTTGCACCTTTTTGGTTTGATTTTACATCTTTATTAAGTCTCTCAATTTTTCGTGTCAGCTGCTCTATATCAGCTAAAATAAGCTCAGTATTTATTATTTCTACATCTCTAATCGGATCGACTTTTCCTTCTACATGAGTGATATTTTCATCGTCAAAGCAGCGAACAATATGTAAAATAATTTCGCTTTCACGGATATTCGACAAAAATTTATTTCCTAGTCCTTCGCCTTTGCTTGCACCTTTTACAAGACCTGCAATATCTACAAACTCAATCGTTGAATGCACGATTTTACCCGGATTTACAATTTTGGCAAGTTCATTCAAGCGGCTATCAGGCACCGCTACGATAGCTTTATTCGGTTCAATTGTGCAAAACGGATAGTTTTGAGCTACTGCATTTTGCGCTTTTGTAAGAGCATTAAAAGTAGTTGATTTACCGACATTCGGAAGTCCTACAATTCCAACAGAAAGTGGCATTATTTCTCACCTTTTGCGATTTTAAAAAGATAATAAAGGCAAGCTCTAACTCCGGCGCCGCTTGCACCGAAGCTGTTATATCCCCAATCTTTTTCCAAATAAGCAGGTCCTGCAATATCCAGGTGCATCCATTTATCTTTATATTCTTTTCGTATGAATTTATCTAAAAAAAGTCCTGCTGTTATACTTCCGCCGTATCTGCTGCTTGCGGAGTTGCTGACGTCGGCGATGTTGCTTTTAATTAAATCTCTTAAATAATCGTTAAATTCTAAAATCGTATAAAATTCTCCGCTTTCTTCAGCATATTTTTTAAATTCTTTTTTTAATTCTTCGTTATTTCCTAAAATTCCGCTTGTATATTCTCCAAGCCCAACCACGCAAGCTCCGGTTAAAGTTGCCAAATCTATCAAAATATCAGGCTCTAAATCTTGCGCGAAATCAAGACAATCGGCTAAGACAAGTCTGCCTTCGGCGTCTGTATTTCTAACTTCGATTGTAACGCCGCTTCTGCTTATCAATACATCATCAGGTTTGTAGGAATTTCCGCCTATCATATTTTCGGTAGCTCCTAAAATAGCGTGAATTTCAAATGGAAGTTCAAGTTCCGCCGCTCCTTTTACGATAGCCATTGCAGCAGCTGCACCGCTTTTATCACTTTTCATAGTAAGCATATAATCGCTTGGTTTAAGACTTAGTCCGCCACTATCATAAGTTAGACCTTTTCCGACAAAAATAATACGTTTTTTCGGCTCAACTTCAGGCTTATAGATAAGATGAATTAAGCGTGGCGGATGAGATGACGATCTGTTTACCGCTAAAAATGCGTTCATATTTTGCGAAACTAGAAAATTTTCATCGTAAACTTTGCAAGTCAAACCGGCATAGTCAGAAGCCAAAACTTCAGCGTCTTCAGCCATTTTTTCAGGTGTGTAAATTTCAGGAATTTCATTTATTATGTTTTTAGCAAAATTCGCCGAATTTGCCATTATTTCACCTATTCTAAGTCCGTTTTCGGCATGATTTATATCAAATTCCGTATCGCTGTATTCATCTGTTGATATAAAAATTTCTTTTAATGAGCTTTCATCTTTTTTATCGCTTTTGTATTTGTCGAATTTATAAGCGCCCAGAAATATTCCTTCTGCAAATGCAATAAAACTTTTTGTTTTACAACCGCAAATGTAGCTTGCGATTTTGAAATTTGAAATTTTTAGATCTTTCAATGCTTTGTAAGCGTTTGCCAAAGCAATTCTTATTTCATCAAATTTTAGTGCTTTTATGCCTACATACAAGCGTTTTTCTTTACTTAAAAGACAAGTGCCATCTCCTTTAAAATTTAAAAATTCAAGAGTTTCTTTATCTTTTATGAATTTGTGATTTAAATTTTTATCTACCACCAAAATTACCTCAAAATCCGCCAAAATTTCTTGAATAGGTTTATTTGATATTTCGATTCGCATGCCTTTCCTTTCTCATATCCATGATATTTTTTTCAATTTTTTTAAATCCGTAAATTAAAAGCGCTATGAAAGCACCTATAATTATCATAGCGTAATACCAGTGTTTTTCAGCCCAGCTTATTCCTGCCCAAATAGCATCTCCGAAATACCAAGCAAGAATCATTGTAATAGCGGCCCAACACCAAGCGCTTAAAATATTTATAATAGCAAATTTTTTAGCATTGTATCTTGTAATACCGATACTCATAGGAATAATTGTGCGAAAACCATATATATATCGCTGTAAAAATATAATCGGCCAGCCGTATTTTTGAAGCATTAAGTGCGCGACTGCGAATTTTCTTCTTTGTGAATGAAGCTTTTTTGTTATATATTTTTTGTTGTATCTGCCTATATAAAAATAAATTTGATCTCCGACAAATGCTCCAAGACCTGCTATAAATATGCCTATAAATAAACTGATATGTCCTTCATGTGCAAAAATTCCACCTAAAATCAGCGCTATTTCACCTTCCAGAATACACCAGATAAATATTATAAAATACGCCCAATTTTGATAGTGATAAAGTAAATCTTTTAAATAATCTTCCATTTAAACCTCTAAAACACTGTAAATTTTAGTCGTTTCGGCAACTTTTTTTGCGCCGCCGAAATCTTTCAAGTTTATTAAAAAACATGCTTCAACGCATTTTGCATTTGTTTGATTTATAAGTTCCACTGCAGCTTTTGCAGTTCCACCTGTAGCTATCAGATCATCTATCAAAAGCACTTTTGCATTTTTGACGCCGGAAAATGCGTCAATATGAATTTCAATTTCGTCAAAGCCGTATTCCAGACTGTATTTTTGTGAAATCGTAATATAAGGCAGTTTTTTCGGTTTTCTAATCGGCACAAACGGTATATTTATCTTTGCCGCAAGCGCTGCACCAAAGATAAAACCGCGACTTTCAATGCCGGCTATAAAATCTATATTTTTATCTTTATAAACTTTTGCTAAGTGTGACATCAAAAAATTAAATGCATCTTTGTTATTTAAAAGCGTCGTGATATCTTTAAAAATAATTCCGGGTTTCGGGAAATCTTTAACGTCTCTTATCGTGCTAAGCAGATAATTTTTTTCTTTTTGTGTCAAATTTTCCATTTTTGATTATCCGTTTCAAAATTTTTGTTATTTTTTAGAATTTTTACTATAGTTAGTAGTTTTTTATTTTTTTTATTTGAAATTTTAAGTGCGTTTAATGCACTGCTTATGCCATCTTTTGCTTCGTCTAAATTTTGCTTTAACATTAAAATTTCATCGTTTTTTTTGATAATTTTGTCATTCAATTTTATATTTTTTATTAAACTTGCTATGAAAAGAACTGAAAATAATCCTGTAATGCACCACAAGAAATTCATTTTATTTCTCCAAGTTTGGCTATTCTTCTTGCGTGACGGCCGCCTAAAAACTCAGTATTAAAAAATATTTTTATAATGCTTTCTATTTCAGCGCTACCTAAAATTCTGCCGCCAAAAGCTAAAACATTTGCGTCATTGTGTTCTCTTGCAAGTTTTGCAGTAAGCACATCGTGACAAAGTGCGCAGCGAATTTTTGGATTTCTGTTTGCAGCTATGCTGATTCCAATTCCGGTTCCGCAAATCAAAATTCCATAATTTTTTTCATCCTTTGCGATTTCTTTACTCAAAGCATAAGCAAAATCTGGATAATCAACGCTTTTTTGCGAATCGTTCGTGCCTAAATCCATAACTTCAAAATTCATTTGATTTAACGTTTTTTTGGCGATTTGCTTTGCATCAAATCCCGCGTGATCGCTTGCTATAAAAATTTTTTCTATTTGCATTCTGTTTCCTTAAAAATTTCACTGAGTATTGCCAAAAATCAGCGTTTATGATACCAAAATCTATCTTAATAAATTTGTAAATTCTTACTTTTTTAACAAATTTTAAAATTTACCGCTTAAAAATCGCTTTTATATCCTAAATCTTTAAGTTTTTTCAAACCGTATCTGTCGTTTAAATAACTTAACACTTTTGCAAACAAATCGTAGTTTTGAATATCTTCGCCGAATTTTAAAAAATTTTCCAATTCTTTGAATTTTTCGTTTCTGAAATTTATATATTTCTGCGTTTTTATGAAGTTTTTTAAATTTTTTGAAAGCGGAGTTTTTGTATATAAACTTAAATTTTCATCCCTGAAAATCTGCGTATACATAAAAACAAAACTTTTATTAAAATTTTTATCTATTTTTGCACCGTTTTCAAGTATAAAATATGCGCTTTTTATCTTTTTTTCGTGATAAGCCATCATTAAAAGAGTGCTTCCGCCATTTCCGAAATCGTAAAAAATATCATTTGCATCAAGTCCTTTCTTAAAAAGTTCTTTTAAAATTTCTTTTGTTTTTTCATCGCTTACCAGCTTGTCATTTAAAATCGAAATCGGATAAATTTCCAATGTAAAAACATCGTCATTTGCACAAAGTAGTAAATCTTCTATTTGAGGATTGTTGCCAAACAGTTGGTTTATTTTAAATGGAGTTTTTCCATGTTCATCTCTTTGGATACTTAAATTTTTATTATAAGTTAAAATTTCTTTTACTTTTTTAACATCTTTGCTTTTGATAGCGTCGTTTAAATTTTTAATAGTGAAATTTTGATTATTAAATTTTTCCGTTTTTTGAAAATTAAAATTATCGCAATTTATACCCGATTGATTAAAATATTTTGTCTTTAAATCCATTCCGAAGACGAAATTTATGACAATTATAAATAAAATAAAATTTTTCATAACGTATTTTACAAAATTTTCAACTCTTTATCAAAACATGCAAATACTCATAAGTTTTATCGGCTTTATGAATTCTATTATTATCAGCCTAAATCTCGAATACTCTTTCTTACAAATACTATATTTACCATATTTACTCATAATTTCTTTTATATCTTTTAAACTCATAAGTCCTTCGTTGTTGTAACTCAAAAAAATATATTTAAAATTTGCTGCTTTTATTAAGCTTTCAAACTCGTCTAAAACACTACTTTTAGAACAATATTTTGATCTATTATACTCTCTAAGACCTGTCTTTCCTTTTGGAATAAAATCATCATACAAAGCAATTGTATTTAAGAAATGATAGTTCGCTCCATATTGTCTTGTGTTATAAGGTGGATCAAGATATAAAATATCGCCTTTTATTTTTTTATAAGAAAATTTGCATCTTCATTGAAAACTTCATTTTTTTGATTTGTAATTTCAAATTTTGCAGGTTTTAAAACTAACTCTTTTTGGGCTGATTTTTTAAATTTTCTCCACAAATTTTATAAACTGTACTTTTTATCCAAGGTGTTAAAGTAAGCTTTGAACCGATATGGTTCAATCATTGTCTTATAAAGTTTTTTCATTATAAATTCACTTGATTCTTTGCTGATTTTTTAACACAAGTTTTTTTATATTTAGCAGGATCAAATTGGTATGTTTTTAAAATATGGTAAATTTTATTTATCTAAAACTTCTTTTACTCTTGAAATAGTATCATTTAAAGAAAGAGTTAGTCTTATAATACTATCTTCATTTGCTTTTAAAGAATGTTTTATTTTAGCATTAACGGCTATCATGTCCAGCTCGCTTAAAATAAATTTTTCATCTTCAACATAAAATTCGATATTCCCTCTTAAAACCTGTACTTTAATAGGATACGGTGCGAAATGTTCTTTCATAGTGCTGTTTTTTTGCATACTAATACAAATTTCTTTTGAAAGACTGTCTTCGTATAAAAGATCAGCCTTTACATTGTCAAAATGAGTTTTGTTAAATTTACAGATTTTCATAATAATATCCTTTTAAAAAATTTTGGGATATTATAAGCTTTTATGATTGTAATTTTATTGATTTAAATCAATAAAATAGTAAAAACTCTTTTTTAAATTTATTTTTAAGCTTTTTTAATTTTTTGCAGCAACTACTCTTCTGTATATTATTAAAATAACTTCATTCTTTTAATTCTGCTATATCTTAAAATTTTAAATTTGTAAATTTAACTCCCTTTGTTTCGTATATCACCTAATAAGTTGATTTGGAATTTGAGGTATGAAATTCCGTGATATATATTTTTATGCTTTCCACCTCTGCCACGGCTTTCATAAACTTGCAAACTATCAACATTTATGCCTAAATTTTTCCAATTATTCATATCCAAATCGTTAAATTTCATAAACAATAAATTTTCACCTGAAGTTTTTCACACAAATTTTTTTAAAAAAATTCGTTTTTATTATTTTAATTTTTGCAGGTATAAATTTTTAATCCTGCTCATAAATAAACCTCTCATCGTTTTGAAGTGTATCTACAAAACGCCCGATTCGTTCCCATCTTATTTCTTTTTTTGAATTCCAGCTAAAATAAACAAACCAAGGCTTTCCAACTATGAGTTTATATGGCACAGACCCCCAAAAACGACTGTCATTTGAGTGATTTCTATTATCTCCGACCATAAAAAATTCATCATTTGCAATTTTTGCGTAATAGACGTTAAATCCTATTTTGTTTGTCAGATCCTGCGAAATTTCTGAAACAGTTAAAGGTTGCATATAAAATTTATTTATTTTTAAATAATGAAGTGTAGCGCTCACCATATCGACTTTTTCGTCGTAATGAATACCTTTAAATTTATACGGCTCGCGCACGAATTTTTTACCGTTTAAAATCACGATATCTTTTTTATCATAGTTTTTATCGATAAAATCGTCTCCTTCATGCGGGCGCAAATACATATTTTTAAAATCAAAAATCACTTCATCTCCGCCAACTGCGAAAAGGCGTTTTACAAAATGAATTTTTGTATTTTCAGGATTACGAAAAATGACGATTTCGCCACGTTTTGGACGATTTCCTTCAATAAGGTGACCGTTATTATTAAAATCCGGCAAGACAGGTATTTCAAGCCATGGAATATGAGGCGTAGGAATTCCGTAAACAAATTTTTTAGCAAATAAAAAATCACCTACTAAAAGAGTATTTTTCATAGAACCGGACGGAATTACAAAAGCTTGCGCTATAAAAAAAATAACGATAAAAACTATTATGAAAGTTCCCGTCCAGCTGCTGCAGAATTTATATAATTTAGCTAAAATTTTCATCTATTTTAATCTTTTTAAACGGTTTTTTGCGGATTTGATTGTATTTTTAAGAAGCATAGCAATTGTCATAGGGCCTACGCCTCCAGGAACCGGAGTAATAAAGCTACATTTATTCGCCACATTTTCAAAATCGACATCTCCTATGAGTTTATTGTTTTCAAGACGGTTTATGCCTACATCAATCACAACTGTACCATTTTTTACCATATCGGCTTTTAAAAAGTTCGGTTTGCCGATGGCAACTACTATAATATCGGCATCTTTTGTGATTTTGGCTAAATTTTGCGTTTTGCTGTGAGTTACGGTAACGGTTGCATTTGCGTTTAATAAAAGATTTGCCATAGGTTTTCCTACGATATTGCTTCTTCCTATTACAACAGCATTTTTGCCGCTAACTTCAATGCCGTATTCTTTAAAAAGCCGCATAATACCGCAAGGCGTACAAGGCACAAATCCGTCAAGTCCGCTTACAAGGCGACCCACATTTACAGCATGAAATCCGTCAACATCTTTTTCGCAGCTTATTTTTTCTAAAATTTTGTTTTCGTCTATATGTTTTGGAAGCGGAAGCTGCACTAAAATTCCATCAACTTCATCGTTTTCATTTAAGCTTTGAATTAAATCTATAAGTGCGCTTTCGCTGGTATTTGCTTCAAGTGTGTATTTTAAAGAGCGAATTCCGCAAGCTTTACAAGCTTTTTCTTTGGAATTTACGTAAGTTTGGCTGGCTTTATCATCTCCTACCAAAATCACAGCCAAGCATGGAACTACGCCTTTTTCAGTAAGTTGCGCGGCTTCGTTTTTAACCTCTTCTTTTACCTTTGCACTTATTGCTTTGCCGTCAATTAGTTGCATATCTATCCTTTAAAAATGTAAAATAAACTTAGTATAATATCAAAATTTAGTTGATAATAAATTAAATTTTAAACTCAAAAATTGTATCATTTCTTAAAATTTAAGAGTGGAATTTATGCGAATTTTAGGAATTTTATCGTTTTTTTGTGCTGTTTTGTTCGCTGAAAGTTTTATAAGTGATTATGAATACGGGCAAATGCTTTTTAAAAATCCGCGCGGAATCGGCTGCAATAAATGTCATGGCGAAAACGGCGAAGGAAGTTTGATAGCCACGTATAAAGATTTTAATAAAACTTCTCAGACATATTATGAAAGAAAACTTATAGCGCCGGCAATTGATAAAATTTCATTACAGGAATTCGCAGATGGCATAACCAACTCAAAAAGTGTAATGCCAAGTTATTTTTTGACGCAAGATGAGATAATAATTCTCTACAAATATATAAAAAAAATCGGTATAAAGGATGAAAAATGAGTAATCATAAAGAATTTTCGGAAGCTTTAAAAGTAATACCAGGAGGTGTCGATTCGCCTGTTCGCGCGTTTAAAAACGTTGGAAGTGAACCTTTTATGGTACAAAAAGGAAAGGGCGCTTACATTTACGACATCGAGGGCAATAAATATTTGGATTTTGTGCAAAGTTGGGGACCTTTGATATTTGGACACGCCGATAAAGATATACAGGAAGCTGTTATAAAAACAGCTAAAAACGGACTTAGTTTCGGCGCTTCAAGTCCGCTTGAAACAAAACTTGCAAAACTTATTTTAAGCAAATTTGACTGGCTTGATAAAATTCGCTTCGTATCAAGCGGCACTGAAGCTACAATGAGTGCAATTCGTCTTGCGCGCGGCTTTAGCGGCAAAGATAAAATCATAAAATTTGAAGGTTGTTATCACGGACACAGCGACAGTTTACTTGTAAAAGCTGGAAGCGGGGCTACTACTTTTGGAAGTTCAAGTAGCGCAGGCGTTCCTGAAGATACAGCTAAAAATACATATTTGGCGGTTTATAACGATATAAACAGTGTAAAAAATATCGTAGAAAAAGAAGATATCGGAACAATTATCATAGAGCCTATTGCAGGAAATATGGGGCTTGTTCCGGCGGATAAAGAGTTTTTAATTAAACTTCGTAAAATTTGCGATGAGAAAAAAATTGTGCTTATTTTAGATGAGGTTATGAGCGGTTTTAGAGCAGGCGAACTCGGAAGTTACGGCATTTACGGCATAAAAGGTGATATCGTAACTTTTGGAAAAGTAATAGGCGGAGGAATGAACGTGGCGGCTTTTGCAGGCAGAAAAGAGATTATGGATATGATAAGTCCGTTAGGTCCAGTATATCAAGCAGGAACTCTTAGCGGAAATCCGGTTTCAATGGCGGCAGGAATCGCATCTCTTACCAAAATTTTTGCCAGCAGAAATCTTTATACTAAACTTGAAAATTTGGCGAATATGTTTATGATAGGTTTAAAAAACATCGCTAAAAATCATGGAATAGCGATTCAGGTAACGGTTAGAGGAAGTATGTTCGGATATTTTTTCACGGACAAAGCGGTAAAAAACTATAATGACGCATTAAGCGCGGATACAAAAATGTTTGCGAAATTTCATTCAGGAATGATAAAAGAGGGAATTTTTCTTGCGCCGTCTCAATTCGAAACAGGATTTATCTGCGATGCGATGAGCGAAAAAGAGATAAATTTCGCGCTTAAAAAAGCAAATAAGGTTTTCGATGAAATTTCAAAAGATTCGGCAAAAAAGGCAAATAAAACTAAAATTTGCTCTAAAAAAACTGTTAAAAAATCAGTAAAAAATAAAAAATGAAACCGACTGAAAATTTAAATAAAATAGTTCGCGGAGCGGACGCTTTAAGCCTTGGAATTTCAATCGTAGTTGCTATTTTAATCGGCGTAGGACTTGGAATTTGGCTTAAAAAACTTACAGGCTCTACGACGATTTTCATTATTTGTGTGATTTTTGGTATTTTGGCGGCTATTTTGAATGTGTATAAATCATTTAAAATGCTTCAAAACTCGCTAAAAGAGCTTGAAGATGATCCGAAATATAAAAATTATAAATTTGACGATGAGGACGATGAGTGAAAAAAATCATTAAATTCTATTTTTTAGCGGATTTTTTACTCATCGCGTTTAGTATTTTTATCGGAAAAATTTTTCTATTAAATACGCAAGTCGGCTTTTTAGGTGCTCTGTTTATTATCTTAATCTCATTTAAAAGTTTAAAAGATAAAATTTCAACCGAAGCTTTAAAAGTAAGAATCGGTGAAAGTGAAATTTCAGCAGATGAAGCCGATAAAAAGCCGAAAATTTTCTCAAAAGCCGCATTTTATTTTTTTGCGCCTCTTAAAATTTTAGCTTATGCTGGCTTTTTTGCAGCGCTTTATTATTTAAATAAATTTTCACTTTTTTCGCCGTCAGGTTTGATTTGCGGTATCAGCATCATTCCTTTGGTAACGTTGATTTTTAAAATTAAGGAGTAGAAATGGAAATTTTTGTTACGTTTGTTACGTTTTTTTGTTTTTTGATTTTTATAATAGCGTCTTTAAGTATAAAGATCGTATCTCAATCCGATGTCGTAGTAATCGAGCGTCTTGGCAAATTTCACAAAATTTTGGATAGCGGGTTTCATATAATTATTCCGTTTTTTGATAAAGCTCGCGCCAAAATGAGCGTCAGAGAACAGCTTGTAGATATTATGAAACAGCAAGTTATCACAAAAGATAACGTAAATATCGCAGTTGATGGCATTGTTTTTCTAAAAGTAGTAGATGGAAAAATGGCGCTTTATAATGTCGAAAATTATAAAAAAGCAATTTCAAATCTTGCTATGACGACACTTCGTTCGGCAATAGGCGAAATGAGCTTAGATAGTACACTTAGCAGCCGCGATCAGCTTAATTCAAAACTTCAAATCGCTCTTGGCGATGCGGCGGACAACTGGGGCATAAAAATTATGCGTGTTGAAATTTCAGAAATTTCGGTTCCAATCGGGATTGAAGAGGCTATGAATCTACAAATGAAAGCTGAACGTGAAAAACGTGCAATCGAGCTGAAAGCTGAAGCTGAAAAGGCAGCTCTAATTCGCAATGCAGAAGCTTTGAAACAAGAAAAAGTTTTGCAAGCTGAAGCAATTGAAAGAATGGCGGACGCGAAAAAATACGAGCAAATCGCACTTGCTGAAGGCCAAAAAAATGCTATGCAAAATATTAACGAAGCGATGAATATTTCAAAATTTGCAGCCGAATATCTACTTGCTCAAGGTAGAGTTGCGGCTTTTAATGAACTTTCAAAAAGCACTTCTAAAGATAAAATTTTAGTTCCTTATGAAACAACCGAACTTATCGGCTCACTTAGTGTTTTGAAAGAATTTATCTCATCTAAAAGCGAAAAAAAGGAATAAAATGAGCGCCGTGATTTTGCTTATCATCGGCGTTTTGCTGATGATTTTAGAAGTTTTGTTTTTGGATTTCACGCTTTTCTTTTTTGGACTTGGATTTACGGTTGTCGCTATCATCAGCTTTTTTGTGAAAATTTCGTGGCAAGTGCAAATTCTGTGTGCTTTTGTATTGGCTTTAGTTTTACTTTTTACGCTTAAAAAGCCCATTAAAATGTATTTTCGTAAGAGCGGAGAAGAATTTAATCAAGAATTTTTGAACGAAACCGGCATAGGCGAAATCAACAATAAAATGATTTATTACAAAGGCACATTTTGGAAAAGCGATGAAATTTCAGATATGAAAGATGGCGATAAAGTTGAGGTCTTAGGCGTTAAAAACGGGAAAATCATAATAAAGAAAAATTGATTTTTTAAATTTGATTTAAAATTTGCCATACAAAATTTTAATGTATGGCAAAATGTTTTTAAATTTCTATTTTATCAAAACAGATTTCAAATGTAAGATTACAAGCTGTATTATAAAATTCTTTCGCTTTTTCATATATTCTTTAAAAGAGCGGAAAATCAGCTATTTGAATCATAACCTTTTTGAAAATATCCAAATGTTTTTTTATAATATTTTTTGATTTTTTTACTATTATAATATTTAATACCGAAATCGAAATAAGCTTTGCTGATTCAGTATTTCTCTTTTTAAATTTTTATAAATAATTTAGCGTTTCTATCAACATATTTTATAAGGAAAATTATGCTAATATGCAAACAGATTTTTGTAAAAAAGGTATAGAATTGAGACTTGGTGTAAATGAAACAGTTGATTTGATAGAAAATGCGCCGTTTTGTGAGCTTGGTGCTATGGCATTTGCCAAAAAAAGAGAACTCCACCCTGATAAAATCACTACTTTTATAGTAGATAGAAATATAAATTATACAAATATATGCTTTGTGGATTGCAAATTTTGCGCTTTTTGCAGACACGTAAATGATGATGAAGCTTATATTTTGAGTTTTGAAGAAATTAGTAAAAAAATCGATGAACTTTTGGAAATTGGCGGCACACAAATTCTTTTTCAAGGCGGTGTGCATCCGAAACTAAAAATTGATTATTATGAAAATTTGGTTGATTTTATACATAAAAAATATCCGCAAATAACTATTCACGGTTTTTCTGCCATTGAGATTGATTATATCGCAAAAGTTAGTCATATTTCGGCTATTGAAGTTTTAAAAAGGCTTCAAAACAAAGGACTTTACAGTATTCCAGGAGCCGGAGCGGAGATTTTGAGTGATAGAGTTCGAGATATTATCGCACCTAAAAAATGTTCAAGCGGGCGTTGGCTTGAAATACATTCTCTAGCACATTCAATAGGTATGAAAACTACAGCTACGCAGATGTTCGGCACTGTCGAAACTACGCGTGAAATTGTGGAGCATTGGGAAAAAATCAGAGATTTGCAGGATAAAACGGGCGGGTTTCGCGCATTTATTTTATGGAGCTTTCAAAGCGAGCATACAAAACTTATAAAAGAGCACCCGGAAATTTCAAAACAAAGTTCAAATCGTTATTTAAGACTGGTTGCGGCTGCGAGACTTTTTTTAGATAATTTTAAAAATATTCAAAGTTCTTGGGTCACACAAGGCTCATATATAGGGCAGTTGGCTTTAAAATTCGGTGCAAACGATCTTGGCTCCACCATGATGGAAGAAAACGTCGTAAAAGCGGCTGGAGCAAGTTTCAGAATGAGTCAAAACGAAATGGTAACTCTTATAAAAGAAATAGACGAAATTCCTGCCAAACGCAATACAAATTATGATATATTGGAAATCTACAAATGAAAAAACTTGAAATTTCAGTAAAAAATGTGCATGTGCCGCTTCTTTATGAGTATGATAACAGCTTACCTGTCGGGCTTTTTCGTATTGTTTTTAAAACTTCAGGAAAAGTGGCTGAAAAAATAAAAGGAGTAGCAAGAGTTGTTTCAAATATGCTTGAAGACGGCACTTTAAGTTTGCCTGGAGCAAAATTTGCAAAGTTTCTTGAAATAAAAGCTGTGGAATTAAGCGTGTCGGCCGGCTTTGAGACGTTTGTAATAGAGTTTAACTCTTTAAAAGAGCATTTCGGCTTTGCACTTGATAAGTTTGATGAGCTTTTGTGTGAGCCTAACTTCAGCGAAGAGTGTCTGAAAAAGGTAAAATTTCAAACGATAAGCGAAATAAAAAGTCTTAAAACTGAATTTGATTATGTAGCGCAAAATGCGTTAAATGAGCTGCTTTATACAAATGGCGCTCTTTCGTATCCTTTGATAGGAGATGAAAAAAGCGTGGAAAAAATTTCGCTTGAAAATGTACGCGAATTTTTTGAAATTTTGGATTTAAAAAATGCGTTTATCGTTGTTTGCGGCGATATCGATTTGCAAAAATTTACTTTTGAAATTTCAAAAATTTTAGAAAATTTACCCGTTGGAAAAAAGCGTGAATTACCTGTTTTTAGACCGTCAAGCAAAAAACAAACTAAAATTTTAAAAGAAAAAAGCGAGCAGGCGTTTATCTATTTCGGCGCGCCTTATGATGTAAATAAAGATGAACGATATAAGGCGAACGTTGCGATGAATGTTCTTGGGAGCAGCGGTTTCGGAACGCGCCTTATGGAAAGTATCCGTGTGAAAAATGGACTTGCGTATTCTGCTTATGCGCGGGCGAATTTAAATCTAAGCTACAATCAAATTTCAGGATATCTGCAAACCAAAAATGAAAATTATAGTCGCGCAATAAAACTTGTAAAAAAGGAATTTGCAAATTTTGTAGAAAACGGAATAAGCCAAAAAGAGCTTGAAAATACTAAAAAATTCCTGCTTGGAAGTGCGCCGCTTCAAAAAGAGACGATGTTTAAAAGGCTTAAAATTTTGCAAAATGAATATTATTCAGGTATGGAATTCGGTGAATTTGAGCGAAATTTACAAAAAATCGCCGATTTGAAATTAAGCGAAATTAACGATTTTATAAGCGCGCACAGCGAAATTTCAGATCTCAGTTTTGCAAGCGTTTGCGGGGAAAATTTTGTATAATTTTGACGAAAAAGATTGCAAAAAATTAGCAAAAATGGGCGTTTCAAGTTTGCTTGATCTGGCTCTTATTCTGCCAAAAAGTTTTGATGATTTAAGTGTAAAAATTGAGCCGAACGAGGGCGATAATACAGTAGAAATAGAAACTAAAACTTTACAAAGCAGGAATTTTATACTTAATATTATAGCTTTTTGTTACACTTGGAACTGTGATATCAAAATCACGATTTTCAATGCCAGAGCGTGGCATTTTGGAGCTTTTAAAAAAGGTAAAAAGTTTTTTATACACGGAAAAAGTAACTTTAATTTCGGTTTTTGGCAATTCATAAATCCAAAAATTGTAACAAAAATCGGTGAAATTTCGCCTCATTATAAACTTGATTTAAAAGACGCCAGTGTGCAGGAAATTTTGAAAAAATATATAAATTACGATGCTTTGATACAAGAAGGCTTAAATGAAGTTGAAGCGAATTTTATAATTCAAATCCACAAAAATAGCCAAAATAGCGTAAAAATCATCAAAAATTTGGATTTAAACGAAAAAGATCGAAAAATTTTAAGTTTTATTGAAATTTTCAGCTATTTAAAAAAACTGAGAGCTAAAAAACTTGATTTTCCTTGCAAAAATTTTGCGCTTACAGATATTTCAGCGTGGATTTCAAAGCTTCCTTTTAAGCCGACAAACGATCAGCAAAAAGCGATTGATGATATCAAAAATGATTTAAGTTCGCCGATTGCTTCAAAACGCGTGATAATGGGTGATGTAGGAAGCGGAAAGACGCTGGTGATTTTGGCGGCCGCTTTGATGAATTATCCTCAAATCAGCTATTTAATGGCGCCGACCAGTATTTTAGCCGAGCAAATTTTTAACGAAGCAAAAAGGCTTTTGCCGGATTTTATGAATACGATTTTGGTAAAAAGCGGTGAAAAAACACTTAATTTAAACGGTGCGAATCTTGTTATAGGCACACACGCACTGCTTTATCACAATTTAGCAAAAAGCAATCTTGTAATGGTTGACGAACAGCACAGATTCGGCTCAAATCAACGCGATAAAATCGCAGAGCTTACAAAAGACGGCAAATACAGAGCAAATTTTTTACAGTTTTCGGCTACACCGATTCCTAGAACTCTAAGTATGATTCAAAGCGAATATGTGAGTTTCAGTTTTCTAAAACAAATGCCGTTTAAAAAAGATATTCGCACGACAATTATACAAAATAATGGTTTTAGCGAACTTTTAAGACATATAAAATCTGAAATTTCAAACGGCAGGCAAGTTATCATCGTCTATCCGCTCGTAGAAGAGAGTCAAACTTCGATTTATCAAAGTTTGGACGAAGGTGCGTCGTTTTGGCAAAAAAGATTTGAAAATGTGATGATAACACACGGAAAAGATAAGGATAAAGACAAAAAACTTGAAATTTTCAGAGACAGCGGAAGTTTACTTTTGACTACTACTGTAGTGGAAGTAGGAATTTCACTTCCACGTCTTAGCATTATTGTAATTGTAGGAGCTGAAAAAATGGGACTTGCTTCACTTCATCAGCTTCGCGGTCGTGTAGGACGGAATGGAGGTATCGGATATTGTTATCTTTATACTAAATTAGAAAGTATTCCTGAACGTCTGAAAGAATTTGCAGTAACGCTTGATGGATTTAAAGTAGCGGAAATCGATTTAAAAAATCGTCAGGCCGGAGATTTACTTGATGGCACAATTCAACACGGCGAAACATTTAACTATTTCGATTACGATGAAGATATCGCACTGAAAGCAAAAGAACGTCTTAAAAAATTTAAAATTTCACAAAACGATGAGATGAAATTTTAAATTCTACACTGTAATTTACAAATTTCATATAAAATAAATTTATTATGAAATTTCAAAATATCCTGACATAATAAAATTTCAACTTTTTATATTCGATGATAAAATTTTATAAGATTAAAAATTTTTCACAAAATAAACAACATTATTATTAAAACATAAATTTTAAATAAAATACGATAAGCTGTTTTTTATTTATTGACAACGTTTTTAAGCTTAGATTGAATTTCATAAATATTTTTTATAAAAAAACGTATTTTAAAATTTAAAACAGCAAATTTAATAAAATTTAAAAGTATTTTAAAAAATATTCTATGACTTTACGCTCATTTTCGAGATTTGTCGGTGCGCCGTGTCCTGGATATATTTCAAAATTCTGTTTAATTTTTAAAATGTTTTGCAGTGAAATTTTCATATCTTCTTGATTTGAAAACGGAAAATCGCTTCTGCCGATGGAACCGCGAAATATAACATCGCCGCTAAAAATTTTTGTATCGACCGGCGAAAACATCTCATCCAATGTTTCGGCGTTTCTGTTTATTTTTCCGTTATTTACAAAAATCATTGAACATCCTGGCGTGTGACCTGCGAAATGCGCAAATTTTACATTAAAATTTCCAAAAGTCAGAATTTCATCACCGCTCAATAAAAAATCAGGTGAAAATACATCATTCAGCTTTTCAAACGGATCTTTCGTGCAAAAAAATTCATCTTTTTCGTGGATATAAATTTTTATTCCTGAATTTTGCAGAATTTTATCATCATAAGTATGATCAAAATGTCCGTGTGTATTTAATACGGCTAAAATTTTATTCGTATTTTTAAGTACCCAAGGCGCAGCATTTTCTCCTGGATCTATTACAAGATCGCCCGATGTTCCTTTTATAATGTAGCAATTTGTGCCGTATTCTCCGAAAGCTTTTGATAAAATTTCCATAATTTTTCCTTAAAATTTTATATTTTAATTCGAATTTTATCCAAAAAAAGCTAAAATTCTAAAACAAAAAATATGGAATCAAAATGAACTTTATAAAAACCGAAAAAAAACTTATAAAATTTCTTAAAAAATCACTCTCTAAAACATACACTGAAAATTTTATTGTCGGTATTAGCGGCGGGCTTGATAGCGCCGTAGTTTCGGCACTTTGCGCTAAAGCAAAACCAAAAAATACTTTTGGACTTATTTTGCCTGCAAAAAGTTCCGATAAGAAAAATTTAAACGACGCTATATCGCACTGCGAAAAATGGGGAATAAAATATGAAATTATAAGTATAGAGCCGTTTTTGCAGGCATTTCGTGATAGTCAGAATGATGAAATTTCTCGCATCAGGCTTGGAAATTTTGCCGCTAGAGTTCGTATGAGTCTGCTTTATGATTTTAGCGCTAAAATTTCAGGTGTAGTCGTAGGAACAAGTAATTTAAGTGAGCGAATGCTAGGATACGGCACAATTTACGGCGATTTGGCATGTGCATTTAATCCTATCGGCGAACTTTTTAAAACAGAAATTTTTGAGTTCGCAAAATTTTTAAATATAGATGAAAAAATTATATCAAAAGCTCCTAGCGCCGATCTTTGGGAAGGTCAAAGCGACGAAGGCGATTTAGGATATGATTATGCATCGCTTGATGAAATTTTACTCGCAATTTTGCACAAAAAATCTCTTGCGAAATTTGATCAGAAAACCATAAATTTCATACAAAATAGAATAAAAAACAATAAATTTAAATTAAAAATGCCTAAAATTCTGCATTTAAAAGGATAGAAAATGCAAAATATTCCATTTTTTCGTGCTCATATAGATGAAAACGAAACATCACTGATAAATCAAGCATTGGCAAATAACAATACACGAATGGTCAGCGTTTTTGAAGAAGATGTAAAACATTTTTTCGGTGTCAAACATGCTGTTTCTACCGATAACGGCGCGAACTCGCTTCATCTTGCTCTTTGTGCTATGGGAATAAAAAGAGGCGATAAAATTATTTGCTCGGTAAATGCTTTTCCAAGCGTGCCTGAATCAATTCGCAGATTTGATGCGGAAGCGATTTTGGTTGATATAAATGAAGACGATTTTAATATAAACGTGGCTGAGTTTGAGCGAACGTTAGAAGAGCACAACCATAAAAAATTAAAAGGAGCTTTTATAACTCACGTAGGCGGACAAAGCGCCGAAATGGATGAAATTTATGCACTTGCTAAGAAATATAATATAAAAATCATCGATGATGCCAGTAGAGCTATGGGAACTACATACAACGGCGTAAAAATCGGCTCTATAAAAGATTCTTTTATTTCCTGTTTTCAAATCAATCCGCAAGCGCAAGACGCTATTTCTACGGCGGGATTTTTTACTACAAATGACGATGAAGTGGCGAAAAACGCCAGACTTTTACGCAATCACGGCATTATTTCGGAAGGTTTTGATAAAGATGGAAATATAAATTATATCTACGATGTAACGGCAATCGGTCAAAAATGCGATTTAAACTCGATAAATGCGGCATATGCAAAAGCTCAGCTTTATAAAACGCCAAGTTTTATAGCGCGCCGTCAGGAAATAGCGAAAATTTATGACGAAGAGCTTTCCGAATGCGCGCACGTGCAAATTCCGATTAAAAAACGAAATCACACGTATTCTCATTACATAGTCAAAATCGATAAAAACAGAGATGATTTTGCACGCCAGTTAAAAGCCGCAGGAATCAACGTTTCGTTGCATTATATTCCGATTTATCTGCTTAGTTATTACAAAAACAAATACGGTTATAAAGTCAGTGATTTTCCACATGCCCTACGTTGCTACCAAAAAATACTTTCACTTCCGATTTATGCGGCTCTTGGCGATGATGAAGTTTATTACATTTGCAATAAAATCAAAGAAATAGCAGCCACTCGTGCTTAAAAACGATTTTTTTCTTTGGGGCGAGAAATATTTTTACGCCCCTGATTTATTTCAAATTTCTCTTGCAATTTTGCTTTTGCCGTTCAGTTTTATATATTTTTGTGTTGTTTGTTTAAATAAATTTTTTGCAAAACCTGAAAATTTCGGTATTCCGATTATAAGTGTTGGAAATTTAACGCTTGGCGGAAATGGTAAAACACCGCTTACAATGGCGATTTTTAATGAGTTTTCACCAAAGTTTAAAACGTTTATAATTTTGCGCGGTTATGCCAGAAAAAGTAAGGGATTAGTTTTAGTTGCTAAAGATGGCGAAATTTTATGTGATATCGATAAAAGCGGCGATGAAGCAATGCTTTTTGCGACAAAGCTTAAAAATTCAAATGTCATTGTAAGTGAAAATCGTAAAATTGCTATAAATTATGCGAAAAATTTAGGCGCAAAGCTTATTTTACTGGATGACGGATTTTCAAAATTCGATATTTTAAAATTTGATATTTTGTTACGTCCGAATATCGCGCCGAAGCTGAATTTCATACTTCCAAGCGGCGCATGGAGATATCCTGAATTTTTTTATCGCTATGCCGATTTCATTCCAAATCAAAATGATATAAAATATAACTCAAAAATCATAAATGAAACGCCGAAAATGGTGTTGATTACAGCGATTGCGAAGCCGAATCGTTTGAGCGAATTTTTTAATAAAACAGCGGCGCAGGTGTTTTTTAGGGATCATTACGAATTTAACGAAAAAGAACTTGAGAAAATCGTGCAAAAATACGGCGCTACAAGCATTTTAACTACTGAAAAAGATTTCGTAAAAATGCAAAATTTCAAGTTTAAATTTTCGGTAATCATACAGGAGACAAAAATAAGCGAAAATTTTAAAACAGAGCTTCAACAATACATTAGCCAAAATTTGATAAAATAAAAAATTTTATAAAAAGGAAATTTTATGATAAAAAAATCAAAAACGGCTGAAGTAATAATCTCAGCACTACCTTATATACGCAAGTTCAGAGATAAGATTTTTGTTATAAAATACGGCGGCGCAGCGCAGACTGATGATAATTTGAAACTTAATTTCGCTCGCGATATTGTACTTTTGCATATGGTCGGCATAAAAATCATAATTATTCACGGCGGCGGCAAAAAAATAAATCAGACATTGGATCTTTTGGGCGTTAAAAGCGAGTTTGCAGATGGCCTTAGAATAACAGATAAAAAAAGTATTGAAATCGTGGAAATGGTGCTAAGTGGCGCCGTAAATAAACAAATCACGGCACTTTTAAATCAAAACGGCGCAAAAGCGATCGGCATTTGCGGAAAAGACGCGAATCTGCTTGAAGCTGAAGTTTTAAGCGGCGGAAAATACGGCTTTGTAGGCGAAATAAAAAACGTAAATGTAAATTTTTTAAAAGATTTACTTACAAATGATTATATACCTGTAATAGCGCCTATCGCTGCAAACGAAAAAAACGAAACTTTCAATATAAACGCCGATCTTTGCGCAAGCAAAATCGCAAGCGCTTTAAAAGCGGATAAAATCGTATTTTTGAGTGATATTGACGGCGTTTTGGATAAAAACGGCGAACTGATAAGCAAATTAAATCCGAATTTAATCGAAAATCTCAAAAAAGACGGCACGATAAGCGGTGGAATGATTCCGAAAATTGATGCTTGCGTAGAATGTATAGAAAATGGAGTTAAAAATGCTCATATAATAAACGGTAAAATTCCTCATTCTATACTTTTGGAGCTTTTTACTGATAACGGAATCGGCAGTATGGTGAAAGAAGTTTTTTAAAAAATGTTTAATAAAAAAGTTGTTTTTGATTATCCAAAACCAGTAAAATTGATAAAACAAATGATTAATTTATACACTAATTCAAATGATAACGATATAATTTTAGACTTCTTCGCAGGAAGCGGTACTACAGTGCACGCTGTTATGGAATTAAATGCCGAAGACGGCGGAAACAGAAAATTTATTTTAATGCAGATCAATGAAAAAATCGATGAACAAAAATCAAAAACGGCTTATGATTTTTGTAAGAACGAATTGAAAAGTAAAATTCCTGTTATCAGCGATATAACTGTAGAACGCGTGAAAAGAGCGGCTGCAAAAATAAAAACAGAAAAAAACACGGATTTCGGTTTTAAAATTTTCAGTATAGAAAACAGAGTAAAACTTCAAAAGCGAAAAGAAGAGCTGAACCTTACCGTGAGAAATATTTCACCGTTTGATGCAGCTTTAAATTTGATGCTTTCAAGCGGAAAAACGTTGGATTGCGATTTGATGGAAATATTTAAAGATAAACTTTATCGATATGAAAAGAGTTTTTATCTGGTGGATTGTGATGACGATGTTTTAAAATTTTTAAGGCAGCATAAAGAGTACGAAATTTTTATAGACGGTTACGAAAATTTATCTTTGCAAAATTTTTTAAATTTAAATGAAATTTTTAAAGATAAAATAACGGTGATTTATTAAGGAGATATTATGAAGCTTTTTTCTACAAGAGATACAAAAGACAGTGTTGAATTTTCAGAAGCGCTTTTAAATCCGAGTGCGGCTTTCGGCGGACTTTACGCGCCTGAAATTTTGCCTGTCTGCGATAAGAAATTTTGGCAGGAGAGCGAAAATTCAAGTTACAGAGATTTTGCTTTAAAGGTTATAGAAAAATTCGGTTTTGATATTTCAGGCGAAATTTTTGCGGAAGCACTTAAAAGATATGAAAATTTTGATGATCAAAAATGCCCCGTAAAATTTACAAAATTCAGCGAAAACTGTGAAATTCTGGAGCTTTATCATGGACCTACAAGAGCTTTTAAGGATATGGCGCTTCAGCCTTTCGGTGAAATTTTAAGCAAAATTGCCGTTTTGCGCAAAGAAAATTATCTGATAATGTGCGCTACAAGTGGCGATACAGGACCTGCTACATTGCAAACTTTTGCAAATGCAAAAAATACGCGCGTAATTTGTCTATATCCTAAAAACGGCACAAGCGAAGTGCAAAGACTTCAAATGGTAAATGCGGATGCCAAAAATCTGAAAACTATAGGTATAAAAGGAAATTTCGATGACGCGCAAAGAGCATTGAAAAATCTTTTAGCCGATAATGAATTTAAAGATGAGCTTGCTGCAAACGGTTTAAGATTGAGCGCCGCAAACTCTGTAAATTTCGGACGAATTTTATTTCAAATCATATATTATCTGTTTGCAAATCTGCATTTTAAAGGGCGAAATTTCAATGTAATCGTGCCAAGCGGAAATTTCGGAAATGCGCTTGGAGCGTATTATGCTAAAAAAATGGGTGCGAATATCGCAGATATCCGTATTGCTTCAAATGCAAACAATGTCTTGACAGAGCTTTTTACAAAAGGTATTTATGACTTGAGAAAGCGTTCGCTTATTAAGACGATGAGTCCGGCTATGGATATTTTAATAAGTTCGAATGTTGAGCGGCTTTTGTTTGATAAATTCGGTGATATCAGAACGCGCGAACTTATGAGAGATTTAAAGGAAAACAGATTTTACAGGCTTACGGCTGATGAACTAAAAGAGCTTAAAAATGATTTTAAAGCGGGCTTTTCAAATGATGAAGAGTGCTCTGAAATAATTAAAAAAGTAAGTGAAAAAGGAATTTTAATCGATCCTCACACCGCAAATTGTTTTAAACTGATAAATGAAAACGGGAAAAATTTAATCGTATCGACCGCCGAATGGCTGAAATTTACACCATCGATGGTAAAAGCGATAAATGGCGGTATGAAAAGCGATGAAAAAAGCGAAATGAATGCTCTTGCGGAAAAATTTAATGTTAAAATTCCAAAAAGTATTTCATCGCTTTTCGAAAGAAGTGAAATTCACAAAGATATCGCAGAACAAAATGAAATAAAAAATAAAATTATAGAATGGATAAAAAAATGATAGTAATTCCTGCCAGACTAGCTTCAACGCGTTTTAAAGATAAAATTTTATGTGATATAAAAGGTATGCCGATGTTTATAGCGACAGCAAAAAACGCTTCAAAAGTGGACGATGTGCTGATTGCAGTAGATGACGGAAAAGTGCTTAAAATAGCCCGAAAATATGAATTTAAAGCGATTATGACGGATAAAAATCATCAAAGCGGCACCGATAGAATAAATGAAGCGGTGCAAAATTTCGGTATTAAAGATGACGAAATAATAATCAATGTTCAAGCCGATGAGCCTTTTTTCGAGTCTGAAAATTTGCGTAAATTTAAAGATTTTGCCGCTAGAAAAATTACTTCAAACGAAGCTTTTATGGCAAGTTGTTACAAAAAAGTAAGTGATGAAGATGCCGAAAATCCGAATCTTGTGAAAGTCGTGCTTGATAAATTTGAAAATGCGATATATTTCAGTCGCGCGCCGATACCATATCCAAGAGCGGAATTTCACGATTATTTCGGACATATCGGCATTTATGCCTACAGCGTTAAAAATTTGCGTGAATTTTGCGCTTTTGTGCCTTCTATTTTGGAAAATACGGAAAAACTGGAACAGCTTCGCGCACTATCAAACGCTAAAAAAATCGCAATGTGCGAAATAAAAACCGCAAGTATCGGCATTGATACAAAGCAAGATTATGAAGCGGCGTTAAAGAAATTCATATGACAAAAGATAAATTTATAGAGGAAAATTCACATTATATAGAGTTGCTGCAAAAATTTTGCAATGATAAATTCGGCAAAGGTTCAAAATTAAGCGGAAGTTTGCAGCTGAATTACAAAGGCGAATTTTTAGGCGAACTTCCGTATGAGCTTTGTAAAGAGTGCGAAGAACTGCTTTTTGAGATAAATGGAAAATTTTTAACATGCCCGATTGCTAAAAAACCGAAATGCAGCGAGTGCTTGCAAAACTGCTTCAAACCTGAAATTTGGAAAAAAATCGAACTTATTTTGCCGAAACAGGAGCAAGACAGCCTCAGTAAAATTAAAGAGTTTTTAAATAAGGAAATCATATGAGCGAAGCCGAATATCTAAAAGCGGTGGAAACGCTCAATATCTGGGCAAAAGCTTATTATACGCAAGATAATCCTTTAGCTACGGACATCGAATATGACGTGCTTTATAAAAAAGTCGAAACTTTTGAAAATGAGTTTCCTGATTTAAAAGTTTCCTATTCGCCTACTAATCGCGTGGGAGATGCCGTAAGCGAAGGTTTTGAAAAGATAAATCACAAAGCGAAAATGTGGTCTATGGAAGATATTTTTGATGATAACGAGCTTTTGGCTTGGCTTGAACGCGGCGAAAAAGCAGGTTTGGAATTTTTCGTTGAGCCGAAATTTGACGGAGCAAGTTTAAATTTAACTTATGAAAACGGCGTTTTAATTTCAGCAGGAACGCGCGGAAATGGTGAAACAGGCGAAAATGTAACGCAAAATGCGAAAGTTATAAACTCTATTCCTTTGCAAATCGATTATAAAGAAAAAATTGAAATCAGAGGCGAAGTCGTAATCGCTAAAAGTGACTTTGACGCACTTAATGATGAGCGCGCGAACAGTGGTGAAAATCTTTTTGCAAATCCTAGAAATGCGGCAGCAGGAAGTCTTCGCCAACTTGACAGCGCCGTGGTAAAATCGCGCCATTTAAAATTTTTTCCTTGGGGTGTCGGAGAAAATTCTCTAAGTTTTAAAAAACACAGTGAAATTATGGAGTTTGTGCGAAATTTAGGCTTTTTAAAAGATGATTTTGTAAGAGTTTGCGCTTCTTTGGCTGATTTAAGAAAAGCCTACGTGGATTTACACGAAATGCGAGAACGTAAAGATATTTTAATGGATGGAATGGTAATTCGTATAAATGAACTTACAAAATGTGAAAATATGGGTTATACAATTAAATTTCCACGCTTTATGGTCGCGTATAAATTTCCGCCTGTCGAAAAAGCGACTAAACTTATCGATATAAATTTACAAGTCGGCCGCACCGGCGTAATCACGCCTGTAGGAGTTTTGGAGCCTGTAAATATAGATGGCGCAACAGTGCGAAACGCCACACTTCACAATTTCGATGAAATCGCGCGTCTTGGGCTTATGAAAGGCGATATCGTAAGTATAATACGAAGCGGCGATGTAATTCCTAAAATCACAGGTGTTTTCGGTGCGCGCAGAAATGGAAGTGAAACGCCGATAAAAAGACCGGAGTTTTGTCCTGTTTGCGGAAGCAGACTTTTGGTGGAAGATATTTTTATAAGATGTCAAAATCTCACTTGCAAAGCGCGTATTGTAAATTCGCTGATATATTTTTGCTCTAAAAAATGTATGAATATAGACGGTCTTGGCGAAGCTATCATAAATACACTTTTTGAAAAAGGTAAAATTATAAATATATCGGACATTTACACATTGAAAGCTGATGATTTGGAAGGACTTGAAGGATTTAAAGACAAAAAAATTTCAAATCTTTTAGCATCTATTGAAAATAGTAGGATTTCACCACTTTATAGGTTTATTACAGCACTTGGAATCGAACATATAGGCGAAGTGGCCGCCAGAAAAATCGCTGAAATTTTTGGCGAAAATTGGCTGAATGCAAGTTTTGATGAAATTTTAAAAATCGACGGATTCGGTGAAGCGATGGTGAAAAGTTTTGTCGGTTTTTGTGAGATAAATCGCGAAAAAATTGAAAATTTACTTTCTTTTTTGCATTTAAGCGCCCAAAAAACTGAAATTTCACAAAATGTTTTCACAAAAAAAACTGTTGTAATTACAGGAACTCTCAGCATTTCGCGCGACGAGATGAAAGAAAAACTCATCAAAATGGGTGCAAATGTAACAAACTCCGTTTCTAAAAAAACGGATTTCGTGCTTTTTGGAAAAGATGCCGGAAGTAAGCTTGAAAAAGCAAAAATGCTTGGCGTAAAAGCGATAAGCGAAGACGAGTTTAAGGAAATGCTTTGAGATTTGACAAATTCGTTGCAAGTAAATTAAACATAAGCAGAAATCAGGCGAGTGCGTTGATAGAGGCGGAAAAAATTTTATTAAACGGCGAAATATGCGCTAAAAATTCATTTGAAATTTCCGGCGGAGATATCGATGTGATTGATGAAATTTATGTAGGACGCGGCGCTTTAAAACTTAAAAGTTTTTTAAAATCCATAAAAAAAGCCGCATTCGGCGCTAAAATTTTTGATGAAATAAATAATGCCAAATGTCTTGATATAGGAAGCTCTACTGGAGGATTTGTGCAAATTTTACTTCAAAATGGTGCAAAAAGCGTAGTAGCGCTTGATGTCGGCACTTCTCAACTGGCTGAAATTTTAAAAAATGATGAGCGTGTAGAAGTGTGTGAAAATACCGATATTCGTTCTTTTGAAAGTAAAATCAAATTTGATTTTATAACATGTGATGTAAGTTTTATTTCACTTAATTTAATTATAGAGCGCATTTTAAAATTATCAAAAAAATACGTAATAATTCTTTTTAAACCGCAATTTGAAGTCGGAAAAGAGGCAAAAAGAGATAAAAAAGGCGTCGTTAAAGATGAAAAAAAAATTGCACTGGCAAAAGCGCTTTTTGAGCAAAATATTTATAGCTCTGGTGCTGAAATTCTGCTCTGCGAGCTTTGTCAAATTGCCGGTAAAAACGGCAATAATGAATATTTTTATTTAATACAAAAGGAAAAAGATGTTTAAGAAAATCATATGTTTTTTATTTTTTGCTGTTTTTATTAGTTCGTGCGCACAAAAAAACACGGATACTTTTAAAGCCGAAGTCGTTGCGAATTTTGAACTTTCAAAATTTCTTGGTCTTTGGTATGAAATTGCAAATTATGACGGTAAAAATGATGAAAACAATGTAATTTTAGAATTTTATGCTGATAAAATCGGTGAAGTAAGCGTTATGAAATCATCAAATATCGGTGAAAAACCACAAAAATTGCAAGTTTCAAATTTGAATTTTCCGTTAGGATCAACAGTCGGCAGTTTTGAAATAAATAAATTTATGCTTAAAAAAACTTATAATATTGTTAAAATTGAGCCTAATTACGATTACGCCTTAATTTTTTCAGATGACGGAAAAGAGCTGTTTATGCTTTCTCGCACAAAAACAATGCCGGAAATTATTCGTTATCTTTATTCTCAAAGTGTCAAAAATAACGGTTTTGATCTTAAAAAACTAAATTGGGTAAAGCAGAAATGAGCCGAAATTTGCAAAATTTTATGCAAAATATTACGCAAATTGCAATTGGAAATTTTGACGGAATTCATAAAGCTCATCAGGTTTTGATTAAAAAACTGGGCGAAAATGGCGCCGTAGTTGTAATTTTAAATGAAAATAAAAATTTGACGCCTTATAAATTCAGAGAAAATTTCAGTAATTTGCCGTTTATTTATTTTGAGTTAAATACTTTGCGAAATTTAAGCGGCGGTGAGTTTTTAGATTTTTTAAGCGAAAAATTTCCGCATTTAAATAAAATTGTAGTCGGATACGATTTTCGTTTCGGTAAAGATCGCGCTTTTGATACGAACTTTTTGCGAAAAAATTTTTCAGGAGAAGTTTATGTAATGCCTGAGTTTAAAATCGAAGGTATCGGTGTACACAGCTCTTTGATAAAGGATTTTTTAGACAAAGGCGAACTTGAAAATGCAAAAAAATTTCTTGGAAGAGATTATGAAATTTCAGGAGAAATTGTCAAAGGGCAGGGGCTTGGAAAAGTCTCTTTGGTAGCGACTTTAAATATTCTGGCGGATAATTTCTATTTGCCTAAAAACGGTGTTTATTCATCTTTTTGCAGTCTTGATAACAGCGCATGGCAAAAAAGTGTGAGTTTTATCGGCGTGCGTGAAAGCACCGATGGAAATTTTGCAATCGAAACGCATATTTTAGAAAATTTCAGTGATAAAAATTATAAAAATTGCAGGATTAAATTTATAAAATTCTTGCGCGAAAACCGAAAATTTAGTGATTTAAATGCATTAAAATCACAAATTTCAGAAGATATACAAAATGCTGAAATCAGTTTAAAGGGCAAAAATGAAAGATGAAATTTTTAAAAATGAGATAAAAAAACAATTCGAATTCGATGAAAATGTGGCAAGCGTTTTCGATGACATGATTTCTAGATCAGTGCCTTATTACCGCGAAAGTTGCGAGCTTTCAGGCGAAATTTTGGCGCGAAGTTTAAAAGAGAAAGCAAAAATTATCGATCTTGGTTGTTCGACGGCTGAATTTTTGATTGCGCTTCATCACAAACGCCCTGATTTTGAACTTTTCGGCGTAGATAATTCTGAAAGTATGCTGAAAATAGCAAAGCGAAAATCTATGGCGCACGGCGCTAAAATAGATTTTAAAAATGAAGATATTTTAAATTGCGATTTAAAAGGCTTTGATTGCGCTATTTTAAACTATACTTTGCAGTTCATTCGCCCTATAAAAAGATCCGATTTTGTAGCGAAAATTTATTCGAATCTTGCAAATAACGGCATTTTAATTATGGCTGAAAAATTAATTTATGATGATAAAACTCTGGCTGCTCAAATGATTGAAATTTATGAAAATTATAAGCAAAAGCAAGGATATTCGGCTTTTGAAATAGCACAAAAAAGAAAAGCTTTGGAAAATATTTTAATTCCTTTCAGCGAAACGGAAAATCGCCAAATGCTTAAAAATGCAGGCTTTAAGATAGTTGAAGTTATATTTAAATGGGCAAATTTCGCCGTATTTTTGGCAAAAAAATAACTTTTATGACAAAAAATTATGAAAAAGATAAACAGGTTTTTCAGCTTTAAATGACCAATGATTTGAAATCAGTTTTCGCTTTAAAATGATTATAATAAAAATCCGATTATTTTAAAGCGAAAATAGATCATTGACTGAAAAAGAAAGTTTAAATTTTAAACTACATAAAATTTATTTAATTTAAAAATTTCTTTGCAAATTCAAACAATACTATTTAGAATTTTAATTTAAAGCGGCTACGTAATTTCGTCCGAGTAAATTTAATAAGCTTTAAAAGTGGTATTATAAAAATTTTATTACACAAAAAATATGATAAATCAGTTGCGATAAAAAGACCTTAAATTTTTGAATTTCAAATCATAAAAATTTTAAGTTGAAATGATTCGGTTGGCGGCGATTAAACTTTTAAAGTATTATAGAATGCGTTAAAATAATGCTCAAAACGCCAATTGAATTAATGTAATGAAAATATCAATATTTTTTTAAATAAGTTATGATTTTTATTTGAAATATAAAATTGAATAAAATCATTCAAAACTTGACTTTTTTTGAATTAGCAGAATTTTATGAAAATTATATAAAATTCTTAATTTTTAAGCTGTTTTTATACAAAATGAATATTAAATTTAACAGTAAAACAAAAATCATCAAAAAATAAATTTTATTTATTAAAAAAATATTTATTAATAAACAATAGAATTAAATCACTTTAAAAAAATATAAGGAGAAAAAATGTTAGTAACAAAAAAAGCGCCGAATTTCACAGCGACTGCTGTTTTAGGGGACAATAAAATAGTAGATGATTTTAATCTTTATAAAAATTTAGGCCCGAAAGGGGCGGTTGTATTTTTCTATCCGAAAGATTTTACATTCGTATGTCCTAGCGAAATTATCGCATTCGATCACAGATATCAGGATTTTAAGGATCGTGGTATTGAAGTTATCGGTATTAGCACGGATAATGAATTTTCGCATCTTGCGTGGAAAAATACACCTGTAAATAAAGGCGGCATCGGTCAAATAAAATATCCGTTAGTAGCCGATATTACAAAAGATATCGCAAGAAATTTTGATGTGCTTTATGCAAATGCGGTTGCGCTTAGAGGTTCGTTTTTACTTGACAAAGACGGAACTGTTCGCCACATGGTGCTAAATGATGATGCACTTGGCAGAAATATCGATGAAATGCTTAGAATGGTCGATACTATGCTTTTCACAAACGAAAATGGCGTTGTTTGTCCGGCAGGCTGGAACAAAGGCAAAGAAGCTATGAAAGCAAATCCACAAGGCGTTGCAGATTATCTTGGCAAAAATGCCGATAAATTATAATTTTTTTAAGCGGAAATTTTGCTATTTCGGCGAATTTCCGCCTTTTTAACTACATATTATTAATCCAAAATAGTCGATTTTAAAAAATTCTATTAAAAATTTAAAAGATTTTTTAAATTTTCACAAAATCTTTTTTATAAATTTCATATTTAAATTTTAAGTTTAATGTCAAAATAAAAGCGCGAAAAATACAATTTAAATAGCGTTAAATTCCTGCTTTTATATAAGTTTTTTTACGCATTTAAAAATCGCTTGAAGAGTTATGGTATTTATAATAAAAACTTCGTAGCGATTTTTTTACAACCGGAAATTAAAGTTATAAATAAAATAATTACATAAATTTTAAAGCTAAATTTTTATCAGCGATTATTTTTTAAAAAATAATCTCAATATAAAGCAAATGTAAGCCGTATATGAAAATAATTTATAATTTTAAACACAAGGTCTTAATATTAAACTGAATTATTAAATTAAACTGAAAAAATTATTTATAATTTCAAAATAAATAAGAATAGTATCGTAGACGGCTTACTTGGCGATTTTTCATTAACTCATTTAAAAACAAATAGACGAAAAAACTGAAATTTCTAAGTTTTTTTAACGACTTGAAATAAACAGATAAAATCAGTGCAGCAAATCAACTTAACAGCTTAAATCAAAATTTCTATCCGATTACGCAAAACTGTTTAAAATATTATTTATAGATATAAGTGATAATGCAAACAAAAAGCGAAATTTTAATCATTTAAACTATAAAATTGTTAAAAAGCAAAATTATGTATATCGCTGCGGTAGCGGTAAAATATAATTATTTAAAGCTAAAAATTAAGCATATTCGATCATTTAAAAAAATTTGCAAAGATTTATAAATTTCAATTTTAAACTAAAAGAATGTTTTTACAATTTTCTACGCGTGTTGTATGTTTCGGCGCGGCTGTAAGCCGAGTTCTGTTTTTGTGGCCATTTATCTACATCGCTTTTTGCAAAGCGATTTCAGCGAAGTATCAAAATCATAAGACAAAACCATAACTTCTTGCTGCAGATTGGGTTTGCAAAGCCATTTAAGTTTCCAAAAATGCTGGTGAGCTCTTACCTCACCGTTTCACCATCGCCGATTTTCTTTATTTTATACACATTTAAATTTGTGCTTTTAAAAGTGAAATTTTTAAATTTCAGATGTTAATTTAAGCGTATTTCAAATAACATTTTGCACAAAATAAAGAAAATCGGCAGTCTGTTTTCTGTTGCACTTTCCCTAAGGTTGCCCTCGGCGTCCGTTAGACGCAATCTTGTCTTATAGCAGCTCGGACTTTCCTCTTTTTCAAGCGACCACTTGCCGCACCGAAGTTTTGATTTTAACTAAAAATCGCTTAAATTTCGTTAATTTCTTTGTGTAAAATTTCTTCTAAAATCACGGTTGCGTATGAGCCTTTCGGAAGGTAAAATTCCAGGTTTAGTTGCGCGTTTTGTTCGTCATAAATACAGTTTGCGTTTTCTATAAAACTCCATAAATAGCGAAATGTGCCGTTGAGTTGCGGTGAATATGCGTAAAATTTTTCATAAATTTCATTTTCAAAACGCGCGGAAAGCATTTGGCTTTTCAGTTTGATATTTCCTAGCAAAAGTCCGCTAGGTGAAATCTCGCGTCTTAAAAATCTTTGAACTTCATCATTTAAATTTTCGCAGACAAAAAATTTACCGTGTGGAAAATGTCCTAAAATGTCGCCGTTTAAAATTTTAAAAAACTGCTTTTGATTCATGATAGAAGAAACTTCATCAACTTGCAAATCATAAATTTTAGCCAGCTGTGCGCCAGAAAACTCGCTTGCCATTTTTGAAATTTCAACTCTTTTTTCCAAATATTTATTAAAAAGTTTGCTTTGAAATGCGGAAATTAAAAAATTTCGCATTTTAGGATTTTTAAACTTTTTCTCTCCTTTTAAAATTTTCTCGCCCTGTTCGAAATTATCGCTGAATTTTCCAAATCTTTGATAACCGAAATAGTTTGCAAAACCTTGATTTGCGATAGTTTGCAAAGCCGCCTGTATTTTTTGTGCATCAATTTGCGAAACTTTTTTTAAACGAATAAAAAAGTTATTTCCTTTTAAATGTCCTATTTTTAACTTATTTTTATGTTTTGTTATGCTTAAAATTTTAATTTTTTCGTGCGAAAAATTTTCAATGTCCGCTGCAAATTTTGCCGGAAAACTTATAAATTGCGAAGTAAGACCGTCTTTGTCTTTAAGACCAGCGTAGCCGAAATCTCTAATTTTAACTCCTAAATGTTCGCTTAAAATATGAAGCGCATCGAAAGTGGTAAGATCTTTTTTTTGCAAGCAAATCACGCAATGCTCGCCATCTCCGCTAAAATCATAAAGCGGTACTTCGCGCACGATAAAATCGCGTGAATTTTTCGTAAAATATGCGTCAATCGGGCTGTGTGAAAGTGTATATAAAAAATTTGCCATTTTTATCCTTTTTTCGCGAGATTTTACAAAAATTTAACTTGAAAACTCTTTATAAGCTATATTTTTGTAAAATAACTAAAAATTTTTAAGGAAAAATTATGCTTGATATTAGACTTTTCAGATTTGATTCAAATATTGATTTTACGAGCTATTATAAACCTTATTTTTATGAAAATTTTGATTTTAACACACTTCGCGCTTTATTAAATGATATAAAATCAGGCGATCCATATTTTGAGTTTGACGGTGTGAAATTTTGTAAAATCAATGATGTCGTTGTCAGCTTGGATGAAAAGTTTGACGTGATTTTGCAAAATTTTGGCGAATGCCTTAAAATAGAGCCTTTAAGCACATATTATGCTTATAAGGATTTGAAATTTTCTACAGAAGAATTTGATAAAAAATTTGAAATTTTCAGTGCCTTTAATTATGAAAAAAGCTATTATGATACGTTGATTTCACTGTTTTATTCAAGCGATATGCAAAAATATGTGGATGATTTTTTCGGGCTTAGCGGTTTTGTTTTTGTAAAATATCTGCTTGAAAAATTTCCAAGTAAAAAAGATGAAATTTTAAACATCGTAAAAGCGCAAATGCCTTATTTTACACATCCGAATTTTTTAAATGAACCTTTTGAAACGGAAAAAACGTATGATTTTTTGTGCAGATTTTTAGCGTTTAGACCTTATAAATATAAAAAAATTTCTCAAATTCCTGCCGATTTTACGCCAAAGCATAATTTTAAAGATTTTAATGTTGCCATTTATGGCGATGATTTAAGCAATTTTTTAAAAATTTTTGCGTTGAAAAATGTGAAATTTGATGCGCAAAACTCACCAAGTGGAGCTCAAATATTTAATGTAAATAAAGAAATCGCTATAAAATTGGCTTCAAAAGTATTGTTTGACGCATTTGACAGCGGCGCTGATTTTTTGCTCGTAAACGATGAACGGGATTTTGAAATTTTTGACGGCTGTTCAAAAGAGATAAAACGCTTTTCAAATCGTGATTTACCGAATTTTTACGTGTTGAAATTTGATGAATTTTTAGCTCTTACTAGCGGCGAAAAACCGGCAAGTTTGAAAAACCATAAACTTAAAGTTACACTTATTTAAAATTTATATTTGAAAAATTCCAAAAATTGGGGGTAAAATGTTTTATACGATTTTGTGCGTTGGAACAGGCGGATTTGTAGGCGCTATTTTGAGATTTTTGTTTTATTTGGGATTTGCTCAATTTTTTTCTCAAAAGTATATTTTTATCGCGACAATATGTGTAAATATTATCGGCTCTTTCATAATCGGTTTTGTTTTAAACATCGCCACGACTTACGCGATAAATTATAATTTTAAAAATTTTTTAGTTACAGGACTTTTGGGCGCTTTGACGACGTTTTCTACATTTACTTATGAGAATGCTGTTTTTTTAAATCACGGCGAAATTTCAAAATTTTTTCTAAATATCACTATGAGTATAATTTTATGTCTGATTTTTTGTTTTTTGGGAATTTATACGGCAAAAATTATTCACTAAATTGATATACTTTCTATCAACTTTCTTTATAAAATTTTATAAAAAACTTGAAAATTTTGTCAATTTATAATATAATCTGCTAAAAATTTTTTAAAAAAGGACATAAAAAATGGCAAAACGAAAGTTTAAAACCGAAGTTAATCAACTTTTAAATTTGATGATTAATTCGCTTTATTCAAATAAAGAGATTTTTTTACGCGAACTTATCTCAAATGCAAGCGACGCTCTTGACAAACTTAATTATCTTGCGCTCACGAAAGATGAGTATAAAAAATTAACTTACACACCTAAGATTGAAATAACTCTTGACAAAGAAGCAAAAACTTTAACGATAAGCGATACCGGAATAGGAATGGATGAAAACGAACTTGAAAACAATCTCGGAACCATCGCAAGAAGCGGAACAAAAGGCTTTATAGAACAACTTAGTGGAGATGCTAAAAAAGACAGCAATCTAATCGGACAATTCGGTGTAGGATTTTATTCCGCGTTTATGGTTGCTGATAAAATCGAAGTTTTGACTAAAAAACCTCTTAGCGACGAAGCTTTTTCTTGGAAAAGCGACGCGAACGACTACACAATCGAAAAGGCGGAAAAGGCGGATTTTGGAACGCAAATCACACTATATCTTAAAGACGATGAATTTTTAGACAGTTACCGCCTTGAAAATATCATCAAAAAATATTCAAATCACATTCCTTATCCTATTTTTTTACAAAAAGAAAAATATGTAGCTAGCCAAAAAGAGGGCGAAGAAGGGCATTATGAGAGTGAAATTTCACAAGTTAATAAAGCAAACGCTCTTTGGAGACTTCCAAAAAGCAATCTGAAAGAGCAGGATTATTTTGATTTTTATAAGCAAATCAGCCACGACAGCAGCGATCCGCTACTTTACATTCACACTAAAGCGGAAGGCGTTCACGAATATACAACGCTGTTTTTTGTTCCAAGCGTTCAACCTTTCGATCTTTTTCGCGTGGATTATCAAAGTGGTGTAAAACTTTATGTAAAACGCGTTTTTATAACCGATGACGCCAAAGAGCTCTTACCACCTTATTTGAGATTTGTGCGCGGAATAATCGATATAGAAGACTTACCGCTAAATGTGAGTCGTGAAATTTTGCAGGAAAACCGCATAATGCAAACAGTAAAAGCTGCAAGCGTAAAGAAAATTTTGGGCGAGTTGGAAAAAATAAAAAATAGTGATAAAGAAAAATATGCGAAATTTTATAAACTTTTCGGCAAAGTTTTAAAAGAAGGGCTTTGGGGATTTTCTACCGAAAAAGATGAAATTTTAAAACTTTGTCTTTTCAAATCAAGCAAAACAGGCGAATTAATTGATTTAGCGGAATATAAAAAATCAATGGCGGCAGAGCAAAAAGAGATTTATTATATCAGCGGCGGGAAAGCTGAAACTCTTAAAAATTCGCCTCTTTTAGAAGAATTTAATGCTAAAAATATAGAAGTTTTAATTTGCGACGATGAAATCGATACGATTATAATGCCGATGATTGGTGAATTTGATAAAACACCTATAAAAAGCGTAATGGATGCCGATTTTAGCGATGATAAAGGTGAAATTTCAGCGCAGGATCTTGAAATAGCTGAAAAAATAAAAGAAAACTTAAAAGATAAGGTAAAAGATGTAAAAATTTCAAAAAGACTTAAAAATGCTTTAGGTGTTCTTGTATTTGATAAAAATGATCCGAATTACGCTATGCAAGCGATTTATAAACAAATGGGACAGGAAAATTTGCCTGAAGTTTTACCGATACTTGAGATAAATAAAGATCACGAAATCATCAAAAAATTAATTGCAAATCAAAGCGAAATCGCTAAAATTTCAAACATTATTTTTGATCTTGCAAAACTTAGCGAAGGTCAAAATATTGATGATGCAAGTGAATTTGCAAAAAACGTAAGCGAAATAATCGCAAAAGCGATTTAAAATTTATAATTTTCGGGCAAAAGTTCGCCCGAAAATTTTATATTTGAAATAAACTTCTTAAAAATATTTCCAAATAGTTTAAAAATCATTATCTAAAAAGTCAGCTTATAAATTTATAAGCTGACTTTTTTATAGTTTTAAATTTTAATGCGGCTTTAAATAATATATTTTTTTTATTGTGAAAATTTAAAAATAGTTTTTAAAATTTGCAACAATTTTTAGCTTATTTTTGCAAAACTGATATATAAAATTTATAATGATAAAAATTTCTTATAACTTGACTGTCAAATTAGGCGATATCGTAAAACAAAAAGCCGATTATGCGCTAAATCCGTCAAATACCAAAATGTTTTTAGGAAGTGGCGTTTTCTATGGTTTTTTATAGAAATTGCGGCGGCGCCGTTTTACAAGAGTAAATGTTAAAAGGCAAAAAAGAGTTTTGAATTAAAAAACGGCGCGGCGCTTGCTTACAGCGATGTCGTAAAAACAAATCAAACTGCTTAAATATCGGCGAAATTTTGCGCGCTTGCGTTATAAACTATATCGATAAATCAAAGCCTAAAAATACTGCTCTTGATGATATTAAAATCATAATTAAAAATGTAGAGCGGTTTTTGATAAACGACGAGCGTTCGCGCGTAAGTTTTGCTATTTCTATGATAGGTTGCGGCATCGGCTGACCGGATATCGCGGATATTTTTAAAATTTACAGAGCATATTTTACAAAACTTCAAAATTTCGACAAAAATTTGCGATGTGATTGTGTTTGCTTATAGTAAAGACGATTTTAAAAAGATATTAGATAAAAATTAGAGTGAAATTTATAAATTTTCCACTCTAAAACGGCTGTTTTATTTAAGCCACTCTTTTATCATACCGATTAGATCAGGCGTAATCTCTTTTTTAATGGCTTCGTATTTTTCTTGATTTTCTTTAAGATTTTCTTTTGAAATATAATTCTCTCTTTCGAGCAGTGCGTTATGATAGCGCATATGACTTTTTATATTAATACTAATAAGTTCTGCAAATAAATCTAAATTATGTGTCAGTTTTATCGGAGTTTCTGGCATTGTAAAATGATACTTCATATCAAAGTATTTTATTTCTAAATCATCCAATTTTTTTGTGCTTTTTTCAAAAACGATACTATTTATTTTGTTTATAAAATTATTAAAATTTCTTTCGAAATATTCTTCATCTATTTTATCTATAAATTCCTTTATTACTTCATCAAACATTTTATCAAATTCCGTAAGATCAATTTCATATTCGGTTATTTCGCTGCAATTCTGAATTTGTATTCTGTTATTCACTAAAATTTTTTGCATCTGGCTTATTTTTACAGATAGTGGAGTGCATATTTCGTTTGTTATTAGAAAATTGCTGAATTTCTCTGTAAAACCAACGAGCATTTCGCTGTTTTCGATAAAAATTTTATCTTTTAAAAAGAAATCGCTTTTAAAAATTTTAAATAGATTTCCTTTAATTTTATAAATTTCACCCTCACTTGCAAAGCAATAAATTTCTTTTTTGTAGATAAAAAATGCCAAAATTTCATTTTTTATATCTTCAAAATTTAGTTTGTCATTAAATATTTTATCTTTACATCTATCGTTAAAATTATGATTAACGGCGTAGTGTATTGTATTTACTTGATATATTTGTGTTATTTGCGATTGTTGCATATTGCTTTGTACGTATGAACGCGTTTTTATTATTGAATTTTTAATACATTTTGTGTTTTTATCTTTGGTGCTGTTCCAGTTTCTGTTCCAAGGTTTTTCAATACAATCTTTTTCAAATATACTCTTATTGTAACAAAGCACCATATCAATGCCACATATAAGTTCAAATTTTTCGTTTTTTTCTAAATTCGACTCTTTGATTTTTTCCACCAACTCTCTTATTTCATCTATCGGGGTTAATATAAAATTGTTATCTGTTAAAATTCTGGTTATTAAAAAATTGAATTCATTATAAAACGTATTTAATTTTGATTTCAATCTTTTTCTATAATTGCTATCACTTTCTTCATACTTTTGTTCAATTTTCACATCTGTAAGTCCGTTGTGTATAGTGTAACCGGGTATATTAGTATTACTTTGGTAATTTTCTTTAGAAAAATTAATTTTTTTGAAGAAAGTGTTAGGTGTTATGATGTAATTTTCTTCCTTTTCTTCCTTTTCTTCCTTTTCTTCCTTTTCTTCCTTTTCTTCCTCGAAATTTACTATTATTTTATAAAACTCTTTTATATCTAATTTACTGCTGTTTGAACTGTCAAAAAGTTCAAGATCGTCAAAGCCTTCTTCTACAATAAAATCTATTTTTTCTTTTTCATTCAAAGTTTTGTATGAGCTATTTTTATATAATTTTTCAAAAATATCTAGTAGTTCCTTTTTTTTATTTTCTTTTAACTTATCTAAATTCATCATATCGAAAAAATACAGCAATATCGGATAAATAGTCATTTTTATTCCTTTTTTAAAATTTTTAAGAAATTATAACATATAACAAAAAAAATGGGAAAACGTTTTCCCATTTTATATTCTATAATTTTGCCAATTTTAAAAAAATATTTTTTTTAAGGAAAAGAAAATGAGTATAAATGAAGGTAAAACAATCAGCGAAGCGCTTTTTCAAGATCGTCATCTGTTTTTACACGGTGATATAAACGGCGATATGGCAAGCGCTATAATTGCAGGATTATTGGCACTATCAAACGATGATAAGCCGATATCTCTGCATATTTTTTCAGGAGGCGGTGAAATTTATTCTGGTTTAGCGATAATTGATGCGATTAGAAGCATTAAAGCTCCGGTTTATACATATGCTATGGGACTTTGCGCGTCAATGGCGGCGATTATTTTTGTTAGTGGTGATAAAAGATTTATAGGAGCAAATTCTAGATTTATGATTCATCAGCCCCTAGGCGGCGCAAGCGGAAAGTTAAGCGATATGCAAACAACTATAGATGAAGCTTTAAAATTAAAAGAAATAATCGTTGAAATTTTATCTGCTAAATCAGAGTTAAGCAAGGAAGAAATTTCAAAAATGATAGAAAAAGACAAATTTCTATCGGCTAAAGAGTGCCTTAAAATAGGCTTTTGTGATGAAATTTTAAAAGATAAAAATCAAATTAAAAGGATATAAAATGAATATTTATGGATTTAATTCAAGTGTTTTTAATAACGATGTTTTAAAAGATTTTGATGCGGTAGAGCAAACTATCAATTTGCCGCTTGATTTTAGACACGCGATGATTGTTGGAGAGACTGGCTGCGGAAAGACAACTTCGGCGATTTTGCCGATTTTAAATAACAGAATCCAAAAAGGTCATGGAATTTTAATGTTTGATTACAAGGGCGCCGAACATCTTAAAGTTAAAGCTTTGGCTAAAAAGCATAATCGCTTGAAAGATGTCGTGATGATAAATGTGCCTTGGGGAAAAAATATAAATTTCATTGAAGCGGGCGATCCGGCTTTTATAAGTCAAAATTTGGAAAAAATCTATCTGACATCTAATAATAATGATTTTTGGGCAAAATGTGCAGGAAGCTATCTTTCAGGAGTTATTTCAATGCTTAGCGCGATGAGAAATATAGCACTTTCTTTAAATAATTTTTTACCGAATAGCGTTGATGAAATTCCTCAAAATACAATTAAGGTTGTGCTTGAAAAATTAAATTCTCCGGAAAAATTTTTCTATTTTTATAGAGATGTTAAAGCTTTTTATAATAAATATTTATGCAATGAGATCAGCTCTTATATAGCTCATTTGCCAAAAAATATTGCGTCAAAAATATTACGTGAATTTTATGCAATGCGAAAGATAAATAAACCTAAATTTGAAAAATTTTTAAATGAAAATGAAATATTTTCAAAGTTCGTATCAAACTATAATGAAGGACCTACGGCATTATTTACTAAAAATATTACCGCGATGTTCGCATCACTTAACAGAGTTGCTGATATAGAATATATAAACAAAGATGAAAATTCTCTTTTTGAGATGTTAAACAGCGGTAAAATAGTAATTGTAAATTGTGATAATCTTGATAATGCAATTCTTGCCATTTTGTTAAGTGCCACACTTGACGGTCTTACAAAAAGATGTTCTTTAAATATAAAAACCGCAATTTCCATAATCATCGACGAAGCGCAAAAAGTTTTGTGCGAAGGGACGGATTTGCACGCTGATGTTTTAAGAGAGAGTCAAACCGAGCTTATTTTAGCATTTCAAAATGAAGACTTGATGAAAACAAAAATCGGTACAACGCAATACAGCGCTTTAAAACAAAATTTAACGCATAAATTTATTTATAAAAATCAAAAATCGGATTATTTTTCCGAAAGTTATAATTTGAAACAATTTGAATGTTATAACAATGACAATAAAAAATTAGAAAAAATGAAACCGATTTTTTTAGATAAAAATGAGTTGGATAAAGCTGAATTGTGCTTTCAAAAGATAAACGGCGTATTTAATAAATTCGCAAGCGGCGAGTATGATGAAAATAGCATAGTCGTTTATGATTCGAATCTTTTTAGGAACGAAGCGAAGGTTATTTTAAAAAACATAAAAAGCAAAGAAATAAAGAATATTCCAAGTTTAAGCAACGAAGAAGCTGCAATGCTTTTGGAATCTTTAAAAAATTTAAGGGGATAAAAATGAGTAATTTAGAAATATATAAATCATTTTATAACACCGATTTTGCAGTGGCAGGTTTAAATGCTTTAGAGTTGCATAATTATAAAAATACAGATAAAAACAAAAACGAAATTTATGAAAAACTTATTGAAAATAGAAATTTAAGCGAGATTATGAATGATATCGATTGGGGTTTAAATGTCTTAAAATTTAGACTTGCAATGCTCAGATTAAATCCTTGCGTTTGCGATGAGCTTAAAGGCTATGTTCATAAGTGTTATGAAGAGATTTTAAATCTTTCAGGAGATGATACTAAAATAAAAGCGCTTTTTACATTAAATGCAAAAGTTCTTAATGGCGAGATAATAATAGGTTTTATGGCTAGCTTTAAAGATTTTTTTAGAGCAAAATCTATTCACAAAAAAGTAAGATATTTATATGGTAACAAGAGAAACGGGTTGATTTTTGAACTTCATAAAAAGCTTTTTAACTCTGCCGTGTCTATACATTCTTTGTCAGGTTATCTGACATTCAGCGATGATGATTATAAAAAAGGAATAATGATGGCATATGATAATTGCGGAGTCGATGAGTTTAAAAAATGTTTTCATAAAGATCGCACCGTCATATTAACTTCCGGTTTGGAAGGAATTATTTTTGATTAACATAAAAAAGTTTAAATTTATTAACGTTTTTGTAAAATAACGTTTTAATTTTATTCATATTGTATAAAAATGGATAAAAATCAGCTTTTTTTTGATGGCTTTATCCATTTAAAATTTTTAAGAAAGGATATGCAATGTCAGTTGCAAAATTGTTTTTCGGTCTTATCGACTTTTTTATAAAGCTTTTTATAAAGCTTGGAATTTTACTTATTATACTTTTGGTTGTGGCGCTTTTCGTGGCTAACAATACCATTCCGCCATATTCCAAACATCAGGAGAAAGCCGCTGAATTTTTGGAAAAAAATGCACGGCAAAACTCATCTGATGATTGGCAATATCTTGGCAATTCGCTTATCAACGGCTTAAATCAAAGTTTTCAAACATATAAGTGCGACACTCTTGAAATCGGACAATTTAAGCTTGTAAATTTTTGTGAATTTAGATACCTAGATGGTAGTAAAATGTGGACTTATGGCGTTTTTGGCAGTGTTTTTTGTTTTTCAGATAAAAATTAAGGCGAGGGGTATTTATGTTTATTAGAGTGGATCAAGTTGTAGGAGCCTTATTGGCATTAATGGTTCTTTTGTTGTTAGGTTATCTTATAGCAATTAAAATTTTTGTGCTGATATGGTATTTTATGCACTTTGGATTTTATTTGATTCCTATCATTATTATGATTTATATAGTTTTTTATAGCTTGGGGTTTGTTTTAAAATTTGAAATTTTATACGGTATAGGTAAAATATTTTTGTTTTTAGGCTTTATTTATATTTTTGTCTTATCCGTATCTTTGTGGTTTAATTATGCGTTTGATATATTTAAAGGCTTTTCAAACACATTATATTATCCGCTGAAACTAATCGGTATGGGTGGTATAACAATTCCTAGTGAAGTATTTTCAATGAAAATTTTTACTTACAATGTGCCGTTTGACAGCTCTTTTATGAAAGCGTTTTTTTGTATAGCAAATTTTGCAATTTATATTATTGCCATCGTTGGCGTGACGCTTAATTCAGCTTTAGGTGGATTTTTTGCATTTATATTTTGCATAATCAACTTTATTCCGCATTTATATGCAAATTTTCCTGGATTTGCAATGTGGATTTATAGTTTTATGCCTTGGGTATAAACTTGAAATTTTAAAAAAAAGGATAAAAGATGATAAAAACTGTTTAATTTGTTTTTTAGTGTTTGTTTTTGATCGGCTATGGTTTTGATTTCAAATATTTGGTAAAAATTATTATTTTAAAAAAAAGGAAAAAAAGATGAAAAAAATTATTTTAGCTTTATGCTTGGTTTTTGGTGTTTGCTTTGCTGGTAAAACAGATGAGTTGTTCAATAAATGTCATGAATATGATGACGGAAATTCTTGTTTAGAAATTGCACGCATTATACTTGAACAACAGGAAATAGATAAAAGCAGGTATTTTATGTTATTAATTTCTTTATCACACGGATGCGATATTAATAACGGTAGGTGTTGTGGCGTGTTGGCAAATATACTTGAAGGCTCAAAGGAATATAAAAAAGCAAAAGAAAATTATGGTAAGTGCTGCAGGCTTGAAGGAAACGAGATGTGTTGCGATAGATATAAACGATTAAAAAATCAAGGATATTAAAATATAAAATTTCCAAGGAGATAAAAATGAATTTGGTTAAATGTCCATATTGTGCTGAAATGATAGCGGATGGCTTTGAATTTTGTCCTGTATGTCATACTCAGCTTGAAGTCAGTTGTCCAAAATGCGGTCAAAAAATAAAATCAGATGCCAAAAAGTGCAAACATTGTGGCGAATTTATAGAGATAATCCCAAAAACGCAAGAAGAGGTCTCAAATCAAAAAGAAGCAATCTCGCAAGAAGTTCAAGAAAACATTAATGATGAAACTCAAAATAGTGTTGATAAAGAAAACAATGATGAGATTCATCAGGAAAGCAAAAATGGCGCCGGTGTTGAAAATCAAACTGCCAAAAAGAGAAACTTATTTAAAAATCCGCTACTTTACATTGGAATTTTTATTGTTATTTTTGTTGCAGTTCTTTATAAAAATAACGCTTTAGAGATAAAATGCGCTTTTGGCAACGGCGATGCTTGTCTTAATTTGGGAAAAGAATATGGTGCAAAAAAAGATTATCAAAAATCAATAGAGTATCATAAAAAAGCTTGTGATTTAGATAAAGGATTTTCTTGTTGTATGGTGGGATATTTATATAAAGAAGGCAAAGGTGTAAAACGAGATTATCAAATGGCAAGTGAGTATTATAAAAAAGCTTGTGATTTATATGACGGATTTTCTTGTGGTATGGTGGGATCTTTATATAAAGAAGGCGAAGGTGTAAAACGAGATTATCAAAAAGCATATGAGTATTATAAAAAAGGTTGCGATTTAGATGACGGATCATCTTGCAAGACGGTGGGATATTTATATGAAGAAGGCGAAGGTGTAAAACAAGATTATCAAAAAGCAAAAGAGTATTATCAAAAAGCATATGTGTATTATAAAAAAGGTTGCGATTTAGGTGACGGAGCAGATTGCACTGCGGTGGGAGATTTATATAAAGAAGGCTATGGTGTAAAACAAGATTATCAAACGGCAAGTGAGTATTATAAAAAAGGTTGCGATTTAGATGACGGATTTTCTTGTGGTATGATGGGAGATTTATATAAAAAAGGCTATGGTGTAAAACAAGATTATCAAATGGCAAGTGAGTATTATAAAAAAGGTTGCGATTTAGATGACGGATTTTCTTGTGGTATGGTGGGATATTTATATAAAGAAGGCATAGGTGTAAAACGAGATTATCAAAAAGCAAGTGAGTATTTTAAAAAAGGTTGCGATTTAGGTAACGAAGTATCTTGTTCCTTTTTTGATGATTAAAATTAAAAAATTAATTTTAGAAAAAAAATGAAAAAGGGTTTGATTTGTTTTTGGTCGGCTGTGCAATGGTTTTGCATTGTAAATAAAATATGTTTTATTAAAAATAAAACTGAAATTTGATGAAGCATATGATTTTTATAATTATTAAAAAAATAAGGAGAAAATTATGAAAAAGTTAATGTTAATTTTATTATCAATGTTTATTTTGGTTAGTGGTGCAATGGCTGTGAGCCTTGCTAAAGTGAAAATAGATGAGAAATGGGGCTTTATCAACGAAAATGGCGACATTATAATAGAACCGAAATTTGATGAAGCTAGAGATTTTTCAAACGGTTTTGCTGTAGTAGTCAGCGATTTTAAACAAAGTTATATAAATAGTGACGGAAAAATTGTTGCTAAAGCTGAAGCCGATTCGGTTTATGATTTTTTTGAAAACGGTTTGGCGGCTGTAGGCGGTAAGTTTATTGATAAAAACGGAAAAATTGCAATTAAACGATCTTTTGCAAACAATGGCGGTTTCTCGGAAGGTCTGGCGCCTGTTATGGAAGAAAACGGAAATTGGGGATATATAAATGAAAAAGGTAATTTTATAATAAAGCCGAAATTTAGATATGCATATGAATTTTCAAACGGTTTGGCTGCGGTTCAAATGGAAAATATGAAATACGGATTGATTGATAAACGAGGAAATTTTGTAGTAAAACCGAAGTTTGATTACATTGAAAATTTCGGAGAAAATGGTTTGGCTATTTATGGAACCGGCGAAATAGTTTTTGATGAATGTATTGGAGATAAAGGATTTATTAACAAAAACGGCGAAATTGTTATTAAAGCTCAATTTTATGATGTTAATCCTTTTTCAAAAAACGGTTTAGCATTAGTCGCAATAGAAAAGGATAATATAAAATATGGTTTTATTAACGAAAATGGCGATTTTGTAATAGAACCGAAATTTGACAGAGCTCTATCTTTCACGGAAAACGGCTTAGCAGCAGCTTGTTTAAATAATAAATGTGGTTTTATTAACGAAAAAGGTGAATATGTAATAGAACCGAAATTTGACAGAGCTCTATCTTTCACGGAAAACGGCTTAGCAGCAGCTTGTTTAAATAATAAATGTGGTTTTATTAACGAAAATGGCGATTTTGTAATAGAACCTAAATTTGATGAAGCAGGTAGTTTCGTCACAATAAAAAAATAAAAATTTTAAAAATTCTTTTGAAACGGCTTTATTATTGTCGTTTCAAAAGTCTGTTAAAACTGGTTTTGTATCGCTCAAACTGTTGTGTTTTTAGTTTTTAATTAAAATTTCAAAAAGCCTTTAGCAAATGTTGTTTTAAAATATTTTATCTTGCGTTAAATTTTAATATTTAAATTATTTAATTTACAAATTTGCGCACTAAATTTATGAAAAAAATTATAAAAAATCAAATAAAAAGTCTTAAAAATATTCAAATCGAAATTTTATTTTCTATAAGAAAATATTTTTTGAAATAATACTTGGAAAAATTTTTAAAGGATTTTTTTATGGTTTATGAGCGAATAAATGAAATTTTAAAGGAGAAAAATATCTCTAAAAAAGATTTTGCAAAAAGACTTATTAATCTGGACGCCGAGCTCAAAAGCACAGGCAACGCACCATCTCTTTCTACTATTTACAATTATCTAAACGGCAATAGAGAGATAAAAGCCGATATGATTCCATTTATCGCGGTTGCTTTGGATGTGAGTGAGCAGGAGTTATTTTTTCAAAATGAAAAAGATATCGAGAAATTTTATAGAAAAATGCTTTTAAATGATAACGCGACTTCTATTTTTTCAAAAAGCATATCTTCAAGGATTTTAAAGCTCATTTCGCTTGCTTCATATGCACCCGAACCACTGTTAGATAGAATCATCGTTACACTTGAAACTAACAAAAACAATATCATAAAATCAATAAAAAATTTCGGTGATTTGGATAAATTCTAATAAATTTTTTACTTTTTTTGTGCGTTTTATATAAAATTTAAAAAACAGCATTCATATTGTTATAATTTAAAATTTTAATTTGGGCTAAATACGAGAAAAAATAGTTTTATTTTTAATGGCGATAATTTTTGTTTTTGCAGATTGCGGCGAGAAAATATTTAGCTTCTGTATGTGTAGATGAAAAGTGCGGTTATATTAATAAAAAAATGGTGAGTTTGTGATAGATGTGAAATTTTATAAAGTAGGCGATTTTATAAGTATAAAAAATGAAATTTCAATAAAAAAATCGCTTTGTTCTTGTGTTATTAATTTTTTATTTTTAAGCTGCGACAATAAAATTGAAAGTGTCTGTAAATACGGTTCGCAATTTCAGTAGCAATTTAAATAGATGGAAATATCAGGTTTTGTAAATTTTATTTTTAAAACGATAATAAGATTAAATTAAAAATTCGGATTTATAAAACTAAAAATTTCGCAATTAATCTAATTTAGGCTAAATTTCAGTTTTGACAAAAAATAAGTTTAGCAAAATTAAGACTTTACGAATTTATCGGTTAAAAGGCGAATTCGCGACATAGCTGAAATTTTCTATAATTGAAGGCGTAGATTTTGCAAAAAAAGTTTTTAATGTTTTTAAAAATTGTTAAGAGTTATTGCAAAATTAAAAAACAGTTCTACCCAAAAAAGCAAAATTATAATTGAGATGAAATTTAAAAATTTTTAGTAATAATAAAGCGCAATTTTAAGAATAAGATTTTTAGAAAATTATTTGTATATTTATAAAAAAGAGCCGTATCGTGTAAACTGATACTTATGGTTTATTTAAAAATAGTAAATTTGAAAGTTGTATTTATAATCGTAAAATTTTATAGCCTGACCTTTTTTATGCCAAGCTACAAAAAATTATTTTAGTCTGCAAAATAAATTTTGTATTTATACGGACGATACAGTTAAAATTCTTATTTTGTTTTTATTGATTGAGTATTGTTAAATTTGCTCTTTAATACCACAACGCCTTTATGATTAATAAAAACCAACCTCCCGTTTAATTCAACCGGAGCCAAACCTTTTTCTGAAAAATTGTAAGCTCTATCAAATTCAGGCTCAATTACAAAATTGCCTTCTTTATCTGCAAAACCCCATTTATTGTTATTTTGAGCAACAGTTAATCCGTTTTCAGCAAAATAATTTGAATTATTAAAATTAGATTCAGAAGTCACATTGCCTTTTTTGTCGATAAAAACCAATTTGTTATTCAACTCAACCAACGCCGAACCTGTTTCTGAAAAATTGTAAGCTCTATCGAATTTGGCTTCAATTACAAAATCACCTTTTTCATTTGTAAAACCCCATTTATTGTCGATTTGAGCACAAGTAAGATTATCAGCCGATAAGCTGCCGACTAAAAATATTAAACCTAAAACAGTTTTTTTCATAATACCCCGCTTTTTAATTATGATTTTTGATTGTAACAAAATTTTCGGCATTTAATATTTTCAAGCCGTTCTTAAAGAAAGACGATACTATCAAATTATTAAGTTTCATTATATTGCAATAAAAGTGCATTTTTAATTTGACGGTAAAACAATTTTCTTAAAAAGTAATGAAACATATCAAAATTAAATTTAAAAATTATATCGCTTTATTTATTAAACAATACTTATTTTGTATCTGATTTATTTTTTTAATTTATACTTTTTTGTTTCAATCATAAAAATTTTAAAAAATATATTATTAACTCTGGCATTTTTTAAAATTTTTGTGAAATTTTGTAAAAATTAAAGGTAATAATTTTTGCAAAATCACTAAACTTTCAAAATTAAAATTTCCAGCTTAAAAATTTGGTCATTTTTTAAGACAAATTTTTTAATTCCTTAAAATTTAAATAAAATCAAAAATTTTTATTTTATTTACATTTGATAAAATTTTTTATCAAATGGTTATATTTTTCATCGCATTTACCATATCAAAAAATTGTTTGTGTTCATAAACATCGTGTGTGCGGATTATTGTCGCGCCATCTAAAAAGGCTTGATAGTGTAAATACAAACTTCCTGCAGTGCGATCTTCAACTTTGCTAGGACTATAAAAATTTATCATTTGTTTATGACTGGCACCAACAAAAAGCGGCAAATAAAAATGTAAAAAGTGACTTAAATGCTTTATTAAAAGCATATTTTGAGGCATTGATTTACCAAAACCTATTCCGGGATCTAAAAAAATCTTTATACCGTTTTTTGTAAAAATATTTGAAAAATTAGCAGGAATTTCATCTGCGGCTTCTAAAAATTCGCCGTTTTCATAAGCTCTTATTCCACCGAAATTTTGTGCAATTTCATTCAGTTTAGTGCTGAAAAATTCATCTATTTCTGCCAACAAATCATCATATTTCGGTGCTTTTTGCATATTTTTAGGATCGCCTTGCATATGCATTAGACAATACTCGGCGTCATATTTTTTAGCAAGGCTGCAAAGTGAAATTTTGCCGCTTATGTCATTTATCATTTTAAAGCCTTTATTTAAGGCATATTCCAAGCAGTATTCATCAAAACTGTCAAGGCTGAATTTTACTTTTTCGTGCAGATTGTTTGTGTAAATTTCATCAATTACACTTTTTATGCGCGAAAATTCTTCATCTCTGCCGCAGTATTCGCTTCCTGGTCTGCTTGAAACGCCGCCTAAATCTATATAATCCGCTCCATCTGTGATAAATTTTTCGATTCGTTTTATTGCTTCATTTTGACTGACGCGACTTGCTGGATTAAAGCTATCGTTATTTACATTTACAACGCCCATTATTAAAGCTTTTTGCGGCTTTTTAAATTCGGTTTTTAAAAATTTTCCAAGTTCTTTTAATCCGAAATCCTGCATACTTTCTTTTTTTGCTAAAATTTCAATTTGCGCTTCGGTTGCCATCAAAACTGCGTTTGACGATTTTTCGCCGAAAATTACATTTTCATTGCAAACAAGCTCCGCGCCTATGCTAAGTGCATCCTGTTTTAAGATATTTGCGGCAGGCGCTTTAATGTCTTCAATGTAAAAAAAGTATATATGAGATTTTTTTTGCATTATTGTTTTTCCACAAGCGCGTGGACCTATATGTTTGCAAAGTTCGTTAAAATCCGTATTTTCATTAATTTTAAAAATTTTCATATTTTCTCCTGTATCATCAGCAAAAGCGGTGTCAGAACGGCGTGCGTTTTGCAATTTGTATTTGCCAAATATACTAGTTTGTCGATGTATTCAAGCTCGTTTTCACTGAAATTTATGCCATAAGCAAGTGCTTCTTTTGTAATTTGACAAATATAATCTCTAAGCTTGAATTTATCAAATTCTCCGACTTTTTCCAAAGAAATTTTTTCATCTATAAACTCAAGCGCTTCTTTTAAAGTCAGTTTTTTAAAATTTATTCCTGTTGGTTCCTGTATTTTTGACGATAAAAAATTTTTAACCAAAAGTCGCGATCTGATTGTCGGCAAAAGCGCATTTAGCGAGTTTGTGATGATTATAAAAATTATATTTCTTGGCGGTTCTTCCAAAATTTTAAGCAAAGTGTTTTGAGCTTCGATGCCGAATTTTTGCGCTTTTATTATTATGTATTTTTCGCTGATTTCTGCTATATAAGCTTCGGCTATAACGTTTTTGGCATCTTCCACTTTAAAGTCGTCGCATTCAAAAAAACGTAAGTTGTTTGCTCCAAGAGAGTTTATAAGTGAAATTTTATAATTTTCAAAATCGTTTGTAAGAACGATATGGCTTAATTTCAAAGTGCTACTTCTTCAAAAAGCACGGCATTTATCGCGCTGTCAAAAATTTTAGTCAGCTCAATTAGCTGATTATCCAGATTTTCGCCTTTTGAGCTTAGATAAAAGCTGTTTTCTATCGTATCATCAATAATCCATAAAAAATTGTTTTCAAAATTTTTAGTAAGTGCATACGAACCTGTTCCTGTTTTTCCTATATAAAAGCAAACTATATTATCGTCAAATACGATATTTAACATATCGCAAATGAGTGCTATCTGCTCTTTTGGAGTTGCATTTGTAAATTTCGGATAAAGTGCGTTTAACTTAAAAAAAGGAAAAATCGGACGGGTTTGGCTGCAATTTATTTTATATATAAAATAGTCGCAAAACCACGCTCTATCATCATCGCTTAATATGATAAAAACTTTTCCATTTAGCAAATGATGTAAATTTATAGCAAGCAAAGGCATAAAACTCTCTCTTTTTATTTCAAACCAGTCTAAATTTTTATTTTTTTGAGTAAATTCTATGCCCCATTTAAAAATGTCGCGCATTATTTATCCAAATTATAAGCTTTGTGAAGAGCTCTTACAGCAAGTTCGCCGTATTTTTCATTTATTATCATTGAAATTTTAATTTCGCTTGTTGAGATCATTTGGATATTTATTCCTTCATCAGCCAATGTCTGAAAAGCAAGGCTCGCTACGCCGCTATGACTCTTCATTCCGACTCCTACGATTGAAACTTTTACAATTTCGTTATCGGATTCTATTACTTCGCCGCTATTCGGATTTACTTTTTGAATTATTTCATAAGCTTTATGAAGCTCATTTTCAGGTACTGTAAAGCCTAAGTTTGTAGTGCCGTCTCTACCGACATTTTGGATAATCATATCTACATTTATCTCTTCTTTTGCAAGAGCCGAAAAAATTTCAGCTGCCATACCCGGTCTGTCTACGACTTTTCTAATTGTTATTCTTGCTTGGTTTCTATCAAGTGCTATTCCGCTTATTATCGCATCTTCCATCTTTTCTTCTCCTGTTATAAGTGTTCCTTCATGGTCATTAAAACTGCTTCTTGTAATTAAGTTTACATTTAATTTTTTTGCAAGTTCCACAGAGCGATTTTGTAAAACTTTTGCCCCAAGACTGGCAAGTTCAAGCATTTCATCATAACTTACCTGATCAAGTTTTTTAGCCTTCGGTTCAATTCGTGGATCTGTAGTGTAAACGCCGTCAACATCTGTATAAATTTCGCAGACATCGGCATTTATGGCTCCTGCAATCGCAACAGCGCTCAAATCGCTTCCGCCACGCCCCAAAGTCGTAACGTCTCCGTTTTCATCTACGCCTTGAAACCCCGCCACCACGACAATTTTATCGTCTTGCAAAGCTTTATTTATATTTTCAGGATTTATGGCTGAAATTCTGGCTTTTGTATGAAAATGATCAGTAATCATACCTGCTTGTCGTCCGCTAAAAGCAATCGCAGGATAACCTTTTGCCGAAAGAGCGATTGCCAAAAGTGAACTTGTCACTCTTTCTCCGGCGCTTAAAAGAAGATCCATTTCTCTTCCTAACGGTTCGTTAGTAAAAAAATTGGCATATTCAATCAGGCGATTTGTTACGCCACTCATCGCAGAAACTATAACTACGACTTTGTTTCCTTCTTTTTTTGTTTTTATGACTCGTTCAGCCACCGCATCTATTCGCTCTAATGTTCCAACGCTGGTTCCGCCGTATTTTTGCACGATTAACATTAAATGTATCCTTCCTCTTTGAAGTATTTTAAAACTTTGCTGTAAATTCCTTTTTTAAAATGGTTAACCAAATTCAATACATCTTTTATATCAACAAATTTGAAAAGATCAAATTCCGGATGTTTTGTATGTAAATTTATGCCGTTCAAGCTTTTTAAACGAAGTAAAAAATATTTTTGTCTTTGTCCGTCAAACGGCTTCATTTTCTCTCTTACGGCTTCAGGAAAGTCGTAGCTGTACCAATCCGGGCAAGAAGTTATGATATCGACATTATTTGTGCCGATTTCCTCTTTTAATTCTCGCAAAATAGCGATTTGCGGTGTTTCACCTTCATCAATCCCGCCTTGTGGAAACTGCCAAGCACCTTTTATATCGCTTCTTTGTGCTATAAAAACTTCACATTTAAAAGGATAACTCGGTGAAAGTATGATTCCTGCGACATTTGGTCTATAATTTTTTTCCATATTTTCACTTTTCAAAAAAAATTTCAAAAAATTTTATCGAAAAATTTATTATAATTACATAAATGTAAGTTTTTAAAAGGAAATTTTTGCATATTTATATACATATACCTTTTTGTGAAAGCAAATGCAAATACTGCGCTTTTGGTTCATTCAGCGATAAATTTGATTTGGTGAATGATTATTTTAAAGCCCTTGTTCTTGAAATTTCACATTTTAATTTTGATGAAAAAATCAGCACTTTATTTATCGGTGGCGGCACGCCAAGCGTGGTTGAAGCTAAATTTTACGCACCGGTTTTTGAAATTTTGCGCCCTCATTTTAATAATTTAACTGAAATTTCTATAGAAGCCAATCCGAACTCGGCAAATTTAAAATGGTTGAAAGAAATGCGAAATTTAGGGGTAAATCGAATAAGTTTCGGCGTTCAAAGTTTTAATGATGAAAAGCTTAAATTTTTAGGCCGTATTCATAGCGCCAAACAAATAGAAAATGCCGTGCAAAATGCTAAAATTGCAGGATTTGATAATATAAATATAGATCTAATTTATGACACGAAATTTGATACTAAGGATAATTTGAAATTTGAGCTGAAAAATATTTCAAATCTTAAAATTTCGCATATCAGCGCCTATTCTTTGATTTTGGAAAAAGGTACTGAATTTTACGGCAAAAAAAGTTATAAAAAAGATAGTGCGGTTTTAGCCGGTTTTTTATTTAAAAATCTTGCCGAAATCGATTTTAAACAATATGAAATTTCAAATTTCGGGCGTATTTGCGAACATAATTTTTCTTATTGGAAAGGCGAAGATTATGCAGGGTTTGGTGCTTATGCTGTCGGAACGATAAATAAAACAAGAAAAACTTCGCCGGATCTGTTTTCTTATTTAAAAAATCCTTTGAAAAAATCCGTTGAAATTTTAGATGATAAAGACATAAAAACGGAAAGAATTTTGCTTGGTATGAGATCAAGTGTCGGCTTTTCACGCGAAATTCTAAATGAAAAAGAGCTGAAAAAAGCTGAAATTTTACTTCAAAGCGGCAAAATTTTGTTTAAAAACGACAGATTTTACAATACAAATTTCTTACTTGCCGATGAAATAGCGCTTTTTATTCTGTGTTAATAAATTTGAATACTAAGCTAAAATTTTATACAATCGGGGCAAAAAATTCGAAAGCAAAATTTATGAGATATAAAACAAAAAAAATTTTTGCAGGAAAGGTCGCTATCGGCGGCGATGCACCTATTTCCGTGCAATCTATGACTTTTTCGAAAACAAAAGATATAAAAGCAACTCTTGAACAAATAAATCGCTTATATTTTGCAGGTTGCGATATCGTGCGTTGCGCCGTTTTAGATAATAAAGATGCGGAGGCTTTAGAGGAAATTAAAAAAGAAAGCCCGCTTCCGATTGTAGCCGATATTCATTTTAATTATCGCCACGCGTTAAAAACGGCGAAATTTGTCGATGCTATTCGTTTAAATCCCGGAAATATCGGTGGAAGTGAGCGAATAAAAGCCGTTGTCGGAGCTTGCAAAGAACGGAATTTACCGATTAGAATCGGGGTAAACAGCGGCTCTTTGGAAGAAAAATTTGAAAAAAAATACGGCAGAACACCAAAAGGAATGGTGGAATCGGCTTTGTACAATATTGATCTGTTGGAAAAAGAAAATTTTACCGATATCGTTGTTTCGCTAAAATCAAGTGATACGATAAAAACAATCAAAGCTTACAAAGCGCTTCGCAAAAAATGCGAATATCCTTTTCATCTTGGTGTTACGGAAGCTGGAACCGAATTTCACGCGACAATAAAAAGTGCCATTGCGCTTGGAAATTTGCTGATTGCAGGAATCGGTGATACGATGAGAGTAAGTATTACGGGCGAACTTGAAAAAGAGATAAAAGTGGCGCGCGCGATTTTGCAGGACAGCGGCATTCAACAAAGCGGTGTAAATATAATTTCGTGTCCTACTTGCGGACGTTTGCAATGTGATTTGGTAACTGCCGTCAAAAAAATAGAAACTTCGTTAAAAGATATTAAAGCACCTTTAAATGTATCAGTTATGGGTTGCGTTGTAAATGCGATAGGCGAAGCGAAAGGAGCGGATGTGGCGATTGCATTCGGCAAAGGAAACGGTTTAATAATAAAAAAAGGTAAAATCGTAGCAAAATTAAGTGAAAACGAGCTTGTAGAAAGATTTTTGGAAGAAGTAAAAAATGAGGCGGAAAAATATGAATAACGAACAAATTCCATCAAATCTTTATGATTTGGATATAGAAAGATCGATTTTAAGCTCGATTTTCTTTAATGAAGATGCGTTTAGCGAAGTTTTTGGGATAATTGACGATAAGGATTTTTATTTAAAAGCTCACGCCGATATATTCAAAGCGATGATGAGCTGTTATTCGCACGATGAGCCCATTGATATCGGCTTTGTAAAAAAACGTCTTGAAAATAATTATAATGAGGAAATTTTAAGCGAAATTTTATCGCTTTCGGCTCTTGTCGATGTTGAGAAATATGCGCGCGAGTTAAAAGATAAATCGATTCGCAGAAATCTTTTAAAAATCGCTGTGAATGTACCTAAAATGGTAAATGAAGCTACTCCAAGTAAAGATTTAATAGATTCTGTAGCGCAAAAAATTTATGAATTGACAGATGGTGTAGGAAGCAACCGCATAAAACAAATGCCTGAAGTCATTAAAACACTTGTGGAAAAAATCGCTCATCAAAAAGATTTGGAAAATAAAGATATAGTCGGACTGGATACAGGTTTTAGATATTTGAATCATTACACAAAAGGTTTTAAAGACGGTGAGTTTATTATTATTGCCGCTCGTCCGGCTATGGGAAAAACAACATTTGCAATTTCTTTGATTTCAAAAATCATACAAAAAGGCGATGCTGTTGTACTTTTTTCGCTTGAAATGTCGTCTGATGACGTAGCTGCTAAAATTTTAAGCGCAAATACAAGCATTCCGTTGTCAAATCTAATGACAGCAAGTATGAGCGATGAAGAATATGACAGACTTAGCGCCGCCTGCCAGGAACTTAGCGAGCAAAAGCTTTTTATTTACGACAGCGGCTATGTTAATATTCATCAGGTAAGAACGCAGTTAAGAAAGCTTAAAGCCGATCACAATGAAATAAAACTTTGTGTAATTGATTATTTGGGACTTATGACAAGCAGCGGAAATTTTAGTGAAAGACATTTGCAAATCGCCGAAATTTCAAGAAATTTAAAACTTCTTGCTATGGAACTTAAAATTCCGATTATCGCACTTGCACAATTAAACAGAAATTTAGACAGCAGATCGAATAAACGTCCGATGTTAAGTGATTTACGTGAATCAGGAGCTATCGAGCAGGACGCCGATATTATTATGTTTGTATATAGAGATGAAGTTTATGCCGAGCAGGCTCAAAAAGAGCGTGAAGCAAGAGCGGCCGAGCTTGGAAAAGAGATCGCTATAACTCCTGCGCGTCCTTTAAAAAATGAAAATGAAGAAGAGGCCGAAATAATCATCGCTAAAAACCGTCGCGGCGAAATAGGAACGGTAAAACTTATATTTCAAAAACATTTTGCGCGTTTTGTGGATGCAAGTTTCAATACCGGTGGAGAAATGGAAAATTTTAATAGCGATACAGCTGATTTCGCGCAACCTGAAGTAAGCGAGTTTAAAGAGTAAAATTTTGTTTAATTTCTAAATTTTTTCGGCAAAATTTTTTTATAAATAAAACGGTGAAATTTCAGATTGAAATTTTATAACTACGTTATTTTCAACTGGTATTTTTTTATTAAAATTAAATTTCAGTTTTCGATTATTCGCGTTTCAGATAATTAAAATTTTATGATAAAATCTTGCAAAATTTTAAAGGAAAAGTATGATTAAATGTTTTGTGACATTTTTTGGAATTGGTTTAATTCGTCCTGCCAGCGGAACTTGGGGAAGTTTAGCAGGAGCAATTATCGGTTATTTTATACTGAAATTTTTAGGAGCAAGCACTCTTTTTGGAATTTCATTTTTAATATTTTTAATTTCCATAAATATAATAAATAATTACGAAAAAACCGTGCAAAGCCACGATAACAGCGAGATTGTGATTGATGAAGCTGTAGGCGTCTGGATAGCGATGTCGATTAGTTGCGCTTTTGTTTTTGGCGAAAATGGTGATATTTTGGAAGGACAATTTTATATTTTAAGTATAATTTTATCTTTTATATATTTTCGTGCATTTGACATTTTGAAACCATCAATTATAGGTAAAATTGATAGAGAAGTAAAAGGCGGACTTGGGGTTGTGCTTGATGATGTTTTAGCAGGATTTTTTGCCGGAATTGGTGTTTTGATGACTTTAGGAATTATTTTTAAACTCGGTTATACAAAAATTTTGTTTTAAAAAATAAGAATATCATTTAAACATTAAATTTTCAATTCGCAGTTTTTAATTATAAAATTTAATTTTCCGTTTTTTTGTTTTGTATTAAAAATATAATCGTTTTCAAGACTTCATCAAACTTATTTTTTAATATATAAAAAAACAGCCATTTTTAAAATTTTTGTTAATTTTTATATTTTAACTGTTTTGAAATTTCAGCATTTAAAATTCCAGGACTGCATATTTTTTATAAATTAAAATAATAGCTTAGAATATGAATTTTAAATGTTTTGAGTTTTTAATGGATTTAAACTGTATTTTATGAGATTTATTAAAATTTTTGTAAAGCAAAAAGCGCAATGTAAAAGCGCTTTTTGCCGTATAAATTATGCTATTGTTTGATTTAGCATCCAAATTTCTTTTTCGTATTTAGCGATATTATCTTCAGCTAAAGCTTGTGTTGTGCTGTCGTCAGCTTCTTCAGCCGCTTTACGCAATTTTTTAAGCTCTTTTAATAAATATTCGTAATCAGCTTTTATAAGACCGTAAATTTCAATGCACGAAAAATCATCTTTTTTGCACTCCGGTGCTTTACTTAATTCTGTAATTTTTTTAGGGCAGACAATAGCTTTTCCGCCTATCATTATTGCGCGCTCCGCAACAGCGTCAAATAATTCAAAAAACTCATCATAAGCTTTTTCCGTATAAACGTGAACTGCGTGAAACATATTTCCTTTTACATTCCAATGATAATTATGAAATTTTAGGGTCAATGCCCACGCATCAGCTTGAATTTTATTTAATTGCTCAACTACTTTTGACATATTTATTCCTTTCTTTTTTTGAAATTTATAAAATTATAATGTATATTATTAAACAAATAATAAATTTTATTATTTATATATTTTTATTAATTATTAAATATTATAAAAATATGTCATAAAATGGTAAATTTTGTAAATATTTAAAATTTAAATTTTGATTTATACAGCGCGAAATTTAAAGATATAAATTGAAATTTCTAAAATTTTAAAAGAAATTGGAAATTTAAAGAATTTTATCGTTTAAATAATATTTTAAAGCGCTTAATATCAGTTTGATTTTGCTGTATATATTTTGTTTTATAGTCGGTTCAATTTTGTTAAGCACATCTGTTTTTTATATATTTAATGTTTTAAAGTTGTTAAAATCTGAAATTTCACAAAATTTTAAACCTAATTTTGCTAAAATCGGCGTCTTTTAAATTTTAAAAGAATAAATATTATTATTTATAAAAATGTTGATTAAAAAAATTATGATTCCAGCCGAAAATACTTCAAATTTTTAATATAAAAAGCACATTGAAAGGTAAAATATTTGAAAAAATTAAATAACGAACAATATGCCGCAGCGACTGCGCCAATGGGACACAATCTAATAATAGCAAGCGCAGGAACCGGTAAAACTTCGACGATAGTGGCGCGTATTTCGCATCTTTTAAGTTTAGGTGTAAATCCAAAAAAAATTTTACTTTTAACTTTTACAAATAAAGCTGCAAATGAAATGATATCGCGTTTATCGATGAAATTTGACGAAAAAATAACTTCGCAAATAACCGCAGGAACTTTTCATTCCGTTTCTTATTCTTTACTTAAAAAGTTGAATAAAGGCGTAGTATTGAAGCAGCCTAGCGAACTTAAAATTTTACTGAAATCAATTGCGGCAAGGCGAAGATTTGATCATATCAGCGATGTAAAACCGTATGGCGGAGTGTATCTTTATGATATTTATTCGCTGTTTCAAAATAAAGAGTTAAAAGAAAATTTCAGCGATTGGTTCAGCAAAAACTATGAAGAGCAGGCGGCTTTTTCCGATATTTATGCTGATATTCTTGAAGAATTTGAAGCTCAAAAGGCTAAATTCGGTTATGCTGATTTTAACGATTTACTGATTAGAATGCGAAAAGAGCTTATAAAAGGTGCACCAGTTTCATTTGATGAAATTTTGGTTGATGAGTATCAGGATACAAACACGCTTCAAGGTTCATTAATTGATTCTTTTAATACAAAAAGTCTATTTTGCGTTGGCGATTTCGATCAAAGCATTTATGCGTTTAACGGCGCAAATATCAACATAATAGGCTCTTTCGGTACGCGTTATAAAGATGCTAAAGTGTATAATCTGAATATAAATTATCGCTCATCATCTCAAATTTTGGCGCTTGCAAATCGTGTCATTTCAAATAACGAAAGACTTTATCCAAAAAAACTTATAGTCGGTAGAGAAGGCAATTTTAAAAACCCTAAATTATATATTTACGATGAAATTATGTCACAATATAAAAGCGTGGCACAGATGATACATAAATTTTTACAAAACGGCACAAAAGGCGAAAATATCGCCGTTATTTTTCGCAACAATTCAAGCGCGGACGGTATTGAAATCGCGTTAAGAGAGCTTGAAATACAAAGCAAAAGAAAAGGCTCTATTAGTTTTTTTGACAGCAAGGAAGTTAAAGCGGCTACAAATTTGCTTGCGATTTTAGTAAATCAAAAAGATATAATGTCTTTTATAAATCTTTGCGAATATGGTGCTACAATCGGCGCTGCAATGAGTAGAGAGCTGTTTGAAATTTTTACAAATATAGGACATAACTCTATTGTAAACGGATTTTTATGCCCTGATATGAACGTGCAAATTTTACCAAAAAAACGTAAAAACGTTCAACTTGGACTTTTCGATGATGAGTTTTTAGGTTCGGCGTCAAGATTTGGGGATTTAGGTTTTTATAACGATTTTGCGAAAAATCCTGTGTTTAAATTTGAAAGATTAACCGAACTTGGAGCGAAATTTTTATATAAAATTTATAAATTTCTTAAAAGTGTGCGAAATTTTGATGATACCGATGAAATTTTAAAAAACATTCAAAATAGCGAAATTTTCGCTCATATAGCGGATTTTTTAGCTACAAAAAGAGCTACGCAAAGAAACGGTAAATTGGATGAAATTCGTAAAAAAGATGAAATAACAAAAATTTACAATAAACTTGAAATTTTAAATGAAATTGCGCTTAAATATCCAAGCGCCGAGCGTTTTTATAATTTTTTAACAATCGGAAGCAAAGAGATTGATGAAGGCGAGGGCGTTAATTTGCTTAGCGTGCATGCAAGTAAAGGGCTTGAGTTTGACGCTGTTTTTGTGGTTGATTTGGCGCAAAACCGTTTTCCAAACACAAAATTAATGCTGACAGGCGGAAATATTGAAGAAGAGCGCAGGCTTTTTTATGTAGCCGTTACAAGGGCCAGAAATGAACTTACACTAAGTTACGCAAAATTTGATAAAATCAGAAAAATAACTTATGAAGCGAGCATTTTTTTAAAAGAAGCTGGACTCGTAAAATAATCGTAAAATTTTAGTTAATGAAAAATTGGCTAAAATTGGTAAAAAATCTAAAAAGGAAAAGTTATGAAATTTTTAAAATATCTCTTTTTTACAGTGATAATTTTGTGTGTAATTGTCATTTGCGGACTTACATTTTTGTTTTCATCGTCAGGAAACAATATGATTAAATCTTATGCTCAAAATTTAATTAAAGAAAAAACAGGTTTAGTAGTAAATTTCAAAAAATTCGAGCTTAATTTCGGTGATTTTAATATTACAGCCGATATAAATAATGAAATTTCGGCTAATGTATTCGGAAAATACGGGCTTTTTGCGAGAAATTTTAATGTGAATTACACCTTAAACGTAAATGATTTGTCGACATTTAATTTAAAATTAAAAGACGCTATGGACTTTAGAGGAAAAGCCGGAGGAACAATAGACAAATTCGCTGTAAACGGATCAGGCAAAGCATTTGATTCAAATATAAACTTTTTAGCAAAAATAGATGAGTTTAAACCGGAAGATGTGGATTTAAATGCAAAAAATATAAATTTAAGCAAGGTTTTAGAATTTTTAAATATGCCAAAATACCTGAAACAAGGTAGTTTGAATGTGGTTGCAAAAATTAAAAATGAAAACGGAAATGCAAATATAAACTCACAAAACGCCGTTTTAAACGAAGCTGTTTTTAAAGAGCGTAACATTACGATTCCAAATAATTTGGCTATTAGTTTAAATTCCGACATAAACATAAAAGATTTGATTGCTACGGCAAAAACTTATATAAACTCTGAAATTTTAAACATAAATGCACAAAAAACCGTTTATGATATAAATAAAAAGACACTTCAAAGCGATTTCAGCGTTGATATACAAGATCTTTCAAAACTTGAAGCGATTATTCATCAAAAACTGAAAGGAAGCTTAGCTGCTAACGGCGAGTTTAAATTTGAGGATGAAAAAATAGAGTTTTTAAATGCGGATATTAAAGGTTTCGGCGGCAATATTTCGGCAAATTTAAAAGATTCAAAACTAAATGCGAAATTAAATAATTTGGAACTTTCAAATTTAATAGCGCTTGCGAATATGCCTGCATTTGCAAACGGAAAAATTAACGGTGATGTAAAAATAGATGATATTTATAACACTTCAAAGATTACAGGAGGCGCGACAATCGCTGTAAATGACGGAAAAATAAGTCAAAAAGAGTTTGCAAAACTTACGAATATAAATGTCGCCGATAATACCGCATTTGCTTTAAACAGCGACGCGAAAATCAATAGCGGTGATATAAAATTGAATGCAAACTTGAAATCGGATTTGTTAAATGTCAATAAACTTATCGCAAATTACAATCTTAATACAAAAAACGCAAAGGCAAATTTATCGGCAAGCATAGCCGATATGTCAAAACTGAATGTCGGCTTAAAAGGAAGTGCAAAAATAAATGCGGATGCTGATATAAAAGATAATAATTTAGCAGGACTAAAAGCTGATATCAGCGCGCTTGACGGTACGATAGATGTTTTAACAGACGGCAAAACTCTTGAAGCAAATGTAAAAAACATAGAACTTTTGGCGCTTTTTGCGATGATTGGAGAACCGGCCTATTCAAGTGGCAAAATAAATGCAAAAGTTAATTTAAAATCATTTGAACCAAAAAATTTAAATGGCGATGTAACGCTAAAAATTTCAAATGCAAATCTTGTAAAATCCACAATGGATAAATTAACTAAAAAAAGTTTTCCGAAAAATGTGCAATTTAGCGCTGATGCAGATATAAAACTAAAAAAATCGGTTGCAAATTTTGCCGGTTTGCTTAAATCGGATTTAGCCGATTTAAGCGAATTAAACGGCACTTTTGATATGAATAGCGGCGTTTTAAATAGCAATTTCAGCGCTGATATTCCTGATTTCAGCAGACTTGATTTTTTAGTCGGCAGAAAATTAAACGGTTCTATAAAGCTTAATGGAAACGCCGCAAAAGACAAGGATTTCAAAGTAAATATAACATCAGATTTTTTGGGTGGCAAACTTAATGCGAATTTGTTAAATCAAGATTTTAAGGCTTCTCTTAAAGATTTCGATGTCAAGGAACTAATGCACTTTTTGGATTACAGCGATTTTTATAGAGGCAAAGGTATGGCTGATTTTAAATATAATATCGCAAAAGAGAATGGAAATTTTGATGTGTTGGTAAAAGAGGGTTATTTAACCAAAAATAAACTCACAACTGCCATTAAACTTGCTACCGGCGTTGATCTAAGTGATGAAGTTTATAAAGACGCGACTTTTAAAGGAACAATTAATAAAAATAAAGTTAATTTTAATGCAAATATGAAAGCGAAAAGAAGCGAAATAAATGTCAAAGACGGCAAAGTTGATACGCTTACAAAAGCTATTGATATTCCGGTTTATGCAAATGTTGAAAAAACCGATCTTGATATAAGTGTAACCGGCACTACAGAAGATCCTAAAGTAAAAGTTTCATCAAAATATTTGGAGAAAAAACTGGATAAAGTCATAGACAAAGGGTTAAATAAGATTTTAGGCGGCGGTAAAGCAAAAGAAGAGGATGAGAGTGGTAAAAGTGGCAAAAATCTTACAAAAGAGCTTATAAAAGGACTTTTTTAAGTAGTTTTATCTTAACGACTTAAAATGTATAAATTGATTTTTAACTAAGGCGGCTTAAAGCGGAGGTGAAATTTTAAAATAGCTGATAAGTTTCAGGTTGCCTTTATAATTTCGGCAAAATTTTACCAAACTATGAAATTTTGCCGATAATGGCACAAAATTTAATTTTTGGCAGAGTATTTTGTTGTAAAAAAACACTCACAAATAAAAATCAGATGAATTTATGAAAAATAATTCTAATGTTTTATTCAAAAGGTATAAAAAGAAAATTTCAAATCGATTTTTTTAGGTGAAAGATTGACACCTTGCAGCAAACTAAGAAAAGTTTATCATATTGGAAAATGTTTTAACGAATTGCATGTTATTTGTTAAAAAATAGATTATAAATAAAGATTTTGTCTTTTTTAAAGACAAAAATTGCAGTTTAAAAAAAGATTTCAAAACAGTCTATTTCTACGCTTTTAAAATGTTAAATTAGAGATTGCATTAATTTTCAGTGTTACAATTTTTATTTTAAAAGTAAAATTTGTTAAATTTTAAATTTACCTGTATTTTTGCAAAGGTAAGAAAAGTAAGCGCGTGAAATTTTTTATTGTTAAAATTGGTCGCTTTCGGTGTAAAATTTCAATTTAAATTCTTTGTATTTTATGATATAAATTTTTAAGTTTTTTACTTTTCATTTTTTGCTAAATCAAGTAAAAATTCAGCAAATTCATCTCTATCGTTCGGACATTTACAAACTTTGTAAAATGTAAAATTTCGCTCACGTGCTATTTTTGCGTATTGCACTGCAAGTTCAAAAACGGTTTCGCTGTTGTCAATGCAAAATGCGAGTGGAAAAATAAGAGCTTTTTTATTTTTTAAATTTTTTAAAACGTCGCCCGTATTCGGACCAAGCCATTTTACCGGACCCAGTCGAGATTGGTAAGCTAAAATTATCTCTTTAAAATTTACACCTTTTTGTTTTAACATTTCGCTTAAAATTTCTACGTGTTCGCGAATTTGTTTTTCATAAGGATCGCCTTTTTCTATGATTTTTATAGGAAGAGAATGAGCGGAAAATATTAATGAAATTTCAGATATTTCTTCGGCGCTGAAATTCGAAATTTCATCTTTTATTAAATTTAATAAAATTTCATTATATTTTTCATTTTTGTAAAAAACTTTGCAAATTTTAAAATCCTTTGACATTGCTTTTTTACAGGATTGTATGCTTGATTTTACCGTAGTTTGCGAATAATGCGGATAAAGCGGAATTAAGATTATATCATCAAAATTCTCATATTTTTTTAAAACTTCATTCGCAAAAGGTTTTGTGTAATTCATCACAAAATCGACGTAAATATAATTTGGAGCCAGAGCATTCATTTTATTTACAAGCGAGATTGTAAGTGCATTTATCGGCGATGCGCCGCCTATTTGCAGATAATTTTCTTCGGCTTTTTTTTTCCTGAAAAATGTGATTATAAAAGCTAAAATTTTACGACAAAATGATGATTTTATGCTTAAAATAAATGGATCGTTAAACATATTTTTTAAGAAAATTTCAACTTCTTCTAATTTTCCTGGACCTCCCATATTTAAAAGCAAAACAGCTTTTTTCAGCATAAAATTTCTCTTATTTTTATTGAATTTTCTATATCCGCCAATCCGGAAAGTTCACAGCTGTCGCAAAAATTAAAAAATGCTTCGTGAGTTTTTCTAATGCTGAAATTATCGTTGTCAACTCTTAAATTTATTAGGCCGTTTTCAGTGTGTTTGTGAAGCGTAAAAGCGATCAAATCTGCGATATAAAAGCCGCTACCGGTGCTAACTTCAATCTTATGTCTTCTGATAGGATAAAGTTTTGAGCACATAAAATTTATTAAAATTTCGTTTTTTAATTTTATTGCCGCGTTTAAAATTCCGGGAGTATTGTTTTCACCGAATAAAGTTTTGTTTAAATTAAAATTTGTAATTTCACTATTACAGATAAACTTACATAAATCGATATCTTTGATAAGATAATCCAAAATTTCGCCTTCATTTGAAGCGTTTATAAAGTTTAAACTGTAAATTTCCTTTTCTTTTTTAAGCTCACGTATTAATGAAATAATAGCCGGATTAAAGCGGTTATTGTAAGCAACCGCAAGATTTATTTTATTTGTTTTTATGGCGTAGTTTATCTCTCTTGTCTGACTTAAAGTATTTGCTAATGGTGCTTGCACTAAAATATTTTTTGTGTAATTTATACATTTTAAGATGTTTTCTTTATGATTTTTTGGATTAGTGGCGATTATCATGGCGTCTATCGAAACTTCGTTAAAAAGATCCTGTAAGCTTGCAAAATTTTCAAACCTGCCGTAATCTTTTTGATTTTCATCTACGATGCCTACCAATTCGAAATAATCGCTTCTACGAAGTTCACTGAGATGAAGAGCTCCTTTTAACGTATCAGCACCGATTAGCGCAACTTTTTTTTTCATAACTATCCTAAAATTTTAAATATCACGAAATTATATCAAAGCAAATCTAAATTTTGGAAATTTTAAACGAAATTTGGCTAAAATGAGCCGAAATTTTTAGATTTTATAAGGAAAAAAATGGATATTAGAAAAGAATTTTTAGACTTTTTTGCTTCAAAAGGACACGAAATAATAGCTTCCGCACCGCTTGTGCCGGATGATGCTTCACTTCTTTTTACAAATGCCGGAATGGTACCTTTTAAAAATATTTTTACCGGCGCCGTGCCAAGACCGACTCCGCCGATTCGAACAAGTTGCCAAACGTGCATAAGAGCGGGCGGTAAGCACAATGATTTGGATAATGTCGGCTATACAGCGCGACACCATACATTTTTTGAAATGCTTGGAAATTTCAGTTTCGGAGAATATTTTAAAGAAAATGCAATAGCTTATGCTTGGGAATTTATAACTGAAATTTTAAAACTTGACAAAGATAAACTTTACGTAACCGTTCATGAAAAAGATGATGAGGCTTTTGAAATTTGGGCGAAACACATCGCAAAAGAGAGAATTTACCGTTTTGGCGATCATGATAATTTTTGGGCGATGGGCGATACAGGACCTTGTGGGCCTTGCAGTGAAATTTTTTATGACCAGGGTGAAGAGTATTTTCACGGAAAAGAAGATTATATGGGCGGAGACGGCGATCGTTTCCTTGAAATTTGGAATTTGGTTTTTATGCAATTTGAGCGCGATAAAGCCGGAAATCTTTCACCTTTGCCAAAACCTTCAATTGACACAGGAATGGGATTAGAACGTGTTACAGCGATAAAAGAGGGTGTTTTCAGCAATTATGACAGTTCTATTTTTATGCCTCTTATTCACGCCGTTGAAAAACTTTGCGGAAAACCTTATAAATATGAAAGTGGAGCAAGCTATAGGGTTATCGCAGATCATATAAGATCGATTACATTTTTGATTGCTCAAGGTGTTAATTTCGACAAAGAGGGCAGGGGTTACGTTCTTAGAAGAATTTTAAGAAGAGCTTTAAGACATGGATATCTACTTGGTTTAAAAGAGCCTTTTATGTATAAGTTGGTGGATAATGTATGCGAGCTTATGGGGCATCACTATTCTTATTTGCTTGAAAAAAAAGAAACCATAAAAGAGATTATAAAACTGGAAGAAGAGAGATTTTTATCTACCATATCAGCGGGACTTGAACTTTTTAAGGCCCAACTTGCAAATACGAAAGATGTTTTTTCAGGTGAAATCGCATTTAAGCTTTATGATACTTACGGCTTTCCGCTTGATTTGACCGCCGATATGCTTAGAGAAATCGGCAAAAAAGTAGATGAAAAGAAATTCGACGAACTTATGAACGAGCAAAAAGCAAGAGCAAAAGCAAGTTGGAAGGGAAGTGGCGATAAAATCAAAGAAAAAGGCGATTTTAAAGCGCTTTTGGAAAAATTCGGTGAAAATAAATTCATCGGTTATGAAACGATGAAATCACAAAGTAAAATTTTAGCTATTTTAAATAATGATTTTAGAAATGTGGATGAATTAAAAGCTGGAAATATCGGTTGGATAATGCTTGATGAAACTCCGTTTTACGCTCAATCAGGCGGTCAAATTTATGATACCGGTTTGATAAACGGCTCAAATAAAGTAACCGATACCCAAAAGTTTTTCGGGCTGAATTTAAGTGAAGTTGAAACAAGCACAAACTTAAAAGTAGGCGATATCGTAAAATGTGAAGTGGATGAGGCCAGAATAGAAACCGCACGCCATCACAGCGCTACGCATTTACTTCATTTGGCTTTGCGCGAAATTTTAGGCTCAGGAGTCGGACAAGCAGGAAGTAGCGTGGATAGTGAGCGACTTAGATTTGATTTTACATATCCGAAATCTTTAACTAGCGAGCAACTTTTAAAAATAGAAAATAACGTAAATAGCCAAATTTCAAAAGGCGGGGCTTCAAAAACAGAAATAATGGATATAAATGAAGCTAGAAAAAGCGGCGCAATTGCGATGTTTAGTGAAAAATACGGTGATAAAGTGCGTGTTTTAACTCTTGGTGAAAGTAAAGAATTTTGCGGCGGAACGCATGTTAGAAATTTATGGGAAATCGGTAGCTTTTATATTGTAAAAGAAAGTGGAGTAAGTGCCGGAGTTCGTAGAATTGAAGCTGTCTGTTCAAAATCCGCCATAAATTATGCAAAAAACTTTCGCAGTGAATTTCTAGAAGTTCAAAATGCATTAAAATCAAATGAAGCGCTTAGTGCAATCAAAAAATTAAAAGATGAAATAAAATCTTTGAAAAATGAAATATCAAAAGCAAGTGCTGCAAAAGTTATTGATTTGGATGAAAAAAACGGCATTAAATTCGTAGTTAGCGAGTTTGACGGAGATATAAAAACAAAAATCGATGAGTTAAAAAATGAAAACGATAAAATTGTTGCCGTATTTTTTAAAGTGGAGGATGGTAGAGTTCAAATCGCAGCAGGAGTTAAAAATGCTCCATTAAAAGCAGGCGAAATCGTAAAACAAATCGCTAAAATTTTAGGCGGCGGCGGCGGCGGACGAGATGACTTTGCCACAGCCGGTGGAAAAGATACGACAAAAATTGATGAAGCCGTAAATTTTGCTCTTGATTTTATAAAGGCAAAAATTTGAATGAAATAAATTCTTCATTCGCAAGAGTGGAACAAATTTTACCGCTCTTGCATATTTTTTTAGCTATTTTGCTTATCAGTGCTCAGTTTTGCGCTATTTTTTGCATTAGATTTTATGAAAAATTCAGTATTTCAATTGATAAAATTTTAAATTTTATAGCTTTTTATGAAAAAATATTTTTTGTTTTATTCGGTTGTTTAGCTTTAAGTGGTATATTTATGAGCCGAAATTCTTTTATAGATCCTATGATAAATACGATTTTCGTTACAAAATGGGTTTGCGCCATTTTTATTTTTATAAATTTTATTTATATGCATTATGAAATTTTGCTTTTAAAAAAAGCATTGCAAAATGGTGACAATAACCAAAATAGCGATTTTTTAGCTATTATCACAAAATACTTTACGCCACTTAATATCGTTGTTTGCTTTATTTGTGTTTATCTTGGTTTTGTAATTAAGGATATAGCGTGATTTATTTGGCTTCCAGTTCTCCTACAAGAGCTAAAATTTTAAAAGAAAACGGCATTGAATTTACACAAATTCCTGTAAATTTCGATGAAAGTAAAATCGCTAAAACTTGCTATATGAGTTATTCTTATAAAGTTGCGCAGGCTAAAAAAGAGCAGTTTTTTAAAATATATGGTTCTAAATACGACAATGTTCTTTTTGCAGACAGCAGCGTAATCTGCTCAGGTAAAATTTTAGGTAAAGCAAAAAACGATGAAGAAGCGCGTGAAATGCTTAATTTGCAAAGTGGAAATAAAGCCGGCGTGATTTCAGCGCTTATTTTTGTAAGCAGAGAAAAGATAATTGAAAATATCAGCATATCTATGTTTCATTTTGCAAAATTTCCTTTTGAAGAGATAGAAAAATATATTGCAGACGGTGAATATAAAGGTAAAGCCGGAGCTATGATGATAGAAGGATTTAATAAAAAATTTATTATTGACCAAAGCGGTGAAACTTATACAGCTATGGGCTTAAATGTGGAAATTTTAAAGAGGTATTTATGGTAAGAGTTTTATTCAGTTTTTTGACTATTTGCTTTTTTGCGTTTTGCGGTATTTTTTTGTATTTTTATTCAAGTATAAAACTTGAAAGTGATAATATAATAAATTATAATCCGCCGCTAACGACCAAAATTTATGATAGAAACGGCGATTTAATTGCAAATGTTTTTGATAAGGAAAACAGAATTTATGTAAAATACGATGAAATCCCCGGACGTGTTATAGAAGCTCTTGTAGCAATAGAAGATACAAGTTTTTTTGAACACGAAGGAATAAATGTAGAAGCTATATTTAGAGCTATTTTAAAAGACGTAAAAGCGATGAAATTTGTAGAAGGGGCTTCTACGATTACACAACAACTAATTAAAACTTTGGTGCTAACCAGTGAAAAAAAGATTGAGAGAAAGATAAAAGAGGCTATTTTGGCTCTTAAGATAGAAAATACGCTCAGTAAAGAAGAAATTTTGGAGCGCTATTTTAATGAAGTTTATTTCGGACATCAGTATTACGGTATAAGAACAGCGTCTCTTGGATATTTTAAGAAAGATCTTGCCGATTTGACTTTAAAGGAAATTGCGATGCTTGTCGGTATGCCAAAAGCCCCAAGCAGTTATGATCCTACAAAACATATGGATTTATCACTTTCACGCGCAAATAGTGTAATATCAAGAATGTATGAACTTGGCTGGATAAATAAAACTGAATATCAAATAGCTATGCAGGAAAAACCTGTCGTATATGATGAAACTCTTACACAAAACAGAGAGCCGTATGTTACGGATGAAGTTATGAAAGAAGCGCTTGCTTTATATCCTGATATAAAAACTGGCGGATACAGCATTTATACAAGTGTTGATCTTGCAGCTCAAGAACTTGCTAATGAAGCTTTAAATTTCGGTTACAATGAAATTCTGAAACGTAATAAAGATGCAAATGCAAGCATAGTAAATGGCGCTATTGTCGTTACAAATCCTACAAATGGAGATATTTTAGCTTTGGTCGGCGGAGTTGATTACGCTAAAAGCAATTTTAACCGTGCAACTCAAAGTAAGCGTCAAACAGGATCAAGTTTTAAACCTTTTATTTATCAAATCGCCCTTGATATGGGATATTCTACAATGAGCGAAGTGGCCGATGTGCCAAGAAGTTTTGATGATGGAAGCAACAAAGCCTGGACACCTAAGAATTTTGACAATTCATTTCAAGGTTATATTACGCTTAAACAAGCCTTACAAAAATCGCGCAATCTTGCAAGTATAAATCTGCTCGATAGTATAGGCGTTCATAGAGCTGTAAAAAAATTGAATGATTTCGGTTTTAATGATATTCCTGAAATTTTATCGATTGCGGTCGGAAGTTATGGAATTTCACCACTTGAATATTCAAGCTCTTATTCGGTTTGGCCTGGAATGGGACTTACAAGCAAATCAAAATTTATAAAAGCGATAAGCGATAAAAACGGTAAAATGACATATTTTGAGCCTGAAAAAAGGCGAGTTTTAAAGCCGGAGCAAGCTTATTTGATGATAACTTTAATGCAAAATATTGTAAATGCCGGAACCGGCGCAAGAGCAAGAGTCGCCGAAATTGAAGTTGCCGGCAAAACAGGGACTTCAAACGATAGTATAGATGCGTGGTTTTGCGGATATACGCCTGAGATTTTGATTATAGTCTGGTATGGGAACGATAATTATAAACCGATGAGACATGTAGAGGGCGGAAGTAGAACAGCTGCACCTGTTTTTGCAAGATTTTTAACTAATTATTTAAAAATTCATCCTGAAACAAAACGCAAATTTGATATGCCATCCGGCGTATTTACTGAAAAATATTATAACTCTGTGGAATACTATACAAAACAATCTCCTTTACCTGAAGAAAGTGTAGATATAAACGCAACAAGTGTATTGTTTTAAAAATTTGCGGTTTTAAAAAAATTCAAGCGAATGAAATTTATTTTATTTGATTGAATTTTTATTTTTTAAGCTAAAAACGGCTTAAATTTTATAAGAATTAAAATTTTCATTTGTGTTAAAATTATGAATATAAAAATTTTGCGTTTTTAAATGGTAAAAACATTGTATAGCATTTTACACAGGAGTCTGGACTTGACTGAAATTAATGATAAACGCCATTTGCATAAAAATATTCACAAATTATCAATAATAATTAATGCTACACATATAAGATGAAATAGTTTAAAATTTATCTTAGCCGTTTATGGTATACAATTTTTCAAATTTGGCGGTTTGGATATAAAATAAATCAGGCTGTAATAAATAAAGATTTTTTGTTTTTTTTGTAAAAATGATTTTCTTAACAGACGGCAAAAAAAGATTTCTATAGATACGAAACCATAAAAAATTGTTATAAATTTTAAAAGACAATAGAGCTTTTTTGATGGTATTTAGCTGCAATTTTTAGAAGCTTTACATTTAACGATTTGAAAACGATAACTAACGCAAATGTATTTGATGTGAAAATAGGTAACACAAATTCACAAATATTTTAGCAGTGCGAGTTTGGAAAAATGTTTTTAAAATAAATCTAAAACTTTTATTAACGATGTGAAAATCAGGCTTTAATTTTTAAACCCCCAATACTATAAAGACAGATACTTTTTTATTAACAATATAATGCGGTTGTATTTATTAAAGTTTTTTAAATTTCGCTTATTTTGTCGAAATTCGCTTTGATTTTTGCGGAATTTTGAGCGATTTTATTTGATATATCGTTGAAATTTTGCGAAATTTTTACAAGTTTATTTATTAATTCGTTTTGCATTGTAAATTCCAACGAAAGAGTGGTAATTGCATTTTTTATTTCATTTAAATTTTGACTTATCATTTCGTCTTTTAAAAATAATTTTATATTAAAAAGCATTGCAAGCAGCGTTGTCGGCGAGCTCAAAAATACGGCTTTAGCGTTTGCATATTCTAAAATTTCTGTAAAATTTTCACAAACATAAACGAAAATAGCTTCGCTCGGTAAAAATAAAACCGCGTATTCTGCAGTAAGAGGTGGCAAAATGTATTTTGAAGATATATCGTCGATATGTTTTTTCATATTTTTAATTAACTCATTTTGTCCTTTTTTCAGCTCGTTTTCATCTTTAGCCGTTATTATTTTTTCGTAGCCGCTTAGCGGAAATTTTGAATCAATTGCAAGAATTTTTGTGTTTGAAATTTTGAAAGCACAATCGCAAATTACGCCTGTCGGAAGTTTTTTTTGCATTTCGTAAAATGAGCTGTTTTCTCCGTAAGCGATTTTTATGACATTTTCAAGTCTGAATTCTCCAAAATTTCCACGAAGTTTTTGATTATTGATTATTTTATTAAAATTTACAATTTCTTTTTGTAAATTTTCGCTTATTTGCGTAAAAGTATCTATTTTGGCAACTTTTTGCGTCATATCTATAAAATTTTGATTTATTGTTTTTAAGTTAAAATTTAAATTTTGACTATTTTGAGAAATTATCTGATTTAGATTTTTATTTAAGTTTAAAAACATAGAATTTAACGCGATATTTTGTCTATTTATCTGCTCTTTTTGTAAAAATATGAAAACGGCGAAAATAATTAAAATTAAAACAAGTAAAGCTAAAATAATATAAATTAAAATTTGCATTTTTTACTGTTTCTTGCTTTTTGCGTCTGTTTTTATCGCCATTTTGCCTTTTTGTAAGAATTTTTCAGGCAAAATTTCATCTTTCGGTAATACATTTTTAAGTTTAAAAGGATCCAGAATTTCATGTTTGTAGCGTAAAAGTTCAAGTTTATTTTTTAATGCTCCGTTTTCTTCCGTAAGAACATCGTGTTTGATATGCAAATCTCCTATATCACGGCTTAAATAATAAATTTCATTTCTAATGTAAATCGTAGGAAGTGTAATCAAAAAAATTACACCGGCAATCAAATATGCATTTATCAGCTCAAAAAATGTAAGATTTTTTTGTTTTTTTCTTGCTTTGTCGATATTTTCTAAAATTTCGCTATTTGCTTGCAATTTTTACCTTTTTATTTCAAAAACGCGTAATTTGGCGCTTTTTGCGCGAGAATTTTGTTTTAGCTCATCAGCGCTTGCCGTAATTGGTTTTTTAGTCAAAATTTTTCCTATCGCGTGATTATTTCCACACTCGCAACGCTCAAAAAATGGCGGACAAATGCAGCTTTGCGCCCATTTTTTAAACCTATTTTTTACAATTTTATCTTCAAGCGAATGAAAAGTGATTATAGCTATTTTTGCATTTTGTATCGCTGAATTTTCTATTGAATCCAATAATTTATTTAACTCGTCAAGCTCTTTATTTACTTCTATGCGGATTGCTTGAAATGCAAGTGTAGCTGTGCTTATACTGCGATTTTTAAAGTTTGATGTTCCGATTATTGTTGCAAGTTCTTTTGCGCTTGTTATCTCTTTGTCAGCTCGATAATTCGCTATTTTGGCAGCAATTTGTTTTGCGTTTGTCAGTTCTGCAAACTCATAAAATATACGTTCCAAATCGGATTTGCTGTAATGATTTACTACAAATTTCGCATCAAGGCTCGCATTTTTATCCATTCTCATATCAAGCGCATCGCTTTTCAAACTGAATCCGCGATCGTTATTATCGATCTGAAGACTTGAAACGCCGATATCGGCTAAAATTCCAACGACATTTGATAAATTCAAATTTTCATTTGTTTCCAAAAAAGGTAAAAAATTTGAAAAACCGGATTTAAAAATTTTAATTCTATTTTTAAAAATTTCAACTCTTTTTTTACTGAAATCTAAAGCCTCGTCATCTTTATCGCAAGCAAAAATCCGTATGTTTTCATTTGCGGATAAAATCGCGCTGCTATGCCCTGCAAAACCCAATGTACAATCAATCAATAAACCTTGCAAATCTTTAAAAATATCTACAACTTCATTCCTTAAAACAGGAATATGTGGAATTTCCAAATTTTCATCCTTTTTAATTTTATTTTTAGTATAATATCAAAATTTCTTGTAAAAAAGGTCAAAAATGAATATTGATTATTACGCGGAAAAGATGCAAAAAATTTCTCTTTCTATGTTTAGAAAAAGTTTTTTTGGTATTTTTCATGGCTCTATTTCTGCAAAAATTTCGGATAATCAATTTTTAATAAATAAAAAAAATGCTATTTTTGATAATTTTTCAAAAGATGATATGGTGCTGCTATACACAAAAAAAGACTATCGCTGGAATGACGCCAGTATCGATAGCGACATACATTTAAACATATATAAAACTATAAAGGAAGCTAAATGTGTTTGTTATGCTATGCCACCTCAAACAGTTGCTTATACGCTTAAACATGATTTTGTAATTCCGAAAGATTATTTCGGTTTTGCAGAATTCGGAAAAGTCGAAATTTATGATATTAAAAAATTTGATGATTGGTATGAACGCGCTCCAAGTGAAATTTCTCACTATATGTTTGAAGAAAATACTGATGTAATGGTAATAAAAGGCTATGGAATTTACGCTTATGCAAGAAATTTAAGTGAACTTGCAAAAAAAATAGCGATAATCGAAAATAGCTGTTATATTTTAAATTTAGAAAATTTTTAAATAAATTTAAATTTTTTTGCTAACAAAAATTTAAAAATTGTTAGTAAAAAATGCTGAAATGCTGGTGTTTTCAAGGAAAATTTAAGTTTTTTGTTAGTATAATATCAGCGATTTTGTTATTAAAAGGTAATTATAATGATAAATTGGATGCAAAAGCACAAAAAATCCTTAATTCCTACCGTCTGGATCAGCACGATAGCTTTCGTAGGTGCCGGATTTGTCGGTTGGGGTGCTTATGATTTAAATAAAAGCCGTTCAACTTCAGTAGCAAAAGTCGGCGATACGGCAATCAGTATAAAAGAATTTCAAAATAAATATAGTGAAGTATATAATTATTTAAAAAGTATCACTGATGTAAATTTTACGGATGAACAAGCCAAAAAAATGCATCTTGATGAAATGGCTATAAATGCTTTAATACAAGATGCGATTTTATTAAATTTTGCAAAAGATTTAGGCATAAACGCAAGCGACGAAGAAGTTGCGCGTGAGATTATAAATTCTGATAATTTTAAAACAGACGGCAAATTCAGCAAAAAACTTTATGAAAACGCTATGAAAAATGCCGGATTAAGCCAAAATGAGTATGAAAAAGAGCTTAAAAAAGTAATTATTTTAGATAAACTTAAAAAAGCAATCAGTATAAAACCTAATGCCGATGATATAGAAATGCTGGCAGCAAGCGAATTTATGCAAGATAAAGTAGAAATCGCTATTGTGGATCAAAATGTAAGCACAATAACTTTTAACGATAATGAACTTAAAGATTTTTGGGAAAAAAATAAAAGTAAATATTTAACGCAAAAAACTTACGAAATGGACGCTTATTTTGTAGAACCGGAAAATAAAAATGTTGATGAAAAAACTTTGCGTGAATTTTTTGAAAAAAATCGTGATTTATACAGAAACGAAAATGATAAGCTTATGAGTTTTGAAGAAGCTAATGCAAGCGTTTTAAATGATTATTTGGCAGATTTTAATAAAGATGAAGCTATTAAAAAATATTTAGATGTAAAAAAAGGCAAAATTTTTACTAACGAGAAGTTAGTCTTAAACGATAACGATGAAATTATAAAAAATTTGCAAAATATGAAAATAGGGGAGTTTAATAAACCTGTAAAATATAAAAATGGAAATTTAATAACAAAACTTACAAAAATAAATGAGCCGCAAATTATGGAATTTGATGCAGCTAAAAATTTAGCAGGAAGCGATTTATTTAAAGCAAAAAAAGCTGAAGATTTAAAAAAATTAGCAGAAAACAGCTTAGGAAAAGTTGCGATGAAAGATATCGGTTTTGTTTCAAAAGCAAGCGAAAATACAACCAACGGAATTCTAAGCAACGAAGAATTTGCAAAATTTATTGGTTCACTCTTTGCAAGCGATAAACAAGACGGATATGTGTTATATGATAATAAAGCTCTTATTTATAAAATTACGAGCCAAACGCTTGATAATTCTATGAGTTCAAACTATATAAGTGCGCTTGAAAGTTCACTTTCAAAACTAATCAATACAAAATTACAAGAAGATCTTATTTCCGTTTTACAAAAACGATACGAAATACAAAGATATTATAAAGGTGGCGGCGTTGAGTAGTTATATTCTCGGACTTGATATCGGTTCTATTGATATAAAAGCCGTAATTGCCAAATCCGATACAAACGGATTGTCAATTTGCGGTTTCGGCTTAGCGAAAACAACCGGTGTCAAAAAAGGCGTTATAACAAATATAGAACAAGCCTCAAACTGTATAAGAAAAGCTGTTTTTGATGCTACAAATACGGCTGGAAGACACTATGACAAAGTTATAGTTTCTATTTCCGGAGCTTATACAAAAAGTGTAAAATCTCAAGGCGTTATAACAGTGCCTGATAATGAAATCAGTATAAATGAAATAAGACGAGCTATGGAAGTGGCGAAAGATACTGCTAATGTTCCGAATAATTATGTAAAGCTTCAAATTTTACCTTATAAATTCAAAGTTGACGAACAAGACGGTATAGAAGATCCGCTTGGAATGAGCGGAATGAGACTTGAAGTCAGCACTCACGTTATTATAGTGCCTGAAAATTCCATAAAAAATCTTACAAAAGCGGTCGAGATGGCCGGAATAAATATCGATAATATAGTTCTTTCAGGTTATGCTTCAGCAATTGCGACGTTAAATGAAGATGAAAAAGAGTTAGGAGTTGCTTTAATAGATATGGGTGGAGCCGTTTGTGATATAGTCATTCATTTGGGCAATTCGCTTATGTATAATGACATTTTGCCATTCGGTTCAGCTAATATTACAAGCGATTTATCAAGTGGAATTCATACTTCTCTTGATTACGCTGAAAAGATCAAACTCAACTTTGACGATCTCTCAGTCAATGGACAAAGTGATATAAACTTACCTGAACTTGGTGAAAACGGACAAACAAGAAATGTCAGTTTGGAAGTTATAACTCAAATTTTATTTTCTCGCATTCAAGAGATGTTGGTGGAAATTTATAAAAAAATATCAGCAAGCAGTTATGAAAACAAAATCGGTGCTGGTATTGTTTTAACCGGCGGTATGGCAAAACTGCCTGATGTAAAAGAGTTGACAAGAGAGATTTTTAGCGGATTTTCAATTCGTGTGGCAAAACCGCGTAATTTAGAAGGTTTGCATGAAATTTCTCAAGATCTATCAAATTCTTGCGTTATAGGACTTTGTCTTTATGGAAGCGGAAATTTTACACCTTATGAAATTGATTCAAATGGAGATTTGAAATTTAAAGGTGATAATAAAATACTTTTTGGAAACGATGTGGAAAATGAGTTGAATGGTGCTTTAAATGATAGTAAAAGTGATGAAAATACAAAAGAAAATTCGAAACTGTCATTGCCTGATAAACAGGATAGACCTAATATGGTAAAGCGAATTTGGAATTATATAAAAAGTTTGTATTGTTAGGAGAAATTTAAATGAAAGGTTTTAGCGTGGAAGAAAATAGCAGTGTTTATGGTGCTAAGATGAAAGTAATCGGTGTAGGCGGCGGCGGCGGAAATATGATAAACCATATGATTCGCGAAGGTTTTGTTTATGATAAAGTAGAGCTTATCGTTGCAAATACTGATGCTCAAGCACTTGATAAATCAGAAGCAAAAACAAGAATTCAATTAGGCGAAACAAAAGTCAAAGGTCTTGGAGCAGGCGGAAAACCGGAAGTCGGAAAAGAATCTGCTGAAGAAAGCTATGATGAAATTAAAAATCAACTTGATTACGCGGATATTGTGTTTATCGGTTCAGGTTTTGGTGGTGGAACAGGCACCGGTGCGGCTCCTGTTGTAGCACGAGCTGCTAAAGAAAATAAATCTCTAACAATCGGCATCGTAACAACTCCTTTCGCTTTTGAAGGCTTAAAACGTATGAAACAAGCCAAAGCCGGTATTGAAGAACTTAAAAAAGAGTGTGATTCTATAATAGTAATACCTAATGAAAAACTTTTAAGCCTGGTTAACCCGAAAGAAGCAGGAATAAAGGATTGCTTTAAACTCGTAGATAATGTATTGATGAGAGCCGTTAATGGAATGGTATCGGTCATTATGAATTCAGGTAAAAGTGACGTAAATGTAGATTTTGCAGATGTAAAAACAGTAATGTCACATCGTGGTATCGCTATAATGGGTGTAGGCGTAAGTGAAGGAGATGAAGCTGTAAATGAAGCGTTAAAAGATGCTCTTCAATCACCTCTTTTGGATGATATTTCAATTGACGGCGCAATGGGCGTTTTGGTACATTTTAGAATTAACACAAAATGCTCTCTGTTGGAAATAAGCAAAGCTATGACTATGGTTCAAGCCGCTGCAAGCGATGAAGCGGATATTATATTTGGAACTACAACGGATGAAAGTATTGAAAATAACCGCGTAGAGGTTACTTTGATTGCTACAGGTTTTGAATCTCCTAAAGCAGGCGAAAAAGATGACGGAGGCAAAGAAGAGCCGCATGATTTTAGAAAAGATTTTATAAAAAAAATGCGAGCTGCAAGCGGTAGCGATTTTACAAGCGATGATTATGATGAGATGGATAGAGAGCCTGCCTATACACGAAATAGAATGGATTAAAAATTATAAAATTTCAGCTCTTTACGGGCTGAAATTTTGCGAGTTAAAATGAGACGACAAGATAGAAATTTAACTGATATTGAAGCTTTTGAAATTATAGATAAATCTCAATTTGCAGTACTTTCATGTTTTGATTTCAGAAATGAACCTGAAATTTTTACAATTCCGATTTCAATCGTTAGAAGAGGCAAAAGTATCTTTGTTCACGGTGCGAAACTTGGAAGCAAAGCTGAAATTTTTAAAGATAACACTCCTGTTAGTTTTGTTTGTGTTAGTTATGCGCATGTTCCTGAACACGATATTTCTTATCTTCAAGATATAAAAAAAGATTATAAAAGACTTGCTGGTGAAGTTTTTACAACAGAATATAAAAGTGTAGTAGCAAAAACAAAAGTATATAAAATAAAAAATGAAAATAAAAAAATTGAAATTTTAAAACTTCTTTGCGAAAAATATACACCAAAATATATGGATTTTTTCGCAACTGCCGCAATTCCTGCGCTAAGTAAAATAAATATTTACGAATTTAAAATTTATGAACTGAGTGCAAAAGCGAAAATTTTATAAAAAATTATTTTTTAAACATAATTTAAATTTCTCTAAAAATATTAAAAAAGGAAAATTTTATGAGTTTAGCTTTAGATTACAGACCGGATAAAATTGACGATATATCAGGACAACACGAAATTAAAGCAATTTTTAGAGAATTTATAAAAAAGGAAAAAATACCGAACTCTATTTTTTTTGGACCTGCCGGAAGTGGTAAAACCACTCTTGCCAAGGTTCTGGCTAATGAGCTTAATTATACATTTTATGAACTTGATGCGTCAAATTTGAAAGTTGAAGATATTCGTAAAATTTTAAATATGCATGAAAATAGTCTTTACAAGCCGCTGATTTTTATTGATGAAATTCATCGCTTAAGTAAAAACCAACAAGAAATTTTGCTTATTCCACTTGAAAATCAAAAAGCCGTGATTATAGGCGCTACCACTGAAAATCCGCAATTTGTTTTAACAAGCGGTATTCGCTCGCGCTGTATGTTTTTTGAGTTCAAGGCGCTTACAAATGCCGATTTGTGCGAACTTTTTGAAAAGGTGCAGAAATCTTTAAATTTTACCATCGATAAAGAGGCGAAAAATTATTTGATCTCTTCAAGCGGCGGCGATGCAAGAGCTATGTTTAATTTGCTTGATTTTGCACTTTTAATTGATGAAAATATAAGCTTAAAGACATTAAAAACTCTTCGTGCAAATAGTATCGCTGAAGGCGCAAACAGCGATGATACGCATTATCAAATAATCAGCGCTTTTATAAAAAGTATCAGAGGAAGTGATATAGACGCTGCGATTTATTATTTGGCCCGTATGCTTGAAAATGGAGAGAGTCCGGATTTTATAGCTCGCAGACTTATGATACTTTCCGCAGAAGACGTCGGCAATGCAAATCCGCATGCTTTAAATATAGCTGCAAGCACGCTTTTCGCTGTTTCAAAAATAGGTATGCCGGAAGCCGGAATTATTCTGGCTCAATGCGTGGTTTATTTGGCAAGTTCGCCTAAATCAAACTCAAGCTATAAAGCGATAAACGGCGCGATTGATTTTGTTAGAAATAACGAAAATTTTGCTGTTCCAAGCTATTTGATAAATACTTCCAAAGAGCGTGAAAACTATCTTTATCCACATGATTTTGGCGGTTGGGTCAAACAAAACTATACAAGCAAACCTGTAAAATTTTATGAAAGCAAAGGAATAGGCTTTGAAAAAACTCTAAATGAGTGGATTGAAAAAATTAAAAATAAGTAAAATTTAATAACACTTCAAAAAATATAAATTGATTTTTATAATTTAAAATTTTGAAATATTAAAAAGGTAAATAATGATAAAAAGGGGCTTTGCGTCTATTTTTGATAAAAACTCAAAAATTTTGATTCTTGGAAGTATGCCTTCAATAGCTTCTATAAAATTCGGATTTTATTACGGGCATAAAAATAACAGATTTTGGAAAACTTTGGCTGCAATTTTTGATGATAAACTTCTGGTATCGCGAAATTTGGAGCAAATTATGATTTTGGATTTGCAAAGTACTGAATTTTCGGCACAACAAAATTTTAAACAAACAGAGTCTAAAAACAGCGAAATTTATGCGAAATTTGCAATAAACGGAAAAATAAATGTGCATATAAAATATAAAATCGACTTTTTGCTACGTGAAAAAATCGCACTTTATGATACTGTAAAAAGCGCCGATATAAAAGGATCAGCGGACGCTTCAATTAAAAATTACAGAGTAAATGATTTGGATGAAATTTTAGAAATATCAGATATTAAAGCCATTTTTGCAAATGGTAAAAAATCTTATGAAGTTGCTAAAAAAGTTTTAAACAATGATAAAAGGCTAATGCTTCTAAATTCCACAAGCAGCGCAAATGCTAGAGTTTCGCTTGATGATTTGATAAACGAATGGTCGCAAAAAATATTTAAATTTTTATAAGGTATTTCGGATATTTTCTTTAAATCTGCAGGCGCGAAATTTAAAAAATCTCAAACTGAATTTTGTTTTTGAATTAAAAGAATTTTTCAATTTTTTTAAAAATTTAAATTTTGATTTTACAGTTTGAAATTTTAATGATTTTAAACTGTAAAATGATTTTTTATGATTAAATGCTATTTTAAATCGCCAATGTTTGTTTGATACTTATCCGCTCTTGAATAAAGTTTGTAAAGCTCATAGAATTTCGGTTTATTTATAAGAATTTGCCTGTGAATTATTATAAATTTTTTATTTTTGTTTTTAGACGCTGTATTTGTAAATAAAAGAAATTTCAAATTTCGTTTCATTACAGTTTAAAATTTAAGAATTTTAAAAATTTAAAAAAGATAAATAATTTTTTTAATTTAAATTAAAAAAAATAACAAAAAAAGAAAAGAAAAAGTTGAAATTTTAAACAATTAAAATAAGAATTTCCCCTTAATTTTAAGGGGAAATGTTCGAAAAATTTTAAACGTTAAAGCAAGAAACGTTTAAAATATAATCAAAAAAAACAGACAACATTTAAAAGTTGAAATTGAGTGCAAAATTTACCATCCATACACAAATCTAAGATTTGCACTAAGTTCATCTATCTTACCACCCATTGCTCCAACACCTAAGCTTATATTTGATAGAGGTTTTATATCGTAAGCAACACCAATTTCGCCTCCACCGCTAAAGCCTTTATTTTTACTTTCTACGGTTTTATCTATATTAGGTGCATAGGTACTGCTTTTGCCATCAAGCTCATATATAAGTCTTGCTCTTGCATATAGGTTTGTATCTGTATTTGTCTTATAGTAAGCTATACTATCAAATTTAATTCTTTTTGATGAGATATCTTTGATATTTAAAGTTTCACCGTTTATATCTAAATCATAACCATCAACATTTGAATAAGCATAGCCAAGTCTATTTGTTAGCATAAATCTATCAAAGTAAGAATCATGTCCTAAGAATGCTCCAAGAGAGTAAAATGTAGAATCTTTATCTACTTTTAGATTATCATAACCCTTTAAAGTGTAGTTGTTATTTAACTTACCTATTTTTGCATAGGAGTCTATAAAAAAGTTGTTTGTTAAATCAAATCTTGCCAATGCTCCTACTGCATAAGCATTTATCTTTCCATCACTTGAATAAGAGTTCGCACTTCCGTCATAATCTGCATAAGAGTATTCAAAAAATCCACCCATTAGTGCATTATCAGCTTTACTTGCAATACCTACATCTACAATTGCTCCATTTACATCAGTATCGCTTTTACCGATATTACTTTTATATCCTTTTATATATCCAAAGCTGATGATATTATCGGTATTTGCAGATATGTTATTATCAAGCATTGCTATGTTTGATATATTATCACCCATTAAATCACTCATTTGATTTACAACATGAGAACTTGCCAAATTTGGTATTAATGTGTGATTTAACTTAGGGTTAACTTTAGGAGTGATAGGTTTACTAGGCTCTGGTGTTGGAGTTGGCTCTGGTGTTGGTGTTGGTTCCGGTTCTCCAACTTCTAAATATAAATTACTTTTATCTTTATTTAACTCTACATTATAAACTGCACTAGCTCCTACTTCAGATACAATTGATTTAGTAGCTTTAGTCAACTCTTTACTTTCTATTTTAAGGTCTTTATTTATAGCTTGTTCTTCCTCTAAAGTATTTTCATTAATAGAAGCTTTTTTAATAATGTAAATTTTTTCTTTAGGTTTAAGATTTTTAACAATAGCTTTACTTTTTCCTTGTTCAACAAAAGGATTTACTTTTACACTGTTTAAAACTGTATCTTCATCGTTTGTTAATTGAAGAACTATATCATTCGCTTTTAAACCTTGTGGAAGATTGAAATTTGCTTCATCAAAGTTTTTAATATTTCCTGCTATTAAGTCTTTACCAGTAACATTTAAGGTATTGTCTGTAATTGCATCTTTATTATTACCATCTGATAAACCACCATGAATTATACCTTTAACTAAAAAGTGTTTACCTAAAGTTATATCTCTTCCTGAGTTGTGAAATAAATTTACAGTGTTATGGATAGCATCGCCTTTATTTGAGTAACCACCATAAACATTATCACCTATATTTGATGAAGTTATCTCCAAAAAGTTGTAGTTAGCTTCATCTTTGGCAGAACCACCTGCTACAGAAGAGCCAACACTTGAATTTTTCAATGAAATTTTATTTTTATTGGCAGTGCCTTCGCCTGATAAACCACCATAAACTAATTCATTTATTGTAGAATCATTTATTGAGATTGCATTATCATTAGTGTTGCCTTTTTTAGCATATCCACCATAAATATTACCCACACTTGAAGAAGTTAAATCTAGATTATTTTTATTGGCATCACCCATGTTTGACTGTCCACCAAAAGCTAATTTTTCTATCGTAGAATTATTTATTGAGACTTCATTTTCACTAGCTGAACCTTCGGCAAATCCACCATAAACATAATTGGTTTTTGTTGAATTTTGTATCAAAATTTTATTTTTATTAGCTGTTCCATTACCTGTTGACCAACCACCTATGATAAAAGTATTTATTTGTGAATTATCTGCTAAAATTTTATTTAAGCTAGTATCTTTTTCTCCTCTTCCGCCAATAACACTAGTTGCTCTTGTCTTGTTTAATAAAATATTGTTTTTATTGGCATTTGCTTTTGTTGCATATCCACCATAAATATCTTTACCCACACTTGAAGAAGTTAAATCTAGATTATTTTTATTGGCATCACCTTCGTTTGATAAACTGCCATAAACTCGTTTTTCTATTGTAGAATCATTTATTAAGACTTTATTATCATTAGCGTTGCCTTTTTTAGCATATGCACCAAAAACTGAGTCATTTATTTTGGATTCATTTTCTATAGTAACACTATTTGAGTTAGCTACGCCATTATTTGAATAACCACCAGCCACAAACGTATTCACTGTTGATTTATCTATAAAAATTTGATTTAAATTTGCATCTTCATTTGCCCATCCACCCTTAACTGCCTGATTTATTGTTGATGATGAAGTTATAGTCACAATATTATTATTAGCTTGTCCATTTTCGTCTGTACGACCACCAATAACATCTCCTCCGACAGCAGATGAATTTATATAAACTTCATTATTGCTAGCCTCTTTACCTATTATTGAAGAGCCACCATAAACATTCTCTTTTATGTTAGGTGAGTTTTCTATAGTAACTTTATTGCGGTTGCTACTGCCATCTTTATTATATACCTCAGCACCAAAAACCTCACCACCTATAGAAGATGCTTTTATGACAACTTCGTTTGAGTTAGCATCTCCTTTTTCTCCTTCAACTTTTCCTCCTATTACAGTTCCTGCCACATGTGTTGTTGAATTAGCTTTTCTTATTTCCGAATTATTTATATAAACTTTGTTATTGCTAGCCTCTTTACCTTTTGATATCACTCCACCATAAACAACACTTTTTACAAAAGATTGTGAATCTATAGTAACTTTGTTTGAGTTGGCTTCACCGTTATATTCTGAGCGTCCGCCAATAACACGGTCTAAATTTTTTGATGAAGTTATAGTGACTTCGTTTAAATTAGCTTTGCCATCTAGAGAAAATCCACCATAAACTGAAGAATTATTACCATTTGAGGTAATGTTTAATGAGTTTGAATTAGCATCTGAACGAATAGAAATTCCACCATATAAGTTAACATCTCTTTTAGGGTCTTGGGGAATTTTTGTAAAATTAATTTTGTTATTTACTGAACTTCCCTTTATGGATAAACCACCTATTAAATGCGCTATATTTGTTGAATTTTGCGGATTTCCATTAAGAGTTTCTAAATTTATATTTAGAGTATAGCCGTCTATACTAGCATCTTTAGAAGCACCTGCAACATATGAAATTTTTTCATCTTGTTTTGTTATTTGATCTAAAGCGAAAGTGTTTTGATTTAGATTTCCTACCATTATTTTTTTCGAGTCTTTTAAAAAAACCAATTCCCTAAGAGTACCTGATGGTGGTCTGCTGTTAAAATTAATACTAGCAAAATTTAAATAATCTTTTTTATCAACAAAGTCACCCTCACTTGCTTGTAAAACTCCACATAATAGTGTCGCAACTACTGAAGAAACAATTATAAAACTGTTTTTATTTTGAGTTTTTGTTTCTCTCTCTCTCTCTCTCTCTCTCTCTCTCTCTCGAAATGGACAAATTTTTCAACTCTTCTCCTTTTGGAAAAATATAAAAATATGGTGTAATTTTATAATTTATAATATTAAAACTATATAAATATAAATATCAAAATAGCTAAATTGATAATTTTTTAATCTTTTGTTAAATTTAACGACTTTTTATTTTAATATTTTCGGCGATTTTCACAGATAAAATTTATATTTTACATCGGTTAAAAAATTTAAATATTATTTTATTTTTCTAAAAAGTGCAAAACCTATTATAAACAGTATATAAAAAGCAAGTGAAAAAATCTGAGATATGCTTATAAATATACTAAGTATCGCGATAGCGATATGCACAAAAACCGCAACTAAAAATAGCCAGACGCCTGAAATTTTAAATAGAGTAAAATATATTAAAATTTCAAAAATAAGCCAGCAAATTCCAAATATTGAAATTAAAATCAAAGCGACTTTCATAAAAAGATCTGCATTCAGTGGAATAAAAGTTCCAATTTGCGGATAAATCAAAAACAGTAAACATAAAATCATTAAAAATAATGACCAGGCGTATAGTTTGGCATTTCTAAAAAGAGTAGGGCGATTTGAAGCTGTAGCAGCCAAATAAAATGCCTTTAAAAGCGGTGAAATATGTAAAAAATAGACTAAAGCACCTATTATAATAATCAAACTAAGTCCTGAATAAAGCGGGCTTGCAGTTATCGTATCTACATAAGGCAAGTTTAAAATAAATATAATTATTTGATTTAAAATTTGCGGTGCGAAAATTTTAAGCATTCCGAAAATTCCAAAAAATATAAGCGGTAACGCATAAGCCAAAATTCCGGCTTTTCTAATTTTTCCTGCATAAATTTGCGTTTCTATACTTGATTTACCACTATTTGCGGCGAACTCGAAAAGCGGTATATTTTGTTTATTCATACCGTTTGTTTTTGATGATGGAACATTTTGAGATTGATATGATTTTTTTGAGTTTTCTCTTGCTTTAGCAAAGTATGCATTAGCGTCAAATTTCGGTTTTGTCTGATTTATCTGTTCGTTTGAAGCGACATTAGGATTATGTGAAAATGCTGAATATTTTGACTTTTCGTTTTCAGTAACTTTAGCCTGCATTTTTTTATGCATTTCTTCAAATTTTTTAGCCACGTCCGACATTTCATGTTTCGGTTCGTTTGTATTTTTAACTGTATCAGCTTTAAAATCTTGAGAAAAACCGGAATTTTGTGCGCCTGCAAAATTTTGATTATTTGATGTATTTTGCGCTATATTTCTATTTGATTCCAAATTTTGCGTGTTTTGCGTTGAAAGCGTTTCTTTTTTATCTGTTTCTTGAACTTTTTTTTGGGCGAAAAGTTTGGCTATTTTTGTTTTTGAAGTGCTTTCAAAATTTTGTTTTTCGCTACCGCCAGTCTGATTTTTAATATTTCCATTTCTTTTTTTGTTTTTACCGAAATCAAGAGAATAGCGAGCCAGGTTATCTTTTGCGTGTTTTGATTCATATTCTGCTCGTTTTGCAGCTGCTATAAGTTCTTCTTCAGCCTTTCTTTCAGCCTCTTTTTGTGCGGCTTTTCTTCGTGCTTCTTCTTCGGCAGCTTTTTTTGCCTCTTCTTCAGCCTTTTTTTTGGCTTCGTATGCTTCCTGCTCTTTTTGTTTATCCGTTTTAAGCATATCGAAGCTGAACCATGAATTTGATTTTTTGTTTTCTTTTATTTGTGAAGTTTTGTCGCTTGAGATTGATTCAGCTTTCAAATTTTGCTGTTTTGATTTATTTAAATGGTTTTCGTTTTTACTTTTTGTGACCTGCACCTCTACCGCTTTTACGCCCGCCAATTCAAAACTGACTTCATCGCCTATTGAAGCGTTTTGGCTTAATAAATCAAGAGGTGAGAAAAAATACTCTTTTCCGCCTGATGTAATTATATTTTCTGCTGTTATTGTCCCTGTTAAAACCATTTTTTACTCCACTGTAACACTTTTTGCAAGATTTCTAGGCATATCCACATCATTTCCAAGACGGATTGAAATTTCTAAAGCTAAAAGTTGTAAAATTATCATCATCTCAAAAAATTCGCACATAGGATGGTTGAAATCTCTTGTTTTTATAAAATCATCCGCTAAATCAAACTCAAACGGAGAAATTGCCAAAATATAACTATCACGTGCCGCAAGCTCTTCTACATTGCTTTTTGTTTTATCATAAAGAGAGTTTTTAGGCATAAGTGCGATTGTAAAAAGTTTTTCATCGGCAAGCGCGATAGGACCGTGTTTCATTTCGCCACTTGGATAACCTTCCGCGTGAAGATAGCTTATTTCTTTCAGTTTTAAAGCACCCTCAAGCGCTAAAGGATAAAAAATGTCCCGTCCGATAAAAAAGAAGCCATGACCGTGTAAATAGTGTTTTGACATTCTAAAAATTTTATCTTGAAGTTTTCGATCAACGTTTAAAATTTGTGAAATTTTACGCATTGCCAAAATTTCACTGTTTTTATCTTCCATACTTAAAACTTTGCGCTCATTTGCAAGATATACGCAAAACATCCAAAGTACCATAACTTGCGTTGCAAAAGCTTTTGTAGAGGCTACGCCTTTTTCAATTCCGGCTCTTGTTAATATAGTAAAATCCGCCGTTCGAACGATTGAACTGTTATCGACATTGCAAATTGCAAGCGTTTTTACACCAGCTTTTTTAGCGATTTTAAGCGCTTCAAGAGTATCCGCCGTTTCGCCGCTTTGGCTTATTACAATAAAAAGCGAATTTTTATTCATAAGAGGTTTACGGTATCTGAATTCGCTTGCTATTTCAACTTTTGCACGAATTTCTGCAATTTTTTCAAGCATATAACTTGCCGTAAGAGCTGCGTGATAGCTGGTTCCGCAAGCACATAAAATGATTTCGTTTATACCGCTGAAATCGGCGTCTTTCAACTCTTCAAAATAAATTTTGTCTTCTCTTATTCTTCCCATCAAGGTTTCGCTTATAACTTGCGACTGCTCATAAATCTCTTTTTCCATAAAAAAGCGGTATCCCTCTTTTTGTGCGAAACTTCGGTCTTGTTTGAGTTCTATAAAATTAGGTGTAATTTTTTTTGTGTTATTGAAAATTTCAATTTCGCCCATCTTCGCCACACCGTAAACACCGTCGTCAAGATAAGTAACATTTTGCGCTATTCCTATTAAAGGAGCGTCAGAAGAGCTGAAAATCACTTCATTTTCGCTATTTTTTCCAATTATCAAAGGAACTGCGTTTTTGGCGAAAAATATACATTCAGGCGCAACTTTTGTGATAAGCAAAATTGCAAAAGAGCCTTTTAATTTTTTTACGGTTTCACCAAAGGCTTTAAACGCGTTTTTCTCTTTTTTATTTATTTTTTCAAAAAGATGAACGATTACTTCGGTATCTGTCTGGCTAAGAAATTTTACGCCGTCATTTTCAAGCTCTTTTTTTATCTCTGCATAGTTTTCGATGATTCCGTTGTGTATGACAAAACTGTATTCGCCAAGATGCGGATGAGCATTTAATTCAGTAGGTTTGCCGTGCGTCGCCCATCTGGTGTGTCCTATGGCTACGCCAAAACCGCTGCTTGTGAAGTCTTTGGTTTTATTTCTTAAATTTTCAAGTTTGCCGACTGCTTTAAAATAATGGATGTCACGTCCGTCTTCGCCGCACATTACAGCGATTCCGGCGCTATCGTAACCACGATATTCAAGCTCTTTCAAGCCATTTAATATAATCTCTTTTTTTTCTTTATTTCCTATATAACCTACGATTCCGCACATAAATTTATTATCCTTTTTAGCTATTTTAATATTTCAAAAATTTCACATGTAATTTCAATTTATATTTTTTAACTTTGTATTATAGCAATTTAAACTGATAAATCGAAATTTTTTATCAAATTTTCGTAAAATTCGCGCTCTTTTTTATAATTTTGTGGAAAAAGTGCAGTTTTGTAAATATATAAAATTTTAATTTGAATTTTATTTTCAAAGCTGATTTTCTCATTTTTAAGAATTTTAAGACCGAATTCGCTCCGAATTCCTAAAATTTTACAAAATTTAATAAATTCGTTTTCATCTTTTGAAATAAGCAAAACTTTAAGTAAATCCTTGCTGTTTTGGCACAAATCAAAATATACCGCATTTGCAAAAAAATCATTGAAATTTCCTAAATTTTGCAAATATTTCACATCGCAAAATTCTTCTAAATTTTCTACGAAATTTTCACTTTTAAAAGCTCTTTTAAATTCGCTGTAATCCATTTTAAAACCTATATTTAAGTCTAAAATATTATAATAGCAGATATTTTAAAATTTTAAGGTTAAAGATGGGCTTGATAGAAAAGTTAAAAAGCGGTGATAGACTGAATTTCGACGATGGCGTGAAAATGTATGATATGGATCTGTTTGAACTCGGCACTTTTGCAAATGCGAAACGGGAAAAGATGCACGGAAAAAAAGTTTTTTTTAATGTCAATCGCCACATAAATCCTACAAATCTTTGTAGCGATGTTTGCCTGTTTTGCGCATTTTCAGCGCACCGTAAAAACGAAAAAGCTTACACTATGAGCCACGAAGAGATAATGTCGATCGTAGATGAGAGTGTAAAACATGGCGTAAAGGAAATTCACATCGTATCGGCGCACAATCCTAATGTGAGCTGGCAGTGGTATTTGGAAATTTTTAAAATGATAAAAGATAAATATCCGTTTTTACATATCAAAGCGATGACGGCTGCAGAAGTTGATTTTTTGAGTAGAAAATTCGGCTTTACTTACGAAAAAACTCTTAAACTTATTGAAGAATACGGCGTTGATTCAATGCCTGGAGGAGGCGCTGAAATTTTTGACGAAGAAATTCGAAAAAAAATCTGTGACGGAAAGGTAAAATCAAACGAGTGGTTTGAAATTCACAAAATTTGGCACAAAATGGGACATAAAAGTAACGCAAATATGCTTTTTGGGCATATTGAAAAAAGAGAGCATAGAATCGATCATATGCTTCGTTTGCGTGATTTACAGGATGAAACGGGCGGTTTTAATGCGTTTATTCCTTGCGTTTATCAAATTTATAATAATTTTTTGCATATCGAAAAATCTCCCGGTTCGGTTGAAATTTTAAAAACTTATGCGATAGCGCGTCTGCTTTTGGATAATATCGCGCATATAAAAGCATATTGGCCGACAACTACGTTAAAACTTGCAATTACAGCTCAGGAATTCGGTTGCGATGATATGGACGGCACAATTGAAAAAGAGAGCATTCAAAGCAGTGCAGGAGCAAAAAGTGCAAACGGAACCAGCGCAAATAAATTTATAGAGCTTATTAAAAATGCAGGATTTATTCCTGTTGAGCGCGATAGTATGTATAATGAAATCAGGACATTTTGATGAAATTTTACGGTTTTGACGAGTTTGATAAAGATGTGCGTAAAATTTCAACGCAAATAAGAGATGAATTTTCGCCTGATGCTATCGTGGGAATAGCGCGCGGTGGGCTCAGCTTCGCTCATGCGATTTCAAACGCGCTTCATCTGCGCACAATTTTCAGCATAAATTCCATCCATTACAATGAAAATCAAAAACTTGATACCATTGAAGTTTTTAATATTCCGGATTTAACGAAATTTAGAAAAATTTTGCTTGTCGATGATATCGTAGATAGCGGCGAAAGTTTAGCTGAGATTATTAAAATTTTAAAGCGGAAATTTCCTGAAGCCGCATTTAAAACAGCGGTTATTTTTTATAAATCTCGTGCACTGGTTAAGCCTGATTTTAAAATTAATAAAACGGATGAGTGGATAAATTTTTTCTGGGAAAATTATGAGTGTGAATGATGGATAAAAAAGAGCTTTTTGTAATGTATTTCTGCGTCGTTCTTACGATGTCGGTTATGTATGCGACGCAACCTTTGCAACCGCATTTTGAAGAAATTTTGCAAATCAGCAAATTTCAAGCTTCACTTTTTATGACGGCAACTTTGATTCCTTTGGCTTTCGCATCAATTTTTTACGGATTTTTACTTGAAAAAATTACGATTAAAAAGGCTCTTATTGTCGCTTTTGGCGCTTTCTCGGTGCTGGAGTTTATATTTGCTAGCGCTTCAAGTTATACTTTGCTTCTTAGCATTCGTATTTTACAAGGATTTATCGTGCCTGTGGCGCTGACAGGAATTGTCAGTTTTATCTCGCAAAACTCATCTTCGAAAAAAATCGCAAGTGCAGTCAGTGCATATGTAGGAATTACGATTTTAGGCGGTTTTTTCGGCAGACTTTTAAGTGGAATTTGCTCCGATTTATTCGGCTGGAGAGTATTTTTTTATTTTATTTCTTTTATGCTTGCTTTGGCTGTTTTTTTACTTTGTCGTATAAAAGGGGATGCGGTTTCCGGATATTCAAAACCGAAATTCAGGACAATTTTACAAATTTTTGAAATTCGTCACAATTTTTATACATATTTAGCAATTTTTTGCATCTTTTTTGTGTTTCAAGGCGTTTTAAATATTATGCCTTTTGAACTTTTAAGATTGGACGGAAATTTTAACGGCTCAAAAATCGGTTTTATGTATTTCGGATATATCATAGGAATTCTGGTTTCATTTAACGCGGCTAAAATTGTCAAATTTTTTGGAAACGAAATAAAAGCCATAATGGTCGGCGCGATAATTTTTACGATTTCGATTCAAATTTTACGCATTGAAAATTACGGCGTAATTTTTACTGGAATGCTTATTTTTTGCCTTGGCAGTTTTATCGCACATTCCGTTGCAAACGGCTTTATAAATAAACGAGCGCTATCTCATAAAGCGATTTGCAATGGACTTTATATAAGTTTTTATTATGCTGGCGGCGCACTTGGAACATTTGTTCCTGGATTTTTTTATGGAATCGGCGGTTGGAGATTATTTTTGAGCGTATTAACTGTCGTGCTGTTTTGCGCTATATTTTGCATTTATAAGTTGAAAAAATATGAAAAACGAGAAATTCTATCATAATGAATATATAGTTTTACCGATTTTGTGCGCTTTTGAAGCTTTATTTCTGATATATTCGATCAGTAATCTCAGCATCAGTTTTTATGAGGCTGAAATTTTTTATGAAAGCGATTCTTTGGTGGGCGTTATAACAAGGGCTTTTGCAAAACTTTTTGGACAAAATGATTATGCAGTTAGAGCACCTTTTATAATTTTGCATTTTATAAATTGTATTTTACTTTATAAAGTGAGTAAATATTTGCTAAAACGCCGTTTTGATCGCGTTATCAGTGTAATGCTTTATATGATTTTACCAGGAACATTAGCCAGTTCAATTTTGGTAAATATGGCAGGAATCATTATATTTTTTACACTTTTACTTATATTTTTTGAAGAAAAAAATTTAAAAATTCCATTTTATATAATACTTTTTATAACGGCATTTATAGATAAAAGCTTTTTTATTTTATATTTTTGCTTTTTTATTTATGCATTTTTCTATAAAAAAACTTTTATGGCAATAGTTTCAATAGGGCTTTTTGCATTTATGATTTCTTTTTATAATTTGGGATTTGAAGGAAAACCGAAAGACTATTTTTTGGATACTTTAGGCGTTTTTGCAGCGACTTTTTCGCCTATAGTATTTTTGTTTTTTGTCTATACGATCTATAGAATTTGGTTGAAAGACAGTAAAAATTTATTGTTTTTTATAGCTACTACGACATTCTGTGCGACACTTCTTCTATCTATTCGTCAAAAAACAGCTCTTGAAATGATTTTGCCATATTGCATTATTTCTACACCTTTGATTATTCGCGCGTTTTTTAATTCATATCGCGTGCGGCTTCCTGCATTTCGCAAAGCACACAAATTTTTTGCTATTTTGGCGTTATCAGCACTTTTTATCAGCTCTGCTCTTATAATTTTCAATCAATCATTATATATGATATTTTTTTCGCAAAAGCCGCAAAAACATTTTATTTATAAATATGATGTTGCAAAAGATTTGGCAAAATCCTTGCAAGATATAAACGTAAATTGCGTAAATTCGGGCGATGAGGAATTAAATTTAAGGCTTAAATTTTACGGTATAAACAAATGTGAAAAAGTTGAAATTTCACAAAAATTTATAGAGAATTTTGATAAAACAATTGAAATTTCAAAATATAATGTGCGAATTGCAAAATTTTATGTTAAAATGATAAAATAAATTTTATAAGTAAGGTTTAAAAAATGAAAAAAGCTTTTACAATGATTGAACTTATATTTATCATCGTGGTAGTCGGAATTTTAGCAGCTGTTGCGATTCCTAGGATTGATCGCGATAATTTGATTGAACTTGTCGATCAGGTTACTACACATATACGCTATACTCAACAACTTGCAATGATGGATAATGTATATGACGGGAATGAAAAGGATTGGTATAAAAATTATTGGAGAATAGATTTTCGCAATGCAGAATCCGGTTCAGCAGCTGGTTGGAGATATAATGTTTATAAAAATACGAAAAATAGTGGTGGACCAAATAGTTTAAATGAAATAGCAGTGGACCCTCAAAATCCACGAAAACATTTAACATCGGGTTTTGCAAGTCAAAATTATCCGGCTGATAGAATAAATAAAAAACTTGATTTAAAAAATACTTATGATATAAAGGATGTAACTTTTACAGGTTGTGGCGATCCCAGAAATCAAACTATTGCATTTGACAGTAAAGGTCGTCCGCACGGTGCGCCGCAAAATGCAAAAAATCCTTACCATAAAGTATTACATACACCTTGTATAATAACTTTCACGGATTCAGGAGACAGATCTATACAGATTGCAGTTCAGCCTGAAACAGGTTTTATCAGTGATAACCGTGCAGAAGCAATTGAAAAAAATTGGAAAGCCGGAAACTTTAAAAAATTTGATAATAAAGAATTTTAATTTATTTTTTTCAAATAAAAATATAAGTGAGAATATAAAATTTTATTTTTTGAAAATTTAAAACCTAATTTATCATAAACCGCTTGTGCTGTTTTATTATTTTGTTCTACTAAAAGCGAAAGTGGTTTATGTCTTTTTACAGCAATCTCAAATGCGAAATTTATAAGTTCTTTTGCAATGCCACGTCCGCGAAATCTTTCGTCTACAGCAAGCGAATCCAAATAAACATCGCTACTGTCGCATTCCGGAATAATTTTATATTTCAGACCAAGTTTTTGTATATTTTCATTTAATGTGCTATCCAACGATTTAATTTCATTGCCGTCATAAACGACGATGGCTCCAACTATTTCGTTATTTTTCACATATACGTAAGTATTTTCAAAGCTTAAACGATTTTTTTGCATTTTAAAAAAATCTTCATATACTAAAAAAGCGCTTTTAAGATCTTTTTGTCCCGTGAGATCATATATCATATCGTCCATTGCCAAATACAAAAGTTTTGTTGCGGCTTTTGCGTCTTCTATTTTTGCTTGTCGTATCATTCAAGACTCCAAATTTATAAAATTTTTCAGGTATTTTATCACAATAAACGTAAAGTTTTTTAAAAGTTTGCTCAAATATCGCATTATGCAAATTAAAAATTCATAAATTTAAAAAAATCGGTGTTCATTATAAAAATTAAATTTCTGTTTTTTGATATGCAAAATATTTTTTAATTGAAATTTAGAGATTTATCTGATTTTTATTAGCTTTTTGTCAACCAAGCGATAAATGCTGGAGCATTTTTGTGCCAAATTTTCATCATGAGTAACTAAAATCAAACCGCCATCTTTTTTGTTGATATAATCGAACAATACGTCAAATACATCATTTGCAGTATCCTTATCAAGATTTCCGGTCGGTTCGTCCGCAAAAATTATATTTGGGTTTTTGTGAAGCACTCTTGCGATTGATACGCGTTGTTGTTGTCCGCCTGAAAGTTCGCCGATTTTTTGCTTTAAAATTTGTGAAATTTGAAGTTTATCCAAAATTTCATTATCAATTTTTTTATTTACAAGTTTTGCAGCCAACTCTATGTTTTCGTAGGCGGAAAAACCTTTAAATAAGTAATGTGATTGAAAAATTATACCAAAATCATTTCTTCTGATTTTAAGGCGTTCATCAGAACTGAGTGAATATATTTCGCGTTCATTATAAAAAACTTCGCCTGAGTTCGGTTTTAAAAGTGTAGATAAAATATGAAGCATAGTCGATTTTCCACAACCGCTGACGCCAAGAATTGCTATACTTTCGCGGTTGTGAAGAGTGATATTTATATTTTCAAAGAGCGTATATTCAAACGCATGGGTTAAATTTACGCCCCTTAAAAGTTCCATTTCTAGCCTATTTGAGCAGCGACTTCAGCTGCGAAATCCTCTGACTTTTTCTCCAAACCTTCTCCTACTTCATAACGGATATAATTTGTAATAGTGATTTTACCGCCAAATTCTTTGCTTTTTTCATCAATAACCTGTTCAATTGTCTTTTTATCGTCCATTACAAAAAATTGTCCTAGAAGTGTAAGACGTTGATCAAGCAAGGTATTATCCGCCAAAAATCTTTCCAGTTTTCCAGGTATTATTTTATCCCAAATTTTTTCAGGTTTGCCTTCTTTTTTTAGTTCGGCTCTAATTTTTTCTTTTTCTTTTTCGATTATTTCATCGCTTATTTGAGCTCTGCTTGCAAATTCAGGTATATGATTTAGCGGTTTTCCAAGTCGTTTTAATTCTTCATTTTCTTTTTCAAGTTCAGCTTTTAGTGCGGTCAGCTCGCTTTTTAAAAAATCAGGATTAAATTCTTTGTAGCTGATTACGCTTGGTTTCATTGCTGCTGCGTGCATGCAAAGTTGATATATAAAATCAGCAGCTTTTTTACGATCGACATTTTCGCAAGTCGCACTTATTATAACGCCTACGCGTGAGTTCGAGTGTAAATATCCATTCAACACTCCGCCGTTTGCATTTATTGTATTAAATCTGCGAACTACTAAATTTTCACCTATTGTTGCTATTTGATTTGTAATAAAATCGCTGAATTTTTCACCATTTATCAAGCTGTCGTTTAAAGCTTCTACGTTTGTTATATTACTATCTTGAATATGTTTTGTAGTGTTGTTTACAAAATTTATAAATTTATCATTTTTAGCTACAAAATCCGTTTCAGAGTTTATTTCGCTGATTGTAGCTTTGCTGAAATCTGAATTAACCAAAACACAAACTAAACCTTCACTAGCTAATCTGTCCGCTTTTTTAGCAGCTTTACCAAGTCCTTTTTCATGTAAAACTTTAATCGCTTGCTCCATATCTCCATTAGCTTCAACAAGGGCTTTTTTGCAATCCATCATTCCAGCTCCGGTTGATTCCCGGAGATCTTTTACCATTTTTGCTGTTATTTGCATTATTCTTTATCCTCCGGAATTTCGAAATCTTCTTCGTTCATTGCCTCGTCTAAAATGTCGTCTTTTTCTTCTTGTGAAGCTTCATCCTGTTCTTTATTTTGAATTTCTTCTTCACTATCTTGATCTCTTAATGCTTTTCCTTCATTTATAGCTTCAGACATTTCTTGACAGAAGAGTTGAATTGAACGAATTGCATCATCATTACCTGGAATAGGGAAATCTACAATATCAGGATCACAATTTGTATCAAGTGGTGCTATTACAGGCATACCTAGACGATTTGCTTCTTTTACGGCAATTTTTTCTTTTACGCAGTCTATCACAAAAACCATATCAGGCAAGTTTTTCATATTACGAATTCCACCAAGATAAAGCTCTAATTTTGCTTTTTTGCTTTTTAACATTCCTGCTTCTTTTTTTGTTAAAAGATCCATTGAACCGTCTGTTTCCATTTGTTCTATAACTTCAAGTTTTCTGATTGATTGTTTTATTGTGTCGAAATTTGTAAGCATTCCGCCAAGCCATCTGTGATTTACATAAGGCATTTCGCATTTTTCTGCAAACTCTTTTATAGCTGCACCGGCTTGTTTTTTCGTTCCTACAAAAAGTATTGTTTTACCTTCAGCGGCCGCATCGCGAACGATATTATAAGTATATCGAAAATAGCGGATTGTTTTTTGCAAATCTATAATATAGATACCTTTTCTCTCACCAAAAATAAATTTCTTCATTTTTGGATTCCATCTGCGAGTTTGGTGGCCAAAATGCACACCGCATTCCAATAAATCTCTCATTGTTACCATGAGTTTCTCCTTATGGGCGTTAGCCCGAAATTTAGTTTAATTCCTCCGCATACATTAACGAAATTTTTTTATAAAATTTAAAAATTTCGCAACCGAAATTTAGGATTTATGCGTGTGAAATAAAGCGTGGATTATACCTTTTTTTGACTAAATTTCAGCTTTAAAAGCTAAATTTAGCTTTTAAAACTTTAAAAATTTTAAACAGAATTTGGCGAATTATATCCGTAAAAAATCCTAAAAAGAAAACGATAAAAACAGATCTGAAAAGATACAAAATGCTGTCATCTCTGCCCCAAAAATCATTCGTATGCAAAATTTCACCGTATAAAAACGGTTTAAATAAAAATGCCTCTTGGAAAAGATAAATTCCAAAAACGGCGGAACTGAAAAACATAATTATTTTTGTTGTTTTTTCACTGAAAATTATTCCTTTTACGCTTAAAAATATTGCAATGCTGGCAATTAGCGCAAGAGGAGCTGTATATTCGCATTTGTTTACAATAAATTTATCTATAAACCACGAAATATCTCTAATATAAAAACATCCCCAAAGTGCAAACGTTGCAAGCAGATATATGCCGACACTTTGCCATTTTTTATAACGAGGCGTATTAAGGCTTAAATATCCGCCGACGAAGTATAAGCATATAAACCATATCAGATTGTATCCACCTACAAGTTGCGTAATTTCATCTACATTGAAGCGTTTTGCGGCATATGAAAATATAAAAACGCCGATAAGAATGCAGTTCAGTTGTCTTTTACTTGAATTTAGTAAAATTAAATTTAAAAGCGGTGAAATTAAAAACAGAAGTGCATAGCTTGTAAAAAACCAATATCTATTGTTTGTAACAGGAAAAAATGTAGCTAAAAAATCATAAAATTTAAGATCGGCTCCAAAATAAAAAACAGCCACCGCTTCCAAGAAAAATCCATAAAACAGGACGCTAAACCAAAGCGGAATAAGTTTTGCGGGACGGAATTTCGAATGTATCATAAAAAATCCGGTAATTATTACAAAAATATTTACGGCAATCATAAAAAAAAGCATATAAAAGGCGTAATATAGAGAGTTCAAAATCGCTTGCGGCATGTTCTAAAAATCCTCCGAAATTTAACATATGAACGCAAGTTATTAGAAAAATCGCAAAAATTCTAAGCAGCTCAATTCCGCCTTCACGTTGCTTTTTGGCTTTCGGTGTTGTTTCGGTCTGCATATTTTTCCTTATTTTATAATTTATTTAAATTTTTAAGAAATATTTTAAATTTTGTATTTTTGCTTTTTTTTAAAATTTTAAATTTCAAAATGATTTTGGCACGAGCAGTGTAAACTTCCATGTTGGCGAATGAAAACTCTTGCGTCAACTCCTATAATTTCGCGATTTGGCAAAGCTTTTTGCAAACGATTCAGCACTATTTCATCATTTTTATCATTGTATGTCGGCACGATTAGAGCACCGTTTATAAATACGAAGTTTGCATAAGTAGCAGGCAAACGCATATTTTCATAAAAAATCGGCTTTGGAATCGGAAGTTCTACGCTGTCAAAACCGAAACTTAAAATTTCATCTTTCATTTTATTCAGCTCATTATAATGCGGATCGTTTTTATCTTCGCAAACCGAGAATGCAATTATGTTTTTATCTATAAATCTTGCCAACGTATCAATATGAGAATCCGTATCGTCGCCTTGTATGAAGCCGTGATTCAGCCAAAAAATTTTTTTGAGTCCGAAAATTTCACGCAAACGTTGATCAAGCTCGTCTTGAGTAAGATTGTTTCTATTTTTATTTAAAAGGCAGGTTTTTGTCGTAAGCATATATCCGTTGCCGTTAAAATCGATACTACCGCCTTCTAAAATCAAGTTTATATCTTTTAAATTTCCGCCGATTTTTTTAAAAAGCGTTTTATTTACGGCATTATCTTTACTGCTTTGAAATTTGTCGCCCCACGCGTTAAAAATAAAATTTAATCCTACGATTTCGCCGTTTTCTTTTATATCTATAGCTCCAAAATCACGAATCCATGTGTCGTTAGTATCTATTTTGACAAACTCCACATTTTGTAAATCGGAGCAAATTCTTTCAAAATCAGTAAAATTTGGAGCTATTGTGATGACTTTTTGAAATTTCGATGCAGCTTTTATAAATTTTCTGTAACTAAGTGAAATTTCGTCCAAATAAGCTTTCCAGTCCGTATTTTCATGTGGAAGCGCTACAAAAAGAGCACTTTGTTTATACCATTCACCAAATGTTTTAATCATTTTTCTGAAATTTTATCCGTTTTTGTTTCATTTAAATTTTCGCTTGCGTCCGGTAATTCATTTGAATCTTCATGTAAATTTTCATCCAAAATTTCTTGCATTTTAGAACGAGTTTTTTCAAGCCAATCTTTATCCGTAGTATCCACTAATGGAAGATAAACAACTTTGACATTACCGAAGAAATTGGCACAGAAATTATGCGAATCCAAAATTTCTCTTGTTCCTAAAAGCACAACAGGTTGGACTTTAAGTTTTAATTTTTCAGTTATTACTTTTGCACCTGTCTGAAATTTTAACAGTTTATCACCTTTTCTTCTTGTGCCTTCCGGAAACATTGCAATTACGCGGTTGTTTTTAATGCGATCTTCTACCTCGTGAAGTACTCTAACCAAATCTCTTGGATTTGAACGATCAATTGCTATCATTTTTGGAAGAGTTATAATTTTGCCTATTATCGGTATTCTGGCAATCTCTTTTTTTGCAATCCAACTCAAATTTGCTTTATGAATTTCTTCCATTACTACTATATCAATTATACTTTGATGATTTAAAATTACCATATTAGCATTTTCATCAGGTGTGCCTATAATTTCGATTTTATATCTCAAAAAGTATCTTTGAAATTTGGCCCAAATACGTCTAAAATGGCGATGAGAACTGTTTTTTATAGCCATAAAAAATACGACTACAAAAACGCTTAAAACAAAATAAATATAATAAATAATTGCTTTTATTTTTCCCAAAAAAATAACTCCTAGTCCCGTTTTAATTTATCTTTTTCAACCCAACCGATTCTGCCGTTTTTCAGTAAAATTTTAAAATATTTATCGGTTGCGTTCAAAATTTCGACATTTTCACTGCCTTTTGAAACATAAAAAACGCTTGAATTTCCAACAGGCAAAATTCTAATTACTGCATTTTGCGATAAAGTGCCGTTGCCGTAAGGTTTTTGGAGTAAAAAATTTGATATCAGTATTATAACTGCTATAATTAAAGGCGTTATATTCTTGCTTGCAATAAATAATACGAGCAAAAATGCTGCAAGAGCATAAATAAATATATTTTTATAAACTTTAAATTTACTCTCTTTTGGATTTAATCCTGTTTGCGTGCTAAGATCTTCCGGTTCCACATTTATATTAAGAACAAAATTTTCAAATTTTTTGGTTTTAAGATTAAAATAACTGAAATTTAACGATTTGACTTTATTATCTATCACGGCAAAATAAAAACCGTTTTGGTTTGTAAAATCTCCGTGAGCCGAATCTACGCCTTGCTTGATTATTGATTTGTTATCTATATGAAACGAGCCTAGATTCGCATTTTTTACGCTTAAATTCAGCGTCATGAGATTTGTATTGTCATCAAATTTTGATGTTTTATAGCTTTTTAATTCAAAACTGTCCGCTACAATGTTTGAAAAATTATCCTTTGCATTTAAAGGTTTAATAGCAGGTAGTTTTATGCTTGCATTCGCTTCGGCAAAAACTTCGTCGTTTCTTGTCAGTCGCATTGTGATATTTTCTAAATCGGCACCTTGCAGAGCTTCGAAATAAAGCGGAGTTTCAAAAATTCCGTTTCCTTTTATCCAATTTATTTTTTCTTTGTTTATCCATTTTATTTTGTCGTTTGTTATAATTTCAAGATTCGGTTCGGCAAAAATATCTTGACCGATATCGACTTTGAAATCAACTTTAAAAAGTTCATTTTCATATACGATTTTCGGTATATTAGTAATTTTTATAGTTAATTGTTTTACACGTGTTTCTTCATAGAGTTTTTCACCGGCTTTTAATTCCGATTCATCGCTTGGCGCAAGAGCCGAAAGATCGTCCAAACTTAAATTTGTCTTTTTTTCCAGCTCGCCTGTGCTAAGTCTTACCGGAACTCTTTTGTTATTTGAAATTTTACCGGCAGGTTTTTCATTTTTAGGTGCATATTTTAAAATATCATCAATGGAATTTACATTTACTTCTTCTGCGTTTAAAAATGAAAAAATAAGAAATAAAATAGTAAAAAATCTTAGCAAAAAAAGCCTTTAAGCATTTTTACTCCATCATCAGAGCCTAAGATTTTTTGCATTGCGCGTTCGGGATGAGGCATAAGACCGAAAATTTTGTGATTTTTATCGCAAATACCTGCAATATCGTCAATAGAACCGTTCGGATTTAACGAATTTCCATCTTTATCGCAATATTTTAAAATAATTTGCTCATTATCATAAAGTTTTTTTAAAACGTTCTCATTGGCATAATAATTTCCTTCACCATGCGCTATCGGAATTTCTAAAATTTCATCCTTTTTGCAAAGGTGTAAAAATTTATTATCATTTGAAATTACTTTTAGATAGTGAAATTTTGAAATAAAACTTAAACTCATATTTTTATTCATAGCTCCATCTAAAAGACCTAATTCAAGCAACATTTGAAAGCCATTGCAAATACCTAATATATATCCGCCTTTTTTTGCAAAATTGACTACAGATTTCATAGCAGGACTGAATTTTGCAATTGCGGCAGTGCGTAAATAATCTCCATAACTGAAACCGCCCGGAAGCACAACCAAATCGGCACAAATTTCGCTATCATCCTTGTGCCAAATAATTTTAGTTTCGGCTTTAAGTAAATCAAAAGCGAATTTTGTGTCGCGTTCACAGTTTGTGCCTGGAAAATTTATAATTGCTACTTTCATAAAATTATCTCAAAATCTTCTATAACAGGATTTGCTAATAACTCTTCACACATTTTTTGAGTGTCTGCTTTGATTTTTTCCTTATCGTCTCCTGCAATATCAAGCACGATTTGTTTTCCGATTCGCACATTGCCGACTTCATCAAAACCAAGAGAATTTAAGGCGTGCTTAACCGCCTTTCCTTGAGGATCAAGCACACCGTTTTTCAGTTTTACATTTACAATTACTTTCATTTTTTGCCTTTTATGATAAAATTCGTCTTAAAACTTCCTCATACGCTACTTTTACGTTACCTATACTTTGGCGAAATCTGTCTTTATCCAGTTTTTCGTTTGTTTTAGCGTCCCAAAATCTGCAGCTGTCAGGGCTTATTTCATCGGCAAGCAAGATATTTCCGTCTTTGTCTTTGCCAAGCTCAATTTTAAAATCAACAAGTTTTAAATTTTTTGTTGCGAAAAATTCTTTTAAAATTTTATTTATTTTAATTGCTGTTTGTCTTAAATTTTCAAGCTCATTTTTGTCTTTTACAGCGCCTAAAAGTAGTGCATGATCGTCATTTAAAATAGGATCTCCCAAATCGTCGTCTTTGTAGCAAAACTCAACTAAAGTAAAAGGTAAAACAGTGCCGTCTTTTATGCCAAGTCGCTTTGTAAGTGAGCCTGTGGCAATATTTCTTGCAATTACTTCAAGTGGAAAAATTTTAACTTTTTTTACAACTTGCTCTGTATCGTTGATAGTTTCAACCAAATCGGTTTTTATACCGTTTTTTTCTAAAAGATGGAAAAGTTGAGTTGAAATTTTATTATTTAGCGCTCCTTTTCCTTTTTCACTTGATTTTTTGATTCCGTTAAAAGCGGTTAAATCATCTTTAAATTCAGCAATCAAAAGATTTTCATCTTCGGCAACAGACCACATTTTTTTGCCTTTGCCTTCATAGATCATATCTTTTTTTGTAACTTTCATTTTCTCTCCCTTATAAGAAATTTGTTAATGTATATTTAAAACCTTTATTGTATCAATAGCTGTTTTTAATTGTATATCATCATTTACTTGTTTTTGAGTTATTATTTTATCATCATTTTTACTATCAGATTTAACCGGTTCTATTTTAGCAAGTTCGCCCTCCAAATGTTTTTTAAGATCGGCTTCTTTTATTAAAAATTCATTTTGATCGGCAGGAACTTTTCCGGGAAATACGACTAAATCCGGAGCGACACCGACAGCTTGTATAGTTCTACCACTTGGCAAATAGTATTTTGCAATTGTCAGGCGAAGAGCCTCTTTGTCTTCAATAGGCAAAATTACTTGCACGCTGCCTTTTCCAAAGCTATTTTCTCCGATAATGATACCTCTTTTAGTATCTTGCAAAGCTCCGCTTACGATTTCACTTGCACTTGCACTTCCTGAGTTTATCAAAACAGCCAAAGGCAAGTTTGTAATTTTTTTCTTAGGATCCGCTTCGTAAGATATATTTTCATTTTTATTTCGACCTTTTTGAGATACGATTGTGCCTTTTCCTATAAATAGATTTGCAAGACCGATAGCTTGCTCCAAAAGTCCGCCGGGATTATTTCTAAGATCCAAAATTATGCCTTTTGCCTTTGCGTTATCTTGTATAAATTTTTTGGCGTCATTCGTTACATGTTGGTCAAAATTTGTAACCCTAAGATATAAGATATCATCTTTTTCAATCATTTTAGCATATACGGATTCCACTTTTATCATATCGCGGACTATTTTTACATCAAATGGCTTCATTTCGCCTTTTCGAACGATTGTCAAGTTTATTGAAGTTTTTGGTTTGCCGCGCATTTTTTTAACGGCTTCATCTATTGAAATTCCAAAAGTGGCGTTATTATCAATTCTCAAAATTACGTCATTTGCTTTAAGTCCGGCTTTATCGGCAGGTGTGCCTTCAATCGGTGCGATTACTGTTAATGCGCCGTCTTTCATTCCTACTGTTATTCCAAGTCCGCCGAATTCACCTTCGGTTTGAATTTTGGTGTCATTAAAAGCTTTTTCATCCATGAAACTCGAATGTGCGTCAAGATTACTCATAAGCCCGCTTATGGCTTTATCTACGATTTGAGAAAAACTCAGTTCATCAACATAGTTATTTTCAACTATTGCCATTGTTTTGGTTAATTTTGCAAGTGCCTCAAGTCTACTTTTTTCGCTGTCTTTTGCATTTAATACATTAGCGAATACGCAAAAAATTGTAAAAATAATAAGAAATTTTTTTTTCACTTTTGACCTCAAAATAAAATAGCTCTAATTCTATAATTTTTTGCCTAAAAATTAGGTAAAAATTTCAAAATTTTGCATTAAATTCATATAAAATTTTAAATTAAAAAATTTCTTGCAATAAACTTGACATAGATAGACTAAAATAATATAATATATAAAATTTAACTTTGGAGGGAAAAATGCAAAGTATAATGGAAATTTTAACGGACAAAATGACCGGGCTGATTGAAAGCAGCGCGTCTTTAGCTATTCATAGCAAAAATAGTGAAATAAGAAATTTACACTTGCTTTGGGCACTTACTGTCGATAGCAGTTCAATTTTAAATCAAATTTTTAATAAATTCGATATAAATGCAAAAGCCGTTGAACTTGAAATAAAAAGTAAAATTTCAAATTTACCCACAAGTTCAAATGTAAGTAAAGAAAATATCAAAATTTCAAACGAACTTGCAAATTCTTTGGAAAATGCAAAAGGGTTGATGAGCGCTACTGGAGATAAATTTATAGCCGTTGATACATGGATTTCAGCTAACCTTGAAAACGCTGAAATTAAGGAAATTTTGAGTAAATTTTGTGATATTTTGGAATTTAAAAAAGAGCTCGAAAATTTAAGATCTGGCAAAAAAATAGATTCTAAAACAGGCGATGAAACACTTGAAAGTTTATCGAAATTTGGAATTGATTTAACTGCAAAAGCCATAAACGGCGAATTGGATCCGGTAATAGGCAGAGATGAAATTATAACCAGACTTATGCAAATTTTAATTCGTAAAACAAAAAATAATCCTATTCTTATAGGAGAACCGGGTGTCGGTAAAACTGCCGTTGTAGAAGGTTTGGCCGAACTTATCGCAAAAAAAGAAGTTCCTACAAGTCTTCAAAATTACCGCGTGGTGGCACTTGATATGAGCGCATTGATTGCCGGCGCAAAGTATCGAGGAGAATTCGAAGATCGTCTTAAAGCCGTCATTAAAGAGGTAAAACAAGCCGGAAACGTTATACTTTTTATTGATGAAATTCATACGATTGTAGGAGCCGGAGCAAGTGAAGGAAGCATGGATGCTGCAAATATCTTAAAACCGGCTCTTGCACGAGGTGAACTTCATACTATAGGAGCCACTACTTTAAAAGAATATAGAAAATATTTTGAAAAAGATTCAGCGTTGGGAAGGCGTTTTCAACCGATAAATGTGCCTGAGCCAAGTGTAGCTGAAGCTTTACAAATTTTGCGCGGAATAAAAGAAAAGCTTGAAGTTCATCATAATGTAACTATTACTGATAGCGCTCTTGTGGCAGCCGCTAAACTAAGTGACAGATATATTTCAGACAGATTTTTGCCTGATAAAGCGATTGATTTAATTGACGAAGCTGCGGCGGAGCTTAAAATGCAAATAGAAAGCGAACCGTTTGAACTTGCAAAAGCAAAACGTGACATAATTACTCTTCAAGTCGAACGTGAAGCATTAAAAATGGAAGAAAACGATAAAAATAAACCAAGACTCGAAAAAATTGATAAAGAAATAGAAAATTTAACTGAAAAACAAAAAGATTTACAAGCTAAATTTGAAAATGAAAAAAGTGTATTTAATGCAATCAGCGAGGCTAAAAAAAATATAGAAAGCCTTAAAAATGAAGCCAATAACGCAAAAAGAAACGGTGAATTAAATAAAGCGGCCGAAATAGAATACGGAAAAATTCCGGCTCAAAGTGCAAAAGTAACACAGTTGGAACAAAAATGGGAAAATATGAAAGAAGCCGGTGTACTTTTGAAAAATCAAGTTGATGAGGAGATGGTCGCAGGAATTTTAAGCAAATGGACAGGAATCCAAGTATCAAAAATGCTAACAAGCGAAAAAGAAAAATACCTAAATATAGAAAACCATTTAAAAGAAAGTGTAGTAGGACAAGATATGGCTCTCGGGGCAATTGCAAAAGCGGTAAAACGAAATCGTGCAGGGCTTAGCAGCGAAAATCGTCCGATAGGAAGTTTTTTATTTTTAGGACCTACAGGAGTCGGTAAAACCGAAAGCGCCAAAGCTTTAGCGAAGTTTCTTTTTGACGATGAAAAAGCTCTTATAAGATTTGATATGAGTGAATATATGGAAAAAATCAACGTTTCAAGGCTTCTTGGAGCGGCTCCTGGATACGTCGGATATGAAGAGGGCGGACAATTAACAGAAGCGGTCAGAAGAAAGCCGTATTCGGTGCTGCTTTTTGATGAAATAGAAAAAGCTAACAAAGATGTTTTTAATATCCTACTTGGAATTTTAGATGACGGCAGAGCTACCGATAACAAAGGCGTTACAGTCGATTTTAAAAATACCATTATTATTTTAACTTCAAATATAGGCTCCGATATAATTATGAATTTGGATGAAAAAGATAGAGAAAGCGCTATAAAATCGGAGTTAAAAAAGTATTTTAAGCCCGAGTTTTTAAACCGTTTGGATGATATTGTGGTTTTTAACCCTTTAAATAAAAATAATCTTATTGAAATCGTTGGAATTATGTTTAAAAAGTTATCAAAAACATTGCAAAATCGTGGAATTTCAGCAGTTTTAACGCAAAATGCCGAAAAATTCATAGCAAGTGCCGGATTTGATATCCAATATGGTGCAAGACCGTTAAGACGCGCACTTTATGATTTGGTTGAAGATAAAATCGCAGATATGATTTTAAGCGACGAAATAAAAAGCGGCGATAGTATAAAAATAGATTCAAATGGTGAAAAAATCGAAATTTCAGTAGAGAAATAATCTTTTTAAGCGTGAAATTTTTATAATTTCACGCTTTTTTACGGAAAAATCTATAAATTTAAAAATTTTTGATATTTAAAATTTTTAAATTTATATCGCTGATAAAGCAAGAGAATTTTTGAAAAGTAAAATTTAAAATATTCTATAAAATTTTACAAATTTTGAAATTCATTCATTAAATTTTGACGAAATTTGTCCGCTACCTCATCGCCATTTTTAAAATTTTGAGAAATAAAATTATCTACTTTATTTAAAAATTCAAACAATTTATTTTCCCAAATTTTGGGGTTTTCATTTGTAGAATGAGAAGTTTGTATAAATGTGATTTCACGGCTGAAATTTGCTATTTGGTTTAAAATTTCATCTTCATTTGCATTTTGCTCAAGAACATCTTCGTTTTTTATAGAGTCGCTTAAACTTCGCAAATTTCTATCTATCGTGTCGCAAAATTTTACGTAACGTGCCGGATCATTTCGCATTATTTCCTCTTCGTCCGCTCTATCGCTTATTTTTTGGATTTGTCTATACAATATAAAGACTACAATGCAGGCTACAACAAACATCAAAGTATAATTAATCATCTTTTCTCCTTAAAATTCCGCTTAAACTGACAATCGCAAGACCGGCTAAAATAATGGCGAAACTTATAATTTTATGCATTTCAAGGTGTTCTCCATAAACAAAAACCGCAAGCAAAACCGCAATTATAGGGCTGATATATTGTAAAAAACCGATTGTTTGCAATTTTAAATGCACAGCAGCAAAGTTAAATGTGATAAGCGGTAAAACGGTAACTATGCCGCTAAAAGCCAAAAGAAAACCTGTTTTGGAGAAGCTGAACGCGCCGTTGCCGCTAATTCCCAAAAATGAAAGATAAATAATTGCAAGTGGAAAAATTAGCATAGTTTCAAAAAAAAGTCCGTCTATGGCAGCGATTTGAATTTGTTTTTTTAAAAGTCCGTAAATTGCGAAAGTTCCAGGTAAAAGCAATGAAATAAACGGAATTTCTCCAAGTGCATACATCTCATTTGCGATTGCCGCTACGACTAAACAAATTGAAATTTTAGTAGGTCTGCTAAGTTTTTCTTTTAAAAATATAGCTCCCAAAAGTATTGAAAACAACGGATTTATAAGATAACCAAGGCTTGCATAAAGTATGCGATCAGTACTTACAGCATAAATATAAATTCCCCAGTTTGAAGCAATTAATACCCCTGTTAAAAAAAGAGCTCTCATAAGTTTTTTATTGCCGGTATAGCGAATAATATTTTTAATTCTTTTCCTATATGCAATTATCATAAATAAAAATAACAACGACCAAACTACGCGGTGCGCTAAAACTTCAATAGCAGGGACATTTTCAAGTAATTTAAAATAAATCGGAAAAAGTCCCCACATCATAAATGTGGCTATACCGGTAATTAGAGCCAATGTGTTCGGATTTTTTTGCATTTTACCGCCATTTATAAGTTAATTTTTCTTGAAATTATATTTTTTTTTGTTTAATAAAAGATTATTTTTGGTAGAATTACAAAATTCTAACACAAAAAGGAAAGGACTAAAATGCAGTGGAATAGAGAAAGTTGGCAAAATTTTAATATACTCCAACAACCGATTTATGAAAATTCGGATAAATTGCAATCTTGTAAAAATCAATTAAAAAAGCTTCCACCGCTCGTTTTTGCAGGCGAAGTAAGAGCTTTGAAAGATGAACTTAAAAGCGCAACTTTAGGTAAATCTTTTTTACTTCAAGGTGGAGATTGTGCTGAAAGTTTTTCAAATTTCAGTGCGAACAATATCAGAGATATGTTTAAGCTTATGCTTCAAATGGCTATTATTCTTACATTTGCAGGTGGTGTACCTGTTGTAAAAATAGGTCGTATAGCAGGACAGTTTGCAAAACCTAGAAGCAGTGATTTTGAAGAAATTAACGGTGTTAAGTTGTCAAGTTACAGAGGCGATATAATAAATGGTTTTGAATTTACAAAAGAGGCAAGAAAACCGGATCCGAACAGAATGATTGAAGCATATAATCAAAGCACTTCTACGCTAAATCTTTTGCGTGCTTTTTCTCGCGGCGGTTTGGCTGATTTACATGAAGTCCATAAATGGAATCTTGGATTTTTAAAACGCGGCGAGCTTGCCAAAAAATTTCAAAATTTAGCAAATGAAATTACCCAAACTTTGAATTTCATGGAAGCTTGCGGAATAAATTCGGCTAATACACAAAATTTAAGAGAAACAGTGCTTTATACATCCCATGAAGCGCTTTTACTTCATTATGAAGAATGTTTGACAAGAATCGACAGTTTAACGGGCGATCCTTATGACTGCTCTGCGCATATGCTTTGGATAGGCGAGCGCACACGCGGAATAAACGATGCGCATGTGAATTTTATGAGCGGAATTAAAAATCCTGTCGGTATAAAAATAGGACCGAACGGTACCGCTTCTGAAATTTTGGCGCTTTGCGATAAAATAAATCCAAACAATGAAGTCGGTAAAATGAATATTATAATTCGTATGGGAGCCGACAAGATCGGCGATAGACTTCCAAAAATTTTACGCGAATTAAAAAAGGAAAATAGGGCAATTTTATTCAGTATAGATCCTATGCACGGAAATACGATTAAAACCGCAAATAACTATAAAACACGTAAATTTAATCAAATTTTAAGCGAAGTTAAAAGCTTTTTTGAAATTTGCGAAGCCGAAAGCGTTTATGCAGGCGGAATTCATCTTGAAATGACCGGTCTTGATGTTACGGAGTGCACTGGCGGAGCATTTAATGTTACTGAAGAAACGCTTAAAAAGCGTTATGAAACACAATGCGATCCGCGCTTAAATGCCGATCAAGCTTTGGAACTTGCATTTTTAATCGCTGATAATCTTAAAAAAAGAGTAATCAAAGAGCAATAAATGAAACTGATAACTTATAAAAACGGCAAAAATTGTTCTTTAGGAGTTTTAGGATGTGACGGCACGGTTTTTGATTTTAGTTTGGCGGGATTAAATTTTGCCGATATGCATGAATTTATCGTCAAACATAAAAAAAGCGATTTAAAAAAATTAAAAAAAATTTCCAAAAAAAGCGGTGGATTGAAGTTGAAAAACAGTAGTAAATGTCCACCCATCACGCCAAGACAAGATGTCATTTGCTTGGGAATAAATTATTTGGAGCACGCAATCGAATCATATAAATTTAAAAACATTAAATTTGACGGAAAGCGCGAATATGCCGTTTATTTCAGCAAACGCGTAAATGAAGCGACAGGCGATTTCGGCAAGATTGAACCGCATTTTGATTTGACGCAAAAGCTTGATTATGAAGCCGAATTTGCCGTAATTATCGGCAAAGATGCAAAAAACGTAAGTGCCGATGAAGCTGAAAATTACGTTTTCGGTTACACTATCTTAAATGATTTTTCTGCAAGAGATTTACAAAACAATCACAAACAATGGTATTTCGGCAAAAGCCTTGATACATTTACGGCAATCGGCCCTTGCATAGTAACATCAGATGAAATAGATACTGAAAATTTAGTTATAAAATGCTTTGTAAACGGTGAACTTCGTCAAAATTCAAATACTTCAAATATGATTTTTGATAAAAATTTTGTCATTTCTGAGCTTAGTGCAGGAATGACTTTAAAAGCTGGAAGCGTTATTTCCATGGGGACGCCAAGTGGTGTCGGAATGGGTTTTACACCGCCAAAATTCTTAAAATCCGGTGATAAAATCGAATGTGAAATAGAAAATATCGGAAAATTAACAAATTTTATAAGGTAGGAAAATGAAATTAAAAGAACTATATAGTGTTGTTTGTATTATATTTGCGTCAAATTTTAAAGGCGTAATTGATAAGGAGCATTTTGATAAACTTGCGAAAAATTGGGTTGTAGTCAACCAAAATCCGCAAAATAAAACAGGTCACGAGTTTTGGGCTAAATTTTTAGAAAACAGAGATAAAAATTCAGATGAAACTTTAAAAAAAATCGGTGCTGATTTTGAACTTTTAAAGCCCAGTTTCGATATAGATACTTTTAAACTTATCAGCGAAACGGATATTACGCTTTTTTTTGAAAAGTTCAGATACAAAAGACCTTTTGCAAATTTAAAAGCTTGTCACGCTGCGAATATGCTTGCATTTCTGGCAGCTGTTTTAAAACACGACAATGATGAAAAAACGCATAATCTGCTCGGTCTTTATTTGACGAAATTTTATATGCCGTCATTTAGAGCGCTCGCAAACACTTTGCAAACTGAGGCAAAAAGCGATTATTATAAAGCATTCGGCTGGTTTTTAGATGATTTTAATAAAATGATAAAAGATAGTTTAGGACTTAAAATTTGACGTTTTGGAATGAAATTTACGCGCATTTTGATCCAGTAGCTTTCAGCATTTTTGGACTTAAAGTGCATTGGTATGGGCTTATGTATGTGCTTGCGCTTCTGGTTGCACTTTATATGGCAAAATTTTTCGTTAAAAAAGACCGCTTGAAATTCAGTAATCAAGTGCTTGAAAATTATTTTATCTGGGTTGAAATCGGCGTTATTTTGGGTGCAAGATTCGGTTATATTTTGATATATTCAAATGCACAAATTTTTTATTTAACGCATCCTTGGGAAATTTTTAATCCTTTTTATAATGGAAAATTCGTAGGAATTAGCGGTATGAGTTATCACGGCGCCGTTATCGGTTTCATAATTGCTACTATTTTATTTTGTCGCAAAAAGAGACAAAATTTATGGTCTTTGCTTGATTTATGTGCCTTAAGTATTCCTTTAGGATATTTTTTCGGACGAATCGGAAATTTTTTAAATCAAGAACTTTTTGGGCGCATAACAGACGTTTCCTGGGGAATTTTGGTAAATGGCGAACTTCGTCATCCAAGCCAACTTTATGAAGCTTGTCTTGAAGGAATTACAATATTTTTGATACTGTATTTTTATAGAAAATATAAAAAATTTGACGGTGAGCTTATTTGCGTTTATGTGATTTTATATGCTATATTTAGATTTTTGACAGAATTCTTAAGAGAAGCTGATGTGCAAATAGGATATTTTAGTTTTGGTTTAAGTTTGGGGCAAATTCTATCTGTTTTTATGCTTATTCTTGGTTTTTCGGCTTATATTAAATTATTAAAAAATTCTCAAACTAAACCAAAATTTAACCAAAACAAAAGCTAAATAATTTTAAAATTACTCGTTTGAAAAAACTAAAATTCAATATATGGAGGACCTAATGGTTGATCGAATTGAAGGTTTTTTGGGCGTCAGTTCAGATGTCAAAAAGAGTAAGATTCCTGCGTTGCAAGATAGATGGCAAAGCATAACCGGCTTAGTTTTAGCGCTGTTTATGGTATGTCATATGCTATTTACCGGTAGTATTCTTATAGGTAAAGACGCTTATGAAGGAGTTGTAAGTTTTGCCGAACCGTTTGGCATTCACCAAATAACAAATATTGTCGCGTTTGTTATTTTGATTATTTTTATGATTCACGGCTTTTTGGCGATGAGAAAATTTCCAAGCAACTATAAAGCTTATTTAGCTTTTAAAGCTCACAAAATTCGTATGAAGCATTGCGATACAACACTTTGGTGGTTTCAATTCTGGACAGGATTTTTGTTGTTTTTCTTCGCCAGTGCCCACATTATAGCTATCGTTTTTGGAGATAAAATTTCAGCCGATCTTTCAATAACAAGATTTGCCGATCTTCATCTGTTTTATTTTGTTTTGCTTATTTTTGTTGTTACGCACGCAAGCATAGGCTGTTATAGACTTTATGTTAAATGGATAAGTATAGACGGAAAAGAGGATGAAAGAAAAGCAAAAAGACAAACCGTTAAAAAGATTATTTTTGCAGTTTGGGGTATTTTATTTATTTTATCTATAATTGCAGATATAAAATGGATAAGTTTATAAATTTAAGGGGTAATGAAATATGAATATAATATATTGCGATTCATTGATTATCGGTGGCGGAATTGCCGGCTTAAGGGCCGCTATGGCTGCTGCAGATAAAGGAAACAGCACAATAGTTTTAAGTTTATGCCCGGTTCGTCGTTCGCATTCAGCCGCTGCACAAGGCGGTATGCAAGCAAGTCTTGCCAATCCTATAATGGGCAAGGGCGATAATGAGGATGTGCATTTTGCGGATACGGTAAAAGGAAGCGATTGGGGTTGTGACCAAAAAGTAGCCAGAATGTATTGTCAAGTAGCACCAAAAGCTGTAAGAGAGCTTGCAAGTTTCGGCGTTCCTTGGACTAGAATCACAAAAGGCGAGCGAACTGTTGTAATAAATGCTCAAAAAACAAAAATTGTAGAAAGAGATGAAACTCACGGTTTAATCAATAGCAGAAATTTCGGTGGAACAAAAAAATGGAGAACCTGTTTTTCAGCTGATGTTACAGGTCACGTTATACTTTACGGTGTAGCAAATGAGTGCGCTAAAAGGCATGTGGATGTTAGAGATAGAAAAGAAGCAATTGCTTTAATTCATAAAAACAATCGATGTTACGGTGCAATTGTGCGTGATTTGATTGATGGAAGTATATCGGCTTACGTTGCAAGAGGCACACTTATAGCAACAGGCGGATATGGTAGAATTTACAAACATACAACAAATGCCGTAAATTGTGAAGGAACCGGAGCTGCAATAGCGCTTGAAACAGGCGTGGCACAACTTGGAAATATGGAAGCTGTTCAATTTCACCCTACACCAATCGTTCCAAGTGGAATTTTACTTACTGAAGGATGTCGTGGAGATGGCGGAATTTTAAGAGATGTTGATGGATACCGCTTTATGCCGGATTACGAGCCTGAAAAAAAAGAACTTGCAAGCCGTGATGTTGTAAGTCGTCGTATAATGGAACACATAAGAAATGGAAAAGGCGTAAAAAGCCCTTATGGTGAGCACGTTTGGCTTGATATTTCTATTTTAGGAAGAGAACATATCGAGAAAAATTTACGTGATGTTCAAGATATCTGTAAAACATTCAACGGTATAGATCCTGCTGATGAAGGTCCGAAAGGTTGGGCGCCTGTTCTTCCTATGCAACACTATTCAATGGGCGGAATTCGCGTTAAACCTACAGGCGAAAGTCAAAAACTTTCAGGTTTATTTAGTTGTGGTGAAGCTGCTTGCTGGGATTTGCACGGTTTTAACAGACTTGGCGGAAACTCATGCGGCGAAACGGCTGTCAGCGGAATGATTGTGGGAAATTATTTTGCTGATTATTGCAAATCTCACGAATTGGATATTGAAACAGAGCTTATTAAAAAATTTGTAGAAAAAGAAGAAAAATATATAGATGAAATTTTAGCAAAAGACGGAAAATATAATGTTTATGAAATTAAAAATAAAATGAAAGATATTATGTGGGAACACGTAGCGATTTTCCGTACCGGAGAAGGTTTGCAAAAAGCTGTTGACGAACTTGAAAAACTTCTTAACGAGTGCAAAAATATCAAAGTTGAAAATAAAGAGAAATTCGGTAATCCTGAACTTGAAGATGCATATCGCACACCAAAAATGATTAAAATTGCACTTTGCGTAGCTTACGGCGCTCTTTTAAGAAAAGAGAGCAGAGGCGCTCATTACCGTGAAGATTTCCCAAAAAGAGATGACGCAAATTGGCTAAAAAGAACACTCGCAGAGTGGCATGAGGGCGATACATTGCCTACTATCATTTATGAAGATCTTGATATAATGCAAATGGAAATGCCGCCTGCATTCCGCGGATATGGTGCTAAAGGAAACACAATAGAAAATCCGAAAAGCGAAATTCGTCAAAAAGAAGTTGATGAAATTCGTGAGAAAATGCAAAGCGAAAACAAATCAAGATATGAAATTCAAGACGCTTTAATGCATTATGAACTTCAACCTGAATATAAAAAACCAAATCAAAGAGTAGGAGTTGGTGATGAGTAGAAAAATTACAATAAAAGCATTTAAATATAATCCGCTCAGCAAAATTTCAAAACCGCATTTTGCTACTTATGAGCTTGAAGAAACTGACGGAATGACTCTTTTTATTGCACTTAATTATATAAGAGAACATTTGGATCCAAGTTTGAGTTTTGATTTTGTATGCAGGGCTGGAATTTGCGGAAGTTGTGCTATGGTGATAAACGGCACACCGAAACTTGCGTGTCGTACACTTACTAAAGATTATCCTGATGGCGTAATCGAGCTTATGCCTCTTCCTGTTTTTAAACTTATAAAAGATTTGAGCGTAAATACAGGTGAGTGGATGGCGCATATGAATGAAAGAGTTGAAAGCTGGGTTCATTCTGATAAAAAAGTGGATATTTCGCGAATAGAAGAGCCCGTTGAACCGAGTTCAGCTGAAGAAACTTTTGAACTTGATCGCTGCATAGAGTGCGGTATCTGCGTGGCAAGTTGTGGAACTGCTGTAATGAGAAAAGATTTTGTAGGCGCTGTAGGCTTAAATAGAATTGCAAGATTCAAAGTCGATGCGCACGATCAAAGAACCGATGATGATTTTTACGAATTGGTCGGTGATGATAACGGCGTATTTGGCTGCATGAGTTTATTGGGTTGTGAAGACAATTGTCCTAAACACCTTCCTCTTCAAAGTAAAATCGCTTACGTCCGCCGCAAACTTGCTACTGCAAACGGCAATAAAAAATAATTATAAGCGGGAATTTTTCCCGCTTACTTTTAATCCAAACTAAAATTTCATCAAAAAATTTATAACACTAAACGTTCAACTAAAATTTAAAAGTGCGTCACTTTGTATATTTTTCATTTTTAAAACCATATAGTTTTTAAATTTTAATTATCAATTTAAAATTAAAAACTTTTTGCATTTAACTTAAATTTTTAGACATTTGCGTTTGTATATTTTTAATTAAAAAAATCTCTTTAAAAAGCATAAACAGCTTATTTTTAAAATGTGAAAATAATAAATAAAAACTATCGAAATTTCAGAACTTAACTTTTAAAATTTCGAAATCTTTAAATGAAATTTCGATAAACTTAAATATTATTTTTTATAAAAGGCAAAGAATGGATGAATTTTTAAATGAAATTTGGGGAATTCATAGACTTTATATAGATAAAAATTTGCTTTTCACACCAGACGCTGAAATTTCAGCCGTTGTAATGAGTGCCAATGAAAGAAATTTTGAGAAATTTATAAATATCGAAAGCTTTAAGGAAATTTTTGTAAATTTTGGTCTAAAAGCTCAAATTTACGGCATTCAAGCACTTCAAACAGGAATTATAAACGCGCTTATAAAACATAAAATTTCAAAATTTTCACTGATTTTAAATTTGCAGACATTAAAAGAAGCTAAAATTATAAATGAAGCGGAACTAAGTAAAATCGTATCATTTATTCAAACATTAAATGACGGAGAAGAGAGAAAAGATAAAGATTTCAGTGCTTTAAGCTTTACTTTCGGCAAGAATCTTGAGACGTTAAACAAATGTGCCGACGAGCTTATAACTCTTGCGCCGCAAAGTGCGGAAAATATAAAAAAATCTAAAAAAAGTGCTAATGAAAATGAGTTCGTTATTTCTGTAACAGGCGTTATAAATGCCGGCAAATCAAGTATGCTGAACGCTTTTTTAAATGCGCCGGTTTTAGGCACTTCAAATATCCCTGAAACCGCCAATCTTACGCTTTTAAAGTTTTCCGAAACTCCATATGCGAAAGTGAAATTTTATACACCCGATGAGATGAAAATTTTAGGATTTCATGAAAATTACAGCGATATCGAAATTTCGCCTGACGAACTTATAAATTATACTTCGGCTAAAAATGAAATTTCAAAATTTATAAAAATGGTCGAGCTTGGCGTGGAAGCCGGAATTTTAAAAGATAATATTAAAATCGTTGACACTCCGGGACTTGATGATGCCGTAGTTTTGCGCGAAGAGCTTACAAAAAGCTTTATGGGCCAAAGTGATGCGATTATCCATCTTATGAATGCGGCTCAAAGTTCCACTAAAAAAGATATGAGTTTTATCGTTGAAACTTTAGCAAATTCAAAAAACAGCGAACTTATCATTGTGCTTACTCATGCTGATATGCTAAGCAAAGAAGATCTTTTTGATGCGCTTAAATACGCGCAAAAAAGCATAAAAGAAGAGCTTGAAAATTTTGGTTTTTCACAAGATTTAAGTTCAAATGTAAATTTCTTTTGTATCGACAGCATAAGTAAAAACGGCATAAATGATCTTAAAAATTTTCTTTATGAAAGTTTTTTTGGCGCAAATTCCAAAAAGGCAAACGCTATTTTGAACTCTTATGCGAAAAATTTGGCTTTAGTTTGCGACGGGGCGCTAAAAGAATGCGAATTTAAATCTCTTAATCTTTTAGAAAACAAAAATGAATTAAAAGTGCAAAATGCTGAAATTCTAGAAAAAATTGAAGTTTTAAAACAAGATTTGGAAGAGCTTCAAGTTTTGCTTGCTGAAATAAAAACGAAATTCGATTACAGCGATTTTTATGATTTCAGCGCATTAAAATCGGCCGGAATAATTATAAAAGACAGAATAATAAGCGATATGAAATATGCTAAAAAATACAGAGAAAATCTTGATTTAAATCGTCTCAAAATAATCGCACAAAGTGGAATAAATGATGCTATAACTGATATTTTCCGTACATTTTCACAAAGAATTTCAAAAGATATCCAAAATTACAAAATGATTTTGGGCGAGAAATTCGGAGAAATTTCAAATTTCAGCTTCGATACGCAAAAATTTATGAATGAAAGTTTTAAAAAGCCGAATTTTATGGGATTTGATATAAAATTTACAGAGCTGATAAACAAATTCGGCGACTTGGTTAAATTTTCAAGCGAGTTTGATAAATTTTTTGCCGCTTTTTTAAAAGATTTAAATTTGAAAAATGAGTTTGAAAAAATCGCCGTATCCTGCACGGATAACTTTTTGCAAAGTATAAACGAAAATTTTAAAACTAAAAAAAATGAATTGGATACAAAAGAAAAAATTTTAAAAGAAGCACTTTTGCAAAGTGGAATAAATGACGAAAATATCGGACTTCAAAGAAAAAATTTAAAAGAAAAAATTGAAAAATTAAACGCTGTAAAAGAAAGGATTCTAAAGTGCTTCTAAAAAATTTTATAAAAGAGTATAACGAAAAATTTTCACAAAATTTTAAAAGCGGATTTTGGGGCGAAATAGAGGCAATTTGTGAAACACTGAAAGATCCTACTTTTCATCCTTCAATGAGATTAAAAGCCGTTTTAAGTGAGTTTTCGGCTCTTGAAAACGAACCGCTTAAAATTGCTGTAATAGGGCAATTCAGCAGTGGAAAATCCACTCTTTTAAATACGCTTTTAAAAAGTGAAATTTTGCCAACAGGAGTTGTTCCTGTTACAGCAAAGGTGACATATATCAAATATGCGCCACATGAGTTTTTGAATGTAATTTACAGCGACGGAAGAAGCGAAATTTTAGGCGTTAGCGAACTTGGAAATTTTGTAGATCAAAGAAAAGATTTGCAAAAAATCAAAAGTATTACAATTTACAGCTCAAATGAAATTTTAAAATATATAACTTTTATAGATACGCCTGGACTTAATTCAAGAAGCAGCGCCGATACAAAAGAGACTTTAAGAATTTTAAAAGAGGCTTTCGGTGTGCTTTGGATAAGTTTGATAGACAATGCCGCGCGCGCCAGTGAAAAAGCGCAAATAGAGCTTTTACCGTCTATTTTAAGAAAAAATTCAATTATGCTGCTTAGCCAAAAAGATAGATTAAAAGATGATGAAATTTCGCGCGTTTTAGAACATTCAAATAAAACTTTAGGTAAATATTTTTCTAAAATTTCAGCAGTTTCATCCAAACTTGAAAAAAGCGGAATGGATGGCGGTTTTGCACCTATTAAAGAATTTTTAAAAAATATTCAAAAATCGCGTCAAAATTATGCAAAAATGAAACTTGGCGAAATTTTGGAAGCGTTAAAAAGTGAGCGGGAAAATTACATAAAAATTTATGAAAATTTGCAAAATATCATAGAAAATAATGCTGAAATTTTTACATCTTTTGAGCAGAATTTAAGCGCATACAGCGCTGATTTTGAAAAATTTTATGCTAGAATTAAAGAGATGTCAAACAATATTTGTGAAATTTTTATGAATTCCGTAAAAAGCAAAACTGAGTCGTATTTTCGCAAGAAAAAAGGATTTTTTACCGGTGAAAATTTTGAAAAAATAGACTTTGAAGCTCCTGAATTCAATAAGGATGAGGCGCTTTCAAAGCTGATTTACGATGATAATAAATTAAGCGACAATTTTCGCAGTTTTAAAAATGCTCTTACAAAATTTGAAAATTCAATCATTTTTGACGCGAACTCTACATATCTTAAAATGCAAAACGAAATGATGCTTTTTAAGGGCAGGTATGAAAGTTTTACGCGCGATAATGAAATGTTTTCCATAGAAGAAAGTTCGCAATTAAATAAAATTGCAGGCGAAGTTTATGAGCTGTTTTTAAAAAATTACGAGATTGAATTTTTTGAATTCTGTCAAAAAACGCGTCTTTTTTTCGAAAAAATTTTAATAAAAATTATTACAAATTATGAAAATGCAATTATTTTGACGGCGGATTTTATTTCAAATAAAATTCAAAAATCTTTGAGCGATTACAAAAGTGACAGTCTTGCGTATTCGCTTTATTATCCGAAATTTGATGATTTTAACAACGCTTTGCTGAATAGTTTGCACTATTATGAGTTTGAAAACGATTTTTTGGGAAACGGTGCGTTTATAAAAAGAGCCGTTAAGGATTTAAAAGATGGTATTTTAACTGCAAGCCGAAATAATCAAAAATATGTAAATAAATTAAAAATCGCACAAGAAAATGCACTTTTCAGGCTCAATAAGTTAAAATTTAAGCAGGAATTTTAAAAGAATAAATAAAATTTAAACATTTCTTTAAAAAGAAAGTAAATATCTATTTTAAAGCGATTTTAATTGATTAAAATGTAAAATAAGTATTTGATTTTAGTTTCTATTAAGGAGTAGAAATGGCAAAAAATGAAATTTTAGCCAAAATAAGTGCGAGGTTAGAAAGTGTTGCTAAACTTCCTAAGATGAAAAATGACTCTATTGCCGATATGCTCACAAAAAAAGGCATTTCAAGGCGTGATTTTATGAAGTGGGCAGGAATGATGACTGCTATGATCGGGCTTCCAAGCACGATGATTCCAAGTGTTGCAAAAGCTGCCGAATTAACGGACAGACTTCCTGTAATTTGGCTTCATATGGCGGAATGTACAGGTTGTAGCGAAAGTTTGCTAAGATCGGAAACACCTACGATAGATAGCTTGATTTTTGATTATATCAGTCTTGAATATCACGAAACAATTATGGCGGCAAGCGGTTGGCAAGCAGAAGATACACTTCAAGAATCCATAAAAAAATACAACGGAAAATATATACTTATGGTAGAAGGCGGAATTCCAAGTGGAGAGAGTGAATTTTATCTTACTGTCGGACCTCATGGAACACCTGGTGCAAAAACTGCAAAAAAAGCCTGTGATGGAGCTATGGCGATTTTTGCAATAGGAACTTGTTCAAGTTTTGGCGGTGTTCAGGCGGCAGCTCCAAATCCTACAAATTCAAAATCTCTTAGTAAAATTACAAATAAACCTGTAATAAATGTTCCAGGCTGCCCTCCTAGTGAAAAAAATATCGTTGGAAATGTACTTCATTTTATACTTTTTGGAACACTTCCGCCTGTTGATAAATATAACCGTCCAAAATGGGCTTATGGACTTCGTATACACGATCTTTGTGAAAGACGCGGACGCTTTGATGCTGGTGAGTTTGTTCAAAGTTTTGGTGATGAAGGTGCTAAAAATGGCTATTGCCTTTATAAAGTGGGTTGTAAAGGTCCTTATACATTTAACAATTGCTCAAGAGAGAGATTTAATTCGCATACAAGCTGGCCAATACAAGCGGGTCATGGCTGCATAGGTTGTTCGGAACCTGATTTTTGGGATAATATGGGACCGTTTGAAGAACCATTGGCTGATAGACTTTATAACAGTGTTTTTAACGGAGCGGGCGCTGACGCAACTGCAGATAAGATAGGTCTTGGAATTTTAGCTTTAACAGGTGTTGCTATCGCAGCTCATGCCACAATAGCTTCTGTTAAGAAAGGAGAATAAAAATGGCACAAAAAATAATAGTCGATCCTATAACAAGAATAGAAGGGCATTTAAGATTAGAAGTTATAGTTGATGATAATAATGTAGTAACGGATGCTTATGCAAGTTCTACGCTTTGGCGCGGAATTGAAACAATAGTAAAAGGAAGAGATCCAAGAGATGTACCTTTTTTTGTACAAAGAATTTGTGGAGTTTGCACAAGTTCACACTATAGAGCAGGCACAATAGCAATTGAAGATGCTCTTGGCATTACACCTCCGTTAAATGCAATTTTAACAAGAACTTTAATGAATGCGGCGCTTTTTTTACACGATCATCCGGTTCATTTCTATCAATTACATGCACTTGATTTTGTGGATATTGTAAGTGCATTAAGTGCAGATGTAAGAGCAGCTGAAGAAGAAGCTTTTAAATATTGTGAAACTCCTTATGCATGCGGAGCGGATCATTTAAAAGCCGTAAAAGACAAAGTAACCGCTTTTGTAAATAAAGGCGCACTTGGACCGTTTGCAAATGCATATTACGGACATCCTACATATCATTTTACACCGGAACAAAATTTAATCGCTCTCAGCCATTATTTGGAATGTTTACGCGTTCAACGAACAGCAGCGCAATTAATGGCAATTTTTGGTGGCAAACAACCACATCCGCAAAGCTTGGTAGTTGGCGGTGTAACTTGCGTAATGGATATATTAAATCCTACTAGACTTGGCGAATATATGTCTAAATTTAAAGAAGTTGCGGACTTTGTAAATAGAGCATATTATCCTGATATCATTATGGCAGGAAAAGCTTATGCAACAGAACCTAGTGTATTAAATGACTTAGGTGTAGCAAATCTTTGGACACATAAAGAAATGCAGTATTCATCAAATGAATTTTTATTTGATAGCGGTGTAATATTAAACGGCTATTTATCGAAAGTTGAAGATTTGGATGAAAGTCAAATTACTGAAGAAGCAACTCACTCCTGGTATAAAAACGATAAACCGCTTCATCCTTATGAAGGCGAACAAGAGCCAAATTACACAGGATTCAAAGATGAACAGACATTAAACGCAAAAGGTGAAATGGAAAACTCAAAAGTTTTGGATACGAAAGGAAAATATAGCTGGATAAAAGCTCCTAGATATAAAGGTATGCCGCTTCAAGTAGGACCTTTGGCTAATGTTGTTGTAAATTATGCAAAAGGTAATAAATTTGTAGTTCCTGTAGTAGAAAAAGTTTTAAAAGATACCGGATTGCCTTTAACTGCTGTACTTTCTACACTTGGAAGAACAGCTTGCCGTATGATAGAAGCAAAAGTTATTGCCGATAATGCTTTAATGGCATTAAATAATTTGGTTGCAAATATAAAATCGGGCGACACTGAAACATGCGCAAAATACACAATTGATAAAAATAAAGAGTATAAAGGTCGTTATATGGGACATGTTCCTCGTGGTGCTCTTAGCCACTGGATAAGAATTAAAAATGGTGTAGTTGAAAATTATCAATGTGTAGTTCCATCAACATGGAATGCGTCTCCAAAAGATAACAAAGGTCAAATGGGAAGCTATGAAGCATGTATTATCGGCCTTAAAATTGCTGATTTGAAACAACCTCTTGAAATAATTAGAAAAATTCACTCATATGATCCTTGTATTGCTTGTGCTGTTCATGTAATGGATACAAAAGGCAATGATCTCAGTGAATATAGAGTTAATCCAAGTTATTGTTGAAAATCAAAAAAGGATAAGATATGAAAAGATCTACTGAATATGAATTTTCTATTGGACTAAGGCTTACTCACTGGATAAGAGCATTGTGTATTTTTGCACTTGTTATAACCGGATACTATATAGCTTATGTATTTATAGCTCCGGAGCCAAGCAGTGAACCGAACGTCTTTTTGCAAGCTAAGATTCGTTTTGTGCATTTGGTTACGGGATTTCTTTTGATAGGTGCTACTATTTTTAAATGTTACCTTTTTATATTCGATAAGAAAAGTCGTAAAGAGCTTATTAGTGTAGCTGATTTCTTGAGTCCGAAAATATGGTTTGAACAAATAAAATATTATTTATTTTTAGGCAAGCACCCAAAGCTTCGTGGAGTTTATAATCCGTTGCAATTCGCGGCATATATCGCGTTTTATCTCATACTTGCTTTTATTTTAATTACAGGTATGATTTTATATATGCATGTTTATCACGAAGGACTTGGCGGTTTTGTTTATGACATTTTAAGACCGTTGGAAGTTTATATGGGCGGTCTTAGTGAAGTTAGAATGATACATCATATTTGTACTGATTGTATCATTGTTTTTGTACCTATTCATGTTTATATGGCTGTATTTAATGCTATAAAAGGAAAAGAAGGTGCACTTGATGCTATTGTCAGCGGTTATAAATTTCCAAAAGAAGTATAGTTGAAAATTCTGGTTCTTGGAATTGGAAATGTGATGTTCTCCGACGAAGGTGTCGGAGTTCATCTTGTAAAATTACTTTCACAAAAATATAAATTCAAAAGTAACGAGCATAGTGTTGATTTTATGGACGGCGGGACACTTGCTATGTATCTTATGCACATTATGGTAGAATACGACCGAATTTTGCTTGTTGATTGTTTGGATGCATCTAACGGAGCAGTCGGAGATGTTTATTTTTTCAATTATGAAGTTATGCCGAAATCAATTTCCTGGAGCGGTTCGGCTCACGAAATAGAGATGCTTCAAACACTTCAAATGTTGGATCTTTCAGGAGATCGTCCTTTAACACAAATTTTAGGTGTTATACCAAAAAGAATTGTGCCTATGAATTTTAAATTAAGCGATGAAATTTTAAAAGCAAGTAAAACAATGGAAAAAAAGGTAGTTTCATTTTTACATGATCTTGGATTTGAATGTAAAATTGTTGAGCCTAATTTAACTTTACAGGATATCGCTGATGAATTTGATAAAAAAGGTAAAAAATGATTGTTAGTTTTGAGTTTATTTATATGCATAAAAACCGAATTTTAGGTGATTTTTTAGAATTTTATGCGCTTAAAAGCGATATGAAATTCAGCATATTTGATGATGGAAAAAAAATTACTCTTTTTATAGAAGGCGAAGAAAAAGAGTGCCTTAATTTTGCCGATAATTATATGAAATATATTCCGACTTCCGTATTTTTAAAGCAACCAAGCGTAAAAGTCGTAGAAAAAATGCATAAAAATAATTTTAAAAGCAGCGGTGTAAAATTTCCAAATATAACACCGAGCGTAGTTTATAATTTTGCGGATAATAAAGGCGCTTTAATTGAAAATGAGTTTGGAATTTTAAGCCAAGTTTCGGTTTTTTATAGCGGAAAATTTGTAGCTGTAAATAAGGATAATTTTACAGAAATTTTAACTTTTGCGTATAAACATTTATCGCATTATCAAAGCGTAATAATAAAATACAATGATGATGAAATCGCACTAAGCGCCGATATAAACTTTAATAAATCGCGCGTTATAATTCCGACAAATCCTCTTAGTATTTCTAAAATGTTTGCTCCGGACGAATCAAGTTTAAATGCGCTTGCAAGTTACGAAAAGCCGGCTGTAAATCTAAAATTAAACGCGATTTTTCGCAAAAACCACAGCGAAGCGCCTTGTTTTTTTGATGTAAAATTACCTGAAGATATATTTACTTATGCACTTTGTGCGAAACTTTATAATGATGATATTTTCTTTTTATGCGCAAATTTTAACAGTGAAATTTTTAAGATTGCACTTACAAAAACTTCGCAGATTATTATAAATCACGGAAAATTTTTAAGCAAAAGCAACGCCGATTTTATAAACGGCAAAAACGATAAGAATCTTGCTCTTTTTGGACTGAAAAGTGCGGAATTGGGCGCTCTTGATAGAAAAATCTTACGCGTTTTTTTAAGTAAAAAAAATGCGGATAAAATTTTAATCTACGATGAAAATAGCGAGAAATCTTTCTTAAAAATATCTATTCCTAAAAATTTTGAAGCCATCAAAGAAAAAATCGTTTCAAGTGAAACCGGCAAGAAATTATTTCAAAATTTTAGCGCTGATTTTGATTTTCCAAAAGGTGAAATTGCTGATGATACGCCAAATTTTTACACAATTTTCGAAATTTGCGCGCAAATTTTATATGGTAAAAGTGCTGAAATTTTGCTGCAAAATGCGTTGCTTTTTAACGGAGAAAAAGGCGTTAGACTTGATTTTAAGGTTGAAAATGGCGAGTTTGATGTGGTTTTGCTTATTAAAAACGCGATGAGTTATCGTTTAGCAGGCGTTGATGAAAAACTTTTATCTTTCGGTTTTATAGATAGTTTGGCATATTTTATCAGCGATTTTATGGATGATATTCAAAGTGATTTCGGTTTTGATTTGGCGATTTTTGAAGGCACGTTATTTGAAAATAAAAAGCTTGCAAATAGTGTTTTAGAACTTACCGCTAAAAATTACAACGCAAAATTCAGTTATCAATATGGACTTGAAATTTGAGATTGCCGGACGCGTTCAAGGCGTAGGTTTTCGACCTTTTATTTACAGAATCGCAACTCGTTTCGGTTTAAAAGGAGTTGTTTTTAATGACGGCGAGGGCGTAAAAATATTTGCCTCGGCGGACAAACTTAAGATTGAGAAATTTAAAAAGGCTCTTTTTGCAGAGCTTCCGCCACTGGCAAAAATTGAAAAAATTAAAATAACTGAAACTTTACCGCAGAATTTCACAGATTTTAAAATAGTAAAATCTGAAAATTCTCAGATTTTTACGCCGATTTTACCGGATTTTGCGATTTGTGATGATTGCAAAATGGAATTTTACGATCCAAAAAATGAGCGTTTTCATTATCCGTTTATAAATTGCACGAATTGCGGGCCGAGACTTTCTATCATTAAAGCGCTTCCTTACGATCGTAAAAATACGACAATGAATGTATTTAAAATGTGTGAAAAGTGCGAAGATGAATATAAAAATCCTTTAAATCGCCGTTATCACGCAGAGCCGATTTCGTGCCGAAAATGCGGACCCGAGCTTTTTTTAAAAAATATGCAAGGAAAAATTCTGGCTTCAGGAGAAGAGGGTGTAAAAAAGACAGCCGAACTTTTGTATGCCGGAAAAATTGTAGCCGTTAAAGGAATGGGTGGATTTCACATAATGGCTGATGCGTGCAATTTTGAAGCAGTCAAAACACTGCGTGAGCGAAAACATCGTCCGAATAAGCCGTTTGCTGTAATGTGCAAAGATGAAAATATGGCAAAAAAAATTGCTTTTATTTCGCCTTTTGAAAGTAAAATTTTAAATTCAAATATAAAACCGATTTTGATTTTAAAAATGAAAAATTCGCAAAATTTTATGCAAAATGATACAAATAATTTTACTGAAAATAGTGAAATTTTGCCAAATTTTAATGAAAATAGTGAAAAATTAAAAAAAAATAAAAATTTTAAAACTTCAAGTAATTTACAGCAAAATGAAAAATTTAAAATAAATAGCCAAGATAGTTGGCAAATGGGCGAAGATTATATAAAATTAGCCCAGAATATCGCTCCGAATCTTGATAAAATCGGTATTTTTTTGCCAAATACCGGACTTCATCTTTTGCTTTTTGAATATTTTCCCAACCCTTTAATTGCAACAAGCGCCAATATTAGCGGCGAACCGATTATTTTTAACGAAGACGTTTTGCTTAAAAAACTTTTTAATGTGGTTGATTTTTATCTTGATAATAATCGCGAAATTTTAACACCAAGTGATGATAGTATCGCACAAAGTTTATATTTTACAGATGATTTTGATGAAATTGATAAAAACGGTTTTGTGCCGAATGTTTTTGAAAATCAAAATTTAACTCAAAGCGAAATAAATGGCAAAAATCAATTTAAAAATTCACACAATTCTGAAACTTTTAAACAAAATATTTTTTTTAAAAAAAATGAAAATTTCCAAAAAATAGAGAATTTGAAAAAAGCTCAAGTTTTATATCGGACTTTGGATTTTAAAAAAAATATAAAAAATATGATTCCCGCTTTTTTTAGTAAATTTTTCAATCAAGTTGAAAATAGCAAAAAAGCCGAATTTGTATGTCAAAATTCAAATAAAGTGAAATTTTGTAATCAAAATGAAATAATCGAAAAAACAGATATTCTAAAAGAAAATGAAATCATAGAAAAAAACTTAAATTTTACAAAATTTTCAGATGAAACTGGACTTTTGCAAGAAAACGCAAAAGTTTTTAAAAACATCGACTACAAAATTTCAAATCAAGATAAAATTTTACCTACAAATAAATCAGTTTTTTCAGAACAAAACAAATTTCAAAATTCAGTAACTGAAAAAAATGTTGAAAACAGTTTTAAAAAATCTCACAATAAAATTTCTCAAAAAATAGGGCGCTCTTCAAATCAAAATGAAATTTCCGTCAGAGCAAATAATTTTACAAATTTTGAAATTTCAAATCAAAATAATAATTTTCAAAATAATGAAAGTTTTGATGAAAATTTCAAGTTTTCAAACAAAAATGATATTTTTCGCAAAAGCGTTTTGTTTAAAAAAAGTAAGATTTCTTTTTTAAATAAAAAAGAAATATATAAAAAATTCGAAATTCAAGAAAAAAATACATTCTCTCAAAAAAACGGAATTTTAAATGAAAATCAGGCTAAAGTGAAAAATCTTTTTGAGATTGCAAATATACCGAACTGTTTTACTCGAAGTAAAAATCTTCGAAAATGTATGACTGAAAATTCTATTTTTAATCAAAAAGTTCAGTTTTTACGCACTTCACGCGGACTAAATCCAAAAATTTTCATAAGTGATTTTAAGTGTAAAGGCACTTTTTTGGCGCTCGGTTCTGAACTGAAAAATCAATTCGCCATTTACAAAGACGGACTGATTTTCATTTCGCCTTACATCGGCGATCTTAAAAATATCGCTACTTTCGATCGTTTTTTGAAACTTTTACAAATTTTTACTGACGCTTATGAACTTAAATTTGATTGTATTATAGGCGATTTGCATCCTAATTTTTTGCACACGAAATATTTTGAAAAGCAGGGTTTTAAAGTGATTAAATTTCAGCATCATTTTTCACATTTAGTTTGTGCACTAGCCGAAAATTCACTGCTTAAAAGCGGCAAAAAGTTTCTTGGATTTAGTTTTGACGGCACAGGATACGGCTTGGACGGGCATATTTGGGGCGGTGAAGTGATGATTTTTGATGAATTTTGTTTTACGCGTGTGGCAAAATTTGAAGAATTTTCACTAATTGGCGGCGATAACGCGATTAAAAATATCTACAAAATCGCAATTTCACTTATTTTTAAATTCGGTATTGAGAAAAAAGCGGCAAAATTTTTAGCAAAATTTGATAAAAATGAGGTTAGAAATCTAAAAATTTTAGAAAAAAAATCCATAAAAACAAGTTCGCTTGGAAGAATTTTTGACGCTTTTGCGTGTGTAATCTGCCATTTATATAAAATCACATATGATGGCGAAGCCGGTATGAATTTAGAAAAATTATACATACAAAATTGTGTAAAATTTTATGAATTTGAGCTTAAAAACGGCGAAATAAAATTTGGCAAAGTATTTGAACAGATTTTTAGTGACGAACCGTGTGTAGCCGCTACAAAATTTATAAACGGAATTGCGGAACTTATTTCAAAAATTACTTCAAATTATGAAAATGACGTAGTTTTAAGCGGTGGCGTTTTTCAAAACAAGACGTTGATGAACCGAATATCTAAAAATTTTGCAAAAATAGGGCGAAAATTTTATGCAAATTTAGAGAATCCTACAAACGACAGCGGCATAGCTTACGGTCAATTAAATGCATTTTTGTCTCAAAACGACAAAGAATAAGTTATTTATTTGTAAAATAGATAATTTTATTCGCTCAAAATTTAATCATTTCAACGCGTTAAAATATCACACTTAAAAACATAAATTTTGTAGTAAAATTGCTTTAAAATGTGAAAATACATTGTTTTAAATGGAAAAATTTTCCAATAAAAACGCCAATTAAAAAAATCACATATTAATTTTTAAAAAAAGTTAAATAAATATTTGCTTTTAAAATGATTTATTTATGCTTTTGTTAATTTTTTAAATGAGTTTAAAATCGTTGTTTTGTTAAAAACAGTTTGATGATTTTTGGTAATTATTGTTTTTGATAAATCATTACGGCAAAGAAAATCAGCGTTTATTTCACAAAGTCTCAAAATGTTTTACATTTTTTTTTAAGACGTGATTTTTTAAGTAAAAAATTTGCGTTCATTTTAATAAATTTTTAAATTTCGATGCTGATAAATATGCTATTTATTTGAAAAAAAAAAAAAACGAATCAAAAATAATATTCGCCATTGTTTTTTTTGTAAAAAATTTCAAAAAAGAGATAGTTAGTGATGTGTGTTTTGATACATATATGACTACACAAAGCGGTAAGAGCGGATCAGCAAAAAAAGTAACGAACGCTTTTTCATATTGCCATTTTTATTTGATTGTGGTATAATTTCATTATGAGCGGATTTAAGGCTGTGGCCTTTGTCCGCTTCTATAAAATTTCTATTACTGTAATAATCAAAAACTTTTTTGCCATTATTAAATTCATCTACAACTAAATGTAATTTAATGCCGTTTTGTTCGGTTTCATAAGCATAACGCAATTTATCGTCAAAAAGTTCAAAACTGTTTTTTAAAATATTTCCGTTTTTTTTAATATATATGTTATATATTAGCCAACTCTTCGCCGCTCAATCCGCCTGTTTTTTGAATTCCTGCGTGTTTTACCATTATTTTTTTGGCTCCGAAATTTCGGCTTCCTTGTTCTAGAGTTACTAAATCGCTTAAGTCTTTTGCTTGTAGTGTTGAAGCAGCTCTTTTCCCTTTAAAAACATCTACAATTTGAGTTTGTTTAGGCGTTAATTTTGTAATATCTATTTCATTAAGCGCTTTTATTCCTTGCTCGTATTTATTTAATTTTTGCTTCATTCGCGATATTATTGTCGCTTATATTTCTTTTCGCGTCAATATTTAAAAACGGATTTTGAGAAATATCAGGTCTGTTTTCAGGTTTTATGAAACTTAAAAGCGGATTTTTAGATAAATCTTTGGCATTTTGTGGTATAATACCTGCATAAGTCGGCGAAAAATGCTCTTTGCTGGTATTCATTTGCGCCCAGGGCACAAGTTGTTTATGTAGAGGGACGGGCGTCTCTACCGCCGATTTATTTAAAAGTTCTTTGCTTGCGTTATTCATCTTTTTATTTCTATTTAAATGTATAGCTCCGCCGCTATCTCTACTAATAGCTACATCATTCATCTTTTTATCATTCAATTTTGAAGCCATATAAGCAAGTCGGTTATCTTTAAAACTATCTCCTGCGTAATCGTGAATATCTCTTAAAGATTTGAGCGTTCTATAAACATCTCCTTTACTATCAAACATTTCGGGGTGGTATTGTATGGGGATGGCTTAAATTTGCAATGTATCCATGTTACTGTAATGAATGCTTTTTTCATATTGTTATTTACAGGTTTTTGTGATATAATATTATCATTCAAGGGGGAGTAAATATAAGTTGGCTTATCATTAGCCAAGCCCCCTTGTCTGTCTGAAAAGAAGCTTATTATTCTTTCTCCGTTTTTTTTATCGCCTACAATAACTCTAAATCTTGTCCCTTCATTATCAAAATATTCATAAACTCTTTTATTGTCTTTTATTATCGGTTCCACATTTCGCACAATTTCGCCCATTTTCATTACTTCTTGCGGTTTTACATATCCGTTTTTTGTAGGGTCAAAATGTTTTTGCATATGTAAAATTCCAAAGCCTGACTTTTTTGTTCCGTTTTTGCTGATATAATCGGCTTTTCCACGCTCAAGTTTTATGGCATTATCTATTGCGTCAAAATCTTTATGTATGATTGTAGATTTTTTATCATTATAAGCCACATTATAAATTCCTCTTTGTTCTTTTTGCAACGATTTATTTGTAATATTTAAAAACGGATTTTGAGAAATATCAGGTCTGTTTTCAGGTTTTATGAAACTTAAAAGCGGATTTTTAGATAAATCTTTGGCATTTTGTGGTATAATACCTGCATAAGTCGGCGAAAAATGCTCTTTGCTGGTATTCATTTGCGCCCAGGGCACAAGTTGTTTATGTAGAGGGACGGGCGTCTCTACCGCCGATTTATTTAAAAGTTCTTTGCTTGCGTTATTCATCTTTTTATTTCTATTTAAATGTATAGCTCCGCCGCTATCTCTACTAATAGCTACATCATTCATCTTTTTATCATTCAATTTTGAAGCCATATAAGCAAGTCGGTTATCTTTAAAACTATCTCCTGCGTAATCGTGAATATCTCTTAAAGATTTAAGCGTTCTATAAACATCTCCTTTACTGTCGAACATTTCGGGGTGGTTATTGTATAGATACGTTAAACTTGCTCTTATCTGTTCTTTCGGCAATTTCAGTTTATCTGCAAGCTTGTTTCCAATATCTAAAAAAGCATTATAAGGATATGTTATTTTGCCGTCGCTTTTCATCACGAAATTATTTCTCGCGCTGTTTCCGCCTACAAATTCATTTTTATTCGCTCTGTTTAAATTAGCCAGATAATCAGAAAAATCGCTTTCAGGTTTAGGCTTTAAATTCCGAACGGTTTCATCGCTTAATTCTATTTTCGGCATTTCGGGCTGCTCTTTGATTTGCGGTGCTCTATTTTGGTCTATACCTTTTTTAAGCGCTTTTGTAATCTCATCATCGATTTCGTAAATGCTTTCGTTTCGTTTCGGTTTTAGCGCTTCCACTTCATAAGGGTCAAGGCGAAAAGGTTTCGGCTCATTTAGCGGCGTAGTTTCATTTAAAGGGGCTTCATTCGCGCGATTTTTTTCAACTGTTTTGCATTATTTTATCAATGATTTAATCACACTTTTTTGATTTTAATGTTTAATAAAAATAATTTTTTTGAAGCGTGCAAAACAGTTTTTTAATTTTGTTGCCGAAATTTTTTATCAAAAATACTTAAACAGTAAATTTTTATATAAAGTGGAATAATAAAAATTTTTAATAAAAATACAAATATAATTTTAAAAATGTAAAATTTCAAAAAAATAAACAAAAATTACTGAAATTTATGCTCTTTCGGCAATAATTTTTTATTGTAACTATATTAAAAATTAGCTACTATTCTATTAAAGTTTATTAAAAAGGGGACAAAATGAAAGAATTGGCAAGGTTTAGCGTTACGCTTCCAAATGAACTTTTCGATGAAATAAATAAACGCGTAAAAAATGCGGAGTATCCTTCGCGTAGTGAGTTTATCCGCGATTTGGTGCGTGAGAAAATTATTGCTGACAAGTGGAAAGATGACAGCCAAAGCGATGCAATTGCGGTTTTGAGCATTGTATATTCACACCATCAAAACAATCTGGTTTCGCAAATGCTTGAACTTGAGCATCATGCCGATGTTAAAATCGCGTGTTCTACTCACATTCATATAGATAAAGAAAATTGTTTGGAAATGATCAGTTTACAAGGCAGCGGCAAAAATATTGAAAAGTTTAGTCAAAAGATCGGCTCATTAAAAGGTGTAAAATTCTCAAATCTCGCTAGAATAGGGATTACAAAGGCTTAAAAACATCGTGAAAAATCTAAAATTTTATGTGAAAAATTTTAGATTTTTTTATTTTTCAATTTTTATATACGTGAAAAATAGTTTTGTTTGTGAAACTTAAAAAACTAATCGAGGCTTAAGTTTGTGAATTTTTGTATAAAAATACTAAAAATTTTATATAAAATAATCCGCAAACTTTAATTAATTATAAAAAACGGCAAAAAGCAAAAAATTTAAAAAGTTTCTTTAGTATTAAAGTGATAGAATATAAAAAATAATTTTTAAAGGAGAAAAAATGTGTAAAGATTGCGGTTGCTCGCTTACTGCACACGAGCACACTCACACACATGCTGACGGTACGACTCATACTCATTCACACGAACACGGCGAAGATTTACAAAATCACGAACATTTTCATCATAGCCATGATGGTGTTGTTCATAGCCATAATGGTGGCGAAAATCCACATACTCATGGATTTAATCCTGCCTTAAAAGATGAAAAAACCGTAAATGTAATTACTAAAATTTTGTCAAAAAATGATGAACAGGCAAAAAATAATCGCGCTTGGCTTGATGAAAATAAAATTTTGTGTCTAAATCTTATGAGTAGTCCAGGAAGCGGTAAAACAACGCTTCTTGAAACAACCATTAAAAGTGGAAAGTTTAAAATCGGAGTTGTTGAAGGCGATTTAGAAACAAATAAAGACGCCGATCGTATCGTAAAAGCAGGCGCCGAAGCTCATCAAATTACAACCGGTCAAAGCTGCCATTTAGATGCATTTATGGTGCACGAAGGACTTCATCATCTGCCGCTTGAAAATCTTGATCTTGTTTTTGTGGAAAATGTGGGAAATCTCGTCTGTCCTGCCAGTTACGATGTTGGAAGTCACCTGAATGTCGTTCTTTTAAGCACGCCTGAAGGATCTGATAAAGTCGCAAAATATCCTGTTATGTTTCGAGCGGCCGATTTGGTTGTGATTACTAAAATTTCTCTTGGAAAATATTTTGATTTTAATATCCAAAATGTCATAGATGATGTGCATAAACTTAATCCGAAAGCCGATGTTATAGCGCTTGATAGCGTATCTGGAGAAGGCGTGGAAAAGTGGCTTAAATATTTGGAATACAAAAAGGAATTTCGCTAATGTGTCTTTCTATACCGTCAAAAATCATAGAAATAGATGAAAACAACTTTGCGACCGTTGAAACTTTGGGTGTTAGACGTGGTGTCAGTTTGGATCTTATAAGCGAACCTTTAAAAATTGGTGATTATGTGCTGATTCATGTCGGTTTTGCAATGGAAAAAATCGATACACAGTATGCACTTCAAAGTTTAGCAACATATAAAGAGATAGTTTCTCAAATGCATAGCGGTAAAATAAGCGAAAATGATGGATTTATGAGTGATATGGATCAAAAAGATGGATTTAATAAATGATTTTAGGGATAAAAATTTAATTTTAAGTCTCAATGAGGTTATTAAAAAAGAAAGCAAAAAACCATTTAATATAATGGAAATTTGCGGAGGACATACTCATTCTATTATGAAATTCGGCATTCCTGAACTTGTCGGTGAAAATATAAATTTTATCCACGGTCCTGGATGTCCTGTGTGTGTAATGCCGCAATCTCGCATTGATGAAGCGATAAAGCTTGCAAGTATGTCTGATACTATATTTTGCTCACTTGCAGATATGATGAGGGTACCAGGTTCTATTACCAGTCTTCAAAAACTTCGTGCAAAAGGGTATGATATCCGCTCACTTTATACGCCGCTTGATGCCCTTAAAATTGCTAAACAAAATCCTGATAAAAATGTTATTTTTTTTGCTATCGGTTTTGAAACTACAACGCCTATGAGTGCTGTTTTAATAGAACAAACCATTCAAAACGGATTAAAAAATCTATTTTTTCACATAAATCATGTAACAATTCCAGCTCCTATTCGTATGATTTTAAGTGATAAAGAAACAAAAATAGATGCATTTTTGGGACCGAGTCATGTAAGTGTAATAACAGGTTCGCGTCCCTACGAAAAAATTGCAGCTGAATTTCATAAACCTATTGCCGTAAGCGGATTTGAGCCACTTGACATAATGGATAGCGTGCTAAATCTTGTGCGTCAGCAAAATTCGGGAACATTTGAAGTTTATAATGAATATGCAAGAGCTGTAAAACCGCTTGGCAATGAAAAAGCTCAAGCGCTTGTCGCAAAATATTTGCATCCGTGTAATTTTTCGTGGCGCGGACTCGGAGAAATTGCAAACAGCGGAATGGACTTAAAAGATGAATATGACGCGATTAATGCAAAAAAAGTTTTTGACTGTTCGGTTGGAAACATTAAAGAAAATAAGGCGTGTATTTGTGGTAAAATTTTAAGAGGTTTGGCAAAACCATATGATTGCAAAGTTTTTGGCAAAGCCTGCACACCGCAAAATCCTATCGGATCATGTATGGTTTCCAGTGAGGGAGCTTGCGCGGCATACTATAAATATAAAAGAATATAAAAAAGCGTAATGGAAGAATTTGAAATTGAACGAAAAAAGATGCTAAAAGGCGCTATTTTCAATTATAGATTATATTGTTTTTTAATTCCGCTTTTTATAATAGTAATTTTGCTCATTTATGACTATCTTTGTGACTATTTTCCATCTTTAGTAATCCTTTATAAACTACCTTATGATGAGTATGGATATGGTAATTTTGTGGATAAAATAGGAGCGCTAATAGCAATACCCTGTTTTGCGCTCATATTTATCTTTTCACAACTTTATTATTATCACTTCAAAGAAAAAAGGTTAAATTTCAGCTATATCATAAAAGAAAAAATCATTTCAGAATTTTTTAAAGAGTATGTTTATACGCCGCAAAAAGGTCTTGGAAGTGACTTTATAAATGAAACTGAAATTTATGCTTATAATATTTTTATAACGCATGATTTGATAAAAGGTCTGTATAAAGGAAGTGAGTTTGAGTTTTGTATCGTAGAAACTTATGAAGAAAAACATTATTCAAGCAGTAAAATCGGAAAAATAATAGAACTTGCAAAACAGGTCAAATATGAGCTTTCTAAATTTCAAGGTGTAGTTTTGGGTTTTGATATCGGTAAAAAATTTAGTTCAAAAACTATAATTGTAGATAGGTCTTACAACACAAAAATAGACGGTAAAAAAGAGATTTTGGATAACAGAGAGTTTAATGAAGAGTTTAGAATTTTTAGCGATGATGAGATAGAGGCAAGATATCTGCTTGATTTTTTATCTATGGAAAAAATCATAAAATTTCAAAAAGAAATAGGTCACCAAAGTGCAAGCTTTGCCTTTATAAATGGTAAGTTTTATCTCTTTTTAAACGGCTATCATTTTGATTATAATCCATCATTGTTTAATAAAATAAACGAAACTGATATAAAAATTTTTGTAGATCAAATAAAAAATGTTATAAGTTTTATAGATTTTTTCATAAATAAAAATAGTAAAAGCAAAATTTAAAATTTGCAAAATAGCTTAAACTTTCATAAATTTTTATAGTCAAAATTTAGACATTTTAAAATTTTTCTAAATCTTTTTTATTTTTTAAAACATTTTTTTAAATTTTCAAGCTAAATAGATTTTTTTTATTTTCATAAAAATTAAAAAACCAACTATCAAGCCGCAAAGGAAACGGTTTGTCTTTACCATTTCAACCATTTGTAGTATTATATGGCAAATTTTAAAAGTTTAGAAAAATAATATTTTTATTTTTTATACCGAATTTTTTAACCAAATATAAAATTGATTTTATCCATATTTTCATCTTAAATATAAAAATTTAACAAAATAACATAACAAAGCATATAATATTTAAAGATTATTGTTATTTAAGTTTCGTTTGATATGGCAAAATTTTATAATGATACGATTATAAATATTTTTTAATAAAAATAATATAGAGTTTATCTATTACAGATAAAATTTAAAATTTTTATCAATATCGTAAGACAAGATTTGATGAATTTAAAAGTAGTAAAATTTAAAAATGCGAGTTAGTTTAAAAACATCAAAAAATTTAAATTAGGCAACCGGCTATTTCACGTTTTAAAAAATATCAAATTTTAAAAAAGCTAAATTTGTAATTTTAGTTCAGATTTAGCCCCGAAGGGCTAAAATTTTACCATTTAAGTCCAACTTCCAAATATAGATTTCTGCCTGTCGCATAAGTATAGTAAATTTTATCATCAATGCTATCCGCGTCTATTTTTTGTTTTTTATTCAGGATATTATTTATATCGAAATTTGCAAAAAATTCCACGTCTTTATGTAAATTTTTCTCATAAGCGATTCTTGCATCCCAAGTTGTGCGACTTGGAAGATTTACTTTGGTATATGTCTGCATTTTTTTTGCTTTATCAAATCCTCTTACCAATGCTTCGTTTCCGCTTTCGTAATTTATGAAATTAGATAGCGTTATACCAAAATATGGTACTTGCATTGTATGTGCCAGCCTTAAAACATCAGGCGTATAAAAATCGACCGTAGGAAGTTCGCCGATTGTTCTTTCTTTGCCATTGTAAAGAATTTTTCTATCCAAATACAGATCTGAATCGGTATATTTGTTAAAGTTTCTGTCTCTTTTCATATGCGTATAGCCAAGTTCAAAATAGTTTTTTGTATTTATAAATTCTATAGGATCTATGTTTTGAACTGTAAAAGTATAAATATCACTATCCGTTTTGCCGTCATTCGTATAAATATAGTAGTTGTCATCAAGTCCTGCTACCGATCCGAGTCCCGCTTTTTTGCGTGAAGTCACTTTGACCTCATCTCTGCTTTTACGTTTTATGTATTTTAAATCCAGTCTTGCATTTTTTATATCGCCTCTATAAAATAAACTTAATTCATCGTCGTAAGGCGTTTTAAATTTGTTGCCTAAAAATCCGTTTATGTCATTTGCAGTTTTTGTAAATTTTTCATTCGGATGATTTCTTATAAAATCTTCTTGATGAGCATACATATCGTTGTAAATTTTTTGAGCGAAAAGTTCTCTTCCGTAATAACGATTTAGTCCGAAGCCTAAGAAATTTTCACCTATAAATTCATATTCGCTTACAAATCTCGGCGCGATATTTACATCGTTATTTATGCTGTTTCGCTCCATTCTTACGCCGGGACGAAATTTAAATTTATCATATAAAATTTCATCTTCCAAATACAGAGCGAACTTATTCATTGTCGCTTTGTTATAGACATTTCCGTAATAATATAATTTGCTTAAATATTGACCTTTACCGCCAAAGCTATTATCATTTATGCAAGTTAAATCGTCTTTATCGCAAATATAACCGTCAGGCAAATCTTTCGGGGTAAAATATTCGGCAAAAGGCGTTAAGGTTCTGTAGCTTCCACGCTTATTTTCATACTCAAATCCGTTTATTATATTGTGTTTTGTATTTAAAATTTCAAATTCGCTGAGCGTGGCATCAATATTGTAAGTAAAAGTTTTTTGGAGTTGTTTTATATCGCCAAGTCCTCCATAATATGAGTGAAAAAGACCGTCGCGCGCATTATAGCTGTTTCCCCAATTTTTTAAATTTGACTTGGCATAATCATAAAGTCCATTCTTAAAATCAAAATATCTTGAACTCTCAAATTCGGAGTAGCTAACTTTTTGCTCTAAAAATACAGAATCCAAATCAGCTTCGACATCCAAATTCAGTGCAAAACCGCCGAATTTATTATCCATTGCTGAATTTAAATCGTGTTCTATAAAACTTCTGCTGTTTTGTTTTGAATATAAATAGCTCGGTTTTATATTTACTCTGTCGCCGGCTCTGTAAATTCCTTTGATAAAATAGTTTTGCGCATCTCTTGTTTCGTTTGGAAATTCAGCGATTTTCGGATCCATAATACTATCTTTTGTATGCGTTTTGATTATTGATTTATGTTTTGTGTAATCAAAAAGCAATCCGAAATCATCGCTTACGTAGCCTTCCATTCCAAATCTATATTTTCTTTTTGAAAAATCGCTTTTATCATACCAGCCTGTCGAGTTTTTGTAATTATCTCTTACTAAAGGATCGATAAAATTTTTACTTAAATCTCCACTTGTGTATCCGCCGCTTACAACTCCGTGAAATCCTTTTTTAGGATCTCTTGTTTTAGCATTTACGACTCCGCCTTGAAATCCGCCGTATTTTGCGGATACCGAACTGTCGATGACTTCAATGCTTTTTAACAAATCGCTGCTTAAATTTATGGCTTGTGAGCCAAGAGTAGGGCCTCTCCAAGTATTTTTAAATAAAGTTCTGTAACCTGCCGGATTTATATCGTCGTTGAAATTTAATCCATCCACCATAAAATTATTTTGGTAAAAACTGGCTCCGTTTATACTTACATCTTTTGGTGAAATTTCGCCCGATTCCGTTGAGGAATCGGCTGTTTTATTTAAAATTACATTCGGATTTGAACGAAGCGCATCGCTAATCGTACCGTCTTTTTTGGTTTGGGCTTTTAATTTTTCCTGCGTGATGGTTCTTGATGATACATAAGAGCTTGTTTGTGTATTTAAGCTTTTACTATCGCTGACTTCCACTTCGCCTATATCTATACTTTGCTCGGCTATTAAAACCAAAGGAGTAAAAATAAATGCAATCTTTCTCACTGCTTTTCCTTTAATCTCGCCTTATAGCCTGCATCATTTATTGTTTTTATAACACTGTTTATGTCAATTTCACTTGGCATTGTTAAATTTACATCTTTTGTGGTTGTATTAAAATCCATTGAAATTAAAGTATAGTTTCCTTCAACTACTCTTTTAATTTTTTTGGCACAACCGCCACATCCCATATTCGGAACAACTAACTCATGTGTTAAAACGCCGCCTGCCAACAAAAATGTCGTCAGCATAAAAATAAGAGATAAAATTCTCATATTTTTTTCCTTTCATAAAATTTTTTATCATAATAGATTAAAATTTATATTGATTGTTATATTATATTTTTTATCTATTTCAGGAAAATCTTTTGCCGCCTTTTTTACTGTATATATTGCATTTTTATCAAGTATAGAATATGACGAGCTTTTGATAATTTTTATATTTTTCGGTATTCGCGTGCTGTCTATATCAAAATTAAGTTTGACTTTACCGTTATAACCGTTCTGTTTTGCGATTTCAGGATATATCAAATTTGTTTGTATCGCCTTTTTAATCTCTTTAAATAAAGCATTATCAGGCGTATTTGAAACAGATATATCATTTGAAATAAAGTTTGAGTTTATATTGTTGTTTGAATTGTTATTTTGTTTGTCTTCAGCTTTTTTATTACCTGTAAAATTTTCTTTTTTTTGTGTTTTTTTCGGTTTTGATTTTATATTTTTTACTGTTTCAGGTTTTTTAACGGTGTCTTTTTCTTGTCGCTTTATCGCAGTCGTTGTTTTAGTTTCGGTCAATTCTTTTTTAGCTATGTATTCTGATTTTTCTATTTTTTTTGTTGAAATTTTCTCTTCGGAAATTTCATTATTTTCAGATAAGGCTTCATTTGCGGATTGCGCTATATTCGGCGCTTTACTGAAAGCAGAAATCGGTAAAGTGTATATTTCATCGCTGATATTTATGTTATCATTTATTTTATATACTGCCGCATAGACAACTCCGAAGTGAAGTGAAAACGAGATAATAAATCCAAGCAAACTTTCTTTACTCATTTTTTTCCAATGCGATTGTAAAATTTTCGTGTTTGTGTGTTTTTAAAACATCTATTATAGATATAAAAGTTTCAAATTTACTGTTTTTATCGTTTTTAATTTCTACAAAAGTATCTTTGTTTATGTTTTTGATGGAATTTTCAACTTCATTGATTGATGAAATTTTATTATTTATATAGATATTATTGCTATCATCTACTGAAATTACTAATGCTTTATCGATATTTGGAAGCGTGACGGCATTTTTAGAATTTGCCAGTTCGACTTTTATTCCGCCTTGAGCGATAAATGTTGAAACACTTAAAACAATCGCCAAAAGCACAAGCATAACATCTATAAAAGGGACAATATTAAGCCCGTCTCTTTTGGGTCTCATTTTTTTGACTCTTTAAATTCTACAAGCAAAACTTCAACTTTTCTTAAGAAAGCATTATAAATCATAAGCGTCGGAATTGCCACGCAAAGTCCAAGTGCTGTAGCCTTTAACGCCAACGAAAGTCCAAGCATTATACTTTTGGCGTCCATATTTCCGCTAAGCCCCATATCGTAAAATGTAATCATAATTCCGGTAACTGTGCCTAAAAGTCCTACATAAGGGGCATTTGAATAGATAATATAAAGTGTGGTCAGATTTTTGGTCAGATCTTTTTCGTAAGTTTCTATGTTTTCATATTGTTTAACATTTACACGTCTATAAAAAAGAGCTCTTTCTATACTAAACCACAGCGAGATAAAGCTCATAAGCGCTAAAATGATAATTATAATATAATCCGCATTGCTTTTTAGAAAATCCATTACTATAACCTTCGGTAAATATTTTGCAAATTATATAAATCTAATGCAAATAAATTTATAATAATAATAATAATTTTTATAATTTAAATTGCTTTTATTACTTATTTTATTTAATTTTTTATTAATTTTGCAACTGTATTTCCGTAAAGAAATTTTAGAATGAATAAAATTTGTGGAAATATTATTTTTTAAATAGTTTATATAGTAAAACAAAGGATTTTTTAGTTAAAATAAATGATTTTAAAGGAGATATAAATTGAAAAAGCAAATTCTTTTAAGTCATGGCGGTGGCGGTGAAGAGATGAACAGTCTTATAAATGATACTATTTTTAAAGCATTTGATAATGAAATTTTACGCAGAGCAAACGATTCGGCGATATTAAATTTTCCGCTTGATTTAGATAAAAATTTTGATATTATAAGCGCAAATTTTGGTGATAAAACGGATTATTTTAATGAAAAATCTCAAAATTTTGACATTTCAAATTTAAACGGACAAAATAAAACGGACAATATGAACTTCAATATGCAAAATTGCCATAATAAAAAAAATACTCAAATTTTATGTGGAAATTTAGCTTTTACGACTGATTCTTTTGTGGTTACACCGCTTTTTTTTAATGGTGGAGATATAGGTAAAATCGCAGTTTGCGGTACAGTAAATGACTTGGCGATGGTTGGAGCCAAACCGCTTTTTTTAAGTTGTGCGTTTATAATAGAAGAAGGATTAGAGATTGACACTTTTGAGCGAATTTTAAATTCAATGGCAAAAACCGCAAAAGAAGCCGGCGTGAAAATAGTTTGCGGCGACACAAAAGTCGTTCCGCGCGGTTCAGGCGATCAAATCTTTATAAATACAAGCGGAATAGGGCAAATTTTAAAAGCCGGAGTGCAAATGGATTGTGTAAAAAAAGGCGCAAAAGTATTGATAAGCGGCGATATAGGAAGACATGGCGCCGTAATAATGGCAACGCGCGATGAAATTTCGGTAAGCACGGATTTAAAAAGCGATTGTAAACCTTTAAATGCCGCTGTAATGGAGCTTTTAAAAAATGATGTCAAAATCCTTGCTTTAAGAGATGCGACGCGTGGCGGTTTATCAGCAGTTTTAAATGAATTTGCACAACACTTGAATTGTGAAATTTCAATCCGTGAAAATGATATAAAAGTGGCGACTGAAGTGCTTGGAATATGTGAGCTTTTGGGTTTTGAGCCGTATGATTTGGCAAATGAGGGCACATTCGTGGCATTTGTAGAAGACGGCGACGAAACTAAAGCGCTTGAAATTTTACGAAAATTTAACGAAAATGCCGCAATTATCGGCGAAGTAACACAAAATGAAAAAGGACTGGTAATTTTACAAAATGCTTATGGAACCGAGCGGTTTTTAGAATTTCCAAAAGGCGAGCTTTTGCCTAGAATTTGTTAATTTTTATTTTTTAAACGCGAAACGGTAAATTTTGTAATCTATCTTTTCTCAGTAAGAAAATTTTATCTAAAAAAGCTTTTTATTAAATTTTATGGCTGATTTTTATACTGTAAAATTTTAAAAAATACGCATTATGTTAATAAAATTTTAAATCGTTCGGTTTTTACATAAAATTTTCACATTAAAACTAGAAAATTTTTATTTTTTTAGTTTATAAAATTTTATAAAAATCTTTTTAAGTGTAAGTTTAAATTAAGTTTCTCAGTTATTAAAAATTTAAAAATCTTAATCGTCAAAATTTATAAAACATATTTTTTAGTTAAAACAATATTTCAAAAACCACCGTTGCGATTGTAAATATTCCAAAAACGGCAATAAAAATATCGGCTGAAATTTTGCGGTATTTTTTCAGCGCCGGCACTTTGTAAATGCCATAAACCGGAAGCAAAAACAAAATAGCAGCTATAATCGGTCCTACAAACATATCAATAATTCCTAAAATGCTTGGATTTAAGTAAGAAAAAATAAGCATCGTGATGTAAAAAAACGCTGCAATGGCTATGTTTAAAGGTTTTTCTTTTGGTAAAGGCACTTGGAATTTCAAATAAGTTTTATTTACAATTCCGTTCAGTCCTTCACGTGCCCCGAAATAGTGCCCGAAAAAACTCGTTGCGATTGCCAGAATCGCAATCAAAGGCGCAAAATAGCTGATTATTACATCATCGAATTTATTTGCAAAATAGCTTACTATCGGTATATTTTGCTTCGCCGCTTCACTGAATTCATCAGGATTCAGGCTTAGCACACAGGAAATTACAAAAAACATAATAAAAAACAGTAAAATAGTCGCATTTTTAAATAAAATTTGATTGCATTTGAAATCTTTCAACGTATTTCCGTAGCGTCTTTGCATACTTTGCGCAAAAGTCGAAACCGCGGGCGTATGCTCAAAAGAAAACGCTAAAACGGGAAGTGAAAAGAGTATACTTAGAAAAAAATCTTTTGGAGTAGGAAAGTTGAAAAAAGCCGAAATTTGCCAGTGCGGTACGAGATATAAAGAAAAAATTAAAAGCAACGCACAAAGTGGATATGTAAGCCATTCGCAGACTTTTATCACAAGATCTTCTTTAAAAATCATTACGAAAATCATCGCCGAAATTATGATAAAACAAACCGCAAATCTGCTTATTTGCGCGATTTCAAGTTGATTTTGCATAAAGCTTATCAGTGTATTTGTGATTCCGACGCCATACATTATACAGGCTTGAAAAAATACGAAAAAATATAAAAACGTGATGATAATGCCGGCTTTTGCGCCGAAAAATTCTTCACTGACTTCGCTGATATCGCTTTGCGGCTTTTTTGAAGCATTGCAAAAACGAGCCAGATTTCGGTGGCTTAAAAATGCCATAGGAAACGCTAAAAGTGTCATTACAAGCACGGGATAAATTCCAAAAGCACCGGCTTTTATCGGCAAAAATAAAATTCCCGCTCCAACAGCAGTTCCAAAAAGCGACATCATCCAGCGTAAATCGTATTTGTTAAATTTTTTATCGTCCATTTTTTACCTTTAAAAAAACTGAATTCTACCGAAAAAGGCTTAAAATTTGCGAAATTTGATTTAATGTACAAAAATAGCAAATCAAAATTTTTTGAAATTTATATTGTTTTTTTGAGCTGATTAAAAAAATAACTATATTTCATTTTTAAATTATATAAATTTATGCGTTTTAGATATTATCGTGAACTTATAAAATTTTAAAACAAATAAAAATAAAATTTTATTTCTAATAAATTTATATAAATATAATTTTGCCTGAATATAAATGTTCGTTGTACGTGCGTTTCAAACGTGCATTAAATAAAGTTTGTTAAATGTCGTAATAAGCTTTCAATTTAGTTACGCATAAAAAAATAGTTACAATTTCGTGTAATATCGGCGAGAACTATCTTTTAAATTTTATTAAAATCTTTTATATCTTTAACAAATTTATTAAACGATACTACCGATTTTTACTCTTATATTTATATAAAATTTTAAATAATTCGGATCAGTATAAAAATGCGAAATATTATAAATCAAAAAATTACTCTTTTTTAAATTCTATATTTCCTTTATTTATGGCGTCTATGATATTTTTCGCTTCTTCACTATTCGGATAAAATTTTAAAAAAGTTTCAAATTCATCTTTTGCGGCTGTTTTATTATTATCTATCAAATATGTTACGCCAAGTCCGAAATGTGCACTTTTATCGCCAAGTTCAACGGCTTTTTTAAGATGAAATTCAGCTTTTTCGTTGCGAGCCGAATTTCCAAGAAACTCGCCGTAAATTCTATGTAATAATGCGCTGTTTTTATCATTTATAATCAACTTTTCAAACATTTCATCTGCTTGCGGCACAAAATTTCCAACATCAAGGTTATAAGCTATCACAAAAAGTTTTGCTTGCGAAAAATCAAACTGCTTTTTCAGATTTTCATCAAACGTTTTATAAAATTTTTCACGCAAAAAGTCAAATACGTTCAGTAGTGTTTGCGAATCGCTTTTTGCGCGGTTTTTATCCGAGTTTGTATCAAAAAACGGCGGATAAGAATTGGCGTGTTTCCAAAGATTATCAACCGATTTAAAAATTTCATCGATTTTAATACTGTTTTCTGTCAGCATTTTTTCGTGTTCATATGGAATGTAAGGCTTTGCGTTAAGTGAGTTTATCAAAAACAACAGTATTAAAAACAATTTTTTCATATTTTTTCCTTATATTGATTTTTACGATTATTTTATCTAAAATTTATTAAAAGTTTATGTGTAATGTTCGCGTAAAGTTGTGGCGAAATTTTTATAAAAACAGCGGCGTGAAATTTTAATTCAGCAAAAAAGAGCGCAAAAACTTAAAAATGTCATTTTTGTATCAAAATTTTATTAACGTTTTAAATTTTTATTATATTTAAGTAAAAAAAATAGTCTATATTTTATATAAATTTTGAAAATTTAAATAGCGCTGAAATATAAAATTTTTGTGCCACTGGATTTAAAATTCAAAAAAATTCTTAAATAAAATAAAAATTTAAAAATACATTGAAAAATATTTTATATGTAAACAAATTTATATTTACATGCATTTTTACAAAACTGAAAAGTGATTTGTGAAGTTGTCTGCAAAATGCTAAAATAAAAGCCTTCTTGCGAATTTTAAACAAATCGCGCATAAATAGCTTATTTGCGGAACTAATTTTTAGATTATTTAAAAATTCATCGACAAATCATAAAAATCAAAAAGCGAGCATTTTAAACTGTTTTTAAGTTTAAATATTAAATTTTTAAAACTGATAGAGCAAAAATGCTCTATCATATTGTCATTTAAAAGCAAAGCGCTTTAAAAATCGCGCCTTGTAAATAAATTTTATTTAAAAAGTTCAGTTGAAAGATATCTCTCTCCGGTATCGCATAAAATAGTAACTATCATCTTGTTTATGTTTTCTTTGCGAGCGGCTACGACAGAGCTTGCATACACATTTGCTCCGCTTGAAATTCCAACCAGAAGTCCTTCATTACGAGCTAAATTTTTTGACGCATCAAAAGCGTCTTCATTGCTTACGGCAATTACCTCATCAATCAGACTTTTATCCAAATTTTCAGGAATGAAATTCGCGCCTATACCTTGAATCTTATGCGCGCCTGCATTTCCTTTGCTAAGAAGCGGCGAACTTGCGGGTTCAACTGCTATAGCTTTTATATTTGGATTTTTGCTTTTTAAAAACTTGGCGATTCCGCTAAAAGTGCCGCCAGTGCCGAACGAAGCGACAAAAATATCAACTTTGCCTTCTGTTTGTTCCCAAATTTCAGGTCCTGTTGTTGCAAAATGCGTTGCAGGATTTGCAGGATTACTGAATTGACTTGGAATAAAAGAATTGGCGTTTTGACCTGCAAGTTCATTTGCTTTATCTACGGCTCCTTGCATACCGAATTCCGGCTTCGTAAGAACAATTTTAGCGCCATAAGCGGATATTAAATTTCTTCTTTCCACGCTCATTGAGCTTGGCATCGTAAGAGTCAGATTAAGTCCGAATTTAGCGCAAATCATAGCAAGTCCGACACCTGTATTACCGCTTGTCGGCTCAACGATAAGCGTTTTTTCGTTTATTTTTCCTTTATTCATCGCATCTTTTATTATTCCCCACGCTATACGATCTTTTACGGATGAGCTTGGATTTGTAAATTCAGCTTTGGCTACGATTGTAGCGTTGTCGCCAAATGTGTTTATGCGCACAAGCGGCGTATTTCCTATAAGTTCGGTTACGTCTTTTGCTATTTTCATATTTTTCCTTTATATTACAAAATTTAAAAATTTTTCTTTTGTTTGGATAAATTTTTCATAATCACTAAGCGGAATTTCAAGAGTTTTTTTGATTTTATTATTTAAATCGTCAAAAAATCGCTTTAAATTTTCGTTTTTGATATCCAAATTTGTCATTACAAGCTCGCCTTCGGTAGCACTGAAAATATCGCCGAATGTGATTTCATTCGGTTTTTTAAGCAGAAAATATCCACCGTTCGGTCCGCGTAAAGCTTTAATTAAACCTGCTTTTCGTAAAGCGTTTATAGCCTGTTCCAAATAGTTTTTACTTTTTCCTAGCGTATCTGCTATGCTTTTTATGCTTACAGGCGCGGTTTTATCGCCTTTTGAGATTTCAAGCATTATTATTGCCGCATAAACGCCGCGCTTTGTAAGAAATGTCATTTAAGCGCCTCGGAAAGGTCATTTATAAGATCTTCAGCGTCTTCAAGTCCTACACTAAGCCTAATCAAACCTTCGCTTATTCCGCTGTCTTTAAGCTCCTGTTTTGAAAGTTGAGAGTGCGTTGTACTTGCAGGATGAGTTATGATTGATTTGCTGTCACCGATATTTACAACAACGGCGAAAATTTTGGTTGAGTTCATAATCTTTTTTGCCTCTTCAAAAGAACCCACGTCAAAACTCAAAAGTCCGTTTGCAAGTCCGTTTTTGAAATTTTTGCTTACAAAATCGTAATTTGGCGAACTTCTAAGTCCCGGATAATTTACGCTTTTTACCTTTGGATGATTTTGCAAAAATTCTGCAATTTTCAATGCATTTGATGAATGTTTTTGAACTCTTATGCTTAGGGTTTCAAGCCCTTGAATAAGCTGAAATGCGTTAAACGGAGAAAGTGTCATACCGAAATCTCTTAAAACTCCAAGTCTAAGTCTAAGCGTAAAAATGTCGAATTTATCAGCCAAAGCAGCATAAACAAGGCCGTGATAACTTAAATCAGGTTCGTTAAAATGCTCATAGCGCGGATTTTTAACAAGTTTTTTGTTTAGAGTTTTACTTGAAACAACAACACCCGCGATGCTTAATCCTTGACCGCTTATATATTTACTTGCGCTGTGAATTACAACGTCCACACCGTCCTTAAAAGGTGTATATAAAATCGGTGTCGCGCAAGTATTATCTGCAATTGAAACAATGCCGTATTTATTTGCAATTTTTGCAATTTTTGGCGTATTTGCCACTGAAATTTGTGGATTTGAAAGAGTTTCAAAAAATACCGCACGAGTTTTATCATCTATTTGAGATTCAAAATCGTCCGCTTTTTCCGGATCAAAAATTCTGGTTTCTATACCGAAACGTTTCAAAGAATGCACGAAAAGCGTGCTTGTACCGCCATATACTTTGTTTGATAAAATTACATTTTCGCCCGCTTTTACCAAATTCGCAATTGCTGCAAAACTTGCTGCTTGTCCGCTTGAAGTCGCAATTGCAGCTGCTCCGTCTTCAAGAGCTGAAATTCTGGCTTCAAAAACATCTGTTGTCGGATTTGTAAGACGTGTATAAATTTGTCCGATATTGCGCAATGCAAAACGATCTGCGGCGATTTCACCTGTTCCGAAATCATAAGCTGTAGTTTGATAAATAGGAACTGCCATTGCTCCAAAACCGCTTTTTTGATTATAACCATAATGAGTTGCAAGAGTTTCCTGTTTCATTTTTTTTCCTTTTTTGAAAAATTTTCGCAAAATATTAGCACTAAATTTTAAAAATGTCAATAATTTGTATATATTTTTAAAATGATTATATATAATGATTTTATGCTTAATTTTTAATATAGTATTTAGTTTAAATATATTTATTAAAGAAAAATTTATAAATAAAAATTGTCAAATTTCATCTCATTTTATATAATGTAAATTTTATAAGTAAATTTTAGCTATAATTTTTCGCAAAAAAGGTTGAATTTTGGAAAATAGACAAGATAGAATCAAATATATAAGGGCGTTAGAAAGATTTTCAGGCTCAGTAATAAATTTGCTTAAAAAGGCGGATTTCAATGATGAAATTTTTCGTGCGCGCGTTGCAAAAAATTATGAAATTTTAAAAAAATGCGAAGCCGTATTTTTGGATCAGCCTTATACAAAAGCGCTTGAAAATTTCGTTAGAAATGTCATTAACAGCGAATCTAAAAGTAAAGACGAACTTTTAAAAGAAGCAAACGCTTTACAAAAACTTAAAAATAAAAAATACCGTAAAGATAAACATAAAGTTGATTTTTGGAAGGAATTTGAATGAAAGTTATTATTTTTGATATGGATGGAACGCTTATAAATAGCGCAAAAGCGATATATTGCACGATAAATGCTTTAAGACGGAATATTGGTTTAAAGGAAAATTTAAAAGAAGATTTTATAATAAAAACTATAAATGATCCGAAAAAAGATATGATTTTTGAATTTTACGGCGTGAGAAATGTTACAAAAGAGCAAAAGTATGAATTTGAGCGTGAATTTATAAAAAACTATAAACTTCACGCGAAGCTTTACGACGGACTTTTTGAAATTTTACAAAAATGCCGCGACGAAGGATATTTTATAGCAGTTGCAAGTAATGCGCCTGAAATCAGTTTGCGTGAAATTTTGGAAATTAACGGCGTTTCGGAATTTTTTGATTTAATAGTAGGCGTTGATAAAAATATGCCACCAAAGCCCGATCCTGCGATGCTTTTTAAGGTTTTGGAAATTTCAGGTGCCAAACTTAACGAAGCGATTTTTTTAGGCGACAGCAAAAAAGATGAAATAGCCGCTATAAAAGCTAAAATGCCTTATATTCAAGCAACTTGGGGTTTCGGACAAAAAAGTGAAATTTCACAAAATGCAAAAACTCCTGGTGATGCGTGGAAAATAATACAAAAAATGTAAAATTTCAGATGTTTTTTAAATTTAAATATTTCAGCCTTAAAAAAGTATTTAACAATAAAATTTTATAAAAATTCAACTTTTTTGCAAAATATATGTTTTATGAAATTTAAATTTTTAAAAAAGCGCGGTTTTTATTAACTAATAAAATTTAAATAATTTTTGGTTATAATTATAAAATTTTTAAAAAAAGGGCGAAAAGTGGAAATTTTTGAGGGAAATCCCAAAGATAAATTTTTTGATATAATATTTCATGCAAGTAAAACATTGGTTAAAAATGAGATAGAAAACCTGCTTATGCGCGCTGTCGCACTTGAAAATTTATGTGAAAAGGCAGGAATTGACGAAACTGAAATTTTTAATTTTATCGTAGAAAATCCGGATATTATGGAAAATGCGTTGAACGATAAATATATCGAGCTTACCGGAAATATTTTAAGCAATAATGAGTAAAAATGGATAAAATCGATAATCTAATGCATAATTTTATCGCAGAGTGTGGATATGAACCAGCTATGCAGATGTTTTCTCAAATAAAATCAGGTAAAAAACTTCGCTCTAAACTTTTATTGAAAATCGCAGGCGAAAGTGAAATTTCATTTAAACTTTGCGCGATTGTGGAACTGATTCATGCTGCAAGTTTGCTTCACGACGACGTTATCGACGAAAGCGACATAAGACGTGGAAATCCAAGTATAAATGCCGTTTTTGGTAGTAAAAATGCTGTAATGCTAGGCGATATTTTTTACAGTAAAGCTTTTTTTGAGCTCTGTTCGTTTAACGATTTTATATCCAAAACTATTTCAAACGCCGTTTTTAAGCTAAGTATCGGCGAGCTTATGGATGTAAAAATGAGCGAAAATTTTAATAAAAACCGCGAAAATTATCTTACGATGATTTATTATAAAACTGCCGGTTTAATAGAGTCGGTTGCAAAAAGCGGCGCTTTTTTGGCAAATTCGGATTGTGAAAAGTTTGCAGAATACGGCAAAAATTTAGGACTTGCTTTTCAAATAATTGATGATATTTTAGACATAACTCAAGATAGTAAAAAGCTTGGAAAACCGTCACTTAATGATTTTAAAGAGGGTAAAACAACGCTTCCTTATATTTATCTTTACGAAAAACTTCCATTAAATGAGCGCGAAATACTGCAAAGTTATTTTAAAAAAGAGCTAAACGACGAACAGAGCGCATGGATAAAAGATAAATTTCAAGAATTTAAAATAATTGAATTTTGTATAGATGAAGCTAAAAATTTCGGTAAAAAAGCGGTTGAAGCTGTTGAAGAATTTAATAACAAAGAACTTATAAAAATCGCTGAAAATATGATAAATAGGGAATTTTAATGAATTATATGAGTGTCAGTTTTACTCACAAAAACACAGACATAATAGTTAGAGAAAAACTTAGTTTTGCAAACGACGTTAAAAAACGTGAAATTTTAAAGTTAATCTGTTCAAACAAAGCAATTAAAGAGTGTCTTGTTCTTAGTACCTGTAACAGAGTTGAAGTACTTGCTTACGTAGATGATTTTAATTATACGAGCGATTATGTGATAAAAGCAATTTCAAAATTAAGCGGCGTGGATTTTGATGAATTAAAAGAACGCGCCGATATTTATGAAGATGACGGAGCAATTCATCATCTTTTTTCAGTAGCAAGTTCTTTGGATAGTTTGGTTGTAGGCGAAACGCAAATTGTAGGGCAGTTAAAAGACGCTTATAATTTTGCTAAAAATGAGCGTAAATCAGGCGTAATGCTGGATCTTGCCATAAATTCGGCTTTAAAATGCGCAGCCGTCATAAGAAGCAAAACAGATATTTCCAAAAATCCTATTTCGGTAGCAAGTGTAGCAGTATGTATGGCGCGCGAAAAAATCGGCGATTTGGGCGGTACAACGGCGGTAGTTGTAGGCGCAGGAGAAATGGCCGAGCTTGCATGCAAACATTTAATAACACACAAAGCGAAAGTTATAATAATTAATAGAAATATAGATCATGCAAAAAAACTTGCAGAAAGTCTTGGCGAGAATGCAAGTGTGGCCGAATTTTCAAATTTGGGCGAGTTTATAAATAAATACGCGCTGATTTTTTCAGCAACCGGCGCAAATAAGCCTATTATAACCGATTTGCTTGCAAAACCTCAAAACTTTAAAAGATATTTTTTCGATATCGCTGTTCCTCGCGATATAGATATAACATGTGACGATTTAAGCGAAGTTTATGCGGTTGATGATTTGGAAGAGATTGTACGTAAAAATCTGCTTTTACGTGAGGAGCAAGCTCAAATAGCATATTCGATTGTAGGGCGGGAAACGACTAAATTTTATAAAGATTTAAAAACGCTTTCTTCTACGCCGATTATCAAGGCTTTGCGAAATTCGGCTAAAAAAGTCGCCGAAACGGAATTGAAAAAAGCGATAAAACGTGGATATCTGCGACATAGCGATATAGATGAAGCGCGCAAATTAATTCATCAGGTTTTTAAAGCGTTTTTACATACGCCTACTGTAAATCTTAAAAATTTGGATGAAAATGCCCAAAATGATATAAATGCAATCGCTGAAATTTTTGGTATTGAAGAAGATTTTGACAAATTTTGTGAAAATAGTTTGGAGAATAAAAATGAAATTTAGCAAATTTTTTGCACCGACATTGAAAGAGGCGCCAAAAGACGCTATTTTACCAAGTCATGTTTTTTTAATAAGAGCAGGATTTATAGAACAACTTGGTTCAGGACTTTATAATTTTTTGCCGCTTGGCGAAATGGTAATAGAAAAAATAAAAGCCGTAATAAAAGATGAAATGGATAAAACTGGAGCTTTGCAGGTAAATTTCAGCTTTGTCACACCAAGCGAATTTTGGCAAGAAAGCGGACGATACAATGTTTATGGAAAAGAGCTTTTAAGGATAAAAGATAGAAAAGAAAATGGCTTTGTTTTAAGCCCTACAAATGAAGAAAGCAGCGTAAAAATGATTGCAAATAAAATCACATCTTATAAACAGCTGCCAATTCACATTTATCAGATAAATACAAAATTTCGCGACGAAGCACGCCCTAGATTCGGACTTTTAAGAGGACGCGAGTTTATAATGAAAGACGGATATTCATTCCATGCAAATATGGAGGATTTAAAGCGTGAATTCGATGTAATGGAAAAAACTTATACAAATATTTTTTCTCGTTTAGGTCTGAATTTTAGAGCCGTAGAGGCCGATAGCGGCGCAATCGGTGGAAGTGGAAGTAAAGAATTCATGGTTTTGGCTCAAAACGGAGAAGATGATATTTTGGTATGTGAAAGCTGCAAATACGCGGCGAATATCGAAGCTGCGGTACGCGTAAAACGCGAAGCGCCTTGCGCGGCCCCTGAAACAGAAAAAATGCAAAAATTTCATACGCCAAATATGAAAACAATTGATGATGTTGCTAATTTTTTCAAAGTAGATAAATTTTTCACCGTAAAAGCCGTAATAAAAAAAGCTGTTTTTGTGGATAAAAGTGAAATCGTGCTGTTTTTCGTAAGAGGAGATGACGAGCTTCAAGAGACAAAAGCACTGAATGCGTGCGGAGCTTTGGAATTTGAAGATGCAAGCGAAGATGAGATAAAAAAAGCAGGTCTAATAGCAGGTTTTTGCGGTCCGGCAGGACTTCCTGATGATATTAATTTTTACATAGACAAAGAGCTTAAAAACGAACACAATCTAATCGTAGGCGCTAATGAAAAGGATTATCATATCGTAGGATTTGCAGTTACAAATTTTAAAGATGAAAGATTTGTTGATCTGTCACAAGTAAGAGCAGGGGATTGCTGCCCAAAATGCGGCGCAAAGCTTGATATAAAAAAAGGAATCGAAGTAGGACATATTTTTCAGCTTGGACAAAAATATAGCAAAGCGATGAATGCGACATTTTTAGATGAAAACGGAAAGACGGTGCCGTTTTTTATGGGTTGCTATGGCATAGGAGTTTCAAGATTACTTGCTGTTATGATTGAAGCCGGTCATGATGAGAAAGGCTGCATTTGGAATACACAAACAGCGCCTTTTAAACTTGAAATTATTATTTCAAACTCAAAAGACGAAGACGCTTCGAATTTTGCAATGCAACTTTATGAAAAATGCGAAAATGCAGGAATTTCTACACTTTTGGATGATAGAAAAGAGCGTTTCGGCGTAAAAATGAATGATTTTGAACTCATCGGATTTCCGTTTGCCGTTCTTGTCGGAAAAGGCTTGAAAGATGGCAATGTTGAACTTATAGAAAGAAAAGGACTTAATAAAAAAATCGTTTCAAGCGGCGAAATTTTTGAAACCTTAAAAGGAATATTGTGCTGAAATTTTTAATTATCCCATATATTTTAATTGAAATTTTAGTAACGTGGATATTTATAAGTATTTTTGGTGGTTTTGCTTTTAAAGTTGAAGTTTTAGTTTCGGTTATTATTGGAATTTTCACACTTATTAAATTTGGAAATTTCAGACAAATAGATGGAAATTTTTTCTATTTTGATGCTATTTTTACGAAATTCGGGCTTTTGCTTGCAGGAATTTTTTTAATACTACCAGGAATTTTAGGTGATATTTTTGGAATTTTAATTTTATGTGCGCCAAATAGAATTTCAAATTCACAAAATTTTACGCAAAATAATACAAATAATTATGATAAAAATGAAATAATTGATGTGGAAATTATAGAAGAGGATAAAAAATGAATAAACTCAGAATAGCAACAAGAGGCTCAGCTTTGGCGCTTTGGCAAAGTAAATACATACAAAATTTAATCGAAAATAACACTGAAGTTGAAGTTGAACTTCAAAGTATGAAAACAAAAGGTGATGTCATACTTGATACACCGCTTGCAAAAATCGGTGGCAAGGGGCTTTTTACAAAAGAATTAGAAGAAAGTATGTTAAGAGGTGAAAGCGATTTGGCGGTTCACAGCTTAAAAGATGTTCCTGTAGTTTTTCCAAAAGGTCTTATTTTAACGGCAATCAGTGAAAGAGAAGATGTAAGAGATAGCTTTGTAAGTGAAAAATTTGCAAGTTTTAATGAACTTCCAAAAGGCGCAAAAGTAGGCACAACTTCACTTAGAAGAAAAATGCAGCTTCTTATAAAACGTCCCGATTTGAAAATCATTTCGCTTCGCGGAAATATAAATACCAGACTTAGAAAATTAAAAGAGAATGAGTTTGACGCGATAATTCTTGCAAGTGCCGGACTTAAAAGGCTTAATCTTATGGAAAATATAAAATATTTCGTGCCGTTTTCGCTCGATGAGATGATTCCTGCGATGGGTCAAGGCGCGCTCGGAATAGAGTGCGTGGATAAAAGCGAAGTTATAGAAATTTTAAAATTTATAAATAATGAAAATTCCGTTATTGCAACAACGATAGAGCGCGATTTTGTAGCTAAATTAAACGGCGGCTGCCAAGTTCCGATTGGTGTAAATGCTGAAATTTCAGGCGATATAATCAAAGTAAGAGCTATTGTCGGACTTCCTGATGGAAGCGAGTTTATAAAAGAAAAGCGCGAAATTTCAAAAGCCGATTTTAAAAATTTTGGAACTAAATTGGCCGATGAATTTATCTCGCGCGGCGCAATAGAGCTTTTAAAACGCGCAGAGGAAATGGCGTAAATGGATGACGTTTTGCAAAATTTGATTAGAAAAAAATTTTTAATGTTTTATAGCCTTAAAAAAGTCAAAATTTTGCAAAATTTCAATGATAAAAAATTAAAATTTATAAAAAATTTAAGATATTTTCAAAATTTTAAATATAAAAAAATAGAAAATATTTTTATAAAATCGCGAAATTTTACAAAAAAACATATTTTAATTATTAAATTTTACAAGCTGATATTTCGAAAGTTAAAAAACAATTCAGCTTTTTATACGATATTCTCAGCAAAAATTTTTAAACTTAAAAATATTTTAAACATTAATGCTGAAAATATTTTTAATGCAGCCGAAAAAATATTTTTTTTAAGCGAAACAGTCGCAAATAAATATCTAAAATTTATAAAAATTACTGTGATTTTGCAGCAAAAACAAAGAAATTCAAGTCTGTATAAACATTAAAAATATAAAAAATAGTAAAATTTTGAAATTTAACAGTAAAATTCAGTAAAAAATAAAATTCTAAGGGGCAAAAAAATGAGAGAATGGATAGAAAAATTTCACAAAGCCGGGCTTTTGCGCGTTATAGATGAACCTTGCGATATAGATCTTGAAATAGCACATACGAGCTATATAGAAGTTAAAAAATCTGATTCAAAAGCACTTCTTTTTACGCACCCGACAGATAAAAACGGCAAAAAATATCCGCCCGTTTTGACAAATATTTTTGGAAGTTTTGAAGCGTTAAAACTCATTTTTGGACGGAATCCTGATGAAATTGCCTGCGAAATAGAAAATTTATTAAAACCGAAAAAAGCGCAAAATTTCAAAGAAAAACTTGAATTCTTAAGTTATTTAATTTCTCTTCGCAAGGTTTTTACTACAAGATTTCAAGGCAAACCGCCTTGCGAAGAAGTCGTAAAAAAAGGAAAAGATGTTGATCTTGGCGAGCTTCCGATACTGAAAACATGGAGTAAGGATGCCGGTGCTTTTATTACAATGGGTCAAATTTACACAAAATCCTTAAACGGCGAAACGCAAAATTTAGGAATGTATCGCTTGCAGGTACATTCCAAAAATGAGCTTGGAATGCATTGGCAAATTCACAAAGACGGAGCTAATTTTTACAACGAATACAAAAAATTAGGGCTTAAAATGCCTGTTTCGGTAGCAATCGGCGGCGATCCGCTTTATACTTGGTGCGCGCAAGCTCCGCTTCCAAAAGGAGTTTTTGAACTTTTACTTTACGGATTTATTAGAAAAAATCCGGCGCGTCTTGTTCGTTCTCTTACGAATGATATTTTTATTCCTTATGACAGCGATTTTGTGATAGAAGGTTATGTGGATACGGCGGCGGATCTTATAAATGAAGGACCTTTTGGAGATCATACCGGTTTTTATACGCCTGTTTTGCCGTTTCCTGTTATGAAAGTAGGAGCGATTACTTACAAAAAAGATCCGATTTTTTTAGCTACAGTAGTTGGTAAACCGCCATTAGAAGATAAATTTATGGGATATGCTACAGAGCGCATTTTCTTACCGCTTTTTAAAACAAGCGCACCGGATTTGATTGATTATAAAATGCCTGAAAACGGTGTTTTTCACAATCTTATACTTGCAAAAATAAAAGTAAATTATCCAGGAGCCGCAAAACAGATAATGCATGCATTTTGGGGAGTAGGGCAAATGAGTTTTGTAAAACATGCCGTTTTTGCTGATGAAAATGCACCGAAATTAACTGATTATGAAAATTTTACAAGATACGTGTTAAACCGTTTCGGTGTAAAATCTCTGTTTTTTAGCGAAGGAATTTGCGACGAACTTGACCATGCTTCGCCAAATGCTTTATTTGGCGGTAAATTAGGTATTGACGTTACAAATGATTTTAGCGGCGAAACGCCTGAAATTTTAAGCGATATGAAATTGCTTGATAAATTTCATGGTGAATGCGAATGTATAAATGATTTGAAACAGTATTTTACGGACACGAAAAATCCGATAGTTTTAATAAACATAAGTAAAGATAGGCAGGTTAGTGAGATTTTTACGAAAATTTTAAAATTTAAGAAAAATTTTAAAATTTTAATATTTTTGGATAAAAAAAATGATATAAATAACGCATATATGAGTATTTGGCGCATTACAAACAATATAGATGCACTTCGCGATATCTATCTTGACGGCGAGCAAGTTTGTGTAGATGCGACTGCAAAAGGAGAAATTGACGGATTTACTCGCGAATGGCCGGACGAAACGGTTTGTGATAAAGAAGTCATAAAAAAACTGATAGATCGAAAAATTATAAATAATGATATAACGCTATTTCGTAAATTTGAAATTCTGTAATTAAAAAACGTTTCTATTTATGGTTATAAAAACAGCCTATTTAGCGAAAGTTAATTTTATATTGATTTATAAAGTTAATTCAGCGCAAATTTTAAAGACAGTAAAATTTCATCAAAAAAAAGCATAAATCCACTCAAATACAGCATATTTAAAAAATTTTGTAATTAAAAAACGCATATCGGTTTGTGATTTAAAATTTAAAAATAGCTTATGTATGGAAATAAATTTTTATGCTGATTTATAATGATTTAAAAACAGAATTTTAGTGATTCTTTAAAATTTTGGTTTTAAAAATAAAAATGAACGTTGAATTCGGTGCAAAATTTAATTGCATACGACTTACTTGTAAAAATACGCAATCGCGCATTTCATTTTGAGAATTTGTATAAATTAAACAATGAACGACCAAGAATTTCTACAAAAAGATGTAAAAAAATTAAAGGAATACTAAAATGGAATAGAAAATTTTTTAAATGATATTCTAGAAAATTTAGAAGAAGGTTTGAGTCACTATTAGAGAGTGGGGGATAAAATAAGTTCCCCCTTTAACTTCAATGTTATTATAACATAAATTAGTGAATTTGTAGAAAAATTTAAAAATAGTAAATCATCATAAAATCCGTTAAATTGAAGCATATCTAAAATTATACAATTAAAAACATTTTTATTTAATGTTTTATGAGTCGGCTATTTTTGTGAAAATTGATTTTATGATAATGTTTAAAATTGTAAATTTGAAATTTAATTATTTTTTTGAGTGCTGAAAATTTTAAGTTAAAATCTTAACTTATTGCAAAATTTAAAAGTAACCGATGAACTTTCTAAAATTTTAAAATTAATAAATTTCATTTAAAAAAAGCAAAATACAGCGCAAATGCAATAGAAATTTGAAATTTTTATTGCATATGTGTATAAAAACTTTTATAAAATTTTATATTAATAAATTTAAAAAAGTCGATTTAAAGCCGTATAAAAACACTAAAATATATTTTTGGCGAAATAATTTTCATGTATAAATAGTTGAAAATAAGATATTTTGCCTGTTTTGCATTAAAAAATTGAATTAAAACCTATAAAATTCTAATCTGCAATAAGATTTTCAAACTTTTTTGGCGTAGTTTAAACGGAATTTTTATGAGAATTAAACTTTTTTAATAAAAATCAATCAAAAAACATTTTTGCTTTTAATTTAATAAGCAAGCAAAGTGCGATTGTAACGGATTGTTCGCGTATATAGTTTCGATCGCCTTTAAGCAAAAATCTCTCTATTATCTCTTCGCCGTTTTTTTCTTTTGCACCGATATAAATTGTGCCGACAGGTTTATTTTCGCTACCTCCTGTAGGTCCTGCGATTCCGCTTACCGCAAGCGCAAAATCGGCGCCGCTGCTTTCAATAGCACCGCTTAACATTTCATTTACGCACTCTTTACTGACTGCACCGTGTTCATTTAAAATTTCATTTTTCACACCGAGCCAAATATTTTTTATTTCGTTGCTGTATGTTACAAGCGAGCCTGCAAAAACTTCGCTTGCGCCGCTTACGGAACCGATTTTTGCGGCAACCAGTCCTGCAGTACAACTTTCCGCAAAAGTGATTTTTTTGCTGTAAAACGCTAATTTAGAAACGATAAAATTTTCAAGTTTTTCATTTATAATTTTAAGATTTAAAAATTCTTTTAAACTGTCCATAAAAGCTTCAATTTGACCGAAACGATTTTGGCTTGCACGAATTAAAATTAAAAAAGGCGATATCTGGGTGATTGAAATTTTAATTTCATAAGTTTCGCAAAGCGGATCAATTCTGCTTTTTAGCGTCATTATATCACTATCAAAAATATAAAAAGTTTTGCTGTTAAGCTCAAAATTTTGCAAAATATTCGGTAATTTTTGAAGAGGATCGGCTAAAATCACATTTATAAATTTTCCGTTTATATCAATTAGAAACGAACCGTTTTCAAACTTGCGAGACATTGAAGGAGCAAGTATTTCGCCGTTTTTAAGCTCAATTATATCGTCGTTCAGACTGGCCAAAATTTTACTTGTAATATAAAAATTATCGCTACTTGCAAAAATCGTAATATAATCAAATTGCGCTATACATTTTTCTAAAAAAGAGGCTGTATTTTTATCCAGTTTATCCAAAAATTTAAGTTCATAATCACACTCGAATTTTTCATTGCAAACTCTTAAAATATAATTTAAAAACGGCGAATTAAGTCTTATTTCTTCCGCGAAAATCAATACTAAATGTTTCATTTTTTACCTTTTTTTGCAAAATTATATCAAAAATTTTATTATTAGTTAATTTGAGTTTCGATATAATCACCAAATTTATTAAAAAAGGCAAAAAATGGACTATAAAGACACTCTTTTTCTTCCTACGACTGATTTTGCGATGCGCGGAAATCTTCCGCAAAATGAGCCGAAACGCTTCAAAGCGTGGTATAATGAACGAAAAGTTTACGAAAAAATGAAAGCAAAACGCCAAAGTGCGGGCGTCAGCTTTAACTTACACGACGGTCCTCCATACGCAAACGGACATCTTCACATCGGTCATGCATTAAATAAAATTTTAAAAGATATAATTGTAAAAACACACTATTTTGCAGGTGAAAATGTTCGATATGTACCGGGTTGGGATTGTCACGGTTTGCCGATAGAACAACAAATCGAAATAAAACTTGGCGGCAAAAAAAATAAAACAAGTAAAACAAAAATTCGTGAGATGTGCAGGGCTCATGCACGCGAGTTTATAAATATACAAAGAGATGAATTTAAAGATATGGGGATTATCGGTGATTGGGATGACCCTTATATTACGATGAAATTTAAATTTGAAGCGGAAATTTACAAAGGACTTTGCGAAATTGCAAAAAAAGGTCTTTTAATTGAAAGAAGCAAGCCGGTATTTTGGAGCTGGGCGGCAGGAAGTGCCTTGGCTGAAGCTGAAGTCGAATATAAAGATAAAGAAGATTATTCTATTTATATAGCATTCGATCTTAGCGATGAAGCAAATAAAAAAATAGGTGCAAAATGTGCAAAAGCAGTGATTTGGACGACTACGCCATGGACAATTCCTGCAAATCAGGCAATTTGTTTAAATCCTGATGAAATTTATGTTTTAACAAGTGAAAATTTTATTTTTGCAAAACATTTACTTGAAAATTTGGTGCAAAAAGGAATAAGTAAAGGAAAAATTGTAAAAGAATTTGCAAGCGGCGAACTTGAAAATTTGTATGCAAAAAATCCTTTAAATGACAGACCGTCAAAATTTATACTTGGCGAGCATGTTTTAATGGACGGCGGAACAGGTTTAGTTCATACAGCGCCAGGACATGGTGAAGACGATTATTATGTAAGCTTAAAATACGGCATTGAAACAATAATGCCTGTTGACGATGCAGGAAAATATGACGAAACAATAAAAACAAATAAGCTTTTTAGGGATGATGTTGTTGATGAGTTTGTAGGAATGCATATTTTTAAAGCAAATGAAAAAATTGTCGAACTTTTAGGCGATGCAGTCGTAAGTGTAGGAAAATTTACACACTCTTATCCTTATTGCTGGCGAACGCACAAACCTGTAATTTACAGAGCTACAAAACAATGGTTTATAGCAATGGATAAACCTTTTAAAGACGGTAAAACTTTAAGGGAAGTCGCATTAAATGCATTAAAAGAGGTTAAATTTTACCCTGAAGTCGGAAGAAACAGAATAACTTCAATGATAGAAAATCGTCCTGATTGGTGTATTTCGCGCCAAAGAGATTGGGGTGTGCCGATTGCATTTTTTAGAGATAAAGCTACAAAAGAGCCTATTTTTGATGATGAAATTTTAAATAATGTATATGAAATTTTTAAAGAAAAAGGCGCTGATGCGTGGTGGGAACTTGATATTGGTGAGCTTTTGCCTAAAAACTGTAAATATGAAGCTAAAAATTTAGAAAAAGTAGTTGATATATTGGATGTTTGGTTTGACAGCGGATCTACTTGGAGAGCAGTATTAAAAAGCGGCGATTACGATGCCGGCGGATTTAGAGCTGATATGTATTTGGAAGGAAGCGATCAACACCGCGGCTGGTTTCAAAGTTCACTTTTAGTAAGTTCGGCAATAAATGAAACCGCTCCTTACAAAAGTATTTTGACGCACGGTTTTACGGTTGATGAAAAAGGTCAAAAGATGAGTAAATCAGTCGGTAATGTCATAGCTCCTCAAGAAGTAGCAAAAAAATACGGCGTTGAAATTATGCGCTTATGGGTCGGACTTAGCGATTACAGCAGCGATCTTAAAATAAGCGATAACATTTTAAAACAAGTCAGTGAACAATACCGCAAAATCAGAAATACAATAAGGTTTTTACTTGCAAATGTAAGCGATTTGAAAGAGATTGAAACAAATAATTTTACAATGCTTGATAAATGGATTTTAAGCAAAGCAAATGTCGCATTTGAAGAGACAAACAGAGCTTTTAGAAATTATGATTTTTCAAAAGGTTTTAGCGTTTTGTTAAATTTTTTAAGTGCCGATTTGAGCGGAATTTATCTTGATGTATGCAAAGACAGACTTTATTGTGATGAGCTTGACAGCTCACGTAGAAGAAGTGCGCAAAGTACAATGGTTTTAATAACAAGAACGCTTTTACCGTTGATTGCTCCTACTCTTACATATACGGTTGATGAAGTTATGGAATTTGCTCCTGAAATTGTAAAAAACGGCAAAAAAGATGCATTTGATTTGGTTTATGAACCGCTTGAATTTGAAGATTTAAAAAAGAATGAAACAGGTGAGCTTTTTATTGAAAGCAGGGCGAAATTTTTCGAAATTATAGATACTCTTAAAAAAGAGAAAAAGATAAAATCAACCCTTGAACTTGTTTTGGAAACAAGTTCAAACGAAATTTTATCACACGATTTGGATGAAATTTGTGATTGGTATATGGTCAGTCATATGCGAAGTATTGAAAGCCGCGATTTTTTAGCGGAATTTAAAGTTGAAAATGAAACTTTCAGATTGGTGCTTTCAGATCACCACAAATGCCCGAGGTGTTGGAAGTTTGATGCTAAAAATGAAGACGAACTTTGTCCTAGATGTCAAAAGGTGCTGAATGTTAAGTAAGCCGGTAAGTTTTTACATAATTTTCGGCACTATTTTAACTGTGCTGGTGCTAATTTTCATCGGCATTTATTTTGTGAAAAAAGGAAAAAAATGATAACACTGAAAGAGGCTTTAAAACTAAGCAAAGATGAAATTTCGGCTTTAAGAAAAGAGCTGAAAGATAAAATTTTAAAAACTAAAGATTTGGGAGCTTATATAGAGCAATTAACCGGTGAAGACTTAAACGAAAGCGGTAATGGAATTCCAATTGCCATAAAAGACAATATTCAGGTAAAAAACTGGAGCGTTACAAGTGCTTCAAATATATTACAAGGCTACGTGGCACCTTATGATGCAACCGTAATTACAAAACTCCGTTCTGCCGGTTTTGCTCCGTTCGGCAGAACAAATATGGATGAATTTGCCATGGGAAGTACAACAGAAAGCTCATTTTACGGCAAAACGCTAAATCCGACAGATTATTCAAGGGTTCCTGGAGGAAGTAGCGGTGGAAGCGCAGCAGCCGTTGCGGCAGGGATTGCAGTTGCAGCTCTTGGAAGCGATACCGGCGGAAGTATTCGTCAACCTGCCGCATTTTGCGGTTGCGTAGGTTTTAAACCTACTTACGGCAGAGTTAGCAGATATGGTCTAGCAGCGTATTCAAGCAGTCTTGATCAAATAGGACCGATAACTCAAAATGTAACTGATGCCGCAATTTTATTTGACGTTATTGCAGGTTATGACAAAATGGATAGCACAAGCTATTCAAAAGAGTTTATAAGTACTGCTGACAAACTAAACAGTGATAGAAAACTTACAATTGCCGTAATTGAAAATTTTGTAAATGAAACAAAAGACGAAGTCAAAAGCGCTCTTTTAAAAACAATTGAAAAATTAAAAAGTGCAGGGCATAAAATAATATATAAAAACTTACTTAACTCAAAATACAATATAGCGGCTTATTATATCATTGCTACAGCTGAAGCAAGTACAAATCTAAGCAGATATGACGGCGTAAGATATGGCAATCGCGCAAAAGCAAGTAATCTAAATGAACTTTATGCAAATACAAGAAGCGCAGGATTTGGTGAAGAGGTTCAACGTAGAATGCTTCTTGGAACTTTCGTACTTTCAAGCGGATATTATGACGCTTATTATATAAAAGCACAAAAAGCTCGTGCATATATCAAAAAAGAGTATGAAAAAATTTTAGATGAAGCGGATCTTATATTTATGCCTATCGCTCCAAGTGTGGCTTATAAATTCGGTGAGCTTGCAAATCCGCTTGATGCATATCTGAGCGATGTTTATACAATCGGTGTAAATTTAGCCGGACTTCCTGCTATCAGTGTTCCTATAGCAAAAAACAGTGAAAATTTAAATATTTCGGCTCAACTTATCGGTAGAGCATACGACGAGCAAACCGTTTTAGACGGAGCTTTAAATTTAGAAAAAATTATAAAAGGATAACAACTATGAAAATTTTAAAAAAAGCCTTGACTTTTGAGGACGTTCTGCTTATGCCTCAATACAGTGAAATTTTGCCGAAAAACGTTTCGCTTTTTACAAAATTTACACGAAATATCACTCTAAATACTCCTATAGTAAGTGCAGCTATGGATACTGTAACAGAAACAAGAACAGCTATTATGATGGCAAGACTTGGTGGAATCGGTGTAATTCATAAAAATATGGATATCGCTTCACAAGCTAAAATGGTAAAAAGAGTTAAAAAAAGTGAAAGCGGTGTTATTTTAGATCCGATTTCAATAAAACCGAATGCAAGCATAAAAGCAGCTCTTGGTATGATGGCGGAATTTCATATAAGCGGTGTTCCGGTAGTCGATGATAACGGAATTTTAATTGGAATTTTGACAAACAGAGATTTACGCTTTGAAACAGATATGAATGCTCTTGTCGGAGAAAAAATGACAAAAACTCCGCTTATAACTGCTCCGAAAGGCTGCACACTTGATGATGCCAAAGAAATTTTTATGAACAATAAAGTTGAAAAATTACCTATAGTTGATTCTAATGGACATTTGGAGGGTTTAATAACAATAAAAGATCTTAAAAAAAGAATCGAATATCCAAACTCAAATAAAGATAAATACGGCAGACTACGCGTTGCCGCTGCAATCAGCGTAGGACATTTAGATAGAGCCGAAGCTTTGATAAAAGCCGGTGTGGATGCGCTTGTAATGGATTCAGCGCATGGACATTCAAAAGGTATAATAGATACATTAAAAGAGTTAAAACGAAATTTTGATATAGATATAGTGGTTGGAAATGTCGCAAATCCGGCCAGTATAAAAGATATTGCAGAAGCAGGGGCGGATGCCGTAAAAGTAGGAATAGGACCTGGAAGTATTTGCACTACTAGAATTGTTGCCGGTGTTGGCGTGCCGCAAATTACAGCTATCAGCGACTGCGCTAACGAAGCTAAAAAATATGACATTCCGGTAATTGCGGATGGCGGTATAAAATATTCTGGCGATATCGCAAAAGCTTTAGCAGCAGGAGCAAGCTCTGTAATGCTTGGAAGTTTACTTGCAGGTTGCGAAGAAAGTCCTGGAGAACTCGTAACATTTCAAGGCAGACAATATAAAACTTATCGCGGAATGGGCTCGCTTGGCGCTATGCAAAAAGGAAGTTCTGATAGATATTTCCAAGAAGGCACAGCTAAAGAAAAACTTGTCCCTGAAGGAATAGAGGGTAGAGTTCCATATGCAGGAACGCTAAAAGATGTAATTTATCAATTAGTTGGCGGCGTAAGAAGCTCTATGGGATATTGCGGAAGCAAAGATATAAAAACTTTTCAGGATAAAGCAGAATTTGTAGAAATTACAAGTGCCGGCTTAAAAGAAAGTCACGTTCATGATGTCATTATCACACAAGAGGCACCAAACTACCGTGTAGATAGAGAAAATTAGTGAGAATTGAACGCAAAGTAGAGTATTTTGATGAGCCGCTTCATCTTGAAAGCGGTAGAATTTTATCAAATTTTAAACTTGCATATGAAACTTACGGCGAGTTAAATGCCGATAAATCAAACGTCATTGTCGTTTGTCACGCGCTTACAGGTTCGCAACATGCAGCCGGTCGCTTTGAAGGTGATGTAAAAGCCGGCTGGTGGGATGCGCTTATCGGTGATGGAAAAGCTATAGATACGCGCGAATATTTTGTAATTTGCGTAAATATCTTAGCAAGTCAATTCGGCTCTACTTGCCCGCTTGATAAAGATGAATACGGACTTGAATACCGTTTAAAATTTCCTGTCATAGTAATAAGCGATGTAGTTCGTGCTCAAATGAAACTTTTTTCCCGCCTTGGAATAAAAAAGGCTCATACGGTGATCGGCGGAAGTCTTGGCGGTATGCAAACTCTTTGTTTTGCTATAGAACATCCTGATTTTTGCGATAGAGCAATAATTTTAGCAAGTACATATGCCACACAGCCTTGGGCTATTGCATTCAATAAAATCGCAATTGAGGCGATTTTAAATGATCCGAAATTTCAAAACGGAAACTATAATAAACAAAATATTTACAAAAACGGTTTGCCAGGTCTTAAAATAGGAAGAATGGCAGGCCATATCAGTTTTTTAAGTCCGCACTCTATGGACAAAAAATTCGGCAGAAACTACGTAGAAACGGATGGTCTTTATGAATTAAAAGGCAGATTTCAAGTAGATAGATATTTAGAATATAACGGCACGAATTTCAGCAAAAGATTTGATCCTCTTTGCTATCTTTATATAACAAAAATGATGAATATCTTTGACTGTACGCGCCATTACGACAGTCTCGAAGAGGCACTCTCATTTATAAAAGCAAAGCTTACTTTAATCGCGTTTTCAGGCGATGTTTTGTTTCCGCCGGTTTTAATGAAGGAAATGCAAATGGCAATGCAAAATATCGGCAGATCAAAACAGGTTGATTTTAGCTTAATAGATAGCGATTATGGGCATGACGCTTTTTTAGTCGAGACTGAAAAATTTGATTTTATTATTACAAAGGCTTTACAATGCAAGATTTAACTGAAAATTTTGAAACAAAACTAAACAAAATAGATGTTTTATTAAAAAAACTTGATGACGAAAATCTCACTCTTAAACAAAGCGTGGAATTTTATAAAAATGGCGTCAAATTTATCAAAGAAGCAAGAGATTTGCTTGAAAAAGCAAAACTTGAAGTTACAGAAATACAAAACGAAAGCGCGCAATGAAAATAGCCGTTTTGCAAATGCCTACACTTTCAATGAGCGGAAGCAGAATTGATTATTATCTTAAAATTGCAGCTGATAATGGCGCCAAAATAGCGCTTTTAGGCGAATATGTATGCAACAGTTTTTTTACAGAACTGATAAAAATGCCGCCATCTATGATAAAAGAACAAAGTAAACACAAAATATCGCTATTTACGGATTTATCTAAAAAATATAATTTAAATATTATCGCTCCGATTGTGCAGGTAAAATCAAAAAAAATTTATAAAATGATTGCAAAATTCGGTCCTAAAAGTGTGAAATTTTGGGAGCAAAACTTTCTAATAAATTATTCTCATTGGGATGAAGAAAAATTTTTTGCAAATCATTGTAAGAAAGAAAACGAAGAAAATTTTAAAAAAATAAAAAACATAGAATTACCGACATTTTGGCTTGACGGAGTAAAATTTGGCGTAATATGCGGTTTTGAAGCACATTTTGATGCGACTTGGCAGTATTTTATGAAAAAAAATGTAGATTGCATTTTAATGCCGACAGCTTCGACTTTTGATTCAAATGAGCGTTGGAATGAACTTTTAAAAATTCGAGCCTGGACAAATTTGCTTTTTATAATTCGCGCAAACCGTATCGGAAAAGCTGAATTTTATGATAAAAATTATGAATTTTACGGCGAAAGTATGCTTATATCTCCATTTGGTGAAATTTCAAATTCACTTAAAAAAAATGAGGGCATAATGATAGCCGAAATTTCAAAAACCGAATTGAAAAACGCTCAAAAACTTTGGAAATTTCGTGAAATTTTAAATAAAAAAGGCCTTATTTAAAAAATGCGGAAAACATATATTTATGAGATTACAAAATTTGATTATGTGTGTCTGTTTTTATTTATCTGTTTATTTTTTATTTTATTTACATATTCGTTTGAAGCCAAAGCTGCGCCTTATATATTATTTTTTGACTTAATTGTCTGTTTTATTATGTTTTTTATTTTAAAATTTTCAAAAATAAAAAAATTTAAGCGCACAATTATACTTTTTACACTTCTTTTTATACATTTTTTGCTTTTATTAAACGGTAGAGGTTGGAATGAAGGAAGTATGCATTCCCAAAGTTATGTTATAGAAAGTTTGTCAGAAATAACCGATATTCTATATGGCTTTATATTATTATCAGCTTTTACAGGATTTATTCCTTTTATCATTTATATCGGTTTTTTAAATTTTATTTCTAAAATTACGGCAAATTTATCATGAAAAGGATATTTCGTAAATATTATGCGATATAAAAAAGAGTATTTTTTAAATCTAATGCGTGATAAAAACAGCGAAAATTTTAAAGAATAAAAAATGCACGAACTTTCAATTATCATAGATCTTATTGAGCTTTGCGAAGAAAATGCTAAGAAAAACAAAGCGGAGCAGGTCGATGAAATAATCATAAAAATAGGGAAGCTTTCAGGTGTAGAAGCGCATTATTTACAAAGCGCATTTGAGTTTTATCACGTTACAAGTGATATCTGTAAAAATGCCAAACTTACTATAAATATACAGCCTGTCATTGTTTTTTGCAACGATTGTAACCAAAATTCGGAGTTAAAAGATAATAATTTTAAATGTCAGAAATGTGGTTCCAGGAATTTAAAAGTAATCGACGGCGAAGATATGTATTTAATGCAAATCATAATGCATTAAAATTTATTTTCATAGCATAAATTTTTATTTTTTGTACAATTTTAATTATATTGATTTTTAGAAATCATCATATAAATATTAAAAAATTTATTAGATAAAATTTCGTCATTTTTTTTTCAGCTTTCAGGAAGCATTTTAAAAATACAAAAAAGTTTGAAAATTATAGTTTTCAAAAATAAAATAATTTATTCTAATTAAAATATACAAAAATATTAAATTTTAGATTTAAATGAAAATTTCAATTAAAAAATAAAAATATAAT